>Ga0075978_129_pt1 | contig 7248 bp, 8 predicted proteins | sample RifGroA2_FD_68054 | JGI IMG/M metagenome (GOLD analysis project Ga0075978, IMG submission 68054) | Parcubacteria bacterium GW2011_GWA2_47_16 | reverse complement strand
CCTTTCTGCGGCATGAGACAAGTATACCTGAAAACCGAGGGTTTTCAGACTTTCCTACAAGGATCCTGCGGCAGAGACCGCAGGGAAAAGATTTTTAACATAAACCCGCCAACCGACGTATCAGGTTGGCGGGTTGTCCCTATACTGTAATCTTAAATCTTTAATCTTAAATCTGTTATAGCCCAAACCACCCCACAAAGGAACTCCAAACTCCGGTTGACTGAAACACGCTCGCGCCTTGCATGGAATTTCTTTTGCCCTCCAAAAGTGGCGAAACCTCATCACCCAGCTCATCAGCCTCGTCAAAAAACGCTTCAACATCATCATTTGTAGCGCCACCCGATTTCAATTTGTTGAAATGTTCCGTGAGTGCGGTAAACTTGGGCTCAATCAAGGAAATATCTACTTTTTTCTTTTTCAAACTTTTGAGCGTACTAGCGGCACTCTTAAGCATCTTGGGCACACTCAAAAGCCTCTCGATAATCTGCCGACATTGATTGACATCGTCCATGGAATGCATCACGTCCTGCGCGTCCTCCAAATCTTCCCGTGTTGTCGCGCTTTTCACTTTGGCAACCGCGTCGGTAAGCGCAGTGACGGTTTCGGTACATTCAGCAGTCAAAGCAATTCCGGCGGCTTTAAGTTTGGCAACTCTCTTGTTTATGGTAGTAACATTTTGCTGAATCATCTTCGCCATCTGGGCTGCCTGCTTTTTGACCATAGCTTCCTCGCGTTTTTGTTGCTCTTCATCCATTTTTTGTTGTCGAGCTTCCCAATCATCACCTTCACCTTGCTCAAAATTTCCCTCCTCACCTTGCTTATTTTGGAAATTTTCGTTCATCCCCGAACCCTTTGGCGGCATTCGTCCTTGTGTATCCCCACTTTTCATCATTGGTGGTTTCTGGGGCATTGAGGAATTACCACCACGGTCGCCCTGAAAGTCCTTCCCAGGCTGACCAAACTGTCCACCTTGCTGTGGATCCTTTGGGGGTCTCTGAAAACTTGGCTGGCCCTGTTGATTAAATTGCCCATCGTGAGGCGGTCGAAAATTACCTTCTCCTTGATTCTGAAAAGAGCCGTTTGGAGGCGGTGGTGACATTCTTCCACTATCTCCGCCGGAAAAGTTCTGGGGAGGCTGCATCATTCCCGACTGCTCATTTGGCGGCGGAGGCGGAGGTGTTTGTGACCGTTCAATCGGAGGTTGACTCGTACCTTGGTCGGTGGTTTGCGCAAAAGCAATCGTCCCCGCGAATAACAAACCGAACACAAAGGCACCTGCCACCGTCACCCTTAAAAAGTATGATTTCATGTGAAGTTATTAATTAGTATAAATAAATTCTATCATACACCGCGAAGCAATAAACCGTGTAATTTATCCACATCAAATGAAAAACCAACTAGCTTGCGCCAGTCGGCTGTTTTGCTTTTCTGTTAAAAGCAAACCTCCACTCCTCAATTTGACCTTGGCCCCTTCTTCGAAACACCCGAAACTTCAAGCCGAACCGTTTGGCTGCCCCAATAAGGCGACTGATAAAACGGTAGTCGCAATCCCACAAATCATGTGACTCACCGTCTGCGCACACGACTCCGTCGTGAATTTCGGTGACAGTTAAAAATTCCGCGATGGCTGCGTTTGTTTGGGGGTCAAGCGGTTCGACAAACCACGTAGTGACAACCTCTTTCATGCACACTCCCTTCTTGTAATTGGTTATTTTTTCCTTTTTTAGAATACGCCAAAGCAACCGAAAGTCAATGATAATTCCTCAAAAGAAAATACCGCCCAATACGCGGTATTTGGATACCCATTTACAGGCCGCGACTAAGTTACCGCCCCGTACCGGTTAAAACCGCGTAAGCAAACAAAGCTGCGACAAAAACGACAACCCCCAGAACCGCACCGGCCAAAAACAGCCGTTTCTTTTTATTACCCGTTTCCGGCTTAACAGCATTTAAAAGCGACGAACCCACCGGAAAAGGATTTTGTTTAATGGAAATCGGCTTTTCCTTGGGAACCGACGGCGCGCGGTCTCCAACATTAACCGGAGTAGGCGGCAAAGAACCCTCCGGCGCGGGTGGCAAGTGTAGAAAAGCAATCCCGTGATTAATTTCCTCCGGTGACCAAAATAGCGCGGCAAGCATTACCCGAACGGTGCTATCGGCAATCGGGGGATTAGTGTCCCTAATTTGCAATAAATAATCTATTTGCTCACCGGTAAGCATACCTTACAAGTATAACAAAGTTTTACAATTCTTGTGCGTCGTTATTTTCATGCGTAACCTAACTGTGGCGATAGCCTAAGTTAGGTTACGTGGGAATGAACGGAAAAAAGCGTGCTTAAAACCGCATGTCATACCAGTCGAGTCTATACACTTCTTGAATAAGAATTCTCTCGCCTTTCGCCCACGTTTTGTTTTTCGAGACACCTAAAAGCTCCATCGCCTCTCTCACGTGGCTTTCGCTCTTTCCCTCGATTTCCAAAAACGCGGGCGTCAAAGGATATTGGTCCAAGTCAAACTGCCAGTCCTGGTATACAAAAGATGTCCGGTCTTTTTCCTGATGGGCGTACGCCTCAAGACCGAATTCCTCGAGTAAATCCGCCAACTTTTCGGGTTCCGCGATTTTAAAATTGATTTCCTTGTGTTTGCGCGCCGTACCTAAAATATCCGACTTGGCTTTCCACGTCACCTCGTGAATACCCTCGGAATTCGAACGGATTCGGAGAAACCACGGGTCTTCACCCTCTTTTGTACCTTTAAGTCGGTACCACGTGACAGCAAGTCTTGTTTCTGAAATTTTCCGAGCACCAAGCGCCGTGAGTTTCTCCACGATTTTCTCCGCGTCAATGTCTAAAACTTTTGTTTCAATTTCGTGAGCCATGAGAAAATAGTAACATAACCTCAAAGTAAACCGCCCCGATATATCGGGGCGGTTTTTCGCACTATCGGCGACGCTTGGCAGTCTTTCGCTTCTTGGTTGACTTCTTTGCCTTTGAGCGCTTTGCGGCCTTTTTCCTTTTTGCCATTTTGGAGTAGTTGGAACTTCAGCCCGTGCCGAAATTCGTAAAAGTTAAATCTTAAAAAGTATACAATATATTTTCCGACCAAAAAATTATTGCATTGACTACTTATAATTATGAGGCTTGCGGAAAAAAGCACAAGAGAAAAAAATTAAAAACTGTGGATAGCGCATAAAAAATTTCATAAAACTTTTTCTCAATCATAAAAAATATTCATAAAATTGTTTTCGTATATGTTCGTGCGTATTCGCATAATTTTCGTATAGTATAAAAAATCACCAGCCGAAACTGGTGATAACAAAAAGACTTACAGTGTATCGGCGGCAAGTTCAGCCAACTCCGATCGCTCACCTTTGATAAGGCGTAAATGACCGTAGATCTCGAAATTGCGCTTCGACCACTGAGCAACAATATGCGCCATGCCGTTCGACTCTGCATCCAACGAACTTACGTCCACCTGAAGCATGTCGCCCGTGATTACAACCTTTGTCCCCTCTCCGACTCTGGTAATCAGGGTTTTTACTTCGAGAGGTGTAAAGTTCTGGCTATCGTCAATCACCATAAAGGCGTGACTTTCGGTAGAACCGCGAACGTGGGCAATGGATAAGACCTCAATCCTTTTCTCGGCAATTAAACCAGTAACAAAGTCGTCTGGCTTGCCCGCCTCATTGGCTATGAGTTGAAAGGCGCTTAGTGTCGGTCTCTGCCACGGAGCCAGCTTCTCCTCCAGTGTTCCAGGCAAGAATCCTAAACCGCTTCCGATTTCATGAGTCGGACGAAATACCAGAATCCTTGAAGCCGCGCCTACTGGGTTATCAACAGGAGGTTCCTCCAAGGCGCGAGGACCAAACCTTTGCTGTTTCCGGTCAATCACCTGTTGCCAACCCGACAGAAGTGCCATCAAGCTTTTCCCAGTGCCGGCTTTGCCCGACAAAGTGACAAGTTGAATTTCCGGATCGGCAAGCAGCGCCATCGCGAATGCTTGGCCTTCGTTTCGAGGATGAAGACCGTCTTTCCTACCAATTCTCGGCGGTTTATCCACAAGCCGAAATACACCTTTCTTCTTCTTGCACAGCGCAAGCGCGACTTTCCTGTTTCCCCTTCCAATAAGTCGGCAACAAAGATTGGGTCGAAATGTGTCGGCAACTCCGGAGTTGAGACCTGCGTGACCAAACTCCACCTCCTTGGATTCAAGACGGTGAATCAAGTCAATGACAGCGTCATCAACTTCGATGTCTTCCTGACCACTCCACAGTCCGTCCACGTTACCAACCTTATCGTTCTTGTAGTCCTCGGAAACAAGACCGAACGACTGCGCCATAATGCGCATCGCCGTATCCTTTGAAACTACCGCAACGTAGTCGGAAGGTGAACTGCTTTTCAGGCGCATGGCCGTCAAAAGGATGATGTTGTCCGGTTTGAGCCGATCAAACCCAACAGGCAAATCATGCGAGTCGTGCCCATCCAGATCGAATCGAATTATTCCTCCCTTCGAGGTTGGAACACCCTTGATGACATCGCCCTGCAAACGTAAGGCGTCAAGCTGACGCAAAACTTCCCGAGCGTTCGGTCCGACAATCGGATTCCTCTTCAAACCGTCGAGTTCGCCGACGACAATGATGGGAACCACAACCACGTGCTCCTGAAACGCTTGAAGTGCTCCTTTCGGATCATGAATCAGCACGCTTGTATCAAGCACGAACACTTTCTTTTGTGGCATATCGCCCTTCTTGTTGATTGTTTATGGTTCAGTAACTATCCCTTACAAACTCTACACCCGCGCCACTACCAATGACAAGTGCGGAAAACACGAAAACCCCTTTACGCCGTTGTGTAAAGGGGTCATGCTTACCAGCCCGAGCGGGCGGTTAGATTATTTTACCGACGCAGCGCAAACAACTGACTTGAATCGCTCGAGTTTTGATATATTTCCCACCGCAAGCACAGACTAAAATGACCGTACGTTCTGGTTTTTCTATCCAGTGGCCATCCTTTTGAAAGGTTTTTCGGCCGGTGGGCTTTATGGGTTTAATAGTGTGACTTTTCATATAAATACGAATTACTCAACAAATGTAAGTGCCTTGCCTGTCTTCCCCGCCCTACCCGTTCGGCCGATGCGGTGCACGTAGTCGTCATAGGTCGCCGGAATATCGAAGTTAATAACATGAGAAACGTCCACAATGTCGAGGCCTCGCGCGGCAACATCGGTTGCGACAAGAATTTGCAATTTACCCTCCTTGAAAGCGGCCAGTGCGCGCTGTCTGCCCGACTGGTTCTTGTTGCCGTGAATTGAGGCAACTTTGAAACCTCGCTCCTCAAGCACTCGTGACAACTTTTCCACACCGTGTTTGGTGCGTCCGAAAACCAGCACCTTGGCAAATTCCGGCTTGATAAGCAGGTCATACAATACATCTATCTTGGTCGTATTCTGAGCAATTCGGATAATGTCTTGGTCGACGTTCTTGGAAGTATCCTGAGTTTTGACCGACACGCTTACCGGCTCGTGCAAGAATTCTTTAATCAAACCTTCGATTTCGCGCGACATGGTAGCGGAGAAAAAGAGCGTGTGTCGGGGTCGCGGCATACGAGACATCATGTATCGCATGTCATTGACGAATCCCATGTCGAGCATCCTGTCGGCTTCGTCCAATACCACGGTTTTGAATTGCGAAAGATTGATATTTTTTCGTTCAATCAAGTCTTTCAAACGGCCGGGGGTGCCGATTATAAAATTGTTTTTATAGCGAAGCTCGGAAATCTGGCGGCCAATACTCGCCCCACCCACGCAACAAACGGAAAAAAGTTTCATCTGCTTGGTAAAACCCTTGAGTTCGTCCTGAATCTGAAGAGCCAATTCCCGTGTCGGAACCACAATTAATACCTGCTCAACGGGAGAAAGAAGCACTTTGTTGATAAGCGGAACAAGAAAAGCCGCGGTCTTACCCGTACCGGTGTTGGCAATTCCCACCACGTCATTACCCTTGAGAATATAGGGAATAATTCTGTCCTGAATCGGGGTCGGCAAACTATAGCCTTTTATTAAAATGTTCGCCTTGAGTCGCTCATCAATCTGAAAGTCACCGAACTTGTGTTCCGGTACAAATTGAGTTACCGCTTCGGTGGTCACGACAGCCTTGCTGATGAATTTTGAAATATCGATACGTTGACCGGCGGGTCCGCCAAATCTTTTGCCACCTGCCCGACCAAACGAACGTTGGGGCGGGCCGAAACGTCCTCCACCTCTACTTCCACCGAAAGAAGGTCGTGACGAACCTCCGCCACGGTAAGGAGTCGATGAACGTGAAAACCCGCCGGTAGAACCGGAAGATGAATGACTGTTGTATGGCGAATGACCACTCGTGGAGCGAGTAGGGGTACTTCTGCCAAATCGGGAGCCTCCGCCAGCAAACGGCTTAGAACCGCCGTGCGAACCGCCCGTGCTTCCCCTTGGGCCTCTTTTGAAATTTCCTGAATACATAAGGTAATAATAGTATATCAAAAGTGTTATTTTGTCAAACGATACCCGTTGACAAACTCTATTTATAATAGTAACTTAAGTTTAGTGGCAACTTGACTTGCCCCACATAAAAATGTGGCAATTGAAAAACAACCAACGGAAAATCAACAAAACTCTGTTCCATGAAAAATCAAAAAAGTCGGCTTGGGTTAACGGCAATTGAGGTCTGTGTCGTCCTGGCGATAATCGGACTTCTCATTGGAATGCTCGTTCCGGCACTGCAAAAATCCAAAAGAAACGCCGAACTCGCGACAAAAAGAGAAGGCGAACCGGCTTACTCACCAGCCGCTGTTATCACCATCGGAAACAACTCTTACATTCGTCTCGACCTTTTGGGGGCACCCCACCAAAATGCCGGAGAAATTTTGAGGACCATAGCCGCGTTTGAGAAAAGTTCGGGAAAAGAGGTCAGTAGTTGGAATGTTGAGGTTGTACCCTCGGGCCAAACCCGCGGCATCTGGGTTCACCACCCTACCCCACCTCCAATTTTGTTGGAGCAATAGCTCTACCTTTTTCACCAAACTCCCCCACGGGAGTTTTTTCATTTTCAGCGAATCAAGTCTCAACCCTTATATCAAGGTTGAGCTTTGATAATTTTACAACAAGAAAAATCGGCAAACTCAATTTATTGAGTTTGCCGGTACGTAACTAACCCGAAATCACGGGAAACGGCCCGAAAAGAATATGACGCTCCATGTGCCGTTTCGCATTTTC
>Ga0075978_130_pt1 | contig 9039 bp, 7 predicted proteins | sample RifGroA2_FD_68054 | JGI IMG/M metagenome (GOLD analysis project Ga0075978, IMG submission 68054) | Parcubacteria bacterium GW2011_GWA2_47_16 | reverse complement strand
GCGATGTGGAAACTCTCAAGCTATGGTAAACTCTCACTATTACTACTTAGGCATGAGACCGAGCATACCCTGCGGTCTCTGCCGCAGGGTTTTTGATTAAATACAAAAGATTATCGTCAAAATGTGTCTTAAAAATTATGAAAATTAGATGTTCGGTATTAATACTTGGAGCATTGTTACTCCTCGGATACCATGCGAGTGCTTTAGCGACGGCCCGTCAGGAAAAACTTCCGTATAACACCATAGAAGAAGCCGTACGAGCTTCTGGCGGTACCTATGGAGTCATAGACACCAACAATCCGGATTCAGCAAATAATTTTGTTGAAACTATATACGAGCAAGGTCTTACAAATAGTGACGGAAGGGGAGAATGTACCTCAATGAACATACGTCCGGGGATTAAAATCTCCTGCGCTTTAAGTGCGAATAGGGACGCCTATTATTACTATGAAGGAAAGAAGGGGGAGAAAATAACTTTTACTGTTTCAGCGAGTAGTTTTATATCGAACATTACAATTGTAGACGCCAATAATGATGTAGAACATTATGGCAATGAACAAAAAAGTAATTCTTTTAAAATTGTTAAATCTTTACCCTATACAGGGCAGTATGGATTTCAAGTATGGGGAGGAGATAATAGCAGGCAAGGAGAACCATTTACTGTTAATTTAACTTCTGATACATCACAAGTCCAACCAGATATTAGAAAAGATACTTTAGTAGCGGGTCAGAAATACTCTGTCTATGAACTGCTTAACTTTAGTCAGGCAACATCAAGCAGGAAGTTTATTGTTGAGGCGTATGTGAGCTATATCTACAAAGGATCTCAGTGTTCACCAGAGGGACATTGTCCGATATCTCTGTCACCGAATATAACCATTAGTGACTTTCGTCCTGCTAAGTCAGAATCTGAAGCGACAAGCTATGTTACTTTATGGCTTGGAGATGAAAAACAGTACCTCTTTGAAGTCGGAAAGAAATACGAATTTGAAGTCAGTGTTCAAAATACCAGTAATACAAATACCTCTCAAAATACATTTAAGTTGATTTCTGTTGAGGGAGACGGTGTTATTGTGGAAAATGCGAAAGAAGTGGTCGTGAATAACCGAGAAGGACAAAAGAACATCTTTAGAAGAGTCTGGTCATGGTTTATTGGTTTGTTTTAGGAATCGAGGAAACAGAAAGAAGGAATATTTCTTTTGAGTGCCCACCTATTTAGTAGTAACCAAGTCTTTTTTCCAGCACGATATAACTTACTTTCCACATACAATTTTAAGTTGATTGTGATACAATTTTGTCATGTCCTCACAATTTTTTAGCGATTCGATTTTCTGGATTGAAGTCGAAAAAATTTATCCGAACCCGTACCAACCGCGGCGTGAATTTGACGAGGCCAAACTTCGCGAACTGGCCGATTCAATTAAGATGTACGGCATTCTCCAGCCGCTTGTCGTCACTCGTCACGAAAAAATGAAAGAAGAGGGCGGACTTTCCGTGGAGTACGAGCTCATTTCCGGTGAGCGGCGCCTGCGCGCTTCCAAGCTCGCGGGGCTTGACCAAGTGCCGGTTATTATTCGGGCGAGTGACCAAAGTGACCAAGAGAAGCTTGAGCTCGCGATTATCGAGAATCTTCAGCGCGAAGATCTTAATTCCGTTGACCGCGCCCGCGCGTTCGAACGTCTGGTCAAGGAGTTTAAATTTACGCATGGCGAAGTTGGGGCCAAGGTGGGGAAGAGTCGCGTTTATGTTTCAAACACTCTCCGTATTTTGTTGCTTCCGGAAGAGATACTCACCGCGCTTTCCGAAGGGAAAATCACCGAGGGTCATACTCGTCCTCTCTTGATGCTTTTTGACCGTCCGGAGGAGCAGCTGACGCTTTATAAAGAAATTGTTTTCAAGAAAATCACGGTTCGTGAGGCCGAGCAAATCGCTCGTAAAATCGCCGTCGACCGTGTTCGGAAGCACGATGCCAACGTTGATCCCGAGCTTTTGGCCATTGAAGCAAAACTTAAAGAGTCGCTCGGTACTCGAGTTCGGATTGAACGCAAGGAAGTGGGGGGCAAGATTACCATCGATTTCTTTTCCAACGACGACCTTAAGACTCTAGTGGACATCATGAACACGCGTGGGTGCGCCGAGGTATTTTCGTCGCAATCCCGGGCTACATCGGCCGCTGCCGGTGTTTCTTCTACCGGTGACGCGCTGGCGGGTTCTTCGGTTTCCACTGAACCGGAAGCTCCAGTCGACGACCGGAGCAGGGAGGAGATAAAAGCGGAAGAGAATGACGAGGAGTTGTACTCTCTCAAAAATTTTTCAATCTAATATCAAAACCCCCCGATTAGGGTCTCTTTCAGTGAGTTTTTTGAGGCGCCTGTTTTCCTTGTCCTTCAAGTGCCGTACGGATATGTTTTTTAGCGAGGCTGGTTCTGGCCATGTCAATCCACTTGGTGCTCGGACGTGCGCTTGCTTTTATGATAATTTCCACAATGTCCCCGCTCTGAAGTTCCGTGTCCAAAGCTACCAATTTGCCATTTACCTTTACTCCCCCCATGGTATTACCAATGGCCGAGTGAATGGCATAAGCAAAATCAATCGGAGTAGCGTCGGCGGGTAAGTCAATTACGTCGCCCTTCGGAGTGAACACGAACACACGGTCACTAAAAAAGTCGGTCTTCAGATTTTCAACAAACGCGTTGCTGTCTTTCGTATCTTCATTGTATTCCACGAGTGTTTGCATCCATGAAGGCACTCCCACTTTATCTTTTTCGCTCGTCTCCTTGATTTCCTTGTTGCCGGTAATAAATGAAGGAAAAAATTTCTTAACCCACGCGATGCGCGAAAAGCTAGAACGCGGGTTTCTGGTGGTCTCTCGGTATTCAAAATGCATGCCGTATTCGGTCTTTCGGTGCATTTCTTCGGTTCTAATTTGCACTTCCACGATGCCTCCGTCTCCGGTAAAAATAGTTGTGTGGATACCGCGATAGTTGTTCGGTTTTGGGAGCGCAATATAGTCTTTAATTCTTCCCGGCAATGGCCGCCATACGCCATGAATCGAACCCAACACCTTATAGCAGTCGGAAACGCTTGAAACAATGATACGCAGGGCGGCGATGTCGTACACCTTCTCGATGTCCCAGTCCTTTCTCTTGAGTTTTCTATACAAACTATATAAGCCCTTGATTCGGTAGCCAGTTTGGATTTTGGTGATGCCGTCCGCCGCCAAGTTGCGCTTTACCGCTCTGTGAAATTTTTCCAAATGCTTGACGCTTTCGCGGTGCTTTTGTTTCAAAAGTTTTTTGACTCTTTCGTGCTCTTCCGGAAATACAAAGGGGAAGGTGAGGTCTTCCAAGTCTCGGTTGATTTTTCTTATACCCAGTCGGTAGGCCAGTGGCGCGTAAATTTCCAATGTTTCAAGAGCGATGCGGTCACGTTTTTCTTTCGGCAGGTTCTCAAGTGTTTGCATGTTGTGCAGACGGTCGGCAAGTTTGATGATGAGCACCCGCACGTCCTTGGACACCGCCACCAGAAGTTTTCGGAGGCTCTCGGTGTATCGCTCCGCGCCGCTGTAATGAAGCTTTCCAAGTTTCGTTACTCCCTCAACCAGAAATCGCACGTCGGGTCCAAATTCCTTCTCAATCAATTCGGGCTTTACGTCAACGTCTTCGACCGAGTCGTGAAGCAGCCCCGCGGAAACGGTAATTGCTCCCATGCCAAGTTCCGCCAGTGTTTTGGCGGTTTCAAAGAGGTGCTCAAAATATGGTTCGCCGGAAGAGCGTTTCTGGTTTTTGTGGGCTTCCTCGGCGAAGCTGTAAGCTTTTGAAATAAGAGAAATGTCTGTCACGGAAGGGGACCTTATCAAGTCAATCAGCTCATGGATATTTGCCATCGTTTTATGCTACTCCAATCATCCCCGTGGTGCAAATGATGGTACCCGCCTTCTATTTTTCAAGTTGCATGTATCGTGTATGAGTGTTTCAGCTACCATTGCGAGGTTTTTTATTGTGACTGCGGAGAATACCCCGTCAGCTTGCGGCGGGGATGAATCCGCAACGAGAAACGTGGGTCGGCGGAGCCGACTCGCCCGCCTGCCGTAGGCAGGCGGGCAGCGGAGATAGGATGTGGCCAGACTTTATTGATTTATTATAATTCGCGTGTTAGGGTTTCTGTGGAAATTACCTAAGTCATTTATGAAAAACATTTCTGAATTATTGTTAGCGTTACGGGAAGACGGTAAGTGGAGAAAAGACGCGCTGCCTGCCATTACGCTTCATGTGGAGGCTCGTGCTCCATGGAGAAACGTTGGAACGACCACTGTTGACGTTGAAAGTTGTTGGTATCCGGATAATCCGTGGGTTACGGCCGAGAGAGAGTCGGAATACATGGAGCTTTTGCGTCTTGGCGGGCGGTGTGTTGGCGAGTCAATCGAGACGGGGGGTGTAGTTCAGTTTGGTCTCAATGTGTATCAGGACGCCGTCGTTCTTCAAGGAGAAGCTCGCGTTCGGTTGTGTGCTGAATTTAATAATACCGGCATTGTGGCACTTTTGCGGAGACTCTACGACGCTCATTATCTAAGTCTTGTGGGGGCTAGAATATCAATGAGGCTACCATCTCCCGATTTTTCTATCCTTACCTGACAATCTTAGTTTTACTGCTATTTTTTTTATCAAAAAAACACGCAAGGAATTTGCGTGTATTAGCCGTTCTTCCAATCCTCACCGTTGGTTTCCCATGGAGACCCGTCTTCGTTCGAATTGTCATCCTGGCATTTATCCTCCAACGCCATGTCGGTAGGCCTATTCAAGCGTATGGTCTGAATGTTTCCGAGTGTCTGACCGCTTAAACAAAGCGTCAGCACAATCGTTTCGCAATCATACGTGACGGCTCTTGAGGGGGTTGCGATCGTGGACGCATTCATTCTCAAGGTCTTCAAATTGAATGTTAGTACGGTTGACGTTTCGAAACCCGTCACTGTCATCGTAATAGTTGATGTCAAGTTTCGCCTTTCCCGTTTACCAAGTTTGTACAATGATTATAATCGAATAGTATCGCCTTATTGAGGGGCAGTCAATTTGTGTGGGTTGTGATTTGGACATAATTTGTCGCTACAACGCTCAGGGATTGTCTTCGTACCCAGCATCATCAACGCACCACAGGTCGGGCAAAGTTTTCCCGTCGGCTTCGCTTTTATGGCATTCTTGCATTTCGGATAGTTTGAACAGCTGTAGAACAATCCGAAGCGGCCGCGGCGTTCGGTCATCATACCCTCCTTACACATCGGACACGTGACACCGGTTGAATTTTTCTTTTCCAGTTCCGCGTCCTTTTTGATGTGTTTGCATTTCGGATAATTGTTACAGGCGATAAAGCGGCCGAATTTTCCATCACGCTCTATAAGCTTTCCGGTTTTACATTCGGGACACATCTCGCCGGTCTCTTTCGGGCCCTCAAGTTCCGTACCGTCAATTTTGCGCGCGCCCAGACAGTCGGGGAATTTTTCGCAACTTAAAAATCGACCGGTTTTACCGAGTTTAATAATCATCAATCCTTTACATATGGGGCAAGGGAATTCTTTCGGTCCCTCCCCTAAGTTGGTGGCTTTTTCCATTTTATCCTTCGACTTCACTTCCTTGAGAAACGGCGTATAAAATTCGCTCAACGTCTTTACGTAATCGCGTGTGCCGAGCGCGATGTCATCCAGCTTATCCTCCATTTCCGCGGTGAAAGTGTCGCTTATGTATGTAGGGAAATTTTCCTCAAGAAATCCCGAAACAACTTCGCCGGTGTCGGTGGGCTTGAGAGCCTTAGTTTCCTTTGTCACGTAGCCTCGGTCTTCAATGGTTTTAATAATCGAAGCGTAGGTAGAGGGTCTGCCTATTCCTCTTTTTTCAAGTTCCTTTACTAGGCCAGCTTCGCTATAACGCGGTGGCGGTTCGGTTTGCTTCTCTTCGGTTTTCAACTCAAGCAGTTTGAGTTTTTCATTAAGAGTGACCTTGGGTAATTCCACGTCTTCACCTCGCGCGTCGGGGTCGGCAAGAAGCCAGCCTTGCGAGAGTACGCGCGTGCCGTTAATGGCGAAGTCGGGGATTCTGTCGTTGTAGTTGCCGACTTTGACGGTGATTTTACTGCGAAGGATTTTCGCATCGGCCATCTGGCTCGCAATTGTTCGCGCCCAGATAAGCTCGTAAAGTTTTTTGGCTTCGTCCGAAGCGCCCGCGGAATCAACCGAAAGGTCGGTGGGACGGATGGCCTCGTGGGCTTCCTGCGCGTTTTTGCTTTTTTTGGCGAAGGTCCTGGCTTCCGACAATCCCTTGCCGAATTTTTTCTCAATCACGGCGGGTATTTGTCCCAAGGCCTGCGCACTGAGCGTGGTGCTATCGGTACGCATGTAGGTGATGAGTCCGGCTTCGTAGAGTTTCTGGGCGATACCCATGGTGCGTGAGGGGGCGAAGCCCAAGCGCGAGCTCGCGGCTTGCTGGAGGGTCGAGGTGATGAAGGGGGCTTTGGGGCTGCGCTTCGCTTCGGTTTCGGATAGGTCACTTACAACCCACGACTCACGGTTGCCAACTTCAAGAATTTTATCCACTAAGGCTTTGTCGCGGGGTTCTTCCACGCAGAACAGGGTGAATTTTCCGCCGGTTTTGCTTTCCACGTCTGCCGAAATTACCCAGAAAGTTTCGGGTTTAAAAGCGCGGATTTCGCGCTCGCGCTCCACTATGATACGCAACGCGGGGGACTGAACGCGTCCTGCGGAGAGGCCGTAGCGTACTTTTTTCCAAATTAAACCCGAGAGATCGTAGCCCACAAGGCGGTCGAGGACGCGGCGCGCCTCTTGGGCGCGTCGCAGGTTCTGGTCAATGGCACGTGGGTGTTCTAAGGCTTCTTTTATGGCCTCTTTGGTTATTTCGTGATATGTAACCCTTTTGACATTTAACAATTTAGATTTGGTCTTTGATTTTGTTGGCCCATCATTAATAAGCTCGGCTAGGTGCCACGCAATGGCTTCACCTTCTCGGTCGGGGTCGGTTGCTAGTAATATTTCATTGGCTTTTCCAGCAAGCTCTTCAATTTCAGAAACCACTTTTTCCTTGTCTTTGGAAATTTCATAATGCGGAATAAAACCACCCTCGATGTCGATGGCTTTTTTGTTGGATTTTGGTAAATCACGGACGTGGCCGACGGACGCTTTCACCGTGTATTTGCCTTCCAAATATTTGGAAATGGTTTTCGCTTTCGCGGGTGATTCGACGATTAATAATTTCATAGATGTTGTCTAGTATTACACGCACTGGATAACTTTTGCAAATTTCAGAATTTCGAAATCAATTATTTTTAGTAAATTTTTGAATATAGGCCCCTGGGGCAGAGCCCCAGGGTAATATATGAACTCGCTTCGCTCGTCCGAACGCGGGGCAAAGCCCCGCGGTATTAAACCTACGGTTCGTCTTCGCTCGGACGCTGTGTGAAATCGGAATTTCCCACGCGCTCCTCGCTAGACGAAATAAAAAAGCCACCTCGATAGCGGGTGGCCGAATGCCGCAGAAACTTTTCAGAGTCCGTGTTCAAACAAAACTGCCGACAGGGCCTTTATGCGTCGGACGAGAAGTCGGTAGGGAGGTGTAATCACGGCAAACTCCGGTTCTTTGTGCTTGCGGTCAAACCTTTTGTGGGTAATTACTCCTTTGGCTTTAGGGTAGCCCAGCTTGAACGCTTTGATCTGCAGTTCCCTCATTAAGGTTCTAAGTGTGAAAAGGTCAAGGGAGCTCAGGTTTTTCGACACTCTTAATCGATGTCTTCCGATAGTAACGGTAGTGGTTTTCATAAGTCGCTTTCGTTCGGTCAATTTACGTTCACTTTCTATTATTTATTATATCAAAGAACGTGAAGTTCGGTTGTGTAAAAAATTTTTGCAAAATAAAAGTGCTAACGACCTAGTCAATTAGCACAGTAGTGACCGACGTAAATCAAAAGTAGAGGCGCGACTATGTTCCGGCTGAACGATTAACCTTCAGTGGGTAATACTATACTATTCGGCTTCTCGCTTGAAAATATTACTGAGATTTAACGCAGTCCGTAAATGGACTCGTCACAGGACCCCAGATTTTCACAGGCAAGTTGCCGGACGTTTTTCGTTCAATTCAGACGCCTTTCGGCATCAAACCATATACCACGACCCCTGCAAACGCGAAGCAAGGTATCGAGGCTTTGCGACAGTCGGACACCTGCCCGACGCCCGTAGCCTTGGTGAGAGAGTTCGCGGAACGGAGGGTTCATTTCGGGAGCTGCCCCGACAGGTTTCCGTTTTTTACCCGCAGTGCGTTCTCTGCTTATAAGTTGCGGTAGACAGCCTCACCTTTACTCCATTCAAGATAATACACCGGAAGATTAGATTTACAAGTACAAAAAAATTGACGCCGCACCCTTTGGTGCGGCGTAAAGCGGCTTTGGCAACCTTACTAGTCCTTACTCTCCAGTTTCCTTCATTATCTTAGACCGGTTCGTTGTTTCGCTCGGTTCTGTGTGAGGGGTGGTGTTTCATTGTCGACTCGACCCCGCCCGCAAGCGGAGCTTCAGCGTCTACCATAAACCTACGCTACGCGCTCACTCAGTTTGCCTTAACCCAGATGCCGGGCCTCGAACCCGATTTCCATCCTGCGCAAGACGATTGCGCTGGCGGAAAGAGGTGCTTCCAGAGACCATCTGTTTGCTTTGAATTTAAATACTAAACGCTATGATTCAAATGTCAAACTCATACGCACGGCTTAACCGTTAAGAGAAAAAGAAAAAACCCTTGTTAAAGGGTGTTTAAGATTTGCGGCGAGGTCCGCGTCGTATGCGAATGTCCAAATCCGGAAACATTCCCCGCGCGGCTTCCAGCACATCTTCTTCGGGTTTTGGGAACACCAAATCCCTGCTTAGACGCCGCCGCAGTGTGTCTTTTAGGTCTAGAGCATGTCTGAAAACCCTTGCGGGAGTTTGATTTGTGTTGCGGTATCATATGGGTATACCAGTTCAAAGATATACCCATATGATGTCACAACT
>Ga0075978_121_pt1 | contig 15842 bp, 13 predicted proteins | sample RifGroA2_FD_68054 | JGI IMG/M metagenome (GOLD analysis project Ga0075978, IMG submission 68054) | Parcubacteria bacterium GW2011_GWA2_47_16 | reverse complement strand
CCTTCCCACAGCGAAGCGTTCGTTTACATCGCCATGTCGAATATCATGCTGTGCCGGTTATCTGCGGGTTAGGCAAGGGTTTTTGAACATGCTCTAGGTTAACAAAGTTGACTTACCTGTCAAGTCTGGTTGGCCTGCCCGTTAGACAGAATAGGATATTTATAGTATCATTTTAACCGGTTTGATTATTGTTATGCGAAAAATAAATCATTGGTTCGTTCTGCTCCTCGCGGCGGGGTTTCTGGTTGCGGCGCTTCTTTTCGGCTTTTTCGGACTGGGAAGCGTGAAGGGTGCGTTCACTGTTGCCGCAACATGTCTTCTTGCCGCCGTCGCGCTTTTCGCGGTTTGGCGCAGGCATTTATATCCGGCCGACGTCTAAGCTTGTCATTTACAGACAGGCTATTTTTGTTCGTATTTCTTGCAATATCGGCCAAAAACGTTAGACTGGCTTTTGGTGCAAACACAAAAAGAAAGGCTTTTTCGTGAAAATTGTCATTGTTGTATTACTCTTTATTTTGGGAAGTTTTAGCCTTTACGGTGATGCCGAAACGAACCGCCCTCCCGAGCTTACACTTCGGCGCGTAGCTCTTGAAAGAACCGGTACGGAAGGTCTCCCTCGCGACAAAATTTTCCTCAGGCTTTTTGAGAACCGCCTATCATTCACGTTTACGAACATATTTAGCACGTATCGCGTGCCGGAATTCGAACGGGAGAGGGACAGACTTGGGTTTGGTTTTTCCGAACATCTTGCGGATGAAGCACGGAACGCTTTTAGTCGCGGTACCCGCCTGGCACTTCGACAATTTGCCGTTGAGGAAATTCCTCTCGTGTCGGAAGTGAGGGCTAATTGGGCGAGCGCTCTCCGTAACACTCTGACTGGCTATGAAGAGAAAGAAAATCTCGTTAGCCCTTTCGACTCTCGCGAAGGCATACCTACGCAGGAGGGCTTGAGACAACCCAGAAACCTTAAATTCGGTTGGCGTCCTTTTAGAACCAATCCGTACGCCTTCGTTTCGTGGGGGAGATATAGTACCGACGGGGAGCGCATTTTCACGACCTCATTTCGAATATACGGTGAGGATTGGCACATACCGAAAAGCGAGCTCATAGCCGAGTTACCCGTTGGTCGCGGCTTCTCATTGGCCGGTGCCGTGACTGTTCGCCCCCTTGAAACAGAACGACTGAAAATAGCGGAGGGAAGCATCGGCTTGGCCAAGTTGTGGAATAATGGCGAATTCTATGTGGGTGCTACTTATCCGTTGGCGGGGTTCGTCGCGTCATTCGGTTTCAGGTGGTAAGCGTCATTCCGGTATGTGAATACCGGAATTTTCTTTGGTGAATTCGCGTTCGCGATGGTATAATTTAAAGGTTATTAATAATTTTATTAAAAGCGAATGGAACCAACAGCGCCAAATGAATTTCCGCAGAATCAATATGTAAATACTCCGCAAACCCCGCCCGCTCAGATGCCGACAGCGGACAAACCCAAAGCCGACGTAAAAGCTGTTTTGCTGAACCTTGGAATTATTGTCGCGCTCTGCTCCGTCTATTCCAGCTTTTTGAGTTTCGTATTTGACTTGATTAACAAAGTTTTTCCGGACGCCTTGGATAGTTCTTCATACTACAGTTACTCGCTTTCCTGGCAAGACAGCGCCATTCGATGGGCCATGGCCGTGCTCCTTGTCGGTGTCCCTGTCTATCTTGTTCTGTGTTGGCTCGCGAATAAACATGTGGAATCTCTGGCGGCAAATTACGCGGAAACCGGCAGAGGAAAAACAGGCGGGCGGAAGGTACTCGGCTCAATCATTATTTTCTTGGCGGCGGCAACTGTCATTTCCGACCTTATCGCACTTGTGTATTACTTTTTTGGCGGGGAAATCACCACGCGTTTTGTTTTAAAAAGCGGGTTGACGCTTATAAGCGCGGGCGGTATCTTTTGGTATTATCTCTATGACATCCGACGTGACCCCGGTCTTCCGGCGCTCGGTCCGAAAGTGGGTGCGATTACCGTTGTCGCAACCGCGATTGTCTCTATTATTTTAGGATTTGTGGTTATTGGTTCGCCGCTTCAGGCACGATATCAAAAATTGGATCAAGCCCGAATCTCACACTTGCAAAATATAACCCAGAGTGTCGGAAACTACTGGAACAAAAAGTACGCTATTCCAAGTAAGCTTGATGAACTTGAATACTTTAGCGGCAAAATGCCCGTTGATCCAGTGACAAAACAAACCTACGGTTACAGAGTAATTGATGCCAGACATTTTTCAGTTTGCGCGTTATTTGAAACCGACAACATTGAAAAAGAAAAGTCAGCCGCTCAGAGTCCTTACTATTATGGCTACACTACCATGGGCATTACCGACTGGTCGCACGCTAAGGGACAAAAATGTTTTGAGGGTTATCTTGATCCCAGCGCTTATCCTGACCCGATAATTTCCATACCTATTCTTCCGGCAAGCCTACCTGTACCGAAGAGATAACATTAACAAAATCCCCGCGCCGCTTTGCGGCGCGGGGATTTTGTTATATTATCTTCCTGTATATGAAATCTTACGACCACAAGAAAATTGAGAAAAAGTGGCAGAAAGAGTGGGAGAAAAAGAAGGCTAATGTCGCGAAGGAAAATTCGGCCAAGCCTAAATTCTACGGGCTTATTGAATTTCCCTATCCCTCCGGTGACGGACTGCATGTTGGCCACATTCGTTCAAATACGGCGATGGACATTGTGGCACGTAAACGCCGTGCGGAAGGGTACGAAGTATTGTACCCGATAGGCTGGGATGCGTTCGGCTTGCCAACGGAAAACTATGCCATCAAAACCGGTATTCAGCCGTCCGTAGTTACCAAAAAAAACGCGGCTACGTTCCGTCGTCAACTCAAGGCTTTGGGTTTTTCGTTTGATTGGTCACGCGAGGTTAATACCACCGACCCCGAGTATTACAAATGGACGCAGTGGATTTTTCTCAAATTTTTGGAAAAGGGTCTGGCCTACAAAAAAAGAATGGCCATTAATTGGTGCCCGAAAGATAAAATCGGACTTGCTAATGAAGAAGTGGTGGATGGCAAGTGCGAGCGTTGCGGTATATCCGTAGAGAAGCGCGAAAAGGAGCAGTGGATGCTCGCTATTACCAAGTACGCCGACCGGCTTGACCGCGACCTTGACCCCAAGAAGATTCTCATCGGTACGCGCAATAACGCCAAGGTAAAAATGCTCAAAGCTTGCTTGGCCGGAGTCGCGGGCATTGAGCTCATTTCACTCGAGGATATTCCGCCTGTCGATGACAGCACTCTGGTTGAAGGCGATGACTTTCTTGAAAACGCCAAGAAAAAATCGGAATTTTATTTCAAAAAAACCGGTATTCCGACTATCGCCACCGACCATATTCTGTGGATTGAGAAATGGCCCGAAAATAAAGGGTTTATGGTTCATATGCGAAAGCACGCGAACCCGAATAGTCCTCGCGCGACCGACGATGAAGTTGTAGCGTTTTTGAAAAATTTTCTTAAGAGTGTCGGCGGGGAATCAAAAGCCAATTTCCATTACGCTATTGGCTACACGGATGAAGCGGGGACAATTGTCGCGGACGAGGTTCCCGGCCACTATATTTTGCAAGACAAGGAACAGGCCAAAAATTATTGGCCTGGTTATCCCACGGAAGCGCTTCTCAAAGACGCCAAGACGGGAGTGTTCAAGTCCGAACAGTCGGACGATGTTCGATACGCCAAAATCACAAAATTTCTTAGAGAAAAATTCGTGCCGCGTATGTTCCACGGCAAAACACCGGTAGATTATTTGGAGAAAATAAGAGTTCAACAGAAAAATTGGATAGGGAGAAGTGAGGGCGTAAATTTCAAGGGTAAAGTCAAAGATTTGGATATTACGATTGAAACCTACAACTCCGTACCGCAAACCTACCGTGCCGAAACCTTTACGGTTATCGCCCCCGAACATTCGCTTGTTCCAAAGCTTGTGGCCAGAACCGAATGTGAAAAACCGGTCTTGGAATTTGTTGAAAAATTGAAGTTGAAGCGCGCCGAGAAAGATTTTGACGCCGAAAAAGAGATGGAAGGCATCTTTACGGGACGATACATCGAAAATTACGCAGGTACGGGAAGAGATTTACCGATTTGGATCGCGTCATACGTTGTCGCTGATTACGGAACAGGAATCGTGAACGCGAGTGCCCACGACGAGCGTGACTTTAAATTTGCCAAGAAGTTTAATATTCCGCTTCATCCCGTTGCCGAACCTTTGTTCATTAAGACGGACGGGCCGGACGCGGTTCAGAAAGACAAACCGTTTGTTGAAAGGGAAGCCATAAGCGCAATTGTAAAGCACTGGTCGGAGGATAAGTATATCGGTCTGAGGTGGAAAAAGGTGGATTGGGATACGTTTATCACTGGTGGAGTGGAAACGGGACAAACACCGGAGGAGGCGGCCCGCGCGGAAGTGACGGAGGAGACAGGGTATAAGAATCTTAAACTTATCCGTATCTTGCCTCGCAGTCACTCGCAATTTTTTCATGTGCCGAAAAATGTCAATCGTTTTGCTCATTTCCACAATTTTCTTTTTCAACTTGTTGATGGAGAAAAGTTGGAGGTTTCAGACGAGGAAAAATCAAATCATGATGTAGTATGGTTAACACCCAAAGAACTTGAAACCTTTAGGTTGCCCGAAGGAAACCGGCTTGAGTGGGAACAGGTACAGAGTATAGAAAGGCCTGTCGTCAAAAACGGAATTCTCATCGAACCCGCAGAATTTAAAGGCAGAGAGTGGCACGAAGTCCGTCCCGACATCATCAGTTACCTTGTTGACAAAGGCTACGCAACCCGCGCGGTGAATTACAAACTTCGTGATTGGGTGTTTTCCCGTCAGCGTTATTGGGGCGAACCCATTCCAGTCATTTACTGCTGTAAATGTCTGGAAGATTCAAGATTTAAGATTCAAGATTTAAGACAGGGAACTGACTACACCACAATTGAGGGTAGGAATCATTTGATTATTCCTGTGCCGGAAAAGGATTTACCGGTGAAATTGCCAAAGGTGAAAAATTACAAACCCACCGATATGGGGGAGTCGCCTTTAGCCGCGATTTCAAAGTGGGTCAACGTTAAATGCCCCGTCTGTAAAGGTTCCGCGAAACGCGAAACCGACACCATGCCGAACTGGGCGGGCAGTTCTTGGTACTACCTAGCTTACGCGATGCACAAGAACCTTAAATCTAAAATCTTAAATCTTAAATCTTCTGGCAACCTCTTTAAGTATTGGTTGCCCGTGGACTGGTACAACGGCGGTATGGAACACACGACTTTGCACTTACTGTATTCTCGTTTTTGGCACAAATTCCTATACGACCTGAAACTCGTACCGACCAACGAACCTTATTTAAAACGAACCTCGCATGGCCTTATCTTGGGTGAAGGCGGGGTCAAAATGTCAAAATCGGTCGGTAATGTGGTGAATCCGGACGCTTTAATAGAATCTTTCGGAGCCGACACGCTCCGGCTGTACGAAATGTTTATGGGGCCGTTTGATCAGCACATTGCGTGGTCAACGGAATCGATGGTGGGACCGAGGAGGTTCCTTGAGCGGGTCTGGAAAATCAGATTCAGGATTCAAGATTCAAGATTAAAGAAAGATAAAAAAGAAAGAGAACTTAAATCTGACAACTTAAATCTTGAATCTGTTTTGCATCGGACCATCAAAAAAGTCGGGGACGACATTGAGGCCATGCGATTTAACACGGCGGTGAGCAGCATGATGATTCTTGCCAATGAAATGGAAAAAGCGGAAGCGCTTTCAGGTGTGCAGTATGCAACTTTACTTCGTATTTTGGCTCCGTTTGCGCCGCATATCACTGAAGAATTATGGTCAATTTTGGGGCATAAAAAGTCAATTCACCTTGAACCGTGGCCGGCTTTTGATGTAACGCTTGCGGCGCACGGGACTGGAGTGCTTGTGATTCAAATAAACGGAAAGGTTCGAGGCAATCTTTCAACTGATCACGAGCTGTCAGAGAACGAGGCCAAAGAACAATCGCTGGCGTTACCCGAGATTAAAAAATGGATTGATGGTAAAAAAGTAATCAAAACAATTTACGTCAAGGGACGACTGATTAACATTGTTGTCGCTGAGGGTTGACCCGGTAGTGAATTTTCGGCTCGCGGCAAAGCCGCCGCCCTACGGGCAAGCCCAAAATCTACTACCGGGTTGACATCCCTCTTGACAGAATCACCGACTTGACTTAAACTGGCTATAATGATAAAACAATTATAATATTAATTAAAAATATGAACACGATTATATTCAATCCAAAGCAAACAACAAAGAGGCTTTTGGCTGTGCTCCCCGAACGGGCGCGGGATGTTGTCGTTAGTCGCTATGGTTTGGACAAGGATTCCAAAAAAATGACCCTAGAGGCCATTGGAAAGCGTTATGGTATCACCCGAGAACGAGTTCGTCAGATTGAAAATTACGCCTTGCACAGCATCAAGCGCTCGGATAGTTTTGGCAAAGAGAAGCCGGTTTTCACCGAATTGCACACTCTTGTCAACACGCTCGGCGGCATCATTTCAGAGGAGGACCTTCTATCTCACGTTTCAAAAGATAAGAGTCTTCAAAATCACGTTCACTTGCTTTTGGTTTTGGGAGATTCTTTCAAGAAAGAAAAAGAGGACGAACACTTTAAGCACCGATGGCACATTAGTGATGATTTGGCCAGAAAAGTTCATGACGCCCTAAAGAAACTTTATAAAAATTTATCCGATAAAGATTTGGTGTCGGAGCTCGACATAATCGCTTCGTTTTTATCCCACGTTGAAGATATTTCAGACGACTACAAGAAAGACAGCACGGTGGTCAAGCGTTGGTTGGCACTTTCAAAACTTATCGGCAAAAATCCGTTGGGCGAGTGGGGATTGACCTCTTCTCCGAACATTCGAGCCAAGGGTATGCGTGATTATGCTTTTCTGGTTATTCGCAAGCACGGCTCACCCATTCATTTTCGAGAAGTCGCCAAATCGATTGAGAAACTTTTTGGTAAAAAAGCGCATGTCGCCACTACTCACAACGAACTCATCAAGGACCCGCGTTTTGTGCTTGTTGGGCGTGGACTTTACGCACTAGCGGAGTGGGGGTATATGTCCGGTGTCGTGAAGGATGTCATTCGAAAAGTACTTGAATCAAACGGTCCGCTGAACCGAGAACAGATTATCGACAAGGTTCTTAAAGAGCGATACGTCAAAGAAAATACCATCATTGTGAATTTACAAAATCCCAAGAATTTTAAACGAAGTAAGGAGGGGCTTTACGCGGTAGCTTCCTAGAAAGTATAAAAGGACCCCCGATGTCTATCGGGGGTCCTTTCGTATATAGAGTTTTCTTGTCATTTACGTTACAATATTGAAATGATCAAGAAGTATTTTCTAAACCTCGTCGACCTTTTCTTTAACTTAATTCAGGGGACTATCCTTGAGGGTAACAATGAGAAGGAGTCTCAGTTACGGCGGTGGCTATTTGTAGCTACATTTGTTATTGCCCCTATTTCCATTTATTACTTTGGTAATAAACTGTTTTTGATTAATTTTGCTCTATTTTTCGACATGACCTACGAATGGGCGCCAATTTGGGCGCCGATTCTGTTGGGTACAATTTTCGCCAAGTCGTGGATGAGATATATTCGAGCAGATTATGTTTTGAATACCGAAACGATGCTTTTGGAAATCAAAATTCCAAAAGAGACTCTGAAATCGCCTTTGGCGATGGAGATTTTTTTCACCTCCCTTTATCAGACGGGTGCCGCGACTTTTAAGGAACTTTACTGGTACGGTAAAGTTCGAGCGTGGTTTTCTTTGGAGTTGGTTTCCATCGGCGGTCAAGTAAAATTTTTTATTTGGACGCAGAAGAAATTTCGTAATTTGATCGAGGCTCAGCTTTACGCTCAGTATCCCAATATCGCCATACAGGAGGCGGAAGATTACATGGCATGGGTGCCACATGAGCCCGACCCCGTCAATTTACCTATGTGGGCGACGTATTTTAAGTTTATCAAGTCCAATGTGTACCCGATAAAAACTTACGTTGATTACGGGCTGAATGAGGACCCGAAGGAGGAATTCAAAATTGACCCCATGACGTCCGTCCTAGAGTATTTGGGTTCAATGCGGAAAGGGGAACAGGTTTGGATTCAGATTATCATTCAGGCTCACAGAAAAACGTCCTTTAAGAACGACGCAGCTTTGTTTCCGAAACGTGACTGGAAAGAGAAGGTTCGGCATGAAGTTGAGAAAATTCGAGAGGAATCCATAAGCAAGTCAAGAAAAGACAGCGAGTTCCCCGGTATGCCTAATCCCACTAAGGGTCAACAGAATACCATTGCCGCTCTTGAAAGAAGCGTTTCCAAGTGGCCCTTCGAGACGGCCATTCGAGGCTGCTATATTTCAACCAAAGAGGCTTTTAATCCAATAGGTATTACGGGACTCATAGGTACGTTTCGACAATACAGTTCAAACGATGACGTGAATGGTTTTAAACTGGGTTGGTTTACGGATTTCGATTATCCATGGCAGGATTTCAGGCGTAAGCGTCGAACGTTTGCCGAGAAGGAAATGGTCGAAGCGTTTAAGTTGAGGTCGTTTTTTCAGCCTCCGTTTAAAAACTTTGAACAAACACCGCTTATTTTGAACACGGAAGAGCTCGCCACCATTTATCATTTTCCGGGAAGTGTCGCGGCAACTCCGACGTTCGAGCGTATCCCGTCAAAGCGTTCCGAGGCTCCGGCCAATTTACCGATTTAAGGTTATGCCACCCACAGATTCAAATATACCCAGTAACTTCTTTGACGGTAAATTTAAAGACAGGAGGACTTTTTTTCTCTGGTGTCTGGCCGTTTTTTCGATTTTAATACTTTTATTTACGTTTTACACCGTGTCGTTTAAACCGCCAGCGTCTTTTCCTGTTAGAAAAGTAATTACAATCAAGGAAAAGACGGGACTCAATGAAATCGCGGGACAATTGTTCGCGCTAAAAGTCGTAAGGTCGCCCTTTTGGTTTCGTACTTTTGTTATCCTAAAATCGGGGCAGGGAGGAGTTCTGGCCGGAGACTATTATTTTGATACTCCACTCGTAGTATCCGGTGTCGCCTCGCGTATGACCCGCGGTAATTTCGGTTTGACCGCTACTCGGGTCACTCTTCCGGAGGGTATGACCGCGGCTCAAATGGGCGTGGTTTTGGCGGGCGCGCTTGTGGATTTTGACAGTGAGGAGTTTCTCGAGTTGGCCAAGGAAAAAGAAGGCTACCTTTTTCCGGATACGTATCTTTTTTTGCCCAACACGAAAAGTTCACAAATTATCGCCACCTTGAAGGACAATTTCGACAAGAAAATTGAGGGTATAGATGAGTCGATAAAATCTTTCGGTAAACCACTGAAAGACGTTGTCGTAATGGCCTCAATTTTGGAGGCTGAGGCGAGAACTACGGAAACAAGAAGAACAATTGCCGGCATATTGTGGAAGCGTCTGGATATGGGGATGCCACTTCAAGTTGACGCGCCGTTTCAATACATTATCGGTAAAAATACCTTTCAACTTACGCTCAATGACCTAAAATACGATTCACCTTATAACACTTACAAATATAAGGGTCTGCCTCCGGGTGCCATCGGTAACCCTGGACTCGACTCTTTGATTGCCGCCGTGACACCGATTAAATCGCCGTATCTATTTTATCTTTCGGATATTCGAGGTAATATGCACTACGCCAAGACGTTTGAGGAGCATGTGGCGAATAAAGAGCGCTATCTTAAATAGTTTTCTTCAAGAACCACGAGTAAAATCGTAAATTTCGGCTCTCTCACAAGTACAACATAACTCACGGCCGTGAGTTATGTTGTACTTTAAAATTTAAATAGTTGATCGTTCCGATTTGTCGTAATAAAAAAGCCGAAGCGTTAGCTCGGGCTGTTGGTTGGGGACGAAAGCTCGTAGGCGATAGCCACGAGGAGCGCAGAGTACCCGACCGCGGCTTCCATTGAACCACCGGAAGATTTGACGAAAACGATTGCCACCACCATTGCACTTACGGCAATGAGGATCGCTCTGAGTATGTTTTTGATAGGCATAGTCTTATATTCGCTGCTCAATAGTTGCTGAAACTGAAAATTATGTTAGCATGTTTTTATGATTCGTCAAGAGAAATCCCAGTCAATTGTTAAGGGCCAACCGTCAAAAGTTTTCGTCGGTCTTTCCGGCGGGGTGGATAGCTCTGTCTCTGCCGCGCTACTTCAGGAACGGGGCTACCAAGTCACAGGTGTGTTTATCAAGGTTTGGACTCCCGATTTTATCGAGTGTACGTGGAAAGAAGACAGACTTGATGCTATGCGAGTGTGTGCCAAACTTGAAATCCCATTTATAACGCTTGACTTGAGCAAAGAATACAAAAAAGAGGTGGTGGACTACATGATTGCCGAGTACAAAGCAGGACGAACGCCGAATCCCGACGTGATGTGCAATAGATACGTAAAGTTTGGAGGGTTTTATAAATGGGCGATGGGGCAAGGCGGTGATTATGTGGCAACCGGACATTATGCGCGGCTTTGCCATACCAATATACAAATGGATACGAATTCTACGAATAACTACGAATTACTTGCTGGGAGAGACAAGGAGAAAGACCAAAGCTATTTTTTGTGGACTTTGAAACAGGAACAACTCGCTCACACGCTGTTTCCCGTCGGTGATTTGAAAAAACCAGAAGTGCGGAAACTAGCGAAAAAATTTAACCTGCCTACGGCTGAAAAGAAGGATAGTCAAGGCCTCTGCTTTATGGGGAAAATTGACGTTAAAGAATTTCTGAAACATTACATAAAGCCAAAACGCGGTAACGTTTTAAACGAAGAGGGGGAGGTTGTTGGCACGCATGACGGGGCGATGTTTTTCACACTCGGAGAGCGGCACGGGTTTGAAATAACCCAAAAAACCGCCGGTGATAAACCGTACTACGTTGTCGGGAAGGATATTAAAAAAAATACTCTCATTGTTTCAAATAATAAACTTCGAGGAAGTAACAGCGGTCCACAACAGGTATTTGAACTTGAGGACACGCATTGGATAAACGGTGTTTTGCCCGTTACCAGAAAATTTCTGGCGCGGCTTCGATATCGACAACCGCTTCAAGGTGTGCGAATCAAGAATCAGGACTCACGAATCACGAATGGAGAAAGTCTAAAAGTCGAATTTGACGACGCGCAAACAGGCGGGGATTCCGGTCAGTCTGTTGTTTTCTATGATGGTGAGGTGTGTCTTGGCGGCGGAGTTATTGTATAATAAGGCTCATGACCGACCGAAAAATTTTTATTATCAAAGCCGATGGCACGCGGGAGGAATTTCATAGTGATAAACTTCTCGATTCTCTGACCAGAGCCGGCGCTTCAAATGAGGTAAGGGACAAGATTGTCCACCATATAGCCGGCGAGATTGAAGACGGAATGAGCACCAGCGCCATTTACCGTCATGCTTTTGAATTGCTTCACAAATTCGAAACCCCCGTGGCCGCCCGCTATTCTCTGAAGCGAGCAATTGCAGATTTGGGACCGTCCGGCTTCCCGTTTGAGAAATTTGTGGCGGAAATTTTCAAGGCCAAGGGCTACGAAACTCTTACTGACCAGATTGTGCAGGGTTCGTGTATTGACCATGAAATGGACGTGGTCGCTTGGAACGAGAACAAGTTGGTCATGGCGGAGGCGAAATTTCACAACGAACTCGGCATGAAGTCCGACCTCAAGGTGGCGCTTTACGTGAAGGCTCGTTTTGACGACCTAAAAGACAGGGAGTTTGTGTATGGTACAAAACGGCATCTTGATGAGGGCATACTCATTACCAACACCAATTTTACCGAAAAAGCCATTCAATATTGCGAGTGCGAAGGAGTGAAACTTATCGGCTGGAATTATCCGCAAGTCGGCAATCTTCACGATATGATAGAGGACGTGAGTTTGCATCCGATTACTTGCCTTACCAGTTTGTCAAACTCGGAAAAAAGAAATCTCATGGAGAAAGGAGTGGTGCTTTGCAAAAGTGTTCGTGATAATGTCGAGACGCTTTTCGCTTCCGGACTAAGTCCCGAGGTTATAGAAAGAGCCAAACGCGAGAGCGCGTTCCTTTGTCCGGACGTTCTTTAATTCTGTAAACATCAGGTGTCCACCGTGGACACCCCGTATCTGTGGTTATGTGCAACGTGAATATGACCCTAAGAGAAAAAATTTTTGCGATTGTAAGAAAAATTCCGAAAGGAGATGTTCTTACTTACGGAGAAGTGGCTCGTCGCGCGGGAAGACCCAAAGCGGCCAGAGCCGTCGGTGCTGTTCTTAAAACCAACTTTGACCCGAGGATTCCTTGTCATCGCGTGATTCGCTCCGACGAGAGTTTGGGAGGGTATAACAGAGGAATTAACAATAAAAAATCTATTCTGAAAAAGGAAGGCTTTGTTCCCCACACGACTTAGAACCTGTTGGTATTCTTGTCCGAATTTTTCTTTTGTAACCTAACTCAAGCTATCGCTCTAGTTAGGTCACACATAAGTTCGTCTTTAGAACACCCTTTTTCTTCGATAGAGCTTAGTGCGTGTGCTATACTAAATGGAATGGAGATTGGCACAAACACACCGCCGGTTTCTAATTTGACTCAGACGAGCGCAGCCTTAGGTCCAAATAAGAAGCGCTTGTTTTTTGGCGTTGTAATTATGGTACTTCGGCATTTATATTTTGTCAGGTAAACCCTTTGGTTTTGTGGGTAAGTCATATAGTGAAGTATACTCGCTTGTTCCCGACAAGATTTCTCAAAGTGCCGCGATTATAGTGAGTCTGCCCCCAAAAGTTCCCATCGAAGACGCGGAGAAGCTCGTCTCTTTTGAGCCGTCGCTTTCCGGTAAATGGGTGGCTGCCACAAATCTTCCGCGCTCGCTCGCATTTGTACCGGAAACACCGCTTGAAATCGGCAAACGTTATACAGCGAAGCTTGCTATGGATGGAGGCGCTCTTTCCAAGGATTTTGTCGTTGACGAAGACCCGAAGGTGTTGGAAGTTTTTCCAAGAAGCGGGAGTGAGGCAAGCGAAAATTCTTCGGTCACCATTATGTTCAATCGACCCATGGTGCCCCTGACTACTCTCTCCACGCTCGAGCAAAAAAACGTTCCGGTGGCAATTACTCCGGAAACCTCGGGTAAATTCAAATGGATAAGCACGCGTACACTTCAGTTTATTCCGAGCGAACGTCTGCGTTACTCTTCACATTACTCGGTTAAAATCTTATCCGGATTCACTTCGACAGACGGTGTTCCGGTGCCGGTCGCCGAGTACAATTTCACCACAAGAGAGCTCCGCCACGTCGGCCACACCGAGGGTACTATTTTCTATGACCAGCCGATTCAGATAAGTTTTAACGAGCCGATTAATCTCGAGCGAACAGCTGGCGGTTTAAGTTTAAGAAATAACCGAACAGGTGGACTTGAACAATTTGAGGCGGAATACGGTAAGAGATATGATTACGACAGAAGTGGTAAGCCGGAAAAAGTGCTGATTGACCGCTCTATTTTGAGTATTTATCCGAAGGTCGACAGCGGCGGACGCGCTAGAATTTGGGATTTCGGCGGCTCATATACCGCTTCCTTGAACACGGCGTACCCACTGGACGGCGATATCACTCTTTCTGAGGTGATTAAGACCGACGTCACCATCACGACAGCCATCAAGTCTGTAAGAGCGAACTCCAAGCGGAGCAGTTTCGCCTCACAAACTCTCTTCGACCCCGAGGGTACTCTTATTGTCGACTTTCATGAGGATATTGATTTGGGCAGAAGCGACATAGCCGCCAAAGGTATCAAAAAGATAGAGTACGGCAAAAAATGTAAGCCAACTGGAACAACTTCGTTTTCGTCGCGGGTTTTCGAGGACAACTGCGAAAAAGTAGATAACCGGTCGGAAATTGTTATTTCTTTCGAACCGCTTACTTTCACGCGGGGCGAGTCTTTCCGCGTCACGTTCAGAAAAATCGTAAACATTTCCGGACTGAACATAAATTCAGACCCGATCGTGGAGAATGTGACTATGTATCCGGAACTCAAAATTCTAAGTATCGCGCCCGAAAACGATTCGGAGGCCGCAAGTTTAACCGAGCTTTCCATCCGCAGCAATTCACCGATTCTGGCCAAAGACAAAACCAACTACAAAGAGGCGCTCAGGACGAGTTCGTATCTAATATTCAATCGGTGGGGCGCCCCATATCTCCGGCAGCCTGACACGCCCGGTTATCCTTCAAACTCGCCTTGCAAGGCGGGTGAGTATGTAAACACCGTTCGATACGGGCTTCATCCGGAAGAAACGTACTCAGTCGAACTTTCACTTGAAGATGTGTTCGGCCAGAAAACGCAAAGAACTGTCCGCTTCACCACAACGAAACCTTCTTCGTTTTACAGTCGTTTTTACAACTTACAAAAAATCTACAACGTTACCACGCCCGAAAAAACACAATTCACTTACGGAGTTGAAAACCTTGACTATGTTAATCTTTACATTTGCAAAGTCGCGCCCGCGACCATGCTTTCTTATCTGAATCAACGCCCCGAAGCGACCGCGCCGGATGCGACACTTAAATGCATTGATACCCGCACGGACACGATTGATTTACCCAAAGTATATTGGGTGAACAATTATTTTCAGATAGACCTTAAAAAATATTTTAGCGACCCGCGCGGTCAGTACGTCATTTCCTTCAGCGCCTCGAACTATAAGCAAGAAGGTCGGCAAGCTCTCAGACTCTATGACCGGACATATGTAAGTGTCACGAACCTTGCGGTTGGAGAAAAGAAAACGGGGTGGACGAAATATGACCAAATGCCGGAGGAGACCAAGGCCGCTTTTGATACCTCGGAAACGTACGCCAATCTCTACTGGGTCTCAACCGCGCATACCCTCACTTCGGTCTCCGGTGCCGAGGTTCGTCTTTTCGTCCAAGAAGGAGACTATAACGGTCCAATTAGGCCCGCAGCCGCGGGAACCACGGGCCCGAATGGCGTGGCCGAACTTCCGCTGACAAAAGATATTGTCGGAGCGGTCATCACCGCGGGTGATGATTCGGCAATTGTTTCTTCGTGGACTGATTATCTTCAGTGGGCTTCTAACGCGGAGACCATGAAGATGATTTACACCTACACTGACCGGCCCATTTATCGCCCGAACCAAGACGTATTTATCAAAGGAATATACCGCTTTCAATTTGACGGCCGTTACGAAATTTTTAAAGACAAGACCGTACATGTGAGCGTCAAAAATCCGAAGGACGAGGAGGTACTCGGTGTGGAACTGCCATTAAGCCAATTCGGCACATTTGTCACGCACCTTAAATTGCCGGCGAAAGCCACGCTCGGCACGTACCGCATTGATGTTGATAACAGTTACAATTACGCCTTCTTCGAAGTCGAAGAATATCAAGGAGCCGCGTTTGAGACCAAGGTGTCCGCGGATAAGGAAGAGTATGTGGCGGGAGAGACCGCTGAAATTTGAAATTAGCGTTTCCGGAGCGTATTATTTCGGTGTGCCGCTCGCGGGAGGAACGCTCGAATATAGCTTTACAGCTCAGGATTACTACTTTGACCGTTACACGGACGAGTACTTCAGCTTTGGAAACGACTGGTATTATTGCTCCGACTGCGGTTATGGCGACAGCTTTATTGGAAATGGTCAAACCACCCTAGAGCATGTTCAAAAACCCTTGCCTAACCCGCAGATAACCGGCACAGCATGATATTCGACATGGCGATGTAAACGAACGCTTCGCTGTGGGAAGG
>Ga0075978_115_pt1 | contig 22429 bp, 17 predicted proteins | sample RifGroA2_FD_68054 | JGI IMG/M metagenome (GOLD analysis project Ga0075978, IMG submission 68054) | Parcubacteria bacterium GW2011_GWA2_47_16 | reverse complement strand
TACGTTATAGCCGAAGCAATCGAAAACGATAGGAAAATTCGAGACCATTTTGGAGTATACTCTTAAAAAATAATTCCAACCACTTAGTGTAAATATAAAAGCTATAGCAATGGTATTTACCTATGTCGGATGACATGACGGGATACGCTTGGACGGAAGTTTGCGTCGTGCCAATTTAAAATGTGAGCGGGGGGAGACTTGAACTCCCACGGATTTCTCCACTGGTTCCTAAGACCAGCGCGTTTACCAATTACGCCACCCGCCCATTAATCTAGGGTGTCGGCCTATAGTAGCATTTTCGCCGTGTATTTTTCAATCGGAGCGAATTCATCGGTAAGCGCGTCGATGTCGTCATCGATTGACGGTGTGAAAATATTTCTTTCCGGAATGCCGAATGTGTCACGCAAAATATCGGTCGGTAGGGAAGCGCGGGGAGTTTTTAGGGCCACCAGCATTATGTTCTGAGGTTCGGTGTCGAGCTTGTTCGTGACTTTTATGAGAAAGACGGAAGGAAAAATTTTTTTGTACGTCAGGTATTCCGCCTGAAGAAAATGTGATGAGGGGCCCGACGCGGCGGAGATGATGTTCGTCATGACTATGCCCTTCGCGTTGAGCGCGTCGGACATTTTTTGGACAGCTTCCACGGTCGTCAATTGAAACGGTATGTTTAAGTGTGATAGAAACGTATCGTTCCAAATTATGTCGTATCGCGCTTTATTCTGATTCAAAAAAGTTCTACCGTCTTCATCGAATGCTGTTACGCGAGGGTTTTCACGTAGCGCGAAGTACTCGGCGGCGAGTTCCTTAAGTTTTGGGTCGATTTCCACTACGTCGAGGGAAGACTTTGGAAAAGTTTTGGCGAAATGCTTTGGGTATGAGTACGCGCCGGCCCCAATCATCAAGGCTCTCTTGAAATCGGGATACATCTCGGCCGCAAGGTCGAAAAGCCTTGTGTAGGGGAAAATAAGTTCGTCGGGGTCGTCTAAAAACATTCCCGATTGCAACCCTCGGGTGTTGTTGGACAGATAGCGCGCGGGTCTGCCGCTTGCTTTGTCTATACCGTCAAATATCCAAACCCGGCCGTATTCGGTGTCTGTGTCTAGGATTATTTTTCGCGAGAAGCTCCCAGACGGTTTGAGACTAAGGGCAATTAAGGCAAATAGGATGCACCCAACTACTAACAACTTATCTTTCGTGTTGTGTTTCAGAAACGCTCCGGCCGCCAGTAAAAAAAGCGTGGCCGCGAGAAGCGTGATTATTTTAGTACTTCCAAGAAAAGAGATGAGTATGAATCCTCCCAAAAAGGTGCCGATGATGCTTCCCAAAGTTGACAGGGCGTACAGAGTACCTATGGTCCGTCCCGAGGTCTCCATTCCCTGAAGTTTGAGTCTCGCGACATAAGGGGTAATCATGCCAAGGAGTATGGTGGCGGGACTAAACAGGAGTGTTGTTCCGATAAGGGTTGCCGCAATCATGTTGTTCGGAAGAAGTGGCGCAAGTCCCAGTAGATTTTTAAGGTAGGCGACAGACCAGACGAATAATCCCGCGAGCGCGAGTATTTTTGCCAAGGTTCTGAAGTTGGCCGACCTATCGGCGATTTTTCCGCCCCACCAATAACCCAAGGAGAGGCTGCCGAGGATGACGCCGATAAGACCTGTCCACACGAAAGTTCCCGTGCCGAGGTAGGGCGCGATGATTCGCGAGCCATTGAGCTCAAGAATCATGACTACGGCGCCGCAGGTGAAAGCGATGATGTTGGGGAGGAGGTTCATTTTGTATGATCTTGTGGTCACAGCTCTCACTCGGCCGTCGCCTCGTTCGGCCGCGACCCTGCCTCGCGGCTCGACGAAACGTCTCGCATCGCTCCGGCTCGCACACGTCCCAAAAAATCTAAAGAGGTGAAGGACGGTTGTCTGGTGGTCACGAATATTTTGTTTGCCGTCGCAAACAAAATTTCTCGACCCCGCCTTGCGCAAGTCCGAAAAATATCAGGCAGTCTGTGTGGTCAGGAATATTTTTTTCGCCGTCGCTCAAAAAATTTCACGACCCTGACTCGACTGTTTTGCGTACTCGCAAAACATGTCTCCGTCTCGCACACGTCCCAAAAAATCTTCAGCAGTGAAGATTTTTCTGGCGTGTGCGCCCAGTTGGAATCGAACCAACGACCCTTCGCTTAAGAGGCGATTGCTCTACCGACTGAGCTATGGGCGCGTATGAAAAACGTGTTCGCTATCGTAACACATTTTTAAAAATTTGCGAATTGGTGCCCGGGGTGGGAAGTTCGACCCTTACAGGGTCAGTATCCCGGTTGGCTCACGAAGACGTTCGGCTCAATCGGGCTTCGATTCCCACACGGAAGCGCACCCGCGCTTCCTCCCGTTCGCATACTCGCTTCGCTCGTCTGTGCCCGGGGTGGGAATCGAACCCACATCCCTTTCGAGACACGATTTTAAGTCGTGCGCGTATACCAGTTCCGCCACCCGGGCATTATCATGATTCAAGAATCTTGAATCATGATTGAGGCCTGGGCGGGAATCGAACCCGCGCATAAGAGTTTTGCAGACTCTCGACTTACCACTTGTCTACCAGGCCGGTATGAACAATTGACTTTTGGCAATTAACTCTCAAAATCACTCTTTCTTCGAGTGTTAAAAGTCAAAGGTCACATGTTTGAAATCTCGTCTATCTTCTGCCGATTCTTCTCGCCTAAGTCTATCTCGAAATCAATAAAAGGCAATCTGAACAACTTTGTTTCTTTCTTGAGAAAATCGCGAAAGTCGGAACGTTTGCGTTTGGCGAAATCGAGCGCGCCGTTCTCTTTGTCGGCGGGGAAGACGGTAAAGGAGATGAGGGCTTTCGTGCCTCTCTCGATAAGTTTGACGTTGGTGACCGTGAGAAGGGCGCCGCCGCTTGATTCACGTTCCAAAAATTCCGACGCTTTTTGACGGATAATTTCCTTCATTCGCTCTTCTTTGATGTCGCTCATTTGATTTATTTTTGTGAATTACGAATTGTCTTTCTCAGCGCAAGTTTTTCCGAAGACGGATATTGTTTTGCAAAAAAATTCCTAATGCCTGCTAACGGGTCTGCCGATTAGACGATTAAGGCAGACGACGCGCTCCCAAGCTTCGGAAAAACCCGCGCCTTCGACGCCATTTCGTAATTCATATTTATTTCTTTACAATGACAAAGGTTTCCAGTACATCCCCCGGAGCGATTTCGATCTTCGCTTCGGCCATGGCGCCGAACTCACGGTCTTTTATCACTTCGCTCGCTTTCACCTTCTGTTGTTGCAGTTCGCGGATTTTGCCGCTACCAATCTCCGCCCCGCGTCGCATAATTTTAAATTCATCCCCGAGATTTATCGAGCCTTCGATAACCTTTCCGCCGATAATCTGCTTGTCTTTGACGACACTGAAAAGCCGTATGATTTTCGCCTTGCCGCGGATTTCAGCCGCCTCGATTTTAGGTGTTCGCGTCGCGAGCACTTCCTGCATCCGCTCAATTAATTTATATATAACGGTAAAGAGTTCAATGGTGACACCGTCACGGTCGGCCACGCTTTTCGCGGCGCTGTCGATTTTTACGTTGAAGCCGAAGACAAGCGCGTCCGGATTTCTCGATAATATTTTCAAGTCGGACTCGTTGAGGTCGCCGGTGCCCGCCACGATGACTTTAGGTAGGATTTTGTCAGTGGCCAGTTTCGCCAGCTCGCTTTCTATCGCCTCGAGAGTTCCGGATACGTCCGCTTTGATAACGATAGGGACGATTACTCGCTCCTCTTTTTTTGTATGGCCTGAAGCGGTTTGTTTCGCGGGCGTTTCCAGGTTCTCAAGATATTTTTCCGCGTCTTTCTTTGTCGGGAAGGAGGTGAATGCGTCGCCCGTTTTTGGTGCTTCATTCCAGCCGGTGATGCTTACGGGAGTTCCCGCGGGGGCGGTTTCAATTTTTTTGCCCAAGAAGTTATCCATCATGCGGAGTATCGATATGGCTTGTCCCGCGACTACGGCCATGCCTTTTTTAAGCGTTCCGTCTTTCACAATGAGTGTCGCGGTAACACCGCTTTCTTTGGAGCGGGATACTTCGAGAATAATACCCTCGGCCGGTTTTTCGGGACTACTTTGAATATTTTCGACGTCCGCGACCAGAAGAATCATGTCCAAAAGGTCGCTGACACCCGCGCCAGTGACCGCTGAAATCGGTACGCAGGGGATTTCACCGCCGTAGCCCTCGATATAAATTTCGTGTTCCAGCAGACTTTGTTTGACGCGTTCAACGTTGGCGCTCGGTTTGTCCATTTTGCTAATGGCCACGATGAATGGCAGTTTGCTCTCCTTGATAAATTTTAGAGCCTCAAGAGTTTGGGGTTTCACTCCGTCTTCACCGGAGACAATAAGAATCGCGATGTCGGCAACGCGGGCGCCGCGGCTGCGAACGCCCGCGAACGCTTCATGGCCCGGAGTGTCGATAAAGGTAATCGGTTTCGTGACGCCCTCGGAAGTTTTGTGGAGCACCTCGTACGCGGAAACATGCTGGGTAATGCCACCAGCTTCTTTTTCCGCTACCGAGGCTTTGCGTATGTAGTCGAGAAGTGTGGTTTTGCCATGGTCAATGTGACCCATGACCGCCACAACGGGGGGACGGGAAACAGCCGTATTCTTTTGTTCTGTTTTTTTGGTCATAAATGGCAAGTCCCGATTCGCAAACCATGGTGGTTGGTTTATTTATGCGCGAGCATTTCGCGCGCTTTCGCTAACGATTCTTTTTCTTCCCCCGACAGTTCGTATTCGGATTTGAAATCTTTGAGAGGTTTGGAGAAAATGCTGACGTGGTCGCGCGAGTATAAACTTGAGATGACGACCCCGTTGCCTTTCTCCGAAATGAAGCTTGTCGCGAAACTCTGGTTACCACCTTCGCCGTTCCCACGAAACGGATTGAAGCGTACCGTACCCACACCCTGAATGCTTTGGCCGATTCTTTTTTCGACGTCTTCGAGATACTTCGCCATGTCTTTCTTGAAGAGTTTGAGCGTTCGGAGGTCGCCTTCAATTTGGGCGATACTCTCTTCAATAGTCATGGTTGTGTTTCCTCGCAGGAGTTTTCGCAGACGCATTTCAAGCCGTAGGACGAGGATAATCAGAATGATGATAAGCGCTCCCAAACCTATAAAGATTTCTCGCGCGTATTCTTGTGCGTACATCTCCATACAGTTGCGGATTATAGCGGAGAAAAGGGCTTTTGGCAAAATTTCAATGATTACTTCAGTTGTCATTTTGTCGTTCTTTACATAGTATAGGAGGCATGGCGAAAAGAATTTACATGGATTATGCCTCGACAACCCCGCTTGACCCACGGGTGCTTAAGGCTATGCTTCCGTATTTCGGGGAAAAATTCGGCAATCCGAGTTCTATTCACGCGGAGGGAGTGGAGGCTAAAAAAGCTCTTGAAGCGGCGAGGAAAAACGTCGGTTTGATTTTAAATGCCCGCGCCAATGAAATTTTTTTCACCGGAGGAGGCACCGAATCGAATAACCTTGCGATTTTTGGTATTGTTCGGGCTTTGGAAAAAACCGGTGTTTCGATTTCAAAAATGCATTTTGTAACGACGGTGATTGAGCACAGCTCGATTTTGGAATGTTTTCGGGAACTTGAATCGCGCGGCGCCAAAGTGGCCTACGCTCCTGTTCGGGAAAACGGTATCGTGGACCCGACAGTGATCGCGAAACTACTTCAGCCGAAAACGGTTTTAGTTTCGGTCGGATACGCTAACAACGAAATCGGCACTATTCAGCCAATCCGAGAAATTTCCAAAATAATCCGTGCACAAAACTTCCCAACTTCAAAACTTCACTTCAAAACTTTTTTCCATTCTGACGCTTCACAAGCGCCGCTGTATCTGGATTGCAGCGTGGAACGGCTCGGTGTTGACTTGCTGACGCTCGATGGTCACAAAATGTACGGACCGAAAGGCGTGGGTGCTTTATATGTGCGCCGAAGCGTGACACTTGTCCCGATACTTTTTGGTGGCGGACAGGAGAAGGGACTTCGTTCGACCACGGAAAATTTGCCGCTTATTGTGGGTTTCGCCAAAGCTCTCGAAGTCGCCGCGGCTTTACTCGAAAAAGAATCAGCTCGTCTCACTACACTCCGAGATTTTTGTTATTCCAACATTCTCAAGAATGTCGGAATGACAAAGGTGATAATAAATGGTGATATTAAAGAAAGGCTGCCGAACAATATAAACATTTCAATTCCGAAACTCGACACCGAATTTGCCTTGCTTCAGCTTGACGCGGCTGGAATCGCCTGCTCCACCAAGAGTTCCTGTCTTGGCTCGGAGGGCGGCTCGTACGTCGTCCGCGCGCTCGGTGGCGGAGAAACGCGGGCCGCTTCCACGCTTCGCTTCACATTCGGGCGCGCCACAACCAAGAAAGATATCAGTCTACTTCTCAAACATCTTTTTCGCATTATCGGTTAATACAGAGGGGCGCCCTCTGCAACAAAGGGCGCCCCTCTGTATTTTCACGCTCCTTGTATTTTTGTGCGTCATTATTTATAATTTCTGTCAATGGAACAACTCACCAAACAACAGATAGTCCTCGTTACCCTTCTTGTTTCTTTTGTAACCTCAATTGCCACTGGGATTGTGACTGTCGCGCTTATGGATCAAGCACCGCCCGGCGTGACCCAGACCATAAATCGTGTGGTTGAACGGACAATTGAAAAAGTGGTGCCCGTTCCTAATCAGCAAACTGCCGCCGTTGTTACAAAGGAGACGATTGTCGTTAAGGAGGACGACCTTGTTGTCGAGGCGGTTGAGAAGAACAGTAAGAGTGTTGTATCGATAGTTGTCGGTGTCGGTGAGGGCGAAAGTAAAGCTGAGAATTTCGTTGGCAACGGTCTTATTGTTGCCAAGGACGGTTTGATTGCCACTGACGCCTCGATTATCGCGCCGTCTATTGATGAGGTAGGCAATCTACCCCCCCAGACTTTCAAAGTGGTTCTTTACGACGGTACCACTCTTCCGGTCACCGTTTTTCCTTCCGATACCGTTTCGGGAATTGTTTTGTTTCGTCCGGTATTCACCGAGAAAACTAAGTTGACGGTTTTCATTCCGGCCAAGCTTGCCGACGCCTCTTCTCTTAAACTTGGTCAGACGATCATAGCTCTGGGTGGCGAAAAAGTTTCTGTCGCGACCGGCATTGTGTCCAATCTTTCCGATGTGCCTAGCGCGTCCACCTCAGCTACCGATGCCACTTCGACCCCCGCGACCTCAAGCAGGAACAGTCACCGCCTTATACAGACCGATATCAACAGTGTCGGCAAAACTTTTGGAAGCATCATTGTGAACCTTTCAGGAGATGTGGTGGGAATCAGGACGGTTTCCGCGGGCACCGCCACGAACGTTTTCTTGCCCGCGAGCCTTATTTCGAGCGCCATCGCGCAGAGTGCCGTTTCAACACCAAACACCCCAAAGGCGCAGTAGCGTTTTCTTACTGTGAATTACGAAACTCGTGTTCGCGAAGAAAAGTTTCCCTCGCGCGCCTGATTGAGTACAATCACCTACTGGGTTGTCCGGACGGGAGGCAGGCGAGGGAAACTTTTCGAAGCGCGAGTTTCGTAATTCAAATTCAAAGTTTCTTAGATTTTTACAATGACCACACAACCGCAAGCAACCCGCGCGGAGCTGAAAGAGCAGGAGCTCCGTCTTCTGTTCGAAGTCTACAAAAAAGACCCGAAACTTTTTGAGCGTCCCACGTTTATTGAGGACGCGAAAACTCTGGAGGAATTCGGTATTTATATTGAGGGAAAAGAATCTTTCCCGTACGGCGTGGTGAAATTTATGCCGCAGGATTTCATCGTGGAGGAAGTTATGGAAACGGGGGAGGTATGTACCATACAAAAAGAAAATCTGCTTTCGCCCGATACCGTTCTTCCGGAAGGGCCGACGCTTTATGCTACGATGGTGAAATGCAACCTCTCGACTTTGAACGCCGTCACGGAGCTCGCCAAGTTGCTTTCCTGTTCGCCCGAGCAAATCCGCTACGCGGGACTCAAAGACAAGGACGCCATTACGGCCCAGCGGTTTTCCTTCCGGCAAATTTCGCTCGAAGCTCTCAAGAAAGTAAGCTCCCCGCATTTTTTTCTCAAAGATGTGACGAGCGGTAAGGGCGCGCTTGAAAAGGGGAAGCTTAAAGGCAATCGGTTCACGATTTTTATCCGCGTCGAAAAAGCGTTTTTTGAAACCGAACAGTCCGGTATTTTCGTCAAAAATTTGGCGCGGGTACGTGAACACGGCTTTTACAATTATTTCTACCTTCAGCGTTTCGGCACGCCGAGGCTCGCGGCGCAGTATTGGGGACTAGACATGGTGCACGGGTATTACCGCAAGGTGGCGGAGAATTTTATTTCATTCGCTTCACCGCGCGAGATTCCGTATTTTAAAAATCTTCGTCGCGAGCTTGGCAAATGTTTTGGCGACTGGGAACGAATGCTCACGCTTCTCGAACCTTTCCCCCTCATTTTTTCAAACGAAATTAAAATTGTTCGGTATCTTCAAAACAAACCCGACGACTTCGCGGGCGCGGTGGCTCAGGTGGCGGAGCAGGCGACCATGTGGGTAAATTCGGTATCGTCGTGGCTTTTCAATTTAAAGATTGCCTCGTTCTTAAAACAAGGCAAGGAGCCGCCGCCGACCCTGCCGCTCTTCCTCGACCCCGGCAATTCATCGGGGCCGACGTATCAGGACCTCATGAGAACCTTGCGGATTTCCGTACAGGACTTTAGGAACTTGCGCTGTCTGCCTTCCATTCAACCACCCCGTAAACCGGTGGCTACCCGCGAGCCGGTCAAGGTTGAAAAAGCCGAAATTTTGGATTCCGGCATCGTGCTCAAATTCTTTCTGCCCAAGGGCGAGTATGCCACGACTTTTCTCTCGCACCTTTTCAACCTGATTTCAGACCGTCCGCCGATTGAGGTGGACCAATCCTCGGTGGATACCAAGGCGGCCATAGGGGACGAGAGTGCTCTAGCTACTATTGAACATTTCTTGCCGACTATTCACCCGAAAAGCAAAAATTATTTCGAGGAGCTCGCCAGAGAGGAGGCGGAGGCAAAAATATAAGTATAAAATAGGACTTACGCAATAGGTGTCATTCCCGTGAATACGGGAATCCAGAGCTTTACAGAATGGCTTAACACTGGATTCCCGCCTCCGCGGGGATGACAGAAACGCAAGGAGCGCGCAGATTCTATAAAAATACAAAAGGAAAACCGCACACGCTCGAAAGCTAATGTGCGGTTCTTTGAAACTGTGTGCAGGTGTGTTACTTCGTCACCTCCTCGATTTTGAGGACAGTGTTGTCGCCGTCTTTGGCGATGACGATTTCCTTTTCCGCCGGGCCGTCCCAGTATGGCCCGACGTTCACGGTGACGCTCTTGTCGGGGTTGTAAAAGCTGGTGGTCTCCCGACTGACGCCTCTCGAGAATCGAGCCTCCAGTTGCCGTGCCAGACGTTCTTCACAATGGAGGAAGTGCTTGCCGTCGGCGAAGGGGTTGCGGGTGTATACGAACACTACGATGAAAGCCCCGCTCCCACTCCGTTGGACGTTGACGTCCCGGAGAGTGAGTCCAGTCTTGGCAAGTTCCGGCATAGCGGCAACTCGGATCCGCTGGACCTTCTTGGCGCCCAGGATTCCGAGGGCGGTGTCGTACGTGCGTCCCGGGATGCGACCCTTGTCGTCAATGCCCTCGCCAGCCACTTCGACGGCCTTCTTGAGGTTGGCTGCCATTCGGGCAGCTGAACCCATGGTGTGTTTGAACTCCTTGACTCCCGTGGGAATATTCCGCGGGTCGTGGCCGATGTTGAACTTAACCAACAGTTTCCCGACGAAGTCGGGGCCGAGGTTGAAGAATCCGAGTATCGGAATCTGCAGTTCCGCGGCTTTGGCCTTGAGCTCTTCGTGGCTCAGAGGAATCATCATGGGCAACTTGTTGGTGCGGGGTTTCCGCTCGGAACGTTTTTGGTCGAGGGCGGCTTCGATTTCGGCTACGGTGGTGTTTTGGGCAGTGTTCATGGTTTGAGTTTCGGAAAGGAGTGCACAGCACTCCGGTTTTGAGCTGCGGTTTACTGAATTTGAAATTGTTACACCTGACTACACGTCAAGGAACAGTCAGAAAGGTCATGGAAGTACGTATACTTCGCCTCCTTTCTCCCGTATTAATGATAGCATACTTAAATTGACAAGTCAAGCATAGTATTGACTAATACACGGAAGTGGGTATAATCCAAAACAGGGCCTTATTTTAGGCCATTAAATAAACTATTGTGGGCAATTTCCTTAGACGGCAAGTGTGCGGTATAATAATGCTGTTAATAAAGTTATTTTAACTATACGAACATACGAATTAACGAAAATACGAAATGACACGAAAGTCGTATAGGCAACACAGAAGTTTTCGTATATGTTCGTATATCCGTACCCATTCGTATTTTCGTATGTTTACCTAAATGCCTCCGTTTAATCACCCCGCACTAGAAAAATCAGAATTTTTCAGTACGGGGCGAGCTGTGGTAGCAACAAATCTTTACCACATATTGTTATCATCTTAAAATAACTAAAGTGCCACCCTTTAACCACTTCACAACTAAAGCTAAAGAAGCCATTCGCCGAGCTCACGAGCTCGCTATTGAGCGCGGGCAGAATCACGTCAATCCCGTGCATCTTTTAGCCGCGCTTATTCTGCAAGAAGAATCAATGGTGAACGCCATTCTGGAAAAGCTCGACGTGGATATTGTGCTCATGACGGATTCAATTTTGGAAGGTATTGAGGGTGGCGAGGGTTCGTCCACGCTTTCGCCTTCGTACCAGATTTATTTAACACCCGAACTTGCTCAGACGCTCGAAGGTTCGACCAAGGTGGCGCAAGGTCTCAAAGACGAGTTTGTTTCGACGGAACATCTTTTTATCGCCATGCTGGACATTCCGGGAGCTGCACGGGAAATTCTTTCCCGTTTTCGCATAGACAAGGCCGATGTGCTTCGGGTTTTTGAAGAATTGAAGAATACAAGGACGACTGACGTTGCCCAGCCCAAGCGTTTGCGTTCGGTTTCCAAATATACCAGAAATCTCACGGGGCTTGCCCGCGAGAACAAGCTTGACCCCGTCATCGGCCGCGACAACGAAATTTCCCGTATCATTCAAATTCTTTCCCGTCGCACCAAAAATAATCCGATTCTTATCGGCGAAGCGGGTGTCGGCAAGACCGCCATCGTCGAAGGACTTGCGATTCGCATGGCTTCGGGCGACGTGCCGGAATCGCTCAAGGATAAAGAGCTGGTGTCGCTCGACCTCGGTCTTCTCATTGCCGGTACGAAGTACCGCGGCGAGTTTGAAGAACGTCTTAAAAATATTATGAAGGAAATTGAAAAGTCCGATGGACGAATTATTCTTTTCATTGACGAAATTCACACTATCGTTGGCGCGGGCGCGGCCGAAGGTTCAATGGACGCTTCCAATATGCTGAAACCCGCGCTCTCACGCGGTGAACTGCGGGCTATCGGAGCTACGACACTTAAGGAATACCAAAAGCATATTGAAAAAGACCCAGCGCTCACGAGGCGGTTCCAGCCTGTCTATGTTTCGGAACCTTCGATTGAAGATGCCGTGGCGATTTTGCGGGGTCTTAAAGAAAAATATGAACTCTATCACGGCGTGCATATTACAGATGACGCTCTGATTGCCGCGGTGACGCTTTCTTCGCGCTACATTACCGACCGGAACTTACCGGACAAGGCAGTTGACCTCATTGATGAGTCGGCGTCGTCACTTAAAATTTCATTGGAAAATATGCCGCCGGTGTTAGAGGAAACCCGCCGCAAGGTGATGCGTCTTGAGATTGAACGCGAGGCGCTCAAAAAAGACGCCGCCACATCCAAGAAAGCCAAGTCCCGCGTTAAGAAAATCGACCAAGAGGTTGCTGATTTGAAGGAAAAGACTTCCGAAATCGAGTTGAAGTGGAAAAATGAAAAAGAGACCTTGAGTGAAATAAAAGTGCTTAAGAAAGGTTTGGAAACATTCCGTCTTGAGGCCGAGGCGGCCGAAGCGCGGGCGGATTTGACCAAGGCCGCCGAAATTCGCTACGGCAAAATTCCAATGAACGAAAAAGAGCTTGAGTTAAAAACCAAGCGATTGAAGAAGTTGCAGACTTCACGGCGCATTCTCAAGGAGGAGATTACCGAAGCGGATATCGCGACGATTGTCGCCAAGTGGACGGGTATTCCGGTTACGCGCATGCTTGAAGAGGAGGCGGCCAAACTTTCCCGTATTGAAGATGAATTGAAAAAGCGTATTGTGGGTCAGGACGAAGCGGTGCGGAAAATCGCCGATACCATCAAGCGGAGCCGCGCGGGCGTGGCCGACCCGAATCGTCCTATCGGTTCGTTTATATTTCTTGGTCCCACCGGTGTCGGTAAAACGGAACTTACCAAGGGTCTCGCGGAGTTTATGTTTAACGACGACAAGGCGCTTATTCGAGTGGATATGTCGGAATTCATGGAAAGGCATTCGGTGTCGAAGCTTATTGGCGCACCGCCCGGCTATGTCGGTCACGAGGAAGGCGGTAACTTGACCGAGATGATTCGCCATCGGCCCTATGCCGTGGTGCTCTTCGATGAAATCGAAAAAGCTCACCCGGAAGTATTTAACATTTTATTACAAATTTTCGATAACGGTAAACTCACCGATGCCAAGGGGCGAAGTGTTAATTTTCGGAATGCCATTATTATTCTGACGTCTAATATCGGCGCGCAGTTTATCGACAAGATGGAGAAAATCGGTTTCGCGTCCACGGAAAATCAGAAGTCCGATTATGAAAACGCCAAATTGAAGGTCATGGCGAGTCTCAAGGATTACTTCCGTCCGGAATTTCTCAATCGCCTGGACGACATTGTGGTGTTCGACATTTTGAGTCAAGAGGCGATTAACAAAATCGTTGAAATTCAGGTTAGTCACGTGCGGGAACGTCTGGTGGCCAAAAATATCGGGCTTGAAATGACGCCGGAGGTTTTGGCGTACTTGGCGAAAGAGGGATACAATCCGCAATACGGCGCGAGACCTCTCAAGCGCATTATTCAAAACAAAATTTTAACGCCGGTGGCTTCGCACATTATCAGCCGGACGGTGGGGGAGGGTTCGAAAGTCACGGTTGATATTAAGGAAGGCGAACTGGTTTTTGACATCGAAAAACCAAAACCGACAAAGCCCGTGAAGAGTGATGTTATGAAAGAAAAGATTGAGGCGTTGAAAAGTTAAAGCGTTCGAAACGGCAATCCATTCAATATTTTTCATGTATCATTTTAATATACGATCGTATATTAAAATGATACATCGGGTAGGAGGAGGAGGTTTCTCTTTTTCATAAAATCTGTTAATATCTTCCCACGCGCCGGTCGGATAGCGGCCATTCCAGGAGACTGTAAATCTCCCGCCTTCGGGCATCGGTGGTTCGAGTCCACCCCGGCGCACAAATTTACTTTGTTTGTAGAATTATACAACTCTACTCGAACATTTTTTGAACGGAGTCGCAAGGCTTTCGCGATGGACGCCAAGAAACTTTAAATGACAATGAACAAAGAATTTTCAGAAATACTGAACGGATTCAAGCGCACTTTGCGGCTTATGGAAAAGCCGGAGAAAACCGCTTTGGTTTTCGCGTCTTTTCTCATGCTCATTACCGGAATTCTCACCAACCTACCCGCTGTCATTTTAGGACGCTTGGTGGATAAACTTGTCGGAATAGACAATTTTGATTTGAGTATTGCTATCCCGTTTATCGCTTTGATAATCGGCGTAACTCTCGTACGCGAGGCACTAACCGTTGTCAGGAAATATTTTGTTGAAAATGTAGCGACGCAAACCGACAAGAAGCAAACGGTAAATGTTATCGAACATTTACTCAAAACGGATATCGCAAATATAAACCAACAGCAGATTGGGTCGCTACACGGAAGAATTTTTAGATCAATCCAGGGAATGATAAAAATTATCAAACTGGGATTTCTCGATTTCTTCCCGGTGTTTTTTAGCGCGCTTGCCGCGATTATTATCGCGCTAACTCAAAAACCACTATTAGCTGGCGTGATGATTTTGGTAATTCCGGTAGGACTTTTTCTCATTGTATGGCAAGTTTCTTCGCAAAAAGGAATACGAGTGGCGTTATTGCGAGGAAAAGAAAAAATAGACGGCACAGTTGTTGAAATGTTGGGCGGCATTGAAACCGTAAGAGCGTTGAATACCGAAAATAAAGAAGTGACGAAAGTTGAAGAGGTCGCCGAAGGAATGCGGAAAAAGGAAATCAGACATCATATTTTCATGGCGTTGTTTGATTCCGGAAAATATCTCAACGAAGGACTTTTTTATGTTATTGTAATTTCTCTTTCGATTTTTCTCGCGGCGCAAGGAGTAATCACCAAAGGTGATATTCTCGTTTACTCGATTCTATTTTTGAGCATAACAGGACCTTTGCGTGAGATTCATCGGATACTTGACGAAGCTCATGAAAGTTCGATAAGAGTAAATGACCTATATGACTTGCTCAACCAGCCGCGAGATATTTCTTTCCAAGCATATGGCAAAAAAGAAACAACATCAAACAACGCCGATGCAGTAAAAATAAGTAAATTATCTTTCAAGTACGGAGATTCGCCAGTTTTGCAAGATATAAATTTCGTTATAAAAAACGGAGAGAAAATCGGTATAGCCGGTGCGTCCGGTTGCGGCAAATCTACACTCATAAAAATTCTGCTACGGCTGGTACACGGCTATTCCGGTAAGGTAGAAATTTTTGGCAAAAATTTAGACACAATGGATAGAAAAGAAATTGCAGACCGTATCGCGTATGTGCCACAAAAGACGCATATATTTTCGGGTTCGATACGAGATAATATTGTCTATGGTTGCGAACGAGAAAATACCACAGACGAAGAAGTTATCAGAGCGGCAAAACTGGCGAATTTGTATAAGGAGATAGAAAATTCGCTTGGAGGATTATCGGGTAGAGTCGCCGAGAATGGAAATAATTTGAGCGGTGGACAAAAACAGCGACTCGCTATTGCGCGGTTCATACTAAAATCACCGGAGTTGTTGATACTTGACGAGGCGACTTCTGCCCTCGATAACACAAACGAAACAAAAATCCAAAGGAACATTGAGCAATTGTTTAAAGATAAAACGACAATAACAATTGCTCACCGACTGACAACGCTCAAAAATACTGATAAAATTTTTGTTTTTGAGCGAGGCAGAATTGTGCAAGAGGGGACTTTTGACGGCCTCGCTAATCAAAAAGGGTTTTTTCAAGATTTTCTCAAACAGAAAGAGCCTGATATACTTGAAGCTGGAACTGTCTGATTTCTTCCTCGGTTGTTTTTTTGTTCAAAAAAGGTTCGCGCCGAGTTTATCGTTAAAGCTATTTTGAGCTATTTTAGACAACTTTCCTTCTCAACCCCTGCGGAATATGCACCAGTATATCCCGTTCGATTGTTCCGGCTGATTTTGCCATATTCTCAACCGAATTTTTATCGGCTGGATTTGAACTTATGAGTGTGACGGGGGTGTTGATTGTTGCCCCCGGTACTTCGCTTACGTCAATCGTGCTGATATTCATGCTTACCCGACCGATTAGGGGACAAAAAGTTCGGCCCATTTTGAAGAATCCTTTATTCGAAAGCCTTCGGTCAATGCCTTCATAGTATCCCGCCGGGATGGTGGCGACGCGCATTTGTCGCTGGGCTTCAAACGTCACGCCATATCCCACCTGCTCGCCTTTTTCAATTGTCTTGGTGCCGCTTATAACCGATTTCATTTCGAGCACGGGTTTGAGGTTTTCTATTCGGGTGTTTTCGGTCGGGTCAATTCCGTAAAGTCCGATGCCAAGACGTAATACGTTGGCTTTGACCTCTTTGGAGTATGAAGTGCCGCCCGTTGCCGATAGATGAAAGTAAAGAATACCGGGAAATGTTTTTTTACACCGCTCCGCTATTTCGTTCCATATTTTGATTTGACCTTTTGTAAATTCCTCCTGTCCGCCGTCGGCGTCGGCCAAATGTGAACAGACGCCCTCCACGATTATCGAGGGATTGCCGTGGATTAAAGAGAAGGCATAGTCTAAACTTACCGGAACGAGTCCTTGCCGGTGCATGCCGGTATCAATTTTTAGGTGAAAGCGCGCGGGACGTTTCAGGTTTTTGGCAATCTCCTGCAGTTGTTCAAGACTGACTACCGTAAAGGCGACATTTCGGAGTTTTTGTTTGAGAATATTGTCGAGGGGTGTATAGCCGATGATAAGGATCTTGGTTCCGATTCCTTCATTCCGAAGCACAACCGCTTCATGGTAGGAGTCGACGATGATGAAGGGCAGGTTTTCTTTGTCGACGATTTTCGCCACAAGCGCTAACCCATGTCCGTAGGCGTTGCTTTTGAGAACGGGGGCGATGCCGAGTCCTTGATTATTTTTTTGAAAAAAGCGTAAGTTTCCAAGCAGGCGCTCTTTGGAAATGGTGATTTCAACAAGAGGGGTGTGGCGAAACCGTAGGTTCCGTAAAAAGCGGAAAAGTTTTTTGACCATAATCTTTTATGATACCATATAGTCTAAAGATGTTTACATTCAACGGTTATGAGGTAAAAAAGGCCGAGGGGGTTATACTTTTTAAGTACCAACTTGAACATAATGGCGAAAAGTTTTCTTTTGACGAGAAGATAGTTTTTGATGCACTGCGGGCGGATTTTGACCGCGTGCCGCCAAAAGTGCTGACAGCCGCGCTTGATATTCTCTCGATTATTTTGGGCGTAAGTTACTGGAAACTGTTTTGCCCCAAAGAGCTACGGTTGCCGCACATCACCCTTTCGAGAGAACAGGCGGAATTTTGGAATACGGTATATACGAAAGGTCTCGGAGAATTTTTTTACAAGAACAAGATTGATTTTCGGGGCTTGGTCAACTTTCCTTCAAGTGCGGTAAAAATCCTAAATCCGGAGCCGGTGAAAAAAGCCGACAAACTTCTGGTGCTTTGGGGCGGAGGCAAAGATTCGATTGTGAGCGCGGAGCTTTTGAAAGATGGAGGTAAAGACTTTGACCTCTTTTCTCTAAACGATTACGCGATTCAGCGCGAAACGGCAAAAATCTTCGGCAAAGAACTTTTAATCTTCAAAAGGGAAATCGATCCGAAGCTTTTGGAACTCAACAAAAGACCGGATGCGTACAACGGTCACGTGCCGGTTTCTGTCGTGTATTCGGCCACCGCGGTACTCGCGTCACTCCTATATGGTTATGATTCCATAATAATTTCTTGTGAAAAAAGCGCTGACTATGGGAATGTCAAATATTTGGGTGAAATAATCAATCACCAGTGGAGCAAGTCGGAAGAGTTTGAAAAAATGTTTCGTGATTATATTAAAATATATATTACGCCGACCGTGACTTATTCTTCACTCCTGCGGCGATATAGCGAACTTCAAATAGCTGAACTTTTTTCCAAATATCCGCAATATTTTTCATCATTCGCGAGTTGTAATAAAAACTTCACCATAGCTAAACCTTATGGAGGCCGGTGGTGCGGAGAATGCGCGAAGTGCGCTTTCGTTTTCGCGATTCTGGCCGCGTATCTGCCAAAAGACATGATGGTAAAAATTTTCGGTAAAAATTTATTTAACGATCTTGCCCTTCTTACGATATATCGTAAGCTTTGGGGATTGGAAGCGGAAAAGCCTTTTGATTGCGTCGGGACGCCGGAAGAGACTTTGGCCGCTTTTGAACTCGCGTCTAAAAGAGGAGACTACAAAGGAGATGTTATTATGAAAGAGTACTTGTCCCGTTAGAAAATTAAGCACACAACACATTACAATTTTCTAGCCAATAGTCACAGATACCTAGTTTATATTGAATTTACAAAATTTAATTTTCTAATGGGATGAAAATATCCGAGCTTAAAGATAGAAAAATAGCGATTTTAGGATTTGGCATTGAAGGCGAAGCGACGCTTCGTTTTCTTAAGTACCATTTTCCCGATAAAGAAATTGGCATTATCGACCAAAAAGACGGTCCTGAGTATCTGGCGAAACTTGCGGGGTATGATGTTGTTATCAAAACCGCCGGTATACCCAAAAGGCTGGTCAGTCAGGCGTATACAACCGCCACCAACATTTTTTTCGCTAACTCGCGCGGGACGATAATCGGCGTGACCGGTTCGAAAGGCAAAAGCACCACCGCTTCTCTCATTTATGAAATGCTAAAGGCCGGAGGCATTGACGTGAAGCTCGTTGGCAATATTGGTATCCCGATGCTTGACGAACTCCGCGCGCCCGAATCTGCTGGCCGCTTTTATGTGTGCGAGCTTTCAAGTTATCAGCTTGAAGACCTCAACTACTCGCCGCACATTGGGGTTTTTATCAATTTTTTCCCCGACCACTTGGATTATCACGGAGGTTTTGAGGCCTACTTTAAAGCCAAGAAAAATATCGTGGCTCATGCCACCGAAAAGGATTATTTTGTTTTCAATCCCGATTATGAAAGGTTAGTACGGCTTTCGGGAGAAACGTTGGCGCAGGCGGTGCCGTTTACGGATATGTTGCCGTTCTCGGAAAATGCCATTCCGCTTTTAGGGAAACATAATGTGTTAAATGTTCGAGCGGCGGTAACCGCCGCGAGGCTTGTCGGCGTATCGGACGAGTTGATTGAAAAAGCTGTACGCGGTTTTAAGGCGTTACCGCATCGTTTGGAAAATGTCGGCACGTTTAGGGGTATTACTTTTTATGATGATGCGATTTCCACTACGCCCGAATCGACTATCGCCACACTCGAAGCACTCGCGACCAGTCGCGGAAAGGTCGGTACGATTTTTCTTGGTGGCACCGACCGTGGGTATGATTTCAGGGAGCTTACGCGGGTACTTGTAGCGAAAGGTGTTAGGCACGTTGTGCTTTTTCCGGATAGCGGCGCACGGATATTTGAAGCGCTACGGCAGACAAGTGGGGGAGAGAGCATAGAGATTTTCCAAACCCGTGAGATGCGAGAAGCCGTCGTCTTTGCATACCAAAAAACGCTCTCCGGCTCGATTTGTCTTCTGTCAACAGCGTCGCCCAGTTACAGTTTGTGGAAGAATTTTGAGGAAAAAGGGGACTTGTTTCAGCGACTTGTAAAAGAGCTGGCTTGAGTAGTACGCCTACCCCTTTACGACTTGATTGGCATCTTCATGCAATCGGCTTGCAGGAAGATGCCAATCAAATGTTGTAATTAGTCACTAAGGGACAGGTCTCTTAAGTAGGGTATTTGCCTTTTCTTCCCTTTCTTGCTACTCTTTTGCGGTATTACTAAAAACTGGCAACTAATAACTATCAACTAAAAACTGACTCCCATGAGCCAAGACCGCCTTATAAAACTCAACTGTTCCAAGTGCAAACGCACCAACTATTGGTCTGAAAAGAACAAGAAGCTTGTTGAGCGTAAAATCGAACTCAAAAAGTGGTGTAACTGGTGTAAGAAGCAATTGCCTCACAAGGAATCCAAGAAATAAACAAAAACCGCCCCTAGGCGGTTTTTTTAGGAGACATTTTTAGGAGTTTTTGGTTTTGCTGCGTTCATAAAATCAACTAAGAGAATTAGGCAAGCGCGTGGGTCGGAGAAGCGGTAGTTTTTGTAGACGAGTTTTTCAAGTCTGCCATGAGCTAGGTGATTCCTTAGTAGCTTGATTGTTTTTAACAACTTCACATAGTCATCAAACTTAGGGTTTTTTATGTACTGTTGTTCGATAAAGTTTATCTTTTGACCAAAGGTCATATCATCATCGAGCATTTTTTCAACATCCTCAGGTTTTTTACCAAGAGCAGTTTCTACAAAGAAAATATCATCTCGTAGTTCTCTTTCCGTAAAATAAGAAATCCAAAAAAATGACTCGGTAGCTTTAAAGTCTTATTCTTTTACGAGTTCTGGAAATCTTTTCTTGACAATGAGTTTAGGAACATTCAATTCCGATAGACTTTCAAAGTTTATTCCCTTTTTATCCCATGATTCAAAAAAAGTAATGGGATTGGAAAATAAGAGTTTCTCAATTTGTTCACTATTCATGCGGGCCCACCAGGACTCGAACCTGGGACTTTCGTTTTGGAGACGAAAATTTTACCACTAAACTATAGGCCCAATCGTGCCTATGGTAACACACATTATCGCCTACTGTAAAATTTCATAAATCGTTTGGAATAACAAAGCCAATAGTGCACAAATCGTTATGAATTTTTCTAAATTGCATAAAATTACACCGACAACAATAAAGAACCTACAGGTTCTTTATTGTTGCACTGTGCTGGGCCGGTAATTTGAAGTAAATCAAATTACATCAGGCGGGATTGTCAGACAGATTGAATATTTTACGAAGGTGTTTATCTCCTTCCATTTCTTCAACGATAAGATAAAGTAGCGCGTAGCCGATTTTAAGGTCGGCTTTGAGCAGGGTGACTAACTCTTCGCATGGATAGGGGTAGACCCACACACTATCTTGCAGGCGGATGAATCCAAAAGATTGCAATGTTAAGCGTAGTTGTACGCGGGTCCGTCTTCTTTTTTCGGTTATGTCGAATATAAGAACGCGCCACTTTCCGTCCCACCGTTTTGGTTTTTTGAGAGGACAGTTCGTGTTGTTAAGCCTCGCCATAAGAGCATTTCCTTTGTCAGTCATTTGTAGAAAACCCGGTTTGTTCGGAATATATGCAAGCAATTTTTTATCTACCAGCAAGTGTCGCGCTCGTTGTATGGAGTTTTGACGGGATCTGTCCATCTTTTTCATCAGAGGACGAAGGTATCGGATAGCGTTTGGGGCTAGGAGAGCGATACTTAATATGCCCGCAGTCGCCACGCCACTCAGAACCGCTTTCTGGAGTTTTGTAATGCGGGTTCGTTTTGCCGAATGTTCCTCCAGGTTTCCCATTACTCCATTATATATTACTTATGACAACAATAACAAACCTATAGGTTTGTTATTGTTGTCATAAAAAGTGAGCAATCTATAGGAAATTTTGAATCGCGGTGTTGATTTTTGAGGTGTCGGAAGATTTAAACCATTTGATTCGTGTATTGCGCTTAAACCATGTCATCTGGCGCTTGGCGTAGTGCCAGATTTCGGTCTGGAGCTTGGCGAGCATTTCCGACTTTGATATTTTGTTTTGGAGGAACAGTGCGAGGTATTTGTATTCAAGTCCTAGTTCCTCCATACGTTTCCACAGTAAGCCATTTTTGTGTAGACGCTCCGCCTCTGTAATCATACCTTCTCTAATTCGCGCGAATAGGCGAATAGCAATCTTCTTTTTTAGTTCTTCAGGCGGCAGGGTGAGACCGATTTGGAATGCCTCGTACGGTCGTCGGTCGTCGGTTGTTAATTGTAAGTTAGGTACTTTCCCAAGTACCTTTGCAATTTCTATAGCGCGGATAAGACGGCGGGAATTTTTCGGGTCAATGGTTTTCGCGCGGCGGGGGTCGAGTTTCAAAAGCATGTTAAACAGTGTTTCAGAGGTTTCTTTTTTCAAATGCGCACGGAGCTTCGGATTTGGTGGGACATCCGGTAGCACAGTGCCGTCTACAAGAGCTGATATATAGAAACCAGTTCCACCGCAGATAATGGGCAAATGGCCCCGTGAAAAAATCTCCGCGATTTTTTCACGGGCGAGTTTTTGATATTCCACTACCGTAAAGCGCCGTTTCGGGGTCACCACATCAAGGAGGTGGTGAGGGACACCGGCCATCTCTTTCTCGGTGATTTTCCCCGTACCGATATCGAGGCCTTTGTATATCTGCCGAGAATCAGCCGAAATTATTTCCGCACCGTTAAACCCGCCCCATTTGTGTCGAGCAAGTTTTTTTGCCAGTTTAACCGCCAAGGCGCTTTTGCCTGTTGCGGTAGGGCCGAGGATTACCACGACCTTAGAATTAGGAATCATGAATTAGGAATTATGAAAATGTGCCGGAGGAGAGACTTGTTCCTTACAGGAACAGTACACCAATTGGCTTGCGAAGACGCTCGGCTCAATCGGGCTTCAAGTCTCTCACGGAAGCGTCCCACGCTTCCTCTCCGCCATTTCTTCGAAATGGTGCCGGAGGAGAGACTTGAACTCTCATGGGTTTCCCCGCACGATTTTGAGTCGTGTGCGTATACCAATTCCGCCACTCCGGCTTTATTTCAAGAAGTTTAGCCAATTTTTCGGTAAAAAACAAGGTAATTGGTTTGGATGTAATACAACACTTCGAAATCACATTTCGAAATCCGTCAGCTCTTGGCGGGACATTATGTTACAAATCTTTTCCCTGCGGTCTCTGCCGCAGGATCCTTGTAGGAAAGTCTGAAAACCCTCGGTTTTCAGGTATACTTGTCTCATGCCGCAGAAAGG
>Ga0075978_119_pt1 | contig 26114 bp, 33 predicted proteins | sample RifGroA2_FD_68054 | JGI IMG/M metagenome (GOLD analysis project Ga0075978, IMG submission 68054) | Parcubacteria bacterium GW2011_GWA2_47_16 | reverse complement strand
GATGTGGAAACTCTCAAGCTATGGTAAACTCTCACTATTACTACTTAGGCATGAGACCGAGCATACCCTGCGGTCTCTGCCGCAGGGTTTTTGATTTCTGTACAATTAAGAACATGCCAATCCAATCCAAAAATCCCGCCACGCTTGAAGTAGTAAAGACGTTTAAAGAGCTTTCGAAAAAAGAGCTTGAAGCGAAGCTTGCCAAATCGGCCGTAGCCTATGACGCGTGGCGGAAAACTTCTTTTGTCGAACGTGCCAAGCTCATGCGAAATTTGGGCGAGTATTTGAGAGAGCATGCCAACGAACTTTCCGCTTTGCAAACACTTGAAATGGGCAAGACTATGAAGTCGGGTCCGGCGGGATTGGTGAAGTGCGCGGCGGTCTGTGATTATTATGCAGACAATACCGAGAAAATTTTGGCGCAGGAAAAAATTGAAAGTGAGTCAGGTGAAGAGCGATACGTGCAATTCGACCCGCTTGGTGCGGTGTTGGCCGTTATGCCGTGGAATTTTCCATTCTGGCAGGTGTATCGCTTTGCCGCTCCGGCCATTATGGCGGGGAATGTCGGGTTGTTGAAACACGCGTCAAACGTGCCGCAGTGCGCGCTTGCTATCGAGGAGTCTTTTAAAAAGGTCGGTTTCCCCGAAGGAGTGTTTCAAAATTTGTTTTTAAGCGTCCCGCAAGTCGAGTCTGTGATTCGCGACCCTAGGGTCGCGGCCGTGACGCTTACCGGAAGCGAGAGGGCGGGAGCGTCTGTCGCTTCGATTGCCGCATCTCTAATAAAAAAAGCGGTGCTTGAGCTTGGCGGTAGCGACCCGTTTATCGTTTTGGAAGATGCGGACATTGCACACGCGGTGGCGGTAGCCGCCACCGCGCGCTTACAGGCAAATGTCGGTCAGAGTTGTATTTCCGCCAAGCGGTTTATCGTTCACAAAAAAGTAGTCAAAGAATTTACCGGCCTTTTGGTCAAAGAGTTTGAGAAATTAAAAATCGGTGACCCAACCGATACGGACACAGATATCGGGCCGCTTGCGACCGAACATATTTTGGCTGAAGTGGAAAAACAAGTGAGCAAATCGGTGGCCAAGGGCGCGAAAATAATTTCGGGCGGAGCGCGGCTCAAAATGAAAGGTTATTTTTACCCGCCGACCGTGCTTACAAAAGTGAAAAAAGGTATGCCGGTATATGACGAGGAAGTGTTCGGTCCTGTCGCGCCGATTATTGAATTTGCCAATGAAAAAGAGGCGATTTGGATTGCGAATGATACGCCGTACGGTCTTGGCGCCACGCTCTTTACGAGCGATATGGCAAGGGCGAAGCGTTTGATTCCCCAAATTGAAGCAGGAAACGTGTTTGTGAACGGTATGGTCAAGTCCGACCCCCGCACGCCTTTCGGCGGCGTCAAAAAGTCCGGCTACGGCAGGGAACTATCCGCGTACGGAATCAAAGAATTTGTGAATATAAAAAATGTCTGTATAAAGAAGTGATTTTTCTATCACTAAAATCCCCCATGTAACACAAGTCAAGCTATCGCTTGACTTGTGTTACATGGGGTATCCGTTTTTGTGGTGAGCGGCTTTGCGGTGCGGTTCACTTGACTTGATACCCCCTAGGGGTATATACTATCGGTATGGAGAATAAATCAACGAAACAAAAGCTGCTTCGACGCATCAAGATTGTCGAAGGGCAGGTGCGGGGGCTTCACGAAATGATAGAGAGGGGTGAATATTGCATTGATGTCATTACTCAAACATCCGCCGTCAAGCAGGCGCTTTCCGGTATTGAAGATGTTTTGATGGAGACTCATTTGAGTACCTGCGCGGTTGATCAAATCAGAAAGGGTAAAGGTGACAAGGCCAGGGAGGAAATACTCAAGGTTTACCGCCTAAAGCGCAAGTAGGAGGTAAACATACGAATATACCTGCCCGCCAAAGCCAGAGCAACGCAAAGTAGTAATAAGATAAAAGTTATGAGAATCAAGTTTAGCCGAATAACGTTCCGTATGTGCTTTGGGCGATGGCAGGCGGGCGAATTATACTAATCTACGAATGGATACGAATAAAATCATGAATACAAAAACATTTAAGATAAAAGGAATGCACTGTGCCTCATGCGCGGGGATTATAGAGAAAACCTTCAAAAAAACCGAAGGGGTGGAATCCGCGGAGGTTAATTACGCGACCGAAACGGCGAAAGTTTCTTTTGACGAGTCAAAAATTCACCCCGAACATCTTTCTCAAAAAATCGAGCCGTTGGGGTATTCGCTGATTGTTTCCGAGGCTAAGGCGATGGGTATGAGTGAGAACGAACACGCCGCCCATTTAGGTCTGAACCAGTCCAAACAAGAAAAGCTTGCCGAGCTTGCCGATATGAAGTCAAAACTTCGGATAGCTTTACCGCTTACAGTGTTTACTGTTTTTGTGATGAGCTGGGACATATTGGCGCAATTTAGTTTTGTCGCTCCCGGTTCTTATTTCTGGAAAGAATTTTTTCACCATCTGCTTCCAATTTTCGCCACCTATATTCTCTTTGTCGTGGGCAAGCCCTATCTTTTGGGTGTCTATCGATTTCTTCGATATGGCAAAGCCAATATGGACACGCTCATAGGCATAGGAACGTCCGTAGCTTTTATTTATAGTTTTGTTGTAACCGCTTTTGAAGATTCGCTAAAAACTTTTGTTGACGTGAACAGTATTTATTATGACGTTACTATCGTCGTCATCACTTTTATCGCTTTAGGTAAATACCTTGAGGCTCGCTCAAAGATTAAAACCGGAGATGCGATTGAGAAACTTTTGAACCTACAAGCGAAAACCGCATTGGTTTCATTGGATGGTATAGAGAAAGAAATTCCTATTGAGGAAGTTAAGCACGGCGACTTAATAATCGTAAAACCCGGCGGAAAAATTCCCGTTGACGGTGTTATCACTGAAGGAGAGTCATTTATTGATGAGTCAATGGTTTCCGGCGAGCCGATGCCGGTGAAGAAAAAAATTGGAGATGGCGTAGTTGCCGGAACGATAAACACAACTGGTTCATTCACGTTTAGGGCGACCAAGGTCGGTTCGGAAACGCTTCTAGCTCACATTATCAAAATGGTTGAAGAAGCGCAGGGTAGTAAAGCGCCCATTCAGGCGCTCGCCGACAAAATCTCGGGTGTTTTTGTACCCGTTGTTTTGGTGCTTTCTTTCGTTACGCTTGGTGTTTGGCTTTTGGTCGGAACAGAAACACTTGGTTTCGCGGCGGCTCTATCTTTAGGACTGACTGCTTTTGTGGGCATTTTGGTTATCGCTTGTCCGTGCGCTCTCGGTCTTGCCACTCCGACTGCTATTATCGTGGGGGTCGGCAAGGGTGCAAAGGAAGGTATTCTCATCAAGGACGCGGCTACGCTTGAAAAGCTTCACAAGGTGGATACGGTGGTCGTGGACAAAACCGGAACACTTACCCGCGGAAAGCCGGAACTGGTTTCAATCCGGAATTTTTCGGAGGGGGGAAAGCAGGATAAAGAACTGGTTTCAATTTTAGCCACACTTGAAAAAAAGTCGGAACATCCTATTGCGCACGCTATTATTGAATACGCTAAAACGCACAATGTTGACACTCTGCCGGTGGAGAATTTTGAAACAATAAAAGGCAAGGGTCTTAAAGGTGCCGTTGCGGGTATGGAATATTTTGTCGGAAACGCGAAGCTCGCGGCGGAGCTCCAACTTGTCGTTGACGTATCTTCTTTTGAAAAAGAAACCACACAGGGGAAAACGCCGATTATTTTAATGACAAAAAAAGAGGTTCTCGGGGTTTTCATGATTGCGGATGCCATAAAGCAGGAGTCGGTTGAGGCGATAAGGAATTTACACAAACTCGGAATCAAGGTTGTGATGCTTACAGGAGATGACAAAAATACGGCTAAAGCAATCGCGAATGAGGTTGGTATTGATGAGGTGTTCGCGGAAGTGCTTCCCGACGAGAAGCAGAATAAAATCAAAGAACTTCAGAACGAAGGCCGAATCGTAGCCATGGCGGGAGACGGAGTCAACGACGCTCCGGCTCTCGCGCAAGCGGATGTCGGCATCGCGATGGCGACCGGCACTGACGTGGCGATCGAAACCGCCGGCATCACCCTTCTTCATGGTGATGTCTCAAAACTTGTTAAAGCCATCAAACTATCGAAAATGACCATGCGGGGTATCAGACAAAATCTATTCTTTGCTTTCATCTACAATATAGTCGGTATTCCGATTGCCGCGGGCGTACTTTATCCTTTGTACGGGTGGATGCTTAGTCCGGTTTTCGCGGGACTTGCCATGGCGCTATCAAGCGTCTCGGTCGTTGGCAATTCATTAAGGCTTAAGAGTATGAAATTATAAATTATTGTTAGAAAATAGTTTTATGAAACTTGGCATAATTTTACAATCAAACAAGCCCGAACACGTATGGAATACGCTCCGTTTCGGCATTACTGCGCTTAAAGCAAGTCATCAAGTAGAAATTTTCTTGATGAGCGAAGGCTCGGAATTGGACGATGTTGCAGATACCAAAGATTTTGATATTTCCGTGAAAGTGGCAGAATTTAAGGAATTGAAAGGCACGATATACGCATGCGGTTCTTGTCTCAAAATACGTGGCAAAGAGGACAGCAACATTTGCCCTGTTTCCACGATGTCCGACTTGCTCAAAATGGTCGAGAGCTCGGATAAAGTTTTAGTTTTTGGATAACCACATGACTATTAGAAAAATTAATTCACAAATACCATGATGTACGGATTCTACAATGACGGGGTATGGGGCGGGGGGAACATGGTGGGTTGGTTCGGGGGCGGGATTATGATGGTCGTATTTTGGGCGGCGATTATTTTGTTCGTAGTGTGGCTTGCGCGGGAAGTTTCCGGCAAGAGTTCACATTCAAGCTCGAACGCGCTTGAGATTTTGAAAGAACGTTACGCCAAGGGAGAAATCGATAAGAAAGAATTTGATGAGAAGAAAAAGGACTTAATCAAATAATTAAAAACATGAAACTGTCAAAATTAATGCATGTCGCAAGTGTTCTTGTCGGAGTTACCGGAGTAGTGACATTTGCCGGTGCTGTTTTGGGTGGGGCGGATAATCTTGTGTTCGGGGTTACAAAGATGGATGCGCTCGCGTGTTCAGCCATTCTTGTACTTATAGCCGTTTGGCTTTCAGTCGGAACTATTCACCACATGATGCTTGAAAAACGCGGTGAGCTTGTATAAATATGAAATTCACCTATCACAAAATCATCACCTTTCTTGTCTCGGCGTCATTTATGGCCGTCGTCTTTTTGAGTTTTCCGATGATGGTAGGAATGTCGGATAACCACATGACCGGTACTTGCTCGTTTTCGGTAATGGGTGTATCGCTTTGCGCGCAAGATACGCTGGAGATGGTTATTAATCATATTTCCGCGTATCAATCTTTTCTTAATGTAGTAGTCAGTATGAGTGCGATGTCGGCCCTTTTTTTGCTTTTTATTGTCGCGTATCTGATTTTAGGGTGGTTGGGCAAACCATTTTTACCGAGCACTTCGATTTTTGTGAGCATTAATCTCGTTTCTCCTCCCGAAACTTCAGCGAAAAGAAAAATAACACGCTGGCTTTCACTTTTTGAAAATAGCCCGTCCTTGGCCTAGGAACACCTAAGAAGCACGCGCTTTTTAGGTGTTCAAACTCGCGTCTTGTCGCGGGTTTTTGCGTTTAGTAATCTCTTAAATTCATAGGCACATGGTAAATAAAATAAAAATAATTCTAAGTCGAATCGGCGGAGAAAATCCAAAAATAATTTCATTTATTATCATCGCGCTTGTTGTGGCGGGGATAGTGCTGTCGTTTGCAAGTCGTTTACTTATCGGTAAAGAAAACAAAGTAACCGCGGCGGTGGTTATGAGCGCGGATAAAAGCAACTCCACGTTTTCGGACATTGTTTCCATAGTGGGTGATGAGGGTAATGCCGTAAATATCGAAGTGGGCGGTTCGTGGCCGGGGGAACTTATTTCTTCCGAGATATCGCAGATTCAACCGCAACGTCAGGGAGTGATTATCGATTGGCGCGTTAATGTCGGTGACGCGGTATCGGCCGGAGATATTTTGGGTAAAATCTCCGCTCCGCCGGCAACCCCCGAGCTTATAAAAATGCTGGCCGAACAGACCGAGTCAGTGGCAAAAGCCAGAGCGCAAGCGGTTGTGGCCAATGAATTTGCCGTGAAAGAGCGAGGTCGTCTTGACGGTTTGAAAGACGCGATAAATAGCGACATTTCCTCAAGTTCGGATTTCTCTTTTACCGCCCTTGCGCGGTTGCGTGAAAAGGTGGCGACCAAACTTACCGCAATACGCTCATTTATAGAGCGGGCAATTTCGGGTCATGTGGCTACGGTAAGCAACGCTAACGATTTTCGTAATTTTCGGTACGGGAATTTGAACAAAAGTTACGGCTTCCTTAATCAGGATATTCAAAATATGTATGAGTTGGCGCTCATGACGCTCGCGGCTAAATTGAAAAATCCCGCGGCTGTTCCGATTGATGAGGCGGAAAAGTATTTTTCACTTGTGGTGCGTCTTGCTAACAGCTCGGGAAATGGTGAGGGGGTGGATGCGTTTAAAATGACTGTTGCCGAGGACCAAAAAGATTTTTTGGATTTTCTTGCCGATTATCAAGACGCGCAAACGGAACTGGCCGATAAGGAAACCGAATATAAAATAATGATAAGCGAGAAGGGCGCTATGGTTGAAAGAGAGCGTTCTATGGCGGAGGCCGAGGCTACGGCGGCGGAAGCGGCATACGTGACCGTGTCAAAAGAAATCAGTGGCGGTTCATATATTATTTCTCCGCGAGCCGGCACCGTTTCGGCAATTTACAAGAAGGTCGGTGACCTAGTACTGCCCGAAATGCCCATCGCCGTTGTGGCGGGTTACGGTGACAAAAATCTAACTGTTCGAATGAGGATTCCCGGTAATATCCGGAAACCCGCAAAAGGCGACATTTTCTCTGTGATGCGGCCGGGATTTCCCAGCGATTTGCATCAAGCGAAACTAATCGGTATCGGTTCTACTCTTGATGAAACCGGCTCATATATGGCGGACGCCGTCTTGGTTGACCGTGTCGATTGGCCGGCGCTTGCTTCGGTTCGGGTAGTTACACCCGCTAACTCAAATGTTCCCGTTATTAAGTTGTCTTCAGTGTGGCGAAACGAATCGGGCGTGTCGCATATATGGGCGGTATCGCCCGCCGGCAGAATATTTTCTAAAGAAATAACAGTCGGCCGGACACTTGGCGCTTCGGTTGAGGTGTATGACGGTATGAAAAAAGGTGACCGTTATATTTCAAGTCCTACGCCGGAGGTACAAGAGAATATGCTTCTTGAGGATTTGGTAAAGGTTCCCGAGCAAACTGACAGCGCGACAGATTCCTCCGCTAAGTCGGGCGGACATGATTTAATGCCAGGCATGGAAATGTAATTTAGAATTTCCGCTTTCGGCGCATTTCTTCGTTGCTTCGCTCGTTTGCTTCCTCGCAGTAGGTCTACTACAGCTTGGTCGCAAGCCGAGCTCGCGCCTCGAACTGCATCCGAAAGCGTAAGTTCTAACGAAACAACTTATGTTTAACAAAATAATCTCATGGTCTCTCGGAAATAAAATTACCGTGCTTGTCATGGCGGGGATGGTGACGGCTGCGGGTTTATGGAGTATCGCCACCATGAAAGTGGATATTCTTCCCGACATCAATAAACCGACGGTTACTATTTTCGCGGAAAGCGACGGTATGGCCGCGGAAGAAGTGGAGCGGCTCATTCTTAATCCGATCGAGTCGGCTATCGCGGGGGCACCGGGAATAGAGCGCATACGAAGCAGTGCTTCGTTCGCGCAAGCGACGGTCAACATTGAGTTTGCGTGGGGAAGCGACACATTGCGCAATCGACAGGTGGTGCAGGAGCGTTTGGCGCAGGCAATACTGCCGCGCGGCGTAAAGCCTGTCCTTGGTCCCTCAACTTCGCTTCTCGGTGAAATTATGTGGATTGGCATACATGCTTCCGACCCGAACATATCACCGATGGAACTTAGGACTCGAAATTGCGCCATTACGGACTCATGTTTGACGATGTTCGCAGAAGCGTGGAAAACGCGCTCACGAATAAAAGCGGGGGGTTGCTTACCGAAAGTGAAAAAGAATACTCGATTCGCATTCTGGTCGCTCCTTCGAATGTTACCGAACTGGGGGAGATTGCCATTGGAAAAAACAATAGAGATGGTCGGCCCATCCGCCTAGGAGATATCGCTTCGCTCAAAGAGGGTGCGAGCATCATCCGCGGGAGTGGAGCGATTGACGGGAAACAGGGTGTTATTTTGCGCATCATTCGCCAACCCGACGCGCAAACTATTACCGTGACGGATGAAATAAACGCAACATTTAATTCCCTAAAGTCGAGTCTCCCCGACGGAGTGGAATTGCACCCGAATCTTTTTCGACAGGAAAATTTCATTCGCGCCGGCCTCGGCAATGTGGAAGACGCTCTTCGCGACGGCACTATTCTTGTGATTATCGTCCTCATTATTTTCCTGATGAATGTAAGGACGACACTCATAACGCTTACCGCGATTCCACTGTCGATTCTCGCGACCGCGATCGTGTTTAAAGAATTCGGGTTTTCGGTGAACGTGATGACTCTAGGTGGCATCGCGGTCGCGGTGGGTGAACTGGTGGATGACGCGATTGTTGATGTGGAAAATATTTTCCGCAGACTGCGCTTGTGGATCGCGGATGGAAAGAAAGAAGAGCGCGAACAGATAGTCTTGTCCGCTTCGAAAGAGGTCCGTAATTCTATCGTCTACGCGACTATTCTTGTGGCCGTGGTGTTTCTCCCGATATTCTTTATGCCGGACATCGAGGGTAGATTATTGGTGGCGCTTGGTTCCGCGTATCTTGTTTCTCTCATAGCGTCTATGGTGGTATCGCTTACCGTAACGCCGGTTTTGTCGGCATTACTACTTAATGACAAGTCTTTGCGAGGTCACGAGAAGGAGACAAAAATTGTCCAAAAAATCAAACAAATAATTACCCCGTGGATTCATTGGTGTATCGGTCATGTAAAAGTTATCGCAAGCGTTACGGCGGTGGCGTTCTTTCTTACAGTGGGAATGTATATCTTCGTGGGCAAAGAGGGGATTCCTCCGTTCAATGAGGGCTCTATGGTGGCGATGGTATACCTTCCTCCCGGCACGGCACTCTCCACGACGAATGACTATATCGTACGGCTTGAAAAAGCACTGCTTCAGATTCCCGGCATACGGCAGGTCAGCAATATCGCCGGACGAGCTCCTGCGGATCCGCATGGAGGAAGTCCGAACTCAAGCGAAGTGCAGATTGCGCTAAAATCCGGATTTGAGGGTGAGCGCGACAGGATTATGAAGGACATTCAAACGGTACTCGATAGGTTTGGTAATGCCGATTTTAGTTTAGGCCAGCCGATTACCCATCGTGTTGAAATGTTGCTCTCCGGCGTGCGAGCTCCAATTGTCGTGAAAGTTTTTGGCGATGACCCGGTAAGTATGGAGCGCGCCGCCGCGCAAGTGGTTACCGAACTCAAAAAACAAAAGGGGATAGAAAACCCGCGTATTCAGCAAAATACGGTTGTTCCGGAGTTTCGCATCTATGTTGACAGAAACCGCTTAGCCGAATATGGGCTGTCTTCGGGCGAAGTGGCGAATGACTTGGAGATGGGGCTTATGGGTGACCGTTTGGGGCAAGTCCGTCTCGGTCCCGCATCGGTTGATGTGGTGGCGCGGTACGACGCGGAATCAAAAGGCACGATGGAATCACTCCGCGACCTCACGCTTCCTTTTATGGGCGCGGAATCGCTCGGCAGTGTGGGAGACATCCGGATTGAAGGTGGTCGAAATAGCCAGGACCATGAAGGAGGGAAGCGTGTATTGGTAGTCTCGGCAAATTATCAAGGTACGGATGTAGTGGGTGCGGTAGGGAACGCGAAAGCTTCGCTTGAATCGCAAAAGCTTCCGGTTGGAGTAACCCTTTCATTTGAGGGAAATTACAAAAGTCAGAAAGAAAGCTCGCGACGACTTGCGCTGGTCTTCGTTGCCGGCATACTGATGATTTTCGGAGTGCTCTACCACGCGTTTAGGTCGGTTCCCGTTGCGCTTTTGGTTATGACCAACATTCCGACCGTGCTTATAGGTGGAATGATTGGGGTATGGCTTACGGGTGGCTCGGTTAACCTCGCGCACATGGTGGGATTCATTTCGCTTGCGGGAATCGTGTCCCGAAACGGGATTATGCTTATTGGACGCGCGCTTACCTTGGTACAAAAGGAGGGCTTGCCCTTTATCCCGGAAACTATCGTCAGAGCAACGCTCGACCGTGTGGTGCCGGTGCTTATGACCTCGCTCGTCACGGCGCTGGCGCTTGTGCCGCTCCTTATCTCCGGCGGCGACCCCGGCAAGGAGATGCTCCACCCGCTCGCGGTAGTCATTTTCGGAGGGCTTATTTCGTCCACCATTATCTCGCTCTTCCTAACGCCGGCATTGTTCTACCGCTTCGGTAAAAGGTCGGCATTACCAACACATGACTCGACGCCATCAGGATTTTAAGTTTATGAAAACTATAAAACTTGGGCGAGAACCGCCATGCTAAATATCGCATTCCATTTATTCAATTATTCAAACTAATTTATAACTACAATCGTATGAAAAACAATACACTAGTAACAATAATCATTACTCTTATCATTGCCGGAGGCGGTGGGTATATGTTGGGAAAAGGTTCATCGGGAAGCGTTACCGATACAAAAGTTGCGGATGATTCCATTCGAATGATGAAGGAGCAATCCGCTAGCATCAAGACAATGGGCGAGATGATGCGGTCGAATGGCAGCATGATGCAAGAGGCTGGCGCAAAATATAAAGACGAAGGAATGATGAGCGCTGGAAAGGATATGGAAATGGTCGGCGGAAGATATCTGACGGAAGATGCGAAAGCAACTTCCGGCACCGACTCAATGAAAAAGATGATGGATAACTAAGTAGAAGGAGTTAGTCTAATCAACATGAAACAGAAACTATATATCATTTCGGGCGCATTCGCGCTTATCGCGATTCTCTTTGGACTTGGGTATATGAATAGGAGTACGGGCGACAGGACGACTTCCGCGTTTGAAGCCGGAGGGTCGCATCCCGCGCAAGCAGAAAGTTCGCTTACCGCATCGGAAACCGTCTATGATTTCGGCATTATCTCAATGAAGAATGGCGATGTGACCAAAGATTTTACGGTAACCAACGCAACCGACAAAGAGGTACGGCTGAAGACACTGGTGACTTCGTGTATGTGTACAAGGGCGTCTATCGTTCGGGCCGACGGCACGAGCAAAGGCCCCTTCGGTATGCCGGGTATGGGTAGTGTTCCTCCCGCAAACGAGAGTATCGCACCCGGAGAAAGCCGTGTTATCCGCGTCGTCTACGACCCGAACGCCCACGGTCCGGCGGGGGTAGGCCAGATTGACCGGTTCGCCTACCTTGAAGACGAAAACGGCGGAAAACTGCAACTGGAGATAAAGGCGTTAGTACAACCATAATATGCGCCCCTCCACACAACTGAGCGTAACGATAGGAGTGGTCCTTGCCGCGATTCTGGGAGTCATCGTCCTGAAATACAGTTCCGGACTTTCTTCGTTCCTTTGGGGAATAAGCGAAGGCGGGACGTGGCTTCTTCCGCTTGTCTTCTTCTCCTCGCTTCTTGACAGCGTACATCCGTGCTCGTTCTCCATTCTGCTCATCACGATTGCGTTCCTCTTTGGGATTCAGATGACGCGAAAGAAAATACTGCAGATTGGCGGCGTGTATATCGCAGGTATCTTTTCCGCCTACTTTCTGATTGGTCTTGGCATTCTTAAAGTCTTGCACCTCTTCAATACCCCGCATTTTATGGGAAAGCTCGGAGCAATACTCCTTATTGCCTTTGGACTTATAAACCTTATCACCCGATTTTTCCCCGCATTCCCAATCAGATTCAAAATTCCGACTGCCGCGCACGCCGCTATGGCAAAACTTATGGAGAAGACATCAATTCCGGCGGCCTTCGGACTCGGACTTCTCGTCGGTATCTGCCAATTTCCGTGTATGGGCGGGCCGTACCTTATGGTTATCGGATTACTCCGCGACCAAGTCACCTATCTGTCCGGATTCGCGTATCTTCTGTTCTACAACCTCGTGCTTATCGTTCCGCTCGTCGCCGTTCTCCTGATTTCGGCCGATAAACTTCTTGTGGACAAAATGCAGGGGTGGAAACAAACAAATATGAAGGACGTCAAACTGTGGGCGGGTCTCGCGATGATTGGCGTCGGCATTTTAGTCTTCTTTATCTAATTCAGCTACTACCTATGGAACCAGAAACAAAAAAACACCATTCGGAGCGTACATATCCACTGCCGATTGCCATCATCCTTGCCACGGCAATGCTCTCGGCCGCGTGGCTCTACACATCAAAACTTTCGCCAGAGAAAAAAGCCGCGCAGATAGCACAGACGGCTTCAGTTTCGGAGGTCGCACCTCTCTCTCCGGAGGAAGAGACGGTACTTCCCTCTTCGGGTATTGAGTTGCCGGTCACATGGGGAGACCTTGGCGCAAAACTTTCCAGTGTGGGAGTCATTGACGCAAAGCGGTTTGAACAGCTCTACTCCGAACGCGGCGAGTACTCGGAAGCGTATAAAAAATTGCTGTATGAAAATAATCCCGAAAAATTAAGAATGACCGCGAGTAACGCAGGGTATTTGCTCAATCTGTTCTGGGCGCTCGGCCTCGCGAGTAAAAATCCCATTTTGGATTCCGGCGAGATGCAAGACCCTCGGTACGGCGGGGCCGGAGGGTTCGCCTCAACGGGCGGATGGACAATGGCGGTGGGTAACGGAATGGACCATTACAGCCGCCATATATTCTTTACGCTGACCAAGCAACAGCAAGCGCTGGTGGAAAAAGTGTCCGGCGGCATCTATCGCCCCTGTTGCGGCAATTCGGTTCACTTCCCCGACTGCAATCACGGCATGGCGATGTTAGGACTCTTGGAGCTTATGGCCTCACAGGGAGTAAGCGAACAGGATATGTGGAAGACCGCGCTTGAAGTCAACTCGTACTGGTTTCCTGATACCTATCTCACCATTGCAACCTATATGAAAAACAAAGGCGTTGAATGGAAAGACGTAGACCCGCAAGAAATGCTCGGAGCCAACTATTCTAGCGCGCAAGGATATGCGCGAATCGCCTCTCAAGTTACCGCGCCGGCGAGTTCCGGAAGTGAAGGCGGGAGTGGTTGCGCGGTGGGCGGCCCCGCGCTCATTCCCTCCCCCGCGAAGCAAGGCGGAGGCGGCTGTGGGATATAAATTAAAAAGTGGACTTATACAGTTGATGTCATTCCACTGAAAAGTGGAATCCAGAACCTCATCAAGCGGCTCTATAACTGGATTCCCGCCTACGCGGGAATGACAGAAAAGTGTGAATTGCGTAAGCCCTAATAACTTAAAGTATATGCATAACCATAACGGAAAAAAGGACTCGGGAATGAAGTGGATGATGCTGATTTGCTGTCTTCTGCCGCTCGGTCTGTTGCTTTTCGCCGGAGGAACGCTGTCTTCAGGCGGGTATCTGTGGCCGATTCTATTCGGCGTAATGATAGTCGCGCACCTCTTGATGATGTTCAAAAGACACGGGGAGCATAGCGACAAAGATTCGGACACGGGGGCGGATAGTACCTCGCACACTGGAGGACAGGAGCGAATAATTGAAAAAACAAGTGCGGTTGAAGAACCTAAAAAGGACGCTCATAAACACGGTGGTTGTTGTCATTAACATACTTCTATGGAAAACTCTTACGGCCTCTGGCCGCTCGTCGTTCTTAATTCGCTCATTTTCATTATCTTCGCGTGGAGCTTTACCAAGCCGAAAAATCCGCGCGACTGGCGTTCGCTCGGCGCGTTTTCGGCGTTTATGGTCGCTCTCTTTACCGAAATGTATGGGTTTCCACTCACCATTTATCTGTTTTCCGGCTGGCTTTCCGCGAAGTTCCCGGGTATTGATTTTCTCACGCATAATTCTGGACATCTTCTTGAAGACCTGTTCGGCTGGGGAGGCGACCCGCATTTCGGGCCGTTCCATATCGTGAGTTACATTCTTATCGGCTATGGGTTTATCTTGCTCGCGAATGCGTGGAAGATTCTTTATGCCGCGCAAAAAGAGCACCGGCTCGCCGTTATTGGTCCATACGCCAAGATTCGCCATCCGCAGTATGTCGCTTTCATTCTGATTATGCTCGGATTCCTGTTCCAATGGCCGACACTCCTTACGCTTATTATGTTTCCGATATTAGTGATTGTATATGTACGGCTTGCACGGAAGGAAGAGGCTGACGCGAAAAAAGAATTCGGCGATGCGTGGGACGCCTTCGCGCAGACAACCCCCGCTTTTATCCCCGCGTTCACACAAGCAGTTACTCATAAAGCATAACCATCATGTTCAATTCATTTTTCTCTAAGCGCAAGAAAGATTTGTCCGGCACGCCATCCAAAGACCCGGTGTGCGGTATGCAGCCAACCGAAGGCATCAACCTTACTCATGACGGCGTTACCTATTCGTTCTGCTCGACTCATTGCAGAGAGTTGTTCAAACAAAATCCCGAGAGTTACATTAAAAAACAGAGAAATAATTAAGCGCTTATGGAATTTGACTATACAACCACAACGACAAAAACATTTGACGCGGCGGTAGCGAGCGTGCAGGAGGAAATTGCCAAAGCCGGTATGCGCGTCCTCTATGTCCATGATGTGCAGAAGACGCTTGGCGAGAAAGGATTCGCAAGGGAGTCGTTCAAAATCATTGAGTTTTGTAGCGCAAAGTTTGCGAGTGAGTTTTTAGCTGTTGATGTGAAAATTGGACTTTGTATGCCATGCAAGATAAATGTGTATGTCAAAGACAGAGAAACGGTTATCTCCGGCATGCGGCCCATTGTCTTGCCACAGTTTTTTCCGAACGCCGCGCTTGGTGAACGACCGAAAGAAATTGACCGCATTGTGTTGCGCATCATTGATAGCGCGAAGTAATTCAGTATCAGTCGCCGCTGCGGCGATGAATCATCCACATACGCAATGAGTAAAAAACTTACCAACACACTATACGCCCTGCTTTTTGCGGCACTCGTTCTGCATCCGCATTTCGTTGACCATATCGGACCCATTGCGCGGCCGTACGCCCAATCGCTAGTGATTTTTCTGCTCTCCGGCATCACCTATGCCGTATATCGCCTGCATCGGTGGGAAATACGGAGAAATCAAGTCTTGCAAGATAGTCTTCGGGTTTCGGAAGAAAAAATGGCAGATTCGTTTGCCTACATCGGCTCCGTCAACAGACGCCTCCCGCTCTTTAAACAAGTAAGCACGGATTTGCTTGCCACATACGAATCGACCAAGCGAGGCAAGAAGACAATCTTTGACAATCTGCTGGCGGTTGCGGTTAACTCCATCGCGCAAGCCCGCTGGGGATTGCTTCGGTTTGTTGAGGTGAACACGGGCCGTACGGTCAAGGAGTTCTGGCACGCCGGTAAAGAAGATGTCTTCTCACTCCCGCCGGTTAGTAATCGCGAACTGCTTGCATCGCGCGGCCAGACGGCAAACAACAAAGGTATGAATGGATTATGCGTTATTACAACCTCTGACAAGGAAGCGTGCGTACAGGGTTTTTTGGTTCTTTCAGCGCGAAGCGACGGATTGAAAGATGGACATTCTCTCTTACAGGCACTCGTTGACCAGTCCCAGTTGTTTTACAAGTATCTGTTTGTTTGAGTTTTGCTATGACCACATACCTTACCAAACCAGTTTTGTACGGAATACTCGCAAGTACTGTTTTGCTTGGCGTTTACTTTGCGGTGCTGACGCTCATTTCGGGATGGAGTTTTGCTCAAAGTCAATTCGCTTCCTTTTGGTATTTCATCGTCAGTCTCGCTGTCGGTTTTGGCATTCAAGTAGGGCTGTACTCGTACCTAAGAGGCCTGATTAAAGGAATGGGCGGAGGCAAACTGCTGGGCGTAACCGGCACCACCTCTACGGCCGCGATGATTTCCTGCTGTACGCACTATCTTGCTAACCTGCTTCCGATTCTTGGCGTGGCGGGTATTGTCACCTTTGTCGCGCAGTATCAGACGGAACTCTTTTGGGTCGGCATTCTCTTTAACCTCGGCGGCATTGCGTATATGATAAGTAGGATTTTAAGATTTTCTGCTCAAGGCGGATTACAGACATGAGGTACTCACTTTACATATTCATCATTCCCGTTGTGTTAATCGCCCTTTTCCTTTTCTACACTGGAGCTTTTGACAGCAGGCAAAAGTCTCCTGCGGAGCGTGTAGAACAGCCAACACAGGCAAATATGGTGACAGGGCAATGGGAAACGAAAACTGACGAACAGCCGCCGGTAACCATCAAGGTAACTCCGATTGAGTTTGGCAAAGAAGCCGATGTGTGGAGATTTCAGATTGTATTTGATACCCACTCGGGAAGTTTGGACGATGATATACTTATGGTTGCAGCATTAGCTGATAACAAAGGCAACCTATACAAACCGACTACATGGGAAGGAGCCGGACCCGGCGGACATCACCGCGAAGGAATATTGGAATTCGATTCCTTGTCGCCCGCACCCCAATTCGTTAAACTGAAAATTAGAAATGTCGGGGGTGTTGCTGAGCGTTTGTTTATGTGGAGTATATAAATATGATTTCCAAAAAACTCAAAATTATTTTCGGCCTCTCCATACCCTTGTTTATTCTGCACGGCATTGAAGAGTTCTACACTGGCTTCTACAAAGCGGGCAGGTTTACCCAATTCATTTTCGGACCGTTTGATCAGATGGGTGCGCACGATATCATGTTTCTTACGTTTCAAGTGATGTTTTGGCTGCTTCTTGCCGTGGCGTTTTTGATGGCGCTTGGCGAACAATGGCGTTTTCGCATGATGATGGTTTTGGGCGCGGTGTATATTCTGGAACTGCATCATATCTGGAAAGCTGTCGTCTCATGGAGTTATTACCCCGGACTCATTACCGCAATTCCGCTCGTCATCGCCGGTTTTTTCTTTTGGAAGGAACTGATTAGAAGTTTTCAAAGCAACAAAACAGAGGTCGAAGTATTATAAGTTAAAGTTGGGTTTTGCTTAATAATAAATTTTTAACGGGATGAATAATCAAAAAATAGTCGAGTGGGTTTTGAAGGTCGCGGTGGCGGGGGAATTTATCGGCCACGGCGTGTTCGCGCTCCAGGGCAAGAAGGATTGGATAGGGTGGTTCGCGAATTTTGGTGTTACCGACGCTTCACTTGCGGCGCAACTTTTGTTCGCTGTCGGGCTTATGGACATTTTGTTAGCGATTGTAATTTTGATTAAACCGGTACGCGTTGTACTTTTGTGGATGGTGCTGTGGGGATTTTGGACGGCGCTTATTCGGCCGCTTGTCGGCATGCCGATTTGGGATTTCATCGAAAGATGGGCCAACTGGGGCGCGCCCTTGGCGTTGCTGTTTACGGTCGGATGGCCGAAAAGTTTGAGGGAGTGGTTTAAGTGATTTTCTGCTTAATTTGTGGTATAACTGAGTTTAATCATGAAGTTTACCGTTACAACTCTTCTGGTTGTCAGCTTTGTCGGCGTTGCCGTATTTGGTGTTTTTGGCATGGGTCACAGTGAGCAAAGCCATGAGAGCGGCTGTATCGCGGCCTCGACTCAAGGTGCCGATTGCCCCCCCAACTCCGACCCGATTGATTCCGCCGCTTTTCATCTTAACGCCTTCAAGACGTTTTCCGCGGCTACTTTTGAAAAAAGTACTTTGGCCTCACTTTTGACACTTCTTTTGCTTGCCATGGTGGCTGTCTTGGGTTTGCTATCGGGTAACTTAGTCTCTCCCAAATTAAACCTTGCGTATTTACGTTCCAAACGTTCGGAGTATTTTAATTTACCTCCCGAATACAATCTCATTCGCTGGTTAAGGCTTCACGAAAATAGCCCCGCGAACCTCTAGAGCGCCGACACGAAATCCTTTAACCTTGTTCGTATAATTTTCGAACGGTTAAGTCGGACGGGTTTTGTGTTGAGCGTTTTTTCAATCCCTACGCAAGGGATTTTTCTGTATACCTAATTTTATGAGATAAACATACCATTTTATAACTATGAAAAAAATAATTATCGGGGTCGGCTTGGGGGTGCTGATACTTGCAGGTGTTATCTTTGTGGCACAGCCTAATACCAGTAATAACGGGGCGGCAGTGGTGGCAAGCAACGGTACTTTTGCCGTGGAAGAATCCTCCAGTTACGATTTCGGCTCCATCTCAATGGCGGCCGGAAAAGTAACGCGCCAGTTCAAAGTCAGGAATACCGGTGCGGAAACGGTTATCATCAGCAAAATGTACACATCCTGCATGTGTACTAACGCGCTTCTCATTAAAAGAGAGAAAAGGTTTGGCCCATACGGCATGCCCGGACATGCGGCTGTTCCAATAATCAATGTGCCGATGGAACCGAATGAAGAAGTAATTGTGGAAGTTGTCTTTGACCCCGCCGCGCACGGTCCTGCCGGAGTGGGTCGAATTCAAAGGGAGGTTATTTTGGAGAATAACGCGGGACAGCCGGTTAAGCTTCAGTTTTCCGCCTTAGTTAAACCTTAGGTATATGAATCCCGTTAGAGATAGCGGACGTTTCTCGATACGGGGTAGTTGGGTTTCTTATTTATTAACGATAATCAGATATGGAAGCGGAGGCGTATGTGTCCGCGACCTGTCTCTAAACGGGATGAACAAAAAACTTATCATTCTAATATCGATTGCCGTCGTACTCTTCGGTGGGGTTTTGTTGCTTCAGACCGGCAATATCGGCACGACCGCGCTCTGGAATTTAAGCATTGAGGGTAAATGGCTTCTTCCTCTTGTCGGTGTCGCGGCTTTAATCGACAGCGTCAACCCTTGCGCCTTTTCGGTCCTTCTCATTACCGTCGCTTTTCTTTTCAGTCTCGGAAAACCGCGTAGGGAGGTGCTTATTCTGGGCGGGAGTTATATTGGGGGGCTTTTCCTAACATACCTTTTGATTGGACTGGGAATTCTCCAGGCGCTTCATGTCTTTAGTGTGCCGCATTTCATGGGGCGGATAGGCGCCGCCGCGGTCATTATTTTCGGAGTGTTAAATCTTCTGAGTTATTTCTTTCCGGACATTACTTGGATTCCGGGAATTCCGGAGAGTGTTCACGCTAGAATGGCAAAACTCTTGGAGCGTGTTTCTCTTCCCGCAGTGTTTCTGGTCGGGGTTTTGGTGGCTCTATGCGAATTTCCGTGTACCGGCGGACCGTATCTCATGATACTCGGTCTTCTCCACGACGGCGCGACCTATTTATCCGGAGTCGGTTATCTGATTTTCTACAACCTTCTGTTTATTTCGCCGCTCGTACTGATTCTCTTAATTGCGTCGCAAAAGGAATTACTTGAAAAAGTGAACGCTTGGCGCAAACGCGAAACCAGAAAAGCCAAGCTTTGGGTGGGCGCCATGATGGTTTTGCTCGGTATTATCATTATTTTATTTATCTAATATGACTTCAGCACCAAAAGATATAAGTGACTTTCTGACGAGGATAGAAAAAATAAAGGCGAACGGAGGCGTCGACCTTTCCGCGGCCGAAGATTTATCAATCGCGGTTATGAATCTCATTTCTCTCGAAGAGCACTTCTTTTTCACGGGAGCGAAGACTAAAGACGCGTCGTATTACGACTGGTCGGGTGAGATTCGTGCTATGCGTACAAGACTTATGGAAGGATTGGTCGACAAACATGAAGGAGAGACATGGTGTTCCACCAAGCATCTTCTCTCGGCGACCATGCGTCTGATTGAAACGGGGAATCGGTATATCGCGTCAGGCGACAAAGAAAAAGCCAAGGGATTGTTTGCCGACGCGTATCGTCTATACACTATTTTTTGGGCGCTTAAAACCAAACTGGTTTCCGCGGGTGCACTAGCCTCGGCCGGTGGGGAAGTTAAAAAAGAGGGTTGGTCACTTGAGACACTGGTCGAAAAACTGGCGGATTGTTGCGACGAGAAATAACACACGGAACTGACACAGAACAAGAACACTAAACAGACACGGAACATTAAATGTTAAAAAAATAACATGAAAAAAATTTTGATTTTAGTCGGTATCGTCGGCATTATCGTGTTTGTCACTTACGGAGTCTTTAGTATTGGCCCAAAACCGCCGGAAGCGAACGCGCTTGACGGGTTCGCTCAATGCCTAGCTTCGAAAGATATAACTATGTATGGCGCGGAATGGTGTTCCCACTGTAAGAACGAAAAGAAAGCTTTTGGCGATTCTTTTCGTTTTGTGCCCTATATCGAGTGTCCCGATAATCCGCAAAAATGTTTGGCCGAAGGTGTGAAGGGTTATCCCACATGGATTTGGCCTGACGGAAAAAAATTTGAAGGCGAACAGGGACTTCAGAAATTGTCTCAGGAAGGCGGTTGTCCGCTTTACCCAAGTTCAGGCGCGCCGGCCGTTCTGCCTAATGACAAAGAATAGTCGGTCGGGGAGCGACTGCTCGGAGATGATAACCGATATGATGTGCGGTATAATATGCGGTATTAAATTGTCCTTAATATATATCTATGCCTAAAGCTATCTTTGTAACCAGAAGAATTCCCAATATCGGGATTCAAATGCTAGAAAAAAAAGCGTACATGGTTGATGTAAATCCAAAGGATTCAATACTCACCCAAAAACAAATCATCGGCTTTTTAAAGAAAAAGCCTTATGACGCTGTTCTGACGTTACTCACGGACCACATAGACTCGGCCGTGTTTGACGCTTCTCCAACGGTAAAATTGTTCGCAAACTACGCGACGGGTTTCGATAACATTGATGTTGTGGAAGCCAGAAAACGCGGCGTTGTCGTTACGAACTCTCCCGCCGAGCTGGCATCCGAGGCTGTCGCGGAACACGCTATCGCTCTAATGCTTGCTTTGGCGGCGAGAATTGTCGAGGCGGATGAATTTGTCCGTCGCGGTAAGTACAAGGGTTGGTCGGCGATGAATTTTATCGGCACCAATGTCCTTGGCAAAACGCTCGGTCTTATCGGCGCCGGCCGGATCGGTGAGAGGGTCGCGCGTTACGCGAAGGGTTTGGGTCTTAAAATTATCTACACCGACGTGGTTCGAAATGACCGCATTGAAAAAGAGTGCGACGCCACTTACCGAGGTTCAACCGAAGAAGTTTTACGGGAGGCTGATGTGGTGAGCCTTCATGTTCCGCTTCTTGACTCGACGAAACATCTTATAAACGAAGTTAGTCTGCGCCTCATGAAGCCGACGAGTTTCTTGGTGAATACTTCGCGCGGGCCGGTTGTCGACGAAAAGGCCTTGGAAAAGGCCCTAAGAGAAAAAGTTATCGCCGCGGCCGCCCTTGACGTCTTTGAATTTGAGCCGAAAACCGTACCGGGTCTCACGAAACTGCAAAATGTCATTTTGACGCCTCACATTGCTTCGGCGAGCTTGGAAGCCCGTAATCAAATGGCCGAAATCTCCGCTCAAAATATCATTGATTTTTTTGAGGGAAGAACACCGAAAAATATCGTTAATCCTTAATTATATGGCAGGAAAACTTATTATAGTTCGTCATCACGAATCAGATTGGAACAAGCAGGGCTTGTGGACAGGTATGCGCGACCGGCATCTTACGGAGTACGGTTTTGCCAAGTCAAAGGAGATGGGGCTACTTATTCGCGGCACGCGCATTGACCGAGCCTTTGCCTCAATGCAAGTGAGGTCCATCGAGACTCTTTCGTCAATGTTGGAGGCTATGGAACAATACCATGTCAAGGCGGAACATTCGGATACCCTAAACGAGCGCGATTACGGCGATTATACCGGCATGAATAAATGGGACGTGGAAAAATTAATCGGCGAAGAAGAGTGGGAAAAAGTGCGGCGGGAGTGGGATTACCCCGTGCCTAACGGGGAAACCCTGAAAATGGTTTACGCTCGCGTTGTCCCTTTTTTTCTGGAAAAAATAGTGCCGCCGGTACTTAACGGAGAAATCGTTTTAGTGGCTGCCCACGGTAATTCCATCAGAGCTCTGATGAAGTATATTGAAGAAATTCCGGATGAGAATGTAAAAAATTTGGAAATGCTTTTCGGAGCGGTTGTCATATATGAAATCGATAAAAATGGCCGCAAGGTTTCCAAAGAGGTGCGTCAGGTTAATTCTTCGGTAAACGCATGACAAAATCAAAAGCTCAAATTGTATGTACCATAGGTCCGGCCTCCGGCCGTTTTGAAGTGTTGTCCGAAATGGTCGCTCATCAGATGGATATCGCTCGGCTTAACTTTTCTTGGCCCGATTTCAAAACTCGCGTCGAACAGATAGACATGATTAGAAAAATAGAAAAAAATTGCGGTCGGAAAATTCCGATTATCGAAGATTTGCCGGGACCTCGTATTCAAGAGGCCGATGGACATACTTATGACAGGAAAGCTCCGTCGGTGCTTACCGAGCAGGATAGAAATTCCATAGCATTTGGAGTGGAAAAGGGAATAGATTACGTGGCGTTGTCTTTTGTCGGGAGAGCCAAGGATGTCATTTTGTGTCGTGAAGCCATAAAACAATGTGGAGGTAAGCAATTGATAATCGCGAAAATTGAGCGTCTTGTGGCGGTTGAGTTTCTTGATGAAATTATCGAGGTCTCGGACGCCATTATGGTCGCGCGGGGCGACCTTGGAAATGAAGTTTCTCTCGAGAAAATTCCTTTTGTTCAAGCCGATATAATTCAAAAGGCGAACAAAGCGGATAAGCCGGTAATTACGGCCACGCAGATGCTTCTATCGATGGTTAAAAATCCGACACCGACCCGCGCGGAAGTTACGGACGTGGCCAACGCCATTCTCCAAGGTTCGGATGCGGTAATGCTTTCCGAAGAAACAGCCATGGGCAAGTATCCCGTCGAGGCCGTGTTGATGATGGAAAAAATCGTGGTTGAGGCCGAACGGCATATGGCTGGTCATGGTCGGATTAATTCTCTATAACCGTTATGTCAAAAATCATATCAATCAAAGCCGCGGAAATTATCGACTCAAGAGGAAACCCAACCCTAGAAGTGACATGTAAACTCGAGAGTGGGATTTGCGAAAAAGCTTCGGTGCCAAGCGGCGCGAGTGCCGGTGTTCATGAGGCGTGCGAATTACGCGACCATGATGAAAAAAGGTACGCGGGCCTCGGAGTACTCGGGGCCGTTTCCAACGTGAATACCGAAATCAGCCGACATGTTTTGGGTAAAGAGTTTGACCAGAAAACATTGGACGACGCGCTTTTGCGGCTTGATGGCACGGAAAATAAATCGCGACTGGGAGCAAACGCCATGCTCGGGGTATCGCTCTCTTTTGCCCGCGCGGAGGCCAAAGAACAAAAAGTCGAACTTTACGAATACTTGGGAGGTCTTGCTGGTAATAAAGATTTCAAGTTGCCACAGCCGACGTTTAACGTGATCAACGGTGGCAAGCACGCAGACAGCGGACTTGATTTTCAGGAATTTATGCTTGCTCCGATAGGGTTCGGTTCCTTTCGGCGCAAAGTTCAGGCTGGAGTGGAAGTGATTTTCGCGTTGAAAAAAATATTACGGGCAAAAGGCTATGCCGTGAGCGTCGGAGATGAAGGCGGGTTCGCGCCCAAATTGGCGTCAAACGAGGAAGCCTTTGAGGTGATGGAGCGGGCCATTCTGGATGCCGGTTATTCTTTCGATGAAATTAAAATCGGCATAGACGCCGCGGCCTCAAGTTTCTACAAAGACGGCGCGTATCGATTGAAAATTGCCGGTGAGAGTAAGGTCATGACAAGTGCCGAAATGGTCCTCTGGTATCGGGAGTTAGTCGATAAGCACCCAATTATTTTTATCGAAGACGGACTGTCGGAAGACGATTGGGAGGGCTTTGTGGAAATGACGAGTAAGCTTAGGGACAGAGTGAAAATTGTCGGTGATGATTTGACCGTTACGAATGTTAAAAGAATACAAACCGCGATTGACAAGGGGGCGGTTAATTCGGTTATTATCAAGCCCAATCAGATTGGCACGCTCTCCGAAACCATTGAAGCCATACAACTTACAAAAAAACAAACTTGGGTGCCGTTTGTCTCGCACCGGTCCGGTGATACTGTGGACACCTTCATCGCCGACCTCGCGGTCGGACTTTCGTGTGATTTTATCAAGTCTGGTTCGCTTGTGAGAGGGGAAAGAGTTTGTAAATATAACAGGCTGATGGAGATTGAAGATAATATTAACGGGTAAGTATCCATAACCGGTCGATCTTCCGGTTTTTCGCTCGCGGTTTATACAAAAGATTATGAACAAAGAATACACTTTTCACGTAAACGGTATGCACTGCAATTCCTGCGTTTTGCTTACAGAAAGTGAGCTTAATGACGTACCGGAAGTTACGAAAGCAAAGTCCTCGCTCGCCACCCATAGCGTTGAAGTAACGGGGGACTTCGGCGACAAAACTCCGGAGCATATAGCGCGGGACTTAAGTGAAGTCTTGAAGCCGCATGGATATACACTCTCAACCGAAAAACAGAAACACTTGGTGAATTGGTCCGACTTTAAGATTGCGGTACCTACCGCGCTTGGTTTCATTGTCTTCTTTATTATTTTACAGAAACTTGGAATCGTGAATTTGGTGACTGCGTCCGAAGTGAGTTTCGGCACGGCATTCGCTATCGGACTTATAGCCTCGGTTTCAACATGTATGGCGGTGGTCGGAGGGTTGGTGCTTTCAGTGTCCGCGAATTTCGCCATGGAGGGCGACAAGGTGCGTCCACAAGTGTTATTTCATGTCGGTAGACTTGTATCATTTTTTGTTTTGGGTGGCGCGATTGGAGCGCTGGGGTCGGCTTTCCAGTTGGGCGTAACCGGAACATTTGTATTAAGTTTTATCGTGGCTATCGTGCTCCTTATCCTCGGCATTAACCTGCTTGATATTTTTCCGTGGGCAAGGAAGCTTCAGCCGACTATGCCAAAATTTATCGGTAAACATGTTCACGGTCTCAAAAACTTAAACCACACACTTACGCCTGTTCTGGTTGGAGTTGCCACGTTTTTTCTACCATGTGGCTTTACTCAATCCATGCAAATTTATACTTTGACGACCGGCAATTTTTGGACGGGCGCATTTATCATGTCCGCTTTCGCACTCGGCACGTTACCTGTTTTTGCACTTTTGAGTTTCAGTTCTCTTGGTATTCACAAAAAGGCGCAGTCCGGTGTATTCTTTAAAACGGCCGGTCTGGTGGTGATATTTTTCGGCATTCTCAATTTAGTAAACAGTCTGGTAGCGGTTGGTGTTATTCCGCCGGTGTTTAATTTATAAAAACTATGAATTAAGAAACTCGTTTAAAGCGGAGAGAAACCCCTCCCGAAAGCCTTGGCCGGATTTAGGCTTGAGGGAGGCGTTTCTCGAAGCACGAGTTTCGCGCAATTCACGAATATAAAATAAGATGAAATCAACAGCTACATCAATAATTATTTCCGGAATCCTCATCGGGGCCGCTATCGTATTTTTAAGTTCGGGGTCCAACCCGAGAGATGCCGGAATTGTCGGAACCAATGAAAATGTGTATGTCGAGGGCGACACGCAGGTTATCGAGATTACCGCTCGCGGCGGTTACAGTCCGCAACTGTCTTTGGCCAAAGCCGATACTCCCACTATACTTCGCGTAAAAACGTCCGGCGTGTTTGATTGTTCCGGCGCGCTTTCGATTCCGGCTATCGGCTACCGGAACAATTTACCGTTTTCCGGCGTGACTGATATTCCCATACCGCCTCAAAAACAAGGTACTAACCTATTGGGCACTTGCGCCATGGGCATGTATAGTTTTTCCGCTAACTTTAATTGACAGGAAATTGTTTACCCGTATACTGTAAATATGACATTACTACCAAACGTTTTCGCCTTAGCGGCATTTAATTCGGCAAACCGAAGGCTCGTTTAGTAGTGTTGAAAATTCTCCACGAAAAACCGGCCTTTGGGGCTGGTTTTTTCGTGCGCAGAAGCA
>Ga0075978_114_pt1 | contig 38718 bp, 40 predicted proteins | sample RifGroA2_FD_68054 | JGI IMG/M metagenome (GOLD analysis project Ga0075978, IMG submission 68054) | Parcubacteria bacterium GW2011_GWA2_47_16 | reverse complement strand
GATTGCGATTCCGGTTTTTAACATAACAGCACGGCCTTGTGGCCGTGCTGTTATTGTATCGTGGTTTAAGTTTTTTGTATTTCGTAATTTGGGGTAAGATAGGACAGCAGTACCAAGCTCGGTTTGAAAAGATGGTTGCCGATACGTCTGGTTTTGGCTGGGGATTCCACGACCAGCTTACCTATCTGTACGAGAAGTATTTTTCCACTAAAGGGAGAGACGTGGGAGAACAAAAAATCTTATGAAAAAAAATCAACCACTCATTCTTTCATACAAGCCAGTGATTATAGGCGAAAAGGATTTCTATGACTCAATCCGCAAAGCGATTAAAACAAGCGAGCATAAAGAAGCTCTGTACGACATCATCAAAGAATTTGAAACATACCGAGATTTTATGTCGGAAAGTTTGGTTTCCGCGCCTTTGCCGTCGCAAGAGGTATTCCAATTCCGGTTCAACTACCAACTGAAGAAAAATGTGTGGAAAGACATTGAAGTCCGCGGAGATCAAACTCTCGCTGTACTCGCGGAATTTTTGATTGACAAAATGGGATGGGACAACGACCACTTGGACGCTTTCTTTTTTCCTGAAAAGAAAGAAGGCGGCATCTGGGAGTGGTACACGACATATGAAATCGGCTCCGATGGGGTGGATAACGGCCAGCATCCTATTCTGCACACCGAGGAAGTGCTTGTCGCTTCCGTAGACTATCGCAAGCATCCTAAAATCGGTTTTGCGTTTGATTTCGGCGACGACCATCGTTTCCTCATGGAGTATAAAGGTACGCGGATAGCTGACACGAAAGATACAAAAAAGAATTTTCCGAAAGTAGTTGATGAACGAGGCATTTCTCCGGAACAATACCCTAATTATGAGTAGTATTTTGTTGTGAAAAAGGGGATAAGTGGCTTTGCGGATAAAAAAGAAGTAGTAGATAATTGAGTGAACATGAAATTACCAAAGTTACCGGACAGAACAAAAGAACTATACGCGGAATATCATCCGCAAGCGTTAGGTTACGAGAAAAAAATCGGCGAGTTGATGCGCGAAAGGGCGGAACTGTTGGGGAAGAAAGAATTTCTATCCCAAAATGAATCTGAACGTCTTTTTGATACGGCGAAGGAGATTGAACTTTTGTTTGAGTATCAATCAATGACCCTCCCTTTTCTTGAAGACCCGAAGACGCAAAGTTGTTGGGATTCTTGTCCGAGTTATTAAATCCTCCGTTCGGGGACTCGACTACCCTCCTTCCCGCGCTACGCCAGAGGCTTCGGCGAGGCGAGTAGGAAAGGAGGAATTAAGACGCCGATATTATGATTAAAAAGTTATTGAAATGGGCGGGGATTATAATCGCCGTGGGGTTTGTGGGGTTGGTGATTGTGCGGATGTTTGTGTTGGACGCGAAGGAGAAAACAGCTGAACAGGTGGCGAGGATTCACGCCACGAAATTGACGATTGATGATGTGTTCGGGAAGAACTTGCCTGTCCCGAGCGAAGTCGAGGGACCGCCAGATTATGACGCTACAATTGCAGGGGTTGATGCGAATGAGAATGGTATTCGTGATGATGTAGAGCTTGCGATTTTTAAGGAGTATCCAAATTTTCCCTATCTGCAAGCCGTAAAACTTTCCATTCTATGAAAGTTTTACGGCTTGCAGATAGCAATCCCACACCAACCCATGGCGAGCGCGGGTGCGAATAGCACAAACCTTTGATGGGCGAAGCGCGAACCCGTATGACCTTTTGGTGGCGAGACCGCCAAAACTACCGTATATGGATCTTGAACGGCTCAAATACACCATTTGAGCCGTTCAAATTTTGTTCGGACTTTTTAGGCGGCTGGCTGTTTTTGTTTGATAAATAGCCGAAAAGTGCTACACTTTTTACTAAGTTCATGTATAAAGTTGAATTACCAAAAATTTTATTTCTGGCTCTTGATATTGCGAGTTTTTACCGCAATAACTTTTTTAATACCAACGATCTAGCCGAGTTATCAAACCGATATAAAAGTGACCTCGTCCGTTTGAAAGTTAATAAAAAGGATTATAAATATTTGGATGATACTCGCTTTGGCGGATTAAGGGGAAATTTTTCTACGCTTTTAACGTGGAGAGGCTTAGTTAAGAGAGGGTCAAGTATTGTAAATGCTTGCAGTTTAGGAAAAGATTCCAGATTGCTTAATGCTATTTGTAATGGAAAAATTATTTTGAATCGCGACGAATTTTCTGCATATACTAATGATGAAAAACTAAAGAAAATGCTCGAAACCGAGTCATGGCTACTTAATGTGAGAGAATCCCAAGCCCATGTAAAAACAATGCTTGGGAAAAATGAAAAGATACCGTTGAAAAGAGATAATACTAATTATGCGAAACAGTCCGTATTTAAAAGTTCCAATGGGCAGTATTTCATCAGAAGTTTAGTAAATAATTTTGTTGATTCTAATAATACCGTTTTGCAATTTAACCTTATTAATCTTTGGCAAGGGAAAAAATTAAAAAAGAAAAATCTTCACCCATTGATTGTTTTGCCTACAAAGGAAAATCCTTGGGGCGGTGGAATATACGCCATAAAGAATGAGGATTTATTTAGCAATAAGCCACTGCTCGTAAACGTAGATTTACTCAAAAAGATATGAATATCAAAGAACGGTTGGATTATGATTGGGAAAAATTGAAAAAGCAGTATTGCGAAAACGAAATTGATTATGAAGTAAGGAAAGAAGACGAATTCAGCACTTTTTTGAGACTATTTCTAGATTGGAAAAGGAATTTTTCTGTTGACGGTAAAGATGTTGTTGATGTTAAAATTATAAGCTCTGGAGGGCCAGACGTTGAATTGATTTTTTCCGGTGGGACAAAACAAAAATTGGAATTAGAGCATTCCTGGAGCAACTATTTAGACCACGGACATAACACAAACAACGCTTTTAGCAAAGTTTGGATTTTTGCAGAAGAAAAGTTTGATCTTCAGAATATATTAAAAATATTTGGTGAAGCGAAAAAACAAAACAATGACCGTATTCCAGATGTATTTTTATGCGTAGAGGAGTCGGGTAATAGACATGCATTCAGAGTTAATTGGAAAAATGAGTCAGCCGAAGAAATCAATTTGAGTTTTGAATCCTAACCACAAAAATCAGCTAATTAGCTGATTTTTGTGGTTACCACTTTTTTTGGATCCTTAGTGTTGATTACCTTTGTATTTTCTAAACTACCTAACCTTTTTTTCATTAGATCAAAATAGCTTTCATCGGCTTCAATATTTATAGAGTTCCGTTTAAGTTCATTGGCGGTCTCCGCTGTAGTTCCACTACCGGCGAAACAATCTAATATCCAGTCTTCTTCGCTCGTAAATATTTTTATTAGGTGAGATAAAACTTTTTTTGGCTTCTGGGTTGGGTGTGCTGTCCTTTCTTTACCCATGCAAATCGGGGTTTCTATAAAATTATGCATCTCGTTCTGTTTTGAAAAATTGAAAGTATAAGAAATTTTACTATTATCAAACCCATTCGTTGCCCACAGAATGGCTTCGCATGATGATAAAAAACCAGTTTTCCTTATTTGAGGCGCGGGGTTGGTTTTATGCCAGATTATCGTACCGTGATGTCTAAAACCTAGTTTCTCATAGATTCTTTTAATATCGCTTACATACTCAAGCTTTGAAAAAGTTAAAAGATTGCCATTTTCTTTTAACATAGGTTTTACCAATCTCAGCCAATTTTCTGTAAAGCTTAGATAGTCATTATCGGTAAAATAGTCCCATTTACCAAAATCCGAAGATCTTGTTTTCCTCCCTTTAAGAACCTTAGTGTTTTTGTTTGCGGTATTATAAGGAGGGTCAACTATAACAGCATCAACTTTACTGTTGATTTTAGATAAAATCTCAAAGGAATTTCCTGACATTAAGTAATGCTGTTGCATGTTGTATTGTTTATTCTTGCTTCAGCTATTTTAAAGTAATCTCTATCGAGTTCTGTTCCTAAATACTGTCTGCCCAACTTTTTTGCCACAACCGCCGTAGTTCCGGAACCTAAAAATGGATCAAAGACGACAGCATTCTTTTTTGATGTGGCTAAAATTATTCTTTCTAACAACCACTCGGGTTTTTGTGTTGGGTGAACTCTTTTCCCCCCCGCTGTTTTACCTCTTGGCCATATTGATCTCATCTGCTTTCCACCATTTATTCTTTTTACGTCTTCGTAATTAAAAACATTCTTTTTATCTTTTCTTGCCCACAAGAAATTTTCATGATCGGCAACAAATCTTGTACAGGATAAATTCGGGGTTGCGTCGGTTTTGTGCCATAAAATCTCATTTAATATTTCAAACCCAATTTTTTCAAGAAGATAGCCAGTAAGATGTATGTTGTGATAAGTACCCGCAACCCATATAGAGCCGGTCTTTTTCAGTATCCGAAATGATTCTTTCAGCCATTTTTCTGTGAAAACTTCGAACTCGTCCTTGCTTAATTTGTCCCATGCGCCCTTGTCTGTGCTTAAATCGGCACCACCAGTTTTAGAAAATTTCATTTTGAAATTACTTTTGCTTAAATTGTATGGAGGGTCTGCGAATATTAAATCAATTGAATTATCTTTGACATTTCTCATAAATTCTAGACAGTCAAGATTATATATTTTGTTCAAGTCATAATCCTTCTGAGAAAATAACTCCTCTTTCTCTGTTATATACGGTGTGGGTATGTTTTTATCAACATTCTTCGCGGTTGATTCAAGGCTTCTAATTACCTTAATAACAACGCCCCTTACCTCTACCTCTTCCCTATATATGGGAAAGAGTGTTGGATTTGCCGGTTGTAATCTAATTCTATTTTTCTCTCTATAGATTTTTTTCAGTGTCGCTAAGTTATCATCGATAATAGCAACAATAGTTTGACCGTCGTCAGCGGATTCCTGTTTTCTGATTATAACCGTGTCTCCGTTAAAAATGCCCTCACCAATCATACTGTCTCCCACAACGCGAAGCGCATAATGTTGTCCCTCGTTTCTAATTTCATTTTTAGAAACCGCAATACTTTCACTAGGAAATTCTATCGCCTCAATCGGTTGTCCAGCGGCTATTTTCCCAACAAGGGGAATATAAATAAATTTTTCCAGTTTAGATAGTTCAATACCTCTCGGTTGATTCTTATTTTTATCTAAATAACCTTTTTTCTTCAGTGCTTCGAGGTGTTGATGCACGGTAGATTCAGATGACAATTTAAAATGGTTTTTTATTTCTTTCAATGAAGGAGAGAAGTCTTTCTTTGATTCAAAAAATACAATAAAATCGAATATTTGTTTTTGGCGTTTAGTTATCATGCACAATATTATATCAGTACTACCGAAAAAAAACCGAAAAGTTATCCACAGGCTTCTTTTCCGACGCATGTTACCATATCGTTATGACCAAACTCATAGAGCTTAAGCTCTCCAAAATAAAATATACCGGAGACTCCATCGGAGATGACATTCGCATTGAGATTGACTGTCTGAATCACTCGCTTGACGTTAACAAAACCATCAAGAACGAGAGTGCCGTGACCGTAGGCTTGCCTGTCGGGCAGTTTTTTACGGACGAACCGTCACTTGCCTTGCCGCTCGCTATCAAAGTCATCGAGCGGGACGTAGCATGGAACGACGTTGGCACAGCAGAAGAGCGTTTTATCATTGACGTGAAGAAAAGCGGGTCGCAACTGCTCACTTCTATTATTGAAGTTCAAGAAACCAGACCCTACAAAACCAAAAAGAAAGCGATTTTTGAATTAACGTTTGAGGCCAGTGTTCTGGACGCAGTCATGTATGTTTCCTTGGAGAAAGGTATCGGCGGTTGGACTAAAGCCTTAAGCGAATCTACCGCCGAAGGAGAAATCTCCCTGCCTGCATATTTGAAGGTCCGTCTGGAAAAAGAGAAAAATAACAGGCAGTACTTCACCATTTTAGAAGGTCTTCGACGCGGAGAAAAAGCATCGGTAATGATGGGAAGTGACGGCTCTTCATTTTTGCAAACTGAAAATCCGCATATAGCTCCGATGCACTTTACGTATTCTCTTTCCACAAGAATGTTGAGGCTAAAAAAGCAACGCTACACCACCATTGATTACAAAAACGACCCTGACCCGTGGAAGAAACAACTCTATACTATCGCCATTCCAGACTCGCCTCACAAAGGAGGCGAGGCCTACCTCGATAGAGCAAAACTGGCGAAAGTCTGGTTCAAAGTGAGTCATCCCGATAACGAACGCTATCTCCATACCGGTGAACGCACTGCCGGTTGCATCACTCTTACTGAAGTGGAGCGGTGGGATGAGCTTTGTAAAGTCCTATTGAAAGCGAGAAGAGGAGATGGCGAGAGTATCGGCGTTGTGGAGATAGTTGAATAACGCCATGCGAAGACACTTTGCGGCGATACTTGTTGCCTTTCTGATTATTACGGGAGCGGCTCTCTTATTTTTCAAGCCGCGTGCTTCTTCTCTGATAGTTGGAGTGAACATATTTGGTCATATTGCCGTGGGTAGTGAAGCAGTAAGGGGACGGGGGAGCTTCACCTTCGCGCCATACTTACAGATTCCGTCTGCAAAGTTTTATGTTATGGTCATCGATAACGGCAGGTGGTGTGATAATGAGGAATGTTCTCTTGACGGAGCGTTTATTCGGACAATGGGTGGATGGCTGCAGGCAGAAGCGACTTGTTGCGGTTCAGAGATAAAGTATGAGATAGGCCTTGATTTGCCGGAGCAGAAGGAGGTAAAAACGCTCGTCGTCGTGAGCGACAGTACTAATAAGATCGCTGGCATTTATCCCAATCACGGTTTGAAAGATATACTCCCGATTCTCCGGCTTCACCCCGACCTCGCCGATTTTTCGCTTCTTGAAGGCGTACAGGAATTCGGTGCGCTTGATGTGGGGGAACCGGCACCGCTTTGGCCGGGCGACCAGATAAGCTACCTTTCCGACAAGCTTGGGCGATTTGCGGTGACCCATGTCCCCAAGGGAAAGAAATTCTACTTGTATTCGGTTGAAAAGAGAAAGTACGACATAGCCGGCGATGTACCGGAATCGCATGAAGGAGTTGGCGGGGACAGGCCGTACGAAAATACATACCTCTGTCTTATCGGGAGTTGCCGGTATCCCGACCCCGACCCGCCGCATGATTTTCTGTTCGCAAACGTTGACGAACTCCACGGCTGGTTTTTGGGAAATGACATGGACTCACCGGAGATGGCGAAGCTCTTCGGCCTCGACCCTGCGGCAGTTCTCCGCGGCGAGTCCTCGCTTGTTGTCCTTACCGATTCCAAAGGCATCATCGTCGCCCTACATCCCGGCAAAACCCTCGCCGATACCTTCACCATTTTGAGCCAGCACCCCGACCTCGCGGATATGCGGAAGTTCTACCGGCGATACAGCGATTGATTTTCCCGAAAATTTTTGATATATTTTTCTTGAATTCGGGGTCAAATTCGGGGTCGGACCCCTCAAAAGTGGGCAAGAACGTTGTGTAATTTTTGGGGGTAGGGAAAATGGCGCTGATTAGACTCTGGCATTACAGGTGTGGTTGTCCACAGAGGGAAAAGACAAGAAGTGAAAAGCAGTAGATAATAAAGTTCATGTTTAAGAAAATCCTCAAGTGGATTGGGGTAGTCGTGGTGGCGGGGTTTGTGGGGTTGGTGATTGTGCGGATGTTTGTGTTGGACGCGAAGGAGAAGACCGAAAAACAGGTGGTAAGGATTCATGCCACGAAGCTGACGCTTAATGATGTGATGGGGAAGAACTTGCCTGTCCCGAGCGAAGTCGAGGGACCGCCAGATTATGACGCTACAATTGCAGGGGTGGATGCGAACGCGAACGGTATTCGGGATGATGTAGAGCTGGCGATTTTCAAAGAATATCCAAACTCCGCCAAAACTAGGGCGGTGCTTTTGCAGTACGCGCTCGCGTTGCAGATGGAGGTGGTGCAGCCGATTGTGAATGAGGGGACGGTTACAGCAGTTGCGGAGGATAGTGGAAGGGCACATTTGTGTGTAGGAGAAATTACTTCGCGGAAAGATATGGCGAAATTTATAGAAATTACAGAACGATTTTATAGTTTCGTGGAAACTAGACAGTTAAACACGGAAGCACGAAAACAGGCTAAGAAGGATTTTTACAGAGGAAATTTGGGGAGTTATGTTTCTCCAGATGAGATTTGTGATTTGGATTTGTCCACCCTGCCGAATTGAGAGTTTTTAATTCTCCCTTTCTTAAAGGGAGCACTGCTGTCTTCAGCAGGAGGGATTTAAATCCTCCGCCTCGCTGACTCGACACCTCCTTTAGGAAAGGAGGAATAAGAGAAATGAGAAAGATAAGCATACTTCTAGTTTTCGGGTTTCTTTTTATCCCCAACCTAACTTTTGCGGTTGCTGTAGCGTGTTCAAAAGATGGTTATACCGTTATTACAATGAACGGAGTTTTTACTGAGGAAGATGATGCGAAAAAGAACAAAGAAGCATTAGAACTTCGTCTAGACAGAGAATATAAAGGAGAAAAACTTAAAGTTGATTATCTCCTCAACGCAACCCACCTTGCGGGGTTTGGTGATGGGTTGAAAGCGTTTAAGCAGAAAGTTGAAGAGGGTGTGCCGTCAGATGACTATGACCTTATTGAGATGCTAAAGGAGGCAAGTGAGAAAGTTACCACTCAAAAATTGCTTTTGGTGGGGCACTCGCAGGGGAATTTCTACGCCAATAGTTTTTACGATTATGTGACGGAAAGCGGCGGCCACGCCCCTTCGGTTCGGGCAAGTGTACCGAAAGAATCAATCGGTGTGTATAGCGTGGCGACACCCTCCGACCATGTTTCCGGAGATGGAAAATATCTCACTTCCAAAACCGACAAAGTGATTGCCGGACTTGTGGGGAGTTTACCGTTTTTTCGGATTATGCCTCCCAACAGCGAGATTTCGCTTAAGGAAGAGGACAACATTTTGGGCCACAGTTTTTCGGATATCTATTTGAAATATAAACCCACGGAAATTATTGAGGGTATTGAGTGGTCGCTCGACAAACTTACAACCAACAACACACAACTTACAACGTGCATCGACCCGCCAAAGATAACCTTGGCGCATAAAGCGGTTGGGGCGATGTTTGCGGTGGCGGACCCGGTGGCGAACGCGGGCAAAGAAACACTGGTGTATAGCGTGGGCGTGGCGTATCAAGGGAGTGTCTTTGTCGTGAAAGTGGGCGTGCAGACGGCCGGGGCGGTCGCCGCGTTGGGGAATTTTGTGGCGGAAACTAGCGTGGCGGCGACTGTCTGGACTTATAAAACTGGAGTGGCGGCGGCAAAGGCAACGGGGAGTGCTATCGCAGATGTGACGGGGGCGGCGTATTCGGCGGTGAAGTCGTTGGTCGGTGGAACCGGCGGGAATAATTTGGGTTTGAGTAATACCGCTTCGGTGGCACTGGGCGTCCCGCTGCCGAAGTTGCCTGCTGTTGATAGCATGGGACAGGGTGCTCGGGACGAAGGGACGGTGCCGCAGGCGCATGGCAACATCGGCACTGGGGCGAACAATATCGGCACTGGGACACCCAAAACTCCAAACGGCGCCAGTGAAAGTCAGACCTTGGAGTCGTTAGCGAAAACGCTTGCATTGGCGGAGGCGCAAGTCGCCGAGATAAAAAGGGTTATCGATAGTCAATCTCAAAAAGCGGCTTCGGCTTCATCGGCCAAACCCGGCACATCGGCGGAAAGCGGAAAATCCGAGTCGGATGATACGCCAAAAATTATTTTCATCGGGCCCGCGCCGGGCTCCGGCGGGGCGGGATTCGGGGGCGGCGAGAAGCCGAAAGTGTTGGTGAGTTCCGGTGACTCTTCAATCCTCACTCCCGTGGTGCAAAGCTCCTCACTTTCCGCCCCGACACTCACGGTGGCCCAATGCGATTATTCACTCGCGCTCGACGGCTGTCTGCTTGCCACTACGACCGTCAATTTCTCGTGGGCTTCGGTTGCCGGCGCGGACTATTATGAAATAAATAAAAACGGGACTGTCGCGACCACGACCGACACGACATTTGACGTAGTCGCCTCTGACTTTTCGGACTACGTTTTGAGCGTTTTGGCGATTAATACGGCAACCACCAGTTCGACCGTAAGCAAAACCGTTTCTGTCGCCACTATTCCCATTGCCATCAATGAAATCGCGTGGATGGGAACGGTTGCTTCGACCAATGACGAGTGGCTGGAACTCAAAAATAACACCGCCCGTACTATCGACCTTTCACAGTGGGCTCTGACGGCGGCGGATAACACGCCGTACGTCGCGCTTTCCGGAACCATGGCACCAAACGAGTATCGTGTTCTCGAACGCAGAGCAAACACCATAACCGCTAGCGCAGTTGTCGATACTTACGGCAACGGCGCGGCGCAGTGGGCGCTCGGGAACGGCGGGGAAAAACTGCTTCTCTCACACGCATCCACGACGCTTGATTCGACGCCGACAATTTCCGGCAATACATGGGCAGGCGGTTATAACAGCACCACGAACAGAAAAAGCATGGAACGCTATGGCTCGAAGGAATCCGGTGCCGATGCGAGTAATTGGGGTACGAATCGGGGCTTTGTAAAAAATGGTACGGACGCGGACGGCAACGCCATAGACGGCACTCCCGGAGCGCGAAACAGCGTGAGCTATCTCATCAATAGGGGACAGAATGTGACGGACGACCTGACGCTCATGGCTTTGGACGGTTATTTTGTTTCCACGTCCACCACTGTTTCCGCCTCCGGCACTTTGTCCATCGAGCCCGGTGTCACCATTAAATTTATGCAACCGGATTCGGGGAACGCCGAACTGAAAGTTTTGGGAGAACTTCATGTGTTGGGAACATCCGAGGACGCCGTTGTGTTTGAGGCATTTTCGGGGACGCAGATTGGACGGATTCGTTTTGTCGGCGGGGTGGGCGCGACCAGCACGATTGAATTCGCGCATTTGGAAAATATCAGAGGCGTTACGGTAACCGACAACGCGAAAGTGGAAATCAGCGATACGCAGTTTGTCGAAAATTATTACGGACTCGATATTGACGGCGCGAGTACCGTAAGCGTGGAAAATTCCAGTTTCGCGAGTACGACCAAAGAAGCGATTGCTTCGTACGAAAACAGCGTTGTAACAATCTCGTCGTCAACTATCGCGAACACTCTTGACGCGGACGCCATAGGAATTTACGACGGCTCGAATGTAACTATTTCTTCAAGCACCATTGACCGAGTGTATGACGGCGACGGTGTGGGAGTGTACGACTCCACGCTCCATATCGCCAGCTCGACGATATGTGATATAGAAGACGGAGACGGTGTGGGAATTTATGACAGTACTGTAACCATTACGGGTTCGACCGTCCAAGATATTTTTGACGGGGGAGGTATAGTCGCGTCCGATTCCACCGTAAGCATTTCAAGTTCAACTATAGAAAATATATCAGGTGGAGGCGATGCCATCGGGCTTTATGATTCGAATTCAACCATAATAAACACCACCGTTTTGAACGGAGAAGATAACGGTATTGTGATAGACGGCGGCACAGCCACGATTACCGGCGGCACGGTTTCAGGGTTTGCGGACGGGGCGGGCATCTCGGTTGACGAACCCGAGACGCCGGTGGTGATTTCCGGCACGGAAGTTTCCGGCAACGCCGTGGGCATTATTTCGGACGCCGCCGCGTCGGTTTCTATCGCGCCGAGTGTTTCCGTTCACGATAATGACGTGAACGTGGTCGTGGAGCCGTAGAGATGTGTATAACTGGACGCGATGTTCAGATACAATAGAGCCATGTATTCCAGAGGGTTTTCATTCGTGATTGTACTTATCGCACTCGCGCTTGTGGGAGGGGCGGTGGCGACAAGTCAACTAACAACTCACAACCAACAACTAACAACAGGTGAGACGGGTTCGACAGGCTCACTACAAAAGGCGTCGATTTTTTCATGGTGGAAAAAAACTCCGGCGGCAGTGACTCAGAATCAAGAATCGAGTACACAAATTCTCGCAGATATTGAACGGCAACTTACTACGGCTTCAAAAAGCGGCGGCATTAGCCCGACGAGCTATAAAGATATTGATACAAAACTTAAAACGTTGGAGTCAAAAGGCGTGAATACGAAAAACGCGCGAGCGACGCTCGCGCGACTTTCAGTGGGCGGGCGAGAGGCCAAGGCAACACCACCTAAAAGCAATTCGGTCGCGCAGACACTCGCGGATGTTGAACAGGAGATTAAAGGCATGCTCCAATTTAAAGGCATAAACCCTTCCGTTTACGCCGAGTTTGATACAAAGTTGAAAGCGTTTGAAGCCAAAGGTGCGAATACGAAAAACGCGCGGGCTATGCTAAAAAAGATTCCGGTGGGAGGACAGGAAACGTCCGCTCAAAAGAAAAGTGAAAATGGACCGGTGGTGGATAAGGAACGAATCGCTTCGGAACCAGTAGTGTGGGTCTATCATCACGACCAGAACAAGTGGGTACCGTCGAAGACGCCCCCGCCATGCCCGGCACTCGTTTTTGATAGCCCTGTTGACCTCACGAAGGCGTACGCAATTCTTTATCCGGGGCAAACACGCGGCAACAGTATCAAGGATTACAAAGCGCATGGGGGAGTCATGTTTAAATCGGATAATACGATTGACGTGCGGATGCCGTTTGACGGATACATCTATCAAGGTGCTCGATTTCTCCAGAAGGGCGTATTGCAGTACGGTTTTGATGCCATAAGCGAGTGTGGAATTATGCAACGATTCGGGCACCTCTATGAACTTTCTCCGAAATTTCAGAAGCTTGTGGAACTTTTGCCCGAGCCAAAAGAGATGGATTCGCGGACGACGGTTCTTCGACCGTTTGTATATGTAAAGAAAGGCGAACTTATCGCGACCAAGATTGGCGTGCCGGAAAACGCCGGTATGGATTGGGGGGTCATGGATTTGCGCAGGGAGAATGAAGCGGCGAAAGATGCGGCGTTTCGGGAAGCGCATTCGTTTCAGCGTTGGTACGACAATCACGGGCTTTGCTGGCTCGATTATCTTTCCGAAAAAGAGCAAGCGATAGTGAAAGCCCTCCCCGGAGGCGATGGAAGAATGGGGAAGACGAGTGATTATTGCGGGAGGCCGATTTCCGCCTCGCCTGTTTCGGCAAATATATCGGAAGAAGCGCGACACGTAGCTACGGGAAGCAATATGGAGCCGCCACTTCTTCTCAAAAGCATAGGTGTTGACCTTGGATATTTTGACGCAGTAACAGGGAAAGCAGGCGATTTTGTATTCACCAAAGGAAAACTTCAGTTTGGCGTACTTTTTACCGAGTTCGGCTTCACCATTCCAGCAAATCAAAGCGCGACGGGCGCGGACAAGAGAAATCCCCAGCCGACATTTTTGCTTCCGCTCGGCACAAAGGTTCGCTCGCTTGTTGACGGAGTGGTGGTCGCGATTCCGAAGCTCTATAGCAACGACTACTCAATCCATGTTGCTCCTTCACAAGATACGAATTGGCGGTACGAGACTGAACATGTGATTAACCCGTTAGTAAAAGTCGGAGATACCGTCAAAGCCGGACAAGTGATAGCCGAAGTAAGTCCGCATGATAGCGCTAATAGTAGCGGTTACGGTCTTGTTGAAATAGGAATTTTAAGGGGTGGTAATCCACCGGAGCATATTTGTCCGTTTGCCTATCTCGACCCGTCAATTAAAGATGACGTTCAGAAAAAATTGAGCGCGTTCTATAAATCGTGGGAAGAATATCGTGGTGATAGTTCGCTTCACAACGAGGCGGCGCAGACAGTGGTAGGATGTCTTTCATTAGACCCGATTCCCGGTTGATATGTAGATACGCTTGGCGAATGGCGCATGCGAATGGAGACACTCCGCGTTCGCACAAGGTGTCACATTCGAGAGGTTTCGTTGCTATTCGTATAATTTTCGTATATATGAACCGCGAGGAATTTGAAAAATTGGTGGATGAAGGATTTTTGGCCGTGCCGGAGAAATTTCGGAAGAGAATGAAGAATGTGGCGATTCTCGTGGAGGACGAGCCCTCGGAAGAAGTGCGGAAACAAGAGGGGCTTTCCGATGAAGAAACGCTTTTTGGTTACTATCAAGGCATTCCAGAAATCGCGCGCGGGGCGGACTACGGCGTGGGGGCGACTCTTCCGGACACAATCGTGATTTATCAAAAACCGATTATCGAGGAGGCGGGCGATAATCCGGAGCTGGTTCGCGAAATGGTCCGCGATACGGTTCTCCACGAATTCGCGCATTATCTCGGCATGAACGAAGACGAGGTGGAAAGGTGGGAGGTGAGGAAGAAGAAAGGGAAGTAGGGTGTTGTTAGCAGTAAATATTTTATAAAAAACTCTCCGACCAGAGAGTTTTGCAGAAACCTAAACCTTTTGGCGGTGCTCACAACAAGAGGGGGTCAGTCCGCAATACCAAATCGCTTTTGCCGGATTCGTCGAGCAGGGCTTTTGATGCTGCAAGTTCGTTTAAGGCTTCTTGGTCTGAAGGGTTAGGCCGGATCGGCCATAACTTTTTTGGAGGGTTGGCAGCAGTTAACCGGTCAATGGCGTCGCTTAGGGGTGTGTTAGTGTCAAGAATGTTCATAGTTTAGTCCTATTTTTATTATAACACCAGTAGGGTAATTTCGCATATGAAGGCGCACAAAAACTAAACGGAGTCTTATGTGAGGCCTAAAACAAGGCTTTTCAACGGCTAAACGCGTTTAGCCGTTGAATTTAGAACTATGCTACAATTTCAATACTTTAGGCGTGCCTTATTTTATGACTTCTCTTTTTAATTTTCTAAAAAAGTACCGTTACGTTATTTTGAGTTTCGCGCTGATTCTTGTTGTAACAGGGGCGATTGAGTTGTGGACGGGCAGGTCAGCGTGGGGGCCGGACGGGAAATTCGGTTGGTGGGAAGCGGATGTGTGGAGCAGTGAAAATTCGCAGAGGGTGGCGGACGCGTACACCTTTTCGCACATCATTCACGGCATGGTTTTTTACGCTTTTCTGTGGCTGGTGGCGAGGCGATTGCCTATGCGTTATCGTTTTATCATCGCGCTCCTAATGGAGGCGGCGTGGGAACTTCTCGAAAATTCGCCGCTTATTATCAACCGTTATCGTGAAGTGACGATTTCGCTCGGCTACGTGGGTGACAGTGTGCTGAACTCGGTTTCGGACGTGGTGTTTGCCGGTTTGGGATTCTTTATGGCGTGGTGCTCGCGGGTGTGGGTGACCATACTATTGATTATTGTGTTTGAACTCGGTTGTTTATTTTGGGTGCGGGACAATTTGACGCTCAACGTCATAATGCTTGTGACGCCTTTTTATTGTGACTGCGGAGAATACCCCGTCAGCTTGCGGCGGGGATGAATCCGCAACGAGAAACGTGGGTCGGCGGAGCCGACTCGTATACAACAAAGTTTGCCCCGATGCCTCGCCTAATACCCCGCCGAGTCTTCGAGGGAACGGCTTGCCGCGGGGATAGGACGAGGCCAAACTTTATTAACCGTTTGGAATTATTAGGTTAACACACAATAATATGGGATTTTTCACGCCAAGCGATAGGGTTTCGCGTAAAGAATTTAAAAAAGCGCTGTACAAGTTGCGGACGCACGGTTTTTCTCACGGCGAAATCGATGAGATAGAAAATGTGTTTCGCGGTGATTTGCATGAAAGCGGTTCGAGCCAAGGCATAAGCAAGGAGGAAATAAAGAAAGGCGTCAGTTGGCTTCATGACCATTCCGGAAATCACCACCTTTCAAGCGAACAGTTGGACAAAGTGGAAAGTGCGCTTCGCCACTATCTTTAAGATTCACCCCCACACCTACTTTTTGTAAAAAGTAGGTGTGGGGGTATAATTTTGGAATGGGCGATATAATCAAAGTGGATTTTAGTGGCGGGGCGGATAAGAAAAAACCAATACCGGAAAATGAGCCTGACGGAACCGGCCTTTCGGCTGAAATTTTACCTTTTACACCTAAGCCCGCGGGGGAAAAAGGGGGTATGGCTTCTTTCGAGCAGGTAAGGGACCAACTTAAGGCCTTGAATGAATTTTTACGGCATGCGCGGGCTCCCAGATCGGAAACTGCCGCCCTCCGACAGGATATGGTTTCGAAAATGACATTTTTGGAAATTTGCGATGTCATCGCGCATTCTTCCGAACAAGAGTGGCAAAAACGCCCGGCGTATTTCCGAGCGGTGGCCGACGCGTTTTGGGTGAAGTTTGCTTCCAAGGGTGCCGTGTTCGGTCCAAAAATTTCCCCCGATGTTTTGACTGAACCCGAAAAGCCCGAGGGCAAATAGTTTTACTTTTTTTCTAAACTTTTTCTATGATTCGTAAAATCACCCTCGTTGCATTTATCGTAGTGGTAGTCGCGGTCGGCGGTTACGCCGCTTTTCGTGAGTACGGTTTTCGCGCGCTTTCACGCGTGTTCGACGAACGTTTGAAGTCGGGCGATTACCTCGCGGCCATCGGGGCGGCGGGAAAACTTAAGGAAGGCGGTGTGGCTTCACCGGAACTTGACGATAAAGTTTCGTCCGCCGCCAGAATGCTCCTTGCCGACGAGGCCTTTAAAAAAGCCAAACAAGCTTCGGGTGAAAAACGTTTTTCGGACGCCGGAGCGATTCTTCGGGCGAGCGACGCTATTACCGAGCCTGCTTTTAAATATTACGAAGAAGCGAAGAAACTGTATGATGAAGTGGAAGCGCTTGCCGCCGGCGCGGCCCACAAGACGGCGGTGACGATTAATTCCTTGGAAAATCAAGCGGCAGCCGAGAAAACCAAGCGGGCGGTAGCGGAGAAGCAAACGCAAAAGTTGGAAGGTTCGCTAAAGGAGCGGGAAGCGACTCTTTCGGAAACAACCAAAAAGCTGGAGGCCTCAAAACAAGAAACGGAGGTTAAGCAATCGGCCCTAGTTGCCGAGCAAAATCGCGCCAAGGCGCTTTTGGAACAAATAGAAAAAGAGGTTAAACAGAAGTTTTTTACCGAACTTAAAACTTACCGTGATTTGGCGCAAAAAGGCAAAGAGCAGGTAGAGAACGCGCTTACGGAAATTATCGCTAAGCGTGACGTGACGGCGCTTGTCTATCTAAGTCAGGGCAAGATTCTGTTTGAGGAGACAAAAAACAAAACTACGGACCTAAAAAATAACCGGACCGTTGCTTCGTATCGAGCAGCCGTTGAGGATTTGACAAACGCGCTCTCGCAACTGCTTGAATCTAGCAAGCAACTCAGGAACGCTATTGTCTATATCGAAGAGCAGGGTGGGGCGGATTTTGTTAACGCCATTAATAAAGGCAAAGCGGCACTGGCAAGCGGCGCGGGGTTTTTAAGTTCGGTTTCGAATGTTATCGCGGCTAATCCTTAGTGGTTTTACCAAGTGATTTTCCTAATGAAAAAAGGCCGCCTCGATTGCTCGGGCGGCTTGTTTAGTAGAGTCTGAACAGGATGAAACCGATAAGGATCATGTACAGCACGCTTGGAAGGCCGGTCCAGCAACAGAAAATTCTTACCCTAAATGGTCCTCCAATTTTGTTAACCAGTTCGGTAGCGTACCAGTATAAATCCGAATCGTTGAAGTGTTGCTTTTCCACAACGTCGCAACACATTAACAGGAATAGTAGGTTGGCGAGTCCTATGAAGCCAAGGACTAACACCAGAAGGCCTAGAGAGTGCATACTGTCTGCTACTATACGACAACTTTGAGTCAGCGCAAGAAAACAGTTTTAAGCGGAAAGGCTAATGCGCTATCGCGACGCAGAGGATTTTTCGGACGCCGGCTCGTTTAAGCGTCCGGCGCGCCTCCTCGAAGGTCGCCCCCGTGGTAGTAACATCGTCGATAAGAATGACATTTCGACCGGTGATTTGTTCCGGTTCCGGGACTGAAAAGCACTCTTTTAAATTTTCGAGCCGTTTCGCGCGGTTCTTTTTGGTCTGGCTTTCGGTTTCCCGTATCTTAATGAGCAGGTCGCGCCGTAATTCGAAAAAATTTCTTCCGTCAAGCGTTTCGAGGGCGTTCACCAATAGTTCACACTGATTAAACCCCCGTTCCAGCAGACGTTTTTTAGACAGGGGAATGGGGATAAGAAAGGGTTTCTCGAAATTTTCAAAGCTTTTTCGCTCGGTAAGTTCTTCCACCAGTTCTTCATGAATACATTCGGCCAGAAGCCTTGTTATTTTTTTGTTGCCGCGGTATTTGAGTTCCCAAACGGCCTGTCGGACAAGGGGATGTTTGTAGTCAAAGACGGCGAGTGCGTTTTTAGGAGCGGGGTCAGAGCCGGAGCTTCCGGCTACGGCCGCCCGAAACTTTTCCGGAGTCATGTCCTCCAGTATCCGAACATTTTTCGAACGGGGTAATATAAAGTCGAGAACGTACTCCAGAAATTTTTTCATCCCGTTAGAAGCAGGTCGCGGTCTATTACTCATAATAGTTGTATTAATTGCGCTATTTTTTATAAGCGGTTTTGTACAAATATAATAACATCGGTTCGCGACCGCGGCTTCTAACGGGATTCATTTTCATGTTATACTATTATAGTCTGGAAAAGCACGCCAAGAAAACGCGGAGTTTATCGAGGCGCATTCTATAATTTATGGAAAATCCTTTTAAAGCCATAGCAGACCTTTTTAAAAAGTCCGGTGACAGTATTCTCGGAATTGATATTGGATCGTCTTCAATAAAAATTATCCAACTTCGAAAGAAGGCCGGTCAGGCGATTCTTGAAACCTACGGCGAGTTGGCTTTAGGTCCGTATTCAGGGCTTGAAATCGGGCGAGCCACGCACCTGCCCGCCGAGAAACTTTCCGAGGCTCTAAACGATGTTTTGCGGGAGTCCAACACCACGACCAAGAAGTGCGGAATAGCCATTCCGCTTCCTTCAAGTATGGTGTCGCTTATTGAGATGCCAGCTGTGCCGCCTTCCCAGCTTGCCACCATGATTCCTCTCGAAGCCCGCAAATATATTCCCGTTCCCATTACCGAAATCACTCTTGACTGGTGGGTTATTCCTCAGGACGATTCGAAAGTCGGAGCTATTGGGGCAAATCAGTCATTTGGTCCCGGAGGTGCCGTCGCGGAAACATCATCTATGATGCCGATAGCGTCTAAGGTGGACGTGTTGGTGGTGGCGATTCACAACGAAGCGATAAACAAGTATCAGGAAATTGTTAGGAAAACCGCGCTGGATTCGAGCTTTTTCGAAATTGAAATTTTCAGTACCATGCGCGCGGTGCTCGCCGAGGAAAACGCCACAGTCATGATTTTTGATTTGGGCGCCGCTTCCACCAAGTTGTATATTGTCGACAGGGGAATTATCCGAGTTTCTCACACCATAAATCGCGGTTCTCAAGATATAACACTCGCGATGTCACGCTCGCTCAACGTGCCGATAGCCGAAGCCGAAAATATCAAGAGGAGTTTCGGTTTGGAATACAAGCATCAAAGCGTTGACGTTTCTCAGGTAATGTCCGCGACGCTCAATTTTATTTTTTCCGAAGCGAACCGAGTGCTTTTAAATTTCGAACGCCGTTACAACAAGCCAATCTCGAATGTGATTTTAACCGGCGGCGGGATTAACCTCAAAGGTTTTTCTAAAATGGCCGAAACCGGTTTTCAGGCCCCAATTGTTATCGCGGACCCGTTTTCCAAGCTTCAAGCCCCCGCTTTTCTTGACCCCGTACTTAAGGGCGCGGGACCGGAGTTCGCCGTAGCCATAGGTATAGCGCTTCGGAAGTTGCAGGAACTCGAGTAGTACACACAGGACTTTGGAGGTTTTGTGTAGTATAATTAAGAAAAATAGCGAGTGATAGCGAGCATATTTTTCTTAACCCAGCACATATTTTACTGAGAGCGAGTTGTGACGTGCAGAAACACTACGACGCACAGCTTTAGTAAGAGGTTAACTTCAGTTCGGTGAAATATGTGCTGGGTGGTGATTTTGTAACGCTCAAAGTCATCGCTAACAAAATCAACCACATGGACACCAAATTTCAAACTTCGTTCATTCCCAAAAAAGCTCTTAACGAAACGACGGGCCACTCCCGTCCGGAGTCTGTCAGTGTGTTTTTGATTATCGGCGTAATCATATTTATCCTGGGTCTTGCCGCTTCGGGTGGGGTTTTTGCCTATAAAAAAATTCTTATCAAAAGCATTGCCGGTATGAACGGCCGCCTAGCTCAAGCCAAAAATTCCTTTGAGCCCGAGTCTATCGAAAAATGGAACCGGTTGAATAAGCGCATTGAAGCCTCGAAGAAACTCCTCACTTCTCATACCGTCGTTTCAACCGTTTTTGAGTTGCTTGAAAACGCCACTTTGGCAACGGTTAAGTTCAACAGTTTCAACTATGACCTTCGCGACGGCGGGGTAAGTTCCATTAGTTTGGCGGGCGAAGCTAAGAATTTCAGCTCCGTCGCTTTGCAGTCCGATATTTTTGGCCAAGAAAAATACATTAAAAACCCCGTATTTTCGGATTTGAATCCCGACCAGAGCGGTAATATTGTTTTCAAATTCAACGCTTCACTTGACCCCAACCTTGTTTCATATAAGAAGAACTTGCCCGCGCAGACGGTTTCAGAAAATATCCAATGAGTAACATCACACCGATTATTTTAATATTGGCCACCGTAGGTATGTTTTTCGGTTATATTAATCCGACCTATACCGGCGTGACCGGAGCGGCAACCGCGGAAGACAAAAGCATCAAGGAACTCCAGATTGAGGAGGGTGATTACAAAGACGCTTTGAACAAAACGGCGGAGATTGAGCGTGTTCGCACCGGGTTGAGTGACCAGTACAAAAAAATAGACCCGAACAACCAAACAAAGATAGAAAAACTTTTGCCTGACCACATTGATTCCGTCCGTTTGATTATCGATATAAATAATATCGCGGCGAAATACGGAATGTCGCTTACTAACATCATTCTCACCGCTTCCGGTGTGTTGCCGCCGGCACCCAAGGCAAGCACGCCGGCTTCGGCTTCTTCACCGTCAAGCGCCCCCGCGGTTTCCACGTTTGTCGGTCCAGACGACCGCCAGTATGATTCGATAAAGCTTGGATTTACCGTTACGGGCAGTTATGAGAATTTCATTCAGTTTTTGAAAGAGATTGAGGAAAGTTTGCGCGTTGTCGACGTTACCTCCATCGCTTTTTCCGGAACCAAGACGGGATCGCCGGTTTCCGGCCAATCAGTGGCTACTTCTCCTACTTCCGTTCCGAATCTATATACCTACACCATGACTATTCGCACGTATTATTTGAAATAATATGGTCCCGTTAGAAGCTTACTGAACAACTAACCCACGCACATCATAATTTATGAAAAGCTACGCGCAATTAATCAATAATAAAGCATACGGGAGCGACCCGGTCGCCCCCTGCTTCTAACGGGATGGAAATTTTTCAAAAAAATAAAAAGATTTTTCTGTTCGTGGGTATTTTTGCCGCAGTAGTTTTACTGTACTGGCTGTTTTTCTCCGGTGACCCGTCTCCGACTCAAAATTCCGTTTATGACCCTACGGCCGGAGGATTGGTGTCTGAATTTTCCGTCGGCCCGTCCGACGCCATTATCGGATATGAATTGCTCGCCACACTCTCGCGTCTTCAGTCGATTTCTCTTGACCCCGGTTTATTTTCTGACCCGGTTTTCGTGAGTCTTAGGGATAAGAGCAAACCTATCGGTTCCCAGCCTTTAGGCAAATCTCTCGGCAGGCGTAACCCATTTTCCGATTTCGGTAAGGGTGTCGCGACCACTTCAGTGTCCGGCTCGACGGGAACTTTGTCGCCGGCCGCTTTTGGTGCTCCCAAGACTCAATAAAACAACCTTAAAAAGTTAACCCTCATGAGTGTTCTAGACATACTTGCCGATAAAAATTTCATTACGCGGGACGACATATCCCGCATCAAGGAGGAGGTGGCTAAAAACGGCACTCCTCTTGAGGAAGTGTTGGAGAAGCGTGGCATAACTCCCGAAGACATTTTGAGAAGCAAGGCGGAGTTTCTTGGTATTCCATTCCGTATTTTGGAAAGTCAGGAAGAGGTGCCGTTTGAAACTTTGAAATACGTGCCGGAGGAGTCCGCTTCTTACTACAAATTTGTACCGATTGGCCTAAGTGACGGGGTGCTTGAGGTGGGTGTTGTAGACCCGGACAACATTGAGGCCCGCGACGCTCTTAACTTTATTTCAACCAAGATAGACCTTCCGTTCAAGCTATCTCTTATTTCGGAAAAGGATTTCAATAAGATTATCGAATCATACAAGGGCCTTTCGGGAGAAGTGACCAAGGCGCTTTCCGAGCTTGAGACCGAGCTTTCTTCGCCCGAAGATGAACCGATACAGTTTAGCAAGGAGAAGGGGGATGGCGGGGCGAGTGATATGCGAATCATTGAGGACGCGCCGGTTACTAAAATTGTCGCGACCATTCTTCATTACGCGACTGAGGGCGAGGCCTCCGATATCCACATTGAACACGTGGGTGACAAGGTTCGTGTCAGGTTTCGAGTTGACGGAATTTTGAACACCAGCCTTATTTTGCCCATCAAGGTTTATTCCGCTGTGGTGGCCCGCATTAAAATTCTATGCAATATGCGCTTGGACGAAAAACGCAAGCCACAGGACGGACGGTTTAGCGCGAAAATCGAAGGCAGGAAAATTGATTTTCGCGTGTCGACTTTTCCGGCTTACTTCGGTGAGAAAATTGAAATGAGAATTCTCGATTCGGAGAAGGGGGTTAACCCGCTGGATAAAATGGGGCTTTCCGAGCGCAATCTCAAGCTTATTCGTGACGCCATTAAACGCCCGTATGGACTTATTCTCATGTCCGGTCCGACCGGCTCCGGTAAATCCACGACGCTTTACTCAATGCTGAATGAAGTTGACAGGGAAAGTAAAAACGTTATTTCTCTGGAGGACCCGGTTGAATACAATATTCCCGGCATGAACCAGTCTCAGGTGCGCCCCGAGATAGGCTATACGTTTGCTAACGGTCTTCGTTCCACTTTGCGTCAAGACCCGGACATTATCATGGTGGGTGAAATTCGCGATAAGGAAACCGCTCAGCTCGCGGTGCAAGCCGCGCTTACCGGACACCTGGTGCTTTCCACTATCCACACCAACAATTCCGTTGGGGTTATTCCACGCCTTATTGATATGGGTGTGGATCCGTTTCTTATCGCGCCGACCTTGATTCTTGCCATGGCCCAACGTTTAGTGAAACGGCTTTGCCCCGGAACCGGCAAGGTTATTCCGGTGGAAGGGAGTTTAAAAGCTATGATTGATAAGGGTTTTTCGGATTTGCCGCCGGAGTTTCTCAAGGGGCTGCCAATTGCCAAGGAAGTATGTGAAATCGAACCAACTTCGGATTGTCCCAAGGGAACCCGCGGACGTACCGCGGTGTTTGAAATTATGCAAATGTCCAAAGAGCTGGAGGCCGTTATCTTGAAAAGCCCCACTGAAGCCGAATGCTATAAAGTCGCGAGGAATCAAGGAATGCTTACGCTAAAAGAAGACGCTTTGCTGAAGGCTTTCAATAAGGAGATTCCGATTGAGGAGGTTAACCGTCTGTAAGGCTATACGAAAAATACGAATTGGTACTGATATACGAAATAATACGAAAGGGGGCGTGTACCAGATGTAGTTTTCGTAAATTTTCGTATTTTCGTTAATTCGTATGTTCGTATGTTAATCTAATGGTATAATAATGTTATGACTACACCGATAAACAAAAAAGTACTCATTGTTGATGACGACCAGTTTCTTCTCAACATGTATTCGATAAAATTCAAAAAATTCGGTTTTAACGTGGACACGGCTTCAGGAGGTCAGGAGGTACTGAACAAACTGCGCGACGGAGCGAAGCCGGATGTGTTACTTCTGGATGTTGTGATGCCCGCCATGGACGGTTTGGAACTTCTGGAGCATATTCGTGAGGAAAAATTCGTGCCGAACGCGACCGTAATAATTTTAAGTAATCAAAATCAGCCTTCGGATATTGAAAGGGCCAAAAATCTCGGTATTGCCAGCTATATCGTGAAAGCAAGCAGTATCCCCTCGGAAGTTGTGGCCGAGGTGTTGAAGGTTATCGGCGCAAAGCCTTAATACGAAAATTACATACGAATTATACGAAATAATACGAAAAATTAACCGAATAAAATGCTAAACAATCTGAAAAAGTTTTCGTATCCCTTCGTATTTTCGTACAATTCGTATGTTCGTATATTAAATTTTTATGGCTACTGACTACAAAAAAGAGCTCGAGGAACTGATAGAGTATGTCATAAGCGAGGGCGGTTCGGACCTCCATCTTTCCGAAGGACGACAGCCTACCATCAGGGTGTCGGGTTTTTTGATACCGCTGGTTAAGAAGGCGAAACTGTTGGGAGCCGACACTCTCGGTTTTTTGAACGAGCTTCTGACGCCGGGGGACAAGAAGCTTTTCATGGAGCAACGAGAAATAGATTTTTCGTACAATTATAAGAACGCCGCGCGGTTTCGCTGCAACGGTTTTTTTCAGCAGGGGAGCGTATCCATAGCGATGCGTTTGATTCCGAAGAAAATCAAAAATTTCACCGAGCTGGCGTTGCCACCAATCTTGCAAACTTTCGCGGAGCGCCATCAGGGATTTTTCTTGGTAGTGGGACCGATTGGCCACGGCAAGACGACGACCTTGGCTGCCATGGTTGAGTATATAAACGAGACCCGTGCCGAGCATATTGTGACCATAGAAGACCCGATTGAGTATGTTTATGAACAGAAAATGTCGATTATCGACCAGCGGGAAATCCGAGTGGACACGAAGGATTTTCATACCGCGTTAGGCAGTGTTTTTCGTGAAGACGTCAATGTGCTTATGATTGGTGAAATGCGTGATATTGAGACTATATCCACTGCCGTGACCGCCGCGGAGACCGGACATTTGGTGCTTTCGACTCTTCACACCAACAGCGCCGCCCAAACTATCGACCGTATTATAGACACTTTTCCCGCCGGACAGCAGGACCAGATTCGAGTTCAGCTTGCCGGCTCGCTCGCCGCGATTTTTTCTCAGCGTTTAATCCCCAGAATTTCCGGAGGAATGATTCCCGCTTACGAACTGTTGATTAATAACAGCGCGGTCTCGAACCTGATTCGCGAGAAACGAACGCACGAAATCGATACCGTTATCGAGACGGGTCTTGAGCAGGGTATGATAGACATGAACCGCTCATTGGCTGATTTGGTTCGGAACGGGGAGATTACAACCGAAAACGCTTTGCTGTACTCGTTTAATCCGAAGGGTCTTGAGCGGCTCATCTGAATGAGTCTTTATACGAACATACGAAAATGGGTACGAATATACGAACATATACGAAAACTTTTGTGGTGTCACTGCGGTGTTCGTATCATTTCGTATATTCGTTAATTCGTATTTTCGTATAATCCGTATCATGCTTTTTAACTACCAAGCTCTCGACAATCAAGGTCAAAATTTAAACGGTTCGATTGACGCGATTTCAATCGATGTCGCCATCAGCTCCCTTCAGAGGCGAGGCTTTGTCATTTCTTCGATTACACCCGTGTCCAGCGGTTCGGTTTTTAACCGAAAGATGAATTTTCTGAATGGCATCAAGTCCAAGGACATCGTGCTGTTGTCACGCCAGATGTCCACGCTTTTTCAGGCGCAAGTGTCGGCCCTTAGAATTTTCCGGCTTCTTTCCGCCGAGGCGGACAAGCCTATGCTTCGGGAGAAACTGCTTGAAATAGCGGATGACTTGCAGGGAGGTAGTTCGATTTCCAAAGCTCTTTCAAAGCACCCAGAGGCCTTTTCCGATTTTTACGTCAATATGGTGCGGGCCGGAGAGGAGTCCGGAAAGCTTGACGAGACCTTCGGATATCTGGCGGATTATCTCGAGCGTTCATATGAAATTGTTTCCAAGGCCAGAAACGCCCTAATTTATCCGGCTTTCGTGCTTTTCGCATTCGTGGTGGTGATGGTGCTTATGATGGTTATCGTGATTCCGAACTTGAGCGCAATTCTCCTTGAGTCAGGTCAGGAGATGCCCATATACACAAAAGTCGTAATCGCTACCAGCGACTTTTTTGTTCATTACGGTATCTTTTTGGCCGTTGCGCTTATTGTCGGAGGGTTTTTCGCGATTCGTTGGGCGAGAACTCCGCGCGGCCGTTTTATCGTTGACCGTTTTAAGTTAACGGCGCCCTTTTTTGGAAAGTTGTATACCAAACTTTACCTTTCTCGTATCGCGGATAACATGAATACCTTACTCATGTCGGCTATCCCCATAGTGAAAACTCTTGAGATAACCGCGGCTGTTGTCGAGAACGCGGTGTATCAGGCGATTTTAAATGACGCTATCGAATCGATAAAGTCGGGAAGTTCCGTTTCCGAGGCTCTTGGGAGGCATACCGAAGTACCCGGCATTATGATTCAAATGATGCGAGTGGGAGAGGAGACCGGAGAACTTGGGGACATTTTAAAGACTCTGGCCCATTTTTACGCTCGTGAAGTCAATAACGCCGTGGACACCTTGGTTAGTTTGATTGAACCTGCCATGGTGATACTGCTCGGTCTCGGTGTCGCTTTCCTATTGGCATCGATTCTTATACCGATTTACAACATTTCCGCTAATCAGTGATTATACGAACATACGAAAGGACACGAATATACGAACACATACGAAAAAGTAAGATGGGAGGTGTGTATTTTCGTATTATTTCGTATATTTCTCCGACTCCATTTTCGTATAGACTTATCCACACCTCCATTTACCCCAAATGCTAGACGGAGTATAATATCGAGGTAGAAAATAACGGCTACTTCTTTACCCCCACACCTTGTGTGTAATGTTCTATGATGTTCTACGCTTGTGCGCAGAGTTAGGGTTCTTTACCACAGGGTTTATCCCACAGTCAAGGTGTGGGGGTTTAAAGGGAGAGCGGTCGAGCGAGAAAATTAGAAGTTAAAATTATAATTTTATAATAATGAAAAAAACACAAGGTTTTACGCTTATTGAACTTTTGGTGGTTATCGCTATTATTGGTATTTTGTCGTCAATCGTATTGACTAACCTAAGTAGTGCCCGAAGCAAAGCGACCAGAACCGCCTTCTTTGGTGAGGTGAACGGCTCTATTCCCGGTCTCGTTAATAGCTGTGATGATGGTGCCTTGACTGGTCTCCCTCCTAGCACATCTAATACCACTTGGTCTTTGGAAGGTACGGATAGTTGTGGCACAAATGGTACAGGGGCTTGGAAAAGAAAGGCCGTAAATGTTAAGGCTTGGGCAGGAACAGCAGCCGCCGGCTGCACGGTATACGCTTCTCAAGCGGGTGTATATACTGACGCCGCTCTTACTACACCGGTTGCCGCTACTACCTGCCCTTAATCCGAATTGTATGATTGACAAGGAGTTTCCTTGTAAACAAAAAGTCGAGGGCTATCCTCGATTTTTTGTTTGTGGTACTTTCCTTGCGCTACTATATGCGGTAGAATTGTTCCATGACAATCAAAAAAGGTTTTACACTAATCGAGCTTTTAGTGGTTATCTCTATTATCAGTCTGCTTTCTTCTATCGTGTTTTCCAATTTCACTAATCAACGAGCCAAAGCGCGTGATGCTCGTCGAGTCACCGAACTTATTCAAATCAGAAAAGCACTTGATTTATACTATGACGCTAATCTTGGCAAATATCCGGCTTTCCCGTCTTCAACTTGCGGAGTATGGAATCGCTCGGATGCCGGCGTGCCAGGGTCTGGCGTGCCAGCCACGTGTTGGAGCGAGTTTAGTAGCTTTTTGTCAGCGTGGCTATCGAATTTCCCGGTTGACCCTGTAAATTCAGTGGTCGGTACTACCCCTCACGTTTATGCTTATCAGCAGAGAAATGGCGGCGACGGTTATCGCCTTGTCGCCGCGCTTGAGACCAGCAGTAACTTGGGGGATGGGTGCGCCATTCTTCTCGATGCTCCCGGCCCCGCGGGTCCCGGCGCGGCTGTTTACCCCGATTCTTTTTATTGCATCGGTGAAAAATGGCAGTAGAAAGAAGTTATTAGTAAATTAGTATTCAATGAAAATTCACTCTAGGGCCTTTACTTTAATCGAGCTTCTCGTGGTTATCGCCATTATCGGTATTTTGTCGTCAATTATTTTGACAAACCTCAATGGTTCACGCCAAAAGGCGCGAGACGTTAAGCGTGTATCAGATGTAAAGCAGTTACAGCTCGCTTTGGCTCTTTATTATGACGCCAATGACGGAAAATACCCTACGGTGCTTGCTACTCTTGCTACCACTTATATTCCCGCGGTGCCAACTCCTCCGGGCGGTGTTTCAGGTGCTTCGGCCAATTATGTTTACGTTCCGATTGCCGTGGGCGGTGCGTATTGCAACAGTTATCACTTGGGTACGGCGCTTGAGGTGGCCGGTAACAGTGTTTTGACCAGCGACTCAGACGTGGCCGCCGGTATCGTTGCTGCGGCGGACAAATGCGGTGGGACCGGTTCGGTTCCGGCCGCCGACTTCACGGGTTTAAGCGTGCTTTGTGACGCAACCGCCGGTTCGGACCAGTGTTTCGATGTGACGCCCTAAGTAGTTCAAAGTGTAAAGTTGAAAGTGTAAAGTAAACCCCGCCCTAATTTGGACATCCGATGTCCAAATTAGGGCGGGGTTTTGGGTTTTACGATATAATTAAGCAATGATAATTTATGGCGCAATCGGTTTTTTTATTTTTGGAGCGCTTATCGGCAGTTTCCTTAATGTGGTTATTCTCCGTTTTAACACCGGTGTGAGTTTGGGCGGCCGTTCCGGCTGTTTTTCTTGCGGTAAAAAAATCAAGTGGTTCGACTTGTTTCCGGTAGTAAGTTTTCTCGCGCTTAGCGGTCGCTGCCGTTCATGCAAGAGCAGGCTGTCGCTGCAATATCCGATTGTCGAACTCATTACGGGTCTTTTGTTTTTGGGGGTTTTCTGGAAGAACTTACAACTTGTAACTTACAACGTACAACCCGATTTTTCTTTTCTCTGGTTGTCGGTTGTCGGTTGTGAGTTGTTGGTCATGTGCGTTTTGGTTGTTATAGCCGTCTACGACTTAAAACACAAAATTATTCCCGATTCCTTGGTTTTACTTTTTGGTATATTGTCGTTTGCTCGATTGCTTTTCGGTGTTGAAATATCCTCGCTTTTTTACTTTCCGTATTTGCTCGATTTACTCTCCGGCCCTATTTTGGCTCTACCTATCGCTATTTTGTGGTTGGTTTCAGGCGGTCGTTGGATTGGGCTGGGGGACGCCAAGCTCGCGCTTGGTATCGGCTGGTTTTTGGGGTTCTCACTAGGTGTTTCAGCCATGATTGTTGGTTTTTGGATAGGTGCCGTGGTCGGCATTTTTCTGGTATGTGTTTCCAAGCTTTCACATATTCCTGTGTCCCGTCAATTACTGTTGAGTATGGGAGCTAAACACCTTACAATGAAAAGCGAAATACCGCTTGCGCCGTTCCTTATTCTTGGGTTTATGTTGGTTTATTTTTTTAACATTGATGTTTTGGGGTTTAGTGCGTTGGTTGTCATGTAAAATAGCGATGCTAATATACGAATTCATGCGAATGACGCGAATACAACTGATGCGAAAAATGCGAACAATCATGCGAATGCCGTTAATTAAGAACTTGCCTTATCTTTTTTCGCATCATTCGCATGCATTCGCAATTTCGCATCGGTCAAAAGGTTTTTCCTTGATTGAGCTAGTGGTGGCGATGGCCATTTTTGTGACAATTAGCAGCGTGCTGGTGGTGAGTCAGCGTCGTTTTGGGGGTAACACGTTGATTACCAATCTTGCCTATGACGTGGCGCTTACAATGCGGCAGGCACAGGTGTATGGCATCAGCGTCCGAAGGGTGAAAGCCGTTTCCGACCCCGAGGGCATTGCTCAATTCGAAAGAAGTTACGGCATTCATATTGGAACAGCCGGTTACTACATTCTTTTTGCCGATGCCGATAATGACAAAAAATATAACACCGCTTCGAATAGCGCCACGGGGTGTCTCAGTTCGCCATCGTCGGGACTACCCGAGTGCGTCAGTTTTTTTAAGATTGAGCACGGTAATTACATAAAGCAATTTTGCGGTGGAGCCGATTGCTATTATGGTCCGCTTGCGAGTAACGCCATTGACAGGCTTGAAGTTCTTTTTCATCGACCGGAACCCGAGCCGACGGTTAAGGGATATAAGTCGGGGGCTTTAGTCAGTGGTGATTACGGTAGCGCTTCGGTTATGGTTTCCTCTCCGCAAATGGCAACCAAGTCTATTTGCATATCGGCTACCGGCCAGATGTCGATTAAAGCCACATGCCTATGAGAAATGAATTACGAATTATGAATTACGAATTACGAACAAAAATCGGAATAGTTCAGAAGAAGACCCCTTCTCGTTATTCGACGCAAAGTGGGTTCACTTTAATCGAGATGATTGTTTCAATCGCCCTTTTTAGTTTTGTAATGCTCGCGACCACGACGGTGCTTCTTTCCGTAGTTGATGCCAATCATAAAGCTCAGGGGCTTAAAACCACCATAAACAATTTGAGTCTAACGCTTGAAAGTATCGCGCGTAATCTACGCACGGGGTCATCTTACGTGATTGGTCCGAGCCAAGGCGCGTGCCCGTTGTCCGGTAGGACAAGTATCAGTTATACCGACCAGTATGGGTTGAATGTTATCTACCAGCAAAGCGGGGGGAGCATCGAAATTTCAAAAGGGGGAACTTCTTTCGCCGTTATGACCGCGCCGGAAATAACCATCGAGCGCTTTTGTTTTTATGTTAACGGTCAGGACCCTCTGGATCCGCTACAACCGAAAATCCTGATCACCGCCGGTGGGATTGTGAATATAGCGAGCGCGGCCGGTGCTAGGACAAAGACGACGTCGCGTTTTGATTTGCAGACACTGGTATCTCAGAGGTTGCCGGATGTACCGAGGTAGATAGAATTATGAATTATGAATTAAGAATTATGAATAAGGGGAAAAGAAAGGAGAAAAAAAAGTTTTCTCATAATTCATGCTTCATAATTCACGCTTCATGTCCGCGTGGCTTCTCTCTCGTCGAAACTATCGTGGCTATTGCCATTCTAACCTTAGCCATGGTGGCGCCACTTTCGTTGGCGCAGCGCGGCTTGAACGCTTCAATATACGCCCGCGACCAAATAACCGCTTTTTATCTGGCTCAGGAAGCGGTTGAGTACGCGAGGAATGTCCGCGATAGCAACAACCTTAACGGAACTCCGGCGACAACCGGTGCCAATTGGCTTTCGGGTCTGGAAGAATGCATAAATCAGGCGTGCGGTATGGATGTGGGTCTCTCGGGTAGCGTGAGTGAGCAAACTATCACTTGCAGTTCTCCAACAGTCGACCCTCAGTGCCAGCTTGTTTTTAATCCCACAACCGGTATTTATGGCGATTTTGGATTACGTGTGTCGGGTGGCGCATTGCCCGCACCGTGGCGGACGACGGTGTTCAATCGTACACTCCAAATTACGCGGATTGCGGTTGGGACCGAGGCTAACGGGGAGGCTGGTTTGGTTGTTACTGTCTCGTGGAGGACGGGTTTAATCACGAAAAGTTTGACTCTTAACGAAAAGATTTTTAATTGGTATCCGGTCGCGCCTGCACCGTAGATTATCAGCGATGCTAACATACGAATTCATGCGAATGATGCGAAATAAATCGATGCGAAACTACAAATACATGCGAAGAATAGCGATACGAACCTACGAATTCATGCTAATGATGCGAAATTCGCAGCATTCGCATGTTTATTCGCATTTTTCGCATCGGTCAAAAGGTTTCGCCTTGTTGTTTGCCATTTTGGCATCCAGTGTTCTTATGTCAATTGGTGCCGCTATTTGGAATATCGCTTTTCGAGAAGTGCTTCTTTCCTCCTTCGGTCGGGAGTCTCAATCCGCTTTTTACGTTGCCGATACCGCTATTGAGTGCGCGTTTTATCACGATTTCGTCACGACTGAAGTGTTTGCCACTTCAAGTTCGCTTACCTTGGGCGTACCTTGCGCCATGAAGTCTTTCATGTGTTCAGGTGTGACACTGCAGCCGACGCTTTCAAGTTGTGACGCTCGCAATGCCACCAGCACCTTTACGATGGACGTTGGTTCAGGTAAGGCCATAGTGGTAGTCGGTAAAAGCGACCCCGATGGTGATGGAAGGAGCGCGACAAATATCGTGTCTCACGGACAAAGCAGTCGAAACCCGCTTGACCCGACTATTGTGGAGAGAGGCTTGCGGGCCAACTATTGAGGTAAACACATCAATACCAACATACGAATGTTACAAACCATACTAACAATACAAACTTTATACGAACGATACGAAAACCCCAGGAGCCATCTTTCGTAGATTTGTATGAGGTTCGTAGCTTTCGTGTGATTAGTATCGTTTGTATGTTGGTATATTAAATTTATAATGACCGATGGCAAATATACCAAAAGAAATTCAAAATCGATACGATAAACTAAAGGCGACAATTGAACGTCATCGCTATCTGTATCACGTGTTGGATAGGCCTGAAATTTCAGAGGCGGCACTAGACTCTTTGAAACACGAGCTAGTTTTTCTTGAGGAGGAGTACCCGGAGCTTATTACTCCAGACTCGCCCTCACAAAGGGTCGCGGGTCAGCCTTTGCCAGAATTTCAGAAAGTTGCTCACAAGGTTGCGCAATGGTCTTTCAACGACGCTTTTACGCCGGAGGAGATGGTGGAATTTGACAGCCGTGTTAAACGCTTTCTAGCTACAAGGTTTGATCCGCCGCGGCAGACCGAACCTTGTCCGACTTACACCTGCGAGCATAAAATTGACGGTTTAAAAATAGTTTGGGAATATAAAAAGGGACTGCTTTTTCAGGCGGCGACCCGAGGTAATGGCAAGATTGGCGAGGACGTGACGGAGAATGTCAAAACCATAGAATCTGTACCGCTTCGGTTGAATGAGCCGGTGGATATTATTGTCGAGGGAGAGGTGTGGATGGCGAAAAGTCAGCTCAAGAGGTTGAACACGGAACGGAAAAAGCGCGGAGAGGAACCGTTCGCAAATCCGAGAAATCTTGCCGCGGGGAGTATCCGTCAGCTTGACCCGAAAATAGTGGCGGAGCGTAAACTTCAAACCTTTATTTACGATATAGCGCTTTTTGAAAAAACGCCGGTACGTCAGTTTGAGGAGTTGGAATTTTTGAAAAAACTCGGGTTTAAAGTGAACCCTCACAACAAACATTGTCGTGACATCGGAGAGGTGATTTCTTATTGGAAGGAGTGGCAAAAAAAAATGGACAAAGAAGATTATCTTGCCGATGGTGTTGTGGTGAAAGTGGATGAGCGAGAATATCAGGATATTTTGGGATATACCGGTAAAGCTCCTCGCTGGGGCATCGCTTTTAAGTTTGCCGCTGAACAAGTGACGACTATTGTCGAGGATATCGCGCTTCAAGTCGGCCGTACGGGGGTCCTCACTCCGGTGGCGCATCTTCGGCCCGTCAGTGTTGCGGGTTCGACTGTGTCACGTGCCACGCTTCATAATGAAGATGAAATTAATCGGCTAGATGTGCGCGTGGGGGATACGGTAATTCTCCAAAAAGCCGGTGATGTCATTCCCGATATCGTGTCCGTGGTTAAAGAATTGCGAACGGGAAAAGAGAAAAAATTTGTTTGGCCTAAGACCGTCGCCGCCTGCGGCGGCGACGGTCGGATTGAGCGAATTGCCGGACAGGCCGCGTGGCGTTGCGTTTCAAATGATTCCTTCGCCCAAGTTAAACGCCGGTTTTACCATTTCGTTTCCAAAAAATGTTTTGACATGGACGGGTTAGGGCCGAAAATAGTCGACGTGCTTTTGGAAAAAAATCTCATTTCTTCATTTGACGATATTTTTACGCTCAAGCGTGAAGACTTACTGGCTCTACCCCGTTTTGCGGAAAAATCCGTGGATAATTTGCTCGCTTCGGTAAAAAAGGCCCAGCAGGTGACCTTGCCCCGTTTTTTGGCCGCGCTTTCCATTCCGCAAGTGGGAGAGGAAACGGCCAACGACCTAGCCAATCATTTTGAAACCTTGGAGAAAGTAGCCCGCGCCTCATTTGAAAAGCTTGAGGCGATAAATGGAGTGGGCCCTGTGGTAGCAAAGTCGCTTACTGACTGGTTTGCCGACTCTAATAATCAAAAGCTTGTCGACAGACTTGTAAAGTACGTTGACATCGCGGCGACGCAAAAAGTCGACGTTTCAAAACTTCCTCTCGCCGGGAAATCTTTCGTGCTTACCGGTACGCTGTCTTCTATGAGCCGTATCGAAGCTGCCGAAAAAATTCGCGCTCGCGGTGGAGATATTGTCGGGTCGGTTTCCAAAAACACCGGCTTTGTGGTGGCGGGGGAGAATGCCGGTTCTAAACTCGGAAAGGCGGAGCAGCTTGGCGTTAAAATTCTGCGCGAGAATGAATTTTTGAGAATGCTCGGTTAAAGAAAAAGGTGTGCATATCCCTTAAAAACATAATTGCGTTGCTAGATGGGCACCATCCCGCAAATAACTTGCGGGATGGTGCCCATCATGTCATAAAAGGATAGTTGCCAAAATTTTAAATACTGCTATAGTATTGTGGAAGGCTATGATGAAGCTGACACTTCGGAGCCGTGGGAAGAAAGATTATACCCTCGATTAGAACCCACCGGATTGTTTCCGTCATAAAACAAAGGTTTGTCTTGGGGACAGACCCAAAGCCCGGCTATATGGTCGGGGAATACAAGGTGGCACCGCGAGAAACTTCGCCCTTGTCTATACTACGTTTCCGTAGGTAGGGGTGAGGTTTTTTTGTGCCAAAATTATGTTTTCAAAAAGAATCACTAATTTAAAGTCCTCGCCAATATTGGATTTGAACGCGGAAGTAGTAAGACTTCAGGCGGCGGGTGTTTCCGTGATTAATTTGACCATGGGAGAGCCGGATTTTGGAACGCCGAAACACATTGGTGAGGCGGCCAAGAAGGCCATTAATAAAGGCTATACTCATTACACACCCGCCGCGGGGATTCTCCCGCTACGGGAAGCCATAGCGAAAAAACTTTTAAAAGATAACGGTCTTGTTTATTCGCCTTCGGAGATTTCAGTCGGAGTCGGTACCAAGCAGATTTTGCACAACATTTTTCAGGTTCTTTGCGAAAAGGGCGACGAGGTAGTCATTCCGACTCCGACATGGGCCACTTACGTTGAACAGGTTAAATTGGCGGACGCGACGCCAAAGACTTTTCCGCTTCAGTCGCCTTTTAAGTTGACGGCGGCAGAACTGGAAAAGCATCTTTCACTGAAAACAAAAGCCCTAATACTTAACGGCCCGTCAAACCCGACTGGAGCGGTTATAGAAAAAGAGGAACTTGAAAAAATCGCGCGATTGGCGGTGCAGAAGGGCATTTTTGTAATCTCGGACGAAATTTATGAAAAAATTCTATACGGGGGGCAACACTGTTCAATCGCATCTTTGGGCGAAGACATAAAGAATCTTACCCTGACCGTGAACGGTTTTTCAAAAGCCTACGCCATGACAGGCTGGCGGGTGGGTTATGTCGCCGGCCCCAAGGAAATTATTAGCCGCTTAAACGCCTTGTCTGGTCAGACCACCTCCGGTACCAGTTCCGTGAGCCAGTGGGCCGCTCTCGCGGCTGCGTCAGGAAGTGAGGACTGCGTTCGAAAAATGACGGCGGAATTTAGGAAGAGAAAAGATTTTATTTTCGAAGCTTTTTCTGGAATGAAGGGGATTTCCTTGTCGTCACCCGAGGGCGCGTTCTATCTTTTTTCCGATATTCAAAAATTGCTTGGGGGAAAATACAAAACTTCCGCCGAGTGGGCACATGCTCTTCTTCAAAGGGCTGGCGTCGCGGTGATTCCCGGTGAGGCGTTTCTCTGTTCCGGACACGTTCGGGTGAGTTACGCGGCCTCAATGAAAGATTTGAAAGAGGCGGTCGGTAGAATCGAAAAATTTTTAAAGAGTGAGCGTTAAAATCATGAGCGTAAAACGAAAAATACCGGCAGTCATGTCTTCCCAGCACCCGGATAACGCCGGAGCGCCATATTGGCATTCGAACCCTTATATAAAAACGGAGGACGAACTCAAGGAATGTTTTCTGATGTACAAAGACCTTGGCGTGGAAGAGGTGATGTGGGATTGGGAGGGAAAATTTGTAGATGAAGCGGTCATTGAACGTCTTTATGGTAGTCACTTAGCTTTTTTCAGGAAAAGACCTTTGGGCAAGGACATCTTCCTTACGTTCCGTGTGCCAAATCCGAGGGTGGAATCCGGATATCGTTTGGGCCGGGCGTTTATGGTAATACTGTCCGCGGCTCATTTTGTGGAGGGTTTGGCTTTTAAAAACAGACCACTTTTTGAGGTGATTCTTCCCATGACGGAAAGCGCTTCTGAAATAATAAAGTTGCAAAAAGGTTATGAGCGCTTCTCAAAAGCGGCGGCTTTCTCTTTTGGAGGAAAAAGTTTTTCCACGGTGCCTCTGGAGGTTATACCGCTGTTTGAAACCGTCGGAACGATAATGAAATCAGGTGAAATTTTAAGAAAGTACGTTGCGTCGCACAAAAAGCAATTTGGTTCGTACCCCGTTTATTTGCGCCCTTTCTGTGCTCGGTCCGACCCGGCTCTCAATTCCGGCATAGTCGCGACGACATTGGCCATCAAGTGCGCTCTTTCCGATTACGAGAGCTTTGCGAAAACTTCAGGCATAAAGATGTATCCGATTATTGCTCCCGGCGCTCTGCCGTTTCGAGGCGGATTTTCACCGGAAACATTTAAGGAATTTTCGGAGGAATTTTCGGGTGTCAGAACCATCATGATTCAATCCGCCTTTCGGTACGACTACAAATTGTCGAAAGTAAAAAGGGCGATACGAATACTCCACAAGATACTGCCGCGTTTGCGTACCCGCGAAGTATCCGAAACGATGCGGAAAAAAGTCAAAAAAATCATTCCTTGGTTCGAGACGCCATATACGAAGACCGTGGAAAAACTCGCGCCGATTATAGGAAAAATTTCCACACACATTCCGAAACGTCGTGAGCGGTTACAGCATATCGGGCTTTTTGGATATTCACGAGGCGTTGGAAAAGTGAAGCTTCCTAGGGCCATCGGATTTTGCGCTTCGTGCTATTCGCTCGGTATTCCTCCGGAACTTTTCGGAGTGGGGGAGGGGTTGGAAAGAGCTATTAAGGAGGGGCAAATAAAAACGGTTGAAACGCTTTATAAAACGTTTCGGCTTGCCCTAAAAAGGTCGGGTAGATATCTTCGAAAAGAAAGCCTGAAGGAACTCGGACTTGGTGAGTTGGAGCGGGGAATAGTTATGATTGAAAAGTATCTTGGAGAGACGCTTGGTCCGGTGACGGAAGACGAGTTGCGTCACGCGGAATTGGTGGGCCGGATTATTTTTTTGTTAAAGGTGGGAGAGTCACCGACAAAAGAAATCGAAGAGGCCGCGAAGCTTCGCCAGTCACTTGGTTAGCCATTGTTCAATCTCATTCACTTACCATTTTTTCCCCACTCCCGTTCTGCATGTAGATGTAACCTACACGCATTATTTACTATAGCTTAGAATACATGTATGGAGGAGCGGGGAGAAAATTAGTCTAAGGTTAGGCTAAATTGTTTTCTGAGCCATGAGTCATTTTCAATGCTGTCGGCGATTATATACAAAACATCTTTGCCGATTTTGAAATCGGCTTTTAGCAGGGTGGTGAGGTTCTCGCAGTCGTAGGGGTACACCCACACGCTGTCTTGGAGTCGGATAAAACCGATAACAGTTAATGTGCGGCGGATTTTGTCTCTTGTAGCCCTCCGTTCCTCTCTGATATCAAAGGTAAGAACCCTCCATTTATTATCCCACCGTTTGGGTTTTTTGATTTTATATTCACGAAGTTTCAGCTGTCGAAGTTTCGTTTCGCCTTTCGGCGTGAGCCGGAGCAAACCTTTTTCATTACGAGAGCTACACTCAGAACTCCCGCCGCCGCGACCATCTTGAGAATTGTTTCTTGAATAGCGTGCTTGCGGGTTTTTCGCCTCGATTCTTTTTCCATTACACCCATACATGTATTATAAGCTATAGTGAATAATGCATGTGTATTGACATTGTGGGGTGTTGTGTGGTAGGCTGTTTATAGATTTCGGAACTTTTAAACAGCAGTGTTTGCCGGGGATTTTTGCGCCCCAACAGAGAGTTTTTCTGTTACAAGGTTCGACCTTGTAAAAGGGACACAAAAATCCCCGGCTTTAACAAAAAGCGGTTGCGCTTGCAACTCGCCGGGGGAAATGAAAAGGACAACTCACTATGAGTGGGACAACCTTAAATACAAAAGATAGCGGAAGTGCGGTGGATGCCGTATTTCAAAGGGAAGCGTGGCTTCTGGGAAATGAAATGATGCCGAATTTTGAAAAGGCGCTTTCTCCGGAGCGGGTAACTTATTACCGAAACAACAAGAGGGAATACGTTTCGGCATTACAACGTGGTTTTTCTCTTCCGTGGGAAATTAACGCTTCCGCGGTTCCAGTCCAAACGGCGGGCTATGCCATCGAGGAAACGGACTGCTTTCCGTGGCTCGGACACATGGAACGGTTCGCTAAGGAGTATTTCAAAACGGAAATTGTTCTTCGCGACAAGTTTCCCATTCCCGCGCGATTACCATTTAAGAACGTTCTGCCC
>Ga0075978_107_pt1 | contig 44017 bp, 38 predicted proteins | sample RifGroA2_FD_68054 | JGI IMG/M metagenome (GOLD analysis project Ga0075978, IMG submission 68054) | Parcubacteria bacterium GW2011_GWA2_47_16 | reverse complement strand
CGATGTGGAAACTCTCAAGCTATGGTAAACTCTCACTATTACTACTTAGGCATGAGACCGAGCATACCCTGCGGTCTCTGCCGCAGGGTTTTTGATTTCGCCGCTTTTTTGCATTCAATGGGGGTGGAATTGATTTCCACCGGAGGAACGGCAAAAGCCCTACGTGAACAGGGCCACCTGCCCGTAATCGACGTCAGCGCATACACGGGCTTTCCCGAAATGCTTGATGGTCGGGTGAAAACGCTTCACCCAAAGGTTCACGGCGGGTTACTGTTCGTTCGAAACAATCCGGTACACTTGGAGGTTGCCGCTCGACACGGCATTGAGCCAATTGACCTCGTCGTCGTCAACCTCTACCCGTTTGAGGAAACGGTCGCAAAACCTGGTGCTACATTGCACGACGCCACCGAAAATATCGACATCGGCGGACCGTCAATGTTACGCAGCGCCGCCAAAAATCACGACAGTGTGACAGTCGCGGTCAGTCCGGCCGATTACCCGACAATCAGAACGTCAATGGAGGCAAACGGAGGAGCAACGACACTCCACCTGCGAAAACAGCTTGCGGCAAAAGTTTTCATGCGTACCGCGACGTACGACGCCACTATCGCCGGTTATCTTGCGAGACAATTAGCGACAGTCTGAAGATGCACAAGATGCATCTTTTTCCTTTTTAGAAAGCCACTGCACGGAGGCTAAAGGCGCGGAAGACTTTCATGATGTCGCGGAGCATTAATCCGGCGATGATGATAGTGCCGAGAGATACGGCTTGTATATAGAACTTCGTATTTATAAACGCGGCTGTTAAGAACCGTACAAAATCGCCGATTTCAAACAGGCTTGGCATATTGTGAATCACGTTGGGGACGGACACGAAAAATCCGGCAATCGCCACTAAACTGGCCAGTACGGCGAGTTTGGGTATAAAAACGCGAGGCAAGCTCTTTACGCCATAAACAAAGCGCACTCGCATCATGATCTGGTCTTTTAAAATTGATTCTTCTTTTGTCATACTTTATATAACTTGTAATAAACCATAAACATTACACGAACCTACATCATTATGGTGTGAAGGTTCATCTTCTTTATCTCCTTTTTGGCCCGATGGATTCTGGCTCGTACCGCGCCTAGGGAAATGCCCTCGATTTTCGAGATGTCTTTTTGGGACTTACCCTCTACGCTCCACAACCGCAATACCCTACCGAGGATAACCGGCAGTTTGGAAATAACCGATAGCACATAGTCGGTATCGAGCTTTTGTTCGAAAGAGTCTATCTCCGCTTTAGACGGCACCAGTTCTTGTATTTCCAGGTCAAGGTCGTTTAGAAATACCCGTTCGTTTTTCAGCTTCTTGTACTTCGTAAAGCAGGTATTGATAAGGATTTTATAACCCCACGATTTAAACGTTGCACCCTCCTGAACCTTAAACCTGGCCGCGTTTAAGTAAATTTTAACAAAAGCTTCCTGCACGATGTCTCGCGCGGTTTCGGGGTCATTTAAAATAATCTGGTTAGCTTTACGTAAAAAGGCTTCTTGATAACGGTCGACAAGCAAGGAAAAAGCGTCGGGGTTTGTTACCGATTCGGTGAGTATCTCCTCGTCGCGACGTTCCAACAAGGTTTCCGCGGTTGTGTTTTCTTCCAGAAATGACGTCATTCGTTTGTGTAGGTTGGAGAGTCCACCGAAAAGCGGACTCTCGCGCCATCACTTATTATTATATCGACCCCTTATATCCAATACAACCCGCTCAGTAAACCAGTTGTTACAAGGTTTTCGTTGACAAAAGGGGCTTTTTTTGCTTTACTATTACTACGAGCCGGAGGCTCTTTTTACTTTATACAAAAATGGAAATACGAAACATAGCTATCATAGCGCACGTCGATCACGGTAAGACCACTCTTACCGATGCTTTGATGCGTCAGACCGGTATGGTCAAAGACGAGAAAGCAAGTATGGACTCAAACGCGCTCGAACAGGAGCGTGGTATTACCATTTACTCAAAAAACTGTTCGCTCTACTATAAGGACACAAAAATTAACATTGTGGACACTCCCGGCCATGCGGACTTCGGTTCGGAAGTTGAACGCGTGCTTCGTTCTATCGATACTGTGCTTCTTTTGGTTGACGCTCAAGAAGGACCGATGCCGCAGACCCGTTTTGTACTCAAGAAATCTCTGGAGCTAGGTTTGAAGCCTATTGTTATTATTAACAAAATAGATAAACCGGCTGCTCGAATTACCGAAGTTCACGACGAAATTCTCGAGTTATTCCTTGAGCTTGGCGCGACGGAAAAGCAAATTGACTTCAAGACGATTTATGCCATTGGACGGCAGGGTATCGCTAAAATTAATCTGACTGACGATTCAAAAAATCTAGACCCCCTGCTTGATCTTATTCTCTCGGATGTGTCGCCTGCCGGAAAAACTTTGTCCGAACCACTTCGGATGCAGCCGTTTAATCTCGCTTACGACAACTTCCTTGGTCGGTTGGCTATTGGAAGAATTTACGATGGCACTATAAAGCAAGGTGAAACGGTTTATATAAAGAAGCCCGTTGGAGATGAAATCGAAACCGGTAAAATCACCAAGTTGTTTACGTTTGAAGGCATAACCAGAAAGGAAGTCACTGAAGCTTTCGCCGGTGACATTGTCATGGTAGCCGGACTGCCGACGATTTATATCGGAGAAACAATAACCGATTCGCCGGAAACGGCCCCCCTTCCGGCTATCGCGGTTGACGAGCCGACCATCTCACTCAATTTTTTAGTGAACGACTCCCCGCTTGCAGGACGTGAAGGAAAATTGGTTACAACGCGGCAGATTCGAGCTCGACTTGAAAAGGAACTTGAGGTCAACGTCGGTCTTAAAGTTGATTTTTCTCCGACAGCCTCTGGACAAGGCACCAAGGACACTTTCAAGGTTTACGGCCGTGGAGAACTCCATATTTCTATTTTGCTTGAATACATGCGACGCGAAGGTTTTGAGTTACAAGTGTCACAGCCGCAAGTCATCATCAAGGATATTGACGGCGTGAAAAGTGAGCCGTTTGAAGAAGCGATTATAGATGTAAGGACGGAAAACGCCAGCTCTGTCATTCAGAAGTTGTCCAAGCGGAAAGGTATTCTCATGGAACACAAAGAGCATGAAAATATCGCTCGACTGACGTTTGAAATTCCCACTCGCGGTCTTTTGGGTTACCGAGGTGAATTTGTGATTGATACCAAGGGTGAAGGTCTATTGTCATCCAGATTTATCGGTTTTAAGCCCTATTCCGGTGTTATAGAGAAACATTCTTTCGGGTCAATGATTTCCATGGAAACCGGCACCGCGCTTGCCTACTCGATTTGGAATCTTCAGGAACGAGGAACTATTTACATTGACCCAGCTACTCCTGTTTACGAGGGTATGATTATCGGGAACGTTACCAAGGGCGAGGATATGGACGTCAATCCGACAAAGAACAAACAACTCACGAACGTCCGTATGTCCGGCAACGATGATGCTATTCTTGTTATTCCACCACTTCGACTCACTATTGAACGCGGACTTGAAATTATGCAGGGCGATGAATACTTGGAAATTACACCTAAGTCAGTTCGCCTTCGTAAACAACATCTCACCCGCGCCGACCGCGCTCGGGCTCTTCGCAAGGAAGAGAAATAGCCTCTCGATACATAGGCAATTCCTATGTATTACATAGAAATTGCCTATGGTGGGATACAGTGTGTTGTAATTTGCTATCAAAATAGCTTATCAGAAAAAGTAAAACCCGCAGTCGCGCTGGCGGCTGCGGGTGTTTTTGATTTCGGTTAAGGTTTTTTCTGCTTTTGCTTCAGCTTCATGAGCTCCTGAAGCTCCGCTTCAGGCATGTTGCCCAGTTCTCCCTTAGCGGTCTTCGTGTTCCTGTCCGCTACGACTGTTGCCTGCCGCTCCGCCACCCTTTCACGAGTTTCAATTTGAAGCCGCGTGGCTTGAAGTACCAAGGATTCATTATCGAACCCCAGAAGTGGCACGGTGTCCTCGCCCGACTCAATGAACTTGATTTTCACCTTGTCCCCCACTTGCGTAAGGCGAAGTTTGGGAGAAATATCTCCGGACCCGCTTATGATGTGCGGGAAGCCAAGTAAGTGAAAGTAGTACACTGTCTCGGAACCTCGAACCTCCGGAGAGAACCTATCAACCGTACCGGCAAGCTCTTTAGTTTGCCGTTCCCGTTCCGGTGCCACTTGCTGACCGCTGGTGGCGATAAGCCTCTGGTACTGCCTAACGGTGCTTTCAATGTCGTCACCGACGGCAATCTGCATGTTCGCGACATCAACGAATGCCACTCCTTGTGAGGAGTGACTCTCACCCAGGAGCGGAACAATGCTGGTCATGACCCCGTACACGTTGTAGAGCACCGGGTCAGCGCCGTGAAGCTTCCGGAAAGAAACCTTGTTGTCCACGAGCTGCAGTACCGCCCTATCTGTTCCGCCGACCGCGTGGTACAGAGTCGCCTTTCCCGTTCGGCTGTTTACATACATCAGTCCGACAAGCGAACTGTCGTTCGCGTTGACCGAGGTTATGTCGCTTACCCAGTACGGATTTCCATCGGAACCGTACGTCAGTGTCGGTTTTTCACCCTCAACAAGGTCCTTGTGTCCCCACCAACTGTTGAGCCAGCCGCCGCGGTACTTACCGTTCATGTCCACGTAGTACTCCACATATATTCACGCGGAGTGACACGTTCGATAAACGCCGGCGTCTTGTCCTTGGGATAGACGACGGTTTCGCCAGTTCCGGGGTCAACGGTAATGACCCCTGTCACTATCTCACCCCCAAAACCAATTGTCGGTTTGAAGGTCGTAACTACCCACCACGCTTTTCCCTGCTCATCGATCTCGAACGAGTAGTCCGTGATTCCCGTAGCGAGGTTGCTTGCCCAGATATGTCTTTCCAGATTACTTCCGAAATACGCTCCGGGCATATAAGCAAAGCGTTCCCCAGTTTTCACGGTCACAGGATGCTTAGGATCTTCCCCATGTACCATCACAAACCCCGGAGACACTTTCGCTGTCTGCCAGGTTGAGAAGCTTTTGAAGTCTAAGGGCACCACATACCACAGTTCTCCCTTTATCATTTGGAGCGTCATGTGGTTCTTCGACACCTCAAACTGACTCCCAACCGCACCGGCTGCTTCACCCAATTGCTTTGTCGCAAGATAGAAGGCAAGCTCCTCTGGCACCAAGCGGACATGTCGCGGATCCTTGGGTTGGACATCTTGCGTCCATTCGCGTTTTTCGACTTCGCCGATAAGACGGGCGTAGTCGTGGGCTCGGAATGCTCCCCAAGAAGACAGGACTGTGTATCCCAAGAAGCCCACAATTCCAAGAACCGCGAACGCGATCGGTAGGCGCTTTACGTCTCCCATGCTTTTGCGGCCATAACTGTCATAATTTCCAGCAAATTCAATGACAGCCGCAATAATCCAGAGCACCACAACCGCACCGCCCACAGCACCGCCAAGCGGCCAAACGAGTGACGGCATGGCGCCGTAGTACCCGAACCAAAGTGCCCAGTAACCGATGACACCGAGAACCGAACCGGCGGTTGTCCTTTTTGCCAAGAAGAGTGGCAACACTCCCAAAAGCACCGCCACTATTGCAAGAATCAGAGCTATCATATTTATTCCTTCCGCGTTGTTCTGTTTGTTTGTGCCCTTTTGTCCAGTTAAACCTTAACCTTTCAAAGAACACGTTTTTGAACCGACTAATAGAGTAGCATGAATACAGTGAATAGTCAAGGATTTGCTAACTCTGAATTCGGCCAAAATGTAAAGGTTTAACCTTTGCATTTTAAACCATGATGTAAATACCCTTGCTATAGCAACGGTATTTACATCATCAAATATGCAAAAGAAAAGTCCCAGCCGATAGATTTGTCGGTTAGGACGTGCTTTGAAAAGCGGGGCGTTTGTTCGAGTGCGGGTCAATTTGAAGAACGTAAAAAAATCAGACTGCTTCTCTCCCACACAATCGGTTTCAATACGGGCGAACTAGACGCCACAAGTCTGGCGTGAATTTCGAGAATCCGCTCCTCAAAAAGGGCCGGTTTTTCCGCCGCTTCTTTCGCCTGCGCTAGAAGCGCATCACTAATGAACGGTTCCTGTTCCGATGGGTTCAGCCCTTTAACCTGGTCACGCAGTTGCTCTAGATTGAGCAGGCCATAATCCCCATGCGGCGTGATGCCAAATCGTGTGCAGAGGAACAATTTGTCAACGATTACCCTCTGTGTCGGATCATAGGCCACCAGTTGCTCCTTGAGTCCTCCTCGCGGTCCAATGACAAGCGAGAGGTAAATCCAGAATTTTCCGGCGACGAACGCCATCGTGTATCCCCTCTCTTTGGTTCGAGGTTCCTCTACGGTAAGTACCACGCCTTTGGTTTGTTTCGGAAACTGTTCTTCGATTATTTCAATCGCGCGAAAAGTCGGGTCATTCATAATGATTGTCCTAGCCTTTGTTTCGGGGTTGACTCACTTGCTGCGAGGTACATTAACATAAATGCGCAGAAGTTCAAGGATACGTTCGCGCCAGTCTCGCCTACAATATTTGCGGTATATAGGGCAAAAAATAGGACCCGACTTGACGATTGAGGGCTTGTTTACAGGTTTATTCCGTATTTAAACATTTAAATTTCAAGAACCCTCTATTCTGTGTTCTGATTTCTTTTTTTGGCATCATTCCTATTGGAGAAAATGTATCGAGAGTAAAAAACAATCATTGAAAGTGAAAAACGGATACTATAAAAGCCCTATTTTGCCCTATATACCATATTTGCTCAAAAGATACTGGAGTTTATTTGATCCGTATATGCGGATTAAATAAACTTCATTAACCTATCATATTACGCCTGGTATACGACAAAACAAAAACTCCCCCGACTTTCATCAGAGGAGTTTTTGTTTTTGCAGTTCTTAGTCCTAACTAGAAACTACTAACTACAAACTATCAACTAATTTAGTAGCTCGAGCGGCGATCATCGCCACCACGGTCGTATCCACCACCACCGCCGGTTCGGCGAGGAGGCTTATCCGCCATAGGGCGAGCTTCGTTGACGGTCAAAGTGCGACCATCAAGCTCGGTTCCGTGCATGGAAGCAACAGCCTTTTCGGCATCCGCGTCTTCCATTTCTACGAAACCGAAACCGCGTGAGCGGCCGGTCATCTTGTCGCTGATAACGTTTGATGAAATCACCGTGCCAACCTTTGAGAAGGCGGCCTTGAGCGAATCAGCAGTCGTACCATACGACAAGTTCCCGACGTATAGCTTTTTTGCCATATTTTGAGAAAATATATTTACCTATAAACTATCGTCCGACCCTTGGTCATCTCGCGTCGCGAGAAGCCCCCTTTCTCAAAAATATGCCTTAAAGCTTTAACTTCAGAATCACCTTGAGAAAACAACGACCACGATAATATACAGGAAATTCAAAAAAGAGCAAGTGGATGTATAATATTTGCTCAGAGTTACCTACTTGTGACAGGACAACCGAATTATTGGCTGACGCGCTAAAGCTAATTAGATTCGGTGTTGCTCACTACCTTTATTTTTTTCGGAACCGAGGGAAACGACCGTTTCCAGAACGGACGGAGCGTAACATCCGCCTTAACAATTGCGGGATACTTCGTTATGATATCCGACAACTCACTCTTCTTTTTATTAATAAGGTCGCCTTTAAGCTTGACTTCATCAATGTTCCAAACTAAAAGCATCTCACCCTTGAGGTTAAACTCTATCGGTCCGACACTGGTCGAACTGTACTTACTTTTATTCTTAAATTCAAATTTAAGGCTGGCAATATCGGGTATGTGAACTCCATCGGCGTCAGGATCATCCAATGCGTTGTTTACTACCGCTTCTACCAACGCATCTTCACTGATGAAAAAAGCCGTAAGATGAGCACGCTCACGGAGAGCTACGTTATCACCTTTGACTACCGCGCCCGACAATATAGGTTGAAACTCGACTCGGTATGCCGTGTCGTAAAAAACAGACGCATCCGGTGTTTGCTTTTTTGCTTCCTCAAGCAATTCGTCCGTTAGCAGTCGTTCCAGTTTCAGGCGGGCCTGCAACATTTTTTCGTCGGATACGGTTTTTTCCTTGCCGATTTTTCCACCGGTCATTGGTGTTTTTGACCTCGCGTAAAAACTACTGAATCTTTCGGGGTTCGACTTGAATCCCGGTAGTGTGAAATCCGTCAATCCAATGTTGTATTCATCACCGGCCGTTTCGCCATAGACCAATGCTTCCACGCTTCCGGGTACACTGTCACCTTCGGCGCTGTGCCGACCGGGCACGGTCACGGAATCGGCGATTTTATAAATCAAACCGTTGGGAGTCTCGAAGCGGGTATTTTTGACAAGACGTTGAGCGCTCGTACTGTAGTTATTGTAAATAATGATACGTCCAGATGAGCGAGTTTCAACCAGCTTTTCACTTTCGGCCGGTATTATTTCCTCTTTGTCACGCACCAAATTTAGAGAAGTATATCCAATTTCACCGGATGTAACTTTGGATTTAGCAACCAAGTCAAGGTTGACCATAGCTTTTTGAGACTGTGGCGTAATAACAAGAGTAGCAAGAGAAAAAACGTTACCGAGAATTACCAGTAGTACGATCGTGGAAACGGCTGCAATAGACCACAAAACGATTCTGGGCACGTTTTTGGATGAATGGACGCCCCAGCCGGTATTTTCACCGCCGCTCTCCACCCGATACGAGTCCTCCACAACCTCTTCGACGACTTCTTTTTCAGCGCGACGCGAGGTAATTTCGCGAAAAATTTTTGACTCCTGAGGGGGAGAAACATCGCGCTGCCGGACGCGGTGTCCTCTGGGTATAACGTCTTGTACAATATTTCGGGGCATACAAATTTGTTTGATGTTCCTTACTATGTTACTGGTTAGTGTACCATATTGATAGACCACATTCTAGAATAATTTGAAATTGAAGTGCTCAACTTACATCTTGGAAGTGAAACCGGCCTCTAAGGCCAAGACTTCATCGGGTAAAACATTCTTGTCAAACTCGGCGAAGGTCGAAGCCATTGACTCGTCGATAGTGTTTATTACAAAGGGTTCGGCGGTAGCTGTAAATTGACTGGACTCGGCTTCCTTCAAAAATACTTCAAATAATGAAGTATAGGGGCGTTCTTCCAGCAAAAAGACCACCTTAGGCAAAAATGTCTCCTCGGAAAAATTCGAAATCGCAGTATTAAAATGGTCCAGCCACACAGCCTTAGTTTCGGCAACAGCCACTTCAACCTTTTTCTGCTCGGTCGTTTGTATTCCCACCTCACCGTGAATTTTAATAAGACCCTCGAGTGTGCACTCGGGATGGTTCTCGCAAATTTTGCCAAAGGCACGAATTAAACTGTTGTGTCCGCATGGCGCGCTCGCCACTTCGGTGATTACGCCTCGTTTAATAATGGCGATGTCGCTCACTTCTCCACCCACTTGAACAATGAGGAAATTTTGAATTTCCGGAAACAAGTCTCGAAGGGACGTGAACGCCACGGCCGAAAAAGTATGAAATCGAGGAACAACTTCTGAAAAACTTTTCGCGATTAGCTTTTTCATTTTTTGAAGTGTCGAGGAAGAAATAATACTCGAGAACATTCTGATTTCAAGTTCGCTGGCCCATTTGCCGTAGGGCTTCCCTGTCGGGTAACCGTTGAGGCGCATTTCAAGGATTTTGCGCTCGAGCAACTCGTGCGTCAGTTCCTCCACTGCGGTACCCTCAAAACGTTTCTCGAAAGATTTTTCCTCGGATGAAATCAGCTCCTCGATTACAGCCTCCGTGATGAGGCTCCGTTGACTGAATTTTAGGGTAAGAACTTTTGTCTCCGAAGCGTTCCACGGAGAAGAAACCACCGCGTCGACACTCTCGACGGTGTATCTTATCCCTGTTCTTCTCAGATGCTCGACACCGTACTTGTTTAAATGAAATAATATTAAATCCAAGGCCTTTATCATGCTAGAGGAAAGCTCCCCTCCGGTAATATTCTTTCGAAAAAACAACTTCTCTCGCGTAGCGTACAAAATTCTGGGTTTACCGCTCGGACTCGGGATGAAAACGGCTCCGGCCACGCTTTTACTTCCGATATCAAGCACCACACCCACTTTCATTTCGGGCGTTTTGGAAAATAGATGCCAAGTCATAATGAAATTATAGCACCTAATAACTCATAACAGAACAACAAATGACCGAGGAACCACAAGCCCCATTTAGGGTTATTCAGCTATACGCTACGGGCTATTGAAGCACCGCTTTGATTCGTCTCACCCCCGCGGAAACCGCTTCCTCCTTCATAATTTTAAAAGTGCCGAGAACTTCCGTGTTGTCCACATGCGGCCCACCACAAATCTCCCTACTGAAATAGTCGGGCGGATTGCCAATGCTGTAAACTTTTACGCGTTCGCCATACCGCTCGTCGAATACACCGGTAATGTTCTGCTGTTTCGCCTCATCGAGCGTCATCTCGACAAAAGAAACAGGCAAAGCCTCCTTAATTTTGCGATTAACCAAATTCTCAATTTCACCCAATATCTCAGGCGGGATTTTTTCTATGTGTGAAAAATCGAAGCGCAATCGCTCGGCAGTGATGTTGCTGCCTTTCTGGCCGACATGCTCACCCAGTATCCGTTTTAGCGCGGCATTTAACATATGAGTCGCGGTGTGATATTTCAGCGACATTTCCGAGTGGTCAGCCAGTCCTCCTTTAAATTTTTTTTCCGTGCCAGCCCTCGAAATTTCCTGATGCTTCTTAAATTCCAGTTCAAACTCGTCGATATCCACAAACAATCCTTTAGACGGATTCTCGGCGGCGAGCTCAATAATAATGTCTATGGGTAACCCGTGACTGGCGAAAAGTACAAAAGCTTCCTTACCGCTAATGCGGTCGGAGTTCTTTTCCGTTTTTTCGGCAATTTTGCGAAACTCCTTCAATCCGGCATCCAAAGTTTTCCTAAACTTATTTTCTTCTTCCGTAACCATTGCCAAAATTTCAGTCCGTTTTTCATAAAGCACGGAATATTGTTCCTTGTAATACTCGACGAGTGGAGTAACCACCTCGGTCAGACTTTTATTCGCGCGCAGAATATCAAGATGCCTAACGGCTCGCCTGAGTAGTCTGCGAACAAAATAGCCCCTCTCCACGTTCGACGGCGTGATATTGTCCGACATGATGAACAAGGAAGCCCGCAAGTGGTCCGCGATAATTCTAAAAGACTTGGTATATGCCAAGTCACCGTAGCTTCGTCCGGTAGTGGCTTCAAGTCCGGCAATAATCCCGCCAAACAAGTCGATTTTAAAAACGTCGGGATTATTATTTGATGCCGCCGTTATACGTTCAAGTCCTCCGCCGAAATCAACGTTTCTTTGGGAAAGTTTTTCAAAACCCTCTTGCCCTGAGCCTGTCGAACGGGTCTCAGTTTTCTGGTATTCCATAAAAACCGAGTTACCGATTTCCATAAAACGTCCGCAATCACAGTTTGGATGACAATGCTCGCCGAATTTTTTGTCGTGAGTAATCGAGTCGAATTCATAAAAAAGCTCGCTGTCGGGGCCTCCCGGTTCGCCAACGGGCATATTTTCTGGAATACCGGCGCGACTCCACCAGTTTTTTTTGGCATCGTAATAAAAAATTTTGCCCTCCTGCATACCGACGGACGCGGCGCGTTCTATACTGCCAAGTTCAACGTCATTCGCGAGTACTCCGGCAAGCGTAAAAATCTTCTTCCATAGCTCAGCCGATTCAGTGTCCTTTGGTATATTATATTTTGGTTCTCCGGCAAAAACCGTCACGTATAGCTTCTTCGGGTCAAGCTTGATTTCGTCAACCAAAAAACCAAACAGCCAAAAAAGCTGGTCTTCCTTGAAGTAATCCCCAAGAGACCAGTTGCCAAGCATTTCAAAAAAAGTGGTATGGCGATTATCACCAACTTCGTCAATGTCTTCGGCACGAAAACATTTTTGCGAATTGGTTAGACGGGTTCCCGACGGATGTTTTTGTCCGAGCAAATAAGGGATAAGAGGTTGCATCCCGCTTCCCGTGAAAAGCGTGGTCGGGTCGTTTTCCGGCACGAGCGACGCGCTCGGGACTACAGAGTGTCCCCGCTTTGTATAAAAATCCAAATATTTTTTACGAACTTCACCGAGAGTCATGAAAGTTATAATAGAACCCTGTCAATGCCAAGTTGCCCCGCTTCCGTGTATTCCCACCGTGAACCGGTGGAGCTTTGCCAATCCTTCATGAAAATAATCTGCTTGATTTTACCGGACTTCAATATTGGCAGAAAAAAATCATCCAGAATCGGTGTGTAATAGGCCATTTCAGACTGCTTGCTAAATTCCAAAAATTTATCTTCAAACTCGAGCTGATTAAATACCGTTTTGCCGGAAATCCTCGTCATGCGTATAGCGTCGGCAAAAGCTCTTGTATTTTCCTCAACAGAACCGCGACCGCCGGTTGAGATCGGTCCCGATACCATGACAACGGGCTGGGGCATTCTATCGAGAATCTCAAAAGCCAAAACAAGACACTCCGACATACTGCGAGCGCTCTTTAGTTTCTCAAAATCAGCCGGTGCCCAGTAATATTCGTTCATGACAGAAGTATAGTAGAATAAGCCCGTTGTAGCAATATGAATCATCTGATTAACAAATTTACTAGGAATAACCCGCGGCTCAAAAAAGCTGTAACGATTTTTCTGCTTGCGCTCTTTGTGTCGGGCATTTTTCTTTACTATTTAAAGACTGAATTACTCAAAAATTACGAAAATCTTGAATCTGTGGCTATTACCGACCGAAACGGTGAGGTCATCACTATCAAGCAAAATAGCAAGGGGAACTACACGTCTTATGCACCCGATATTCCGGAGCATTTCAAAGATTTACTGGTTAAAAAGGAGGACCGTTTTTTTTATTTTCACCTTGGTATGAACCCATTGAGCACGCTTCGGGCCGCCATGATGTATTTCTGGAACGGTGTCGCGGGAGCGTCGAGTACCATTACCCAACAGTTGGTCAAGAATCTTCTAGGCAACGAGGGAAACCGCACACTGACTAATAAGCTGGAAGAAACCGTGTATTCTTTGGCTCTTGAGCTTTTTAGCACAAAGGAAACCATTCTCACTATGTACGGCAACACCGTTTACATGGGGAACCAAATTCAGGGTTTAAGTAAAGCAAGTGAAAGCTACTTTGGCAAAAATCTGGAAGAGCTGACTGACACCGAAGCGCTTTCTTTGCTCGCCACTATATCAAGTCCGAGCGCGAAGAATCCGTGGAAGGCAGGCAACCGAGCTTCACTTCAGACTTTGGCCAAGCGGCTGAATGTTTCCGTCGACCCCCAGAGCCTTGCTGTAAAAAAAAGTTTCAAATCTGTGAGTGAGAGCGATTTTGAGCTTGAATCTCTTGCGAAATGTCAGAAATCCTGTACGGTTACGCTCGACAAAAGCCTAAGCGACAAATTGCGTGATATTTTGAGAAGAATTATAAGTGAGACGTCCGTCTATGGCGGTCGAAACGGCGCTATTGTGGCAATTAAACTGCCCGAAAACGAGCTAATCTCCGTAATCGGCAGCCCCGACACCCAAAGCGTTATGAACGGTTCGGCAATTAATATGGCTATACAACCGCGTCCCATCGGTTCCACCATCAAACCGTTCATTTATCTCAAGGGGTTCGAAAAGGGTTTGCGTCCATACACATTGGTGGACGACCGCGAGTACAAATTTTCAATCGCTACCGGTTTTCCTTTGTATCCAAAAAATTACGACGGCGCGTATCGCGGCATTATCACTATTGAGGAAGCGCTTTCGAACAGCCTAAACGTTCCAACCGTAAAAACTCTTCAGTACCTCACTTTAGGCGAATTTTATTCATTATCTTGAACAAACATTACGATTCAAACCGCTCCAACCTATGGACAGCTATCAGTACGGCATCGCCCTGGGTGGTTTGGAAATGGACATCTTGACGCTCGCGCATTACTTTACGATTCTTGGAAACGCAGGCGAGCTTAAACCCCTAAGGCTCTTTTCTGAGCGAGCTCTCGTGCCGCCAATGGAGACAGACGCCGATGCCAAGCATGTGGGCAAGGAAGAGTATGTTCAGTTGGTAAACAAAATTCTTACGAACAGAATCGCGGGCGTGGAGCAATTCGGTTTAAAGGGAAACCTCAATCTTTCACAGGGCAATTACGCCGTGAAAACGGGCACCTCGCGAGATTTTTCACGATACGTGGACGGTGGGCTTCACGCCCAATTTTTTAGTCGCGGTGTGGCTTGGCAACGTGGAAAATGAACCGATGCGACAAGTCACCAGCTCCTCCGGCGCGGGTAAAATCTGGCATGACAGCATGGAGCTTCTCATAAATTCGCCTTATAACAAAAAAACGCCTTTTGACTTTTCAAAGATTGTGCCGGTCGAAATAGGCGGAGAAATTTATTACGGACTGCCGGGAGATGACGTCAGACAAATCCAAAATCTTCTCGCGGACACTTCCCTCATTGTGACCCCCCACGACGGCGATACGTTCTCTTTTGAAACGGACATGCAAATACCTCTGAAAGCCGGGATTTCCGTCCGCTGGTTTGTGAATGATAAGTTTATTGGCGAGGGGGCGGAAATTTCTTTCCACCCTCCCGCTCCCGCCCTTTACACTCTCCGAGCGGTAAGCACCCACAAAGAAGAAACCGTTGAGGTTAGAGTGGTTGCGAGGTAGAAGAGCCAGCACTATTTTACCGCTTTATCGTAAACACCCCTCCTTCGGTTCGGCCGAAGATTTCGGGGAAATAAAGTTCGCTTGCGACGGCGGGTAGAGCGCGGAATACTCCGGCAGTTGTTACGCGAACGTAATACTCATAATATTCTCCTGAACCCTCGCATAGTAAACAGTCCGCAACATGTCCCATGTTGCGGTTTTTTATTTGCAACGTTCTGGTGTTCTCAAGAACATCAGAATATTGTTGTTAGTAATTCTCGAGGCGCTTTGATTTGTCGTGCTGGCGGATTTTTTCGTGAGCCTTCGCTTCAATTTGGCGGATACGTTCCCGAGTGACGCCGAATTTCTGACCGACTTCTTCGAGCGTGTGCGTGACGCCATCATTTAATCCGTGACGCATTTCAAGAATCCGGCGTTCTTTTTCCGAAAGGTCGTTTAGAATTTCCTTGACCTGGTCGGAGAGAATTCTGCGGGACGATTCGTGGTCGGGGGAAAGAATTTTATCGTCCGCAAGAAAATCGCCAAGTGTTGATTTACCGTCATCTCCTTCATCCCCCACCGGCGACTCGAGCGACACAGTATCCTGGTCAATCTTTTCAATATTGTAAACCTTCTCGACATCAAGTCCCATTTCAACGGCGATTTCTTCGGGAAGCGGGTCACGGCCCAAATCCTGCGAGAGGCGACGCACCACCTGCTTGTATTTGGCGATAGTTTCCACCATGTGGACCGGCACGCGGATAGTGCGGGACTGGTCGGCAAGAGCGCGGGTAATAGCCTGACGAATCCACCACGTGGCGTAGGTTGAAAACTTGTAACCCTTGGTCCAATCGAATTTATCAACGGCTTTAAACAATCCGAGATTCCCTTCCTGAATAAGGTCAAGGAGGGTGAGGTCGGGTGAACGGCCAACGTATTTTTTGGCAATTGAAACAACCAGACGGAGGTTGGCGCGGGCCAAAAGATTTTTCGCCTCCATGTCCCCCGCTTGAATACGCTTGGCCAACTCTTTTTCCTCAGCGGCGAGAATCAACGGATATTGACCGATTTCCTTGAGATACATCTGAATTGAGTCATACGATGATTCACTGGATCGTCCCAAATACACGTTCTTTTTGACCGGTTCCAAGTCGCCCATGTCTATCATGCCCCCGCTTTCCAAAATATCTATACCGCCCTCCTGCAATTTGGCGTAGAGCTGGTCGAGGAAAAAAATGTCGTCTTCGACATGTGGAAACTCTTTCAAAATTTCATCATGCGTCACAAAGCCGCGCTCTTTGCCTTTGGCAAAAAGCTTGTTGGCTTTTGTCTGCATCTCCTTCTCCTTTTTGGAAAGGGTCGCCTTAACCTTAGTCTTTGCCGGTTTTTTTGAGGGTTTTCCCTTCTTTACCTTGGAAGGCTTTTTAGAAACTTTCGCTTTTTTGGAAACTTTGGTCTTTTTGATTGTTTTCTTTTTTTTCATGGTTTCCGTGAAAGTTATGGCTTGAAATTAAAATATGCTGACTACTCTACTATTAAAACGCTTATTTATCAACCCCGCCGTCGATTTTTCAACTCCTCCCTTCTTACTGAAAGTTTGTGCACTAAAGTGATGTCGTCCGAGTTACCCTCACCCACTTTTGTATCGTACACTCGCTTGATAGCGTCCGAAAGCTTCACGTCGATAGTTTCAATCTCAAGGTTAATTAACAACTCGCTTATTTCCGGCTCTAAATTTGACGCGTGCTGGAAAGACATTTCGGCCTCGAACACAATGTCATTTTTTGTCGGTAGAGTGGAGGCAAACAGTTCATTAAATCGCTCCGGGCCCAAAATCTCTTGAAGATTAATCCGAAGTGCTTTGGGGTCAATGGTGGATTTCGCTTCGCCTTCCTGCCACAGAATAATACCGAGAAGTTTTTTCAAAATGGCGCTCCGCTTGTTCATATCTGTACTAGACGTTTTGCCTACACCGGATTGCTCCATAGGAGTAGCGGAGGTTTCGGGCACCACCACCTTTTTAAGCTCCGCCCACAAAGCTTCCTCCTTTATAGCCGTTGCTTTGGACACTTTGGTTACAAAGTGTGATTGATCAATGGCGCTTTTGAGAGCCTTGATATAAGGCAGAATGAGCGCCTGAACCTCCATACCCAATTTCCGAGATTCCAGATTTTTCTCAAGCAGGGTTTCCAAAGAGAAATCAATTACGTGCTTGGAATTTTTGATTATCATTTTCCACTCTTCACTGTCACGAAGAATAATATCGGCGGGGTCGTCGTCCTTCGGCATCTTGGCCACTTTGACGTCCATACCGAGCGAAAGCGCGATTTTGGCGTTGCGGCCGGAAGCTTTAAATCCCGCCTCATCGGAATCGAAAGCCAGAATGATGTTATTTGAGAGTCTTTGCGCCAAACCAAGATTGGTAACAGCGCCATCGGATACCGTGTCACTCGAAAGCGCCGTGCCGGAAACCGCCACCGTGTTGGTAAATCCGGCCTGATGCGACATTACCAAATCCATCTGACCTTCCACCATAATAGAGTAATCTCGCTTTCTGATATCGAATTTCGCTTTATTTAGACCGTAGAGCACGCGAGACTTGTTGAAAAGCGCGGTTTCCGGACTGTTGATATATTTGCCTGTTTTGCCGTCATCAAGCCGAGGTAAAATACGCGCAGAAAATCCGATAACTCGCTCCGAGCTGTCAAAAATCGGAAACATCACCCGCCCGCGAAACATGTCATAGAATCCCCCGCCCGCTTTATCGGACTTCTTTACCAGTCCCGCTTTAATCATTTCATCTGGACTAAAACCCTTTTTAACGAGCTCGTCGTAGAGCGCCCTCCAAGAGTCGGGCGCGAACCCCAGCCGCCAATTTTTTACCGTTTCTTCTTTCACTCCCCGCTTGGCGAGATATTCTTTGGCTTCCGTGTCGGCAGTAAAACTTTTCTCAAAAAACTCAGTGGCCACTTCAAGTACGGCATACAGACGGTCCTTCTCACTTTTGGCTTTCGGATTTTCCCTCACCAATTCCACGCCCGCGCGTTGCGCTAACACTTTGAGCGCGCCGACAAAATCCAATCCTTCAAACTGCTCGACGAAAGAAAAAATATCGCCCTTGGCGTTACAGCCGAAACAATAGTACGAGCCACGCGAAGGCGACACGAAAAACGACGGCGTTTTTTCGTTGTGAAAAGGACACCGCGCTTTATAATTGCTCCCCGCTTTTTCAAGCTTTACATACGACCCCACTACATCGTTGACGGAGAGCCGTTCTTTTATTTGTTCTACGGAACTTCCCATTGGTTAATTATAACACTATTGTTTTTAGTCTATTTCGCTATCTCAAAATAAAATACTAGACAACGGTTTTCTACGGTTGTGATGGATCTGACTTCGATTCACATTCCCCCGCCCACATTCGCACATTCGTGCGAATGTGTGAATGATATTTATCCTTTTATCAGTTCGCTGATTTTATCCTGCACTTCGGATAGTTGCATATCCGACACTTTGCCAACAAACTGGCACTTCCGTTCTGACCAATCCAACGCGCGAATTTGATCTGTTAAAACAACGCTTTTCACATCACCCACGGAAATTTCAACTTCGAATGAATAACCCTTGATAGATTTGGTAATCGGGCAACAAATCGTCATACTGGTCTTTCGATTGTATTCTCGTGGCGACAAAACTAAATTGCGCCAATATGTCCCAGCTCATCACAAAAACAGAGCCAAACCACATCACCTCTGTCGGGAATGTAGTTTTGCTTTACCATATTTCTTTTCCCACCGGCGTACCCCAATCAATTAGGGCGTGCCTGTTTTTTTTGGTGATTTTTCGGACCATCTGCGCAAGCTTTTCTTTCGGTTTAGAGACCGGCTTAATGGAAATTAAATCGTTTACACTCACGATAGACACTACCGAACCTTGCCGCAAACCAATACTTTCCGCGGCCTCTTTTGGCAAACGGACAGCGAGACTATTTCCCCACTTTTGAACTTTAGTTGTCATAATAATTGTGGAATTATGTATGTATATACTAAAGTATATACATAAACTTCTTACGTGTCAATTTCGCAAATATCAAGACCTCGCCTTGCTACGCCCCCACAACCACAACCGCCGCAATAATTGCGACGAGTATTGGTATTTGGATAAATCCTTTTTGATTTTTAATCGATGTTTCTATACTACACCCAACCGCCCGAAAAACAACGCAAAGACAGAATGCTTACGGACTGGGTTCCCGCCTGCGCGGGAATGACAGAAACTGCTTTCTACTGTCATTCAGTGATTCAGTTATAAGTTGTCAGTTATGAGTTCCTGCTCTCCGCTATCTTCTCTTCAATCATATTCGCCTTTGCACCGCCTATAAGACCGGTACCGGCGGGAATCAAACGGCCGATAATGACGTTTTCCATGAGACCGACGAGCTTGTCTTCATTACCGCGGATAGCAGCATTGATAAGCACGCGAGTAGTGTGCTGGAAGGACGCGGCCGACAAGAAGCTCTTGCGGGAAAGTGATACTTCGGAAATTCCCATGACCAAATTTTCCACTTTCGCCTCCTCCAGTCCGGCATCTTTGGCTTTTTTATTCTCCATTGAAAGCTGGAACAAATCGGTAATATCACCGGTGGAAAAAGCCGTATTTCCGGCATCCAAAATTTTCCTGCGGCTGAACATCTGACGAACAATCACTTCAATGTGTTTGCGCGACACCGTTTCTCCCTGCAACTCGTACGGCTTGGTAACCTCGGTAATAATATAATCCTGAGTCTTTTCATGTCCGGCGTACTCGAACAACTCGTCTATATCGGCCGAACCGTCCGTAATAATATCTCCTCTCTTAACAAGGCTACCTACTTTTACCAACGGCATACGGTTGTAACTCAGAGTGTATTCGATTTCGCTTTTGAGCTTTTTTGTTTTTGATTTTGATTTTTCAGGAACATCCGGAATCACGATAATAACTTTCTCTTTGCCCAAATCCTTTATATCGGAAACAACACCGTCGGTGCGGCTCACAATGGCCGGATTTTTGGGTGAGCGCTTCTCGAACAATTCTTCAACACGGGGCAAACCTTGCGTGATGTCTCCGCCGACGGAAGCGGTACCTCCGGCGTGGAACGTACGCATGGTAAGCTGAGTTCCCGGTTCACCGATAGCTTGAGCGGCCACTGTACCGACAGCTTCACCGATACCGACAAGTTCGTATTTTCCGAGGTCAACGCCGTAACATTCGGCACAAACACCATATATGGATTTACAGGTCAACGGTGAGCGCACTTTCGCTTCAAGCGTACCTTCCTCCTGCACTTTGGCCGCGTCCATTTTTGACAAAAGATGACCTTTCTTAAACAACACACTGCCGTCCTTTGCCAAAACCTCCGCCGCCAAATTGCGGCCTTTTATATTTTTGGCAATTGTCGGGTCACCACCCAAAATTCCTGTACGCTTGACGATAATGTGGTCTTTCGTACCGCAGTCGTCTTCAGAAACCATCGTATCCTGCGCGGCCACGAATAGTTTGCGGGTAAGATATCCGGCCTTGGCGGTGTTAAGAGCCGTGTCTGTAAGACCTTTGCGCGAACCGTGGGTGGTGATGAAATATTCAATCGGAGTGAGACCCTCTTTCATTGAAGAAAGAATCGGAAATTCAATCGTTTCACCGGCGGTGTTTTGAATCAAACCTTTCATCCCGGCCATTTGGGTAATCTGGGAGAAAGAACCTCTCGCCCCCGAGAACACCATGTCGTGAACCGAACCGTTAACGGGGAGCGTTGCCGGAATCAGTTTTTCAATTTCATTCTTGGCGCCGTGCCAAATTTCAATATTTTTGCGAAGCTTCTCGTCTTGAGAAAGTAACCCCTCGTTGTAGTGCGCGAAAACTTCGTCGGACTTTTTCTTGGCGGCGTTAATCACTTCGGCTTTCTTCTCGGGAATTTTCACGTCATCAATGCCCCACGTCACGCCGGAATACGTCGCGTACTTGAATCCGAATGCTTTAATCTTATCCATAATGGGAGGAATCTGTCTGATGCCGTAACGATTTATGAGGTCGTCAACCAACGATGCCATTTTCTTGCGCTCAATGTCTTGATTGATGTAAGGATAATCCGACGGCAACACGCTGTTGAAAAGCAAACGGCCGACTGATGTCTCAAAAAGGCCGCCCGCGAATTCCTTGTATTTGAGATTTTCCGTACCCATCACTTTCACTTTGGCGCGAAAATCCACCACATCGAAATTGAACGACGTAATGGCCGCGTTAGGACTTGAAAAATACTTTCCCTCTCCTTTTGCTCCCGGAATAATCTTGGTCATCCAGTAACAGCCGAGTACGATATCGAGCATTTTCGCCGAAACAATCGGGTCGCCGTTTCCGGGCTTCAATATGTTTTTGTCGGACGCCATGATTTCCTTGGCTTCAAGTTGCGCCGGAATACCGAGCGGAAGGTGTACGGCCATCTGGTCTCCGTCGAAGTCGGCGTTAAAGGCGGTACAAACAAGCGGGTGCACCTGAATGGCGTTACCTTCAATCAACACCGGTCGGAAAGCCTGAATACCAAGGCGGTGCAGGGTCGGAGCTCGGTTTAGAAGCACGTATTTATCTTTGGTCAAGTCTTCAAGAATGGCCCATACTTCCGGAATATCCTCGTCAATAAGACGTCCGGCTCCGCGAATGTTGTACGCCAATTCTCGGCGCAATAATTCACCGATAACGAAAGGTCGGAACAATTCTAGCGCCATGTGTTTCGGCAAACCGCATTGGTCGAGTTTGAGTTCCGGACCGACAACGATGACGGAACGGCCGGAGTAGTCGACGCGCTTACCCAACAGGTTTTGTCGAAAAAGACCTCGCTTACCCTTTAGGTTGTCGGCGAGCGACTTAAGCGGTCGGCGCTGAGATTGATTCAAAGCTCCGGACGGCGTATTGCCGTGTCGGATGGAATTATCGATAAGAGAGTCGACGGCTTCCTGCAAAATTCTTTTTTCGTTTCGCAAAATTACGTCCGGCGCGTTGATTTCCTTGAGTTTCTTCAAGCGGTTATTGCGGTTGATGACGCGGCGGTACAGGTCGTTCACGTCCGAAGTGGCGTAGCGACCGCCATCAAGGGGAACCATCGGGCGAAGAGCCGGCGGAATAACGGGAATACGGGTAAGAAACATCCACTCGGGACGAATGTTTGAACCGATCATTGAACGAACAAGGCTTAGTCTTTTGTTGACCTTTTCTTTCTCAAGCGAACTCGCTCCCTGAAGGTCTTCTTCAAGAGCTTTTTCGAGTTTTTTAAGGTCAATGTTGCGGCAAAGGTCGTAAATGGCTTCGGCACCGATACCGGCCTCAAAGAGAGTACCGTATTTCATCGAGAAGGCATGGAACATCACCTCGTCAAGAACAGCACCCTCCACTACTCCCTCGATTTCTTTCTTGGCGACAATAAATTTCTCTTTGAGCGCGTCCTTGGATTTCTCGTCCTGCAAGGGCTTAACCTTAGCTTTGTATTCCGAGTCGAGGTCCTTCAGAATCTGAGCTCGCTCATCGGCAAAAACTTTGGTGATGATATAACCGGCAAAATAGATAACTTTTTCAAGTTCGCCCGTGGCCATACCGAGGACAAGACCCAAGCGCGAAGGCATGCTGCGAAGAAACCAAATGTGAGAAACCGGCGTAGCAAGGTCAATGTGACCCATACGCTCGCGACGAACTATTGAACGGGTGATTTCCACTCCACACTTCTCACAAACAATTCCCTTGTAGCGAATGCCGCGATACTTCCCGCAATAACATTCGTAATCGCGGTCGGGACCGAAAATTTTCTCGTCAAAGAGGCCGGACTTTTCACTTCGCTGAGTTCGATAGTTAATGGTTTCCGGTTTGGTAACCTCGCCGAATGACCATTCCTTGATGCGGTCGGGAGAGGCAAGCTTGAGACTGATAGTGTCAAACCCGTTCAAGTTTGTGATAGTTTTTGATTTAATCATGGTATTTCTTTATTACTTACCTATCATATGAACCTCTCGACTGCGACCTTTTGTTTTCACCTTCTTCCCTGACTGGCGGCGCGTCTCCGTTTAGCTCAACATCAAGCGCCAATCCGCGTAAGTTATTAAGTAATACGTTAAATGAAGCGGGCGCGTTTGACTGTGTTATTTCTTCACCCTTCACGATAGCGTCGAACGCCGCGGAACGTCCCATAATGTCGTCCGATTTGATAGTAAGAATTTCCCGGAGCGTGTGTGCCGCGCCGTGACCGAGAAGCGCCCAGACTTCCATTTCTCCGAAGCGCTGACCGCCGCCTTGAGCCTTGCCTCCCAACGGCTGCTGGGTAATAAGAGAGTAAGGACCGATTGAACGCATGTGAATCTTGTCTTCCACCATGTGATGGAGTTTCAAAATGTACATAAAACCAATGGCGATATCTTGGTCAAACGCGTCACCGGTGCGACCATCGTACAGTTTCACTTTGCCTGTTTCCGGAATTCCAGCTTTCACAAGCTCGGATTTGATTTCGGTTTCGGTAGCACCCGCGAACGGAGGCACAATGGCCTGATAACCCAATATATTGGCCGCGAGCCCCAAGTGAAGCTCGAGAATTTGTCCCAAGTTCATACGCGAAGGCACGCCAAGCGGAGTCAGAATCAAGTCCACCGGTCGTCCGTCCGGCATGTATGGCATATCTTCTTCCGGCAAAATTCTTGAAATAACACCTTTGTTACCGTGGCGTCCGGCGAGCTTGTCACCGACGGAAACGGTGCGGAGTTCCGCCACCTCAATGTGAATGCGCTTGATGATACCGGAATCGAGCTTATCGCCTTTTTCCCGTGAGAATACTTTCACGCCGATAATCCGGCCGCGCTTGCCGCCTTCCATGCGCTTTGAAGTGTCTTTGACATCGCGAGCCTTCTCACCGAAGAGTGAACGCAACAGGCGTTCTTCGGGGGTAAGTTGGGTTTCGCCTTTGGGAGTAATTTTACCAACCAAAATGTCGCCCGGTCGAACTTCGGCGCCGATACGGACCACACCGTCCTCGTCGAGATTTTTCAGTTTGGCTTCACCAACGTTTGGAATATCGTGAGTGGTAATTTCCGGACCAAGCTTGGTGTCGCGAACATTGACGATAAACTCTTCGATATGAATTGAGCTGAACTTGCTGTTTTTAACGACACGCTCCGAAATAATGATAGCGTCTTCGTAGTTGGCACCCGACCACGACATAAACGCCACAAGCATGTTCTGACCCAAAGCAATCTGTCCGTTGTCACTCGAAGAAGTATCCGCCAATAGATGACCCTTCTTAACCTTGTCACCGAGGTTCACACTCGGTCTTTGATGAAAAGCGGTAAAACCGTTGGTTCGGGAAAAATTTACCAAATTGTATTCATGGTCCTTGCCTTTCGAGCTTTTAACGACAATTTTTGAAGCGTCGACGTGAGAAACCATACCCTCTTCTTCGGCCAAAACGATCCGCCCGCTATCGAGAGCGGCTTTTTCTTCAATACCGGTAGCAACCAACGGAGCTTCCGGAAGAATACAAGGGGTTGCCTGTTTCTGCATGTTCGAACCCATGAGCGCTCGGTTCGCGTCGTCATGGTTAAGGAACGGGATCATGGAAGTCGCGATGGAAAACGCCTGATTGGTGGCAACGTCAATATAATCGACTTCGGAAGGCTTGGCCAAACCCGGTTTGCCTTTGATGCGCACTTCGACTTCATCAATAGTGATTCGGCCGCTTTCGTCATAGTCGGTAGCAGCGTGAGCGATTTTAAAAGTTTCTTCGGCCAAAGCGTCCAAGTAATGAATTTCTTTGGTAACTACGCCGTCCGTCACCTTAGCGTACGGAGTTTCAATCATACCGAAGTCATTGAGTGTCGCGTAGGTTGAAAGGCGCAAAATCAGACCGATGTTCGGGCCTTCGGGGGTGTGAATGGGACAAAGCCTTCCGTAATGAGAAGGATGCACATCACGCACTTCAAAACCGGCACGCTCGCGAGTGAGACCGCCGGGTCCAAGGGCGGAAAGAGTGCGTAAGTGCTCAAGCTCGGAAAGAATGTTTTCCTGAAGCATGAACTGCGACAACTGGTTCGTTGTGAAAAATTCCTTAAGACGGGCCTGCAAGGGCTTCGGTGAAATAAACTGCACCGGCATGGTAACGTCGGGGTCAACGGTGGACATTCTGTCTTGAATGTTTCGCTTGATTTGAGACATACCGACGCGGATTTTCTGCTGCATCAATTCACCAACAAAACGAACACGTCTTGAACCGAGGTGGTCAATGTCGTCTTCGAGAGCGCCGGCGGTATTATTGAGTGTAATGATATGGGAAATAATCGTGGTAACGTCATCTAAAGTAATAGTGCGCACGGCAATCGCCTTCGCGTCCATTGATTTGCCGAAACGCTTGTTGAAACGGAAACGGCCGACTTTCGAAATGTCATAACGCTCGGCGCTCCAAATTGAATTGATGAATTCACGGGCGTTGTCCACGGTTCCAAGGTCACCGTCGCGCAACCTTTTGTGAACCTCAAGGTAGGATTCGTCGGCGGTCTTGGCGTGGTCTTTGGTTAACGTCGTGGCCAAAACGGGAGCCGCGTGAGGATTGTCTTTGAAAAGTGAGAAAATAGCCTCCTCGGTTTTGGCGCCCAAAATGCGAAGCAAAGAGGTTGCCGCGAACTTACGCTTGCGGTCAATACGAACGTAGATAGCACCGTCGGCGTCACTCTCGATTTCAATCCACGCTCCGCGGGAAGGAATAATCTTGGCACCGAAATATCGGCCACCCTTGATATCCTGAGCAGTAAAAGAAATACCGAATGAACGGGCGAGCTGCGGCACGATAACACGCTCGATACCGGAAACAATAAACGTGCCGTGGTTCGTCATGAGCGGAAAATCGGCGAGAAACAATTCTTGCTCTTTTATCGAACCGAGCACCTTATTTTTAAGGCGCACGGTTACCTTCAAAGGCGCTTCGTAAGAAAGCTTGTTGGCTTTGGCGTAATATTCGTCGTACTTCGCTTCGGAAAGTTTAAAACCGGTAAAATCCAGTTCGAACTTTTTTCCCGCATAATCTTTAATTGAGGAAAACTCCTTAAACACCTCTTCAAGTCCATGCTTCACTAGCCACTCAAAAGATTTGATTTGAGGTTCGACAAGGTTCGGAAGTGAAGTCAAAGCCTTTCGGTATTTACCGAAATGCTTTTGAGGACGATTACCCCCTTGAGTATCACCCTTCACAATCTCTTCGGTGGTGCCGTTTTGAAAAACTTGATGAGTGCTCATGAAAATTTAGATTAAAGATTAAAGTTGAAAGGTTAAAGTAAAACTTCAGAAAATCCAAATTCAATTTAAAAAATTAGACATAAATGTTAAATGTTTTAGTTTATTGCTTTAATCTTAAATCTGACACCTTAAAACTTTCCGCGCAAACACAAAAACCCCTTTTTTAAAAAGGCGGCAAAAATTTTCAGAGTTTTTATTTTTTATTAGGCAAGATATAAAGTAGGACCAATAAACCTTGAAATCCCTTCGTGTTTCCCCCGTAACACAATCTTGCGAAGATAGGCGGAAGTATATATGAAGCGGATTTTAATGTCAATAGACTTGCGTGGGGATAACCAAAACCCCTCTGGTATAATTGATTCCCAATATGTTTCGCCATAAAACCCTAACCACTCTTTTGTTACTGGCCGGTGTTTCCTTAATCGGCTTCTTAGTTTACGTAAACAACGATAACGCAAGGCTAAATCAAAACAACCCAGCAGTCGAATGGAGCATGGAGATATTCGACAAAATCAGAACCAACTATTGGAGTAAAATTTCGGAGGAGCAGTTGAGTAATCTATACACGCTCGCGATTGAAAAAATTTTAAACAGGCCACTTCTTCTTCAAGAGAAAAATCGTGAAGCACTAAAAAATCTTATGAACAAGGAACTGGCCGCGCTTGACGAAGCGAGTGGAAAAAAATTCGTGACGAGCCTCGCTACCGTGGTACTTTACAATCTTGAACCGGTTGGGCGAAACGCCCTTTATACTTCTCGTGACGAAGCCGCGCTCCGCGACCAAGTAAAAAACGTTGACCTTGGTAGAAACCTTTACGAAACGCTCGGCGCTACCAACGATGCTTCGCCTGAAGAAATTGAAAAGTCTTACGAGGTAAAAAAAGAGGAACTAAAGAAAGAAAACACTCCTGAAGCCAAGCGGAAAATGGAAGAACTTTCGTACGCCAAGGAAGTTCTGACAGTTACCGACTCGAAGAAGGCGTATGACGAGGCTAAAATCGAACCGACTGTTTTTGGAAAAACACTTTCACCGGAGGTTTATTACGTTTACATAAGCAAGTTTTCCCCAACCACTTTCGACGAATTCGTTAAATTACTTAGCGACACTAGCAATAAATCGAGCCTAAAGGCACTCCTAATGGATGTTCGTGGCAACATTGGCGGCGCGGTTGACATTCTCCCCTACTTTCTGGGACTATTTATAGGACAAAATCAGTACGCTTATGATTTTTACCATCAGGAAAATTACAATCCAAACAAAACCAAACTTGCAAAACTACCGAGCTTGGCCAAATTCAAAAACATCGCCATGCTTACCGATGACGGCACTCAATCATCCGCCGAAACCATGGCGGCAACTTTTAAACGCTTCAATACGGCGATAGTGGTTGGCAAAACCACAAAGGGTTGGGGTACAATCGAGAACACCTTCCCGATTGAGACCCTTATCGACCCCGTTGAACGATACAGCTTATTTTTGGTTCACAGCATTACGCTTCGTGACGACAGCCAGCCAATCGAAGGACGCGGAGTGGAACCTAATGTTGATATTACCAAACCGAATTGGCAAAAAACTCTTGAAGATTACATAAGTTACAAACCGCTTTTTAACGCCGTAAAAATCATGGCGGACAAAAAACCGGAAAAAATATAGGCCCGCGTGGGGTAGTGAACGGGTTCGCAGACTCATCACGGCTTTTCCGACACGAATCGTGATAACATAAAGTCTATGACCGACAAAGAATTCTTCGAACAAGCTCCCAAAAAACGCGTCGCATGCGGTGTCATTTTCTTTAACTCCAAAAAGGAAATTCTTATCGTCAAACTAACATATAAAGACGGCTGGACACTGCCGGGTGGCATTGTCGAGGAAGGTGAATCGCCAACCAAGGGTGCTCGTCGGGAAGTTATGGAAGAAGTGGGACTCACACTGTCGGACCCAAAATTATTGTGCGTTGACCACCGCTACAACGCCGCGGACAACGACGACGCGCTTATGCTTATTTTCTTCGGCGGAATACTTTCGGAAAAAGAAATCGAGAATATCAAACTACAAGCGTCGGAGCTGTCCGAACACCAATTTGCGACGCCCGAGCAAGCGTCAAAATTGCTGCGACACAAAATTGGCAATCGCACGGCAAAAGCGCTAAAAGCGTTAGCAACCGGCTCAATTGTCTACTTGGAAAACGGCGAGGAAATTTAGTTCTTATTCTGAAACCGTCACCGACTTCATAACCACCGGCGTAACCGGTCGATCGTTCGCTCCGGTTTGAACTTTGCCTATTTTGTCCACCACTTCCTGACCGGAAATCACGCGACCGAAAATCGTATAGTTGTGAGGAAGCGGGTAACTTTCAAGCATGATGAAGAACTGGCTACCGTTGGTATTGGGACCGGAGTTTGCCATCGCCAGTACCCCTTTCTTATACCCAGCTTTGGCGGATGGCGTGTTCGGGTCAAGCTCGTCCACGAATTTATAACCGGGACCACCCATGCCGCTACCTTGCGGGTCACCACCCTGAATCATAAAACCTGGGATTACTCGGTGAAAAATCAAGTTGTCGTAAAAACCCTTACCGGCGAGCGTCTTGAAATTCTCCACCGCTTTGGGTGCGTCTTTTTCGTAAAGCTCCAAAACTATTTTTCCGAAATTAGTATCGATGTTTACTTTATTCATAACTTTTTTTTGATTAATAATCGGCTCGGTCTTACTCCGCTCTCCGTCACTTACCGGCTGTAACGGTATTTGTGTCACACTCAGAGACCCTCCGGTAGAACTAACGGATACTTTATCCGGCGAATCCGGTATCGAGGTTTTATCATAAAGATAAAGACCCGAACCCAAAACCGCCACCAGAACCAAAACCCCAACCAAATTGATAAAAATATTTTTGTGCATAAAGTGATGTGTAATAATCGCACGGGTAAACTTTTAACTGACCGATTATAACATATCTGCTGTTCACGCCGAGGACCTATCCACAATGGTGGATTTGACATTATATTTAAAAGGTGTATAGTATTTAGATTGTTAATATTTTAAAATTTATGGAAAACAACATAAACGATTCTAGCACCACGAAATGGGTATGGGGCGCGGTGACCATTGTAGTCATAATTGGCCTTATCCTCATTGCCAAGAAAAACAATAAGCCCGAAATTCCGACTGAAGCGGTCGCCGTGGCCGTGACGAAACCGCAGCCGGAACCCGCTCCGATAGTGAGTACTACTACTCCCGTTGTGAAAAAACCGGCAGTGAGAACCGCCGTGAAAGTTCCGGCAACAACTACAAAAACGGCCGCGAACGTAATTCGTTACACTAATCGCGGATTTGAGCCTTCAGTCTTGGAAGTTAAGCGCGGCGAGAGTGTTGAGTTCGTAAACGAGAACGACAGCAAAGTGATGGTCATTCGCTCACACGACGAGAACCCTGAAAATTTCTATCCGGGTTTTTCACAGGAAGGTGGACCCCTTGGAAATGGAGGAAAATTTTACTTCGCTTTCACCCTCCCCGGCACATGGCTCTACTATAACCTAAACGGCAACAAAGAGCAGGGAGCGATTATCGTCAGGTAAGAATAGTAGGTAGTACTTAGTCGGTAGACACTAACAAAAAGAACCCCGCCGCGCTTCGCGCGGCGGATTTCTTGGTTCTCATTCGTGAATCTTGAATCTTTATTCTTGAATCTATTTAATCTTAATTACCTCCTCCCACGGTAATCCCATCTTCCCAAAGTGCCCGTAAGCAGCGGTTTGGCGGTAAATCGGTCTGAGTAAATTCAACCGTTCTATTATTGCGCGAGGGCGGAAGTCAAAATGTTTGCGTACAAGCTTCGATAAATCTTTACCGTTCTCGTCAACGGCATACACCATAAGAGGTTCGATATGACCAATGGCATAGGCAACAGACACTAGGCATTCCTTGGCAAAACCGTTTGCTACCAAATTCTTGGCCACGTACCGACACATGTACGCGCCGGAACGGTCCACCTTGGTCAAATCTTTTCCTGAAAAACAACCCCCGCCGTGCGGTACCAATCCGCCATAGGTATCGACAATGATTTTGCGTCCCGTCAGTCCGGCGTCCGCCTCGAACCCACCCTGAACAAAAAGACCGGTCGGATTAACCAAAATTTCCACGTCTTTCATGAGTACTCCAAGCACCGGCCGAATTAATTTTTCGGTTATGGTTTTTTTGATTTCCGTTTGAGTTACTTTCTTGTCATGCTGGCAACTGACCAAAACCGTGCGAATCTTACCGTTATGAAATGTCACCTGCGTTTTACCGTCAGGCTTTAGCCATTTGACGACACCGCTCGTGCGAAGCTTTTCGAGACCCTTAGCCAACTTGTGAACCAGCACCACGCCGAGAGGCAAAAACTCCGGAGTTTCATTCGTGGCAAAACCGTACATAATGCCTTGGTCCCCCGCCCCACCCGTGTCCACGCCTTGAGCGATATCCGGCGACTGAGCCACCAAGTATTCGTGAATGTCGAGCTTTTTGGTATAACCGATATCTTTGTAAACCTGCGCGGCTATTTTTTTATAATTAACTTTAGCTCGTGTTGTTACTTCGCCACCGATTACCAGGTGGCCGTGACTACCGAACGTCTCCACCGCTACTCGCGACTTCGGGTCTTGGGCAAGGCACGCGTCCAAAATACTATCCGAAATCTGGTCACAGACTTTATCGGGATGACCCGACGTAACACTCTCTACGGTATACGTATCATTTAACTTTTTGCTCATGATTGATTTTTAAGAAGCGAGGCGACTGTAAAAATCATCACCCCCTCACCAATTTCACCGAACAGACAACCTTTCTGAAATGACGCTTCATCGCGGAGGATATTCAGACAAGTGAGACAATCTCTTTCCGTAAAATTGGTGAGGGGGTTAAGAAAAATATAATCGCTACGCTCTTTATTTTTCTAAATTAAAAAAACCGCATTCAGCGGAAAGATTTTTACGACATTATCTTTCCCCGAAGGGTTCTGGTTAGCACTTTGTCTTTAGACAAGTTGCTAGGCGGATCATCGAGCCAGATGCTCTACGCGCCTTCTTGATAATTATTAAATTGTAGGAAAAGTATAAAGGATATGAAATTGGAACGCAAGCCGTACCATATATAGTGAGAGCCGGCTCGCGTAAATGCAAAGCCGGCTCGTGGAAAGCGTTTTTCGACTGAAGGATTTTTGGGAATCAAAGTTTTCCCCCCCCCTCAAGCGTAAACCACGCCCTCCGTTGCACCCTAAATCAAAAGAACAAATGCTGAACGCGGCTGTCTGGTAACCCGACACGAAGCGTATATTCGTAACCAACGAATACGCCTGCAGTCGATACCTGCCGACACAAACCCCAAAATGTCGGCTGCCGGATTAGGACCTCGTCAAACAATTCACCGTTGTGATAACTCACAAATGCTCTTCCGGTGACAAAAACCGAGTGCCGCGTTCAGCAAGAGGAAGAGAATAGCATGCTATTGGAAATAACGCAACCGCAACGTCTTGAGCCTCGTCAACATCACCACCCAGACAAAAAAATACCTCAGCAGGAAGCTAAGGTGATTAAAAACGTTCAAAAATCGAAAAAAAGCCTACTCTGTCCGGCCGAGCCCCAAAACAAAGTGGCATATTGGACTTAAAAACAGTCCGTGTTCGGCCAAGAAATCGGGTGTATCTGGGCCAAACAGGTTTCCCGCATGGACTGTCCTTACGTTTGTTTTTTGAATCGTCTGGTTCTTCCGATGGTTGGTTTGATGGTTCTGGCATAGTTCAATGGTGCTCCTGTTATTCTATGACCGAAAGGAAATATGTCCAGCAGTTGTTATCGGCGCGAGTATATTCTAGACCAGCGACATCATGGTAGAATGATTCTATGGAAAAAGGGGTTGATTATACTGGAATATGTGTAGTTTTCTATTGTCATGACGGCAAAGGAAACTTTGTGATGAGTAAACGAAATAAGAATTGCAGGGATGAGCACGACACGTGGGACCCTGGTGGAGGCGGCATTGAATTTGGAATACCCATTGAAAAAAATCTGGAAAAAGAAATTAAAGAAGAGTACTGCACCAACATACTCAAGACTGAATTTTTAGGAATTCGAGATGTGCATCGGAAAAACGCAGGAAGAAAAACCCATTGGATTGCGCTTGATTTTAAATGCTTAGTTGATCCAACAAAAGTCAGGAACGGTGAACCTGATAAATTTGATGAGATAGGGTGGTTTACACTTGATACGCTTCCCTCTAAACTTCATTCTCAAATGCCGAAATTTATTAAACTCTATGACAAAAAACTCCGCTCATAAGAAAGTGGCAATTTTCGACGTTGACGGGACCATTTTCCGTTCAAGCCTCCTCATTGAGTTTGTGGAAGCTTTAATCGCCGCCAAAGTATTCCCCGAAGAAAGCCGCTACGCCTACGAGCTTCACTATAAACGCTGGCTCAACCGTACCGGCAGTTATGAAAATTATATTGAGGGAGTTATCGATGCGTTCATGAAACATTTGAAAGGTGTCTCATATGAAGACTTTGACCGCGTCGGCAAAGAGGTGGTGGAAGCAAACAAAGGAAAGGTTTATCGCTACACCCGCGACCTCGTGAAAAAATTAAAGCGTAAGGGCTATTTTCTGTTGGCCATTTCCCAATCGCCGAAAGGCCTCCTTGACGACTTTTGCAAACGACTCGGTTTCGACAAAGTCTACGGGCGCTTCTACGAACTTGGCGAATCGGACAGGTTTACCGGCCAAGTCGTCGACCTAAATATCATCGCCAACAAAGCGAATGTCGTCCGCCGCGCCGTAGCCAAGGAAAAACTCACTTTAAAAGGTTCAATCGGTGTCGGTGACACCGAGGGTGACGTACCAATGCTCGAGCTTGTCGAGACGGCGATTTGCTTCAATCCCAACGCGCAACTTTACCGCTTCGCTAAACTGAATAAATGGAAAGTGGTGGTGGAACGCAAAGACGTGGTGTATGAAATAAAATAAGTAAAATTTAATTGCTTTAGTGTTTCCTAAAGTTTATTTAATCAGCATATACGTATTAAATAAACCTTAGGATTTTGGGATTTTTTGAATATTCGATTGTTTCCACTCGTCAATTTTCGCGCGGTGGCCCGAAAGAAGGATTTTGGGGACGCGATAATTCTTACCCTTATATTTAAAAACTTCGGGTCGAGTATAGACATCAGAACTTGAAACACGAGACTCTTCAAGCGAATTAAAATCACCGAGCACACCCTCCAATTGACGGGAGATAACGTCTATCATAAGCATCGCCGGCAATTCCCCGCCGGTCAGCACAAACGGCCCGACGGAAATCTCTTCAACTTTGAAAGCCTTTTTGACGCGGGCGTCAATGCCTTCATAGCGACCGCAGATGATAATTATGTCCGAGCACTTCCCTGCCATCTTTTTGGCGTATTCGTTGGTAAATTGTTTTCCGGATGGATTTAACCAAATGATTTTAGTTTGTAGTTCGCAGTTTGTAGTTTGTAGTTTTTTTGAATTACCTATTCTCTTATTCGCGCGAATAAGAGAATAGGCTTTTTCGATAGCGCGAATAACGGGTTCGGCCTGTATTACCATTCCGGGGCCGCCGCCGTACGGTTTCCGGTCAACTCTGTCGTGCTTATTTTCGGCGAAATCGCGCGGGTTATAAAACTTAACCTTTATTTTTTTATCCTCAATCGCCCGCTTCAAAATAGACTCCCCTAAGTAAGAGTCGAACGCGTGGGGAAATAACGTGATGAGGTGGAAAGTCATTTTAGGAAGGGTTTAGAGTTTAGGTTATAGGGTTTAGTAAAAAAAGGCAAGAAAAATGTCGCCCCTAGGTGAGCGACAAACGAAATATTTCAGGCAAAATTAAATTAATCCCGTCACAGAGTAAACTCGCTTTTCAAAAGCGTATGGGGTCGCGAGTAAATTTCTGGCAATGTGGATAGCTCCCATGGCGTACGGCCACAATCCGTGCACTCGCGTTCTTATCTCCACCTCAAGGTTAGGATAGGACCACGTAATCCAGTGGTAAGCATGACGGCGCAGGTGGTCTTCCGGAACGCCAAGCTGCCGCTGTAATGCCGGAGCACGAATTGAGCGTATCTTTTCCTTTGACAAACCGACGGCATCAGCAAACGTAACCGCCGTTCCTGGAACAGATGTTTTACTTTCCTGATGAGATTCCGCCATATCAGCTTCCTGAAACCCACTGATGGATTCAAATTTTTGATGCATACCTCTGACCCAACCAAAGAGACTCACAATAGGCAGATCGAGATTGGGCGCGTCCACCACCACCGTATTCACTTTGGCCGGAAGTTGCATTCCGGTTGAAGCCTGAATGAGAGGGATGCCTCGCTCCTCACAAAAACGGAGCACGTCGGGCAGAATCGTCCCCGTTTTGCTGCAGTGAACCGCAACTGATTCGGGAACCGACGCTGCTGTAGCATCAAAAGATGCGTGACTGACTGAAAGGTCTTGGCAAGCAAATATAGGCCCCTGGGGCAGAGCCCCAGGGTAATATATGAACTCGCTTCGCTCGTCCGAACGCGGGGCAAAGCCCCGCGGTATTAAACCTACAGTTCGTCTTCGCTCGGACGCTGTGTGAAATCGGAATTTCCCACGCGCTCCTCGCTAGGCGAAATAAAAAAATTGAAAATTTTCAAAACTGTGATAAGGTGTCAATCGGCACAATTACCTTGAACTTTTGAAATTATGGAATTTTTTACCAACACCACAACGAATTTTTTCATCGTCTTAGCCCTCCTCACTATAGCTGTTCTTACCCCAGTAGTGGGATACCTCATACGAAGCGACCGAGAAACCCGAGCCACAAACGCGGCGGCTGCGGAAAAGGTTACCTCGGAAATGCTGGAAATGTTCGGTTGGAGTCACAAAAAAATATGGGTCTGCCCACGAAAAAGACAATTCGTCTTGGTACTCCTCGGCGTCATGCCCGAACACCGTAAGGTATGGGCCAGGGTGAGTATGGACAACATGAATCTCAAAATTGCCATCGAATACTATCTGCCTGATGTCAGCACTACCCATATCCACTGGGCCAACATACTCTCACGAAATTTTGAGAAACGAGGTCTTTCAGTTGACGTAGTACCTGTTTCAAAACAGCCCGAACCGGGTGAAATCGTTGACCCGAATTCCTATGACCCCGACGAAGGTAGCGATGCCCTACCCCCTTTCAGTCGAAACTGATTAAGGGGTTTTTCTATTTACAAAAACAACACAAAACCGCCTCTCGGCGGTTTTGTGTTTTGCTAGTGCCTAGTTTCCCAGTTCCTAGCGCCTATTTAGATTTTCAAATCTTCGAGAGACTCGTCAACCGTCTTAGTCGTCTTTATCTCGCGGGGAGCGGCACCTTCCGGCTCATTGATCTTCAAGTTAACGCGGGCATTGTTCTTCATGCCTACGACCCGAAGCAGTGTCCTGATGGCCTTTGCCGTATTACCCATTCGTCCGATGATTTTACCCATATCGGCGGAATTGAGGGAAAGGGTCAAAAGCACTCCCATCTCGTCTACAGTTCGAACGACTTTTACATCATTCGGATTGTCAACAAGAGCTTTCACTACATACTCCAGAAATTCAACATCTCCTTCCTTTTTCATGTCAGTGATTTTTGATTTGTAATTTTGAATTTATACAGTACTTTCGACCGATTACGCGGTAATTTAATGCTGCCGCCTCGTTACGTACTGCTAGGGTATAGTATAAAGTGAAAAGAAAAAAGTGTAAAGCCCCACACCCATCGGCCGATGGGTGTGGGGGTAAAGTGGAAGAAAGCCCCCGTTCCGCGAAGCAGAACGGGGGCTTTCTTATTTGTTATTAGGATTTGACCTCTTCTTTTGGAACCTCGGCCGCAGGAGCGGCCTCAATGGCGGGAACTTCGACTTTCGCTCCCCCTTCCTTTTTGACCTCCTCTTCTTTTTTAATAGGTCGCTTAAAAGGCAACACGTTTATCTTCTTTCCTTCAATCACTTTCGTGTGAACCAAAAAATTATGAAGTGTGCCTGACAACTGAGCGCCTTTGGAAATCCAGTACTTTACGCGGTCAGCCTTAATGATTTTACTCTTGTCATCGCGAGGGTCAAAGGAACCGAGTACCTCGAGAAAACGCCCGCTCTTGGTGCTGTTCTTAGAATCGGTCAAAACGACGCGAAACGTCGGTATATTCTTCCTGCCCACGCGCTGTAATCTGATTTTTAGCATGGGGTGTATGCTATCAAAACAACGGAGTAACGTCAAATTTTTTAAAAGAAAAACCGACGTATCAAAACATCGGCTTACACAAGACAACCATTGTCGGTATCAAATGAAATTAACGTAACTCCTCCGGTCAAACTTGCCGGTCACTGATTGAGCCCTTTTCCTCGGCTCTGACAAGACGAGCAAGCGGGGGTAGCGATTGTTAGTTCGAAAAAGTCTCACAAAGATTCGAGAACTTTCTCACCTCTACAGGATCCAACCGAACTGTGACCAACACGTTATCGGGAGTCCGATGGTCATCCTCGTATGACTCAACCGCACGAATTGACTTAAATTCCCTCCCCACGTCATCGCCACTCGGGATGGCAAATTCGTTGCCAAACCCTTGCAAGAACTGCCATAACTGTTGCTTTGGAACGCTCACCGTAACGAGCATCTTCAGACTGACTTGTTTAATCATAATGAATCTCGGTTGATTTTTCGGACACCCAAAACTTGAAGTGTAATTGGTATTCAAGCTTTTCTTGTGTTAAACTACCACACTATGAAGAAAAGTCAAAAGAACAAACGAACGCTTTCAGAACCCCTTCATAATTCTCCCTTTCCTAAAGGGGGTACCCGTAGGGGGAGGGATTTAAATCCTCCGTCTCGCCGACTCAACCCCCCTCCTTTTAAAAAGGAGGAACTAAGAGGGCTTATTCGCATCACCGGTAAAGGCTCGGGCTATGTTGAGATTGAAGGAATAGAAGATGATGTCTTGATTGAACCGGAAAATCTCAGTACTGCGCTTCATAAAGATGAAGTGGAATTCGCCACTCTTCCTAAAAAAATAAAAGATAGGACGGCAGGTAAAGTGCTTAAAGTCATCAAGCGGGCAAAAAAAGAATTTGTGGGCACACTGGAACACGAGAATGGCCGGCTGTTTCTCATACCCGATGATAAAAAAGTCTACAAAGACATAACGATTGTCGGAGACGTAACCCCCGAAGCGAAAAACGACATCAAGGCGCTTGTTGAGATGCTCGAGTGGACCGACCCGAAAAAAAATCCGGAAGGAAGAATCCTAAAAATCATCGGCAAAAAGGGTGTGCATGACGTTGAAATGGCCGCCATTGTTCTTGAAAAAGGTTTTGACACAGAATACCCCGAAGACGTACTCCGCGAAGCCGAGGCAGTGTCAAAACAAACAAACATCTCCCCTTCCGAGATCGCAAAGCGTCGCGACTTTCGCTCGACACTTACTTTCACCATTGACCCCGTTGACGCCAAAGACTTCGACGACGCGATTTCCTTTAAAAAATTACCGAATGGAAACTTTGAAATAGGCGTGCATATTGCCGACGTTTCTCATTACGTTCGGGAACATACGGCACTTAACCGCGAAGCCCTAAAGCGCGGTTTTTCGGTATATCTTGTCGACCGTACCATCCCGATGCTTCCCGAAGCACTATCGAACGTGGTGTGCAGTCTAAACCCAAATGAAGACCGTCTCACCTTTTCGGCGGTGTTTGAGCTGGACCAAAATGGCCACATAAAAAGCCGATGGTTCGGTAAAACGGTCATTCATTCGGCAAAGCGTTTTAGCTATGAATCGGCACAGGAAGTTCTCGACGGTAGGTCCGCTGAACACAAGGATGCGCTTGAAACTTTAAACGCCATCGCCAAAAAATTGCGGGATGAAAAATTCAAAAAAGGCGCTATTGATTTTGAGCAGGACGAAGTGCGATTTGAGCTAGGTGAAAACGGCCGACCGTTACGAATTTACAAAAAAGAACGTCTCGACACTCATAAACTTGTTGAAGAATACATGCTCCTAGCGAACAAAGAAGTAGCGGAATTTATCTTCAAGGCCCGTGCCAAAAAACAGAGCGATGAGCCTTTTATTTACCGTATCCACGACCTCCCCGACCGCGAGAGAATCGCCAACTTGGGAATTTTCGTCAAAGCCCTCGGCCACAATCTTCATTTGAGCAAGGGTTCTGTTTCCGCGAAAGACCTGACGATGCTGTTCGAACAAATCGGCGGTCGGGCGGAAGAATCCATGATTAAAACCGCCGCCGTGCGCAGTATGGCCAAGGCTATTTATTCGACCACAAACATCGGACACTTCGGACTTTCGTTTGAATATTACACACACTTCACTTCCCCCATCCGCCGTTACGCCGACTTACTGGTACACAGAATCCTCTTCCACCACCTTAACGGCACCTCAATCCCCGCGAACGAATGGCACTCCTACGAAAAAATGGCTCGTGAAAATTCCGAACAGGAAATCGCCGCGGCTGAAGCCGAACGGGACTCCAAGAAATTGAAACAGGTGGAATATATGAGCGAAAGAATCGGCCAAGTCTTTAGCGGTATCATTTCCGGTGTTACCGACTGGGGCATGTATATAGAAGAAAAGGAAACCCGTTGTGAAGGCATGGTGAAACTCCGCGACCTTGGGGACGATTACTATATTTTGGACGAAAAAAATTACTGCCTAATAGGTGAAAAGACCAAGAAAAAATACTCACTTGGCGACACGGTGAAATTTAAAGTCGCGGCTGCCGACGTGGAGCGAAAAACTCTGGACTACTCGCTGGCTTAAAAAACACAAATGAAAAGCCCCGAACAGCTTTGCTGTTCGGGGCTAGCGTAATGCTCAATCGCGGAAAACCGCGGAGGTGATGTAGGCGCTCACCAAGGCCTCGGTTTCTTTTCTAGTATCGGGATTGAACCAAAAACCGAAATCCAAAGTGATACTGCCACCACCGATACCTTTTCCGTCCTCGGTAACTTTGGCGCCGAAAGAAGGACCAAGCCGCTCTCGCAAAAAAAGACCAAGGTCTCGAGAGCTGTCCGTGTTTCGGGCGCTTACGCGCACACGTTTTTCCTTTTCCAAAAGACACCACACCACGACCAGCGACACCCCGTCTTGACGAATCAAGAGGTCAGCGATGGTCGACACGTCATCACCAACCTCAGATGGCACAATACCGATGTTCGTGACAAGCCTTGCGCTTTTCTGGACTACCTGCTCCAAAGAGCGTCGCAAATTGCTGTAGTAGGTCAAAGGCAAGGGGTAATTAAAGAGATGTCGAAATTCATCCTCGTTAACCACATTCTCGACCAGGGCCTGCGCAAGCCGGTCGCGCTTACCACCCCGAAGAAGATTGTCGGTGTCGGTCCGAATACCCAACGCAAGCATCATCGGAATCACGGGCTCGAGCAAGTTGAAATCCACCTCTAGCGCTGTAAATAACTCGACAACCATAGTACTTGCGGCACCAACGTCCTCAACCCAAACAAAGGAATCTCCTGTTTCAACCACATCCTTGTCGCGATGGTGGTCAATGACAACCAGCGGTGAATTCTTTAGTTCAATGCCCAGACGAGCATCCGCTACTTTTGAAGAATCCACAAGGATAACGTGTCGGTTATCGTCCGGCTTCCAATTTTTAATCGACTGAAAAACGTCATACAGGCCGTATCGGGTCATTGCCACTTGATTTTGCTTGTGGCTAATCGCCCCACAGTAATAAATGACAACGTCATTTCTGCCTCGAATCTGCTTGATGAGATACGCTAGACCCAAGGCGCTCCCGATAGCATCGGGATCAACTTGGGTGATAATGATGGCGAAGCCCCTCTCAGCCCCCATAATAACCTTCTTGAATTTATCAACACGTTCGGCTGTTAATCCAGTGTTCATGCAGTGTTTAGTTGGTTTTTTTGGTTTTGGAAAATTGACAAAATTACAAATATAACCTCAAAAATATTAGCACGAATATAAATCTTTGTCAAAGCCTAAAGTAAGGAAGCGAAAAAGAAAAAACTGAGCGGTTGCTCAGTCGGGACGTTGTAAATTAGGAGGAATCCGCTTTCTGTATGACGTTGGTGATTCGCCGTGAATTTTCTTAAATGACCGGCGAAATGTACTCACGTTATTAAACCCGACAGCTAAGGAAATTTCAGCCTCAGTGTAATGCGGGTTCAAAACCAACCCACGGGCCTTTTCCACTCTGGCGTCCTTCACAAAATCGGCAAAACGCTTACCTGTCGTCTCCTCAAATAACCTAAGGAAAGTTAGAACTTTATGAACACCAATTTTGTTTGAAACACGAAACGCGTTCAAATCCTCATTGATGTGTTCACGCACAAATTGCTTTGCTCGTTCCACTACTCCGCCTGTATCAACTTCTAAAATAGTTTTTTGCATAAGTATCCATTTCAAAACTTAGCACACACTAACAAAAGGCCGCTGAACGGTCAATTCATCGCGGATTTTTGATAAAACTATTTAGCGACAGCGACAGCTTCTTCGAAAGCGATAGAGAGCAATTTTGAGACACCGCCCGAACCCATGGTCACTCCATAGAGCACTCCGGCGCGGGACATAGTCTCGCGATTGTGCGTGATAAGAATAAGCTCGGAAAGTTTTGAGAGGCTTTCTATCATATCGCCGTATTTCTTGGAATTTGCCTCATCGAGCGCGGCGTCAGTTTCGTCGAGAATCACAAACGGCGGCGGATTGACTTGGGAGATAGCGAAGAGAAGCGCGATGGAAGTGAGCGCCCTCTCACCTCCGGAGAGCATCATGAGGCCTTTGATTTTCTTGCGCGGGAGCGACACTTCGATTTCGATACCCTCCGAAATTTCTTCGGGGTCTTCGAAAGAAATTTCTGAGGACAAGCCTTCTTCTACATCGGATAGATTAATATCCGTATCACTTTTTTTCTTTTTCACCTCGCGAATAATTTCGAGCTTGGCCGAGCCTCCACCGAACATAAGAGTAAAAAACTGCCCGAACTGACTGTTGATTTTCTGCACTCCATCGCGGAATTCGGAAGCGAGCTTTTCTTCGAGCTCCACGATAAGATTCTTCAGAGAATCGGCGGACTTGTGCAAATCAACAAGCTCACGCTCCAAAAAAGTATCCCGTTCGCTGGTTTCTTTATATTCTTTAAGCACGTCTTCCCCACCGCCCGCGCCCGCGTCTTCAATGCGAATTTTCATTTTTTCAATCAGACGTTTTCGGTCTTCTTGCGCGGGGCGGTTTTCAGCCGCGATTTCCGCCGCGGAAATCGCGGCTCCCGATTCATTTGCAACCACGACCAAATCAAAACCAAGCACGTCCCTACCCAAAAGTATTGCCACTTCGTGCAACTCTCTTTTGAAATCCCCCTCGATCAAAACCAGTTTTTCCTCCCGCGCTTTAAGTTCGTATAAAACTCCGCGAATGGTGTTCTCCTCGCTCATAATCCGAAACACCGCTCGTTCGGCTTCCCGACCCGAATCTTTCTCACGGTTAATATCCGCCTGTAAAGCGCTGTAATTTTTGCGGAGTACCATTTCCCGTTCGTTCACCGTTTTTAATTTACCATCAATTTTTTCCCGTTCCGCCTTAAGCCGCTTCATTTCTTCATCGGACTGCTTTTCCAAGCCGGCATCGGTTAATTGCCTGTGCCTTGCCACAAATTCCGTAAACGTCCGGCGAACAAAAGTGAAAAACGCCATAACAGCCCCGTCATCGCGGGATTTCTCAAGCTCGGTAATCCTTCCTTCAATAATGCTCGCGACACTCTCCACGTCCCGAAGCGGCACGCTTCGGTTCTCCTCTTTGGTTGCCATTTCCCGCTCGCGCTTCAAAATACGCTCTTCGGCAAGCACGGCACCTTCAATCCGCCCCAACTCACGGACCAAAGCGTCTTTTTCGTTCCGAACCGCCGACAAATCACTTTCCAATTTGATAATTTCATCGGATTTGGCGTCATGCGTCGCCGACTTTTCCAAGACCTGTTTGGCCACCGAGAGCTCCTGCTCCAACCGCTTCAATTCCTCAGTAGGCTTTCGTCGTTCGTTCTCAAGATTTTTTTTATGCTCCTTGAGATACGTATCTTCCCGCTTGAAATATTCCTTTGAAAGTTTTCGCAACTCCTCCTTAAGTTCCAAAGTCTTCTCCACTTTCTCCACCTGCTTTTTCAAAAATTTGAGATGCGGAGCGATTTCGCGGCGGAGCGACTCTACCGACTTCATGTTCTCCTCTGTTTTCTCAAGTTTTCGTTCCGACTCCTCCCGCTTGTATTGGTAAATTTTAAGACCCAAGGCGTCCTCAAGCATTTCCCTTCTCTCTTTACTGTTGGCATTTAATATTTTGTCCGCCTCACCCTGTGAAATAATGTGGTGCCCCGACGAGCCGATATGTGCCCCCGCTAAAAGCTCGATAATATCTTTGAGCCGAACCAACGTGCCGTTGATTGAATACTCGCTCGACGAATCGCGATAAATCACCCGCTCAAGCGACACCTCATCAAAATCAACGTTGAGAATTCTTTCGCGATTATCAAACACCACTTTAACAGAAGCTCTGTTCGCCCGTGCCGCGTCTCCCCCGCCGTTCCAAATCAAATCTTCCGTGCGCTTACCACGCATGGATTTGATGGACTGCTCACCGAGGACAAACCTAAACGCTTCGGCGATATTACTCTTCCCCGAACCGTTCGGTCCCACGATGGAGGTAATCGGCGTCGAAAACTTCAACTCCGTCTTTTTGGCGAAAGATTTAAATCCAGAAAGTTCCAAAGATTTTAGATACATGATTGATTTTCTTAACGAGTCGGCGAGTTGTAGAAAGTCATCACCCAGCACATATTTTACCGAACTGAAATAAACTTTTTACCTTAGTTACGTAGCATAATAACAACAATTTGCCACAATCAATTTTCAGTAAAATATGTGCTGGGTAAAGGAAATATACTCACTTCGCTCGTTATTTCCCATTAATTATAGCTTTTTTCAGGCAAATAAAAAAGCCATCCTTGTGCTAACAAGGATGACCCTGAAAGAAACCTAAACCGAATTATGCGGCAATTCGTGATTCAATCTCAAAAGCGCTTCGCACCGACCTCTCAATCTGGTCGAGATGGGATTGTTTTTTCGCGATGCTCGCGTTGGCGATTGAACGAAGTTCTCGGAGAACCATCAGTCCCCAAAATGGCTGACCGCTCACTGCCTGCAACAACTCTGCATCATCCCGAATCAGAGACAGATGGAATGAGTTTACTTCCACTCTATTGACGCTGGTGTATCCATCCGAACGGGAGGTTTCCCGAGAAAGCAACCGCTTGAGCGTAACCCATTCCCCCCCCTGACTCAAAAAGAGGTAGCGCTCGGTAAGCCGATTGTCCTGCCACTCTTCCACTTCCGGCCGGGACAGGTGTTTGCGGAGAAACAAAGGACCCATAAGCATCAGTCGAGTGCTTACAGTGACTCCATCTCCCAAGAAGACATTGTGGGGTGCCACATTGCCCAAATAAGGAAACCCTGAAACCGTTTTTACCTCCAAGACCATCGGGAGGAACTCGGTGTACGAAAAGTATTTCAGATACGGTTTGTAGAACATCAGTGCGGCCTGAACAATCTCAAGCCACCCTTCAGGAGTTATGGTGTTAGGGTCTTCTTTCCGGCCCTTAGTGATGTACTGAATCGAATCTGCAATTGCGCTGTTGGACGGATCCATTGTCAGCTCTTTCTATTTGTGCGCTCGGGACGTATCCGTATTGCGCCTTTTTGTCTTGAACTATCGCGAAATCGGCAGAAACCGCTCCGCTTTCCCTTTTTTTCCCGATTTTCACACTACCACACACCCAGCATTTTCACAACTTAGTAAGTACCCCAAATTACGAAATCCCAAAACCGTTTGAAACAGTTGCCAACTCCAAAACCCGCAGTCCTCTGCGGTTTTTGCGTGTGCATTACGAGATGAAAGA
>Ga0075978_105_pt1 | contig 50831 bp, 52 predicted proteins | sample RifGroA2_FD_68054 | JGI IMG/M metagenome (GOLD analysis project Ga0075978, IMG submission 68054) | Parcubacteria bacterium GW2011_GWA2_47_16 | reverse complement strand
CGGAGGCGGGAAGCGGAGGCAGAGAGTGCCGAGTCGGCGAGGCTCGATTAGTTACTCTTTGCTTGAAAATAGGTTCTAGCCGAGTACAATAGAGACTCCAAAGTACAATCTATCTTGAATATACATCTTTTGTGCTGTACACTACTGACAAGGGTGAATGTTTGGGGAGAGGAGGAATGACCGCTTGGAGCCCGTCGCAGTTCGGAGAACGAAGACTTCAGTTTTTGTGCATTCCATCTGATTCGGCCTTCTTGCGGTTCCTCCCCATCGATTTTTGTTCTTCTCTATTTTTAAGGAGGCGCCTAGGAACGCTGCCGCCGGCTGGTCTCTTGACCAGTCCGGCGGCAAAAATTATATATTGTTTTAGGTATGTAACCTATCTCAAGCGATAGCTATAGATAGGTTACGTATTACAGTATAAAAACTTCCATAATAGGGAAGTAATTTTTGTAAAATTCTAAGCAACTTAAAATGTCTAGTTTACCCCGCACCTTGAATGCCTCGCGCTTGTGCGCGGGGCTCGAGCGGTCTTGCCGCAGAGTTTAGCCCTGCGGTCAAGGTGCGGGGTTTACGCCGGAGTGTATAAAAGCTTAAGTTTCGCCAGTCCCCGATGCACTTGGACAGCTATGGTGTTTTGTGATTGGCCGGTGATGCGCGACATTTCTTTAAGTGACAAGTCTTGCGCGTACCGCATACGCATCGTTCTTTGATATTTTATGGGGAGCACCCCTATCAATCGAATCGCCCTTTTACCGTCCAAAACATTAAACATGCGTTCGGAGTGGTCAACGCTCGGCTCGTACCCTTCTTCCATGAGAACGTCGAGGGAGGCTGTTTTGTGTTTTCTGTATTGGTCTACGATAAGGTTGTTTAAGACATGATAGAGAAAAGCTTTCATCACTTCGATTTTTCCACCGCGCACCAGGTACTTCCACGTCTTTAGAAAGGTTTCTTGCACCAAGTCCTCGCCGATCTCATGGTCGCTCACCTTATAGTAGGCATGGGCATTAAGACCCTTCTCAAAGTCGTGGTGTGCCACGGCCAATACCTCTTTTTGTTCTGTTTCCTGTAGGGTGGTCATTAAGATTGTATTAAATTTAACGTTAATTTAATAATACTAGTATAGTGCCTAATTAAAGTCAACTAATACAATTGCGTACAAGGCCAGTACCTGTGGATAACCCCGTAGTAGATCCCGCAGTAAAGAAAGAACTTGCTACAGGACTTCGCTCTAAGACTTGCTTGTTTTCTGGGCGTATTACGAAAAGCTGTCCTGTAGTGAGTAGTCTCTACTGCGGGATTCACTACGGGGATAACTATTAATGTAAAATTAATAATACCTTGCATATAGTGGCAGAAGGTGCTATATATAAGCGTATATGCCAATCTTAATTGTCGAGGACGAAAAGAAGCTAGTAGATATATTAAAACGCGCTTTAAAAGCCGAGCGGTATTCGGTGGATACGGCTTATGACGGAGAGGAGGGTTTGGAGAAAGCCATGAAGAATAATTACAGTATGATTATTCTTGATATTTTACTTCCCAAAAAAGACGGTTTCGCCGTTTGTAAGGAACTGCGGGCGCGTCAGATTCACACGCCTATCATTATGCTCACCGCCAGGGGGAGCAGTGAGGACAGAGTGGCCGGACTTGATGCCGGAGCGGATGACTACTTAATAAAACCTTTTGGTATCACTGAACTGCTTGCACGAATTCGCGCCGTTCTGCGTCGCCGAAAAACAACCGACTCGGACATAAGCAAGATTGCCGATTTGGTTATGGATAAAAAGAAGCATGAAGTTACCCGCGCGGGCCGTGTTGTCTCACTTACCCCGAAAGAATATAAACTTTTGGACGTGCTTCTTTCCAACCGAGGAGAAGCGATTAATAGGCGAAAGCTCATTGACCACGCTTGGGGCCCTGATTTTAAGGAGACCAATAACGAATTAAACGTACATATTAACTATCTGCGTGCAAAGATAGACAAAGGAAGTAAGAAACCTCTAATTCACACCATAAGAGGGGTTGGGTTTGTGTTGAAGGAGTAACTCTATGAGACGCCGCGCTTCAATGGACGGTGCGCGGCATGATTTCGCAAAATCAAATGAAAATAAAACAACCTGCCGTAACGGCGAAAGCCCTTCATCTCAAAGTCAAAGAACTCGCCGTAACGGCGAGGGAGAAGGAAGTAATCAGGCGAAAGCTCGCCGTAACGGCGAGAAAGCTTAGCGTGAAAGCAAAACAGCTCGCGGTGACCGCGAAGAACCTCGGCCTCAAAGCGAAAGAACTGGCCGTCGTCGCGAAGGAGAAGGAGGTTATAAGACAAAAACTCGCCGTTACCGCTGAAGAACTTTGCGTTAAGGCAAAAGAGTTAGCCGTGACGGCAAAAGAGAAAGAAAGCATTAGACTTAAACTTGCCGTTACTGCCGAGAAGCTACGCCACAAAGCGCGCGAACTCGCCGAGATTGCGAAGGAAAAAGAACTTGTCAGACAGAAGCTCGCCGTGACGGCAGAGGCACTTCGATTGAAAGCAAAAGAGCTCGCGGTGACTGCGGAAGCACTTCGAGGTAAAGCCAAGGAGCTTGCCTTAATCGCCCTAGAAAAAGAGGAAGTTAGACAGAAGCTCGCCGTCACGGCGGAAGAGCTTCGAATAAACGCTGAAGAACAAGCAAAAATTGAGGCATACTCAAAAGAATCCGAGGTCAGGTACCGCCGTCTTTTTGAGACTGCTCACGACGGTATATTGATACTTAATTCGAAAACCGGCCAAATTACGGACGTGAATCCATATCTCGAAAAACTTCTCGGTTATTCCAAGAGTGAATTTTTAAACAAAAAACTCTGGGAGGTCGGGGCGTTCAAAAATCTGAAAGCGGCTAAAGATGCCTTTAAGATTTTACAAAAAGACGGTTATTTGCGTTATGAAGACCTACCTCTCGAAACAAAAGACGGGCGGTCTATTGAGGTTGAATTCGTGAGCAACTCTTACATGGCCGGTGAAACTCTTGTTATCCAATGCAACATTCGGGACATCACAGAGCGCAAGAGATTGGATTTGATAAAAGAAACAAAAAGGTTGCTTGACGAAGAACGTTCGAAAGTTGAATCTATCGCCGACGCGACCCATGAACTGCGTACCCCTATCGCCATTATAAAAGGTAATGTGGATTTGGCTTTGCAAAGTAAGGAGAAGAACCCGAAATCCGCGAAGAGCGCTCTCCGCGCCATAAATTACGAGATAAAGCATCTTTCAAGCATCCTTAGCGAGCTTAGCCTTGTAACCTCCAAAGCTTGGGAATTGAAAAACCGAATTTTTTTCGAGAAGCTAAACTTGAGGTCTCTCATTTCAGTAGTAGTAGAGAGGTGTAAAGCTCTCGCTTATAAAAAAAATGTTTCCATCACCACCGGAAAAATTCCGGATGTTACCATTTTGGGAGACAAGATGTACTTGGAGAAAATGCTCATCAACCTCATCAGGAATTCCATCATCTACGGCCACAAAAATGGACATACGGGAGTCAGCGTCGAGAATATTAAAGATGGTGTTGTCATAAGCATCACCGATAACGGCATCGGAATATCTCCGGAAGACTTACCGCACGTGTTCGAACGGTTTTATCGGGCGGACAAATTTCACAGTTCCGGTGGAAGTAGCATTGGCCTTGGATTGGCTATCGTAAAGTGGATCGCGGAAGTACATGGTGGCACTGTCAGCGCCGAAAGTGTCAAAGATAAAGGCAGTGTATTCAGTGTTTTCTTGCCGATAAAGACTGCCGTTACTCAATAGTCTTGATTTAGGATGCATTTGTCTTTTTCTGTCGTTCTCTGAAGAAATTAAAGGTATATACGGTAAATAGACGAAACGACCCGCACCAGAACGCAAACGGCTCACATAGAAACTATGTGAGCCGTTTGCTGTACAGGGTGAGCCGTTGAGGTAAAGGGGTCGTCGAGGCCTTGGCACTATGATTGTAATAATCTGAACTCTCTAACGTCTGCATGAAGTATGAAAACACCTAACATAGGAATACCCGAAGAAAATATTGCCGAGATACTGGATGTTGCCGAAAAGATTGTCGACCACACCAATCGTTTTGAAGCAAAGATGGAGGTTCGGGTTTCCGCAGTCGAGAAAGAAATTAACGAACTCAAAAAGAGTCGGTTGTAATAACATTCTCACTGGGACGGCATCTTATAAATAGGAACAAATATTAGCTATTAGCCATAAGTAATAAAATCAATGAAAAAGTTTCGAAATAGTTTAGCAATAGTCGTCTTGGCCGTTTCTTTTGTTTTTGGTCTTACTTCGCCAATTGCCGTTCTCGCGGCCGGTCCGGCGGCTGTAAACCTCGGGGTGGCGGGTAATTTTGTGATTTTGGCAAAGACGGGAGTATCAACTACCGGTTCCACTTCCGTTGTCGGTGATATCGGACTGAGTCCGGCCGCGGCGAGCTACCTCACCGGCTTCGCCTTAACACTCCCAGCCGCGAGCGCTTTTTCCACATCGGCGCAAGTTACAGGAAAAATATACGCCCCCGGCTACGCGGACCCGACTCCCGCCGTTCTCACGACAGCCGTACTCGACATGCAAACCGCGTACACCGATGTCTCGGGACGGGCAGCTACGGTTACCGAGCTTGGTGCCGGAAATATCGGCGGGCTTACGCTCGCGCCCGGTGTCTACAAATGGAGTACTGGCGTAACAATACCTGTTGATGTCACTCTCTCCGGCAGTGCCAATGATGTTTGGATTTTTCAAATAGCGGGAAATCTTAGTGTTAGCTCTTCCGCGAAAGTGGCTCTCGCGGGGGGCGCGAAGGCGGGAAATGTCTTTTGGCAAGTTGCCGGCCAAACTACGATTGGCACGTCGGCCGTTTTTAACGGAAACATTTTGGACCAGACGACTATCGTTTTGAACACCGGCGCGACACTCTACGGCCGAGCGTTGGCGCAGGCCGCGGTGACGCTTGACGCCAATGTCGTTACAGTTTCCACAGTTTCGGTTTCGGCCACTCCCGCCACTCCAGCTACTCCTGCAACTCCGGCCGTACCGACAGTAAGCCCGGCAGTTTCCGCTACCCCCGCCACTCCGGCTTCTTCGGCATCGGGAGAAGCGCAAGCGGTTGCCAACTTGCGTGTTCGCCTAGGTGAGTTGTTAATGACCGCGCAATCCCTTCAGGCGCAAGTACAAGTAAGAGAGCAATTGCGGCAAAACCCCGTTTCCCCTTCTGCTTCCGCTTTTGGCCAGCGAGTTCGAATGATCGCTATGAGTCTCGGGAAAGGTAGTGGTGGCAATGACGTAAAGACCCTTCAAGAGTTCTTGATTTCTCAAAATAAAGGTTCGGCGGCGAGAACTCTCGCTAATACCGGTGCGACCGCTCACTTTGGCTTGCTCACCCGCGCGGCACTGGCTGAGTTTCAGGCAAGCGCGGGGATTACTCCGGCTCTGGGAAATTTTGGGGCAATCACGAGGGCTTATTTAAAAGCAAATTATTAGTAGTATTTCAAAATCTAATGAAAAAGTTTAAGTTCAATAAGATTTCATTTGTTGTGTTGACTGTCGCATTTAGCTTTGGTCTGACTTCACTGGTTGGAGCCACAACAACCGTAAATCTCGGCAGTTCGGATAACTTTGCGGTCTTGGCCGGGTCCACAATCAGCAATACCGGTTCAACTGTTGTTAACGGAGCTTTAGGTCTAAGTCCGGGATCTTCGGTTGTCGGATTTCCGCCGGGCACAGTAAACGGGACACAGCTTATTGCCAACCCCATTGCGACCCAAGCCCAAACCGACCTTACGGCGGCCTATATTAATGCCGCGGGACAAACACCGGTTTCCACGGTTCCGACTGAGCTTGGCGGAACGACCAAAATGAGCGGCACTTATGACTCCACGTCCGGTACATTTGGAATAACGGGAAATTTGACTTTGGATGCGGCGGGCAACCCGAACGCTGTCTTTATTTTCAAAACCGCTTCCACTCTAATCACGGGCGGGGCAAGTAGCGTGACTCTTGTTGGCGGCGCGCAGGCTTGCAACGTCTTCTGGCAAGTGGGCAGTTCCGCGACGATTGGAGCAAATTCCACTTTCAAAGGAAATATTTTGGCCTTGCAGTCAGCCACGCTTACCACCGGTGCCAATGTGGAAGGCAGAGTACTGGCACGAAATGGCGCGGTTACTTTAGATACAAACATCATTACTAAAGCGACCTGCGCTTTACCGCCGACACCACCTCCGGTTCCCGTTATCATATCCGCACCGGCTTCCGCGCAGACACCCGTTCCGCCATTAATCAGCGTTGAGAAAATACCAAACCCCTTGGCGTTACCGTCCGGATCAGGAGTGGTTATTTACGACTATATGGTTTCAAACACTGGAACGGTAGCGATGACAAATGTCACCGTTACTGACGATAAATGTGTTGCGGTAAGCCTTATTTCCGGAGACAACAATCTTGATAACAAACTTGATACAAACGAAACATGGAGATACCGCTGTACTACCACGCTTTTCCAAACTACTACGAATTCAGTTACTGCGACCGGTCAAGCTAACGGCCTCACCGCGGTCGATACGGCTTACGCCACGGTTGTTGTCGGCGTGGCTCTTCCGCCGCCGCTCATCCACTTGGTAAAACGCCCGAGCGCGTTTACGTTGCCATCAAGCGGGCCCGTCACGTATATGTATACGGTAACCAATCCCGGCACAGTCGCCTTGAGTAATGTGAGCGTTGTCGATAATAAATGCAGTCCCATTTTTGGTCCGTCGGGTGATGTCAATAACAACACCATGCTCGATATTTCCGAAACATGGCTTTACACCTGCCGGATGAATCTATCGGTCAATACGGTAAACACCGGTACGGCGCAGGGAAGCGCTAACGGTTTAACCGCCATTGACTTCTCGTTGGCCGTCGTCTTGGTTACCCCCCCTTCTTTACCAAACGCCGGATTTGGTCCCGATGAAAGGAGTGCTATTTCTTGGAATTTTGTTGCCGTAGCCGGTGCGTTTATTGTTTTGTTGGGGTCATTATTAGCTAGAAAAAAGAGGGTAATTTAGTCCAAACGTTTAAACGACCATTAAACACAAATATGAAAAAATTTAATCAAAAAACAAACTTAACCTTGCTTGCCGCTTCTTTTGTGTTTATTGTGTTTGGTCTAGTCGGACCAACAACCACGTTCGCGGCCACGTCACCGTCTCTTGGAACCGCGAGTACGTTCGGTATTGTTTCCAGCACCTTTACCAACTCTAACACTGCACCACAAACCGTTGTCACGGGAGACCTTTGTTATACGACAGGACCTGGAGCTACACCCCCGATAACGCATACCGGCGCGTCAACCACACCCTGTGCGGTAGGCTTGGGTACGATTCAAACCGCGGCCTTGGCGGATCTAAATAGTCAGTCTTGTACCTCTCTAGGTTCTGATATTGCTCTAAACGCGGTAACCATTCCGGGTTACGCGACCGGTACTTTCCCCCCCGGTTGTTACTCCACCACCGGTGCAATGACGATAACTTTATCCACGACCGTGACCTTAAGCGGTACCGGTACTTTCATCTTTAAGGCGGGTGGAGCGCTTACTACCGGAGCCAACTCTCTTGTTACTCTAACTAATGGCGCTACCGCCGCGGATGTGTTTTGGGCACCTGTTGCCGCCGCGTCGCTTGGAGCCAATGCCGTACTATCAGCTACACCGACATTTGTTGGAAACATTCTTACTGCGTCCGGCATCTCGCTCGGGCATTTCGCAAACCTGACCGGAAGGGCCTTGACCTTCGGTGGAACTGTCACGACCGACGCGAACACCATTACTGTTCCCGCCGCTTCGGCCCTCGCCACTCTTCGTGTCGTTAAACGGGTGGCAAACGGTAGTGGTGGCACCCTGCTTGCTCCCGCTTTTAATTTACACGTAAAACTTGCAGGAGTTGAAGTTTCGGGGAGTCCCGCGGCTGGAATGGTGACACCCGGAAATACGTATATACTCACGGCAAACACATACGTGGTAAGTGAAGATACGAACGCTTCTTATTCACAAAGTTTCAGCGGGGACTGTGATTCGGTTGGCAGTGTGACGCTTACTGCTGGTCAAGATAAGACTTGTACGGTTAATAACAGCTACATTCCACCCGCTCCGGTCTTGGGCGGTAGTGGTAGTGTCGCGTCTCTTACCGTACCTCTGATAGGCGTACTAAAAGTGCCAACACCTTTGGCCTTGCCTAACGGTGCCGGCCTCGTTACATACAACTATACGGTTTGGAACGTTGGGGGAACGCAGGCACTAACCAACGTAACGCTCACTGACGACAAGTGTACCCCGTCGAGCTTGCTTTCCGGAGACCTGAATGGCAATAGCAAACTCGACCCCGCCGAAAATTGGAAATATAGCTGTACCGCCACTCTCGCGACCACCACTACGAACACCGCCGTTGCCACCGGTCATAGCGATGACGGTTTTAATCAGACTGCCATCGCGACCGCTATTGCCACTGTCGCTGTAGGCGTGCCGGGACTGCCCGCCACAAGTGTAGTACCTCCTCCGCTTATCAATATCATAAAAGTACCTAGCCGTTTAACCCCATTTTCTTTTGGAGGCGGTAATGTCACCTACAACTACACCGTGACAAACCCTGGAGTGGTATCTATGCACACCGTAAACGTTACAGACGACAAATGCGCTCCGGTCGTCGGTCCTTTCGGTGACGCGAACGTAAACTCTTTGCTCGATCCGAGTGAAGTGTGGTCTTATGCCTGTACGTCACACGTTCCCGTTTCAACCAGCAATATCGCCACGGCCCGAGGTCAAGCAAACGGTTTTACCGCTTTTGGGTACGCTTTCGCCACTGTTCTTGTGTCTGCCGTCGCTCCCAACCTTCCCAATACCGGAATGCCACCCGAAGGAAACAATAATTTGCTCGGTATTTGTATAATCGGTAGCCTACTCGCGGGTTCATTATTTCTCTATGGCGCTCGAAAACAGAGCATACTATAGTCGACTTTCCAAGGTTCAAACACTGTTGGTAGTCAGTCTTCTGGGACTTGGAGTAATCACGACAACAACTGAAGCCGCTACATTCACGGTAAACTTGAAACATGGCAGCAAGGGCGATGAGGTAAAAAGCCTCCAAGTGATTTTGAATACGAGCATCGATACGCAGGTCGCGATAACGGGTGGAGGTTCACCGGGAAATGAAACAACGACCTTTGGCCCCGCGACAAAGGCCGCGGTTATCAAATTTCAAAACAAGTACGCCTCAAGTATTCTCGCGCCGGTTGGTTTAACTAAAGGTACGGGCTTTGTCGGCGAACTTACTCGCGCTAAGTTGAATACAATAAGCGATGAGATTACCGAGCAGGCTCCAAAAATAGAATTCGTCCCGAAACAAGAACAAACCGGTTCCCTTTTGGGACCCGAAGATCTCTCGATGAGAGAACCGGCCGGATTGCCCGCGCGTCTCAAAATTCCAAAAATCAACGTTGATTCCGGCTTTGTATATGTTGGTCTTACAGGCGATGGAACAATGGATTCTCCAAAGGAGCCTATGGATGTTGCGTGGTTTAAGTTGGGTCCCCATCCGGGTGAAATTGGCAGCGCCGTAGTTGCCGGACACTTCGGCTGGAAGGAAAATAAAAAGGCCGTATTTGATGATTTATCTAAACTGCGCGCCGGTGACAAAATATACGTCGAGAATGAAAAAGGAATAACTACCGCTTTTGTAGTACGCGAACTTCGAACATACGGAGAAAATCAGGACGCCTCGGATGTCTTTGCTTCTGATGACGGAAAAGCGCACCTTAATCTCGTTACCTGCCAAGGAGTTTGGAACAAGAAACAAAAAAGCTATTCAAAACGACTCGTGGTGTTTACCGACAGGGAATCGTAGCTTCCATTGATAGGTGATTTTTGATAGAGTAAGGTTTCCATGGACGCTAAGGAAAAGAAGGGCGCGCGAATAAAAGAGATCGAGGAGGCCATGAACGAGCCCGACTTTTGGTCCGACAAAAATCGGGCTCAGGCGGCTATCAAAGAGCTTCAGACGCTCAAGACCGAAATTTCCGGTGGAAGTCCGTATGATGCGGGAGACGCGGTGATGACGATTTTTTCCGGTGCCGGCGGTGATGACGCGGAAGATTTTTCCGCCATGCTTTTTAACATGTATCGAAAATACTTTGAAAAAGAGGGTTGGGTTTCCACTATTCTCCACCAAAACGATAACGACCACGGGGGTTTTCGCAATATTACAATGGAAATTCACGGCCCCTCGACAGGTTCGAAAAACTCACTGCAAGCAAAGCTCGGGGCAGGTAAAGGTGTCTATGGCACTCTCAAAAACGAATCGGGCGTTCACCGACTGGTGCGCATTTCTCCGTTTAACGCCAAAAAACTTCGTCATACGTCGTTTTCCATGGTGGAGGTGATACCGAAATTTGAAAAAACCAACGCTAATGATTTTGTCATTTCCGAAAAAGAGCTGGAAATTTCCATCGCCCGTTCAGGGGGCCCCGGGGGGCAGAACGTCAATAAGCGCGAAACAGCGGTGCGTATCGTGCATATTCCGACCAAGCTCTCGGTCCACGTTACTTCGGAACGCAGTCAACAACAGAACAAAGAAAAAGCCATCGACCTGTTGCGCGGCAAGCTTTGGAAATTGCAGGAATCGGAACGCATCGCGAAAGAGAAGGGTATGTATATTTCAAAAAGCACCTCAATAGAGTGGGGGAACCAGATTCGTTCATACGTTTTACATCCCTATAAAATGGTCAAAGACCACCGCACTGAAGTCGAGGTGAACAATCCCGACGCGGTGTTAAACGGTGAGCTTGACGAGTTTATTGAGGCCGAGAGAGGTCTCTAAATTTGGGGTGGAAAACTTCTAAAATTTGGTTTTATGTGTGCTATACTTAAAAAGTATTTTTAGGCTTAAATGCGCACTAAACTTCATTTCGATATTTTCGACTTTTCTCTCGCAGTCTTCTTTTTTGCCGTTCTGGCTTCCGGCGGGTTGTCTTTTTCCACTGACGTTTATACGGTTGGTGATACTCAAGCCGCCTTGGTTAGAGAACCGCTATTGCTCGCGGCTACCTACCAGGGTTACTCTGACGATTCCTATTTCGGTACTCAAACGCAAACGTACGGGACATATGGCAATACAGGCTTTTCGGCAGGTAACACGGGAAGTCCTGCCGATAACGTTGGTGTTTCTAAAGATAAGGAAGATGTAAGCGGTTCGGATAGCAAGTCCTTACCGGTTCGCAAGACGGTTGAGACGAACGCTGTGTCAATACAAGTCCAAGATGCGGAAGATAAGGTGGGTGCAATGATTGATTACCCCTATTATAAAAAAACGGAGCGATGGGTATTCAAATGCCGAGAAGGAACCACATGTAATTCTCTACAGAGTAAATGGACGGAAGAGAAGACCGGAGAATCAACAAAGGGTAAATTCATCAAGGGTCTTGTGAGTGAAATTCCCGGCATAGGTCTTGCAGTTGGTCTCTCTTCGCAAAACCAGAAAAGTTCAAAAAAGACAATTGAAGTCTATCAACCGTGGTATGCCGCTGATAAAGGAGGGTATGGAATTACCAAAAAAACAACTGACCACACTTACAAGATAATCAGAAACCCTATCGCTATTTTGCCGGGAGGGAAAGATTTTTTATCCGAGGAAGGTAAGATTTCGGAAGTCACTGAAGGTCCGAGAGGGTTTCGCAAGACAACTCCCACCAACGATGCCCCTAATATTGAAATACTTCATCAAAAAGGCGAGGGGAAAGTGACCGTCCGCTCGGAGAATGTGACGGAAGAACTTTCAATCAAAGAAGAATCCGAGGCGTTCCTTTATCTCTATTCTAAAATTTCAGGAAACCAGCTTAAAGAATTAGTGAAAGAAATGCCGGTGGCACTTGCCAAAGATGCCGCTGATTACGGGATGGCAATGATACCCGGTGGATTTGTGATAAATAAAATCGGTATCACAGGAGCAATCACGGATAAGATGGAGAAAGTAATTACACGATATCCTACCTATCTTGTACCTCTTTCCGTGCAGGTGTTTGAACTTATTCCAAACCCTTCTCCACCGTACGCTGTTTGGGAAATAGAAGAAAAACCTGTTCCGTGTGGCTCGATAACGGTGGCGAAAAAAAAGCTCGATTCAAATTGTCGCGTAGCGATGCCTATGGATAAAAAGCATATGGTTAAAAATATTACGCCCGAAGTTCCGAAAGACAAAGCTGCATATTATAGATACGAAATCGCGCTTGCTGGTCCTATTAAACAGGCGCAAGCACATATATCGCCACACGCCGCCGTGATATATTCCCTTCTAGGCCGTCCGCTTGAAAACAGCACTGATGAAGAAATAGTTATTGACGAAAACGGGTTTGTGGTAGTACCGTGGTGGGACAATGAAGATTTGCCTATTGTGTCCCCAACCGCCCCCTATGAAGGTCGCGCCGCTTCTTCGGAGCAAACGGCAAAAGAGCTCGTCTCGACCGAAACTCCTACTCCAACTCCGATTCCCGCCTTAACCACACCTCCGCCCGGTTTGTGGCAAAGGATAGTCAATTTTTTTACGGGGGGAGAGGCGAAGCCTCCGGCTACTGCCGCAAAAACGCCCGTACGCAAGTCGGTGATTCCTCCAACCGCGACTACGACCGCTATGGCAACAACCACAGCAACGACTCCCACCCGTTTTGCCACATCCACCCAAAACGCGACCAGCACCGCTTCACAACTTTTTTCCACTACGACAGCCACCATAGCAACAACCACGGCATCTCAAACCGCGACCACGACGATTTCATTTGCCAATTCCGCGTTCGTTAAACCGCAAACCGTTGCTGTGGGAGCGACCACTACCATTGGCGGTTTTTCCGTCTATGTGGCGGGGGAGCCGGTATCTGTCAAAAATTTCCGCTTCCGCGTTACTATCGGAGGCGGTCCAGGTTCTTTAAGCGATTTGAAAGGTGTCGGGCTTTATGGACCAACTGGTGATTTGGTTTCGGAAGGCGTGGAGCAATCCGACGAAACAATTCTTTTCACAAAAACTTTCACAATTTTAACCGGCCCAAATACCTATCTGATAAAATCGGTTCTTGGCTCCCGTTTCAAAACCGGCCAGACTATCCAACTCTACGGCAATTTCTACAAAGACGATGTGATTTTCACCGGCACCAAAAGTGGCAAAAACATCGTAGCTTCCAAAAACACGTTAAACTTGAGTCAGATGAAGGTTGCCGCGCTAACGCCAGCTGTTTCAACAAATGTCCTCGTCCTTGAAGAACAAAAACTTCACGATTTATTAAGTCCTATTTTGAACAGTGATCGCTGGCTTATTAGCGGTGAGAAATTTTTTAAGCAATTTTACCAAATGTATGCTGATGACTATGATTTTATCGCTTTGTTTGCGACCAAACCATTAAGAACGAGTTACTCGAATGTGATAAATCGCGAGATAGAAGGCATCGGGGCTTATAAAATTGCATCCCCCGAAATAAAAAAGCTGAAAACTATTGCCGTGCAGAACTTTTATCCTAATTGGGAGTCTTCTCCAAATTTTGATGACAGATTCTTAACAAAGACTTTGATTCATGAAATCGGACACCACTGGCTCGCTTTTATGAAAGGTTTGCCTGCGAGCGGAGATGACGTTCATTGGCCCAACAACCTAGATTTGTTTAGTGGGGATTCTCGGTATGTAGACCCTCTTGCTTATTACCAGTGGGTTATTAAAAATAACCAAGAAATTTGTGTTGACGTAAATTCTAACAGTTCGATAATTAAGTTTTCTAATCTTTCTTTATATCTGATGGGGTTAATTCCAAAGGAGCAAGTTTTTCCTATTTTTGTTCACGAATTTGAGAAAAAATCTTCTAGCGACTGGTTCTATAACCTGTGGGGTCCACAATGTGAACAAACACACAAATTTACCAAAACGAAGACCCTAACCATTGAAGATATCATTAGTGCCAACGGCATAAGAAACCCCTCTTATAAAGAAAGTCAAAAGAATTTTCGCATAGCTTTCGTTATTGTGTCAGATAAAGGTTCGGTTGTGCCGTCCGGATTTATCGACTACGTGAAAAAGTATGCGGATGCCCTACCAAAAGCATGGGGCGAGATGACCGGGGGAAAATCACAGATGTCCGTTGCTTTGTTTCCTTGATAACCAAAAATCAAATACCCCTTCAATTGCGGGCAGTAAAAATGAGAATTTTGGCTTACAATTTCACTATGAATAATGCCATATGTTATACTTCTATACATGAAGAAATCAACTTCTAAAAACCAAATCTATACCGGAGACGAAATGAAGCGCTACCTCGGCGCGCTTCATGAGGAACACATGGCGAGATTGAAAGCGGTTAGCGATCAGTTTATTGATGTGAATCGTAATGAATTCGACGCTCTCGTTCGCCGTGTTTCTGTGGTTGAAAAGCGGGTGTTGAAGTAATTTTATCCGTACGAGAAAGATTCAGTATCCGTATTGCAATGATTTATTCGCGTGAGCGCATTTGTAGTGCGCTTCAAAATTCTGATTTTGAATCTGACCATGATTTATTTCGACAAAGTTTCAAAAGTTTACGCGGACGACTCGGCGGCGCTTACGGACGTTACTTTTACCGTTTCACCGAAGGAGTTCGTGTCTATTGTCGGTCACTCCGGAGCAGGGAAAACCACGCTTCTTAAGATGATTTTGGCCGAGGAAAAACCCTCACAGGGTAAAGTTTTTTTTGAGTCTACCGATATTCATTCGCTCAAAAAGCGTCAGATGAATCGCATTCGCCGTCGTATCGGTACGGTTTTTCAGGATTTCCGCTTGTTGCCGAACAAAACTTCTTACGAAAACATCGCTTTTGCCATGGAGGCCGCGGGGAGAACCGACGAGGAAATCGAGTCGGACGTGCCACACGTCTTGGAGTTGGTGGGTTTGGGTAAAAAAATCTGGAGTTTTCCGCACGAGTTGTCGGGCGGGGAGAAACAACGGGTGGCAATCGCAAGGGCCATTGTCAATCAGCCGGATATTATTATTGCCGACGAACCGACGGGAAACCTCGACCCCATCAACACGTACGAGATTGTTCAGATTTTGAAGAAGATAAATGATTTGGGTACGACAGTACTTTTGACGACCCATAACAAGGGCGTTATCGACTCGATAGGGAAAAGAGTGGTGACGATGGAAAACGGTAGGATTGTGAGAGACGACAAAAGTGGTAAGTACTCACTGTAAAGACAAATCAAAGATAAAAAATCAAAGTGCAAAATGACAATTCAAAATTCAAAAGTGAATTCAAGAAACGGCTGTACAATTTTGTTCTGCGCCTCATCAGTTTCATTGAGCGTCTCCCAAAAGATTCTGTTTCCGAAGTAATGGGGAAGCAGTTATTAAAAAGTGGGACGAGTATTTTGGCAAATTATGTTGAAGCGTCCTCAGCAAGTTCCAAAAGAGATTTTATCAACTTTTTCACGTATTCCCTGAAATCTGCCAATGAATCAAAATTATGGCTTACTTTGCTTCGAGATACGAAGAGAGGTGACGCAAGCGAAAATCAGTGGCTGCTGAAGGAACTTACGGAGATTGCAAACATTCTTGCTTCTAGTATTCTTACTATGAAAGGTAGGAAATAATTTTAAACTTTACATTGTCATTTTGATTTTTGATATTTACAGTTTAAACATACTTTATGTTTTGGATTAATATTAAACGAGTAATAAAAGCCGGTTTCGTCAGTTTTTGGCGGAACGGTTTTGTGTCGCTCGCGTCCGTGCTGGTCATGACGGTGACGCTTTTTGTCATCGGTTCGGTCATTTTTCTTTTGGCCACGCTCGATTCATCACTAAACGACCTGAAAAGCAGGGTTGATGTCAATGTGTATCTCACGACAACCGCTTCCGAGGACGATATAGCGTCTCTCCGGCAAGCTTTACAGGGTTTGCCCGAAGTGAAAGCGGTAGAGTATGTGTCACGCTCGGAGGCACTGGATAATTTTAAAAACAGGCATGAGAACGACCAGCCGACTCTGGACGCGCTCGCGGAACTTTCCGATAACCCTCTCGGCGCGGTGTTAAATATTACCGCCACGGACCCCAATCAGTATGAATCCATCGCCAATTTTCTAAAGAGCGACAACGCTCTGGCAAAGGGGCGCCAGGTGATTGTCGCTAAGGTCAATTATGACGATAATAAAACGGCTATTAGCGTGCTTTCCAAAATCATCATCTCGGCGCAGAGGCTCGGACTCGCGGTAACGGTGGTGCTGGTAATCGTCTCTCTTATTATTATTTTCAATACTGTTCGACTCGCCATCTACAGCGCCCGTGACGAAATATCGGTGATGAGGCTCGTGGGCGCGAGCAACAAATATATTCGCGGCCCGTTTGTGATTTCCGGTATTATGTACGGCATTATTGCCGGTATTATCACGCTCGGAGTGTTCTACCCGTTGACTTACTGGCTCGGCAGCGCCACGGCCAACTTTTTTAACGGTATCAATGTTTTTCACTACTACACCGTCAATTTCGGTCAGATTTTCGGTATCATCATGGGGTCGGGTGTGGTTCTCGGCGCCGTGTCGAGCTACTTAGCCGTGAGGAGGTACCTCACGATATAAATACAAATTACAAATCATTACCAATGTACAAATGGGAACGCCCGACGGTAAAGAAAAAGTTTTGTATCCCGAATTAAGTTACAGGTTAGTCGGTATTTTGTTTGAAGTATATAACACGCTTGGATATGGACACAAAGAAAAATATTACGAAAACGCTGTTGCCCTGGAACTCGAAAAATTAAAAATTTCTTATAAGCGACAAATGTACGTTTCGCTTGACTACAAAGGTCAGCATGTCGGGAAGTCTTTTTTGGACTTTCTTATTGACGATAAAATTGTATTAGAGTTGAAGCAGGGGCTGGTGTCTAGTAGAAAAAATATTGAACAAGTGTATGCTTATCTCAAAGCGAACGGATTGAAATTGGGGATTATTGCTCAGTTCACACCACAAGGGGTAAAATGCAAAAGAGTAATTATAATATCAACTAGCCTCTTTCTTTATTTGTAAATTTGTAGTGATTTGTAATTTGTATTCCATGAGAAAGAAAAAAAATCATAAATACATTTTTGTAGTAGGTGGCGTGATGTCCGGCGTGGGCAAAGGTATTACCACTTCTTCCATCGGCACGATCCTTCAAGCTAAGGGCTTTTCGGTTAACCTCATGAAGGTGGACCCGTATCTTAACGTGGACGCGGGCACGATGAATCCCACCGAGCACGGCGAGGTTTTTGTTTTAAACTCCGGCCTTGAGACTGACCAGGACATGGGCAACTACGAACGCTTTCTTGGCCGCGACCTCGCTCCGGAGGATTACATGACTAGCGGTATGGTGTATCAACACGTTATTGAAAAAGAACGTTCTCTCGGATACAAGGGCAAATTTGTCGAGGCCATTCCTCACGTGACGGACGAAATACGGGGGCGATTTCTCAGGGCCGCCGAAGTGAGCGGTTCCGACATCTCGGTGATTGAAATTGGCGGTACCGTTGGCGACTACCAAAACATTCTTTTCATGGAAGCGGCTCGCGCGCTTCGGTTGAAGCGGCCGGCGGATGTGTTGTTTATCCTCGTATCGTATCTGCCGGTACCGGGCACTATCGGTGAAATGAAAACCAAACCTACGCAGAACGCCGTCCGCCAGCTTAATTCCTACGGTATTCAGCCGGATTTTATCGTTGCGCGCGGCCCGGTGGCGCTTGATGAAAAGCGGAAAGAAAAACTGGCTATTTGGTGCAACATGGAAGCACCGCATGTGATTTCCGCTCCGGATATCGCGAGCATTTATGATGTGCCGGTTAATTTTGAAAAAGAAAATCTCGGTACGCTTTTGTTGTCTGCTCTCTCTTTGAAAACCCGCCTGCGACGTGATGGTCTTGAGAGGTGGAAAAAATTCGTCAGTCGCGTTTCAAGCGCGAAAGAAGAGTTGAAGATTGCCGTTGTCGGTAAATATTTTGACACGGGCGATTTCGTACTTTCCGACGCGTATATTTCCGTCATTGAAGCGATTAAGTATTCGGCCTATGCCGTTGGAAGAAAACCTGTTTTAACATGGCTCAATGCGAAAGACTTTGAAAAAGGGTCGGCCGATGTTTCGGTGCTCAAGGAGTTTGACGGGGTTCTTGTGCCGGGTGGTTTCGGCGAAACGGGAATTGAGGGGAAAATAAAAGTCATCAAATATGTCCGTGAGAATAAAATTCCTTACTTCGGACTTTGCTACGGCATGCAGCTTATGGTTGTTGAAGCCGCTAGGCACGTGGCGGGTTTAAAGGATGCCAACACTACGGAGATAAACAAAGATACTCCATATCCGGTAATCGACATCATGCCGGAGCAAAAGAAGCACATGGCAAAGGGCGCGTACGGCGCTACCATGCGACTTGGCGCGTATCCGGCGCATTTGAAAAAAGGCACGATCGCGCGCAACGCCTATGGGGCGGAAATTATTTCCGAAAGACACCGTCACCGTTATGAGGTCAATCCCGAATATATCGCTCAAATTGAAAAAGCCGGTCTGGTCTTTTCCGGTGCTTCTCCCGACGGTGTGCTTATGGAAATCGCCGAATTGCCTCGCAAAGTTCACCCGTTCTTTCTCGGCACCCAATTTCACCCCGAGTTTCAGGCTCGCCCTTTGTCTCCCCACCCTTTGTTCACTGAATTTCTCAAAGCGGCGGTAGAACGGTCAAAGAAAAAATAACTCACGTCTTGTTATTCCCGCGGATGCGGGAATCCAGCCTTTTAAATCACATGGGATTTCTAGACAATTTATTTCGAAGAGGGGGAAAGGAAGAATCTAAAGAGAGGATACTTTCTGTGGAGTCAGTTTTGCCAAAAGCGGAATCGGTTGTTCCTCCAGTGGTCGAAAGTATTCCTGACTATGTAGTAGAAAAATCCATGGGGCGCACGATTCTTAGTATTCCCCGTTCTAAAATGGATAAAATTGGAGGACGGGACGTGGTAAGAGGTTTTTTTCGGTAAATTTATGGAGGGTCTGACCCCGCATGGGGATTTGACCACGGCACCTGTTACTCCGTTGAGTTTACCGAGTTGCCCAGAGTTAACGTTGATGCGGCAGTCGAGAAAATGAAGCAGATGATTGACGAACGTGTTCAACAAAGTTAAGTTATGTTTCAACTTCAGTACGTCTATCTTATAGCAACCATTCCCGCCCTTGTGATTTGGCTGGGGTTTTACTTAGGCCGGAAAGATTTACGCCGCGAAATGCTTTCCATGAGTTTACTCATTGGTTTTCTTAGTGTGGCTACTTCGTATTATTGGTGGACCGTTGATTGGTGGCATCCGCTTACCATTACGGGCACCAAAGTCGGTATTGAAGATTTTCTAATAGGTTTTGGGAGTGGAGGTATTATGGCGGTGTCCTATGAAGTATTGTTGACGAAACGGTATTCTAAACGTCACGCACAAAGTCACGGTCTCTATGATTTCTTTTTAATACTGCTCATTTTGTCCCAAATAACATCATTTCTTTTTTATGTTATCGGGTTAACCTCTTTTTACGCTAGTTCTATGGCTATGCTTTTGGTTGCGTTGGCCATGTTTTTTGTGCGTCGGGACTTGATAGTCAACGGAATAATAAGCGGCTTACTTATGGCAATAATTTCCGTACTACTTTACGGAACCATTTTTTTTGTGTCTTCAGGTTGGATTGATTCAACCTACTACTTTAATACTTTGAGTGGAATACGGGTCGGCGGAGTTCCCGTTGAGGAATTCGTTTTTTGGTTTCTTTCCGGACTGGTTTTTGGCCCTTTTTATGAGTTTTGGAGAGGGCTGCGGCTGAAAAAGGTCTAAAAAACTGAGTTTGTATGAAATTTGATTTTTACCAAACCGCGTATCTTTCCGCCGGACTTTTTTATTTTGTAATTTGGCTTGCATTTTTTCTGTTGCGCAAGGACGTGCGCAGGCAGATGCTGGTAGCGGGACTTTTCCTCATAGGTACCGCGCCCATTAATGTCATTTGGCACGGCGATTACTGGAACCCACTGTATCTGTTCGGAGAAATTTTTCCGTTTCGAGGACTTTTTCTGGGGATTTGCTTTTGCCGGCGTAGTGTCGGTTGCGTATGAGGTTGTATTTTTCAAGTGCGCGCAAGTCGCACCGCGTCACAATGTTTGGAAGGTTGGCGGGGAGTTACTCAAACTCCTCGCGCTTATCGTGGCGCACCTTATTATATTGACGAACGTGTTGCACTTAAACTCAATTTATTCGATTTCAATCTCTCTTGTGGTGACACTTCTCTATATGTATTCAAAGCGCGCCGATTTGTTGCGCAACATGCTCTGGAGCGGGCTTCTTAGCTTTGTATTTATATTTATCTTTTATTTTACGTGGCAGTATCCGTATCCGGAAGTTTTTTATCGGTTTTGGAAAATGGACGCGATAAGCGGAGTATTGTTTTTTGGCATACCGATTGAGGAACTTGTCTGGTTTTTTCTCGCTGGCGCGTTTATCGGACCGCTATATGAATTTGTGACTGGAGCAGAAACCGTTTCCCGCAAGGTGACGTAATGATATGATTGACGGGTAATTATTTAATTTTTCCAATGTCCATCAACACCGGAATCGCGCTCGCTTTTGTCGCCATGCTCTGCTGGGGCTTCGGTGATTTTTGGATTCAAAAATCAACCCGAAAAATCGGCAATCTTGAGACCTTGTTTTTCATTACTTTTTTCGGCGCGGTGGTGCTCGCGCCGTTCGCTTATAAGAATTTGTTGGCGGTTTTCATTGGTTCGTGGGATACCATTATCGTCATTCTCGTACTGTGCGTAGTTTTGTTTTTCGCCGCCATTTTGGATTTCGAAGCGCTTCGCGTGGGGAAGCTCGCCGTGGTCGAGCCCATCTGGTCTTTTGAGGTGCCCGCTGCCGCGCTTTTGGCCTTTTTCATATTGGGTGAGGAAATTACTTGGCTTCAAGTAATTCTAATCATCGCGCTGCTTGCGGGTCTTGTGATGGTGTCCTTGAAACGTAAGCTAGACTTGCGTAAGGTGTTGCTTGAGCGGGGCACGATTCTCGCGTTTTTTGGGGCGATCATGATGGGCGCGGCCAACTTTTTTATGGGTTGGAGCTCTCGTCTGAGCGATCCCGTGATGGCCAATTTTCTTTCGGACGTTTTTATCGCTGTAGTTACCGGTTTCATACTTATCTCTACCGGACGGTTTAAGAGTACCATTCGCAATATCGCTTCAAATAAAAGTGTTCTCCTTCAAATGTCTATCGCGGACAAAGTAGCGTGGCTCGCCTTCGCTTTCGCCATGAGTTTGGCTCCTATCGCGATTGCCGTGGCGTTGTCGGAAAGTTACATCATCGTAGCCGTTCTCCTCGGTCTTTTTATTAACCGCGAAAAACTCCAATTTCAACAAAAAATCGGTTTACTTTTGGCCATTGCTTCCGCACTTACTCTGGCGGCCGTTACGGTTTAGTTCACTGAACGAGTGTTTGTTTTTCTCACCCCTCTTGTCGTACCCTTACATTTATGGAAAAATTAAAAGTACCACATAACACACGGCCGTGTGTTATGTGGTACTTTTTAAAACTAAGGTGAAACAGATGGGGCTTAAAAAATTATTGCAAACTGATGTTTCGTACCAGTTCAATATCAATAATCGGTTCCTCCGCCTCGCGGATAGCGCCGTAGACTCGGACGGTGTCACCTTCAAGGTAGCGTTTAATGGAAACTGATTTTCTGGCCTTATTTAGAATTTCAGTTTTATCTGAAATAGTGATGGTGTAATCCTTGCCTTCGGTATTAAGAACTAGAGTGGTCGGATTTCCCGATGTAATTGTTTTGAGCGTTCCTTCGAAGTTTCGAGGTTGGTATATTCCCATGTCCGCGTAAATTACCACAACGTTGGTGTCCAAATTTTTACTCGCGTGGTCGAATGTACCCACGGTGTCAGTTACCATGTCTCCATTGCGGATGAGGTCGGGCGTGATAATTCGACTGCCTTTCCTGATTTGCGTCGTTGTTCCCGTGTTGATTTGTATCGTCCCTCTATCATTTGTCAAGAGCGTGAAGCTTCCATCTTTCGTGCCTTTGCTTATAATCGTACCCTTGAAACTGGAAATCTCCTTTTGATTAGAGAAGTTGACTAGCTTGCTCGCCACGACACTTAGACTATCAGCGCCGTTCTCGATTTTACCCTCAAGGTTTATGATATCACCGGTTTCGATTTGACTGATTAAAATCCGGTCGCCAAAACGCCTTCTAACCTCAGTTGTTTTGTCCGTCTTAATCAGTATGCGAATGAAAGCCATACCAACATAATAACGCGCGTAAAAGCTGGTGCCGGAAACCTGCATTATTTTCGCCTGCTGAACTTTGATGTTCCCGTCTCTGTCTATGTGAAAATCCTGCGTGGCGTCGTTTTGTGGCGCGACGTAGGCCGTTTGGGACTGCGCGTAAGCGGTCACAAAGGCTATAGATATGGCCAGAATAACCGGAATCACGAGCAAGTTTTTTGTCATTTGTTTCATTTTGTTTAAGTTGCTCACGCCCTTAGTTTAAGCCGTAAATTTAGGCAAGAAGCACGCGAAGTAAAGTGGAGTTTACAATTTAACATTTTTTACCGGATAAATCCAGAGAACGTTCTAGCCGTCCGGATAATTCTACGCTGTTTCTTTGCGACGAAAAACCCACTTTCCGAACTCTATGGCGGCAACGTAAAAGATTCCGATAGTCACTACGCCCAAAAGCCACACGGGGGGAAGTGAAACCGTGTTAAATACGGACTGAAGTGGTGGCAGATAGATGGCCGCGCCCATAAGTACGATGCCGATACTGACACCTCCGACCAAGTAACGGTTCGAGAATACACGGTAGGAAAAAATACTTTTCTCGAGACTTCTTAAAGCAAAAGTCGAAAAGAGGGTGTGGGTTCCGAAGCTCGCGAAAATGAATGTTCGAACCACTGCCTCCGGAAAACCGGCTCTAAGCAGTAACCAGTAAAGCAAAAAAAGCAAAGAACCGGCCGAAAGTCCGATGAATAAAATCAAAAATTTCATCGTGGGATTAAAGAGTCCCAACTTTAAGCTGTGAGGGCGGCTGGCCATACCGTCGATATTTTTTTCAAAGGCAAACGCTACGGCGGGGAAGCTGTCCAAGAAGAAATTCACCCAGAGAATCTGAAGGGCGTTTAAGGGAAGTGCCAAGCCGAATATTAGCGCCCCGCCGATAAGGAGCAGTTCGTCGGCGACGGAAGAAAGCAAGTAGACCAGCACCTTGCGGATGTTGTTCATGATTTGCCGTCCTTCTTCCACCGCCGCGGTGATGGTTTCGAAGTTGTCGTCCAGAAGCACAAGGTCGGCCACCTCGCGCGCCACTTCGGTTCCCGAACCCATGGCGATGCCGATGTCCGCCTGTTTGATGCTCGGCGCGTCGTTCACGCCATCGCCGGTCATGGCCACCACTTCTCCCATTTCTTGAAGTATTTTGGTAACTCTCATTTTGTCGAGAGGGGAGACTCGGGAAATAACACGTACCAACGGTAGACGTTTTTTCAGTTCCTCGTCCGAGAGGAGACGTAATTCCGGCGCGTCAAGCACGCTTCGCTCTTCGATGTTCATGCCGACTTCGCGAGCGACCGCTTCCACCGTGCCGCGGTGGTCACCGCTCATGATGACGGTTTTGATGCCGGCTCGTTCAACGAGGCGAACGGCTTCACTGACGTTGGGGCGAATCGGGTCGCGGAGCGTAATGAGGCCTTCGAAGGTGAGATGCGTAAATTTCAAATCTTTTGAGAAAGTAAAATCTTTGGTCTCCGCGATTTCTTTGGTGGCCACTCCGACCACGAGCTCTCCCGCGCTCGCGAGCGAGTGAATTTTCTCCAAAGTTTCTTTTTTCTCTTTTTCGTTTAGGTTGGAGTGAAGTACGAAAATGTCCGGCGCGCCGAAAAACGCGAGCACATGTTTTCCGTGGCTGCGCGTCAACGTCGCCGAAAATTTATTTACCGCGTTGAACGGTAGTGAGTTTACGATGGATACTCGGCTTTTTATTTCTTCGATCGCGTGGCCTCGAAGAGAGGCGGAACGCACGAGCGCCGTTTCAAGCGTACGGCCGGTCATGCGCCATTCCGCTATTGGGTCGGTTTTGTTTTCTATGAGTACGTTTGTATTGATGAGGGCTAGCTCGAGAAGTTTTTTCTCGTCTGTTCCCGATGCCGGCACAATCTTGCTGATTTCCATTTTGGCCATGGTCAGGGTGCCGGTTTTGTCGGTGAGAATCACTGTAGTACTGCCGAGTGCTTCGGCGGCAACCAATTTTCTGATGACCCCCTTGCGTTTTGCCATACGTTCCACTCCAATCGCGAGAATGACGGTCATGGCCACCGGCAGCCCTTCCGGTACGGCGGAAACAGCGATAGCGACAGCCGTGAGAAACATTTCCACGAGCGAGTGTCCAGTAGCGATGCCGATGCCAAAAACGATAAGCGTTAATACGCCAAGCGTGAGTCCCATTCGTACACTGAATCGCTGGATAGCCGTTTGCAGAGGAGTTTCTTCCTTTTCGGAATTTGCCACCAGAGCCGCGATTTTTCCGAGTTCGGTGGAGAAATCGGTACGGCAGACTACGGCGGTGCCGACGCCCTGAGTAACGAGTGTGCCGGCAAAGGCCATGGAACGCTGGTCACCCAAACTGGCGTCTTCCGTCGAGTTTTCAGAGGATTTTGTCACCGGTAATGATTCTCCGGTAAGAATAGCTTCGTCAATTTGGATATCGTTCGCGAACACGAAACGTCCGTCCGCCGGTACTCGGTCACCCTGAGTAAGTCTCACGATATCCCCCGGTACCAAATTTGCCGCGTCGATTTCATGCTCCGCGCCGTCTCGAATCACCCGAGCTCGTTGCTTCAAATAAGTTTTCAGTTCCGCGAGCGCCCTCTCGGCTTTAAATTCCTGATAAAATCCCAAAGCCGCATTTACAATAACGGCGCAGAGAATAAAAAACGCGTCACGGTAATGACTGATGAAAAGCGTGGCCACTGCCGCGAACACCAAAATCAATATCAAGGGACTTTTGAATTGGTTAAGGAAAATGGAAAAAGCGGCGGAGTGGCGAGGTTTCTCGATAATGTTCGGCCCGAAAATCGCCATTCTTCTTTCCGCTTCTCCGATCAAAAGCCCGTTCTCCGTGTGTGTTTCCAAAAGAGCGACGACTTCGGGTATGGACAGAGAGTGAAATTGGCGTCCCTCGATTGTGTTTTTATTAAGCATCAGAGTGATTGAGCAATTATGCCGATAAACACTATGCCGATGAAGTTACATACAAATGACAGGGGAACAAACCAGCTCATTTTCGTTTTGGAAAAACCAAGCAGGCTGATGCCTAGCTCGTCCGGAAGCGGGGAAGCGATGATTAGGCCGCCGAGGAAAAACGTAAACCATCTGAAATAGCGGAGTCTGAGAAGCGCTTTAAATTTTCTGCCCAAGCTTCGGTGCCCCACGAGTTCCAAAAGGTGTTCCGCGAATCTGTCCCGAATAAAACGGAAAATCACAAGGTCGCCCACGACCGCGCCGAGCGCCCCCACGAGAGCCGTTACGAGAATGCCGTCAATGCGAGCGATTTCCCCTAGGGCCACTATGGCCGGCGGGGTGGTAAACACGGAGGTGAAAAACATGCCCGCGAGGAACCCACCAAAGAGCTCGAGCTCTTTGGTGGAAGTCAGAATATTTTTGAGAATTCCCGTTTTAGCGAGAATGACGGCGACAAGGACGCTTATGAAAATAATCGCGGCGTCTTGCAGCAATAGGTGTTTTTCGAATTTGGCGCGCATAGGGCTTTAAAATAGTAACACATCTCTATGAGATACACATACGAAAATACGAATGGTACGGATATACGAATGGCTACGAAAAATTTACTAACAGGATTTTTTCTTCCCTACGCAAGCGCTTAATTTCGGTACGTTCGGTCTGTTGACCTCAGTACCTAAGCGTGTTGCTAACTATTGATGGTCTGATTTTTATTAACCCTAGTTTTTTCTCTTGTCTCCACCTCTTGAGTTCGGCTTCCCGCCGTCGGGCTTTGCCGAGAGTTTTAAAATTTTCCGAGTACACAAGTACCACGGGCCGGCGGATTTTGGTGTAATGCGCTCCCGATTTCAAATGATTGTGTTGATGCAGTCGTTTTTCCAAATTATTGGTACAGCCGACATACAGGGTTTTGTCGGCGCATTTCAAAATATAGACAACGTGGGGGATTCGCGTACTTCTTTTCATGCATATATTTTGTCACATTTTAATGTTTTGCACATTACGTTATAACTCACGGCCGTGGACTATAACGTAATGTTAAAAGCAAATTGTGGGGTCTGAGTCCGATTTCCTATTCACGATCACCTCGCTGTAAGGTTGTTCCAGAATTGTTTTTGCTGTTCTATCTCTTGTGATGTGTTGTCGCTTTTCGGAAGCGCTATCGGGGTGTTGTAGTCAAGTAGGTTTACATTTTCTGGAAAAACCCTATTGACCATTTTCATGTATATACTCATCCTTTCTTTTAGGCAAGTAGCTTTTATATATTCTGTAAACAGTGAATAAAAGTTCGGCATTTTTTCTTCTATAAATTTAATTGCTTGCTTTTCTCCTCGCCACGGCTCGTTGCGTAGAGTTAAAAATCCGACCAATAAGTCAACAACAGAGTACATGAGACGAATTTCTAGCGCTTGGTGGTATGCGGTATCACCGGCGTTGTAGTACCTTTGGTTTTGCGCAAAGTTATAGCTTATCTTGTTGATAGTGCTGTTTCTTTCGTGCTCGGTGACAATCAGTTTAATATCTAAGATTTTTTCTTTTAGTTTAGTGAGAAGTCCTGATTTATCAAGCTTAATTTCTGATTTTTTTATCCAACTTATGAGCATCCCCTCGAAACCACTACAATTAACCTCCTTTTGATGAAAAAGCCTTTCAAGTTCAGAGTTGTCAAAGAAAAATATATCCGCAAACACACCATCAATTTTTTCGTAAACTGAACGAACATTTGTTTTGTTTGCGGTAAGTATTATTACAAGGTCAATATCACTATTCTTTGTCGCCGAAGTGTCGGTATATGAGCCGGTCAAAAAAACGGCGTCTACTTCCGTTTTGGACGCAAGAGTTTTAAGTAGTTCTGAAAAAGATTTCATATTTGATGCGATTCTACGCCTTTTAGTTCATGTCCCGAATTTCTATGCGAGATTATGCGATGCGATTTTTACGTTTAAAAATTACGTTAAACACTAGACAAGTCCCTAAATAACTTTGAAATAATAAAAATGCGTTGATAAATAAAGGTGTTTTGGCCATTTGGTAGTTTTTATGAAAAAACTACATTCTGTCCTTACTTATCAATATATTTTTGACAAAATAATTTTATTTAGGGACTTGTCTACTGACGCAGAAATTTTCTAATTTCTGCGCGATTTTTACGCTTAAAAATCGGCTGCGGGACTTGGATTCGAACCAAGATTGCGTGATTCAGAGTCACGATGCCTACCATTAGCAGATCCCGCAATTTAATATTTTCTAAATTCCAACAACTTCATCGCCTTACAAACCTCTTCCTTCTTTGACAATTGAATGCTGTAGTTACTCTTGCTCGCGTGGGGATGAAAGCCGAGTTTCTGCATCAACATAAAAACATTTCTTAGCATCGACTCGTTTCTGTTACTGAAAAATAGCTTATAAGTGGAGGTTGGCAAGTGGACACAATGCGAACCCTCTGCCTCATATAAACCTCGGAGGTATCTTACTATATACTGATTATTATCCAAAATCCAGCGCGGTATTTTGATATTTTTATCTCTGCGTGGACTGATAGGTACACCCAGTCTTTTGCCTATATATTTTTCGTAAATACGAATTCGGATGCAATTTTTGTTTGAATGAATCGTGCGTACGGGTCTCTTTTTAAAAATTTTTTCAACCAGATTGCTATATCTTTCTACAAATCCAAGGTTATTCGAGTTTGAAAATATCGAGAGTTCTTCTGTTCTGGGGTATTGCCAAATATGTCCATCTCCCAAGACAACTCCAATGAGTTCCGCAAGGTCTGCAGTTTTGGGTAGTGGGGGATAATCCGATTTAATTTTCCCGGACGCCTTCATTTTCTCTCGCCAATTTTTGAAGTTGTCAATTTTCTTTCGCCGCATCGTCTCGGAAGTTTTTCTTACCGAGGGGTGGGTGTCTTTTGTAAACCCTTTGCTCCAGTTGCTTGGCATACCAAAATTATATCAAACTTGGATAATTTTTCCTACCATTAGTCGATAATTGCGGGGTTGTTACTTTATTCAAGTGAATCATTGGTCAAAATCATGTATACTCCTGTATATGGACCATGGAGACACCAAACGTTTTTTGCCGACGATAATCACTATCGGGATTGTGTTTCTCGTGCTTGGCGGTTTTATCAGTTATGCGTTCACGCGGATTTCAACGCTAACTCAACAGACCGAGTTTCTTGAAGCGGAGTTTGCGTCCACGACGGCGATGCTGTCGGAAAATACGGGCAGGCTCGCCCAAAACATCGCGGAGCTGCGTTCGCAGACGACCGGGCTTTCCAGCACGCTTTCGAGCGCCCAACAAAATATTGACGCCGTGAAAACGCAAGTGGGTGGTGTCGAACAAAACCTCGGTTCTATTTCCGGCACCGTTGGCAATCTTAAGAAGCTTTCGCAGATCGACCCCGTGCTTCTGAAGAAATACTCCAAGGTATATTTTATGAATGAAAACTACGTGCCGGCGCATTTGACCGATATACCGGCGGACTACCGATACAGCCAAACGAGTCCCGAACAATTTGTAACGGAAGCGTGGCCGTTTCTCAAGGCAATGATTGATTCGGCAAAGGCGGGCGGGGTTCCGCTCCTTGTCAAATCCGGTTTTCGGTCTTTTTCGGAACAACAATCACTTAAGTCTTCCTACACTGTTGTCTATGGCGCCGGTACCGCCAATTCGTTTGCCGCCGACCAGGGATATTCGGAGCATCAGCTTGGAACGACGGTGGACTTTGTGACTTCTGGTAGTACCGGTAAAGTCGACGGCTTTGATAAAACGCCTGCGTACCAATGGCTACTCGATAACGCGCACCGTTTCGGGTTTGAGCTTTCGTATCCCAAAGGTAACAGCTACTATGTGTACGAGCCGTGGCACTGGCGCTTTGTGGGTGTGAAGCTTGCCACCTCTCTTCACGACAATAAACTGAATTTTTATGACGTGGACCAAAGGGAGATTGACGCGTATCTCATAAATATTTTTGATTGAAAAACTGTAATAAGTTTCATGGCGGTTCGTCTACATCTGCATCACAATCATTATCGGTAACGTAATTTAGTCGTGTTATAATTAAATCACTATGAAAAAAACACTTATCTCGCTTTTGGTCATCGCGGTTTTAGGTTTCGCCGGATATTTTCTAATGCGGGATTCTTCCGACAAGACGCCTGCGGTTCCTGAGAAACAGGAAGCGACCGACACGGTGAAGCCCGCGAACACCGAGCCGAAGGAGGAGACCGCGCAGATGGATAAAGCCAAAACGGTTATCGGGACATCGGTTGGTGGAAACAGTATCACCGCGTATCACTTCGGTGATGGCCCAAGCGAGCTTCTCTTTGCTGGCGGCATTCACGGCGGATACGAGTGGAATACGGTCCTCGTAGCTTACGAACTCATGGATTATCTCAAGGCAAACCCATCAGTTATTCCCGCGAACGTAAAAGTGACGGTCATTCCGGTTTTGAACCCCGATGGTTTGAAGAAAGTTGTCGGTACCACGGAACGGTTCACACCTAAGGACGTCTCAGCGTTATCGGAAACGGTGATAGCCGGTCGCTTTAACGCGAACAACGTCGACCTAAACCGGAACTTCGATTGTGATTGGCAGGCCGCGGGAAAATGGCAGACGAAAACGGTGAGCGGCGGAAGCGCGGCTTTCTCCGAGCCGGAAAGTCAGGCGGTGAAAAATTATGTCGAGACACATAAGCCGACCGCGGTGGTTGTCTGGTACAGTGCTGCCGGTGGCGTGTTTGCTTCAAGTTGTCACAACGGTGTTTCCACCGAGACGAACACGATTACCAAAAAGTTCGCGGACGTTTCCGGTTACCCCGCCTACCAGAGCTTTGATTTTTACGCCACTACCGGCGATATGGTCAATTGGCTCGCCAAGAACAATATTCCCGCAATCAGCGTGCTTCTCACGAATCACACGGATACCGAATGGGCTAAAAATAAGGCGGGGGTTGACGCTCTTCTAAAGTATTACACCAAGTAATGCGTTCACTTTCCGCTAAGCCTGTCATCGTGATAACTCTCGTTCTCGCGGTAGTCGCTGCTGGGGCGATTGTGTTTACTGTATTAAATAAAAAACCGCCGGAAATTTTGCCGGTCGCGGAGCCAAAGGTTATTCCGTCCGGACCGACGCGTGCGGTAATCGGTCGGTCCGTGGAAGGGCGGGTGATTGAATCCTTTACGTATGGAAACGGGCCGACGAATCTCGCGTTTGTGGGTGGTATTCACGGCGGTTATGAGTGGAACAGCGTGCTTCTTTCCTACGAATTTATGGATTATCTTGACGCGAATCCTGAAGTTATTCCGAAGAATCTCACCGTTACCGTGATTCCATCCGCGAACCCCGATGGCGTGCACAAAGTGACTGGCAAAGACGGCCGCTTTACCGTCGCTGACGTATCAACCAGCAAAGAAGTTCTCGCTTCGGGGCGTTTCAACGCCAACAAAGTAGACCTCAACCGAAATTTCAATTGTAAATGGCAGCCGAAGAGCATGTGGCAGTCAAAGACTGTGAGCGCGGGAACGGGGGCATTCTCCGAGCCGGAAGCCAAAGCGGTCCAAAGTTTTGTTTTGGAACATACTCCGGTTGCCGTGGTTTTTTTGCACAGCAAGGCGAATGCCGTGTACGCGTCGGAGTGCGAGAAAGGTATTTTGCCGAAAACACTCGATATCATGAATGCTTATTCGAAAGCTTCCGGCTACTCGGCCGTACAATCATTTGACAGTTATGAAGTGACGGGTGACGCGGAGGGGTGGCTCGCTTCAATCAACATTCCGGCCATTACGGTGGAACTTAAAACTCATGAGACGGTTGAGTGGGAGAGAAATCTGGCCGGTATCAAAGCGCTGTTTCGAGTATTACGGACGCAAATAATATAGGGCGGGCGAGGGAGGAGGAGAAGGTGTCCCCCTTTCTTTCCATTTAGAACCTTGAATTACAAAACCAAGGTTTAGCGAAGAGAATTTCCTATTGCGTGCCAAGTCCTTGCGGGAGGCAAGCGGGAGGAAGTTCTCGGAGCGCGATTTTCGTAATTCACGGTTCTAGAAATTTCTTTCCGCGTAAATCGACATGCTTCGGCGTTTGCCCAAGGGGCCGCGGTGGCCGTGAGATTTGGTGATTTTGTGAATGGTGAAATTGGGCGCGAGGGCTTCCGTTGCTTCTTCTTCGGTAAACACGTGTTCGGCTACGCCGATTTTCGGGTGAATATAGGAACCTGCTTCGTTGGCGGGATTTTCCCGTAGCATTCGCTTGGCGTGTAGGTCTTCGTCAAGCAAGAACGTTTTCCAGAATAGCCAGCCCCCGGGTTTGAGTACCCGTGTAATTTCCACGAGCAGACTCTTTCGCTCGTCGGCTTTGAGAAAATGCGAAGTCATCATGTCGAGTATGAGCGTTTGCGTGCTGTCTTGGAGGGGAAGCGGTTTCACGATAGAACGTGCTTGGTATTCAATCGGCAGCCCCTCGCTTAATTGTTGGGCGAGAGTCACCGCCTCATTTGAAATGTCGTACCCGATACCCCGCGCGCCGAAATTTTCCGCGAGCCAAATGAGGTTTCGTCCGTTGCCGCAGCCAAGGTCGAGGACGGAGGCGGTTTTATTTAAAAACTTGAGACCACTGTTCCGTTCAAGCCATCTCGTGAATTTTACCAAGTCCTCGCTCGGGTTTTCCGAAAGTGCCAGATGGTTCGCGTCCTTGTATTCCTTGTTCCAGAATTCGTGACCCGTTTTTCTGTGTCTGTCTTTTTTCATGAACTCTATTACATCACGTCGTATTCAGTATTACAACCCACAATCGCGGCAGTCCGCGGTCCGTGTTTGTTTTCACACTGCTGTATACACTAATCTGTTGCTATAGCTTATAATAAGTGTATGGGGAAAATGGAAAGTGAATCACGGTATCGGACAAAGAAAGGAAATCTTCAGCGTATTATTCTCGGTACTGTTGCGGCCGCCGGATTCTTGAGTGTTGCCTTAGTTGCGCCTAACGCTCTGAAAATGTTTGAGAGTTTCGGTATTGTACCTAAGCGACGACACGGAGAAGTGATAAAAAATTCCCGAGCGCGCCTTGTCAAAGTCGGGTATCTTTCATACACACCTGAAGGTTTCATTATGTTAACTCCAAAAGGGGAGGCAAGGCTAAAGCAGCTTGAGCTTGCCGAGTATCATTTTGAAAAACCAAAACGTTGGGATAAAAAATGGCGGGTTCTTATTTTTGATGTAAAAGAAGAAAGAAAGGGAACTCGGGAAAAAATCCGCCGCACGCTTTCTTCAATGGGATTTGTTCGCCTTCAGGATAGTGTGTGGGTCTATCCGTACGATTGCGAGGACTTGGTCACCTTGCTTAAGGCGGACTTTAGGATAGGGAAAGAACTTATCTATATGATTGTCGACAGCATTGAGAATGACAAATGGCTTAGAAAATGTTTCACTCTTCCCGATATGGAGAGGCGGTAGCTTTGAAATATATACATCTATTTGTTGCTATAGCAACAAATAGATGTATAGGGTGTGAGGTGAGATAGACATCAATAAATTTGAATGGATAAATTAAAAGCAATGTTTTTCTCGCATCTAAAGCGGTAATTATGTATACTTTGAAAAACCAATGATAGACAATAAAACTTACATATACGGTACCCACGCCCTTTCCGAGGCGCTGACGCACGCGCCGCATACTCTCGAAGAAATCTTTGTGGCGAAGCATTTTGACGACCCCGCGCTTATGGCGCTCGCCAAGAAACACGGCATTCCGTTTCATCAAAAAATGCCGCAAGGTTTTGACGACTCCGCCGCCCATCAGGGCATTGTCGGAATAGTGTCGCTTCCGCGGTTGATGCAAAGTTACGAAGCATTTTGCAAAAAACTGGTTGTCGGGCCCGATACGTCGCTCGTACTTTTGGGTGAATTGCAGGACCCGCAAAATGTCGGGGCGGTTATCCGAAGCGCCGCCGCGTTCGGTATTTCCGGCATTCTCATTCCCGACCACAAACAGGCGCAAGTGACCGGCACGGTGGTAAAGGTGTCCGCTGGCATGGCGTTCAAGGTGCCGCTGGTTTCGATTGGCAACGTGAACACGACAGTGCGGGACCTCAAAGACCAAGGCTTCAGCGTGTACGGTCTCGCGGGTGACGCCAAGTACACCGTGACCAAAGAAGAGTTTTCTTTACCGACGCTTTTTATTCTCGGTAATGAAGCCGAGGGTATCAGAGAAAAAACCGCCGAACTTTGTGACAAACTGCTCTCCATTCCCATGAGTCCAAAATGCGAATCTCTAAACGCCGCGGCAAGTGCCGCTGTGGCTTTTTACGCGTGGAGCGCGAAGCATTCGAAGGCTTTAAGAATTTAGGTCAATTTAGGTTGGACCTAAATTGACCTAAAATTTCTAAATTTTGGCAAATAAAAACCACGGACATTTGATGTCTCGTGGTGTGGTTGCTCATAGAAGGGTTTAGCCAACCCTGTCCAGCGAAGCTCCCCTGAGTTGCAAAACGAACGTGCGAGCCGCCTTGTGATCTTCTGACGCGGTAATTCGCAGGTGCTCTGCACGTTGCGTTTCCAACTCTTCGCGGTGTTTCCGGTGTTCTCTCAAGGCTTTCTCCATTTGGGCGATGGCTTTGTCCGTTTCATCAATTTTGCCGCTAATGGTCTCGGTTTCCCTCAAGGCCTGCCCAAGCTCCTGCGCCATCCGGAGCACGCTTTGCATTCCAGCCAAGAATTGTGGCAGAGGTTGGTTGGTAGGTACTGCCGATGACGGAACGCTCGGGTGGTGCTTGCCGTTTCTTTCCAGTGCCGGCGGCAGAGTCTGAAGGATAACCGGCGGCAGGGCAACTATAGTTTCAGGTGTCGGTGGGGGCGTTGTGGAAGGCGGGGCTGCAGTTGCAGGTGTCGCCGTTTCGAACAGCGCCTTGCCCTTTGCTGTGACCCGCACCTTGTCGCTAGTCACTTTCTCCAGATATTCTCCGTTTATCCATGCTTCAACGAGCGGCCCGAAGTCCGCGGGGTTGACGTTGCCGAGCGACATCTCTTTTGTGAGGATTCCGGCGACTTCCGCAATTCTCACTCCTTCGCTCTCGGCGTTGGGTTGCTCGTTCAACGTACACAGCGCAAAATCGACGAAGGCCAAGTCAAATGCTGGCATCGGGATGAACGCCACCGGTTCGGGAGCAACCGAAGTTTTCTTTTTCGGCGGGTTAGCCGGATTGAAGAACTTTTTCTCGCATACCGCACGAAGGTGAGCGTGCAAAACTTCAGGTCGCATTTCGCTTTCGAGAACCTGGAGGTGTCCAAAATAGCGAAATTTTTTCCCATCAGCCTGCACTATCATTTCAACGGATTGTTCCCTCGGGCTCTTAACCTTGATTCCGTTGGTGGGGAATGTTGTTCCAGAAGTGTTGCGTCCGACAACGTGGAACTTGAAATTTCCAGTAAGACCGGCATGTTGGAGCAGAATCAAAGTGAAGTCTCTGACATCAGGGTGGACTTTCTCCGGCTGTCCTTCAAATCCGGAAATGGTCAGGCTCAGGGTTGGGGTTTGGGAGGTTGGGGTGGGTTGGGTTTGGGTTTGGGTTTGGGTTTGGGTTTGGGTTTGGGTTTGGGTTTGGGTTTGGGTTTTGTTCATTTAGGTTGACAAGGTACGCCTGGAAAACAGCCTTAATGGCCATTTCGTAGAGCCTAGTGGGATTACGTAGTTCCCGCTAACGGCTCTAGATAGTTTTCACTGTACCTCCTTTCTATATATCATTTTTAAAGTGATTTGTCAATCAGTGCAATCCAAGCATAAGGCCTGAAATTCGGCTATAATTAAGGCTACTTTATGGCGGAATACATTAAAAAAATACTAGCGGTAAATCCGAAGCTAAAAAAGCTCGCGGGTGTCCTTTTGATCTTAGTCGGCTTGACCGCTCTCGTCACGCCGTTTACTCCGGGTTCGTGGCTCATTTTCGTGGGTTTGGAATTTTTGGGAATCAGGTTTTTGGTTTGGGATAAATTGAAGGAGCGGTTTTGGAAAAAATAGAGTTTCATTTTCATTTTTAAAAAATAAATACCCCACATATAGGTGGGGCCGGTTAAGTTTTAGGCGGAACTACCCGAACAAAATCATGGACGGTGGATGACAGACAATCGTGCTTGCACTGAGAAATTAATCCGCCGTCTGGCGGTTGCCACAGTGGCCCGAACTGGGCGGTTTTTGTTTTTTTGCACTGGCGGCAGCGAAGTTCGACGGTCAGCGTGACTCTTGTAACCGGTCTGGGTTTTCTCGCACGGTGCCTGCCGTAGAAGGACTCATCGTGCATGCCTGTTCCTAGAGCCGCTTTTTGTATAGACATAAAGAAGACCTTTTGTTGGCTCAAACATAGCACCCATTGTTGCTGTTGTCGATGATTGGTGGGGCAAATAATAATTAATTTTCTGACCCAGTTCAAATTGTGTTATATTTTATACATGAATGAAATCGCAGTCTTTGGTGGGGGTTGTTTTTGGTGTACCGAGGCGGTTTTCAAAATGCTTCGGGGCGTGAGTAGCGTATTGCCCGGCTACGCCGGAGGGACGACTAAAAATCCGACTTATGAACAGGTGAGCAGTGGAAATACGGGACATGCGGAAGTGGTACAAATAACTTACAATCCACAATCCCGACGCGCGGATGCGGTCGGGACCTCGACCAAAACGTCGGGGCTTACAACATACAACAATCTGCTAACGGTGTTTTTCGGTTCGCATGACCCGACAACGGTGAATCGGCAGGGAAATGACGTGGGGACAGAGTATCGCTCGGTGATTTTCTATACTACTCCAGAACAGAAAAAAGTGGCGGGAGAGTTCATTAATGAAATCAACACATCAAATAAGCACGGCACCCCCGTCGTGACAGAGCTTGTGCCACTCGACACGTTTTATGAAGCCGAAAATTACCACCGTGACTATTTCGACATGCACCCCGGCAACCCGTATTGCGAAGTTGTTATAAATCCGAAACTGGAAAAAGTACAAAAACAATTCGCCAATCTGTTGAATAAGGCGGAAAACCAAAAGACCCAGTGAAATTAGTTTCAGTGAATCCCGAGCGACTTTAGTTGACTAAAGTCGCTCGGGAGAGGCCCGTTGGGTTTCGCTAACTAGTAGCTAAGGAAAATATAAAATGGACAACAAAAAAGACATGCCGAAGAGCGAGGACGAGTGGAAGAAAAGGTTAACGCCGGACCAGTATGCTGCTTTGAGAGGGAGGGGAACCGAAGCGCCGTTTAGCGGTAAACTCCTACATGAAAAAGGCGAGGGGACATACAACTGTGTCGCTTGCGGCCAGCCGCTTTTTGCTTCCAATGCCAAGTTTGATTCCGGTACCGGCTGGCCGTCTTTCGACCATGCAATTTCGGGTTCGGTTCTCGAAATTTCCGACAATGAATATGGTATGACTCGTACTGAAATAGTCTGTTCGCGTTGCGGCTCGCACCTTGGACATGTTTTCAACGACGGCCCAACCGAAACTGGCAAGCGATACTGCCTCAATTCGGTGTGTCTGGATTTGGAGGAGAAAAAATAATAATGGGGCTCCCAAGTGGCGTATAATGAAAGGATGCAAAAAGTCCTTCTTATTTTCACTTTTCTTTTCCCGGTTTATGTTTTGGCCGCAGCACCGGCTATCACAGTTTTTCCGGAAACGATTATTCAGGGGGAGCCGGTCAAAGTTGTCATCGAAAATGTGTCCGGCATGGCGGCGGTTCGGAAGATAATTTTTGACGGGAAACCCGTCGGAGTATTTTCTTACCAAGGCAAACCCTCGGCCTTTATCGGCGTTGACCTCAACAAAAAAGTCGGTGATTACAAGTTGGTTGTGACCCTCTCGGACGGAAGCAAGCTAGAAAAAATAATTACCGTTGGTAAGCGGCCGAAAGTGGAAGTGCCACTCGGCATTCCGGAAAAACTTGGGGGCAATACGCCTGCCGCGGCGAAGAGGGTAGTCAGTACGCTCGCGCAAGAAAACCTGTCAATCTACTCCGCCCGCACTATTCCAAAACAACTATGGATCGACCGTTTTAATTTTCCGATTTCCAACCCCGTGATAACTGATGATTATGGTTATTCCCGCCAAACAGTGGGCTATGTTATTACTCACAAGGGTACGGATTTTCGCGCGAAAGAGGGAACTCCTGTTGTGGCGATGAACCGTGGCATAGTGAGACTCGGTAGAGCCTATCAGGTTTATGGAGATACCGTTATTATTGACCACGGTTTTGGATTGCATACCGTCTACATGCACTTATCGAAAATCAAAGTGAACGAAGGCGAGCTTGTGAAGCAAGGACAGGTCATCGGACTCTCCGGTCAAACCGGCTACGCCGGAGGCCCCCATCTCCACTTGAGTGTGTGGATTGATAAAGTGTCGATTGACCCGATGAAATTCATGGAACTTTTTCGCTGAGTGTATGGTTGCATTATTAGGAAATGACATATAGAGTATTTTCAGTTTACAGAAAGGAATGCACCTATGAAAATTACTGTTTCGGCTTTTTGGTACACTTTCATCAAAGGTACTGGGGGCATTTGGGTCACTAAACCCGGCGATAAGGTTTTTGTGGATGAGCGCGGTCTCGAAAGGGATCGCAAGTGGGTTGTGGTGGACGAACGTGAGCACAACATGTTTGTGACCCAGAGGTCATCTAACGGTCAAGGCATTGAAGTGATAAGTATGTGTCAGATTACGGCTCGCATCGAATGCGGTGGACTGGTTTTGAGAGCGCCCGGTATGGAAGACCTCCATCTTCCGTTTGATGGCACGGTTGCCCCAGTAGTGACAGTACAGGTGTGGAGTAATTCCTCGCTTTACGGCGTTGATGAGGGTAAGGCGGTGTCCGCGTGGCTCTCCGAGTTTTTGTCACGGGAAAGACCGGGGACATATCGGTTGGTTCGGATGGCTATGACTTGCCGGAGACCGAGCAAGAGAGGCGGGTCAATCATGGGTTTCCATGACGCATACCCCTTCATGATAATTTCCAGCGAGTCGCTTGGCGGTCTCAATGGAAAATTACTTAAGAACAATGAAGATGCCGTGCAGATGAGTCGATTTCGACCGAATATCGTGTTTTCCGGATGCGGTGCCCATGCAGAGGATTTGTGGTCACGCTTTCGTATCGGAGGTGTCGAATTTTACGGAGGAACTCTCTGCGACCGGTGTGCCGTGATTCGGACTGACCAGACTAAAGCAGTACGTCATAAGAGCGAGCCCACGGCAACCCTTGCGACCTACAGGAAAGGGACGCACCTTTTGGCGGATTTCCGTTATTGCGATCGTCGGGAGCTTGGAATCGAAGTCAAACCGAACGCTGTTTTTTTCGGTCGCAACGCGGATTTTGACCTCGATGGCGAACGGCGCAACGGAGGCATGATGTGCGTCGGGGACGAGGTGGAAATTCTCTAGGGTACGATGTTTTGGGTCAGGCGGTTCTTCGGAGCCGCTTTTTTATTTACCGGTGGGAAGGTGTTTGTTTTTTTGTTTCGGTTACAATATAAGATATGGAATCTAAAGTTAAAAAATCATGCGTTTTTTGCGAGTTGCCGTTAATAAAGGAAAGAGCTGTCGCAAAGAATAAGTTGGCGTTTGCGTTTTTGACAAATATTCCGATTACCCCCGGACATATTTTGATTTCCCCGATTCGTTGCGTATCGACGTTTGATGAAATGACGGAGAAAGAGGTGAAAGCGGTTTTTGAATTGAGAGACAAATTAATTCCGATCATGAAAAAGGTATTTGGAGCGGAAGGTTTCCATTTCGCATGGAACGAAGGCAAAGCCGCCTGCCAGAACGTACCCCATTTTCACTTGCACATGGTACCCCGCAAAAATGGAGATGAGGGAATCACGGAGGCGGAGCCGCGAAAATTTTTGTATCGTCCGGGGAGCAGGGAAGACAGTCCGGAAGCCGAGCTAAAGGCTGTTTCGGAGATGATTCGGAAAGCTTTGTAAGGCGGTGGAAACGGCGAATTATTTATGATACATTTTAAATATGGAACTACTCCGAGATTTTAAGCAAATAAACAAAGGGGATGCCAGGCTTGCCGGTGGTAAAGGAGCTTCGCTCGGCGAGATGGCTCAGGCGGGTATTCCAGTTCCGCCCGGTTTTGTATTACTGGCGAGTGCCTTCAACAGATTTATAGAGGAAACCGATTTGAATGTGGAAATCGACGCTATTTTGCATACTGTAGACCACCGAGACATTCATACTGTGGATGCCGCTTCGGAAAAAATTCAAGCGCTCATTCTTGATACGAAAATGCCGGAAGATATCGCTGACGCGATAATGAAAAGTTATAAAAAGTTGTGTGCGAAACCTGCCCCGACTTCCGGCGTGACAACAGGAACGCCCGGAGCGTCGGGGTACGTAGCGGTGCGTTCCAGCGCCACCGCCGAGGATTCCGCATCCGCGGCTTGGGCCGGACAGCTTGATACATTTCTTAATACGACCGAAGATTCTTTGCTCCAAAACGTAAAGCGTTGCTGGGCGTCCCTTTTTACGCCCCGCGCCATTTTTTACCGGTTTGAAAAAGAACTTCACAAAACGATTATCTCCGTGGCGGTTGTGGTGCAGAAAATGGTGGAGTCCGAAGTTTCCGGCATCGCTTTTTCCGTGCATCCCGTCACCGAAGATCGTAATCAGCTCATTATCGAAGGGGGGTACGGTCTAGGTGAGGCGATTGTGTCGGGGCAAATCACTCCGGACAGCTATGTAGTGGAGAAAAATCCAAGAAGAATAATTGATACAAATGTTTCTACTCAGGATAGAAAATTGGTTCGCGCTTCAAAAATTACAGAAGGGGAGAGGAATGAGTGGGTGACAATTCCCCAATCGGAGGGTGAGCGGCAGAAATTGTCTGAAAAACAAATTCTTGAACTATCAGAGCTCATCTTACACATAGAAAAACATTATGGTTTTCCTTGTGATATTGAATGGGCATTCGAGAAGGATATATTTTACATCACTCAAAGTCGTCCGATTACGACACTTAAAACCATTTCCGAGGAGCCGACGAAATTGGCTTCGGATACTGCCAAAAAAGACGCGGAAGTATGGAGTAATAATTTCTCCGCGGACGTGTGCTCGTTCCAACTCACATCCGCAATGATGGAGTTTTGGGTGTATTGCCAACGCGCTATCTTGGGTAAAAAAGCACCGTTATGCCTGAATAAATGTTTTATTACGTACGAGGGCACCAAAATGCAAGGCGGTCATCTGCTTGAGACGGAGCTTGTTAATTTTGCGAACACATTGACCGAGCTTGTCTATAAAAATCCTGAAAGAGTTTTAAAGAATCACAAAGAATCATATGCGTTGAACAAAAAATATTTTGATTTCTCCTGGAAGTGCCTTCGGAAGAATCTGAAAAGTTTGTCAAACAGTACTTTGGCGAAAATGTACCACGAACTGACGATTACGCAGGAAACAGCGCACGGCCATTCTCTTGGCACGACGTGGTTTATCGATTCTCACGGCGCTACGTTTACGAACTCCCTGCTTGAGAGGACGAATGAAATTGTTAAAAAGAGTGGGTCTAAGTTAAATCCTTCCGAGGTGTTCAGTAGTTTGACCACTCCTCCCAAAAATAGTCTGGGAATTGAAGAGGAGATTGAGTCACTCGGTATTGTGGCGCGAATACAAAAGGATAAGAAGGCGAAGGCGATTTTTAGGACACTTCGTAAGTACGACACGATTCCTTCAGGTATATCAAAACCGCTTGTTGTAGTGATGAAGAAACACTATGAAAAATGGTGTTGGACTCCCTTTGGTTATAGAGGTCCGGCGTATGGTTTGGATTATTACCTTTCCGTATGGGCGGGGCTTGTTCGCGAGAATATCAGCGCTTCAAAGATTATCCGCGAGAAGAAGAAAAGACCGGAAGCAATTAAGAAAGAACGTCTGGAACTTTTCAAAAAATTAAAGATAACTCCCGCAATGCGGAAGGTGTATGACGTTGGGGCTGATATAGCGTCTCTCAAGGGATACCGCAAAGATTGCTGCTACCTCGGTTTTTACGCGATTGATTTTCTATATAAGGAGATTTCAAAACGTCTTGGTATTGCGATTCCTGATTTACACATGCTTACTTATAGGGAGATTGTCGCCCTACTCAGAGGGGAGAATAAATTTGATGCCTCGGAGATTGCGCAGAGGAAAATCCGCTCAATGCATTGGTGGGACGCTTCTTCCGATTCCGTGACCATTTTGTCCGGTGAAAAAGCGAACGCGGAGATTAACTCAAAAAACATCAAGCGTGAGGAAATTGTTGTCGGAGCGGATACTTTCAAAGGTACCTGTGCGTGTAGCGGTTACGCCAAAGGAGTGGTAAAAATCGTGAATCAACCCGATGAAATGGGAAAAATGGAACAGGGAGATATTATGGTTTCTCACACCACGTTCCCATCACTCGTGCCAGCCATGAAAAAAGCCGCCGCTATTGTTACCGAGGACGGAGGTATCACTTGTCATGCCGCCATTGTCGCGCGAGAACTCAAAACCCCTTGTGTTACCGGCATTAAGATTATTACGCAGGCGGTCAAAGACGGAGATGTTGTGGAAGTCGACGCGGACAAAGGTGTCGTAAGAATAGTTTCGAGAGGCGGTAATTCGGTAACTTCTGATATGACAAGTGAACCTAGTGAGTTACCTATTCCCTTTAATGGGCAAGACGAGTGGATGCTCGCGGAAAATATTCCGGACATGGATATGTTTTTCTCCCAAATCTTTTTGAGTTGTTTCGTAAGTGATGCAAGTTATCCGTTTATTAAAAATTACAAAGAGACCCTTTCAGTCTTTACCGGAGCAGGGATGGATTTTTATTTCGGCAGAAAGGATTCATTTGAAGTCGCGGAAAGCATTTTGAAGGCTCTTATCGAAAAACCGAAATTCGGTGATGAACTGAATGGAAACATCATTTTATGGTCAAAAAGATTGGTGGAGTTTGCCGAAAAAACCGCGCAGATTGATTTGTCGAAAAAAACAAACACTGAATTGTGGAGTTTGTATGAAAAACATGACGAAGTGCATACGAAGCTTTATACATACGGCTGGCTTCCTGTTGCGCTTGATATGTTCCACAACAACTTCACTGACGCGCTGAAGAAATATGTACGAAGTGTTTGCGACAGTGACAAGGAAATGGAGGAAGCGTTTGTCGTTTTGTGTACTCCAACGGAGAAGACCATTATCGCGGAAGAGCGTGAGGACTTCCTGCACATATTTGAAAAATATCACTCTGTCATTTCCGGTGCGGTATCTAAAAAAGCAAGCAAAATTCCAAAAGAAATTGAAAATGATTTGAAAAAGCACTCGGTCAAGTGGGGACATTTGGGCTATATTTATTCTGGCACTGCCGATCCGTTCGGACCCGAGCACTATTTTCAGGAGATGGTTGATTTGGTGAAGAGTAACGTCCGAGCCAGGAAAATTCTGGATCAGGAGGAAAAACAACTTCGGGACGCGGAGTCGAAAAAACTCGCATTGTATAAGAAACTAAAAATTAATCCCGCTTACAAGCGATTGTTCAAAACCGCCAACGATTTCGCATTGTCTAAGTTGGTGAGAAGAGACGCGCAGCTTCGAGACCTACTTCTGCTTCACCGCGGTCTTTTGACTGAAATCGCAAAGCGACTCGGTGTGTCTCGCTTTGAGGTTCAAATGATGCTCGGTGGGGAAATTCGTGACGCGCTTGAAGACGGACAGTTGGATAAAGAGATGCTTGCAAAGCGTGTAGGTGTCGGTTGTGTGCTGTACACCAAAAAGGATTTTGAGAGAGTGTATATGGATACTGATGTCGAAACGTTGCGGAAGGGAATCAAGACTAATATTGACCACACGCAGATGGAGTTTAAAGGACAAGTAGCTCAGCCGGGATTTGCTACTGGCACAGTCAAAATTATAATTCGCGCCAAAGATATGGGAAAGATGAATCAAGGTGACATTTTGGTGTCTATCGCGACTGACCCGGACATTGTACCCGCCATGAAAAAAGCCGCCGCGATTATTACAGAGCAGGGGGGCATAACCTCCCATGCCGCGATTGTGTCCCGCGAACTCGGTACGCCATGTATTATCGGTACCAAAATTGCAACCAAACTTCTAAAAGACGGTGACCTTGTCGAAGTTAACGCCAACAGTGGGGTTGTAAAAATTTTAAAGAAATAAAACGTTATGGACACTGCGAAACATTTTCAGGTATCGGTGTGTCGGGCGGCATTTTTGTCGGTAAAGTAAAGATTGTGAGAAACGAAGCGGATTGCAAGGCGCTTGATAAAACCCATGTCGCGATCGTTGCGGTTCCGGATAGAAAACATATCCATCTTCTTAAAAGAGCGAGTGCGATTGTGACGGAAACAGGCGGGCTTCTGGGGCATATTGCCAAGGTGGCGCGGGAAGACAACCTCACGTTTGTCGGAGGTATTCAGGACGCGGCGTCCCTTTTTAAGGATAAAGACCTTGTTTGTGTCGATGGCTCGAAGGGTACTGTAACGTATGCGTAATAAACAACATTGGATAAACGAAATAAGGCTCGTTATTTTCGACGCGTACGGCGTTTTGTTTTCCCGCGGGTATCCCGATACGGCGGAAGCGGTGGCGAAAAAGTATGGGCTCGATTCGAAGCGTATTTTCGATGTTTTGTACACAAAGTACTTTAATAAGGCGGCAGTGAGGGAGATAAGTCAGAAAGAAGCTTGGGACTTAAGTGTTCGAGAACTTGGGTTGCCGATTTCCGGAGAAGAATTGCGCAATTTGCATTTTAGTTTAGTAAGGCTAAACAACAAAGTGCGTTGTTTCGCGGAAGGACTCAAAAAGAAGCACACTATATTAATGTTGAGCAAAAATACCAGAAGTCAATTTCGGTGGCTTTTGGGGGCGTTTCCCGTTCTCCGAAAATCGTTCGGGAAAAATATTTTAAATACGTGGGAGTATGGATTGCCCAAAGCGGGGAAAGAGACCGTGGATTTTGTGTGTAAGCGGTTTCGGGTGTTGCCGAGTGAAATTCTCTACATTGATGACCAGGAAAATAATCTGGCGGTTCCACGCGAAATAGGCGTGCGTACGATTTTGTACAGTAATTTTTCGCAATTTCAAGAATCTTTTCATAAAATCATCCGACAATAACTTTATCGAGCACCTTTTGATTTGTTCGATATATCGCACAAAGTCAGACTAAAAACGAATTTTACGAAAACCCATTTTAGGGGTTACGGTTGTCACGGTATCATTTGTTCGATATATCGAACAAATGATACAATATATTAATGCCACACCTGTCTAAACATAAACTCAATCAAGAAATACTTGCGGACCTAGATAATTATTTATTGTCTTTTCTTGTAGATACGGACGCGAGAACAAGAAAACTTGTGTTTAGGGAGCTGCTTACGAAAACCGAAAGGTTGATGCTCGCCAAACGTGTGGCGATGGTCTATTTTGTTTCCCAAGGAAAGGGGACACACGAGATTGGTCAATTGTTGAAAGTGAGTTCGTCGACTGTCGCGCGCTTTGAGCTTGCGTTGGAAACCAAACGGTTTGGAAATACGGAAAAATGGGTCAAAAAATATTTATCGGGCAGCAAGTTTTTAAGATTGCTTGGCGAGCTTGTTGCAATCCCGTTTGAGGCTCGCAAAAAATCCTTCAAGCAGTTTGTCGATGAAAAGTTTTGATGTCGCGGTTGTTCGATATATCGCACAAAGTAAGTATTAAAATTCGAGATTTTTAAATGGGTAGAGGGGAGCGTTTATTTGTTCGATATATCGCACAAAAAGAAATGACATTTAGTAAGTTGTTCGCGAGTTGTTCGATATATCGAACAAAAGAAATAGGTGATTAAGAAATTCATTTTTCAATGGGAAGGATTGAGTTGTTCGATATATCGAACAGAAGAATGTTGTGATTGTTTTTAGTTGGTTGGTATTTGTGCGATATATCGCGCAAATATAAAATACATATAAAGAGATATAAATATAAAGAAATAAGGACGGTGTAAAAGTATGTAAAAAAGTTCAGCTCCACTACCTGTTTCTCCGAAGAGATAAGGTAATGGGGCTGAGGTGAAAACTGACGCTCACGCTTGAGCTACTGCACTGGCACCAGTGGATGGTGATGCACCGGATAGACAGAGCCGTCCATCCCGATTTCGAAACGGTCGCCTTCCTTGGTGTCGATTCGGAACAAACTCTCGACGAGTCCTTCATCGCCACCGGCGAGGTAGGCGGCGAGGGAGTTGATCATCGGACCGTGGGTGAAGATGAGAGCTGTTCCCTCCGTCACTCCGGCGTCCTCGAGGGCTTTCCGGATGCTTTCGGCTCCGATTTTGCCGAAGTGCTTGAGCGCTTCTTGCTGCTCCGGCGTCCACGTGCTCGGATTCAAGCTGACCTTGCAGGCAGACATGACGAGCGCGAGGTCGGCCTCATCCGTTGGCAGGAAAATGTTCGGGATCTGCACCGGTTGGACGTTGTCCACGATGCCGATAGTGGACAGCTCGAGCGAGTACCGAGCCCGGATGGCTTCGGAGTGCCCGAGGAGCGTGATGTTATCCAGTCCTGCGACGATGGCACGCATCTTGCGTGCCTGCGCGGCGGCGTCGGGGAAGTGGAGGTGACGGAATCCGTTCGGCACGGGCGCTTCTTTGATGTCCTTGGCGGTGAAATGACGTGCTAGCTGAATGTTCAGTGACATAGGATTTTTCAGTGGACTGCGGTTTTGGTTTTGCTGGATTTCCAACGGCTCAAGAAAGCTCGAAACGATCGAGTTTTCAGTGCTATATTTATGCTATAAGCGTGAGTTTGTCGAAGACCCAGTTCAGATTATATAATAGCATATTCCATACCTATTGTCAAGCTACGAAAGAGCTTAATTTTAAGGGAGAAATGTGTTATCCTTAAAACGCATAAAGGCATGAAAAATGGCTTAAAATAAGGGTTGTAGAGCGTAATTTCTCGTAGAGTGAACCCGTGATGAATAATTTTGACCAATTTAAAAAATATAAATGGCAAGAGCTGGCGAAGGACTATAATTCACCGTTATTTCGCAATTACATTTGGACAGCTCATCCCTTTAGGTACCCGAAGCTTTTCGGTATCAGTCGTCCCGTTATCGGGATAGTGTCGGAAAGAAATCGTATTACATACATTTCGGATTTGACCACTTGGAAAAAGGCGCACGAGGATTTAGTCGTAAAGGTCAAGAAGGATTTGATGTATATTGACCGTCTCATTGAAAAGACCAATCGTTTGGGAGAGCGGATGAATGTCTGGAGTGAGAGGGAGCTTTACAATAAAGACCTTTCGAAACTTTCAAATGTTCAATTGTTTAAACTGTATGAAAAAACTTCTGAGTGGCTGGCGATTCTTTACGCTCATGGTGTTTTGCTTCCCCTCATTGATTTTGGGGAGCATCTTTTTGTTGAAGATAATTTGAAAAGGATTTTGTCCGAGCATGTCTCGGGAGAGGAGTACTCGGAATATTATAGAGTTTTTACCGAGCCGAGCTATGATTCTTTCGCTCAAGACCAGGAAATTGCGCTTACTAAATTGTGGAAGGGTTTTTATAAAGACAAAAGGTGCCGAGAAGCGGTTGCCAATGAATCCCTTGAAGAAGTTGCGGAGAAGTTTCCGGCTTTCCATACAAAACTGCTTCGCCACGCCGAGAAATGGGGTTGGGTCTACTATGTGTATGCCGGGCCAGTATTCGGGGCGGAGCAATTTTTCGGGTTTATAAAGTCCTCACTGGACAAAGGAATTGCTCCGGATAGATTTTTGAATGATTTGAAGGAAAGGCGATTGAGGAACAAAAAAGCAAAGACGCTGTTCATCAAAACATTCAAGCCGGACACCTTTTCGAAAACGTTGCTGGCGCTTGCGGGAAAATTGGTGTGGGCAAAGCCGAGACGGAAGGATTTTCAAAGCAAAACATATTTTCACAGTGAAAAGTTGATGCAGGAAATTGGAAGGAGGATTGGAGGTTTTTCTGTTGCTGAGGTAAGGTCTGTACCGCCGGCTTTTCTAAGGGAGGTCTTGGTTGAAAATAGTCAAATAGAAAAGAGGATTGCTGTTTCGGCGTTCGATATGCATGTTTGTTTGCCGTGCGATGACGGTAGAGTTGAAGTATTTACGGGTAAAGATGCCGTAACTTTTAAAGATTTATATTTGCAAAAAGAGAAGGAGATTATCACGGTGGGGATAAATGAAATAAAGGGTTCGCCCGCGTGCAGAGGTAAGGCGCAAGGAATAGTGAAAATTATCAATGTTCCCGATGATATGGAGAAAATGAATCAAGGAGACGTTTTGGTTTCCACGGCTACAACTCCCTCAATTGTTCCGGCTATGAAAAAGGCGGCGGCGATTATAAGTGATGAGGGAGGTTTGACCTGTCACGCAGCGATTGTTTCTCGTGAACTCGGCACACCGTGTGTTGTCGGTACCAAGATAGCCACAAAGGTGTTGAAGGACGGGGATATGGTGGAGGTGGATGCCGAAAAGGGTGTGGTCACGATAATAAAAAGAGGGTAATGATATTATATTTCAACGCAGTTTAAATATGGAACTAGGTCCTGAGGCCAGCAGGCCGTGGGGCAAAGAGCGTGGCATAGTCACAATACTTAAGAAAAACCAATGACAATTCTTGCTCACCAAATATTTAAATCACCCCTAGGTTCTAAGGTCAGCAGACCGAAAGGCAGATACAGGCATAGTTAAAATTATTAAAAAAGGATAGTATTGTTGAATGGACATACGAATTATCACCAAGCCGATAACCTGTGCCGAAGCGAGAGATATCGCTAAGGAGTTTTATGTTGATATGGTAAAGGGAGTGGTAGATGTTGATCAAGGCATCATTGCGCTCGGTGGTGAATATCACATGGATGCAAACACAATTTTGATCGAAAATGGGTCAGAGCAAAAAAATGTTTGGGGGTTTAATTTTTATCCCGATAAAGCAGGCGATGAACAAATCGAGTATAAAGCACTTGTAAACATCAGGCCCGTGCACGGTAATTCTGTTATGGAAATACAAAATGAGGACTTGAAAACGGCCATGAAAAATATCATTAAAAAACTGGTTGTATGAATAACGCCCGCACACCGCAATTTTATATGGCGAACCTTGGCAGTGAAATTGTGGGAATGTATTCTGCCTTGTCAAAAAATGATACGGAAAAATGTCGAAAATGTTATGACAGAGCAAAAAAAATCATTGCTGAGTGGCGCGTTTTAGAAACCCGTGAATCCGCCCGTGCTGAAATGAAAAAGTTGGAGGATGTGGTTGATGACCTTATTTCCGAAACGCCTCAACTGAAAGTATCAAAAGCGGAGATTGAAAGCTATTTTATGCCGTTTGCGCTTCGGATTATGTCGGTATAGTCCTGTGTACGTATTATCGCACAATACAAATACACAGAAACACATCTTTTCTGTGTATTGCGCGTTTGCCGAACGCGTGATACTATAATGCTTATGCCTACTCTGATAAAAAGATTAACACTGGATATTACGGCAGATGAGCATCGTCAACTTAAAACTTTGGCGTCTTTTCACGGTGTAACTATGAAAGATTTTTTGATTTCCAATATTTTTCCGGATAAGAAAACCTTGCAGAAAAATAGGAAAACGACAGAAACCCAATATCTTTTGGGAAGCGCCGCCAACAAGAAGCGGTTGCTTGAGGCGCTCAAAAGGAATAGTGCAAACCGCGCATCTTTCGGTTCGGTCAAAGAACTTAAACATGCGCTTGGAATTTGACCCCAACGCGCTAGAGGATATGGCGTTTTGGAAAAGGACGGACAAGAAGAAGCTCGAAAAGATATTCAAGCTTATTTCGGCGATTCAAGCAAACCCTCTTTCTGGTATCGGCAAGCCGGAGCAATTGAGACACGAGCTTTCCGGTTGTTGGTCAAGAAGGATAGACAAACAGCACAGAATCGTGTACAAATTCTCTCACGAGGTGGTCAATATCCTTTCTTGCAGGTATCATTACTGAATTATGAATCACGATATAAAAGATGTCGGCCTCGCGCCGAAAGGGAAACTGCGGATTGAGTGGGCGGAGAATGATATGCCGGTGCTACGGCAGATTAGGGCTCGATTTAAAAAGGAGAAACCGTTGAAGGGAATTACTCTGGCGGCATGCCTTCATGTGACGACCGAGACGGCTAATCTCGCGATTACGCTGAAAGAAGGTGGAGCCAATGTTTTTCTTTGTGCTTCAAACCCGCTCTCGACACAAGATGACGTAGCGGCATCCCTTGTAAAGGATTATGGTATTCCGACTTTCGCTATAAAAGGTGAAGATAGTAAAACATATTTTAAGCACATAAACGCGGTATTGGATGCTAACCCGACCCTTACAATGGATGACGGTGCGGATTTGGTTTCTGAATTACATAAGAACCGAGTGAGGCAATTGCCAAGCATTGTTTGTGGAACAGAAGAGACCACAACTGGTGTTATCCGTTTGAAGTCATTGGCGAAGGCGGGAAAACTTAAGTTCCCGATACTTGCGGTAAACGAAGCGATGACCAAACACTTTTTCGATAACCGCTACGGGACAGGACAGAGTACGATGGATGGTATTATCCGAGCTACAAATCGACTTGTTGCCGGCTCCACTTTCGTTGTCGCGGGTTACGGTTGGTGTGGACGTGGACTTGCTTCGCGAGCACATGGTATGGGTGCGCATGTGGTTGTCACGGAAGTGGACTCGGTCAAAGCTCTCGAAGCAGTGATGGACGGATTTCAGGTAATGCCGATGAGGGAGGCTGTGAAAAAAGCTGATTTTATTTGCACTGTTACCGGCAACAAATCTGTTATAGGAGAAAAAGAGTTTGCCGTGATGAAGGATGGGTGCATTATTTCCAATTCCGGACATTTTGATGTCGAAATAGATTTGAAGGCGCTTGCTAAGCTTTCAACCAAACGAAGAATGATTCGAGATTTTGTTGAGGAGTTTACCGTAAAGGGAGGAAAAAAAGTGTATGTTCTTGGTGAGGGAAGATTGATTAACCTTGCATCTGCCGAAGGACACCCTGCGTCTGTTATGGATATGAGCTTTGCCAATCAGGCACTTGGTGCGGAATATATGCTAAAGAACGCTAAGAAGCTCGAGCCGAAAGTATATGTGATTCCGGAAGAGGTGGACCGAGAAATCGCCGCGCTCAAACTCGCCGCGCTTGGAGTTTCGGTTGACAAACTGACTCCGGAACAAAAAAAGTATTTGGAGAGCTGGGAGGAAGGAACTGCGTAATTTATATAGAAAATCTTAATTAAAGGTAATTATTGTCCTAGAAAAAAATACGCAAAGTTCCCTGTATCCATTTTATAGCTCTTTTTAATATACCAATATCTTCATCCATCATTCCTATACTGGAATTACATTGCCTACAAATCCATCCTCGTATTTCACCATTGAGATGAAAATGGTCTAAAACAACATCATTCTTAAATTGTCTAATTATTGTTTTTTCACAAACAGGACAATGAAACGGCTTA
>Ga0075978_104_pt1 | contig 53611 bp, 45 predicted proteins | sample RifGroA2_FD_68054 | JGI IMG/M metagenome (GOLD analysis project Ga0075978, IMG submission 68054) | Parcubacteria bacterium GW2011_GWA2_47_16 | reverse complement strand
AGTTGTGACATCATATGGGTATATCTTTGAACTGGTATACCCATATGATACCGCAACACAAATCAAACTCCCGCAAGGGTTTTCAGACATGCTCTAGGCGTAGAAACAGAAAAACCCTTGACGAATTGAAAAACCATGATATTGACACTTGCCCTTTCGAAAGAGAAGTTCGAATCTCAAATAGCAGCAGAGCGTACGAAGGGAACACTGACACCCGACGAAGCTCGCTGGCTGACAATCGCGGTACAGACGCATCTTGGAGTAAAACACGAGGCACCTCCGCTTGTCGGTAACCATTTTTTTCGAGAGTTAAACAAAAACTTCCAAGTCTAAGACTTGACGGAAACCCGCTGGAAGTAAGCAAGGTTGATGGAATAGTGATTGTCCACACTCCTAAGCCAAGGCTCCCGGGAAAACTCAACGCTTTCGCCTGAAAGAGAGAGGGGTAACCCACTAAGTCAATTTAGTTCTGTTAAGCTACCTAACGACGCCATTCTCTACCACGCGTGGAGAATGGTTTTTTGTGTCTGAATTTTGAATTCTGTTGTATCGCCATCTTTCAGCACAAAAAAGATAGTATTTACAAATTTACAATACTATGTTTTACTATTGGCAGCCTTCAGACAACCCCTAAAACGGAAAGAACCAAATGAACCCAAGAAACGGGAGAAAAGACACTTCAGTACCCTTAACTCGACTGATAAGCGGAAAAAGGGTAAACGATGAAATATATCCTGAGACCGCCAGACCCCACGGACTTCGAGTCTACGTGTATCGGGAGTGTCCCAGCAATCGGGAACACGGTTGGCTCCCAAAACAGCTCGTGGAAACCTGGCAGGGCAGTGACACCGTCACAATCACGACCAAGGTGGTATGTCACGTCGGCCAGCAACATGCGGAGGTATTTCCACCACGTAGGCTGACACTTGAAGACCTCCTTCCGCTCTTAGCCTTAAGGCCGGCACCGGAGGAACAGTCCTGCAAAAAGGCCAAATCAATTCGCTTCTAGCTCACTCACCCCCGCAGGACAAATGCGGGGATTTTTTTGAAAAATTTCCGTCAAATTTTAGACTCTACCTACCTCGTATCTCCCAATTTTGCCCACAGTACCCTGTGGTTGCAAAATTGAGAATGCCGCAGTAATCTGCGGCGCACAATTTTCCTTGAACTCTACCTACCCCGCATCGCTCTTTTCAAGCTTGATGCGGGATCTCGGCCTACCTACGCCGAATTCGTCTTGCGAGACGAATTCGGCGTGATTGAGTTCAAATTTGTTCTCGCAAGCGAGATCAAATCTTGAACTCAATCACATCACCGTCTTTTACAACATACTCTTTCCCCTCCGTGCGAATCAAACCCTTCTCCCGCGCGGCGACGTATGAACCCGCGGCCAAAAGTTTGTCCCACTCGATAATTTCCGCCCGCACAAATTTTTCTTTAAAATCCCCGTGGATAGCGGTTCCCGCTTCGGGTGCCGTCCAACCTTTTTTAATTGTCCACGCGCGGGTCTCGTCCTCGCCGGTGGTGAAATAGGTTATGAGATTTAATGTTTCGTACCCTTTTTTGATGAGATTATCAATACCGTCGTCTTTTACGCCCAAATCATTTCGCATTTGTAATTTTTCTCCGCCCTCAAAATCTTTTAAATCGTGCTCAGTACCGGCGTCCACAATCACATAACTCGACTTCGTTTTTTCCATAAATTTCATCAGCTTTTCCCATCTCTCATCTTTTTCCCCATTCGTAGTTATTCGTAGATTCGTATCTATTCGTTGATTCGTATGTTCATCTAGGTTCTTTCCTCCCGCTTTCTTATTGAGAACATAAAAAATAGCTTTCTGCGTCAAGAGATGCAAACTTTGAATAAGTGGCGCTTCTTTTGGCTCAATCGGCACGGTCGAGGCGAGTTTTCCGGCTTCAAGCGCCACTTTCAAACGCTCGAGCAACGCACCCAAAGCGACCACCTCTTTGTCCCCTCTTTTAATATCGCGTCCTAAATTAACAAGTCTCTTTGATACGGTTTGAAAATCAGCCAATATTAATTCAAAATTAATCACCTCAATATCCCGAAGCGGGTCAATGCCACCGCTCACGTGAGTCACTTTTTCATCATCAAAAATCCGCACCACTTCGGCAATAGCGTCTGTCTCACGAATGTTTGAAAGAAATTGATTACCCAAACCCTCGCCTTCACTTGCCCCTTTCACCAATCCCGCGATATCCACAAACTCCACCGCCGCCGGAACAGTTTTTTTGGAGTGACTAAACTCAGACAATTTCCATAAACGCTCGTCCGGCACTGCCACTACCCCAACAGAAGGGTCGATGGTACAAAACGGATAGTTCTCACACGGCACGCTCTTTTTGGTAAGCGCGTTAAACAGGGTCGATTTTCCAACGTTAGGGAGGCCTACAATTCCGATAGACAGTGACATGAGTAGCAGTCTAGCAAAATTAGAACGGATTGACAAAAATTTTGCGAAGTGCAATAAATTACCTTAGCAATCACGGGACCGTCAACAATTCCTCTTGAAATCTCATGAAAACACTCGCTCTCTCTTCGTACTTATCGGAGCCGTACTGACATTGGTCGGCTGTAATAATGGTGGCTTTCTGGACAGAACAAGCACCCAAACCCTTGACGTCGTCTCCCGAGACGAGAGTGCCGAGTATGTATGGGCGAAAAGCAGAGTTTACAACAGACACTACGGCTATGGCCCACATAAGGTTCTCGTTGGAACCAACAGTGCGGAGAATGGCACCTCCATCGTCGCGTTCCGAGCCTTTTTATACGGAAAGGCCTTACTCGCGGATGTCCGTGTATCTGATGAGCATATCACACAAAAAATAAGACACGGGTCGAATTCGAAGCCGCCCGGCACAACTGAATAATGGTTGTGCTTTTTCTTTAGTCTTTTCGTTCGTGGTTAGGTCTCTCACATAAAAAATACGCTCTAAAATTTCAGAGCGTAGGTGTTTTCTATTTTGATGTTCTGCCAAGAAGGTATGCCGCGGCATCACCCGCGGAATATGAGCTACTTTCGCCACACATCAAATGACGGAGAAAACAGACGTCATTGCCAAGCGTGAATATCGGCAACTCACTCGGATTGCCGAGCCCTACCGCCGAAAGGAGACCATTGCACAGACATCGAACACCTGACGTGTCCTCGGCCCTTCCTCCTTTCCGAAGATAGTGGTCCACCGGCTCTCCGGGACATCGAAAACCGACGGTACCTTCGTCCCTTTGATACGGAACCGCCAGCGCGCAAAGGTCACACACACGCTCTCGAGCGCCATAAACAAGTGGATCGGACTGCGTGCCCGGCAACTGAACGAGCTTAAACGGGAAGCCCGTCGGCGAAGCCATCGGGTCCGTTCGGACAGCAAGTTCGCCTCGGTAACCAAGCCGCCTCATCTCTCTGCGAAACAACGGTTCCATACCGGAATCCTCGCAAAGCGCGAATATTGAGCCGACCTGAATACCGACGGCTCCCAAAGCTTGCGCCTTCGCAAGTCCTTCCGGCGAGGCGAAGCCCCCACCGACCCAAAACGGGATGCCGAGTTCTCGAAGTTTTCCGAATGCCACTTCGTCACGTGGACCGTAAACCGGCTCTCCTTTTTCGTCCACAACTAGCTTGCCCCTTGGCGGCGCATTGTGACCTCCCGCGACAGATTGTTCTACTGCAAACCCCTGAATACTTCCGACAGGCAGTCGCTTAGTCATTAGTGTCGCAAGAACGTCAGTCGAAACAATTGGCAGAAAACCAGGACGAACGAGCTCGGGAATCCTCGCACCGAAAGAATCACGAGGATTAAAATGGATTGTCACGGTTCCATCCTTACTGTCCGCTACCGATACTCGATAACACGCCGGCTCGCCCTTGGAAAAAGCGTCAAGCACTCCGGGAATCTGCAGTGTAATACCCGCGCCCATGGTTACGAAATCCACACCCGCAAGCATCGCGCCGTAAATTTGGGGCATCAATGGACCTTGAATTTTCTCGAGAAGATTCATGCTGACTGGTTCCGAATGTCCTTCCTTCGTAAGCCAGACCATAGCAAAACTTGAAGCCACGGTGAGTTTTGTCAGTTCCTCGTTCTGATGCATATTAAACACGGGCACTGATTTATATTTCTGACCCAAACCAATCCCACCCTCGACAAAATACATTTCAATAATATGCTCAGCAACTCCCGAAAAAGGAAAGTGTGAAAGTGCTCGTCGGTAATGACCCCCATGGTCACCGGACTGAAGTATCCGTGCCAGAACTTTTTCTGAAGCGACACACGACACAGTTCCGAGCACAGACTCATTCATCGAGCATAACTTAGCCAAAAACGGGGTCGATATGTAGACCCCCATACCGCCTTGAATAATAGGTCGATTCATATGACCTCCTATCTGTTAAAGAACGTTAATATTGAGTAAAACAAACCCAAATTAAATCATATCAAAATTTCAGAGTAATTACCTTATCTTCGCACATTCTTTTTTCTGGTCTCTCCTCATCATCGGCGTCAGACCCCTCACAATATTCCCTTATTCAATTGAATAAGGGAATAAAGAAAACAGATTGCGAAGGTAATTCCGTAACGGTCGTGTGGTTAAAGTGAATCAATAATGGCACGTACAAAAGGCTTTTGGATTGAAGAGATGCGATAGTGTACTGAGAGCCCTTGTTGTTCCGATGCGATAATATACATGCGACAATTTCTGAAGATGTCGCGACATTGCTTGAATTGACAGTTTTAAATCTGCGGCTAACTCACCGACAGTCACATCACCTCTATACTTGAGCTCATGGAGAACCGCAAGACGTCTTCTGTTCGCCAGGGGCTTCAGCAAACGTTCCAGATTCTTCATGTCTAGCTCCTTCATAATTGTAAATAAAGTTTGGCCTCTTCCTATCCCCGCAGCAGGCTGACGGGGTATTAGGCGAGGCATCGGGGCAAACTTTGTTGTAGGTGTGTCGGCTCCGCCGACGCTTTATTCTCGTTGCGGATTCATCCCCGCCGCAAGCGGACGGGGTATTCTCCGCAGTCACAATAAAACTTTTGTCACACGTATTCTCTTATTCAATTGAATAAGAGAATACAAGCAAGTTAGCAAGTTAGTACGCCCTACTGCCCCATCGCGTAAACCGACGCTGCCACCTAGCGGCGCCGATTTCGGAAATAAATTTCAACGGGCCGATTTTTTTCACTCCAGCTCGAAAACCCGCGAACCAGAGAATACACTTACGAATTTCGTTTGTTGTGTCTCCAAAAATAAAGCGCGCCATAATGGGATGGGAGTCGGACATGACAAAAACACGGGCGGTTTTTCCCTTCATAAGACGATACCAAAAATAGCCTGCACCAATACCGTCTTTTTTAAATCTATAGGCAAAAGAGGGCAACCAAATTCGGTCGAACAACCCCTTCAAAATGGCGGGCATGGTGGACCACCAGCTCGGGTAAAAAATTACAAAATGGTCGGCCCACTTAATATTTTCCTGCACACGCACTAAGTCCGGCTCAAGCTGTTGAATTTCCTTGTAGCCCTTGCGCAGAACGGGGTCAAATATCAATTCACCGAGTTTAACGTGACGCACGTCATGCCCAGCTTCTCTCGCGCCTTGCTCGTAGGCTTTAGCGAAAAATTCGGAAAGCGTGTCGGAATCGGGATGTCCCAATAGGATAAAAATCTTTTTCTTCCTCATAAGGGGCTAATCTTCCAAAGCGTGAAGTTCGGTTTGGTGACTATTTATTACCTCGGCCGCCGCTTCTTCCTTTGTCTTGCCCGCCGCGACTTTATCTTTAAATTCCGTGGTGAGTTTCACGAACATATCGGGATATTTTTCAATCATGGTAACCATGGTGTCCATTTCTTCCAATGATAATTCGCCCGGTATTTGCTGAATGGCTTTTTTTAGTAGATCATCCGCGAACATATCAAAATAATACCAAGCTTGGCGCTTACAATCAAGGGAAGTTTTACCCCCACATCTTAGCGTACCTACGTTTAGTGTCACGCGGTCAAGGTATGAGGGTTTACTGTATAAGCTTGGCGATTTCTCCCTGATGACTTTTCAAAACCTCCATGGCCACAGTCATTTGGTCCGCGCCACCGCTTGTTTTTGCCTTTATTTCTTCTGCTATTTTGACAAAAAGGTCAGGGTTTTTCTGAAACGCCTTCAGTATCTTTTCCTGCTGCTCGGGCGGGACATCTTTGAGCTTCGATTGAAGCATTTTTTTCAGTAAAAATTCTTTAAGCATGTAGCAAATGGTAGCAGATTTTTTATATCTGAACAAATATTTCGATCTGCTTCAACCGATAAATAGTTCTAGTATCCCGAAAATTCATCAGTCTTGATGTTGTCCTCTTGAACACCAAGAGCTAAAACAATTTCCCTCATGTCGGTTACAAAGCTGAGCGTGCCGGCAATATAAAAAATCTGATTTTGCACTTTCCCAATTTCCTTCTTCAGTATCTTTTTGTTAATCCGACCCGATAAAGCGCTAAATATCGGCACAAAAATGAAATTATTGTGCCGGCCCGCGTAACCGCGAAGTTCCTCCAGAAATGCCGTTTCCGCTTCCGTCCTGTTGGAATAAAAAAGAAAGATTTTTTCGGAAGGTTTAGCCTTCCGAAAAAGGCTAAACGTTTCCCGCAACATACTTATAAACGGCGTTATCCCGATGCCACCCGCAATAAAAACTGCGGATGTTTTTGCGTCATTGTCCAATCCAAACGAGCCGAACGGCCCTTCAATCGCCACCCTGTCTCCAACCCGAAGTTTCCCAATCTTTTTCTTAAACGCGCTCTCCCGCATACGCATAGCGACCATGAGTGTTTTTTCGGACGGAGCCGAAACAAGAGAAAACGTTTGTGACATTTTTTGCGTCGCCGATTTTTGAGGTAACACAACATCAACCGCCTGTCCCGCCCGAAACAAAAACCTCGCGGGCTTCGTAAACTCAAAAAGACTCGTACCCCGTGCGACTCTAGTCTGCCGAATTAACCCAACTTGATATAACGGCATTATTCGTCCTTGATAAACCCGCCCGCCTGAAGATTCCATAGTTTGGTGTAAAGACTTGAATCATTACGCAAAAGCTCGTCATGACTTCCCTCTTCGATAACTTTGCCTTTTTCCAAAACAACAATCCTGTCCATTTTGCGGATAGTCGAAAGCCGGTGCGCGATGACGATAACGGTTTTGCCCGCCATAAGTTTGTCCAATGCGTCCTGAATAAGCGATTCCGAGTGAGAATCAAGACTTGAGGTCGCTTCGTCCAATACGAGAAAGGGCGCGTTTTTAAGAATCGCCCGCGCGATAGCCACGCGCTGACGTTCGCCGCCTGAAAGCTTGATACCGCGTTCGCCGACATACGTATCGTACTTAGTGGGCAAGCTCAGTGCGAACTCATCGCAATGAGCCAGTCGCGCCGCCTCGAGTGCTTCGGCGTCCGTCGCATCCCGCCTGCCGTAGCGGATATTTTCCAAGAGCGAACGGTGGAAAAGAATCGGGTCTTGCGGCACAAGACTGACATTTCTGCGCAAACTTTCTTGTGTAACTTTTGAAATGTCACAACCGTCAATCGATATTCTTCCCGAAGACACGTCATACAATCGAAGCAGTAACTTTACGAACGTGGATTTACCCGCGCCCGACGGACCGATAAACGCCACTTTCTCACCGGAACGTATCTTCAAGTTGAGTCCGAGGAGCACGCTACGCTCCTTGTTAAAGCTAAAACCAACGTCTTCGAAATTCACTTCACTCTTGGGAACCTTAAGCACCTCCGCGTTTGGCAAATTTTTAACATCGTGCGGATACTTCAAAATATCCACCATTTCCTTGGCGTCGGCAAAAGCCTCGTAAATATTTCTAATGACACGACTGAAATCCCATAGATGACCGCCCAGACCCACCAGATACACCTGAATTAAAACAAACGTACCAATGGTGATGATTCCCTGTTGCCAATATTTGATAGCAAAATAAAAAAGCAAAAATTCAATGATAAAAATCAGAAGGGACTGAACCGTATCAACCACACCCTGCAAATTCCACACAAATTTAGTGAGCGTCGCTTGATCGTCCGTCACCTTTTTGAAATATCCCGATTCAAACTTAGAACCGGTAAAAAGCTGGATATTGTTCTGATTGGAAACGGCGTCGGAAAGCACTCCCGTCGTAAAGGAGTCCACTGACGCTCTCTTGAGGTCGTACTTGAGTTTCCACCGCGAAAATACGTAGTTGAAACTTAAAAATATAAAAATCCAAACCAAAAGTATCTTGGTGATAAGGGGATTTGTAAACCAGAGCACGATACACACGCCACTGATTTGAAAAAACAACGGCAAGACATCGTATACAATTCTGTCCGCGAGAGTTTCAAATGCTCGGGCAAAGCGGTTAACCCTCTGTACCAGCGAACCCGTAAAGTTGTTGGCGTAAAACGCGTACGAGTGGTCTATCATATAATCAAAACTGATTTGCTTTAGATCGGCAATCACTTTCGCCTGAAAATGCACGCTAGCGAACGTACCCAACCGATAACCCGCCCAAACCACGAGGTTAAATCCGAAAATCACAGTGATGATACTTATGAGTTCAGCGACTCGAGCGTCCACTGACATCACCTGAGTTAAAATGTCAAAAAACTTTTTATAATAAATCGGTATGATAATAGAAAAAACTCTGGCAAGCGCCACTCCGAATATCGAGAAAAACAACGTGGGCTTATGGCGGGACATGCCACGCCAAAACGCCTTGAACACGTCAATCGTCGTGGCTGTGCCGGTATACGCATGTCTAGTTTTTTCACTGTAGGAGATCATGACTGTGTATTATAACAAAAACGGAAGTTGGTTTCACTGAGAAGTTAAAGTGATACTGAATTTTTTAGTGAGAGAAAGGTTACCCTCATTCCGTTTGAGAAAAATAATGATATGGTTATCGATAAATACTGGCGCCCACTCCTTGTCGTTCACCCGCGCGGCCAGAAACTGCCTACCCCATGGGGTGGCGTCACCATATGAAAATATAATAGCGTTGAAACCGTACTTCTCGTTGGCGCTTTTCCAAACTTCGTCATTCTCTTGCATTGGAATATACATCTTTTGGAAAAATTCAGCCGGATAGGCTTCGGGGCGATTGTCCACAAACACTTTCTCTTGTGGATATAAATGGAAAATAAGGTAACCACCGATATCATAGTTATTAAAAATCGGCCCGCGTAGTCCCTCGCGCTTCCAGAAATCGGCGGCGGTGCTGTTACCTTGCTCCAAACCGACTCCCCCGCTTCGCCAGTAAGGGAAATATTTAAGCATGTTGCTTGAAACTGCGGCCAAAATGGCTACGGCAAGAACGGACGCGGCCAAAATTTCAACGCAGCGCTTTTCCACGAGCGATAAATCATGAAAAAAAGTTTTGAGGTTCGAAACAACGACCGGAATAGCGAAAAAACCGAACAAAGCGATATTACGAGTGGCGAACCACGCCATACCGCCAAACCCAAGCATGAACAACAGTGATGAAATTTCAATTTTCCGCCATTCTTTCCTGAAAAGCGGCACCAAAAAGCTCGCGGCGGTAAGAGCGAAGATGATTTTGAAAAGAGTCAAACCCGGACGATGCCCCAATACTCTTTCCAAAAACCAGACAGACTGATTTTCGACAAGTTGATACCCGTAATTATTGAAAATACCAAATACTTCGATTATTCCAGTCAAACCAAAAGGATTGATAATTGTGACCAAACACGTGAGTAACAAAACAAAAAACAGCCTTTTGGCCACGGCGCGGTTCGCAAAAAGGCTTTCGACAAAAAACGTGCCGATAATTACGGGACCGAGAACGAAATAAATATGGAGATTAGCCCATGCTATTTCAAGGAGCGGCAATAAATAGAGAGCCTTAATATATTTTGGATTGTCGGGACTATCCCGAAAATGCACCAGCAAGAAGAAAAAGACTGCAACAAGAAGATAGCTCAAAGCCTCCGGACGTATCTCGGTGCGCTCGGCAAGGAGAAGCACCGCGGCACTTCCAACAAGCGCCGCCAAACCCAACCCCACCTTTTCTTTGGCCAAAGCAAAAAATATCCAAAACGCGGCAAGACTAATCAGTATGAAAAATACCTCCACGCCCGCGAAACCGAAAATTGCCCAGAGGAAATAAAAAATAAGGCCACTTCCCCAGTGGTGATTGATGACGTGGAAATCGGTGTTGGTATACGAGTAAAAATTGTTTACAAGCACCGACGCGTTTTGGAACAATATCTCCCCGTTTTTGATATGCCGCCCCAAATCGGCGGTCACAAGATTGATTTGATGCGCCAGAAAGAGACCGTAGAAAATAAGAAGAAGCGCGGGGATAATAATTGTCAGTACACGGCCTGTTTTTTCGGAAAACATGACGAAATTGTAGCATAAAGGAAAGACCCCAGCAGAACTAGGTGTGTTCTGTGTATCACAGATAATTTGATTGCCGTCGCAATCAAATTTTTGCGGGTCAGTGTATCACAAGTTTCCTCGCCCCGTCGGGCTCGGAACTCGCGACCCCGGCTCGGCATTTCGTGTGCTCACGAAATATGCCTCCGCCTTCCACTACACGAGAAAACCTGCAGTAGTGCAGGTTTTCTCTGTTCAGTGGACCCAGGGAGAATCGGACTCCCGCCTCGGCAATGCGAATGCCGCGTAATACCACTTTACTATGGGCCCGAATTGAGAAAGCTGTTTAAATTGAACCTTGTTTTCGTTCACTAGCGTAACAAAATTTGAACTGTTCCGCCAGCGCTGAAAGTTACAAAAGAAAATGCCACCTAAACTTTAGGTGGCTAAGAAAATTTGCTAAGGAAGTTCTGGAATTTCTCGCTCGAAATATAGCGGAAGGAAAGCCTGCAGGCTCTCCAAAACTTTTTCCCTTTCCGTCTCCGGTACAATGACCGGCGTAATTGCGAGTTCAGCCGCTTCTTCCAGCAGGCCATCAAATCTGGCAAGAATTGCCCCGTCAAGAATCCTGGAGTCAATTTGAATGAGCGTCAGAAGCTGTTCCCTCTTGGAAGCTTCCATCTGCCGAACCACAGACATTGACTCCACTCCCACAAAAAGGCAAAACCGTGTAACCGGGTTTGAATCTAACGTAGTTCTCCTTGGTTGAATTTTACTGTTCGCGCTAAAAATAGGATACATGTAAACCCTAGTTATGTCAAGCATCTGCGGCGGTCCGGTGAATCTTCAGGCCCGAGCGGACTCTCAACCTACCGTGGCGGGAACTTTTCGATTTGGTACGCTTCGCGTACAAAATGGCGGTGTATCACAGATAACTTCATTACCGTCGTGATGAAATTTCCACGAAGCCCGTGGGTAATGATGGCCACCTGTAGACGGCCCGACTCGCGGTTTTTGCCTTTAGCAAAGCCTCAAACAAAAACATCGCTGTGCCCTACACATACACGAGAAAACCTGCAGCAATGCAGGTTTTCTCTGTACAGTGGACCCGAGCGGAATCTCTCTGCCTACCGCAGCGGGTACTTTTCCATCTCGCAGACCAGCCTGCGCAGGCAGACTCGATAAGGAAAAGTCTTTCTCGTCCGCCGCAAAGCAAGCAGTTGCTTTGCTTCGGGTCCTCTAAATTCGAAGACTCATTTGGTGGACCCGAGCGGACTCGAACCGCTTACCTCCTCATTGCAAATGAGGCGTTCTACCAGATGAACTACGGGCCCTCTACATCTTACTGAACACACGACAGCTTACCCTATTTCCCTCGAAGTGCCAACTGAAGCACATGGTCCAAAAAATCGGAAAATGACATACCCACCGCTCCGAATGATTCGGTAAACGGAGCGTCCGCGTAAAGTCCGGGCAACGTATTCACCTCAAGAAAATAAACACCGCGTTTGGGGGAAACGATAAAGTCGGAACGGGAATAGTGACGCAGACCCAATGCCTTATGAACAGTTCGTGCCGCCGTTTGAATCGCGTCTTTTTCAAGTTGGGAAAACCTGCCGGGGTGTACCGTTCGTGACTTTCGGCCGTACTTGGCTTCGTAATCAAGAAAAGTGACTCCCTCGGAATAAACAAATTCGACCGGAAGAAAAGCGTAAGTCTCCTCGCCACGGAAAGAATCGACGACACCGCACGTAGCTTCCCTTCCCGTTACGTACTCCTCAATCAAAATAATATCCGACAAGCTGAAAGCCTTTTCAATCGCCGTTTCAAACTCCGCCAATCGGGTACTGATTGACACGCCAATTGATGAGCCCATACCAACAGGTTTTACCACCGATGGATTAGGCGCCAATTTAAAAAGCTCACGAACCACCTCCTTGCTGGCCTGGTCCCTTTTAAGGATTTTGTGATACGGAGATTTTACCCCGTGACGTTTTAGAAAATTTTTCGCGTGACCTTTGTGCATGGCAAAAGCGGATGCGAGCCTCTTTGAACCGGTATAGAACACTCCAAACGTGTCGAGCAATGACTGAAGCGTACCGTCTTCACCATACGCCCCGTGGAGAGCGTTAAATAACACGTCAACTTTTCTTAAAACCTTTTGCGGCTCCGTGGCAACACCTTGCACATGCCACACCCCCATCTTATCGACAAAAATATCAACGGGAAAATACTTTTCGGGGAGATTTTTCAAGACAAAGGCGCCAGTTTTAATTGAAATCTCATGTTCGGAGGACGGTCCGCCACGAAGTACGCCAACTCTTGTTTTCGAGGTTAATGCCATAATCAATTATTATAGCACGACAGAAATTAACGCGGAAAATAATATTGAGAAAAGTGCCAAAAAGCTCAAGGCCAGACCTTGAGCTTTTTACTTCCAACTTTCACCTCTTCTTGCCCGATGAAACTTCAAGGCAAACCTATGGGCTTCGCTATTCGCAAGAAGAATGTCTCGCTCATGGCTTTGGACAAACGGCTCATCACTTAAAATTTTCTCCGGTCTATGCCTGTTGTTTTTCGTGACCGCGACCACCGGAATGGAAAGATTTTTTGCCTTCAATGCTTGTTCGATAACCGATTTTTGGGCTACCCCACCGTCAGCCACAAAAAGCGACGGTAGTAACCAATCGCTGTGATTTAAACGCCGTTCTATGACTTCCCTCAAACTCGCAACATCGTTGTTGCCAAAACCACCCTTGATTTTGAATTTCCGATAATCTGACTTTTTCGGCACACCATTTTCCACAACGACCATAGCGCCTACAACATCAGTTCCGGAGATATGAGCAATATCGTAGGCCTCGATACGAAAGTTATCAGTTGACAGTTTATAGTTGTCAGTTTTTAGCAAGGAAATGTCTTGGATGTGTTCGAGTGCGAAAATAGTTTTCTTAATTTCGCCGGCCCGCTCAAACTCACGCCGACTGGCGGCCATCTTCATGTCCCTTTTTAAATTTCTCAAAATAACGCTTTTCTTTCCCGAAAAGAAAAGCTTGATGTTGCGTATAACTTTCGCGTATTCCTGTTTGGTTATTTCACCCGTGCAAACCCCCGGACAAAGCCCAATTTGCCGGTTAAAGCACGGCCTATACGTTCTGGTGTTCTCAAGAACATCAGAACGTATATTTTGTTTGTCAGGTCGCGGAAAACATTTGTTGTCACGGTAAGGGAAAATTCGACGAACAATTTTGAGCGCGTCTTTCAGTTGGCCGCCATTCGGGAAAGGGCCAAAGTAAGTTCCAAGTTTAAAGCTCAAAGTGGAAAGTTTATCCGAATTTAGGTCATGCTTTCTAACAATAAGAATGCGGGGGAAGTCCTCTTTCGTAATAACAACGCAGTTAAAACTTTTGTCGTCTTTCTCGTTCGTATTGTACTTCGGTTGAAATTTTTTGATTAAATCGGCTTCGAGAATGAGAGCTTCCAATACCGAGTCTGTAACTCGAAAATCGATTGAAACAGCCTCGTCAACCATCTGCTTTATAAGAGCACTCCGAACCTCGGTAATGTCCTTCAGGAAATAACTCCGTACCCGGCTTCGAAGCGAAGTGGCTTTTCCTATATAAAGAATTTTTTTATTTCGCCCTAGGAAAAAATACACACCGGGTAAATCGGGTAATCGTTTTTTCGCAAAATATTGACTATTCATAAGAGAAATGATATATTCCACTAGAGAAAAAAGCAATCGGCCCCAGTAAGGCCTCGAAAAAAAACGGGAGACAAGCTATGAAAGAAATACTGATAGTGGAAGATGAACCGACGTTAGTTACCCTTGTTCAAGAGTTCGTCACCAAAAGGATGCCGAATCAGGCTTCACAGCCCGAATTGATTCATATTGCTTCAGGGGAGGAAGCAATCAGGCTTTTAGAGTCGCGAGAAGCGCTAACGTTCGACGGACTAATGGTCGGCCGTTACAACCCGGAGAACGACGGCCTCAAAATCATCACCTTGTTCAGGACTCGCTTTCCGCAAGCGCACATCGCGCTCTTCAGCGGCGAAAATGACAAAACGTATGTTGATGAAGCGATTCGGTGCGGAGCAAATGTTCACATTCCGAAGCCGGTGGATTTAGCCAAACTGCAGACGTTCTTCCTCCAAATCCTCTACAAAAACGCTACAACCGTCTAACCGTCCGAAGGGGCGGTTTTCTTTTACAAAATTTTCTTAAGGTACTGCCCCGTGTATGATTTTTTATTTTCCGCCACTTCCTCTGGCGTACCTTTGGCAACCAAATTACCGCCACCCACTCCCCCCTCGGGACCGATATCGATAACGTAATCAGCCGATTTAATAATATCGAGATTGTGTTCAATCACCACGACAGTATTGCCCTTATCCACCAGTTTTTGCAAAATCTCAATAAGTTTTTTGACATCCTCGTAGTGAAGCCCAATAGTAGGCTCATCTAAAAGATAAATGGTTTTTTGAATATGAGGACGATACAATTCCGAAGAAATTTTCACCCGCTGAGCTTCACCGCCAGAAAGCGTCGTCGCCGATTGTCCTAACTGCAAATAACCAAGGCCTACATCGTCTAAAGATTGAAGACGATCGGCCACAGCAGGAATATCTTCAAAGAATTTCAACGCTTCTTCAATCGTCATATTGAGCACTTGATAAATATTTTTCTTTTTGTACGTTACTTCGAGCGTTTCTTTCATAAAACGCCTACCCTCGCAGACTTCACACGGCACGTACACTGTCGGCAGAAAATGCATTTCAACCGCTATTTCGCCGTTCCCCTGGCAGGCTTCGCACCGCCCACCTTTGACGTTAAAAGAAAATCGGTTGGCTTTCCAGCCCCGAACGCGAGCTTCGGCCGTTTCCGCGAACATATCACGAATAAAGGTGAATGCTCCGGTGTATGTGGCGGGATTTGAACGCGGCGTTCGGCCAATCGGCCCTTGGTCAAACAAGATGGCGCGGGACAAGTATTCGCTACCCGTAAAACTCGCGCAGTTAAATATTTCATTTGAACGATACCGCCGTTCAAACCGAGCTTGAAGATTCTTATGTAAAATCTCATACAAAAGCGACGACTTACCGGAACCGGAAACCCCAGTCACAGCTACGAGCCTACCGAGCGGCAAGTCAACGTGCATGTTGGTAATGTTGAAAATTTTTCCACCGCGAATTCTAATCGTGCCCTTGTCCCTATCGCGCCGATTTTCGGGAACAGGCACGACCTTATCACCCCGCAAATAATCAAGGGTCAATGACTTCGAATCGTTTTTCTTGGCACTTAAAAGTTTATCAATATATCCGGACACGACAATTTCGCCACCGTGAACTCCGGCCCCGGGCCCGATGTCAATAAGATAATCCGAAGAAAGAATGGTTTCCTCATCATGCTCTACAACAATAATGGTATTACCGATATCACGTAGATGAAGCAGGGTTTTAATGAGCCGTTCATTATCACGGGAGTGAAGTCCGATAGTCGGCTCGTCTAATACATAGAGCGCGCCCACAAGTCCAGAACCAAGTTGTGAGGCAAGCCTAATACGCTGAGCCTCGCCGCCGGAAAGCGTGTGAGCGCGGCGGTCAAGAGTGAGATACTCAATACCAACGTTTATCATAAAATCCAAACGTGCCTCAATTTCTTTCAAAACCACTTTGGCGATTTCACGGTCTTTGGCTGAAAGCTTCAATTTGGCAAAAAATTCCCGCGCGTCTTTGATTGACAGTCCCACAAGTTCCACAATATTTATCCCGGTCCTTTGTCCGCGAGAGTCCGCGTCCAGTCCGCGTCTGTCTGCGGTCGTTTCTCCAAAAACGACATGCAACGCCTCTTCACGCAAACGGGCACCGCTACACTTCGGACAAACTTCATCACCAAAAAAATGACGGGTGCCAAGACCGTTACACTCGGGGCACGCGCCATAGGGAGAGTTAAACGAGAAAAGCCTCGGCTCGATTTCGGGGTAGGAAAAACCATCATACGGACACATAAACTTCGCTGAAATCAATTTCTCAACGCCGTGAGTCTCGATTTTGATGAGACCTTTCGACTCGGCAAGCGCTCGTTCCACGGACTCACTAAGTCGCTCGGATGCGCCGGACTTTTTATCTTTTAACTCGGTCAGAAAGAACTCGTCCACCAAAACGTCGATATTGTGCTTTTTATTCTTGGTTAAAATAATTTGCTCGCGAAGCTTTTTAATTTGCCCGTCAACTTTGACCGATGCGTACCCCTTGCCCAAAAGGTCGTAAAGAAGCTGGTAATATTCGCCTTTCCGACCAACCACGAGTGGAGCGAAAATTTTGAGTTTGAGCGTGTTGTAGGCAACACCCATCACCTCTTTGCTTCCGGCATTTGAATCCAATTTTTCAACGGTTTCAAGAATGGTGTCTATAATTTCCTCCTGTGAAAGTTTTTTAATCGGCCGATTACAGATGAGACAGTGCGGCACCCCGATACGAGCATAAAGAATACGAAGGTAATCGTAAATTTCAGTGATAGTCGCCACTGTCGAGCGCGGGTTGTTGGAACGTGATTTCTGGTCGATGGAAATAGCGGGAGAAAGTCCGATAATCTCGTCGACGTCCGGCTTCTGCATTTGACGCAAAAATTGACGGGCATAAGAAGACAGAGATTCCACATAACGCCTCTGTCCCTCGGCGAAAATGGTATCGAACGCCAAAGAAGACTTACCGCTACCGGAAAGTCCCGTGAACACAATCATTTTGTTGCGCGGCATCTCAACCGTGATATTTTTGAGATTATGCGTCCGCGCGCCCCTGACTATGAGTTTGCCCGCGCTGTTTGAGTTTTCGCTTGTGTTCGACATAAATTGAATAGGTAACGAACATCACCCACGGATCGCTCCATAGGTAAGTGTACAAGCGGTACTATAGCAGAAAGGCATGGAAAAGAAAATATTGTGATAGACTACTCTTTAGAAAGGTTGATTGGGTGTTTTTATGAGAATCAGAAATCGGATACTACTTGTTCTGTTGGCTCTTAGTCTATCCGTTCCAGTTGCAATGTGTGCATACATTATCTGGGACCTCTCGCAGTGGGAATGCCACGCGATTAAGTAGCTTAGGTAAAACGGACAGAAACACATAAAACGGCGAGGCATTCCTCGCCGTTTTTTCTTACTTTAATCTTAAATCTCCAATCTAAAATCTGATTTTACTTCCCAAAAATCACCGCTTTGATTTCGCTGATGATTTCGTCAAGCGTGACTGTCGCTTTTATCAAGAACCGACTTGCTCCTAAGCCGCGACCCTTTTCCATGTCGGACTTCTGACCGAGATTTGAAAGAAGAATCACCGGAATGGCTTTAGTCTTCGGGTCAGCCTTTAGCCGATTCAAAATTTCAAAGCCGTCAATACCCGGCAAAAGAATATCCAAAAGAATAATGTCGGGCTGTTCGCTCAATGCGAGCCGAATCGCCTCTTCACCTTCGACGGCGTTAACCAACACGCACTTTTCATGGCTAAGTTTGCGAGCGATTATATCGCTGAGAAACTTATCATCCTCAACCCACAAAATTTTCTTTCCACTAAGAAGCGCCTCGGCCGTCGCTCGATTCTCAGGAGACAACGTCCTGTTCTCTTCCTTTCCAAGCTCCGCCCTAACTTTGGCAAGCACCTCATCAGGTTCAAACTGCGCCTTCACCAAATAATCTTTGACGCCAAGCGAAAGGAGACGGCTGATTTCAACCGGCTGGCCTGAGTTAGAAATCACAATGACCGGAATGCTCTGAGTGTCCTTATTCTTAACTTTGGCTTCAAGAATCTCATAACCGTTCATGCTCGGTAATATGATATCGAGCAAAATCAAATCCGGTTTCCAGTCGGAAATTTTTTTCAAACCTTCCGCTCCGTCGCGACAGAGCGCGACTTCATAAGAATCATTCTTCAGCTTTTGAAGCAACACGTCCCCCAGAAAAACATCATCTTCGATAACTAAAATCTTTTTCATAATAATACAAATTACAAATCTATACGAATATACGAGTCAAAACTAAAGATATTAAAAGTTTTTTGTCTTTTCTCATTTGTATATTTGTACTCATTTGTAATTCGCATTATATTTTGATGGTGAAATAAAAAGTCGTCCCTGCGTTTTCCTTGCTTTCAAACCAAATTTTCCCTCCGTGCTTTTCAATTATACTCTTTACAATAAATAAACCAAGTCCATTGCCGTCCGTTTCCACCTTGAGAGCGTTTCTTGCACGAAAAAAACGTGAAAATATTAAAGCCTTCTGATCCTCTGGAACGCCTATACCCTGGTCAGAAATAGCTACTTTGACTTTTTCGGCGTCTCGAGTGATATCAATAGAAACAGTACCTCCGGCCCGACTATATTTAATGGCATTATCAAGAAGGTTTTGGAACACCGCACGCATTTTTTCTTGGTCAACGTTTAATTGCGGAATACTGAGGTCACGACCATTAAATTTAATCTGGACACCTCGCTTGTGAGCTGAAGGTAAAACCTCATAAAGTACGTTGTCAATCAAGTCGAAAATCTGCGTCGGGGTGGGTTTAAAGTCAAATTTTCCGGAATCGATTCGGTCAGCGTGAAGCATGCTCTCCACCAGTTCTATCATTCTGTCGTTCGATTCATAACTCTTCATGATAAAAACTTTCTGGTCATTTGAAATCGGCCCTAACTCGCCGTTCATAATCATGCTTAAAGTCCACTTAATGCCGGAAAGAGGCGTCCTCAACTGATGAGCGACAACCGAAAGAAACTCGGACTTCCGCTCGTCAAGTTCCCGAAGCTTGTCGTTCGCGTGAGTCAATTCAAGGTCCCGCCGAACCAAAAGCTTTCCGCTTCTTTCCTGTTCCGCGAGCAATTCGCGCAATTCCTCAGTGCGTTTAGCCACCTTATCCTCGAGAACGTCGTTAACCTTGCGTAGCTCGGAGGTTTTCTCAGCCACCTGCTTTTCCAACTCCTCTTTTGAAAGAAATTTAACTTTACGGCTCTCAAGAAAACCGGCGGGCACAATTGCCATTACCTCAGCAGCCACCGCTTCACCAGAAGGGCCGACATCCGTTTCGGAAATCGCATTCATCAGCATACTTTCCGTCACAACAGTGCCAAAGACCTTTACCGTCTCGTTCACAATCCCGATCACTATCGCCCTAAGAACGTCTTGACCGACACCGCTACCGACAAGTAAATTATCCGCATCAACACCAACGGGCATTCTTCTAAATTCAAATACCGCGCGTAAAATATCACGCACTCGATTTTCTCCAAACGTTTCTCGACTCTTGTTCAAAAGCAAGTTACAAAAAACGACCGTCGGAACGTCGGGACCAGATTTCGCAACAGCTTTTTCCCTCCAAAAATTAAACATTCTGTATCAGCTTTGAAAACTTAAAAGTCGAAATGATAAAAAATATCATGCCTAGAGACATGAAATTCTGATGAATATCAAAAAAGACATTTCCAAAGAGATATACGTGTCCCAAAAACAGAGACCAACCGATAGCTAGGGCGTTACAAGCCACTCCGAGAATGAAATACCTGATGGCGCGATTGATTCTGCCTCCTGATTTGCTAACCAATCGAACTGCCATTATAACCGCGAAAACCGCGATTATAATGGCAACCATATTTATGCCAAACTGCAAACCACTACTCGCGCTGGTCGCCGCGTCCATCATACCGGGTTCGGCATTGTCAAAAATTATGTCTTGCATGATTTTTTATTAATGCTGATAAATCAGTGGTCACTCGCCCAAAACAGCGATAACCACGGTTTCATTGTGAAATGCCGAGTTGCATTTTTCAATATTTTTCACCTCTCCACCCAAGGGGGCCTGTTCACCATAAGTGTAAAAGCCGATAAGAGGAACGTCCTTCCCCACGGCTTCCTGAATAGCTGAGATTTCCTCTCCCGACCTGTCTCCGAAAAGCTTATTCCGAGCTATGCAATTGAAAACAATCACTGCTTTTGGAGTTCCTCCGAGTTCACTAACCGCCTTTTGACCCGCCTCTTTGGCGACTTTCAGCGCCTCTTCCCGCGAACCTATCATGAGCTGAACTTCCGAGCCCTGAGGTATTTCGGCGGCGCAGGTAATTGAACCCGCGGCATCAACAGTAATCGGGTCGCGAATGAGCATCTCCTCACTCCCGGAAGTTTTAATGCCCAAGGGGTACGTAATAGCGAGCCTTGCTAAAGCCTCAGTTTTAAGCTGGGCGGCAACTTCGGGACCGAAATAATCCTCATAAATACTTATGGCCGGCTTTCCGTCAAGTTCATGAAGAACGGACCCAGCCGACCTTGTAACTTTCAACGGTAAACCTATCGGAATCCAACCGTGCTTGACGCCGATGCCGATTTTAAGATTGCCGACAAAACCCAAACCGACAACTACGCCGGAATAGACCTTATCATTAAGATATTGATAGGTTTTTTTGAATTGAAAGTCGTCACCTGAGGCGCCGCCGACTACGGGAAAATGCTCACCCAGACTGTCGAGCACTCCTCGCACGATATCCGCGCCGTTACCGACCAAAACGTCGGGAAACATCATAAACGCCTCAAGCTTTTCCTTGGTCTGAATTTTTACCGCCTCGGCCGCGGCTTTGCCCGCGGCTCTGGGATTTGCGGCAATATTTTCCCCCACTCCGGCGTAAAACTTAATATCCTTAGACTGCAAAGCCATTACCGCCACCGAGTGTCTCTTTGCGGGACCTAAGGTCGTGATTTCACCGGCAGTTGACGAACCGACAACCAGTGCGTTTTTAGAAACGGAACGTATTCCAGCCAAAACTTTTTCTTGTTCATAACTCACGGACGAAAAAGCAATAATCAAATCGGGTGTGTTACCCAAACGAGTAATCGCCTCCTGACAGGCGTCCGCCCCAGCGGCATACGAATCAGTACCATACGCGAGACCTACGGATGATTGTAAAGACATAAAATAATTAAATAGTAATTGGTAAAATTAGACAAAAGAAACGACACCTTTTATCAAGCTAAGTATAACAAAATTTGGGCAATATTAGTGTGGAAAAGAAACTAAACGAACAACCCCAACTCTTGGCAGGGTTGGGGGATCTAGAAACATCTGAATGATGTCTCTATAAGAAAGCCGTGAATCGCTGGTCCGCGACTTTCCGATGAACGGATGAACGAAAGAACAGGCGGCCAGCGCTTGAACACGAAGTGAACCAACGCTGGCCCGGGAGATTCGAGGATATTGTCCAATGATTAGCCGAGATTGCTCGGCACTTTAGAGGACATTCCGATCAAAATCATCCATCAATATAATACGCAGTAATGTATTTAAAGTCATGCCTATTTATATTTTTTGCTTACAAGACTTAACTTTGCACCGTAGCAGTTTTATTTGAGGCTTTTTTCTGATTACCAATCAATTTCTCCAACTCAGCAATCTCATCACGTAGAAGCGCCGCGGTCTCGAAATCCAAAATTTTCACGGCGGCGTTCATCTGACGTTCTTTGTCTCGTATGAGCTTGACCCTATTCTTCGGGTTAGCGGCCAAATCGAGAGCGACAAGCGTCTTCACCGCTTTCCTATGCAAGTCGAGCTCTTCGGTAATATCGTGAATTTTCTTGATAATAGTTTTGGGCGTAATCCCGTGCTTTTTGTTGTAGGCCACTTGAAGCGCGTGGCGGCGGTTGGTTTCGGCAATCGCCCTCTCCATGGAACCGGTTACGTTATCGGCGTAGAGAACAACCCGCCCTTTCACGTTGCGAGCCGCGCGACCGATAATTTGGATAAGCGCTGTTTCACTTCGCAAGAAACCTTCCTTGTCGGCATCAAGAATTCCGATAAATTCCACCTCGGGCAGGTCCAAACCCTCGCGAAGAAGATTAACACCCACAACACAGTCAAACTCTCCCCTTCTGAATTTGGTGAGAATCTCAATTCGCTCGATAGTCTTGATATCGCTGTGAATATATTCCGCCTTAACCCCTTTCTCTTTTAGAAACACGGAAAGGTCCTCTGCCATTTTCTTGGTTAATGTCGTGGCAATCACCCGCCCGCCACCCTTGATTACTTTTTCTGCCTCAGCAATAAAATCAAAAATCTGCCCGCCATAGCCTGCGGCTTCAGACGCTGGCAGGCTGGTCTGGCCTTTGTATGCGGCTTTTGAAATTATCGGGCGCACCAAAATCTCCGGGTCAATCAAGCCGGTCGGCCGAATAACTTGCTCAACCCTTTTGGGACATTTCTCAAGTTCGTATTTTCCAGGAGTTGCCGACGTATATAAAACTTGCCCGACTCTTTCTTCAAATTCATGAAATTTGAGTGGGCGGTTGTCGCGGGCGGAAGGCAGACGAAAACCGAAATCCACCAGCGATTGCTTACGAGAAGCATCACCCGCGAACATCCCTCCAAGCTGCGGTACGGTAACGTGCGACTCGTCAATCACGGTCAAAAAATCTGGACTGCCGTCGGCATTGTGTGGAAAATAAGAAAGCAGGGTGTCCGGCGGTTCCCCCGTCATTTTTCCTGAAAAGTGCCGCGAATAATTCTCGATGCCGTTGCAATAACCGACTTCTCGGATAAGCGCAAGGTCATAGTTCGTCCGCCGCTTGAGGCGCTCCGCCTCAAGCGGCTTTTTGTCTTTTTCCAGTTCTTTCAACCGCTCTTTCAATTCCAACTTGATAGTTTTAATGGCTTTTTTCACCTGCTCACCGCCGGTAATAAAATGCTTCGCCGGAAAAAGAAAGAACACCTGTTCATCCCGAATATGAACCCGCGAAATCGCGTCAATGATACCGATTGATTCAATCACGCCGTTCTCAATCGCGACGCGATAAATCAGCTTTTCATTCACCGGCATTATCTCAACTGCGTTACCGAGCGCTCTAAATTGTCCGGGTGACAAATCCGCATTCGTTCGTTCGAAATGTATACCAATAAGAGTACGCAAAAAATCCCCTCTGGAAATTTGCATCCCTTTTTCAATTTTGATATTTACTTTTTGATACTCTTCCGGACTACCCAAACCGTAAATACAGGATACGGATGCCACAATAATGACGTCTTTTCTGGTTAGAAGAGCCTGGGTTGAAGCGTGACGTAAACGGTCAATCTCCTCGTTTATCTGTGCCTCCTTTTCAATATAGGTATCTGTAACCGGCATATAAGCTTCCGGTTGGTAATAGTCGTAATAGGAAACAAAGTAATGAACGGCATTATCCGGAAAAAACTCACGGTATTCCTGTGCGAGTTGGGCCGCGAGAGTTTTATTGTGAGCAATTACCAAAGTAGGTTTTTGCACCGCCTCAATCACATTCGCCACGGTGAAGGTCTTCCCCGACCCAGTCACGCCCAAAAGCGTCTGGTGTCGAATCCCTTTCTTCAACCCCTCAACCAGCACGGCAATAGCCGTCGGTTGGTCACCAGCAGGATGAAATTTACTATGCAATTTGAATTTACCACTAGACATAATCCTGAAGGTTGACCTGCCCCGTAGCGAATTTCTGAATTCTGCTACCGGGGTCACCCGCCGGTTTGAACTTGCTGTGTAATTTAAATTTTTCCGCCATGCCAAACACTATATCGCGCCAACCAAAATTTCACAATAAATTCAGGTCTTACATCACAACGACCTTGACGACTGACTATGTACCACGAAAGAGAAACTTGTCTAATAATATTATGTACAACATAATCCACGGCCGTAGATTATGTTGTACATGTAGGTTTGCGTTGATATAATGACTACGTGGGAAACCTGGAGAAAAAAGTACGCGAACAATTGAGAAACACACGCCTGCAAAGGACTGTACTATCGGCTATTGAGTCACTATCTGACCTTACCACCGGAATGCTCGCGGGTAGTATTTACAAAATGTATAAAATGATGGACCGTCGTGAGCGAAGGAAAAAGTACCGCTCTGTCCTAGTCGCGCGCAATCGGCTCGAAAAACACGGACTAATCAAGCGGCACGGTAAATTTATGAAACTGACACCAAAGGGAGAAAAGAAATTGAGCGAGTGGAAAAGACTGGAGTACATCGTCCCCCGACCTCTAAAGTGGGACGGCAAGTGGCGCGTGTTAATTTTTGATATTCCTGAAAGGCAACGAGAACTGCGAGACAAGGTTCGAAATACCCTAAAAACCGTTGGTTTCAAGCAATTACAACAGAGCGTCTGGATATATCCTTTTGACTGTGAAGATTTTATTACCCTACTCAAAATGGACTTCAAGATTGGGAAAAATCTCCTCTACCTTGTTGCTGAGGCTCTCGAGTATGACCGGCACCTTCGCGATTATTTTGAAGTATACACCAACTAATATGCACTCCGCTCCAGCCGAAATGAACGTGTACACTATAACTAACGGTCGTAAGTTATAATGTACACGTCTTAAATCTTAAAAGTGCCGCGTAAATTGATACGTATCGGGTACCTCTAAAACGTGTATGCTAAAGGAACAAATGGACATCCTCCCCGCACTCCTCAGAAGTCGTACGGGGTTTCCTTGGATCTCGCTTCGCGTTTAGCCCGACGCATTCATCCCCGCCCTCCCCGGTGCCGAGGGGGTCGGGCGGGGTTTCCTGCTAAAATAAAAACCGCCCGAGAAAATCTCGAGCGGGTACATATTTTGCGTCTGAGGCCTACAGAACCTTCAGGAAACGTCGGAAACGCTCTTCGCAGTGCGCGACATTTTCGGCTCCGAAATACTTCGCGTCTGCCGCAAAGTTCGCACGGTAACTTTCTTGGTCTTGGGCTTCGTATTGACGCTGAAGCTCCTTGATTTCTTCGGCAAGAATCTCAAGCGCTTTTGGAGTCTGCGGATTGTGAAAAAACACACCGGCATAGAGTTCAGATTCATTTTTGAACATCCTGCCGAGTTGAGCCGCCATAACCTTGGAGAAAGGAGTGGCGTTATCCATGACACTCGTCATATCCGTCTGCGCGACACCCGTCCCCGTTCGTTTCAGTAGCCGTGAGAGCAGTCTCAACAGTGTGTGAGGAACGACCTGGTTCATGAGCGCCATTCGGTCATGCTCCTCAGCGGTCATAGTCTTTATCTTCGCGCCGGTTTCTTTAAGAAACCATTCCACCCATTCTTTCCAAACATACAGGCGCGCCGGTACCACCATGAGCGTAATATCGTCCCACACTTTTCCCTGCGGAACACCGCTCGGATGCAACCCTACCACTTCCGCGCGGGACTCGAGCATTTTGGTAATCGGCTCCGCTTTGACTGAAGTCATGTCCACCCAGAGCTGGTCCGGACGTGAATGCTTGGCTTGATGACTCATCTCCGTGAGTCCCGCTTGAATCGGGAGAATGGAAAAGACAACAACATCCGCCCACTTCACCAGTTCGACGTTTTCATCCGACGTTGGAAACACAATCTCAACGTGATTATGCACATGTGTGCTTGTTTTGTGGTCCGCTCCGCGAATGTCAAACCCGCGGCTCTTAAAGAATTCCACCGTAGGTTTGCCGATTCTGCCTTCCGAACCGAGTACTGCCACCTTTACTTTCTGTCCTGCTGTAATTTTTTGCATAGTTGTTCCTTTCTATTCAGTTTAATTCTTTCAGACATTGACTTACAACATAAGCCTCAATTGCGGCGACCACCTCATCCAAGCGAGCCTGCAAATCGCTTTCTTCCCACCCCCGCGCGTGTTGTAGAAAACTCAGGAAGGCCACGCTCAGATTTTCCTGACTCTTAAGAAACCGAGTTACCGCAGTAAATTCAAACTTCATGAGCGGTGCTAAGCAAGAAAGATGATTACTGGTAAGCCTTGCGGGGTCCTCGATGAGAGACTGACAAGTTGCTAACCGCTTACCGTCAAAAACGCAGTACGCGTCAATTTCTTCAAGTGTCCATTCACGAGCCACGTTTGTCTTCCACGATTGAGTACGAAGAGTCGGTCTTATTTACAGCCTTACGAACCAATTCCGTCTGAAGTGGTGTATTTGAACGGAGTTCACGAGATTTTTTTTCAGTAAGCTGTCGTCCCAAATCTTGCTGAATTTCTAAAACCGAACCCTGAATTCGCAACCTCTTTTCACTGATTTGTTTTACCAAATCACGTCGAAGTTCCCCGACGGAAACATATATTGACTCAACAAAGTTCATAGGTTCCTTTCTTTATGTAATTTTCAAATAACCCCTCTTCGCTTCATCCCAATTGGGCAAACGAAAACGGACTCCTTTTGAGAGCCCGTTTTTCGATTCCTATGGATAAATAGCGATTGCTTTTATTTGGTGGAGGAATGCGAAATGCCGACTCTCAATGTATTGAGAGCCGCACAATAGTTATTTCGCTGTGAAAACCTGTGCTTCATTACTTAGTTACACTACCATACTGCCAGTAGCAATGCAAGTGCGTCTGTGATACCTTTGAATGCAGAAGGAATCGACTCTATGATGCAAAAAAACAACTCAGACCAAAGACTGCGAGAGATTAGCGAGGTTCGTCCTCATCAATCCGGCCAACTCACCCCAAAAACCTTGGACGCACCTCAACTTAAGCCGGGTGATAAACTGCACTTCCTAGGCCTTCCTGGACCCATTGTAGTCCCAGAAAATGATGAGGGAGAATAGCGTCGACGAAAGCAAGGGAAACCTTGCTATTTTTTATACTTAAGAAAAAAGTTACTTTTCGTTTCTGAGAAATTATCCTCCAAGATTGCTTTCCTCATCCCTTTCACAAGATTAATAATGAAATACAAATTATGAATTGATGCCAAAGTATAGGCCAAAAACTCTCGCGCACGAAAAAGATAACCGAGATAGGCTTTCGAAAAATTCTTACAGGCATAACATGCGCAGCCATCTACCACAGGAGAAAAATCGTTTCTGTATTTGGCACCCGTAATATGAATGAGTCCGTTTGGACTGTACAACGTCCCGTGCCGCGCGATACGGGTCGGAGCGACACAATCAAACAGGTCACAGCCCTCTTCGACGGCATCCCAAAGGTCTAACGGGTCACCGATACCCAAAAGGTGCCGTGGCTTTTCCTCAGGCAAAATTTTATTGACCCAGCCAACGGCGGTATTCATGTCCTTTTTTTCGAAAGAACCGCCGATACCAAAACCGTCAAAGTCCATCGCCCCGATTATTTTCGCGCTTTCTTTTCTTAAATCCGGAAAACGACCACCCTGCACAATACCGAACAGCGCTTGCTTCTGTTGTGAGTTGTCAGTTGTTAGTTGTTGGTGCTTTCTTAAGCTCCGCGCGGCCCAAGCGTGAGTCCTGTTCATGGCTTCTTTCTGGTATTCGTAGGGGGCAATCGGCGACGTACACTCGTCAAAGGCGAAAATCATATCCGCGCCAATGGCATGCTGGATTTCCATTGAACGCTCAGGTGTAAAAAAATGCGTACTTCCGTCAAGCACCGATTTAAACTCCACACCGTCTTCGGTAATTCTCGCTAACTTGGTCATCATATTTCTCTCGTCGATGGTGTTTTCCTGCTTAACTTCCGCGAGCTTGTTCATTTTCGTACCATACGCAGCTCCCAGTGAAAATGCTTGAAATCCCCCCGAGTCGGTCATGGTAGGTCCGGACCAATTCATGAACCTTCCCAAGCCTCCGGCTTTACGAAGAACTTTTTCTCCGGGTTGCAGGTAGAGGTGGTAAGTGTTAGCGAGAACCACTTCGGCCCCCAAGTCTTTAACCTGTTTCGGAGTAAGAGATTTGACGCTTCCCTTTGTACCAACAGCGACGAACGCCGGTGTTTCGATTGCTCCATGGGACGTAGTCAAAATACCCGCGCGGCCGGGGCGGCCGCGCGGCAACTTTTTCTCAATCCTAAACTCAAACGCCTTCATTGCAAGTAAAGCATAACAAAAAATCACCCAGATTCACATCAAGACGACGTTACGGTTTTAGCAAGGCTCAACCTTGATATCAAGGTTGAGCCTTGCTAAACGCAGAGTCGGTTCAGTTTAACTATAATATCTATTTATTGGCCGATTTTAACCAACTCAACCTCAAATATAATTGTGGAATTAGCTGGAATTGCACCGGCGGTTTGCGCCCCATAGCCAAGCTCGGGAGGAATAGTGAGCTTTCTTTTACCACCCACCTGCATGCCAACCACACCGGTGTCAAAACCCTTGATAATCTGCCCTGAACCCACAGTGAAAACAATAGGCTCGCCCCTGTCATAAGAACTATCGAATTTTACGCCGTCAGTAAGTGTCCCGACGTAATGAACGGAAATCAAGTCACCGCTCTTTACCATTTCACCACTGCCAACGCTTATATCCATCACACCAAGACCCTGCGAATCAGCAACGTCATCAGCCGCAATCGACAAAGCCGATTCATTCTTAGAGGGTTGCGTTGCCTCGCGGTTAAAAATGTAATTACCAAAAAATAAAACGACAAACGTAACAATAAGGGCCGTCCCGACCCCGATTGCTTCATGCTTGGATAACTTAGCCATAACTTTTATTGGAATAATGATAACTCTAAAATTATACCAAACAAACCGTTTTGCAAAAAGCTACCCATAAAGTACAATAACCCTTAATCCTATAACCCTTAATCCTTAAATTAATCATCATGGAAGAAAATAAAAACGAATTGCTCCCGGCTCAGATTTCCAAACAAGAAATTCATCGTATCATTAAAAGCAAGGTCCACAGAATCGACCGTGAACTGACGGAAGGTTTTGAATTTATCAACAAGTATGAAAAATCGGTTACTTTTTTCGGCTCGGCGCGATTTACCGAAAACAACCCCCACTACACCCGGGCACGCGAACTGGCCCGCAAAATTTCCGAATTGGGTTACGCGATTCTTACCGGCGGCGGGGGCGGAATTATGGAGGGCGCGAATCGGGGCGCGTTTGAGGCCGGGCATGAGTCACTTGGCCTAAACATCCGACTACTGAAAGAGCAGGACCTAAACCCTTACATCACGGACTCCATCGAGTTTAATTATTTTTTCGTGCGGAAAGTGGCAATGTCATTCGCCGCCGAGGCGTACATTTTCTTCCCCGGCGGTTTTGGCACTATGGACGAACTGTTTGAAATTCTTACTCTCATTCAAACACGTAAAATCCGCCGTATACCGATTATACTTGTCGGTTCTGATTACTGGAACGAGCTTCATTCTTTTATTAAAAAGGAGATGTTTAGTAAGCACAGAACAATCGACGTCTCTGATATGGATATCTACACCATTACGGACAATGATGAGGAAATTATCGAAATAATTAAAAAAGTCCCTGTTAAAACGGTCGTGAGCAGCCACAACCAGCTACAGTAAAGCGTCTCGCTTTTAAAATACGCTCCTCTGCGGTAAAAACCACGCGGCAAAGTGGTCACTTTTTCTTATTTTTATGACTCTTTAGTATGGTCAAAATGTCAGACACTTTGGCCGTGGCAACACCCACAACCGTATCCGCGGCCCCGTAATAAATAAGCAAGGTGTCACCTCGTCGCACGACACCGCAAGGAAAAACAACACCCGGCACCGCGCCTTTCCATTCATAATCTTCTACCGGCTCAAATATGGGAAAAGCGCTTCGAGCCCGAACGCTCGTGGGGTTGTCACGGTCAAGGAGCGCTACACCGACCCGATAATGCGTTGTATGCGAAACACCGTGGTAAAACAAAAGCCAGCCCTCAGTGGTTTCCACCAATGGACACGCAAGACCTACCTTGGCACCGTCCCACATGCCGGGCCGAGGGCGAATAATGGGAATGCAGGAACGCACCGGCTCATCCCTCCACTCTAGAGATTCGACAAGGTCGGCGCAAATCACGTCGTCGAGACGGTGAACAATCATATACTTACCGTCGATTTGGCGAGGCAAAATACAAGCGTCTTTATTGCTTACTGACGCCAAAGTAATGAGTTGCGGCATATCCCATTTCCATTTTCGAGCGAGAATATCCGCTACAGCTATACTGGTCGCGGCAACACGTGGCGTAGTGCCGTCATAGGCGGTATAAAAAACAATAACGCGCTCACCGATAAGCGTCGCACGAGGATCTTCACAGCCATTTTTTTCAAAATCAACCCTTGGAACGTACACCGCTTCGGACGAACGTTCGTCAATACACAATCCGTCCCTACTCGCCGCGAAACCCCATGTCGATATGTTATCGCTCGAAACCGCACGATAAAAAAGATACACCGTACCTTTAATATCGACTGCCGCCGGATTGAAAGTGCCGCGAACTTCAAAAGCCTTATCGGAACGTGGACTTAAAATCGGATTGTCAGGACCACGTTTCAAAAGTTCCGTTTTTCCAAGAAGGGCGTCCAGAAATTTTTTCAGGTTAATTCTGGCAATACAGGAGTGCGTGTCCGCGCCGCCGTAGTAAATTTGGAGATTCTCTCCTTCAATAGTGGCTCCGGAAGGAAAAACAATATTCGGCACCTGACCAACTTGTTCATAATATTCTTCCGGTATCATAAAGGCACCCTTGGTGCGTCCAATAATTTTCCGCGGATTATCTTTATCAAGAAGCAGGGCCTCAATGCCGAAATGTCGGCTACCGTTAAAGTACCCCTGAATGTGCGAGTAAATGAGAAGCCAGCCCTTGGAGGTGAGAATGGGTGGCGCCCCGAGTTCTACCTGCTCATTATCTGTTCGACGAACCTTTAGGGCATGAGAAGGAATATCGGTCTTAAAATTTTCCCAAAATTCGGGTGACCACATATCCGACTCACGTTCGAACTCGACATAGCAAATTTCCGCGGGAGGATTGTCGGTGTTTACGGTAAGCAAGGCGGCGAACTTCCCCCGTATCTTTTTCGGAAATAGCGCCATAGCTTTGGCGTTAAAAGTGGTAACGGGATGCTTCTCGATAATATTCATTTTTTCATCCGTCTTGGCCAAAGCAACTCTGATACCTTCGGAGCGAAACGGGTAGACGGAAAGTGCCGTATAAAAAATATAATGAAATTTACCAAGCTTGGTTACGCGAGGGTCTTCACAACCGAATTTTTCCCAAACTTCCTCTGGCTTTATGAGTTGCCTACGGTCGTCGAAATCGCCACCACGACTCCTTGAAGCGACGCCGATTGAAGAAACCGGACGGCGAATCCCGTCCTGCAGTCTTGACTTGGACTCAGCACGGTACACCAAAAATAATTTATCCGATTCGCGATCCGACCCGCCTACGGGGCAACAGTTGAAAGCGCCGGCAGATTCCCAGTCATGTTCCGCTTTGGGTGAAAGTATTGGGTTGTGTTTATCTCGTTCTACGACAAACATGTTTATAACCTCCACACTCGGCGTCCTTCTTCGTTGCTTCGCTCGTTTGCTCCCGCAATGTATATGCATACATTTTGGTCGCAAGCCTCGCTCGCGCCCCGAACTGCATCCGACTGTGGAGGTTCTAAGTTTAATAACATGATTAAAAGTATATCACACCACCCTAAGCTTTTTGAGAATTTTTTGAAGCGGTGCCGTGGCGACACAAACATGCTTATCACCACCACCGTAATAAACAAACAGGGTGTCATCTTTAATTACCGCGCCGCACGCGTAAATAATGCCGGGTTTCCAGTCATTTTCGTACCACATATCGGGAACCAAGAGCGGCTCAGGCGACTCCGCGATAACTTTTCTGGGATTATCCAAATCAAGAAGCAGAGCTCCTAATTTATAGCGGTGGGAATCTCTTTTGTTAATCGCGTGATACAAAACCAGCCAGCCCTTCGAGGTTTTAAGCGGAGGCGGGCCGACACCTCGGCGAAAACTGTCCCACCCCTTTCGAGGCGAGTGATGCCCGAAACGGCTTTTAATAACCCGTCTTCCGTGTCCAAGGTCTTCAAGATGGTCGACGTAGTCAATCTGAACTTCCGGCGATATACTGTGCAATATCGCGAACTTACCGCCGATTTTTTCGGGGAACACTACCCAATTTTTGTGAATCTCTTTTTTGGGTGAAATAAAAAGCGGACAACTCCATTTCCATCGTTTTTCCAAAAAATCATTTTCGTCAATAGAAATAACACCGATGCGGATAAAATCCCACCCGTCGAACGCGTTGAAAGTAACATAGATTCGACCGCCAAGACGTACCATGCGCGGGTCTTCAGAGCCTCCCCAACTGCCACCCGAAGGGTAAAGCACCAAATCATGACGCTGGAGCGAAACAGGTACATTACAGCGCGGACTCGGCATCACAAAGACCGGATAGGAAAGCGTATCGTCAAAATGAACACCGTCTATAGCGGAAGCGTACCCGAGACGGGAAACCCCATCCGAACCGACGGCACGATAGAGAATGTGTGTGTTGCCGGCGTCATCTTGTATGGCAGCCGGATTAAACCTACCGCAAGACTCCCAAACATTCTCCGAATTCGGACGTAGAATTGGATTTTTAGGATGACGCCCCAGCAAAAAAGCCGGTTTACCTCCGGAGCGTTTTTTCCACCACAACTTTATTACGACAAAGAAAAACAGGAGAACAAAAAGAAAGACGGAAAAAAATATGATGAAAACTATGTTGATTGACAACATAAACATCTGTTCAAATTATAATTCCTAACACGGAGAAATGCCGCAAACGGCTTTGGCCACGCACTAAATAATTATACCACCACATTTTTCACCCTTGGCGCAACTGTGGACAACTCCAACACAAAAAGCCTCTCAATCAAAAACCCTGCGGCAGAGACCGCAGGGAAAAGATTTCTATCATTCTCTCATTCGCACGAATGTGCGAATGATAAATTGCACAATACTTTTACCCACATGTGAGGGTCTGACCCCGATTCGCGGGATTAGGAAAGGAGAATTTTGTCCATTTCCATTTTTGTCCTTTTAATAAATTTATCCCTATAATCGCCAATACTCTTATCCCCCACTAATTTACCCGAACCGATAAGCCAAAAAATCTTATCGACAGTAAACGCATCCTTTCCGACAACTTCGACCATTTCTATTATAGATTTATAAACTTCGTACGGCTCAGTAGATCCGGACAGCCCTAATTCATAAAAAATTGTGATCAAATGAACATCTGCTTTTGGATAATCCCGATATCCTAATTCTTTTAGAAAATCGCACGACAAAGGAAAGCCAAATCCATGTATCTCCTTACTCAAAAGCATTGGTAAAGCGGCTTTTGTATATTTATCGTAAAAAAAACTTTTTACGAAACTGTCAAAATCATCTTTATTTTGAAAAGATGCCACAAAAGTGCTGCCTGAAATAATGCCCTCTGAAAATATCCGCCACAAGTTCCCCTTGCTTTGTGTGTTTTGCAAATTAAACTCTTTTTTATTCTTAAATTTTTCCAGCAATTCACTTGCATCTTTGTAAGTAGCGAGTATCTTGTTGAAATCATAATTAAAAAGAATTGGTTTTATTTCTTTTTCCCTATTTTCAAATTGTATAACCCTAGACATCATTCCTCTGTTTTGTAAAGAAACTATTAATCTACGAAGAGCGTCGAAAAGATCTTCAAATTTTTGTTGATGTAGCATAAGCCCTTTAATGATAGAGTGGTCTAACTTATGTTCATCAATAATTTCATTAAGAAATTTTTCAGCAGAGTCAAATACAAATTTGTATTTTTTATCTTTGTCCATACTTTTAATTTATCATGTGTTCGTATATTTATTCGTATGTCACATTTCGTATCTTTATGTTCTATTTATATGCCCCCACGCGTATTCCCTATCCAAACCGACTTTTTTGTGGGGATTGAAAATGCAGAGCGGGTCAAAGATTTTTTTGGTTTCCTCAAAAAGCTTGATAACTTCCGGAGAATACATCATAGGAAGATAGGAAGTGCGAATCAAACCGTCGTTATGCTCGCCCGTAATTGAGCCTTTGAAGTCCGCAACGAGTCGGTATACTTTGTCGGAAAGTTCTTTGATAATTTGAACCGTTTCGGGTTTTTTCAAATCCATAAGCGGAATGATGTGGAAATTACCGTCGCCAACATGCCCCGCAATGGTGTAGAGGATTTTATAGTGGGAAAGAATCTCATTGAGCTTCGGTAGAAATTCGGGCAGGAATTCGGGCCGCACCACAAAGTCATCTATGAAGGGTGCAGTGCGTAGGTTTGTCAGATGCTGACGCAGGAGATTGAAACTTTCGCGGCGAAACGTCCAATACTTTTTGGCTTCGGCGTCATTGCGGGCGATTTTGGTTTTGAGACGAAAAGGACGAAGGGCGTCACGGGCGGCGGCGCAACGCGCCGCCGCCGCTTGCGCGGAATCGTCCGTAAACTCGGCAATCAAAATAAGTTTAGGCACGCCACCGGTCAAAACCATGAAAAATTCCGGCAGGAATTGAAAGGCGAGTTTAAGCAGATTGCCGTTTAGCTTTCTGACAATCGCGGGAAAAAGTTTGAGCGCGACCTTGAGCGTGTGGTCGTCGAAAGATTCAAAACTCTCGGGTTTATATGAAAGCACGGCTTTTGCCACTTCCGCCAGAGGTTTTAGAGTCGGCAAAAACGCCACCAATAGCGACGAGTACTTTTTGGGTTTAACCAGACCTAAAGTTGCCTCCGTTATAAGACCGAGTGTCCCTTGCGAACCGACAATAAGCTTCGTCAAATCAAAAACGCCTGTTTCTTTATCATAGACATTCCACAAAAAATAGCCGGCCGAATTTTTGGAGACGGCGGGCTTGGCGGCTTTAATGGCGTCATAATTTTTAAGAATCAACTCAAACATAGCCTGATGCACCGCGCCGAAAAAATCTTTCCTCTGACGTACTACCTCAAGCTCGCGCATGGACAAAGGCCGAAATTCATACTCCCCGCCGTCGGCAAGCACCATTTTCACCTTGCGAACATATTTTTCCGTTTTACCGTAAGTTAAAGTTTTCTCCCCGCCGGAGTTATTGGCCACCATACCCCCCACGGTACAGAGGTCGCGCGAGGCCGGATATGACGGCATTAAGAGACCTTGCTTCAAAGTTTCTTTTTCAAAATCGCGGTAATAAACTCCGGGCTCGGCGGTTCCCGACAAACCCCCGATTTCTTTAATATGATTAAAGTGCGGCAAAAAATCCACCACGATAGACTCCGTGAGCGGCCCGCCACTCATGTCGGTACCGGCCGAACGGGCGGTGAGTGAAATATTTTCTCCTACTTGTTTTTTCTTGGCCGCGAAAGAAACCAGATTTCTCAAATCATAGACATCCTGCGGCACTACGACGAGTGACGGCTTCACCTCAAAAATGCTCGCGTCATGGCTCGCCGCCCGAAGCGTTTTTTCGTCCGAGTATACTTCACCTTTAAAAAACTTCTTGATGTCGGCGGAATAGTCCACCTGATAATTTTACCACACAAAACGAACTCCACTAGTCGAGAGAGGTCAAATTGACGGCAAGCTCGTCCTCCCAAATCATTTCCGGATAGCTCTTAAGCATGGCTTTGACGTAACGCTTCCGTTCATCATAAGTCTTTTGGTCTTTAGCCTCAAATTTTACCGTAATATAAGGACCGTTTTGGGAATAGCGAAAAATCATCATGCCATCGGCAAAATCCGCCCTCGTGCCGTCGTCTCCGGGAATAATCGAAGAGTCCGTAATCTTCGCGTTCGGAAAGTCTTTTTTGAATTTCACGGAAAGGTCTCTCACAACCTCGACTTTTTTATCATCGGGACAGCCGATTTTTATTTCGGGCGAGGAAATGTAACTCGGAAACTCGGAGTACAACTCACTCAAAGACTTGTTCTTGTCGGAAAGGTACTCCAGTACCCGGAGCACCGCGTAGGTGCCATCATCATGCCCGTAGGCGTTGTCGGCAAAAAAGAAATGTCCGGATAATTCCCCGCCGAATGCCGCGTTTTCTTCGGCGATTTTCGATTTGATAAAAGCATGACCGGTGCGCCACATAATCGGTGTCCCGCCGTTTAGCTCGACAACCTTGGAAGTAAGCTGTGAACAAAGTCCGTTATGAACGATTTTTGACTTGGGAAAACGCTCCAAAATCTCCTTGGCGAAAATGGCGACCAGAACGTCGTTCCATAAAATATTTCCATTCTCATCAACCACTCCTATACGGTCTCCGTCCGCGTCAAAAGCCACCCCAAGGTCAGCCTTGTGTTTGAGAACCGTCTCGCGAACCCTCTCCATTACGACGGTCGCGGTCGGGTCCGGCGTGCCAATGGGAAAATGTCCGTCAATCTTCAGGTTCTGGCCGATGACCTTGCAGCCCGCTTTTTCAAATATCATTTTGTTGACCGGACCCGTCGTGCCGCAACCGGCGTCAAGCACCACTTTAAATTTTCTTTTCAAGACGACCCGTTTCAAAACATCCGCCGTGTAATCCGCCACAAAAGCTTTTTTCTTAGCGCCCGAAAGTTTCGTGACAACGCCTTTTTTATCTGAAACAAAGAAATTTTCTTTCTCGACAATTGACCTTATCTCCTCGACATCGGGCGTTTCGGTGGTGCGCGAGTAGCCTACGGCCATTTTGAAGCCGTTAAAATTCCACGGATTGTGCGAAGCGGTGACCATCACCCCGCCGTTCGTCTGAAAACGATATTGGCCATAATAAACCATTTGGGTCATGACCATTCCAAGGTCAATAACATCCACCCCTACAGCAGTCATGCCTTTGATTAAAGCGTTCTGATATTCTTCACCGCTCAAACGGCAATCCCGCCCCACTACCGCCTGTCGTATTTTTCGGCGGCGCAAAAAAGTACCATACGCCTTGCCGATACACTCGACTTTTTTGGCGTCGAGGTCTACGTCGACAATTCCTCTGATGTCGTAATTCCTGAATATAAAGGGGTTTATTTTCATGTAGTAAAGGTATTTATATAATCAACCTAAGCGGTACATTTGTTACAACTTCATCTCTCCGGCACAGAGAATAGTATAGCAAACACACCAAGACCTTGCCACCAAAGTTTGACGGACCTCAACTGCTCTCCCACAAACACAAAAGTTGAAATAATCAACGTACGTGGATTAAATAAACTTGGAGTCTTTTCGAATTATTCGTAGTCATTCGTATCATTCGAATCAATTCGTATATTGGTATCAGTGAAGCATTCCAATGCGGAACGAAATTTTGACACTGGAAGTCTTTGCCGTATAATGTTACAACTTAACAAATAATTTTCATCATCCCCATGAAAAACGTCACGATTTACAGCACCCCAACTTGTCACTTCTGCCACATGGCCAAGGATTTTTTCGCGGCGAATAACGTGACGTTCACCGACAAAAACGCGGCGGCAGACCCCGCGGCTCGCAAGGAAGCTATCACCAAGTCCGGACAAATGGGTGTGCCGGTCATAGACATTGACGGCACTATTGTCGTTGGATTCAACGAACCAAAATTACGCGAACTTTTGGGAATCAAGTGATGTTCCAAAGAAAACCACCCGTTTCGCTTTGCGCTACGGGTGGTTTTATCTAAATCCAAACTCTCTGCCTCTCTGCGTTTTTACATAGGTCTATATACAAGCAAAACTCCCCCCACCGAGTGGGGGTTAGTTTTGCACATCTTTACTGAGCGGTCTTCGAGTCGTCGATTTTCTTCTGAAGTTCCTGCACAAGCTTCAAAGCATCCTCAATCTGCTTATTGATAGCGTCGCGGGCGGCAGCGTTGGAAGTTGCGGGTACTGCTGGGGTTGTAACCGCACCGGCTTCAGAAGTTTTGACAAGAGCATTTAGTTTGGCTCTGGTGCCCGGACCAACCGATCCGACAGCTTCAAGCCCAATGCTCTCCTGATACTTCATGACTGCGTTTCTGGTAGCAGACCCGTAGTAACCCTTAGCAACACCAACGGGTACTATAAGCAAACCCTTAGCCTCAAGGAAACTCTGAAGCGCCGCAACGTCAGTTCCGTTACTACCAAGTTTAAGCGCTCGTGCGAACTGTATGCTTGGTACGGCACCTGAAGAACCGGAGGCTGAGGGCGCCTGTACGGTAGTCGCGGGAACCGCGACCTCCACACTCGCATCCTTAAAGATTTCGGCAATCTTTGCACGCGTGGCGGGACCAAGCTTCCCTGCCCCCGCAGACTTTTCACTCTTGACTATTTTGTACTTAAGCTGGAAAGCTCTAATGGCTTTTTCAGTCGCCGGACCAAATAGACCGGTAGCCTCTCCGTTCGGATAGACATCCCTGTCGGTCGCGAGTAGCTGCTGCAAACGCTTCACATCAGCTCCCCTCGCGCCACGCACAAGGTCTTTGTTAAACACCGGCGAGACCAAACGCGCAACGGAGCTTGCTTGCGCCTGTGTTGTCGCCGGAACATCTTTGGTTGTCACTTGCTTCACCGCGAACTTAGCGTCAAGCTCCTTGATTTTTGCCGCAGCGCCCGGTTCGTCCAAATATACTTTGGTACCATCGGGATAAATTTTTTGCGCTCGGGGAACGGGTCCCGTTGTTGAACCGCCTCCTCCACCACCCGTAGGCCCTCCACCAGCCGATGGCACCACACGTGCTGAAACCGCGCTTGAAGCGGCCGACTCGGACTCACCGCTCGATTTGTAAGCAGCAATCTTGTAATAGTACGTAGTACCCGCGGACCCAGTTGAATCGGAATAACTTCCGGTTGCTTGTCCTGAAGCGTCTACCAGAAGAGCAAACGTACCGACTGCGTCCGTGCTACGGTAAATAAAGTAACCTTCGGCATCCGAAACCGTACTCCACGCGAGAGCGATGGCGCTACCGGAAGCCACTCCCGCCGTGGCTGACAAACCGCTTGGAGTGTCCGGTGGCGAGACACCCGTCGGACTTGAAAGCGCGTACGCCGAGAAGTGAGTACCTTGGGAGGCAAAACTTACAGAAGTGACGTTCGAAAGGTCAGCTGACGGAGAAGCGATGGCCGCACCGTTCGCGTCGAGATAGGTCGGAACCGTGGAAAGCGTTTCCCAGTCCTTCTTGTCATCACTGTACGAAACCACCGAAAGCTTACCGACCGCGGTAGTCGTTAGGACTCCGGATGAAGCCAATTCGGCTTTGGTATAAGTAAGTTCGATATCGGCCTTCTTGCCTGACTGCAGGTTCGTGACTTGACTGCCTCCGGAATAGGCGCTGATGTCTTTGGCCTTACTTGCGACAATGTTGACACTGTTCGTGTTTGGATAGTTGGTCGTTTCCTTGGCGGTAAAGTATGAACTATTGCCCGAGGACCCAAAAGCGTTGGCATCAATACTGACCTTTGTCTTAACTGTGGAGTCGTTGAAGGATCCAGCAGAGGTGTCAGTAAACGTGTTGGAGGTCGCAAGCTTTGTTGAGATTGTTGCCGCAGTCGTAAGCGCCACGTTAATACCTGTTTGTGAGCCAGATACCGTTACAGGGTTCGACGCTGAAGCTCCCTCCGTATAACCATCCGCCGCAGCAAAAACCTTCCACGTACCCGCCGTAACATTAAGTGTGTAGGCACCGGAAGTGTCGGTCTGAGTTACCGCTTGTCCACCACCGACTTTCTCGGCGCGGACAAATGAATTTGCCGCCGCTACGCCACCGGCTGTCACGCTACCGGAAATTGTAAGCGCGGCGGAAGACATGATGAAGTTGGTTGTAGTGGTACCCGACACGGTTAATTCCACCGGAGTTGCAACATACTGCGGCTTCGACACCAACACTTGATAAGTGCCATTTGAAGCCTTAATACTGTACCCACCCGTACTTGTCGCCTGTGTGCCGAATTGCACACCGTTCGTCTGGTCCACAAACTGGATCCACGCACCGTCAAGTTCGTTGCCGGCCGTAGCCGAATCCTTGTAAACCGTTCCGACAATCGTACTCAAAGCAGCAGATGATGTATTGACGGTAATTTTAATCGCCTCGGTAGCATGCGACACCGACAAAACACCGCTCGTCACAAAAGATTGAGCACTGTCTGAACCGACTGAAACATTCGCCGGCGGTACCCCTTGAATATAAGCTCTAATGGTGGCGGAAGTACTGGAAGCGATAGACAGTGTGGTAGTGGTAGAGTTGGTAATCTCAACGTGATTCCCTAAACCTGTCGTTCTGTCAAAGAGGTCAATAAAAGCTTTGGGTACAACAAGCGGGTTGCCGTTCGAATCCTTGATAGTCACGGTTACGGTGTTCCGGACCGGAATGCGGATATTTTTTGTAGTTGATGCCGTCAAGTTGATAGTGCCTATGGCAGCGCCGTTATCACCGTAAGGAGCGATTTTCCCGTAACTTGGTGAGAAAATGTCTTGAACTGTATAACCGGTACCGGAAGGAACACGAACTGTAAATGCGCCGTCATTCCCCGATACGCCTTCATTGACGCTTGTACCGTTTGAAAGACGAATGATAGCGCCACTGATGCCCTCACCTGTTGTAAAGGAATCACCGCTATTACTATCCTCATAAATGTTGCCGGAAAGAATACTAAAGCTCTGGCTTGAGGAAGGCGCGAAGTTGATGCTGGATTGACTTGCGCTCGCGATGGTAACGGTCTGTTCCGCCATCGGTCCGAAACCGGGAATGAACGAGCTAACTTTCCACGTTCCGTTATCGACATACATGGTGTAGTTACCGGTTGAGGAATCGGTTAGCGCGTCTGCTCGTCCGGGGGCGTCAGTTCGGTAGGCAAACACCGGCGCGTTACCGACTGCGTCGGTTCCATCAGTCACCTGACCGGTAATGGTGTATCCGGGCTTCACCATTTTCATAGTGAAAGGGTTGGCGCCACTTGAACCGGTTGAGACTGTGGGGCTGCCATCAACGTAGACGTTGCCTGCAGTATCCACTACAACTGTCACCTTCTTTGACTCGCCTACACCGGGCGAAAACGCACCGACGACATAGGAACCGGAAACCACTTTAACCGAGAAAGTGCCGGACGTTGAGGTTTGAGTGCTGTTGCCGGTACCACCACCGTTGTCCGTGTTTGGTGTGTACGCAAATATCATGGCATTCGCGATAGTATTGCCACTGCCGTCTTTCAATACACCGGAAATAGTTTTATCGGCCGTTGAGATGGTAAAGGTATTAGTAGTGGCAGTTGAGCCGGCAATTTTTGTCGTGCAAGCAGTGGGGCAACCGGACACCACCACTTCAACGGGTTTAGGCATTGACCAATTCGGTGACGGCGGCGGACCACTAAATCCTCCGCTTGTGCCTTTAGGCATGGCAGGTCCGATACCAATGCTCCAACTACCGTTTACCTGAGGAATCGGAATAGTTGCAATGGTACTTGCGGTAAGAGCACTCGCGCCGGGTGTAACTGTTTTAACTACGAATTGACCGGGACCACCTGCAAAAACGTCAACTGTCTCACTTGCGGTAAAGGTGTTAACCGCGGACGTAAGCTTTACTGTGAAGTTTATAGCGGAAGAGGTCGGCGTCAAAGCAAAATTTCTAGTGAGAAATGAGGTGGAAGTCGCCTGCACCGGTGTCGGCATGGTATTGCCGAAGAAATCAGTGGTCGTACCTGTGGGGTCAACGAACGGATCAGTGAAAAGCATGTAGCTGCTTCCACCACCAAAGTTATTGGTGAGAAACTGAGAGCCGATAGGTAGGTTGGCAAAACTAAAGGTTCCATCTGCGGCTGTGGTCGCATCTTGAGGGCCGGTCTGCGGAGACATGAGGTGAACAACAACACCTTCGAGGTTACCTCCATTTCCGGTTATAGTTCCACGAATCGTGGTTACCGCCCCTCCTCCCGCCGTACCGCCACCGATATAAATCGGGTTAGCGCTGAAACTTTCCAGAAGTACTCCGGACGCGTTTTTTGACTTGATATCAAGTGTATAACCCGAACTGTCTATTCCTTTTGGAATCGAGGGGTTCTTCAAACCAGTAACGGAGAATTTGAGAAAATCGTGCGTATCGGAATTTTCTGAGCGGGTCGCGGTATCGAGTGTTATCGTGACCGTTTTCGCGGTTGCGTCCGCGGCAATAGTTTTAATGCCCACCGCGCCGGGTCCAGGACCGTTTATATCGGCGTTCTGGGTGGCAATAAAAGGATTAGCGCTAGAGGTAGTCGCCACGCAACAGAGACCGAAGTCGGAACTTGAGGGGAAGGTAATAACAATCGTGCCGTTTGCAGGAACCTGTTTGGCAATTGGCAATTCAAAAGCATACGTTGAAGAGGCGTTCACGAAAGTGCTTGTGGGGCGAATGTTAACCGGCGGCATAAAGCCGATGCCGGAAGCGCTAAAGTCTTTTTTCTCTCCGAAAGTGGAACCGGTGAAAGAACCCGGACCTACAAACCCTCCCGAACCGCCGGACCCGGTGGCGGAAGAAACCGTCGCCGAGCCGCTCATAGCGGCAGAAGCAAGATTACCTGACACGTCCTTAATGTTAGTTGCCGATACGACTATAGCCGCCGCGGATGTAAGACGGAGTCCGGATAGCTTGGCCGTGCGAGTGCTGGCATCATAAGTAAGTATGTGACCCGCGAGAGCGGAGAGGGTTTGGGCTGTACCGCCAACCGTCACGGTATAATTGCTCAAATTGGTGGCGTCCGTGGAATTTACCGCCTCACTAAAAGTGATAGCAACCGTAAATTCGTCGGCATTAACGAATAGAATAGCCGGTCCCGTCGTATCACTGTTTGAAGCCTCTACCGTCCAAGTCTTCGTTATGGTAGAAGCAAGCGCGATCCCTGAAGAGTTCTTAAGCGCGCCGCCCACAAGCGTTAAGGTAAGGGGTTGTCCAACCGGCAAGATGTTGTTTGGCACAAAATGCGCTTCTTTGGAAACAGGGTCATAACGAACGCTTCCAGGAAGTTTTGAACCGCCCGTAATAGCGAGAGTAATCGAGGTGCTTGTCGCGGTAGAAGTGTCCAGGGCGTCATCAAAAATCACGACAAAATCGCTGGTGTTCGCCGAAATGGTAGTGCTGTTGGTCGGGAGGACACCGACCACTGTTGGGGCCGTCGTATCGGAACCAGCGCCGGTTTCAAAGAACGCTTCGTATTGTGCAAATAAAGGGATTCCGGGGGCAACGCTGCTCTTAACGCCTGTAGTAACAGTTAAGTGGTGTTTGCTGTTCGCGCTAAGCGCGCTTCCGAGCGTAAGCGTGAGAATATTTTTGCCGGTTGATGTGCCAAAGGAGAAACTCGAAACGGTGATCGCCGTTGTGTCGACACCACCAACCTGCTTGAAGAGCTTCACATTGCTCGTGGTAAAGGTTGTAGTATCCATGCTTGACTGACTGAACTCAATCTGGAACATGGAGAGGTTGGTCGGAATGTTGAGCGAACCATTGAATGGGCTTACTCCGATTACCTTGGGCGGAGTTACGTTGGCATTGGTAAATCCTGCCGCGCCTGTTGTGAAAGTCGCCGCGTAACTCTGATTGCCTACTTGAAACGCGTCTTGGTCAAGAGCGTTACCTGAAAGGTCATACACATCCGAAGTAACCGTGAACGTATAGGAAGTACTTGGAGCAAGGGAACCGGACAACACGCACTTGGCCTGCGGTTCAAACATTGATGGGAACGGGTTGTAAGCCACACTTGCGCAAAGATTCGAACCGACACCGCCAGCTTTGAGAGTTACTGTGGTCGTAGCGGAAGTGGAAATGAGGGTAGTAGTGGCAATTGTCTTGTTCAGCATGAATCCGACGTACGATATATCAATCGGCGCGCTGGTCATGCCACTCCCCGGAAATGAGCCCATCACTTGAAGTTTAGAGGTGTCGGACATACCGCCACCGAACGGAAACTCAACCGGACTTACGCTATTTTGGGGATTCGCCGTTGTCTGCGCTACGAAATCCGCCGAGTTGTCATTCTTATCGAAACCGTTGCCTTTCGAAGCATCAATACCGCCAGACGCCAAAGAACTTGCCGTGGAAGTCGCCATCGGGTATCCGGTAGCAATACGCTCAAGTGAACCACCGGTTTCCGCGAGCGCCGCGGCGCAATCACTGTCAGTCGTATCTGCATCCTCGCAGTTTCCAGCAGGCTGGGTTCCCCACCCAATAAAATCGATAGCTGTCGATGTGGCAAATGCGCCAGACGAACTAGTCGCTATCGATAAACCTCCATTTGGAATAAGGATACTGAATGTACTTGTGGAAAAGACCGCGTCAGGAGGCACAGAACTGCTGTAGCCTATGGGATTAGCGATAAGAAAATAGCCGTGGGATGGAATAATCTTTTTGTAATACGTAAGTGGTACGCTCGGCGTGGAACTGCCGGTGGTATAAAATGAATGGACCTGGAGAGGTAAGTCCTGAAGATTTATGTCCGACTCACCTGAGTTATAAAGCTCAATAAACTCGTCGCTCGTATTGCCCGTATTGCCCGCTTTCACCTCACTTATTTTCAGGGTTCCGCCTTGATTTAAGATAACTTTTTTGTTGGAGGAAAATGCTGCTCCGATTCCTCCACTAGTGGTGGATGCATAGTTGGTTTGCAACGCCACATTGAAGGCGTGAGTGTTAGTAATGCCAGTTACTGCGGTCGTTGAAGCCACAATAAAAAATTCGGATGCCGTTGAACCTATTGAGACCGCGCTGGTAGGCTGGAGCACGATAAGTGTACTATCAACCAAGGGAGAAGTAGAAGCCGCGCCGGCAAGGAAAGTGTCGGACCCGAGTTGAAATCCTGGTTGCGCCCCCGATTCCCTCCATAGAGAAATTCTTGAAATTTCCCCTTGGGTCATAGTGGTTGATGCCACAAGCTGAACACCTACTTTGCTCAAAGTGTCGGAACCACTCGTCTGCTTCAAACGAAATTTGACAAGCGGCAGAATGGCTCCTCCGCCAACGTTTGTATTATTTTCAAAAAAGGCGTCTTGAACCGGTCCGTCCTCAGTAATCGCCGCCTCCGCGCGAGAAGCACCGATAGCCAAGACAAATAAAATCGCGAATACAAAAAAACACACCCTAAGAGCGTGCTTTTTTAAACATAACCTCAACTGAAAAATATCAGCTAAAGTTTCGTTGGTACCGAGTGTAACATTTGAAATAAACATCTTAGTTCTATAAATAAAGTTAATAAAATTTAAGATAAAACCAAACATTTCTTCTACGGCAAAAGGAAACGAGTGGAGATAAAATTCACCACGAATGTAAATATTATATACCTCCCCGAGGCAGAAACAAAAAAATAAAGTGGATAACTCCAATTATTTTCGAGAAAACGCCACATTCCGAAAAGCGGAACGTGGCGTTTTCTTTGTTTTAACTTTGCTCTTTAAACTTTTAACTTCTTCAGATTCCCCTATCCTTCATGGCCCTAGCGATTCTACCAATACCTAAAATATATGCTGCTTCGCGAAGCGTTACGTTTTTATCGAGAGAAATCTGCCAAATGCGAATCGGGGTCAGGAATCGGGGTCAGACCCTCCCAAAGAGCTGAATTTATTGTGTAATTTGATCTGTCGACACCTGCATCTACAGTCCTCTATCTTTCATCGCCCGAGCGATTCTGCCAACGCCAAGAATGTAGGCTGCTTCACGGAGCGTTACACTTTTGTCACGAGAAATCTGCCAAATGTCCTTTAGTCCTTTAACCATAATCGGCTCGAGCTTGGCCCTAATTTCCGAAGATGTCCAATAGAATCCGCTGACATTTTGCACCCATTCAAAATAACTCACCGTCACCCCGCCGGCGTTTGCTAAAACATCCGGAACCACGGTCACTCCCCGCTTCGCCAAAATCTCGTCCGCCTCGGGCGTAGTCGGACCATTCGCAAGTTCCACGACAATCTTCGCCTTAACCAAACTCGCGTTATCCTTGGTCAGCACCCCATCAAGCGCTGCCGGAACCAAAACATCACAGTCACAGGTCAAAAGTTCGTCGTTTGAAGTTTTCTTAACTTGTGGGTTTCCAATCGCGAAATCCTGAACCGAACCCTTTACGCCTTTCGCTTTTTCCACCGCGTCTGGATCAAATCCATCAGAGAAATAAATTCCACCTTTACTATCCGAAAGTGCCACAATTTTATATCCTTGTTTTTTCAAAATTTTTGCCATTGTGGCACCGGCATTGCCAAAACCCTGAATAGCGACACGCAGCCCGCTTTGAGCATTCTTCATGGCATTGACCGCCGCATTTAGCACGATTGCGCCGCCGTCCGCCGTCGCCGTGTCCCGCCCCAAACTACCGCCAAGAGACAGTGGTTTCCCCGTAATAGCTCCCGCCTCGCTTCGGCCGTGAAATTTCTCAAATTCATCGAGAACGTAGGCCATAGTTTGCCCAGTAGTGTACACATCCGGCGCTGGAATGTCTTTGTTTGCGCCAATGTATGGTGCCATAACCTTGCCCCACGCTCGTGAAATTCGTTCCAACTCACCCGCGCTTAATGTTTTTGGGTCACAGGTCACGCCACCCTTGGCACCACCAAGAGGAATGCCGACCACCGCGCATTTCACTGCCATAGCGGCCGCCAAAGCCTTCACTTCATCAATGTCCGCCTCTGGATGAAAGCGAATACCACCTTTGTACGGACCGCGGGCGTTATTGAATTGCACCCGATATGCCTCAAACGACTTTTTTTTGCCGTTATCGAGCTTAATGGAAATCTTCTTCTTTATAATCCGGTTCGGCGTCGTGAGCTTCTTCACATATTCGTTCGACAAACCCAAAATCTTCGCCACTTTGGTGACATTGGTCTGGTAATTTTTGAAGGGGGTTTTCTTTAGCATAGATTTAAGTTGTAAGATTAAAGTATCGACTAGTATAAAACAAAATTAAGAGGCAAGCCATTACCTGAACAAAACCGCCCTCTTCCTACCTCCTCTCCATATGTACATCTTAACGCACGACCGTATATTATTATGTATATTGACACTACCTAAATTAAACAGTGAAATGCAACTTTTCTGATAACCAAATTTCACTACGTTCAACTTCGTAAAAGAAAAAACCGGTAACGAACTAACATTACCGGCTACTAATACAACGATTTTTCAGTGCAATGGAGTCCTAACAGAAGATCAAAGAAGCTCGCTCAGAGAAAGGATGGCCGTCTCGCTCCGCTCAATACCATCGCACCCGTCTGTGACAGAAACCCCGGGACGAAGACGTGGGCGCCTCCCAAACTCCACGTTGAGCTTTTGCTTACCATCTTGTTGATTGCTCTCGTACATAACACCCGCCAACTGCGGCAAAGACCCGTTACCCCTAAGCTCACCAAGATACTTGATGGTGTCGGCTTGCTTAAGGTGATCCTTCTTTGAGTTACCGTGATTGACATCCACGATAACGCGAGAATTGAGTCTTCGCGCCTCAAGAAGACGTGAGGTTTCCCTAATTTGCTCCGCGCTGCAATTTTCCTCGAACTCCGTACCCCGAAGAATGAGAATATTGTTCGGATTGCCTTTCGTCTCAAAACGAGCCCTGACACCGTTATCGTGTGGCGCAGTAAGCACGTTTCGCTGAGCCGCCCAATGCATGGAGTTAAAAGCAATATCGAGTTTACCGCTAATCGGATTTTTGAACCCAACAGGAGTACTCAAGGCACTCGCTTCGTCGCGATACTCCTGAAACTCGATGCTTCGCGCCCCAACCCAATGGAAGCTGTAGAGATCATCCACGTTTTGTAGACTGTCAACGTTCAGATATTCAGTCGCAACCGGTATTCCCATTTCAGTGATATCGAGCAGAAGTCTCCGCCCAAGACGCCACCCCTTCTCAATATCGCAACGACCGTTCATATCGGGATCATTGAAAAATCCTGTCCAATCGTGATTGGTTCGGGGTTTAACAAACACCACTCTCATAACGATGTAAATGTTGGAACCCGCACCGCTCAGGCGGTCTCGAAACCCTTTGAGCCATCTCGCATACTGAAATGCCTCTTTTGGGTTGTGAATTGAACACGGTCCCATTGCCACAAGAAGACGGGGGTCGGTTCCGTGGATGATGTTATTGATGGTCTTTCGACCCTCAAGCACTGTCTGCCAACACGCTTTGGTTATCGGCAAATCGGCCTTCAATTGTGCCGGTGAAGGAAGCGAGGTTATCCGTCTGATGTTAACGTTGTGTGTTCTTGAAATCTGCCTGTGTAATCCGCTATACATAGTTTTTGCTCCGTGGTTAATGTTGTACCGAAAATACACTGACACAAAAAAGGATAGTCGGGGAAAACCCTATAAATCGTTGTCAATGTCAAAGAACAATTTTTCCAACAATAGAAAACGGGCCCTCACTCGAGAGCCCGTTTCTGTTTTCGCTAGGAGACTTTTTCTTTAGCAAACGCAGGAACCGACCCTCGAATGAGTGCCGTTAAAAAAGAAGCTAGAGAAATAAGCGTTTAATTTCATTTGGTTATATATTATACATAGTTATAAAAAAGTCAAGTCCTCAACGCATTTCCCCCGGTATCCTCGTGTACCCTGTGGTGCTCGGTCATGATCTTCTCCCGTAGGAGGTTCGGGTACGAAACATCCTTAAATTTAAAGGTTTCCTCGCTGGCGGTACGAATTTCTATCGTCCCAAAGTCTATAAGGGTTGCCAAGAGGCCCGACACGGTAATTGTGACATCTTGAATCTGGTTAAAACGGAACGAGGACATACTACGACTAAACAAACCTCGCTGTTCAACGTCAATGATGCGATAATTGGTAACATACCAAACATCCAGATAATAATCCGTCCAAAGCATTGCGAAAGTAATCCATAGCAACAAAAGCCAAGCGCTCCAAAGGGCAAGGAGCAAGGCACCGCCGCTACCCGAAAAGTGCAAGGCGTTAAACAAGGATAATCGTAAACCCTCCGGCACGATTAGAAAAATAGCGGGCGCAACTGCCAAAATGTAAATGAAAACCGTTTCCGTAGTAAAAATAAACCAATGCTTACGGGCAGTGTACAAAATCTCTTCATTTTCCTCCAAATGAATCGCGTCACTCATGTTAGATAGCAAAATAAAACCAAACAGAGAGAGCAATCAAAACCGCGGAAACAAAAAAATACACACTCTCGGCTAAAACCACAAAACGCTCCCTCATACCATATCTTTTCCAGTGAAAAACAAACACCATGGTCATGCCTATCCAAGCAAGGAGTACAAGCGCCAATAAACCGAGAACAATCGGCTTGGAAAGCGTGAGACCTTTCGAGAGAAAATCGTCCGACAAGTTCATTAATTAATCATACCACTAAAATCCGCCCCGGAAAACAGCTTGCATTACAAAAGTTCGGACTCTGTCAAGCTGTCATTTGAACAAATAAAAAACCTTATTACCAAACCGCATATCAATGTAATCTATTTTGCCAAGTCCCTCGAGACCATCGAAATTAGGCTCGGAAATAACTGATTGAAAATTTGACATGACGGAAAAATTATCCGACTCACGCCCTATTACCAGTCTTGTCTCCCCCACTAATTCGACGTCTAAATCACGGTCCGGACGCTCGCGAAAGGCTACAACGTTTACTCCGAGCGAGCTTAGATTATCCGCGAGCAAAAGCGACTCTTGAAAATGCTCCGCCGATGAGTAAGACATTCTGACGGGGTCAGTGGTGCTGGAAATTCCCCCGTAAAATTTTACAAGTGGCAAAGAACGAACGGCCGTGGACGATGCGTCAACGTCCACAGAAGAAGCAACGGTCCGACCTAAACTGTCAAAGATAAAACCCTGAGAATCCAAAAGAAAACACTCGTCCGAAGTATCATTCGAAGCGTCCGCCGTCACGACAAAAGTGCGGCACCAGAGAGCGGCGGTTTCTCTCTCTGTAATTGCGACACTCACAGTGTGAAAATTTTTAAATTCAACTTCCACATTCTTAATCCTCGGATATGATTCCAAGATATTTTTTATGATGCTCTCTTTTGGGTAAAATAAAATATTGCTCCGAGGAACGGTAAACCAATAGCGTCCGGTCAATAAATCCCGCGTGGAACTGGCAATAGAGTAGGGTGAAACTGAAACGTTACCACTAACCGAGACGGCGCTGATGGTAATAACCGGCAGTCCTGTAAGCCAAAAAACCAACCCCCACAGTACTCCCGCGCCAAGAATAACAAGAACCACCTTGCCGATAAGGATTTTTCTTCGTCTTTCCCTAAAACGAACCGATTTTATGGTATGTGAACGTCTTAGCATAACCAATAACTTCAAGACAGAACATGAGTGGAAAAAGGTCGAACCGGAAAGTCGCTTATTGTTTAGAAATAAACGCTTTACCAAAATACTTCTGGAGTGCCTCGGGAATTTTAACCGAACCGTCCGTCTGCTGGTTGTTCTCCACGATAGCGGCAAGTATGCGCGGTGTTGCCACAGCGGTACAATTCAATGAATGAGCGTAAAATTTTTTGCCGTTCGAGCTGTAACGAATATTGAAACGGCGAGTCTGAAAATCATGGTAGTAAGACGCGCTGGAAAGTTCCCTATACGCTTTTTGTGACGGCATCCAAACTTCCGTATCGTACTGCTTTACCTTGCTTGGAGAGAGGTCTCCGCCGCAAATCAGAAGCCGGTGGTACGGCAACCCGAGCGACTCGAGAAACTCCTCGTAATTCCTGTTTATCTCTTCGTGAAGTTTGACGGATTCCGCGTGGTCGGCGTTCGCAAGAATAAGCTGTTCGAGTTTAAAAAATTCGTGAACGCGTATCAAGCCTTTCGTGTCCTTGCTGTAACTACCCGCCTCGCGTCTAAAGCAGGGCGAAAAAGCTAAATATCTTTTGGGCAATTCCGCTTCCGTAAGAATCTCCCCTCCGTGATACGCCATCATCGGCACTTCGGCCGTGCCGGAGAGATAATCCTCATCTTGCGTTTTATACAAATCCTCCGCTTCCTTTGGCAAATGACCGGTAGCGTAAAAAAATTCTTTCTTTAGGACCGAAGGAGCGATAAAGGGCGTAAAATTTCTTTTGCCGAAAAATTCACGGGCGTAATTCCACAGCGCCCATGACAAATCAGCGCCGTCCCCTTTGAGAAAGTAACCCCGAAATCCATGTGCCCTCACACCGCGTTCGAAATCCACCATACCTAGGGCAGTCATAAGCTCCACATGTTCCTTTACGGGAAAAGAAAATTCCGGCTTAACTCCCCAGATATGCACCTCCTGATTTTCCGTTTCATCTTTTCCTTCCGGTACCGACATGTCCGGCATGTTTGGCACAGCTAGCATCAAGACCTGCCAGTCCTTCTTTACAGTTTTCAATTCCTCCTCCTCCTTCTGAAGCGATTCTTTGAGTACTTTCATCTCGGCGATGAAACTCTGCCGCGCAACGGCATCGGTCGCACGAGCAACCTTATCGTTAAAAGAATTTTGCTCCGCCCGCTTTTTCTCGGTAGAAGCCATCAGTTCGCGACGTCGGTCGTCAAGTTTAAGCAGCGCGTCAATATCCACCGTAATGTGTTTTTTGGCCGCTCCGGCCTGGACAATCTCTTTATTTTCACGAATAAACTTTATATCTAGCATAAAATCAGAATTTTATTTGCTTATACTAATATACGAATGAATACGAATCTACAAATAACTACGAATCCCGAATATGAAAAAGATTGTGTATTTAAGTATAACTTATTTTAAAAAAGAAAAAAGCAGTGGGTACAGACACTCACTGTGCTAAATCCTTTCTATCGTCACAGGCCGCGTTGACACACCTGCGTACAATCTCGTCGGCAACGTACTCACCAAACACTTCCCAACCGACTGAGGCAACGGCCTTTGCATCACTGCTCATCGGCAAACCGGACAGCAAAATCCTCGTGTAAAGCTCGTCCGCGAAGAACTTTTGCGCGCCAACAGGGTCATTTACCAGAACGAACAATAACACAGACCTTCTGAAACCGGACGGGGTGTATAGTTTTGCCATAAGTGTCCTTATCCAAACCTCTTTATATAGTATAAAATACTGCCGAAAATGCAAAAAAAATACAAAGGTCGAACCTTTGCATAGAACCGGCCGCAACGGAAAGGAAAGTCAAACCTCACCGATTTTTCGAGTACGGACCCCGAAAGCACGCATACGACGAGGGAGTTGTATGGCATTTTCTTTCGTGGTTGGTGGGCGATTCCATAGCGGAAGTACCAATCGAATGGTTTTTTTCTTGTCGTTTGGGGACTGAGTTTCTGTGTTCATACTTTTTTGGTTGTGACTGACTGTGTTACGATTATGTCAAACTCTGTTTTAACTTTACTATGAAAAAAGAAACTGAGCAAATTACGCCACTAGCTAAGGAAAATTTCCCACAACGGCTCCTTCAAATCACCGACCCTCCGAAAAAATTGTACATACGCGGAGTATTGCCACCGGAGGACTACAAATACCTATGCGTGGTCGGCGCGCGAAAATATTCGGAGTATGGCAGACAGGCGGTGGAAAAATTGATAAGCGGGCTTCGCGGCTACCCCGTGGTTGTTGTCTCGGGTCTCGCGCTTGGCATTGACTCAATTGCCCACCGTGCGGCACTCGAAGCGGGACTAAAAACCCTCGCGGTGCCGGGTTCGGGACTTGACCCGAAAGTGTTGTATCCCGCGAGCCACAAACAGCTCGCAGAAAAAATTGTGGCGGCAGGGGGATGTTTGCTTTCCGAATTTGAACCCATGTTTCGACCCACGGCCTACAGCTTCCCGCAGAGAAACCGCATCATGGCGGGGCTTTCCGACGCGGTGCTTGTCGTCGAAGCGGAACTCAAATCGGGAACGCTTATCACCTCAAAATTCGCCACCGAATACAACCGCGACGTGTTGACAATTCCCGGCTCCATTTTTTCGCCCACTACCGCCGGACCGCACATGCTGCTTCGAATCGGTGCCACACCTATCAGCTCTTCCGTGGAGCTTTTGGACGCACTTGGTTTTGACGGCACTTTGGGTCTTGAATCGAAAAAAGTGAATTATGACAACTGCAGCGCCGAGGAACTCCGCGTTGTTAACCTGCTCAAAACCCCTACACCCCGCGACGAGCTTATCCAGAACCTTGGGCTCTCCGCGAGCGAAGCGAACGTCCTCCTCGGCATGATGGAAATTAAGGGACTCGTTAAAGAATCTCTCGGAGAAATTCGGCTCACATAACTCCCACCCTCTACAGTCTCGCTTAATATAACTATTCCAAGTAAATACAAATTCACCCAGTACAATATAATTCACGGCCGTAAATTATATTGTATATAGACAAATAACGGGAAAGGTTGTGTGGCGTAGTTTGTATTTTCTGTGTGAATTGACCGATTTTACGCCTTGCTTGATTGTAAAAACCGTCGTGATACCATTGCCAACAGAAAAGGAACCGACTATGGCAAATTCGAAGAAAAAAACTAAGAGGACCAGCGTAGCAAAGCCCGACAAAGGTTTCGTCAGTGCGCCGGGACTAAATGACCTAGAGCATGTTCAAAAACCCTTGCCTAACCCGCAGATAACCGGCACAGCATGATATTCGACATGGCGATGTAAACGAACGCTTCGCTGTGGGAAGG
>Ga0075978_102_pt1 | contig 57421 bp, 77 predicted proteins | sample RifGroA2_FD_68054 | JGI IMG/M metagenome (GOLD analysis project Ga0075978, IMG submission 68054) | Parcubacteria bacterium GW2011_GWA2_47_16 | reverse complement strand
TAGATTGCGATTCCGGTTTTTAACATAACAGCACGGCCTTGTGGCCGTGCTGTTATTGTATCGTGGTTTAAGTTTTTTGTATTTCGTAATTTGGGGTATCATTGGCGGTTTTTTTATTGGTTGATACAATGCAAGTGTGAAAAAACACGCTCCATTCGACAACACCTACAACAAGAAGGGCAGCGCGGGAATATTTTTACTGCTTATTCTCATGGTCGCAGGTGGGGCGATATGGTTCGCCAAAAATCGCGACGACCTGCCGACCGTAAAACTCGAACTACCGGGGCTCCCCGCCATCACTCTTTCGACAGCGCGTACCTGCAAACTTCCCGTCACCTACAAAGTGGGAAAATATGACGAACGTTTCAAAATCTCGGAAGCGACTTTCCGCCGTAGTGTCACGGAAGCTATTAACCGATGGCAAAAAGAAAGCGGTACGGAAATGTTTACGGAGAGCGGGACTCGGGAACCTATTCGCATTAACCTTGTTTTTGGCGAGCGTCAGCGAGAAACAGAAATGCTCGCCTCACTCGGACTTTCCATAGACCAAAGTAAAGCCTCGTTTGAAAAAACCAGAAAAACTTACGAATCACTAAAGACGGCCTACGCGTCAACCGCCGCGGCGTACGAGCGGTCAGTAGAAAATTTTGAAGCGCTGCAACAGGCCCACAATGACAGGATTGCCTACTGGAATGAACGCGGCGGAGCTCCTAAGAAGGAATTTGAAGCGTTGAAATCCGCCGAGGAAACACTACAAGCACAATCCAACACGCTTGAAGAAAGACGTCAGGCCTTAAACAAAGAAGTGGCCACACTAAATCAGTTGGCCGGTGTTTTAAACCAAATGGCCAAACAGTTAAACTTGGAAGTTGAACAATACAACACGGGAGGCGCGGGAGTACGGAATGAATTTGAGGCGGGCGTATATCAGGAAGACGGCAGCGGAAAAAGAATTAATATTTATGCCTTCGAAAACGCCGACAAACTAACGGACGTTCTGACCCACGAACTCGGACACGCGCTCGGACTGGAACACAACGACAACGCCGCTTCGGTCATGTACCGACTGAACGAAGGCCAAAATCAAAAAATTGTATCAAGCGATATCGCGGCACTTAAGGTTAAATGTCCGGACTTAAAATAGGCGCGTAACCCACTACATTAAAATTAAAGGGACTAATGATAAAGGTTTATATTACACGCATATACGGATTAAATAAACCTATTCTGTATCCAAAAATATTAAACTACTTTTTTACGAGAAATCGCGAAGCGGGAAACACTATATCCCACAAAGCGCTCGACGGGTCTAGCGCTTCCCCGTAGAGCGGCATGTGGTGTAGATCGAGAAACGGCAAACTGTTGCACTCGATGGCGCCACAGAGCTTTTGTTCCATCCACGGCTTTTCGATATCTTGCATAATGAAATCTACACCGACAAGCGGGTCGCCCAATACTTTTGCCAATTTCTCAAATAATTTTACATTGTCGGGGTGAACCTTCGGCAGCATTTCGGTATTGGAACCACCTTGTCCTCGCCCCACTTTTTGATTGAGTGTAACAAATCTCCCCTGCTCAGGTACGGCGTCCCACGAAAGGTTCTGACGCATGAGTTCCGCGTCGGCGTCGGCGTCAAGCGCGATTTCGTGGAAAACCCCGTCGTGCCGCTTTGGATTTTTATTTTCCCTTTCCACCAGAGCTCGAACGCTTGATGTTCCGTCACCCACCACAAACGGCGGCTCACGTCGGAGTGCCCCCGCGAGCTTGCCGCCAATTAAAGTGATGCGAAACACAAAACCGGAAAGCTCCTCCTCAACCACCACCCACGGACTGAGTTGTCGCGCCTTTCGAAACGCCTTCAAAAATTCGGCCTCACTGCCAAGATGAGTCGTAGTGTGACGACTCCTTGAGCCCAGATTAGGCTTTGTAATCACCGGAGCGTTAAGTTTACGAAAAAGTTTAAGCGCGCCTTTCTCCGTCATGGCTACCCCCCCGTTCGCCACCGGAATACCGCCCGCCTTAAATTTCTTTTTCATAAGCACTTTGTTGTCCATCCACTCCAAAGCCTTGCGGGAACTGCCGATGGGTCGGGGCAACCCTTCAAACACGACTCTCTGAGCACCAAAATCCGCGAAGAAAATGATAGTCGGACGATTAAGAAGTCGGAACTGGTGCATTTTGATACCTCGGGCCTCCGCCGCCCTCCACAAACACTTGGTACGATCAATGTTATCGTCGTGAAGAGTGTCAGCGACCCCCCCGAGACGCACAAAGGAAAGTGTCTTAAAAAAGTACGGCATCAGAGGCTCAAGCTTTGGAAAAACAAAATCCACGATGGCGTCCTCCACCCAAGCGAGAGGTGTGGTCATTTGTCTTATGAGAAAACCCAAAATGATGCTGGTCCGAGCCACGGTATGATTAACGGTAGCGGGACCGCAGTCGAGGCAAAGCTTTTTATGAGAGGATGTTTCCGCCATGAAAGTAGCATAGCAAAATCCACGCAGGAAAAACAGCCGATTCGGCGAATTGATTCATGATGACCTTTGTGCTAACCTCATCAGTGGAAAGACACTAAAACTCAAACGAAAGGAAGAGAGTCATGCAAACCATAGACGGTCTGCTGAAAATGTTGGTTGACATTGGAACGGAAAGACAAAAACCGGTCATAACCGAAGCGGCACTCGCCGCCTACCGAACGGAAGCTGAAGAACAGAATCGCAAGATCGAGGATGTGCTCGTAGCACACAGCGTTGTCACCTCCGAAGCTGTCGCCCGAGCCAGGGCTGAACAATTCGGTGTCGATTTCGTGGACCTCGACACGCTGAAAATAGCGCCCGGGGTCATCGCCACTCTGTCCGAAAAACTAGCCCATCGATTCCAGGTGGTCCCGATTGAGAAATTCGATTCGATAATCCGGGTTGCAATTGCCGACCCAAGCGACTTGGATGTCATCGACGCACTCCAACACGTCACAAACCTTCAAGTCGAGGTTTTGGTGGCATCCAAAGCGTCGATCGAAACCGCGCTCCGCAAGTACTACCCCCTTTCGTGTGACGGAGGCATCGAGGATGTGAAGTAGCTGCGAAGTTTTTACCCCGAACGTCCGAGTCATTCTCGGACTTTTTTCTTGCGTGCATCAGAAAAATCGGGTATTATAATAAGAAACATGAACGGTCACGAAAAATTCGGCTTCAATCAAACACCGCCGGAAAATAACGCGGAGCAACAAGCCGCGCTCGAAAGATTGCGACAGGGAGAAACCACCGCCCTGCTTGAATTCGCGTCGTCCACGCTTCCGAAAATGGAACGTCGCCGGGCCGGTAAAATTTCCCGACTTATCGCGCTCTTTAGCCTTGCAAGCACTCTGGCCCTAAAAGAACACGAGCCGGACGCGCCGGCTTCACCCGAAAGTGCCGAGCTGACCGTATTGGTTGATAAAAATCTCACTCACCCGGCCTCGCCAAACGAACTCGACACACTCACCAAAGAACTGGTACATAGTGTTACCGAACATGGCGCCACCAAGGGTGTAGGCGACCTCATATATGGTAATATTTCGACCACGGATGAAACGGAAAAGGGCGCAAGTGACACGGAACACGTTCGGGGACAACTGCCGGAGCGGGCACAGAAAGTCATCCTCCGTGGCGGGTTAATTACTACCATTAACCACGGCCAGACAAATGACGTTGTGTCATTCGGTTCAACCCACCACCATGCTTTCGCGTTGTCGGGCGTTGCCCACGGCTTTGATGTACTACCTGCCGGCAAAGAAATTAATTTTACCGGTTTCGGAGTGTCGGAAAAAAATGCCTTGGAAAGCGGCTTGGAAGACGCTGCTGGCTTCTTTGGAAAAGAAGTGGGGGTTGAACAATCACTGAAAAGCACGGTTACCGATACTGGCAATAAAAACACCACGCGTGTGGTAGAGAAATTCGATGAAGATATCCGCTCCCGGTATGGTAAAGCTTTTCACTCCTATGAACTGACAGGAAAGAAAAAGAGGTCGGACGGTATGTGGGAGGTTACTCTCCGTGTGCAGCCAGGCCAAATTATCGAGACCGACAAACCCGACGATTTTAAAATTATTGAAAAACCAAAGGACTGACATGAACTCACCCGTATTGGGAAAACTCTATACCCTGCTTGAACACGCCTCCATCGGTAACGAGCGAAAAATCGCCCTGCAAAAGGCGCTTGCAAAACTTTTGGTTGAGCAACAAATCCGGCTTTTGTACGCACTCTCAGACGAAGGGGCTCTTGAGATTTTCGTGAAAAATTTTTCCGCAAAATTGGAGCTTCATGGTGGGGACGAAAAAGCCCTTGTTGAGTCCGAGTTGGCGGCCTTGCGAAAAGCCTCTGAACTTGTTTAAACAAAGCCATCCTATAATGGATTTTGCATTGCTATTGTATAAATTATCTACAAGAACGAGACATTGATTAAAAAACCCTAATATGCTTAAATAGAGCTTCAAAAGCGGTATAAGCACACAAGTGGCATACGAACCAAGAATACGAATAAACCATCAAATCCGCGCCGCGGAATTGCGGGTGATTGGGGATGAGGGCCAAAACTATGGAGTTTTAAGTCTTCAAGACGCTATAAAAAAGGCCGAGGAACTTGGACTTGACCTTATCGAAATATCACCCAATGCCGTCCCTCCGATTGCTAAAATAATGGATTTTGGTAAGTTTCAGTACGCCGAAAACAAGAAACAGAAGGCCGCCAAAGCCAAGTCCCATGTTACCGAAGTGAAAAGCATTCAGGTAAAAGTGGGTACGGGCGAACACGACCTCGCCCTAAAGGCCAAACAAGCTTCGGAGTGGTTGAAAGAGGGCCATCGGGTCCGCGTTAACCTGTTCCTTACCGGAAGAGCGAAATACATGGAAATGAAATTCTTCCAGGAAAGAATCGACAGAATCTTGCGACTTTTGACCGAAGAATATAAAGTAAGCGACACGGCAAAGAAGGGGCCGAAAGGGGTATCGCTTATGATTGAGAAATCATAGCTATACGAACATACGAAAGGCGGAGGGTATGCGAAATATTACGAAAACTTTCGATGTTCGATAACTTATTTACCAAAATTTTCGTATAGTTTCGTATTAATTCGCATAATTTTCGTATCATATATGAAGACCAACAAATCATTTTCCAAACGCCTTAAAGTGAGCAAGAACGGCAAGATTACCGCGCGTAAAGCCGGACAAAACCACTTCAACGCCAAAGAATCCGGCCGCGGACAGCAAAACCGAAACCGCTCGCTCGCCATTCACATGAGCAAAGGAGCAATCGCGAGGTTCCTACCGTAACCGGATGCCAACATACGAAAGGGTACGAATATACGAAATTATACGAACCCTTTCACAACGCATCAAAGTGTATTATAAATTTTCGTATCATTTCGTATTAATTCGCATAATTTTCGTATACTAACATGACAAGAGTCAAAAAAGCCGTAAATGCATTAAAGAGCCGCAAGAATATGTTGCGCAAGGTCAAGGGCTACCGCTTCGGTCGCTCCACCAAAGAACGCATGGCGCAGGAAGCGATTTTTCACGCCGGCAGTTACGCTTTCGCCCACCGCCGAGACAAGAAAAATGATTTTCGCAAACTCTGGACGGTGAAAATTAACGCTGCTTTGGGTGACACCATTTCATACAGTAAATTCATGGGTGCCATGAAAAAGAAAAACATCGCCATTGACCGCAAAATTCTCGCCAACTTTGCAGAAAACTCTCCGGAAACGTTCAAGAAAATTCTTGCATCTGTACAATAAAAAGAAAAACGCCCTAAACGGGCGTTTTTCTTTTTATTTGAAGTAATTCCCCACCGCGAATTTCCACTGTTCCAGAAACAGTTTTTTCATAACTGATGCGTTATTCAGTTCATAGAATAGAGTAACCGCTTTCTTATATTCTGTTTCATCAATACTCCGAAACGAAAGCGGACACACCTCTGCCGCAAGAAGGCACGCGTTTGCGAGAAGCCGCGAGGTGCGTTTGTTGCCGTCTTCAAACGGCTGAATATATGCAATCAAGAGAAGGGAGAGAAACGCTTTGCTCCATGCGTTCTCTTCAGCGTTTATCACGGCAATCGCTTTCTCTACTACTTCAACAATTTGATGTTTGTTATCAAGTGGCCGATACGCAGTGCCGGTGATGCCGACTGCGCGGGTACGGATACCGTGGTTCACTTCCAGTCCGTCCACAAGGAGGCGATGCACATCCTCAATCGTCCGCAGTGAAAGCGCCTGGAACTTGTCGCGATTCGCCAGAATGTAATCCAGCGCTTTCTTGTGATTAAGAATCATCACAGCTTCTTTGGCGGTATGTCCCTCCGCCTCTCTGTGTTCTTTGATGAGCGCCTCGGTATCAAGAAGCGTGTATGTGTTCCCCTCTATCTTGGATGACTTCCACGCAAGCTCAATCGTAATGCGCTCAAATTCTTTTTGAAGAAGCACAGGAGATAATTTTGCGACACGGGCATGATATTCCCCATTCACGCCCAATACTTCGGCAATCTCATTGTCGGAGAATATTCCCGCCAGTTTTGAAAAGATGTCAAAGTTGAACGAAATCGGTTTCGGCGCGCGAGTATCAACATCTTGCGAAAGATAGGCATCAACATCAACCGGAACAAGAAGCGGGTGCGCTCCTTTTACGCGATACTTTACGCCTCTGCCCTTGCCGATTTTCTCAAGCAAATCACTTTTAGAGAGAGCGTTTAACTCGCGCACAAGCGTCTCGCGCGAAAGCATACCCCCTTGATTTTGGATGATAGAAAGAATCTCTTTGTTAGTCGCTTCGCCTTTTTGCCCAACAAAATCAAGGATATTCTGCTGTCTTGGAGTTAATTGTGCCATAGATATGTGCTTAATTGTTCCAATATGACACAATTCTAGCACCTAAAATGACACAATTAGTATTGACTTTAATAATATATTGTGCTATTCTTTTGGCAGTGATTTTGACCTTTGAAACGACCTTATTCCTTCCCTTCTCACCAGTTTTGCAAGCGGAATTGTGGCTCTGAACATACTCGGAGCCAGCATTCCGCTTGCAAAAGTGGAATCGAATAAATGCGCCAAAACGGTGCGTTCTCGATTTTAACATTTATATCTGGTTAGGTGCGCTTATGGCGTTGTTTGGTGTCTGCCTGTCCGGCAACACTAATTACTGCACAAATATAAATCTAGTGCAGGGATAAAAATGTTACCGCAACTCTGACGGAAAATTCAGGGAAAAAAATCGGAGAGAAAATGAAAAAGTTGTTTAGTTTCGACGCAGAGACCAACGGCCTCTGGGGTCAGGCATTCGCAATCGGTGCGCTCGTCTATGACGAGAACGGTGCCGAGACGGCTCGGTTCGTCGGTCGCCTACCGGATTCGATGGTGACAGACGAGTGGGTCAAGATGAATGTCCTCCCCACACTCGAGGGCGTCCCCGTGACGCACGGGAGCTACGAAGCTCTGCTCGCCGACTTCGCCAAGTTCTACTTGGCGCACAAGAAGGACGCGGACATCGTCGTTCACATGGGTGTGCCTGTCGAGAGTAAGTTGCTCACCGACATGCACACCCAAGGTTTCATCGGGGATTGGAACGGACCATTTCCTCTCCTCGATGTGTCGGGAAACCTGCAACAGGCAGGTGAAGACCCGACCTCAGTGGACAAGTACGTGGCAAAACACGGCTTGGAAATCGGGGTCGGCACCGACATCGTCGGTGGCACGCATAATCCCCTGTGGGATTCGGCCGTCGCCGCTATGGTGTACCGACATCTCGTCGGAAAAATCGTACATTGAACATCACGGGCCGGAAGTGCCCTAGAATCTTCCAACTGGAGCCTATCGTCACTGATAGGCTCCGTTTTATTTATACACACTCCCCCGAAAATCAACCACTTCTACCAAAACTTTCTTTTCGTAAAAATCTATTGAGAAAATGATTCGTATTTTGCCGGAACGAATTCGAAAATGTCCAGACCATGTGTCGGTCATACGGCGTAAATCCAAAGCGATATAGGACCTACCCAATCGGTGTCATTCCACTGAAAAGTGGAATCCAGTGCCTTATTAAACGGCTACATACTGGATTCCTGCCTTCGCAGGAATGACAAAAAAGTGAGGAGTGCGTAAGTCCTACGTTACAAAGAGACCCGTACCGTCCTTACGGAGCGCCGAGATGGCTTTTTGTAGAGTTTCTCAATATTCTTTTGTTCTCTTCTTGTGACAACAGGAAGAAGCGAGGCTCGGATACCGGAAAATTCGGCCTCAATCGCCTTTCAAACACTGTCTCTTGCGAGTACTCGTATTTGGTTTTTCAGCATTGTGGTCATGTCAGTATCATATCAGATCTCGTTTCCATCTCCAAAAACCTGAAACCCGCTTTTGAAACTTCGGTTTCGGACTGCGGGCCTCTTTTTTTTATTTATACGCATTCCCGCGAAAGTCAACCACCTCAACCAGAACTTTCTTTTTTTGAAATCTGCGGGCCTCTTCTTTTATACACCATGCACTTTAGCGTTTCTGGATTCCCGCCTCCGCGAGAATGACAAACTTTGTGTCGTTATAGCTTGAGAAAATCCTTGATAGAAAGTCCGGCTTGCTTCAGAATTTTTGTGAGCAAGTTGCGGCCGATATCTTTACCGCCGTGCATCGGAACGGCAGTAGTGCGCTTGGTGAGGGGGTGCTGGAAAAAATAATGACTGCCCTTGGCGTAGAGAAATCGAAAACCGGCTCGTACCAGTCTTTGAATAATCGCTCTGGCGGACAGAATCGGCAGAATACTCATACGACAGAAAGTGGGTATTTGGTATTCACTCGAACAATTCCCTTGCTTGTTGCTTTGGCAATAATCCGAGCCTCAATTACACCTTCAATAGCTTCCGCTATCATGCGTTTTGCTTCCATAAGATTTTTACCCCAAGAAACCGCGCCATTAACTGCGGGAGCTTCGGCTGTATAGCCTCCCATATCCTTTTCCGGCTCAAAAACACATTCAAAAGAGCCGTACTTTGTCTTTATGATTGCCTTTTTTTTCATAGCTTTAGACTAACATAAAAACCGCGGCAATTGAATCTCCCGTTCAATACCGCAGAAACTCGTGCGTAATGTTCGCACAAAGTATTTTGACGGCTTTTTGTAGAGTTTCTCAATATTCTTTTGCTCCTTTTTTGAAATAACGGGAAGAAGCGAGGCGCGAATGCGCATCATTTCGGCAGTAACCGCCTCGTGGACGCTGTTTCTCGCAAGTAGTCTTATTTCATTTTTCAGCATGGTGGCCATACGAGTATAGTACCATGCCTTGATTTAATCACCAAGCGAAATGAAAAACTTGTCTTGGAAACTTCATTGTTTCGGACTGCGGGCCTCTTTTTTTATACAAACATCGCCCACCCCACCTTCCTTCTCTCCTCTTTCGCCAGAGGATGGATCCGCCACAGGTGGAAAAGAGAGCGGGAGGAAAGATACAGCCCCCGCTCCGATAAGAATCGGAGCACCCACTTTGGGTAAGAGCCTGTTGATAATCTAACCGCATTATAGGGCCTAAAACACCGCTTGCCTGCCGAAATGTCCAAAATTCTGCTACAAATTGAGTCTTTCTCGTCAACATATCTCGATATGCTTCCTCAAAATCCTCAATTTTCGCAACGAATTTTGAACATTTCGTTCAGGCATTAGATTATGAACAGGCTCTAAGGGGGATTACCGAATCGGGAGTTCTTCGCCGTAAGCCCGTATCTCCGCGACGAGCGGACTCGGGATTTTCGCGTCAAACTCTTCTTGAGTGAAGCCGACTGGCTCAATAGAGTTATCAACATCAATACGTCTGCGACGCGTCCACAGATACATAAGCGGATCTTCGGTCTTAAAAAGCGGAGAAATAACACAAACATCTACATCGCTCCACTTATGAGTAGTTCCTCGTGCGTGCGAACCGAAGAGATACGCGCTTGAAACCGGCAAGCCGTGTTCCTTTTCCAGATACGCGATAAAATCAACCGCTCTTTGGCTCACCTCTTTTTTTACTGTGGTCTTTTTTGTATCCATAGTCGTAAGATATCCGCCGTACGGGCGTATTCATACACGTATTCTTTCGTCGCTTTTTTATGTAAGGCGAGTTTATAGTCGTCATATCGCCCTTCAACATTAAACGTGGTGAAAATTGCCAGTTGTTTTTGTTGTTCTGTGTCAGGTTCCAAACCTGCCAAATACGCCAGCCGAAGCAAGTCATGGATGCGCGGCGCCTGCTCGTCGGTCTTCTCAACCACTACCGCCTTGAGCAACGCCTCCAACGAGAGATGCACGAAAAACAGCGCATCGGCATAGCGTTCTTTTTCCATAAGCGCCTCTGCCGTTTTCCATTTTTCTTCGCTTAAACGCTTCCAGTAGCTAATGATTTCCGCTAACTCCATACTGTTCATCGTACCACATGAGCGAGAAAAGCGAAAATGTGCTATAATGACGGCATGAACACGGCGAAAAAACACTGGTCGGTGGATGAAACCGAACTAAAAAAAGACCTTGAACGCTATGCGATTTGGCGGCTGGAGCAGCGCATCAATTTCGGGTTGGGAGAGGAGAAGTTGAATAGGGCGGAACTCAAAAAATACTGGGACAAAATTGATATTGACCCTTTCAAACGAAAGGCACTCGCACTCGCACTGGAATAATCATGTCCATACTCACCGAGAATCAGAAAAAGATTCTTGCGCTTATTGGGGGCGACACCGCTATCGCCGAAAGTTTTTATCTTTCCGGCGGAACCGCGCTCGCGGAATACTATCTCGGACATCGCCTTTCCGAAGACCTAGACTTTTTTTCCGAGCAGGAATTTGACCCGCAGGCGATTTCCGCATTCTTTAAGAAGATTCAAGACAAAGCCGGTATCACCTCGGTTACCTATGAGCAAAGTTTCAACCGGAATCTGTTTTTTCTGGATGTAGGAGCCGACCGGATAAAAACCGAGTTCACCTATTATCCATTTCCACGCATTGAACAAGGACAACGTATTGAGAAACTTTCTATTGATAGCCTACTTGATATTGCCGTCAACAAAGTCTTTACTGTCTACCAGAAGCCGCGTTCCCGCGACTTTATTGACCTATACTGCATTTTGCAAAAGGAGAAAAGCTGGACGATTGATGAGCTTGCCAAAAAAGCGCAGATAAAATTTGACCACTTTCTTGGCCCACTTCAACTCTCGGCGCAGTTCGTCAAAGCGGAAACGCTCAAAGACTACCCGCGTATGTTAACCGAACTTCCGGAGAAAGAATGGCAGTCATTTTTCATGCACGAAGCCAAGCGGATTGGAAAGACACAGATTGAATAAATTTCTGGATTTCTGTTTTCACAGGAATGACAAGAATTTCCTTCTTCTCTAGAAGCTAAAAGCTATAAGCTAATCTCCACCCTCTCCCCCAACTCGGGGTGAGTAGCCTCTACGCCCAGATAGTCCCGCAAGCGTTGAACCAAAAATAACGCCGATTTGGGCTCACCCATCACAGCAAAGACTTTGAGCTTGGGGTTTCCCAAAGCGGCGGTTTCGACAAACTCTACAAGATGTTCGGAATCTTTGTGTGAGGAATAGCCGGAAATGGTTTCGACATGAGCGCGTACAACCACTTTCTGGCCATTGATATGGACGTCCTTGTTCCCGTCCTGAATTTGTCGCCCCAAAGTACCGGCGGCCTGATACCCGACAAAAAGAATGGTGTTTTGAGAGCTCGGCAGATAATTTATTTCGTGATGCAAAATACGCCCTCCGTTCGACATTCCAGAACCTGCTAAAATAATTTTCGGCGCGGAAACATGTAAAATCGCCTTGGATTCCTCCGAATGTGGAGTGTACTTAAGACGTGGAAACCTGAAAATATCTCCCTCTTCGTCCAGTGCCGCCGCGTTCCAATTGCTTTTCATGGCGTGATAAATTTTTGTCACCTCTATGGCAAGCGGCGAATCCAGAAAAACAGGGATAACGGGAATCGCGTGAGCTTCTTCCAACTCATGAAGTTCGTATAAAAATACCTGTGTTTTTTCTAAAGAAAAAATGGGAATAATTAAAGTGCCTTTTCGTTTTGCTGTTTCCAAAATAACCTCCTTCAAGTGGGTTCGTCGGGATTCTACATCCTCATGATTACGGTCACCGTACACGCTTTCCATGACCAAATAATCAGCCTCGGCCAAGCTTTCGGTATCTTTCAAAATAGGTGTTGGCGAGTTACCGAGGTCGCCGGTGAAAACAATTTTTCTTGTCTCATCGTTTGCTACGGGAAAGGTTATTTCGTACATCGCTGAACCTAAAATATGCCCCGCGTCCTTGGGGTATACAGTCAACCCTTCGGCGAGAGTATAGGTTTCGTGGTATGGGATATCGCCCCAGAGCGCGAGCGCGGCGGATACGTCTTTGTGCTCATAAAGGGGCAACGTGCCAGTTTGTCGGCATTCCTCTTCAATAAGCTTCAACGCGTCTTCAAGCATAAGGCGCGTGAGAGCGTGCGTTTCCGGTGTACTCAAAATTTTGCCCCTGAAACCGTCGGCAACAAGCTTCGGAATACGCCCTATGTGGTCGATATGAGCGTGGGTAACCAGCAGAAAATCAATCGAGGCGGGGTCATAGAGAAACGCTTTACGATTTTCGTCGTCCGCGAAGTACGAGCCCTGCACCATACCACAATCAATCAGAATTTTTAGCCGACGCCCCGACGATTCTGTCGGAGAAATCTTTTGGTCGGCTCCCCGACCCTCCGAGGCGTCGGGGTTACTACCCACCTCCAACAGAAAATTGGCACCCGTAACCGAACCCACTCCCCCGCAAAATGTAAGATAAGCTTCAGACATAATGATTAATTGCGTACTTTATGAAACTTTTGCGCGATAAAATATAAATAGGCCGCGTAACCGCCCAAAATATCCATGACCAAGTCTTTAACCGTATCAAGAGCATGATTACCGACAGTGTTAAAGGTAATACCGGCCGAATATTCAAAAACTTCCCAGCCCAACCCAACCACAATTGTACCGAGAATGGCGGCGAGTAGAACTCCCGGAACAATCCTCCCAATCACGTTCCCCCGCCGAAAATGAGAGTAAAAGTAAAGAGAAATAAGCCCAGCGCAGAAACCACCCAAAAAATGCAGCGGTATATCGAACCACCAGTAAAATGAGTACAGGAAAAATATTGTAGCTGCCCCGTGAAGAAAAGCCATGAGAACCGCCACAATGAGAGCCAGCCGGATTACGTGAATGATAGTCATTGTTAAATTATAACAGGGGAAAGCAAAAAGCCCCACATTGGGGCTGCTTGCATAGGGTTACAAAGATATTCCCCTAAGTAATACTTAGGTGGGTGACCGCAATTGCATCTTTCAGAACTCACCGAGATGAACTCATCTTGACGCAACAATGTAAGTCTCCCGATATAAATGTTATAGAGTTAATACCTGAAGTAACCCTACTCTTATTATACTCCCCGTATGGAGAATGCAAGTGAGATTACAACAAGCGCGGCAATCAAAGTCTATTCAAGCAACCCGTCAAGGTTAACGTCGTACAGAATCTGTTCCTGTATAAGGCGATAATTCAAAATTTCATCTAACTTAAACCAGTGTTTAACCTCCATTTCCGCTTCAGCAACCGAACCCGAAGCGTGAATAAGATTACGTACCGCCCGCTTGTCGGTATCCGCCATCTGGTATGAATCCAACACAAAATCACCGCGGATTGTGCCGACACCCGACGTGAGAGGCTCCGTCCCGCCGGTAATCTTGCGGGCGATAGCCACCGCGTGCGCGCCCTCCCAAACCATAGCCACAACCGGACCGCTTGTCATAAACTTTCTGAGGCTTTCCAAAACCACTTTCCCCAGTTTAATAGGGTCGTTTGACGGCGCGACAAGACCTTTCTTGGCGTATGCCTCGATTGATTTTTCACCCACATTTTTAAGCCAATTCGGGTCAAGAGTATAGTGCATCTCCACATGCTTATCGTTAGGCACAAGCATTTTAATAGCGACGAGTTTGAGACCAACTCGTTCGTAGCGTTTTATAATTTCCCCGACGAGCGTCCGTTGCAGTCCATCCGGCTTAATGACGATAAGGGTTCTTTCGTTTTTTAGGTGCTTCATATTGAGTGACTTTTAGCTATTGGGTTTTAGCTTTTAGGATAATGATAATAGCCCACAGCTTATAGGTTTTTCGAGAGAAATGCAACATCGATATCCATGTTTGTCATTCCCGCAAAGGCGATGCTTCATCGTGCTGTCGAGTGCGGGAATCCAGAAAATACAAGAAGAACTGGATTCCCTTTTTCAAGGGAATGACACCGCAGACAGATAAGTTGCAAATCAATACTTTTTCTGAAGGTCGGCCGTTGAGTATAGGTTCGGTTCTTTTTGTAAAAAACTCAAACCGAGACGACGATATAGTACTTCTTGAGAAACCAAACGCCCTGCACGTGCTTCTTTCCGAGCCTTTCGAATATCCTCTACGGTGTTAGTTGTCTTTTTCATAATTGTGTCATATCCAGATACGTCAAAACCGCGTCACAAGTATTCGCAATGGCCTCGCGTTCAGTATCTCCCTGGCTGTGACAACCAGGCAAAGCTGGAACATGAGTATCATAGCCATATTTTGTTTTCCTAATAGCAATAACGTATTTCATATATTTATACTATACAAAGCCGAATGAAAAATCAATCCCGAAAAACCGCAACAAAAAATCATTGACCCCGAAACAATTTGCGTAACTTTTGAATCGGATTTCTTTCCATGCGATACTTTTCCTGTAAAACAGCCAAATCTTCCTTGAATAACGAGGGCGCGTTCCGTTCAAGAAAATCAACGGCAAATTCGTCAGCCGATTTCTCATCCGGAAATTCCCGATAAGCCTGTCTGGCACTCTCGTGGTAACGCGCAGGGAAACGCTTACTTCTATATTTCAAGCTATCTAACTTTCTTTCACGTTCCCTTTGTTCCTCCCGCGCTTCCTCAAAGGTCATGCGGAAAGATTTTTTCGCATGACCCGCCTCGTGCGCAACTAAAAATGATGCCACTATACCGTCGGTTACATCTTCTTGATTAACTTTCAGTGCTTGCGCGACCGTTTTGTACAAATCCGTCCTTTCTCGTATGGTTTCAAAATCTTCCGCGTCAAATCCGGGCAACGACACGATTTTGAAATCACTACCTTGCCGTTGATTCCAAACAAATCGCCCCCCTGGATGCGGATCTTTTTCCCAATTCTTCTCCACCAACTTATTTACAATAACGCTCCCGATTTCAGGATGCTGTTTTGCCAATTGCACAAGCGTCTCTCTGGCTTCGGGATTTTGAACAAAAAATTCCTCCGGCATCTCTGCCAGCGTCCCCAAGGAAGCGGAGTCAAGCACTCTTTCCTTACCCGCCACCCCTTCCAAGAGTTGGCTAGAAGTAGCAGTCATGCCGAGTTCTGCCCTGACTTTTTGCAATGCTGTCTGGTTATGCTTTTTTCTAGCTTCTTTAGCTTCGGCTATTTGAGATTCAGAAGCGGTAAGATTAAGAATTTGTCCTTCGTCATGTGTAGTGAATTTTTCAGAGGAAGTTTCCACCTGTACAACGGTATCTCTGTCTCTCTCCTCACCAAACGCTACGGGTATTTTTTCTGACATCTTCTTTCTTCAGCTTTCAACTTTATACTTTTAATTTTAAACTTATTTCTGATACTTCTTCATAATTTCCGCTTCAACCTCACTGCGCTCTCGACCGAATTTGAGATAGGAAAGCTCTTTGAGCTTGGCGATTATCTCCTTGTTGACGGCGGGGGGCGCCATGGTTTCCATGTTAAACGGCTTGACCGGGCGGCCCTGCACCAAAAGTTTCAGATACGCGTTACGGTTATCCAGATTGATGATGTCGGACTCGGTAAAGACCGGCTCAAGCTGTTTAGCCAAAAATTCCGCGTCTTCGGAACCGACACGGAATATGGCGAGAGACCCGACGTTGCCGAACACGGCGTCCTTGATGTCGTCTTCAAGCTGATTGATAAACTGGTGGGCAATATGAAGAGACAATTTGTATTTTCTCGCCTCGGAAAGAATGGTGGCAATGGAATCGGTGGTAATGTTTTGAAACTCGTCAATATAGAGATAAAAGGGCGGCAGGTCTTTGCCATAAGAATCCACACGGGAAAGCGCCGCCATTAAAATTTTACCGACTAAGATAAGGCCGATAAGATTGGCATTAATGTCACCGAGGCGGCCTTTCGCCAAATTGACCAAAAGAATTTTTTTGCTGTCCATCACCTCACGAAAGTTAAAAGATGATTTTTCTTGAGCGATAATCGGACGCATGATGTCGTTCGCCAAGAAGTTGTCGAACTTCGAAACAATGTAGGGCACAATGTTCGCCAAAGACGCTTCCCCGCCGGCCTTGTCCGCCACCTCTCTCCAAAATTGGGTAACAATCGGATTATTGCAACGTGACAATTTCATCTCGCGAAAAGCTTTGTTCGCGAGTACTCGCGACACGTCAAGCAGGGTATTGCCGGATTCCGAGTCCTCAATGGTAAGAAGCACCGCGTTTCTGAAATATTGCTCGAACATTGGTCCGCCGGCAGTCTTCATGTCGAACAGCTTGTTGAAAATGGAGAGCATCTCGTTCACCACGAAAGTTTTTTGTTCGGGAAAACGCCTGTCATACTCAAGCATGTTGAGCGCCATAGGCCGTTCGGTATATGACGGGTCAAAGTAAATCAAGTCCTCGTATCGCTCCGGCGGAATTGAAGCCAGAATGTCCTGAATATCGGCGCCGTGCGGGTCAATCATACATACACCCTCGCCGTTTTGGATATCCTGAATAATCATATTCTTCAACAGTGTCGTCTTACCGGTACCGGTTTGACCGATAACGTAGAAGTGGCGGAGGCGGTCTTCCTTGGTCATGAAAATTTTGGTTTCTATGGTACGGTTCCGGTTAATACCGAGAAGCACTCCTTCTTGAGGCAAATCCATCGGGGCGGCCGCGCTTCCCGCCTTGGCATGCTTAAGTTGTGGCGAAGACTTGATGACGCTCGACGGAAGATGCATCATAGTCGTCACTTCTTTGATGTTTAGGGGTATTGCCTCGTCATCTTCAAAAATTCTGAAAGAAAAATCGTGGAGCAAACGCGTCAGTCTGCCACCTTTGAAAAATCGGTGGAATGAAAGCTTGTTGCCGTGGGTATTCTCAAACTGATTGAATGCCGCTTCCAAATCAGCGAGAATAGCGGTTGCGACACCTTCGCTTTCTGCCGAAGCAACGATACGAATACCCACCAAAAGTATCGGGCTGCCGGCTTTATTCTTCACTTGCTCGATGGCAACATCATCAATCTTAGCCGGCTCGGTGTCGTCTTTATGTTTTTTGACTTCAGAGTGTCTGTTCGTAATAACATCTTTAAAACCCTTTACCATTTCGCCAAAAAAAGTCATGCGAATATCTGATGCTCTGCGGGCCGAAACGCCTTTTTGCAATTTTTTCAAAGCCTCGCGATATTTTTCAAGATAAATATCGGGCGCGGGACGCATGATAAATTGAACAGACGCGCCTTGTCCCTCCTTTTTAATTTTGGAAAAACTGTTTAACAGAACGTTGAGGGGGTCGACATTGAACTCCTCGTAAAGCTTCAAGGGAAAAACCGTGTTACGTTCGGAAACGGCGACCGAAGCCACCGATGAACCGCCACTATTGAAAATGTTGTAGTCGTTTTTCGCCTCACGAATTTTGGCATTATGAAAAATTGAAAGAATTTGTTTTTCAAACAGCACCCTTTTCTCATCCGGCACGGAAGCGTAAAAAACAAACTCCTCGCTGCCGTTAGCATTCGCGATTTCTAGCGTGAATGAGCTTTCCCCTTTCTTTTTTTCGTCCGAAACCGCCATCATACCGGCATAAAACTGCTCCATGCCGGAAATAAGCTCTTTCAACTCTTTTTCCTCCTCTTCTTTCGTCAATTCCGGCAAAGTGATTTCATAAAGCGTACTGTGAAGAGACCTCCCGAGCGGCGTTTTTTCTTCAAGCCCTTTAACGGAAAACCCCGCTTTTATGTATTGCACCAAAAAGCGGTGAAAATCGTCCTCGAGGTGAAAATCCCCAAGTTGTTGAATAACGCTTAGAGTGTTTTTAATACCCTTTTGCTCAAGAACCGAAATGAGTTCCTCGATTTTTCGGTCATGGGCTTCGGGTGCGAGGTCGAGGACAATGGCTTCTTGGTTGGCCTTACCTAGGGCATGGTCCGGAGCAAGCACTTCCTCCGTGGGTTTGGCGGCATACTCTTTAAGCGTCTGGCTCGCCAGCTCATCGCGCTGCGGCTCAACGCCCCGCTCGGTACTTTCAGCTTCACGTCTCGCGACTTCCTGTCGCAAAAAAATGAGCTCCTCTTCGGGAGAATTAAAAACTTTTTTTTCCGCGCTAAAACCCTGCTGCTCCATAGCAAAAATTATACCCCATTATGAGTGTGGACGACAGCCGACATAAGCCCCGAACAAGAATCGGCGAATATCCGCACTAGCGCGACTTAGACTTTTTAGGACGGGGGGATTCGTTACGGGTCGAGTAATTACCCCCCCCCCGTGCATCCGAACCGCTTATCCCCAAGGCGGCGTCGCGGGTTATGGCATCATAATCTTCCCCGAGAAATCTGCGTTTTTCTTTAGGTATCTGTCTCCCCGGCGGAACGCCGTAGTAAACGGTACTCGGCATAGGCATATTGGAATACCTCCCCCTCATGCCGTAGTTATTATGCTGAGGATAGCTTGGTTCCGGGTAATGAATGCCCCCTTGTCCCTGAATAAACACCACGTCGTCTGGTCTTGGAGAATTGACCGAATTTATAAATCGTCCCTCGCTGGTGTTTGGATAATGACCCGTATTTAACGATTGGTTTTGCCTAATCTCCGGACGCGCAACGATATTTGGAGCCGGATTTTCAATCCGTTGCTGGTGTTGCCCGTAACTCGACGGTGGCAGAGTATTTCCCGCTTTTGCCGCGGCCGCTTGCGCCTCGAGCGCGGCGCGGGCCTTTAGCATTTTCTCCTTTTCCGCTTCAGTCTTTGGTTTCCATGTTTCTCCTTGATAATTATAAACATTGGTACCAGTATTTGGCTGTGTGGTCGCCTTAAACACCGGAACACCGGCCACAATACTGTCCGGCTTCTGTGGAGCATTTGAATCGGCCGCTTGAAGTTTGCCCCCGACAACAAATCCGAGACCGGCCAAAGCAAGACTAACCCACCTCCTTAAACCCCCTCGAGGTTTTACACCCTTAGTTTCCTTAGTTTCCGACGCGGCTCTAAAGGTGTTTAGAGAGTTCCCTTCCGCACCAACCAGAATGAAGCCCTTTTCCTTTTGCGCCGCAACGCGAGAGAGCGCCGCGCGAAGTAATTCGAGTTTAACGGCTTCGCCCGTGTCCCGCCGGTTCATAATTTCCGGTGCTCGCCCAAAATCAGCCAACTCTTCAGTCTTGTCGGGACCCCGCTCGTTGGACGAATTTTCATAAAGGGGTAAGAAATCCGGAGAATTTCTCATATAATTTTATTTGTTAAGCGACGCTCTTATTTTCGCCAAGGACAGTTTCTCATCAAACGCCTTCCCCATCCGGTCGAGTTTGTTCCAATCTCGAATCGTATCTTCGAGAGATTTTTTGTACCGGTCGAGCACGCCGTTCGTAGTATCGAGATATATTTCCGCCAGCGCGACATACGCCGCCCCCTTTTCGGCTTTTCGAAGCGGAGTTTCCCTGATATTCTCCAGAATTCGGTCTATTTCACTACGGTCGCTCGAAGCCGGCGCTTTTTTTCTTATAACTTTTTTCATGTTTACCTGTTCAGTGCCAACGCCTCTCGTTGCCTAACTATCAAGGCTTTGAGATGGAGGGTCTTTAATTTTGCTTCCGTCACCCGTTTTTTGCTTTCTTCTTTTTTGCCTTCGTCCGCTGAATCCTCTACGGTCAACCCCGCCGCGACGCCAAGCTCAATATTTAGTTTTTTGACGATAAATTTCCTCACTTCCGCGCGGGACTTTGAACCTAACCGTTCATTTGCCGTCAATCTGTCAAACGACTTCTGAAGCTCACCGAAACGACCAGTTGAGAGCGCCATGGAACGCACGATGCTCTTTTCAATCTCCTTTTCAATACCGCGGTCAAGCGCATCATCAATCCACTGTCTGTAAGTCGGCACATCCACGCACTCAAAATAATCACCGTCGTCGCCGAACTTATTGCCAGAACTGGCCCTGATTGTCCGCTCAAACAAATCGTTCGCGCTAACGACCTTCTCCACGGTCTCCTCACCCAAAAAAACGGAAGAAGAAATTTTTTCCCTTACTTTGGTTCGAGCCATACCGACAAGCTTTCGAGTAAGCGCGCTGTCACGAAACAACTCAACTTTGTCGTTTTCTAGCATGCCCTTGATTAACTCTCGCTGTGCTTCAAGTTCCGCGACCCCAAGGCTTTTGGTTTCCATTTGGTGTTCGAAATCGGCCAGTTGAGCTTCAGTGAGTCGCAAACCGGTCCTAAGTTCTTTATTTGAAAAACCCGTACCCAAAGTAAGATATTTTTCAAAACCCTTTGATCGCGCTCCCGGAATTCGGCTTACCTCCGACCGCGCTACCGCCCCTTTGTAACTTTTTTTGGAAAATAAGCCAAAAAGATGCTGAAGCCTGCCAAGTCCGGCTATTCCCTCTTCCTCGGAATAACCCGGCAAGAACTGGTTTGTCCTGAGAACCATCCGAAAAGCCTCCTGTTTGTCCGTGAGTTCTTGTCTGGCTCGCGCTTGAGCTTCGGGGGTAAGTTCCGCTTTTAGTTCCTCAAGCTTCGTTTCAAATCCCGCAATATGTTGGGGAAGCTCCTTAAAAGTTCGAAGTTTGCCGACAAGACTCTTCACCGATTCCGGATTAACGTGAGCCTGAAGTTCCAAGTGTTCACGCACCGCCTGCTTACCTTCCTCATCAAGCGATAACCCAAGGTCTTTTGAAATGGATTCGGCGTACAGTTCATACATACCGACGGCCGCCGCGTCTTTAAACGCGAAAGCTTCGAAGCGTTTTTTAAGCGACGCCGCATCCGCCATGTCTATTGCCACGCCCATCTTTTCGGCTTCGGCCAGAAATTCGTCAAAGCCCGGCACGTCCATCGCTTTTCCTATATCAAAACCCGCGGGGTCTTCGAGCACAGCCTTTGCTACCGCTTCTGACGGTGAAGCAATCACTTTAACCGGCACTTCGGCTACTTCCGGAGTGGGCGGTCGAGTCGGCCTTGGGGGGGTCGTGTCCTCAGCATCTTCCGGAAGAGTGTCTTTTCCTAGTGGCTCCTCTCGGTTTGCCTTCTCCTCTGCTGGAGAGTCGGTTACTTCGACTTTCTTCAACACACTGACCCGGATTGAATTAACTTCAGGGTTACCTCCCTTAATTACCGATTCTCCAAATGTTGCCCATACGCTACCGTCCCATTCGCCAAATGATTGAATTACTTTCGGACTATCCCACAAGTTACCTCCGTCCTCAACCCACATCACCGAATCTCCCTCATTCAACCCGTTTCTCCTTTCGAGAGAAATTTCCCGCACAGTTTCCGAAGCACTCGCAGGCGTCTGTAACGCCAGCGCCTCCTCAAGCAGTTTAACGAAAGGCAACTCGGCAATTTTCGGGTCAATAGTTTTTAAATCCTCGACAAAGCCGGCGACAACCGCCGTCTTCTCAGGAGCCTCCAAAGCCCTGAACTTCCCCGTTCCCATAAACGCGAGATTCCTTCTGATCACTTCCGCGACAACATCACCCGTGGTTTCTTCGCCCGTAAAAGACACCTTTTTTAACGCGGCAATTTTTCGCATCAGACCGTCTGAGGTTTCCGTACCGTCAAGTTCAAGCCTGTCTGGGTTCGGCTGGTTTTCTGCCCCACCATTATCTCCACCTACGGTTGTGGGCGGTTTCGCGGGAGGTTTTCCAGTTCCGCCTCCGGACCGCTTTGCCACCTCCTCGGCTTTCTTTTCGGCATGAACTTGATGTCTAAGCTCTTTGACCAATCGGTCTTTTTTCTGTTTTTGTGTTTCTTTCTTCGGTGTAGGTGGAATGTTCTCGGTAACTTGGATAACATTTTCCCTCCGATTTACTCCCGGTATTAATGTTGGGTTAAACGTGGAAGGGGCGGTATCTACTGATTGACTTGTGCTAGATGTTGTTACGATAGATGTATCGTCGGGAATAACAGCCTCGGCTTTTGGCGGAAGAGAAATTACGCCCGCCGCTTCAAGCCCTCTGGCGATTTCAACAATGCTCTCTTGAACCGCTAAAGCATCCGGCTCCGACTGATTGGGTAATTTTTTAATCTCGGCCAACAATTCCGCCTTGAAAGATTCAGGCATAGGCTCGAGAAACTTAATGTCTCCGCCGTAATAAACGAGAGACTTGGCAACCATGGCGGCACCAGCTCTGCTTAAAATCACCTCTAAATCTTTCGGGGCAAACGCGGCTAAGTCACCAAATTTCAAAGCTTTTCTCCTAGGTTCCCTGTCCGAGTCTAACATCGCCTCGGTCGGAGGGGTATAACCAATTAAACGCGGCATTTTTGGACCGATAGGTCTAGAATACTGGTATGGGTTTACGCCTTCCCAAAAAGGTTTCGCAGCAACGGGCTTAATGTTTTGCTTATCATTATCTTTGTTGACATCTGCAGGTAGTATTATTGGCGATTCGCCGACTGTAGCATTACCCGTGATTGCGGCACCGGCTAAAGACACAACTGGTGGTACTTCTGGCCCAAGTCTTGCCCTCTTTCTAAAAACCCGTTCCAACTTCTCCCGCAAATCTTTATCCGAAGTAAAATTATTGACAGCATTAGCAATTCCTTTTTCTCTCTCATCGGGCGGTAGCTGATTAAACTTAATACTGCCGAACTCGTTAGAAAGTTGACGTATCCCCCGCGCGGCGTCAGCTCCCGGCACACCCTTTTGACTTTTACCTTCTCCCCTTATAGTTCCCCTGCGAACCACTTCGGAAATAATCTGCTCAAGGTTTGGCCCTTCCGCTTCTCTACGTTCAACCTCGGCAACAATATCATCTAGGCTTGGCACTTTCGTATCAACAATGGATACCGGTTTCACGTCAGCACTTAAAACTTCCGAGGCATTCGGTTGTGCGGGTATGGCAGCCTCAACCGGTTTCGGTACGGGCGGCGTTTGCACAGGTGGCACCGCGATAACCCCCTCAATTCGCGCCATTTTTCTAAAAACCCTCTTCAAATCACCTCGCAAGGTTTCATTGGAAGTGAACGCATCTACCTCACGGTTAATCTCTTTTTCCTTATCAACTGCCGGCCTCTTGTTGAATACAATACCGCCAAACCTCTTGCCCATGCGATTAATTCTCACCTCAGGACTTTCCTTGGATGCTGAAACCAAATTACCACCCCCCTCTTCTTTAACTGCTTCATTAACTTCGACAATAATTTGTTCAAGATTTGGCCCCGATGGTTCGGTAACAACCCTCTCTGAAGAAGCGGGTCTAGATTTCAAAGTTTCCTGACGACTAGAACCTTGCGTCTCTCTTGCGGAGTCGGATTTGTTTCCAGTTACGTCTAAATTGATACCGTTAGTAAATTCGTAACCATGGGGGTCTCTACTAAGCCTGCCAGGTGGTTTCGGTTTTGGAACGGAAGGCGGTTTATTTTTGTCCCCGCCGTTTTCCTTTTTTCCTCTGTTGGAGCGGGGTACTCTTTCGAGTCTGGATTTATCGACAAATCTCTGCGCTATCGCCGGTAATTTATCTTCATCGTCCAAATCATCTGTTACCGGCTCACTGGAAGGCGGATTTACAACCGGTTGAGGACTTGCGATAGCCGCTGCTTGAGCAGTGCCTTTCGGTTCCAAATCTTCCGGAAGTTTTTCAATTGTCTGAACCGGAGCGTCCGGAGCGGGCGGCGGGATTTCAACTTTTCCGACAACAGTTACCACTGGAGTTTCGGCCGTCGCAACTTCCGCGGGAGGAATTTCTGATTCTGGTTCGGGGGGCCGAGAAGCCGGAGCTTCGAGTAAGGGTTTTAATTCGTATGCTGTCGGAAGCGAGATAAAAATATCCCCTACCAACTTAGCCAGTTCCGCGCGGTCTTGAGCAACCCTTACATTATGTTCTTCGAGCTGTTCTTTAGGAAGTGACTCCACCCCTTGCGGCACCAAAAGCGTCTCGCCGATTGGCAAGTCATTAATCTGAGTCTTCATGGCATTAAGAGTGGTAGAAAGTCCCTCATCACCGAGTTTTGCCGCAATCGTCGCTCCGTCCTCAAGTCGAGTTACAAGACGTTTTGACAGTTCAAGGGCAATTGACCTTGACGGAACTCCTATGGCCACGGCAAGCCTCTCCTTCCGATGTGCGATATCGAACAAAGCGCGTCCAAGTTCCGCAGCATCCTTCTCCCTTGCCGAAGTTCGCTCTATTGTCTTTTCCCCAGACTCATTATTCATGAATTTAATGGTATCACAAGGTTGTTAAAATTTCAGCACCACCTGTTGTTACCGCAATCGTATTTTCAAAATGAGCGCTTCTTTTGCCGTCCGCCGTTTTATACGTGTACCCATCCGGACTCAAAACAACAGCTTTACCGCCCTCATTTACCATTGGTTCAATGGCGATAATCATACCGGCTTTTAATATTGGGCCGGAATTCTTTTTGCCGTAATTGGGAACGTATGGGTCCTCATGGACTTTATAACCGACACCGTGGCCCGCAAGTTCTTCAACAATACCGAGGCCGTGAGGTTTGACGAAGCTTTCTATGGCAAAACTAATGTCGCCCACCCGATTGCCCGCGCGAGCGGCGGCGATACCTACGGCCAAAGCTTTCTCGGTTACTTCTAAAAGTTTTTTAGCCGAAGCGTCAACCTCGCCCACCGGCACAGTCACCGCCATATCGGTAAAAAGCCCCTCGTGAATCAAGCCCATATCAAGCGATACGATATCGCCTTCTTTTAAAACTTTTTCACCTTCGTTTGGAATACCATGCACCACTTCATCATTTATAGAAACGCAAAGTGATGCCGGATAGGGACGCTTCGCGCCGTAGGGTTTGTAATTAAAAAACGCCGACCGGTCGCCTCCTTTAGCGACAAGCTTTTCCGCGAGTGTATTTAATTCCGCTGCGGTCCGCCCGGGGCGGACTGCCGCCTCAAGCTCGCGTAAAATTTCGGCGAGCCGGCGCCCTCCTTCTCGCAGCACCGCAATTTCTTTTTCTGTTTTAATGGTAATAGACATAAATATACTAAAGTAAATACACCAACATACGAAAGTTACAAACCATACTAACACTACGAACCTCATGCAAATGATACGAAAATCTCCGTGGTTTTTGTTTGTAAGTTCGTATAAAGTTTGTAGTGTTCGTATCGTTCATATTGTTGGTATGTTGGTATATTTGGTATGTTCAGCTTGAAATCACAGTACCCTTAAAAGCTTTCCCCTCCAAATAATTTTGAAGGTTAAGAAGCGGCTTGCCGTTCATAATCGCCACCTCAAGACCAAGCTTCTTAGCAAGTTTGGCCGCCATCGGGTCGAAAGGAACGTTTATACCCGGCCTATGTTCGTCACCGACAATAGTGAGAAATTCCGTCCAAGATACCCTTTCCACCTTTTCCGCGTCGGGAAATTTCCTCGGGTCTTTGTCATAAACGTAATCAACATTGGAAAGATTGACTATTCGCTTGGCTCCGGTTTTCTCCGCCATAAGTACGGCGGCAAAATCGGAACTGTGTCCCGGAACTCCGCCTCCACCCACAATAATCGGTATGGCCACGGACGGTGTCTGTGTCGGGTCGACGACAATTTCTCCGTAAGCGTCGGCGCCAAACACCGCGCGAAGAAGCGTGGCGTTAAGACGTGTGGCGTAAATACCGACCCAATCAAGACTTTCTGAGTCTCCCGCTCCCAATTCACGAGCCACCTCTTGATACCGCCGGCACACTTTCCCCCCACCGGTGATAATAATAAAGAATTTGCCGGTCTTTACTTCCGCTTCAATTAACGTCTTAAAGGAACGCAAAAAATCGAGGTCGAGTTCATCCGGTATTATAAGCGACCCGCCAAGAGATATAACTATTTTTTGATTATCGGGCATTGTATTCCGCGAGCTTCTTCACTACTTCCTCGTGAATTTTTTCCGGAGAGGGCATACCGTCAATGGAAATAACTCGGCCTTCTGCTTTGAAAAAATTAATCGCTGCTTCGGTGAACTCACGATACTCGCGCAACCGAACTTTTATTTTTTCTTCATCATTCAGACCATCACCGCGGTCGCGTGAAAGCATACGCTTCGTCACCTCTTCGTCGGAAACCACAAGTTCAAAAACCAGATAGTCGCGCTTGAGCCAACCCGCCACATCATGAAAGAGCCTCGCTTCGGGTTCTTTTCTGCCAATGCCCTCACAGACAAGACCCTGCTCCGGAGATAGCTTCAGAAGCGCGTCTTCGAAGATATATGAGGCAAACCAGTGCGGCATGAGTAGCCCTTGGTCATACGCCTCACGGACGAGGCCTCCCAAAAAATCCTCGCGTTTGCGAAACTTCCTAAACTCATCACCGGTGGAAAAAATGCCATAACCGAGCTTTTTGGCCAACAGTTCGCTCTGTGTGCCCTTGCCGGAACCGGTTTTCCCCATCATGAGAATAGTGTTTACTTTTGATTTCATGGACTTTGTTTTCTAGGCAAACTTGAGTACCGCTACGCCATCCTTTAAAAGTCCCTGAAGATGACAACGAATCGCCTCATTGAGATTTAGTTTTGTTTCGGCAACCGTCTTTCCATAGGTATGCACACCTTTAAGCGTCGGCACAAAACCGTGGTAGCCCTTGCCATCCGGCTCCACTATAATGCGAAATGTGTAAACGGAATCCTTCATGCGCCTAGTATAGCTTAAAAACCGAAATTGCTTAACTTGACATATGATTTACAGTGTGATAATTTATCCCCAGCCCCCAACAAAAACAACTACCAGTTTACAGATTATGCAAGAAAACTCTTGTTCATTATTAACATTCCGTTGCGGTGATTTGGCAATTACAACCGCAAATGGTCGGACTCCGGCTATTCTCGTCACCGGTGACAATCCAACGGCAGAAGTGACGATAACAGTAAACTGTCTTCGAAACAATTGCCCCTCGGTGCAGTTGTTGTTCATAAAAGATTCGACTAACTCGAAAATAGCCTACAGTGAGGCCAAAGAATTATTTGACAAGTTAGCTCTACCCGGTGAAAAATTTGTATGTACCGGCGAGTCAAGCGAAACCGAAAGTTCGGTTTGGTTGGTAACCAGAAAATTCGAGACTGCGAAAGCCTAGAAACGACGGAAATCCCCTGTCGTTTTTTTATTTCTCTTTGAATTACGAAATGCAAACTGAGATACAATTAAGGGGCGGCCGCAAGGCCACCCCTTAATCTATGAAACTAACCCTTGAAGTATACAACGAATTAAAACAAAAAGTCACATTCTTCTACAAAAAGCTACAGTTTAACAAATACAAAAAAACTAAAGGTCGGAAACTCGCTCTCTCGCTCGTTGACACCATCACCCTCGCCCTCTACAAACAATCGAGCACTCGAAGGACAAAGAAATCCCTTTGGAACGACCTCAAGAAGTATCTGAAGTGCAGTTACAAAACTCTGGTGGTCAATATTAACCGATGCGTTCTGCTCGCACTAATCATCGCTCTTAAACTCCGAAACTTGAATCGGGCAAACGCCCACACCGTCAAGCACACTGACGCGACCGATATTCCCGTCTGCCTCAACAAAAACGCCAAAAGCCACCGCACCATGTACGGCCTTGCTTCATGGGGATACTCCGGAAAAGGCTTCTACTATGGCCTAAAATTGCACTTAACCACCGATTTGAAACGCAACATTCTCTCGTTTTCCGTCACCTCGGCAAACGGTTCCGACCGCACACAGTTTATGAAACTGAACAAAGACTTGGAGGGAGTGTTCGTGGCTGACGCCGGATACACATCCGAAAAACTTGAACGGGAGTTCTTTCGGGAACACAAGAGAATCCTGTTTGCCAAACCGAGAGCGAACATGAAAAAACTCATGACCGATCTGCAGTCGAAACTCTATGACACAAGAATGCTGATTGAACTGAACTTTCGAAACCTCAAAATGTTCTTCGGTCTTGAAACCTCGTTGCCTCGGTCAATTAACGGCTACCTCGGCAATTACATCTACTCCATTCTCGCGTACATGCTCCGCTAGTTCGTATTTGAAACTTTTTGTTTTAACAATATGGAAAGTCGTTCCCGCTAGAAAATCGGGTGGTTTTGCCGTTTATGAAATCATGGGCAGAAAAGGTATTTCGTAATTCAAAGTATTTCTGCAAAAACAAAAACTGTACGATACCCGCCTGAATGTAGTCGGGCAGGTATCGTACAGTTTTTTGTTTTATTCTTTATTCTTGAATCGTGAATCCTGATTCTATCTCTAGTATTCCCTCATCGACAACTGCGCGTCCACTTTTTTCACCAAATCAAGCACCACTGAAACGACAATGAGAAGCGCCGTGCCACCGATAGCGAGCGACTGAATGCCCGTAATGCCTTGAACGGCAAGCGGCAAGACGGCAATAGCCCCGAGGAATAACGCGCCAACCAAAGTTATACGGGTCAAAACTTTTGAAATGTAATCCGACGTTGACTGCCCCGGCCGAACACCCGGTATAAAGGCGCCGCTTTTTTGTAAGTTGGTCGAAATAGAGTCTGGGTCAAAAGTGACCGCGGTATAGAAGTACGTGAACAAGAACACCAAAAGAAAATAAGCTCCGGCATAAAACCAGCTGTTTGAGATTAATCGAAGCACGAATGACGAGATTTCCTGTATCGTCGGATTGCCGACCGTGCTAAGAAAGTTGAAAATAAGCTGAGGAAACAAAAGAATCGACAAAGCGAAAATAATCGGAATGACTCCGGCTTGATTTACCCGAAGCGGTAAATACGTTGAAACACCCCCGTACACTTTGTTGCCGCGAATTCGCTTGGCGTAGGTAACGGGAATCGGTCTCTCGGCTTCGGTCACAATCACCACGCCGATAACAATGGCGATAGAGGCGATAATGAAACCGATATACATCGGAATCTGAGAAACCTCGAACGTGATAATCGTCTGACTTAGCACGGTAGGAATCTGACTGACGATACCGGCGAAGATAATCATGGAAACACCGTTACCCACTCCGAACTCGGTCATAAGTTCGCCAAGCCACATGAGAAGTATGGAACCGCCGGTAATTACAAACACATTGACCAATTGGTCGAAAAACGTAAGGTCTATCAAAACCCCTTGTTTTTGAAGAAGCAACAAAAAACCAAAAGATTGCAGAAGAGCCAGAGGAACACTCAAAAGCCTTGAGTATTGGGCGAACTTTAGCCTGCCCGCCTCTCCCTCTTCGTGATAGAGAGCCTTGAGTTTAGGCGACATCATCGTGGCAAGCTGCATGATAATCGAACTCGTAATGTAGGGTCCGACACCGAGCATAACGATTGAAAGGTTACCTAAACCTCCTCCTGAAAAAATGTCGAGGAGCCCGAAAAATTGATTGCCGGAAAGTAAAGCGTTGAGCCGTTCCACGTCAACACCCGGAATGGGAATAGTCGCCAATAACCGAAATATAACCAAAAGGCCCGCCATGAAAAGAACTTTCCTGCGGAGAAGCCTGTCCTGAAACATTAGTTTAATTTTTTGGAAGAAAACGTTCATTGAAGTGAATATACTACTATACGAATGTTACGAACCATACTAACATTACGAACTCCTTGCAAATCCGCCGCGGCGGACGAAAACTTTCATGGTGTCTGTTTGTATGGTTCGTATAAATTTCGTATTGTTCGTATGGTTAGTATTGTTTGTATGTTGGTATATTTAGCTTATTGTCCCGCCCGCCTTCTCGATTTTTGCCTTAGCGGAAGCGGAAAAAGTACAACCGGAAAAAGTAAGTTTCTTGGTTATGTCTCCGGTAGCAAGCACTTTTACGTTCAACTCGTTGCCTTTATTTCCGGAAACCAACCCCTTCTCGGCGAGAATTTGGGGGGTTATCTTGTCGCCCGCCGAAAAATGCTTTTCGATCAAATCAAGATTTATGGGCAAAGACTTTTGCTGGAATGACTGAAAAATATTTTTGCCGCGGCCGCGAAGTTTGGGAACGCGCTTTATCATATCGCGGATTTCCGGACGGATTTTGTGACCCGCTCGAGCCGTCTGGCCCTTGCCGCCGCGACCCGAGGTCTTACCGCGCTTACCGCCTCGTCCGACCTGAACGGAACGTTTATTTTTATGTACTCTCTGTAACTGGTGTGATTGCATATGATTTAACTTACAACTAACCACTAACAACGGTAAGGTCTTTATCGGTTTTTTTGTTGTCAGTGGTGTGTTGTTGGTTGTTGGTAAACTCAGTCAGAGCTTTTACGGTCGCGCGGGCGATATTGAGCTTGTTTTTACTACCGGAAAAAATCTTACCGGCAACATCCCGAACTCCGGCCAAATCAAGCACGTCACGCAAGGCACTACCCGCGATAAGACCGCGCCCCTTGGCGGGCATAATAAGCACTCGGGCACTTGAATATTTCGTCCTCATTTCATAAGGAATGGAAGACGTCTTGGTAAGCGATAGCTTTAGCAAGTGTTTCTTGGCGTTCTTGGTAGCTTTATCAATAGCGAGCGATGTGTCGCTTGCCTTACCGGTGCCTACTCCTACGGAGCCCTTTCTGTTGCCCAAAACTATCGCGACACTGAAGCTGAAACGGCGACCACCCGAAGCAACGCGAGTAACGCGCCGGATAGTTAAAATTTTCTGGTCAAATTCGGAACGAGGTCGCTCTTCGCGAGAACGTTTTCTGTCCGGTCTTCCGTTGCCGCTACCGCCCCTAAAACCTCCTCGGCCCCGAGGGTCGAAAGCTCCCTTGTCTTTAACCGGTGCCGACTGGGAAACTGCGGCAGAAACCGCCTGGGTAGACGGAGTGACAGCATTTTCAGTTTTTGTTTCTTCCGCCATGGTGTTGTTTTATTAAAAATTAGGTGAATTATAGTTCGATTTCGCTCACTATCCTGAGCCTGTCGAAGGAGAAATTGTTCTTCTTAGAACTCAAGTCCTCCATCCCTTGCTCCATCCGCCAAAGCCTTAACCCGTCCAGCGTAAACGTAACCACCGCGGTCAAATACTACTTTTTTAATCTTTTGTTCAATGGCCTTTTTAGCGAGAGCCTTTCCGGTGGCCGTAGCCGCCGCGGTCTTATTTGAACCCTTTACATCAATAGATGAAGCCGAAGCGAGAGTTTTACCGGCATCATCATCAACAAGCTGCGCGTAAATATAGCTGTTCGAGCGAAAAGCCGCCAGCCTCGGGATAGCCGAAGTACCGGAAACTCTTGAACGGATCCTTCTGTGTCTCCGAACTCGCTTTTCAATTTTGATTTTATTTTTGTCCATGTTTCAAATGCAAAGTGTAAATATCAAAGTTTAAAATTATTGAGTCCGCAAAGCGGACACCGAAATTTTTATTTTTGATTTTTCAATTTTCATTTTATTATGCTGTCTTCTTCCCCTGCTTTCTCCTTATAACCTCATTATCGTATCTGATACCCTTGCCCTTATACGGTTCCGGTTTTTTCAAATCTCGCACTTTGGCCGCAAAATGCCCCACCAATTCAGTGTCAATACCGGAAATGGTAACCGTACCTTTCTCAGCTACCACCTTAAGCCCCTTGGGGATTTTGACTTTAACTTGATGCGAAAAACCCAAATTCAAAATCAACTCTTCACCCTTCACCTCGGCCTTAAAACCGATACCTTCAATAATGAGTTTTTTCTGAAACGGTGTGGTAACACCGGCAATCATATTGGCGGCATGCGCGGCATATGTTCCCCAGAGAGCGGCAGAAGCGCGGTCTTTCTTTTGAAGCGTAACCTGCAACGCGCCGTCTGCAACGGCAAAAGACACAACCGGCTTAAAATCACGAGTGATTGTACCCTGTGAACCTTTCACGGTAAGAGTATACCCCGAAATATTGACTTCGGTGCCCGCCGGAATAACTATTGGTTTTTTTCCTATACGTGACATAAATTATTACCATATTTGAAACAGCGCCTCTCCGCCAACGTTTTCTTTTCGAGCCTCCTTATCGGTTAAAATGCCTTTCGGAGTCGATAGAATCAAACTACCGTGACCGCTCTTGACCGGAGTAACGTCTTTAATCTTCCAATATACGCGCTTTGAAGGTTTAGAAATTCTATGGGCACCCTTGAACTTTGCGACGGCACCGACATACACAACCTTAGCTTCAAGCTGTCTTAATATCTTTTTACCCTTCTTTGGCAATGACTCAAGATAGCCCGTTCGCTCCAATGCGCCGACTACCGCGACTGCCAATTTTGAATGTGGAAAAATGACGCTTTCCTTGCGGGTCGCCGCAGCATTTTTTACCCGAACAATCATATCCGCGATTAAATCGTTTTTTATCATATGATAGATTTTCTTAATGAGTCCGCGAGTTTTGAAAATCATCACCCAGCACCATTTTTGGCTCATAGAAACTTCTACTAATCAAAAATGGTGCTGGGTAATGTTTTGCTACCGCGGTTTCGACATTCAGCGGACTGAATACCGAAACCGTGGGCAAAGCCATTACCAACTCGACTTCTTAACTCCCGGAATCATACCCTCGTTCGCGTACTCCCTAAAACAAATGCGGCACAGACCGAAATCCCGCATATATCCGTGTTTGCGTCCACACCGAAAGCAGCGTCGCACGATACGGGTGCTGAATTTGGGCTTCTTCTGGGAACGGGCTATAACTGATGTTTTGGCCATTTAGAAACAAAAAAGCTTTTGAAAAGCTTGGGGGTAATGCTAACAAAAGGCGGCCCTCATGTCAATAAAATACCGAGTAACGGCTTTACTTTTTGCCTTTACTTTCTTCCGACTTTTTAAAGGGAAAACCGAGCTGGTCAAAAAACGCTCGCGCCTCTTTTTTACTTTTAGCAGTCGTTACCACGGTTACGCCGATGCCGAAAACGTCCTTCAGTTCTTCGTCAGTGGTCTCCGGAAAAATACTGTGTTCTTTTAATCCAAGACTGATATTGCCCATGGCGTCAATCGAAGAAGCCGAGAGGCCTCGGAAGTCTTTGGTGCGGGGAAGAGCGATATTCAAAAGCTTGTCCAAAAAAGAAAGCATGCGCGCGCCGCGAAGCGTCACTACCGTTCCGACAGGGTCACCCTCGCGAACCTTGAAAGACGCGATTGATTTTTTCGCCCCCTTAGAGGAAACCTTTTGACCGGCGATTTTCGATAGACGGTCTTTGACGATATCAATCTTTTTCTTATCCTTAAAAGAGCCGACACCGGAAGACAGCACGATTTTGACAAGCTTGGGTGCCTGCATAACATTTTTGTAGTTAAACTCTTTCTTGAGAGTTTCAAATGTTTCTTTTTGTTTTTGTTTTACAGTCTTCATAAATTTAATATACCAATATACGAATGTTACGAACTATACTAACGTTACGAACTTCATACAAATGATACGAAAACTTCTGTGGTATTTGTTTGCATGTTCGTATAAATTTCGTAGTGTTTGTATGGTTAGTATTTTTGGCATGTTGGTATGTTAATCTATAATTCTTTCCCACTCTTCCTGCTTATCCGAACATATCGTTCACCTACTAATTTCTTGCCGATTCTGACAGGCTTTTTGATATCGGAATCCACAACCATCGCGTTTGAAACGTGAATGGGCATAGCCTTGTCGATAATCTGCCCTTTCTCTCCAGACTTTCTGGGACGCTGGTGTTTCTTCTTGAGATTTAGACCCGAAACAATGATAAGATCCTTCTTTGGAAACACACGAGAAACCGCTCCGGTTTTACCCTTATCCTTTCCGGCAATTATCATAACGTTGTCGTTTTTCTTGATTTTCATAAATTTAAACGATCTCAGGTGCTCGAGAGGCAATCGTCTGAAATCCAGCTTCAGATATCTCGCGTGGAATTGGCCCGAATACGCGACCGGCGATGGGCTCCTGCTTTCCCTTTTCCAAAATAACCACGGCATTCTCATCAAATCGGATATAAGAGCCGTCTTTACGGCGATATGCCTTTCGCTGTCTCACAACCACGGCATGTAACACGTCCTTCTTTTTTACGGTTTTACGAGGTTCGGCTTTTTGAACCGACAAAACCACAATCTCTCCCAGCTCAGCGTAACGCTTGGCGGCACTGCCGAGCACCTTGAAAATTCTTCCGATTTTAGCTCCGGAGTTGTCGGCGATATTCACGATGGAACGGGGTTGGATCATGTTGATTTTCTTAATGAGTCTGCGAATTTTTGAAAATCTACACCCAGCACCATTTTTGGTTTTATAGAAACTTCTATTAATCAAAAATGGTGCTGGGTTAAGAATTTTATACTTTCTCGCTTCGCTCGTTCGTTAAAATTCTAAAGTGTTTATCTTTTGAAATTGGATTACATTCGATAATATCCACTATCTCACCGACTTTTTTTGTATTACCGGCGTCATGAGCTTTAAAACGCTTGGTAACTTTGAAAAATTTATCGTATTTCTGGTGCTTGATAAAGCGGTCAACGGCAACTACAATCGTGTCTTTCATTTTTGAAGAAACAACCTTTCCCTGAAGGATTTTGCCCCCCTTCCCCTCTTTATTTTTTGTGGCTTTGGATTCCATGAATGTTATTAGGCTTTTTGAGCGTTAATCTCGGTCAAAATTTGGGCTATGGCGGTGCGAATGTTTCTTCCAGATTTGACATTCTTTATCTTGCCGCTCGACATGTCAAAACGAAAAACCCTCAAAGCCTCGCGCTTTTCGGTAAGCGTTTTTTCCAATTCTCCGCGAGTTTTTCCTTTAAATTCTTTCATATATTTTCTTATCCTTCGACTTCGCTCAGGATAACCCTGAGTCCATCGAATGGGTTAACGAGTCGGCGAGTTTTTGAACCTGCCCGAAACGACTGTTTCAGTCGGGCGGGAATAATGCCCAGCACCATTTTCACCGAACTGCATGTAATCTAAACTTGGATGATGTTCGAACAATCTATCAGAATCGTGGATAAAGTAAAGCTCTGTAAAAATGGTGCTGGGTTAAGTAAATTATACTCGCTACGCTCGTTAATTTTCTAAACTTCCCGACTGACAATTCTTATCTTGACCGGAAGCTTGGTACCGGCTTTCCGAAGCGCCTCGCGCGCCGGAACCTCCGGAATGCCGTCAAGCTCGAAAATCATTCTTCCGGGTCGAACTTGAACACAGTATCCTTGAGGGTCTCCTTTGCCCTTACCCATGCCTACTTCAGCGGCCTTTTGGGTAAACGGTCTGTCAGGAAAAACCCGAATCCAAATCTTTCCAAGTTTTCCGGCTGAGCGGGACAAAACTTTTCGAGCGGCCTCAAGCTGCTTTGACTCCATACGGGCCGAGGCGACAGCCTTCAAACCGAAAGAACCGAAAGACAGTTCGGTGCCACGGGTTTCCACCCAAGCTCGTTTGGCGTTTCGCCTTGAGGTGTGCCACTTTCGATATTTAACTTTTTTGGGTAATAACATTGTAAAAATTTAAAATGTAAATATCAAAATGAAAAATTATTGAATCCGCCTTCGGCGGATACCGCAATTTTTAACTTTGATTTTTTAATTTTGCATTAAATATATCCCCCTTGTAAACCCACACCTTAATACCGATATCTCCGTATGTCATGTGAGCCTTATCACGGGAAAAATCAATGTCCGCACGGAACGTTTGCAGGGGGATGCGGCCCCTTTTTAACTCTTCGGAACGGGCCATATCGGCACCGCCCAAACGGCCGCCCAAGTAAATTTTCACACCCTTAACATCGCGGTTGGCCATAACTTTTTCAATTGTCTGCTTCATCACGCGACGAAACGGCATACGCTTCTCAAGACCCTCGGCAACCATTTGACAAACAATCGCCGAATTGGACTCCGGTGAACGCACTTCTTCGATATCAAGTTTAAGTTCTTGAGTCAAAAGCACTTTTTCCTTACCCAAAAGCTTTAAGATTTCGTTCTTCAGTTTGACAGCTCCTTCCCCACTTTTGCCTATAATCATACCCGGACGCGAGGTCTTGATGACAATGCGGAATGTCTTTTGGCTACGCTCTAACGCGACTTCGGAAACGTACGCGCCCCTAAGTCTAACGGCCAAAAACTCCCGCACCAAAATGTCGGCGCGCAAAAATTCCTTGTACTTCTTGTCCATCGAAAACCAGCGGCTTTTCCAGTCGCGGATGATTCCCAGTCTATGTGAATATGGATGGACGGTGTGAGACATAAAATTAAAATTCAAAATTTAAAAATCAAAATTGTGGAATCGCCTTTGGCGACACAATAATTCTACACTTTGCTTTTTACACTTTTAACTTCCTCTCGTTCTCCTAGAACGAGAGATACGTGACAGGTTCTCTTCAAAATCGGAAAAGCGCTCCCACGGGCCCTCGGCATCGAGCGTTTCATTGTGACTCCCGCGTCCACTCGAAAATCTTTGATATACAAATTCTTCTCGTCTACATTGCCGCTCTTGGCGCTTTGTACGGCGGACTTAATCAACTTGCTCAAAGGTTCAGCCGCCGATTTGGCGGTGACGGACAAAATCTGAATAGCCTGACCGACAGACTTTCCTTTTACCAAGTCGCTTACCAAACGGACTTTCCGAGGTGACTGGCGATATGTGTTTAGACTTGCGGTAATCATGATTGATTTTGTTAGCGATGACTTTGAGCGTTACAAAATCATCATCCAGCACCATTTTTGGTTTATAGAAACTTCTACTAATCAAAAATGGTGCTGGATAATGTTTTGCTACCGCGGTTTCGAAATTCATCAGAATAAATTCCGAAACCGTGGGCAAAGCCATTACTTCTTCGCTTCGGCGGTAGTCGCTTTAGCGGCTTGCGCGGCGGCGATTTCACCTTCCTTGGCTTTCACTTCGATATCTTTCTGCATTTTACCTCCATGCTTGATAAATTTACGGGTTAGCGAAAACTCGCCCAAACGGTGTCCCACCATATCTTCCGACACAAACACTTCCGGAAAATCCTTGCCGTTATGTACCAAAAACTTAAAACCCACCATCTCGGGACTAATCTGACAGGCGCGCGACCATGTTTTAACAGGCTCGGACTGTTCCGGCCTTTTTCCGGCAATCTTTTTCAAAAGCCTTGGGTCAACGTATGGTCCTTTGGATAATGATCTTGTCATAAGACTAAACAAAAAACGCTGCAAAGCGTTTGAGCATACTAGCAGAAAAGCGGCCTAAAAGTCAAATTTCGAATCCCATGTCCTTTTTCTTTCACAACCAACATAACAACGGGGTACGAATTTCTTATTTTGTTTTAATGCTACTACAAAATCACAGCGTAAGAGAGGAAATCTTTTTTGTCTACAATATCATTCTTACTTAACTTATTATTAGTGGTAACTCAAGAAGTTCATCTGACCAGCTACTATTTCTTAAACAACGAAGATACTGCTGTCCTGTAGGTGCAACGGTACCGAAGACAGGTACAGGGAGATTATTCCCTATCTTTACAAATGCTTGTCCTTTTTTGTTTACAATCCAATCAAACATAACTGGAAGTGATGATACTCCTGTTTGTAAGGTTTGCTCGTTTACCCATTTAAAGTTTTGTATAGACGAATGCGCCACGACCACATTTTCTGGTCTTGGTGTTATTTTGGGAGCGATTTCTGTTATTCTTACAGCCATTGAATCAACTTTATCCCTAGTTTATCATATAATATTTTAGAAAAGAAGATACCATTTTTTCTCAGAAATATTTCTTAGTTTATCTGCCGCTGGTGTATTGTATATAGATTCAATGTCTTTGGAGATGGCTTCAATTAACTTTTTTGCAGGTTGATTTGCGGAAAGACCTCCTGTACCCATAGCTACCGGCGTACCCTCACTAACGGGCGGTGTGTCTGTCTGAATCCAAATCTCATTTTCTGAATCAGCGATTGATTTTATAACTTCATCAAGATTAGGTGGCGCTAGAAAAGAACTTACTGATAAGATCCAGCTCGGATTCCGTTAGTTTCCTAATAAAGAGGTTTATATTTTTATTCCAACTATTTGTGGGTAAAATCTTTTCTGTAAAATTATAACTATTGTAGGTTCTATAATTTCTCACTTTTTGGTCGGCATATCTTATCTCCTGAAGTATAAGTTTCGCTGCGTCTCGCTCATTATCTTTTCTGGCCTTAAAATAAAGAAAAACTGCTACAAGACCTACTACGATTGTTACCCACCATTGATGGTTGTCTATGTATAAGAGAGAGCTATCCCAAAGATTTAACATGAAAACAGAATAGTCACTTTTGGCTTAAAAGTCAATAAAACCTAGAGCCACAGACAAGGCGCGACCTAGGGATGCGAAAGTGGCGGCTAATTACAAATCAATTAGGGTATTCAAAAATCGCTCACTTTCTTTTTGATCAATTTTAGTATCAACGGGGGAAAGTAGCAATGTATGGATAATTTCTCCTTGAAATTGAGTAACGCCCCTTGAATTTCTGCCCGACCAATGTTTTAGCAAAATAGTGGATTTAAGTAAATCGGCTTGGAACATTGATACTAAAATCTGATTTACTATTTTGTTCGGTTCAATTCCGATGAAATAAAACATGAAAACTGATTTATCTTTAGCCAGAAATTCAAGTACCTTATCAATGTTATACGCTTTTGGATTTGAGTTTAACACCATGATTTTAGTTTTTACATCCGTCGCGGTATCAAACTTACTAAAAATCTTTATATAATCTCCGAGATTATTTTGTGTTTGAAAACTAGGAATTATCCTGTTGCTATTGTGAAGTGCTTGAACCAGACTATCTCTAAGTTTTTCATCTTCTCCAGCGATTAAATACTCGATAATTCTTCCACGGATATTAACATTCTCAATAAAACCGGCTATTAAAATTTCAGTTTTATATTGCTCAACTTTTGCGTCCAGTTCAGATTTTAATTGCAAATAATCTTTTGACTTAACAAATTCGATTGCTCTCGTTGGAGCTAGCCTGATCATAGCTTTTCCGACTTTTGAAACCTTAAATTTCTTTCCTGATGGACTGATATTGTTTGTTGCTTCTACTAAACGAACTAAATTTCCATCAAAACCAAGTTCAGCGTGAATGCTAAACAATTTTTCAAAGTTTTCCGGTGAATTAGCTAAATCATTAAATACTTTTACAATATCCGAGCCGTTGATACTGCCTCTTATATTATCCATACGGAGCTGTTGCGAGCTATGGCTAACTTTTTGCAAAAAAGTGCTATTAGCTATGTATAGTATATTTTTCTTTGGCGTTACCAAACAGACCAAAAATGGTAAGTCGTCGTACTTTTGAAGATTTGAGAGTGAAATGACGGTGTTTGAAAAACTGGTAGAAGAAGAGTAACTGAAACGAACAGAGAAATTTTTTGAGTAATAAACCGACCGATCTTTTGTCAGCTTAAAGATTTTTTGTGATTCTTCGATGAGAACAGATTTATTTCCAATCCCGTCTTTGGATTTCACGAAGTCAATAAAAGATTTAATTTCTCTGTTCATCATAGTAATTTTTTGCTAAATAAATCATCAGCAATAATTGCCTTTTCTTTTTTCCTATCACCGTTCATTTGTTCATTGAGAGTATTACGCTCCCAAAAGACACCGTCAGAATATCCTTGTATGCTTTTTTCATTACCCATTGTTTCTAAACGCTTTTCCGCAAGGCAACAATAATGTTCGTCAATTTCTATACCGACATATCTACGACCAAGTTTTTTGGCAACAACTGAGGTTGTGCCTGAACCCAAGAACGGATCAAATACTACATCGTTTGGCTTGGAACTAGCTAAAATGACCTTAGCAACCAACTTTTCGGGTTTTTGTGTTGGGTGGTCAGTATTCTCTGGCATTGACCAAAATGGAATAGTTATATCAGTCCATACATTTGACGGAAAAGTTATTCTGTATTTTCCATCAGCACTATCCTCCCAATCTTTCGCATCTCCATTTTGGTCTTTGTATGGGGCGATAACTTTACGCTTCATTTTTACAGCATCAACATTAAAGTGATAATCATCAGAAAAAGTGCAGAACCAAATATCTTCGGAGCAATTTTTCCAATTACTTTTAGCACCACGACCCTTTTCGCGTTCAAAAGTAATGCGATTTTGTATTTGAAAATATTTTTTCGCTACATTAAAAATTGCCCCCGAAGATTTCCAATCGCCACAGATATAAATTGAGGCATGGGATTTTAATGTTCGTATTAGTTTTGCAACCCATGAATCTAACCACTCCTCATACTGTTCCGACTTCATTTCTTTGAATGAAGTAGCATTAAATGTTTTGTTGAGGTTATACGGAGGATCAACAAAAACTAAATCAACAAAACTATCTGGTAAATAATCTAGTGCCTCAAAAATATCCTGATGAATGGTCTTGTTTTCAATTTCTTCTAACGAAACTGGCTTGTTGATTTTGACAAGTCGTTTTTTCAAAACCGAAAGTTCCTCATCACTTAGGTTGATAGTTCTATTTCGTGGTGCTCGTTGTTTTTGTAAAATATTTTCCACAGTTATTTTTTCCTATTGTAGACATAGTATACTATAATGTATGGAAAGTGATGTAAAACTTGTATAACCTTAAAAAGCCGCCCGCATATAGTTAGTGCGGACGGCTTTTTCTTTTCTTTGTTTTTAAGCCCCAGGATTTCTTGACTTCCCAACCTTTCTGCGAGAAACAATAAATACGTTTGAGTACTTCTTGGGTGTGCGGGATTTCTGGCCTTTGCCGACGTGCTTGCCCCAACGGGTCTTGGCAAACCGCAAACCTCTACCCTGCCTGCCTTCACCTCCTCCGTACGGGTGGTCAACGGGATTTTGCGCGCTACCTCGAACGGTCGGGCGGATACCGAGCCAACGGCTACGGCCGGCCTTGCCGATATTCACAAGATGATTTTCCTCATTTGAAACTTCACCGATTGATGCCCAAGCGGTATCGACAATCTTTCTTACCTCGGTTGACGGCATCTTGATATAAGTGTACCCACCATCTTGAGCGATAACTTCGGCGTAATTACCCGCTGAACGGCCTATCTTAGCGCCGCCGTTCAATTTAAGCTCAACGTTGTATACAAAAGTGTTGATAGGAATTTTCTTCAAAGGAAGACGATTGCCCGGTTTTAAAGGGGCGTTTTCGGAAATTATAAAAGAATCACCAACCTTAAGAGACTTGGGCAAAAGCACGTATCGGCGCTCACCGTCTTTATAGCAAACCAGGGAAATGAAACCGGTGCGGTTCGGGTCATACTCGATAGTTTCAATAACAGCAGGAATGTCCCGCTTTTCAAGCGTAAAATCAATATCTCGGAAAAGCCGCTTGTGACCACCGCCCTTGTGACGGGTCGTCAATCGTCCGCGGTTGTTTCGTCCCACGTGGCGCTTGCGTCCATAGGTAAGTGATTTATGGGGTTCTGACGCAGTCAAAATGTCACCGTAAGAAATGGTGGTCATGTGCCGGCGGGAATCTGATGTGGGACGGTATGATTTCATAATTTAAAGATTAAATATCAAAAATTAAAGTGACAATGTAAAATCTAAAGATAAATCGGCTCGGTCAATTTTGAATTTTAAACTGTGATTTTGCATTTTGATTTTTTACTTTTTATTTTCTAGGCTGTCTCAATCTTTTCTCCCTTTTTGAGATAGACATAAGCCTTATAACCCGTAACACCTTTTGTCATGTGCCCCCGGACAAACTTTCGTTTCGGCGGTACTCGTAACACGGCGATTTTCTCCGGTGTCACCTTATACAGGCCCTTAATCGCCTCCGCTATGTTTCGTTTGTTCGCCTCGCGGGATACTTCAAACACCACAACTGTGCGTCCGCCTTTTTCGGAAAGTATCGTGGCTTTTTCGGTCACGCGGGGTCGGACAATAACGCCTGAATTGAAAGCGCGTTCGGAAACACCCAAAACTGCCGGTTTATTGGAAGCGTCCACTACGGCAAGCTTCTTCGTTTTAGGCGAAGTCTTGACCGCAACCGCTTCTTTTTTTCTTAAGTTAAGAATTCCCATAAAATTATAGAACCCGTCTTAAAATAAATGGCGTAACGAGAACATTTTTTCTCGTGCGAGACGCAGTTGCGGAGAACGAGCCGTATCGAGATACGGCGAGTTTGAGCGACAAGTCGTAGCCGAGAAAAAACGGTCGCAGTAGCCAAGTGTTTATAATGTTTTTATTCATAGCGGTTTATTTTAAGACGGGTTCTAAGCTTTTGATTCAAGAAATGTCAGCGCTTCTTTCGGGCTGACAATCACCAGATATTTTCTGTTAAGCACGTCCAGCACGTTTAAGTTGCGAAGTTCGCCCACTGACAGTGTGTTGAAATTTCGGAAACTCTTCTCAGTGACGGCATCTTTCACGGGCAACGCAAGGTGAAGCACGTTCTGCTTTTTCTTAGTAATATATTCAAAACCCTTGATACCCGCGAAGGAACCTAAAACAACCTTGGCCTCGCTGGTCTTAGGCGCTTTGAACACAAGGCTATCTACGAAAAGCACCTCGCCGTCCTTAAATTTCTTCGAGAGCGCGACACGAAGAGCCTTAGCCTTCATTCCCTTGTTGATTTTACGCGTATACACCTTCTCGTTTGACGGTCCGTGAGTCACGCCTCCACCGACCCAGATTGGGGAACGGCTAGAACCGTGTCTGGCACGACCGGTGCCTTTCTGACGCCAAGGCTTCTTGCCTCCTCCACGAACGGCGCCACGATCTTTGACATGGGCCACGGGAGCGCGAAGATTGCTCATCATGGAAACGGATACTTGGTGCACAAGGTCGGCATTCCAAGGCAAACCGAAGACACTCTCGGGAAGCGATAGCTTTCCTGTTTCTTTGCCTTTTTGGTTGTAAACTGTTGTTTCCATGTTTCAAATTTAAAAATGAAATATCAAAAATCAAAATGACAATGTAAAATCTAAAAATAAGTCAGCTCGGTAAATTTTGAATTTTAAACTGTGATTTTGCATTTTGATTTTTAATCTTTACTTTTAGTTGAAATTCGCTTCGCGAATTTCAACTAACGTCCCCCGTCGCCCCGGTATCGGGCCGCCGACCAAAATAATATTCTTGGTGGCATCCACTTGGACAATCTTGAGACCCTTGATGGTTACCCTATCGCCTCCCATGCGGCCGGCCATGCGCATACCCTTGGCCACACGGCCTCCGGCGCGTCCCCCACCTCCGATACCTCCCGGTTCACGCTCGGAGTGTTTCTGACCGTGACTGCGGCGACCGCCGTGAAAACCGTGGCGCTTCACACCTCCCTGAAATCCTTTGCCTTTTGAAATAGCTGAAATGATAACATCGTCTCCGGCTTTGAAAGCCGAGGCGTCAATCTTATCGCCAACAGCCGAAGAAAGCGAACCCTCGACGCGAAATTCTTTAAGCCCCTTAAAGTTACCGAGGTCTTTTATATGACCCTTGACCGCTTTACTGATATTTTTCGGATTGCGTGAACCCCAACCAACCTGCACGGCGCTATAGCCGTCTTTTTCTTCGGTTTTTACTTGAGTAATAACATTCGGGTCAACCGAAATAACGGTTACCGGCCTTACTTTGCCGTCTTCACCCCACACTTGGGACATATTAAGTTTTGTGCCGAGAATAAATCGCATTTGATTATTGAACGTGGCGGCCCTATTCGCAAAGCGACGGGCAAGCCAGAGGTTCCTGTTCTTCCTTAAAACATCCGTAAAGTAGCAGTGGGTAGTAGCCTAACAAATCGGGGTAAAAAAGTCAAAAAAAATATCTGGTACAATATAAGGTATGATTTTGATACTTACTAAAGGAAGTCGGGGTCAGACCCCTCACAACCATAGAAAAAAGTTGTGTAATATACGAATGGGTGGAGTGGCCTTTATTTATACACATCATGGTCACCGATTGTAAGAAGCTCAACCACATTCTTTGATTCGTAACGAAAGACTATTCGATCTCTGTAATTTACCGAGAAACTAAAACGCCCCGACAAAGCTCCATGCAGTTTGTGCACTTTAAGCGCTTGATGATTTTCCGTATCCTTAAACAACTCAATCTTTTCAAGAACTTCCGCGTACAGCTCTTTTTCAAGGTTCTTGACGGCGTGAATAAAAGACGGCTTGTATCGGACCTCAATCGTCATTATATTTTCTTTATCAAATCCCTAAGGTCTCCTTTTAAGGTCGGCTCCAATTCAGCGCGAAGCACGGCGTTTACCGCTTCCGCTTCAGAAAGACGTTTAATAGCTTTACGAACTACGTCGGCTTTGTTCGCGCCGTAGCCATCTTTAACAAGCCGGTTTACGGCTTCTTCGAGTTGAGGGGTTAAAGGAACGGATAACGTACTCATGGTTTTTAGTTATATGATAATATAATATGATAATATCATATACTCTCCGCAATCCCCTGTCAACGAGCAACGGCTAAGAAAAAACCGCCTTCCGGCGGTTTTTTCGTATAATTAGGATATTCGTACCAATGCGTCTACACATCCCAGTCCCAGTTTTGGGGAATAAAATTCCGTCAACACGCTTCGCCTGAAAGGGTTGGCCTATTCGGCCACGCGTGTTGCGTGCATATATCTATAAAATTGGTTCCATAAATTTTCTACCCCAGAGAGACAAAACTGGGACGGGACTTAAGAAAAATGGCTCCCATTCGGGAGCTCGTTTTTCTAAAGCATTTTCACATCAATATTCACGCCAGACGGAAGCGAAAGATTGGTGAGAGACTCTATAACTTTCGCGTTGGGATTTACGATATCAATTAGGCGCTTGTGAACTCTCATTTCAAATTGTTCACGAGCGTTTTTGTATACGAACGCCGAACGGTTTACGGTATATTTCTTGATTTCAGTCGGAAGCGGAATCGGACCCAAAATTTTGGCGTCAAAGCGAAGCGCGGTATCCATAATCTGCTTTACGGAAGCGTCGAGAATTTTGTGCTCGTATGCCCGTACGCGAATGCGGAGTTTGGCCAAAGCTTCTTTCTTGGGAGCAGAAACGACTGCTTTAGCAACCTTTGCCTTGGCTTTCGGAGCGGCTTTCGCTTTCGGAGCGGCTTTTTCGGTTGTGGGTTTAACTGGCATTTGAGAAAATAAAAATTGAAATATCAAAGATTAAAATTTTAAAATTATTGAGTCCGCAAGGCGGACACCGAAATTTTAATTTTTTAGATTTGCATTTTACATTTCCAAAATTGTGGCTATGCCACAATTTTGGTTACTACTCCGGCACCAACGGTCTTGCCTCCTTCTCGGATAGCAAAGCGCTGCTTCTCTTCAAGGGCGACCGGAGCGACAAGCTTTACCTTGAAGGTAATGGTGTCTCCCGGCATAACCATTTCAACCTTCTCCGGCAAAGTCACGTCTCCGGTAACATCGGTCGTACGAATATAGAACTGGGGCTTGTAGCCGGTAAAGAACGGCGTGTGGCGACCACCTTCCTCTTTCTTCAAAACGTAAATTTCGGCTTCAAAATCGGTGTGAGGAGTAACTGAACCCGGTTTGGCCAACACCTGACCGCGGTGAACATCTTCTTTCTTGGTGCCACGGAGAAGGATACCGGCGTTGTCTCCAGCCATACCTTCGGCGAGTGACTTGTTGAACATTTCAATGCCTGTAACGGTAGTCTTGGCTGTCGGCTTGATACCGACAATTTCAATTTCCTCACCAACCTTGACGAGTCCGCGTTCAATTCTACCCGTTACCACCGTACCGCGTCCTTCAATTGAGAAGATGTCCTCGATGGGCATAAGGAAAGGCTTGTCCGTCTCTCGGACCGGAACCGGAATGTAGGTATCGAGAGTGTTTGTCAATTCCAAAATTTTCTTGACCCATTCATCGTCTTTTGAAGTCGCCTCCAAAGCCTTGAGGGCTGAACCACGAATAACCGGCGTGTTCTTGCCGTCAAAACCTTGCTTTGTAAGCAAATCGCGAACTTCCTCTTCAACAAGGTCAATCAAGTCTTTGTCGTCAACCATATCCACTTTGTTGAGAAAAACGATAATTTTCGGCACACCAACTTGCTTGGCAAGGAGAACGTGTTCGCGCGTTTGAGGCATGACACCGTCGGTAGCGGCAACCACAAGAACGGCACCGTCCATTTGAGCGGCACCGGTAATCATGTTCTTGATGTAGTCGGCGTGTCCCGGAGCGTCAATGTGAGCGTAGTGACGAGTGGCGGTTTCGTATTCGTTATGCGAGAGCGCAATAGTAATACCGCGCGCCTTTTCTTCGGGAGCGGAGTCGATTTCGTCAACCTTCTTCAATTTGACCGTGAAACCGGCAAGGTGAAGGGAATTCAAAATGGCCGCCGTCAAGGTCGTCTTGCCGTGGTCAACGTGACCGATGGTACCGACGTTAACGTGAGGCTTACTACGATTAAATTCTGCCATACTCGTTTTGTTATTAAAACTAATAATTAAATGATATTTTTCGCCTCCCGTCCGTCGCGACGGACGTAACAAAGACAAAAAGAACGCACAAAGCGATAACAAGCATCTTAGCAGAACAGGAATGAATGTCAATTATCAGGGTGCGTAGCGTAAAACGTCCAGCTCATGGTAATTTCATCAAGAAAAAAGCTCTGAGTAAACAGAGCTGAAACAACGCCGTAAAGGAATTGCCGCCGAGACCTGAAACCTTGGCGCTAGAAGCCAAAATCGTCCTCACTTGAAGCGCTTCTGTCTCTTTCATCCTCTCTCTTGGCGCGCTGGACTCCCCGAATAAAACCGAAAAGAAATACGCAAAGACCGATAAATGTCCCGAGTGCCGCCCCCGATATCGCGAAGGACACTGGCTCCAACTGCCATTTAAAACCCAAAAACATTCCAGTGAGTGAAAGAGCGGCCACCGTAACCTGACCCCATATCGGCAGCTCCACGCAACCCAAGCCCGCTCCAAGATAAAATGCCAAAGCCGCCGCGAGAAGAATGCCGGCGTATGGAACGCGAGCGGAGCCGCACAAAACAAGAGCGCCAAAAATAGACAAGATTAGGGTACCGATGATGTCATTCTTGCCCTCTTCAATTCTTTGTTTCTCCCACTCATTCAATCTCTTCACACCCTCGGAAAAACCCAAGAACAGGCTGACAGCGGCGACGCAAGTTGACGGTGCGGCAATAACCCAATCTGCCTGAAATTTGGACTGAACGGCGGAGAAAAAACTCCAAAGGGTAGCCCCGACAATGATTAGGTCGCCCCACCAACGCGCCGGCATATGGGCAAAACCAAAACCGAGCCACATAAGGGCCACAAAACTCAAAACCAAACCAACATGGGGTCCATAAAGACCGGGAATTGAGTTTGTCGCGAAAACCACGGCAGCTCCCAACGCCGCCACGATAATAGTTATCACAAAATCTTGCCAACCATACTCATCACTCGGATGACGAAACTGACCGGATGCGTTGCTAATTGTATTCATGAGAATCCTTGTAGAGGCTGAGGTTAAAATCAATGAACCAAATACCAGCTTCCATATTAAGCGAGCTGGTAAAAAAGGCAAGAAAAAACTCCTCCCGAGAATTAGACGAGGGAGGAGTTTTTAATTTTTGATTTACTTTCGTGCTTCAATTATAGTTTGTGCCACGTTCGGCGGCACCGCCTCGTAGTGGTCAAACTCCATGGTATATCCGGCGCGGCCTTCGGTCATGGAGCGAAGTGTCGTAATATAACCGAACATTTCGGCAAGTGGCACCTTGGCGTCAATCACTTTGTTTAGTCCCCTTTCACTGACGTCTTGAATCTCGGCACGCTTTGAGGATAGGTGTCCCGTGACGTCTCCAACGAATTTCTCCGGCGTAACTACTTCCACTTTCATAATCGGTTCGAGAATAACGGGTCGGGCGCGTTTTGCTGCGTCTTGGAACGCCTGAGAAGCAGCGATCTTGTACGCAATTTCAGACGAGTCTACATCATGATAAGAACCGTAGGTAAGCTCACAAGAAATGTTGGTCAGTTTGTAGCCCGCCACGACACCACGCTCCATGCCTTCACGGACGCCCTTCTCGACGGCGGGAATAAATTCGTTCGGAATAACGCCTCCTTTTATGGAGTTTATAAATTCAAAATCGTCATAGCGGGAAACGTTTTTCGGGATTTTCTCCGGCGCGGGTGCAAGTGGCTTGATGTTGAGCTTGACGTGACCATACTGACCCTTGCCTCCGGACTGCTTGATGTATTTATGTTCCGCCTCAGCCGCGCCCTGAATGGTTTCTTTGTAGGCGACTTGCGGCTTACCGACATTCGCTTCCACGGAAAATTCACGCTTCATACGGTCCACCATAATTTCAAGCTGGAGTTCTCCCATACCCTTGATAACGGTTTCGTTGGTTTCCGCGTCGGACCAAACCTTGAAAGTCGGGTCTTCGTCTGTAAGTCGTTTCAAAGCAAACCCCATTTTTTCCTGGTCAGCCTTGGTCTTCGGCTCAATGCGCATGGAAATAACCGGCTCGGCAAATTTAATCGGGTCAAGTACAATCGGTTTGTCTTCGTCGCAGAGTGTGTGCGAGGTACGTGCGTCCTTAAGACCTACCGCGGCGGCAATTTCTCCGGAAAAAACTTTCTTCACTTCTTCGCGTTCGTTGGCCTGGAGGCGGACGATGCGCCCCAATCGTTCTTTCTTACCGGTAGTGGAATTGTAAATGTAGCTGCCCGATTCAACGGTACCGGAGTATACGCGAAAAAAGTTTAGTTGCCCGACAAACGGGTCGGCCTGCAATTTAAATACTAACGCGGAAAACGGCTCGCTGTCCAAAGGTTTTCGCTCTATCACTTCATTATTGCGCGGGTCAATACCTTTGACTGCGGCAATATCCGATGGTGAAGGAAGATACTCAACAACCGCGTCGAGCACGAGTTGAACACCCTTATTCTTCAAAGCGGAACCGGTGAATACAGGGAAAAATTTGTTGGCGATAACAGCCTTGCGAAGCGTTTCTTTCAAGACGTCGATGGCAATCTCCTTACCCTCGAGATACTGGGTCATGAGCGAATCTTCGTTCTCGACAATACGTTCCACGAGTTCAGCGCGATACTTCTTGGCATCCGCAAGATACTCTGCGGGAATTTCTCCCTCAATAACGTTGATACCTTTCTCACCGTCAAAATGGTACGCCTTCATTTTCAAAAGGTCGATAACACCTTCGTGGTGTTCCTCAAGACCAATCGGAATCTGCATGCGAACGGCGTTCTTTGAGAGGCGGTCAAGGATAGATTTGTATGAAAATTCGAACGACGCACCCATACGGTCGAGCTTGTTGATGAAACAAATGCGCGGCACCTTGCCCTCCTCGGCGTAGCGCCAGTTGGTTTCGGATTGCGGTTCAACACCGGCCACTCCGTCAAAGACGACAACCGCGCCGTCGAGCACGCGGAGTGAACGCTTCACTTCCACCGTAAAGTCGATGTGTCCGGGAGTGTCGATGATATTAAAACGATGCTTAAGTGAATTATCCCCTTTCGGCACGTAGGTCGGGTTCCAGAAACAAGTGATAGCGGCGGCTGTAATCGTAATACCGCGCTCGCGTTCCTGTTCCATCCAGTCGGTCGTGGTCTCGCCTTCATGCACCTCGCCGATTTTGTGAATCATGCCGGTGTAAAACAAAATACGCTCGGACGTGGTGGTCTTACCGGCATCGATGTGCGCTATAATGCCGAAGTTTCGGACTTTTTCTAATGGATAATCTCTATTCATAAGAATGAATTGATACCAATATACGAATGTTACTAATACTACGAATGGCTACGAATAAAACGAAAGAAAAACAGCGCAGAGCTGAATGACAAATAGATTACATGAAAAGCCGAGAAAAAGCAAAATCTACCGGCGTACCTTGAGAAATGGAAGTAGAACTTGCCGCCACTGGTCAACCGTACCATTGACTCCGTTAATCTCGAGCGAATCACGGTGTGAATTTCCGGTCGGCCGTTCATCGTAATAGATTTCAAGCGACTGGTTGCAACATCCGCACTTCACTAAAATACGCGGACTTTTGAGCTTGTTCCGCAACCGTCTTGTTACTCGCAACGGTATACATGTCCCCTTGCCGTCTTTAATGTGTTTAATCTTTGGCATAAAATTGCTTCCTCATTACTTTCTGTCCTTCAATTCCACTTCCTCTTTCAGAAAATCAAACTTGACGATGAATTTATCAAAAAATCCTCTTTGCCCGACAACGCCGTAGGGCAGAATGCGTCCCGCAACTTCGGGCATAAATCCCACTTCAATTTCAAACTGCCAACCACCAACATCAATCGTTACTCGATGAATATAATAGATTGAAGCTTGCCACCGATGCCAAACACTTCCTGCTTCTTGCCTTTCAGAATATCAATCCCGATTTCTTTCCCAATCTCGGCATCAAAAAAACACATGTCGGCACCAGAATCAACAAGAACGTGGTATCCAATTTCTTTGCCAGAGTACTGAAGTTTTATCGGAATAACCGGACGAAGAGTCTTACCATAACGGCTGTATCTAAATTTCATAGTACACCCACATAAGCCGCGAGTGTTTTTGGCACGCGCGTTAAAAAGGGCGTCCTGTCGGTCTTTGCTTTCGCGCTCTCGACAGCTTCTTTCACAGTTTTGCCAACCCCGAGTACGGTTTCTTCGTCCTCTGCCAGAGCCACCCAAAGTCCTTTGTATTTTTTATAGAGTTTGGTCCAGTCTTTTGCCATAAAGGCATTGTATCACACCCGCAGAAAAGCGAGGGGTTCTTTATTTTTGAAATCTCTTTGCAGTCATAACAAGTCGGGTAAGTACGATAGTACCGTTTTTGACTGAAATATCTAGTACATCGCCCACCTTAAGACCTGCTGCTTTACGCAATGAAACGGGAATCGTTATCTGAAATTTAGATTTTACTCGGACAAGCTCCATAGTTTCTTCATATTTTATATAGACGTATTTGGAAAGTCAAACTTTCCAACTGTATATGAAAATAAAAAGGACCCCCGCGAAGGAATCCTTTTTGTTGCAAATTAAAGATGGCTGACCCCTTTACCCTCCGTGAGAGTTTTAGCAAGGCGGGACCTTGCTACGCCCGTAATTCAAATTTCCTTTGGATACACTTTTTAAGCCAAATATCGTCATCAACAGGCTCATCATTATCATTAATGTATCCCTTATTCTTTAATCCATTCGTAATTAACGCGGACGGCCAACCTGCTAGATGCTCATCAAAAAACTTGTAATCGGCTTCCTTTTCATCTTTGCATTCTTTTAGAAAGACGGCTTCCTGTTTTGCAGTTAAATCTCTTTCCTTTTCCTTCAAACGCATTTCTTCCTGTCTCGGAAGGAATATTACCGTGTAATAAAATATAGATAAAGAAACAGTGATAATGCCGAACATTGAAACAACTTTTATATTCTTATCCATAAGATTAAGGACGAACTTGAGTTATCAAGTTTGAGTAGCATTACCAAGCGAAGTGGGCAAACGCTTTGTTCGCCTCGGCCATTCTGTGAACGTTCTCGCGCTTCTTCACGGCTTCGCCTTCGTTCTTTGAGGCGGCGATAAGCTCGTCGGCTAGTTTAATGTGCATGGGCTTACCCTTTTTGCTCTTGGCGGCTTCAATAATCCAGCGCATCGAGAGTGCGAGGCGGCGTTCGGGGCGGACTTCCACCGGCACCTGGTAGTTGGCTCCACCGACACGACGTGAACGAACTTCCATGACCGGACCGGTGTTTTTCAAAGCGGTATCAAAAATTTCAACCGGATTCTCGGTCTTAGCTTTTACTTTTATTTCATCGAAAGCGGCATACACGACGGTGCGGGCGGTATTTTTCTTACCCTTTTTCATCACGTAGTTAATAAGCTTGCCGATTTTTTCGGAGTTGTATTTAAAGTCGGGCTTTACTATGTTCTTTTTTTTATGTTTCCTGCGCATTGTGTGTAAGTTTTGAAGTTTGTAAGTTTGTTAGTTCGGAAGTTTTTAAGACTTCTAAACTAGAGCGAAGCGTGACTTCCTAACTTTTCTTGGGCTTTTTGGCTCCATATTGACTTCGTCCCTTCATACGCTTGTCCACCCCTGTCGCGTCCAGTACGCCACGGACAATAGTGTAACGAAGGTTGACGTCTTTCACGCGGCCGCCTCGGAGAAGCACAACCGAGTGCTCTTGGAGGGCGTGGCCGATACCCGGAATATAGGCAGTGACCTCCATGCCGTTCGTAAGACGGACACGGGCGATTTTTCGGATAGCGGAGTTCGGCTTTCTAGGGGTCTTGGTAGTCACTTTGGTGCAAACGCCTCGTTTGAAAGGGGCCTCAAAAAATACGGGTCGGTTTTTCAATACGTTAAATGAGCGCGTCAAAGCCGGCGTTTTTGATTTTCGCTTTGATGTGACCCGCTTTCTCTTTATCAATTGATTGATTGTCGGCATATATGCACTACGAACTACGAATCTTTTACGAAAGTACGAAAAACGAGTTCGCAATTTCGTATCCGTTCGTAGTTCGTAGTGTAGGCAGTAATGTAATACAAACCGCTAAAAAAAGCAAATAAAAAAACAGAGGTAGATGGCCTCTGTATGTGAACCGCTGTAGAGATTATTCCTTCTTAATGTATCCTTTATCCTTAAGGCTCTGTTCAGTCTTCCGAACATTCTCAAGAGTCTTCAATTCAGAGGCGGTCGGCGACAAGTCAGCTGCCTCGCTAAGGGCATACGCGTCAGATGAGGCGGTGAATGAGTAAATCCTTCCCGAAGCGTGCTTGGTGATATAAAGGTCTCTTTCTCCGGAACGCGCCATTTTATACACTTCACGCTTCGGCGCTTTGCCGAGAAAAACGGCTTCCTTCGGAACAGCTTTAAGGTCTTCGACATATACCGACATACCTTCCGGCGTAGCTTCGATACGATTCCATGCCGCTTTTTCTGCCGTTTGTGCCGAAGCCTTCTGTAGTGCTTCGCCCCCCTTTGTTTGCGCTTCTCCAATTTCCGACGAGGACAATGCGCCTAGGAGTGCGCCAAGCTGTACGGCTCTAGTAGCTTTCGCTTTAAGCGATTCAACCATGCTGGGCTTCTTTTTCTCCGGAGTCTCCGGGGCTGCTTCGTTTTGTGGTATTTGTTCAAATTTCATACTCAATATGATAACCCCCTATTCCCTACAAGGCAAGCCCTGTAATAAACCGAAACAACACCGCTATTATCGGGTCCACGAATTCCCAGAGGAAAAACACAAAAAACAGAAAAAGTACGAACCAATAACGTTCCAGCCAGTTTCTAATCTGCGCAGAGCGGTCGGGCAACAAACCGAATAAAATTTTCGAGCCGTCGAGTGGCGGAATCGGTATTAGGTTAAAAACCGCGAGCAGAAGATTGATGAACACTAGAGAGGCGGCGATGACAAAAAAAGACTTCGGTAAAAAAATAAAAACCTCATTAAACCGGAGTACCAGACCGAAAACCAGAGCAACGGCAAGATTTGAAGCCGGACCCGCGGCGGCCACCAACACCTCACCCCACCTCTGATTTTTAAAGTTATACGGATTGACCGGAACCGGCTTGGCCCAGCCAAACACCATATGCGGCGGAATAATCGACAGGATAAAAGGCACAATCACCGAACCAATCGGGTCAAGATGTTTCAGAGGATTTAACGTGAGCCTCCCCGCGTACTTAGCGGTCGGGTCGCCCAACCTTAAAGCGGCGTAACCGTGACACACCTCGTGAACAACCACGGATAACACTAGAAGAATTATTGAGAATAGAACGTCCATTACAATACGAAATTACGAATTGGTACTAATATACGAAATGAATACGAAAACCCTTGCAATAAGACAAATATATGATAGCATGACCGAACCTTAATCTAAATTCGTAGCCATTCGTATATTCGCATTCATTCGTATATTGGTATAAACTAAATTTTTCTGAAAATTTATGAAAATCTGTCCAGTAAGCAAAAAAGGTTCACGTGTCGGCGGCGGTTACTCAAACCGCACCCGTGCTACCCAATTTAATCCGACCGGTATGGTCAGGAAATACCCGAATCTTCAGAAAAAGAGGATTTATATTCCTGAACTCAAAAAGACCGTGCGTCTCAATCTTTCCACCGACGCCATCAAAACCATCAACAAGAATGGCGCTTACCAGACGCTGAAGAAAGCCGGTATTATCTAGCGATAATCGCAGACTGACGCTGACTGCACGCGGACTAACGCAGAAATAAAACAATGTTGGTAAATAAAAAAATTAGCACTTGGTCGGGATTCACGAACTATTGCTCCACTCTCTAGGATCGGGGACATTTGAAACTCTCTCTGATTTTAAAATGCCCCATTGCGGGTTTTTTTATTGCTTAAAATCAAAAACAATGGAACAAAATCAAACTACAAATCTTTGGCCCACCCGTTTATTGGTCGCCTTGGCCGTCTACATCACCTCACTTATCGCCGCCAATACTTTGGGCATCAAGCTTATGCCTTTTTTCTTCGGCACACATCTCTCTGTTGCGGTCTTTTCTTTTCCGGTTGTTTTTCTCATGACGGACATCGTCGGAGAAATTTACGGCAAACGGGTCGCGAGACAATTCGTCATCGCGGGTTTCGCGAGTACCGCGCTCTTTGTGTTCTACACAATCCTGTCGAACTTGATGCCGTGGTCTGGAGACAAAGCCGCGTCGTGGGCCCACGCAAGTTATGACGTGATATTCGGCGTAACGGCTAGAATTTCCATCGCTTCCCTACTCGCCTTCGTGATTGCAGAATATCAAGACGTAATTGCCTTCTTTTTCTTCCGAAAGAAATTTGGCAGTGAACATTTTTGGATTCGCTCGAACCTTTCCAATATTTGGTCGCAGTTTTTGGATACGGTCATATTTACATTAGTTGCTTTCATAGGCATCTACCCATGGCCGACTCTTGTGGCAATCATTTTCCCTTGGTGGCTTTACAAAGTGGTAATGGGTTTTCTCTATACACCGCTCAGCTATGTGGGGCTCAAGCTTTTGAAGCCGAGAGCGGTATAAATGCAAAGTTTAAATATCAAAAATCAAAATGGCAATTCAAAATTCAAAACTTTACCGACTCCAATCTTTATCATTTTAAATTTTGCACTGTCATTTTTCACTTTGATTTTTTAATTTTTCATTGTGTACCATGAAAGTCATCCTCATCGCCGTCACATCGCTCGATGGCAAAATAACCAAAGGTGACAATCCAAACGTCCACGACTGGTCCTCGGCCGAAGACCGGAAGTATTTTTCCACGCTTATCAAAAAAAGCGAACTGGTTATCATGGGGAGAAAGACGTTTCAAACGGCGCGAGCGGACATGAAATTGTCCCCCGAGACACGTCGTGTCGTTTTGACCGGGAAACCCGCGCTATACAGAAAATTTGAAATACCAAAACAACTAGAATTTACCAGCGAATCTCCGCAAACGCTGATGAAGAGGCTTGGAAAATACCACCGGACCGCCCTGCTTGTCGGCGGCTCGGAAATCAACTCCGCTTTTCTTCGGGCGAGCCTCATTGACGAAATATGGCTCACGGTAGAACCTCTCATTTTAGGAATCGGCAAAACACTCTTCTCAAAAGATACGCTCGGTCAACGAATGAAACTGCTTCACTTAAAACGGTTAAACAGAAACGGAACACTTCTGCTTAAGTACAAAATTGAACGTCGATAAAATCGGCCAAGACCTTGACCTTTCCGAACGCCAGTTTATGCTTGAACCAGAAACCAAGAACCCCTACTTACACCCCCATGAACGAAGAAACCGTGACTGAAAAAGTCGCTCCTGTACTCGTGCTCTGCTTTTTTATCGCAATCGTGACAGCGGTCTACATATCACCCAACCTTTCGGAGGAAACATTTTGGGTGTTCGCGGAAACCCTTCGACAGTTACTGGCCGTTATGACCATCTCCTGTATTGGAGCATTTATTGCTTCTTTGTCCGACATGTGGAGACAATGTTGAACTCGGCCGCTATTAGCGACCGATTTTTCTTAGGTTGTTCTGGCTTGCCAAATACTCCACATGCCATATAGTAAGGAAAGAAGGGACGTTATGAACGAAGAAATGACTTACCGTGCGACCGTCTGTTTCCTTATCAAACATGGCCGCATCAATCTACCGGTAAAGAGGTTGGGGATCGGTACTGGCTTCCGAAACGGGTACGGTGGAAAAATAGAAGGGTTGGAAACTCTTGCGATATGCGCCGCCCGTGAGGTTTTGGAAGAGGGGCGGGTAAAAACCTGGCCACAGGACTTACGGCGTCTTGCTCTTCTCCGTTGCCACTATAGAACCGAGACTAACGAGAAATCTCTCTGGATAGTCCATGTCTTCGAAACCGGTTTTTGGCTCGGTGAACCGAAAGAAACGAAAGAAATGGGGCCACCCGAATGGTTTCCCGTTGGCACACTACCGATTGATGAGCTCATGCTTGACGACCGGATTTGGCTCCCGCGGGTTTTAAAAGATAGAAAACCGCTTGTGGTGACGGCCCGATACGGTCCAGACCAAAAAACTCTGGAAGACGAGGTAGGTATTGAAGAAGTCGCCGTATTGCCGGAGGAATGACAACCGTCATTCCTTTTTCATTATCTCACTTTGATATTTTATCAAGCCGGTTCAAGGAAGTGCCTTTTTTGCTTTTTCCTACCGTATGAGTACTATGTAGCATGGAAGAAAGGAAACCCATGAACCTTATAGATTCCGCCCTACGATTTGTAACCGGATTCACCATTCCGACTCTACTTCTACGACGAAGAGTCCACTTCCCCGGAAAAAGAGGAAGAGAAACCCTTGCTGAACACATCGTCCAGCTTCTGTACTTCGCCGAATTTTTCGTGAAGAAACTCGAGCTGCCATACGACCTCCATAAAATCCGTGAGTACATTCTCGCTCATGACATGGCGGAACCGGCAACGCAATACGCGAAGGCAAACGGTTTCGACATCTGCCGTTTCCACGCTTCTCCCGACCTTATCCGTCACAAAAAAGAACTCGAAGCGAAAGCGTTGCAAACTCAAAGACGTCAATTCCCGGAATTGGAAGGGCTTGTTGTCGCGGCAAAACGGTACGACACACAAGTAGACGCGGAATGTCGATTCGTAAAAGCCATCGACGCTCTTGTGCCAATACTGAACATTATGCTAGATAACGGTAGAACGCACCGCATAGACCACATCACACTAAAAATGTGGCGCGCCGACCGAGAGTGGCGCATCAGACTGGATGAGCATATTTGGCGAATCAAAAACCCTGCAGCAGAGACTGCAGGGTATGCCTCGTCTCATGCCTAAGTAGTAATAGTGAGAGTTTACCATAGCTTGAGAGTTTCCACATCGCGTTTCCCTTGGTTTTTGACGTATCTC
>Ga0075978_101_pt1 | contig 86138 bp, 84 predicted proteins | sample RifGroA2_FD_68054 | JGI IMG/M metagenome (GOLD analysis project Ga0075978, IMG submission 68054) | Parcubacteria bacterium GW2011_GWA2_47_16 | reverse complement strand
AGTTTGGATTGAGGTCTGCAACTTGACCTCATGAAATCGGAATCGCTAGTAATCGCGGGTCAGCACACCGCGGTGAATACGTTCTCAAGTCTTGTACTCAGAATGAAATGCGCTTGGCAGTTTGTCAAGGTCTAGTTGGTTAAAATCCAACCTTCCATTAAGGAAGTAGTGAAAGGGTAAGTCCTCAGCCGTGAGGCGTGGACTGAAGGATCCTAGTAACAAAAAGCAGCCTTATCAAAAAAGGGTGATGCGACCCATATGGTGAGTAATGGGGAAGTATCAATACAAAACCCGATTAGGATGCTCGGAAAAGAATGACAAATAACCCAAGGAGATCTCATGTGTTAATGGAAACTTATGCACAGGAGAAGTCAGCTGCGTCGTAGTACCAGGCGGTAAGTCATGATATGATTATCGTATGGGAAGGACAAAACCAACAATATCAAATGATTATATTGTAGGCTTAACAGATGGTGAAGGTTGCTTCTATGTAAATAAAAGCAACTTGAAGACATACACTAGCGGTGTAAGAATTCAACTTCATTTCCATTTGAAATTACGGGAATGCGATAAAGAGATATTAGAAAAAATTAGGGATACACTGGATTGTGGTGGCGTTTACTTTCAAAAAGAACAACGTCTTAATCACACACCATGTTATCGATATACTGTTGCTTCGCAACAAGATATATTTGACAAAATAATTCCTTTTTTTAAAAGGAATTCTCTACAAACAGCATCAAAGCAAAAAAGTTTTGATTTGTTTTGTAAAATCGCGGAACTAATTAAAATGAAAAAACATCTTATGCGGGAGGGAATAGAAGAAATTATTTCTCTCAAGCAGGCTATGAATAATCGAACAGTTGGACTCGCGTAGTGCGGGAAATCCGCTCGCTACGTGGGGATTCACAATGTTCCAAAAAGTGAAATCCGCCCGTCAAGTCAGGGGAGTTGGAAGTACCCGAAGTCCCGCCTCGCGCGGGCCTAAGGTAAATTCAATGACAAAGACTAAGTCGTAACAAGGCACGGGTAGCGGAAGCTGCTCGTGGAATATTTCAATTGAAACAACGTTTGTTCTCGCTTCGGCGGAACGAACTTATCGAGTCGATTATTTCGTCACAAGCGAAATGTGGTGATGGCCCTTCTAATCATAAATAGGGGCTCCGGCCGGGAGGTTCCCGGCGATACTCGGGTCTAGCTTAAGCAGACCTGAGGGGTGAACGGAACAAAATAGAGGATAGTATCTGCCTCATCGGCAGACAAGTTCAGCAAAAAACCGCCTTACAAAGCGGTTTTTTGCTGCCCACAGCATGTTGACAAATTTTAATAAACATGATAATCTTTTTTACAGTCGTAACCTTGCCATATAAAGCTTGAAAAGCGCACCGCGTTCGCGTAAGTGCGAGGCAGGATGTTTTGACAAGGAAGCCCAAGATTGTTTATGAAAAAGACAAATACTTGCGGTAATCAGGTCGGTAGTTTGTCAGATAGAAAGACGGAGTACCCTTCACTTTTTTTCGGTTTGTTCAAGCCGTGGGAAGTGGTGGTGTTCGTGCTTTCTGTCGGGGTCGTCATTTGGTGTTGGTTCCACTTCTACGTGCATCCCCGCGATGCGCGGGAGCAAAAGGAGTTTGGAGGAACCAACCAAATCCAAAAGATGCCGTAACGTCATCTCAAAAATTTTACGTTACATAAGGAGCGCTTTTGGCAGGCGCTCTTTGTTGTTTTTCAAAGTGAGTTTTGCTAGAGTTAGTTCAGTCAACCGTCTGAACGAAAGTAATTGTTATGGATAATTTTGTCATTCGAAATCATCCGCCAGTGAAGTTTTGGCGGACGTTTTGTGAGCTCCTTGTGCTCGGGATTTTGTGCGGACTGTTCATGCTCGGTGATTGGTTGGGGAGAATGTGGATTCGAATTTTTCCCCGCGTTCCGAAACTCTAGCCGGTTAGACAACCCGGCTTTTTAATTGCTTAGCCCTTAGGTTTTTGCTATATTGCTGGAATACGTTATGCGCGTGTAGCTCAGGTGGTTAGAGCGCGTCACTGATAATGACGAGGTCCCAGGTTCGAGTCCTGGCACGCGCACAAATAAGCAAAGCTTATTTTGCGCGTGAAGAAGCGCGGGTGCGCTTCTGTCCAGGACTCGAAGCCCGATTGAGCTTTTTCTGGAAGCGAAGTGCACCAGAAAAACCAATCGGGGTACTGCCCCTGTAAGGGGAGAGTTCATGGCACGCGCACCCGAACGAAGTGGGGGGAGCGTGAGTAAGCTGGTATGCTCGACAGCACGATGAAGCATCGACTGCTTGGCTTGCGATAGGACGAGAAAGACTTTTCGTTAGCGAGTCATCGAGCTCGAAAAGTACCCGCGACGGTAGTCGAGAGTCCTGGTGTGCTCATAGATTTAATGGTGCCGAAGGAGGGATTTGAACCCTCATGAGGTTGCCCTCACTGCGACCTGAACGCAGCGCGTCTGCCAATTTCGCCACTTCGGCTTGATTCTATTATGTGTAGAGACGTTTTGATTTTTAAGTACTTCCTTTTCAGGCGAGGAAGTTCTTTAGAATAGTACATTTTTTCTGAAATTACCACCGCTTCCTTTTTCGAATATTTAAGTTGAGTGTAAGAGTTATTTCGATTTAAGCTTATGTATCCACGTACCCCTAAAATTTGAAAAAGTTTTGCTCTTAGCCAGTCCAGATATTTTCGACTTCCAGAAGTAAATGAAATATAAAAGCGGAAACTGTTTTTGTAGATGATATCGTAATGGGAATAGCTGGAACCGTCACCGTCGAAGTATCCCCTCAAGAAATCGAGAAAATATTTTTCAGGTATTGAGACAGGACCTATGGTATTTGATTTGGCGGGAGTGATGCCGATTCCCACCAAAAATTGATAAAACAATACATCTCCAAATTGAACGTGGTATGCAGGGTTCCCTCCTCCAGAGAGTTTGATACCCGTTTTGTTGGAAAGATTTAAGCATTTTTTAAACGTTTCGATTTGCTCTTTATCGGTCGATGTCAAAGACAAATGGCGTCCATCTTTATAAAGACAGCCGTCAGCCACAATCAACCCAATCGCATATGCAAAATCAGGGGACCACTTGATAAGCACTTTCCCTTTTGGTTTAGTTCCGGGTCTCACTACTACATTATAATTGTTCCATAACACTGAAGCAAGTAGCGTATTCCAATTCTTTCCTATTTCCCTATGTTTTTGGCGTAGTATTTTTATTGGAAAATGGTTCAAGAACGAGTATGATAGGGGAGAGCAGTTTGTGAGGTTAGTTAATAGAAATGGGTAACTTTTTTATAAATTATATTAATCCAGGGAATACCAAGCTATTGCACCTTTACGCCACTGTTCTGACATTCAGTAGTATAGTGTTAAGCATTTTCTTGTTTTTTCTATCAAATCGGGTGCAGGATCTTTACGGTACGCAAACGATTTTGGCTTTTACTGAGGAGAAATTCATTGAAAAAAATGATATTGTTGAGGTCTATATTAATTTTGGTGTAAAGCCTCCTGCTGATCTTGCAAAACAAGCATCAATTTATCTTATTGATCTTGGTAGATTGTATGATATCGGGGATTTACAGATTGCAGGAACGTATGAAGATTATGATAAACAAAGGCAGAAATACGGTGCTAAATTAATAGAGAGCAGCAATCAAAATATTAAAAATTTAACGCATCAACTAGGAAATATTTTATTCTGGCTTTATTTTCTTTTTGTGTTGACGATTTTCCTGCAGCTTCTTAATGCTTATTATAATGTCCGTCTCTCTATACTGAATTACTCAAGAAAAATTTGGTCAAAAAATATGGTCGACTTCTCAAAAATAAAGACGGTGCATTTCATCGGCATTGGCGGCATCGGAACGTCCGCCATCGCGCGGATGTTTGTGTTGGAGGGCAAGTCAGTGAGCGGGTCCGATATGGCGGAGAGTGAGGTGACGGAAGGGTTGAGAGAGGCTGGGGCAAGAATCATTATCGGTCAGGATATTAAGGATGTTCCCAAAGACACTGATTTGATTGTCTATACTATCGCGCTTACCGAGCTTGAGCCGGAGCTTCTTGAGGAGCTCAAAAAACTTAATATTCCGATGCTTAGTTATTCCGAAGCACTCGGCGTTATTTCCAAAGACAAATACACGATAGCGATTACGGGCACACACGGAAAGACTACGACGACCGCGATGGTTGCAAAGATTTTGATGGATGCGGGATTGGACCCGACAGTTATTCTTGGAAGTTTGCTACTTCCAAGCGCAGAACAAACGCAGAACGAACGCGGAAATACGCAGAAACAGAGTCGGACGAATTTTGTGGCTGGGAAAAGTAAGTATTTGGTAGTTGAGGGATGCGAATACCGTCGGTCGTTTTTAAACTTGTCGCCGAAAATTTTGGTGGTGACAAACATTGATGCCGACCATTTGGACTATTATAAAGATATGGCGGATATTCAGAATGCGTTTTGCGAGCTTTCCGCGAAACTTCCTAAAGACGGTTTTCTTTTGGTTAATTCTCACGCGCCGAATCTCGATACGCTAGTGCGTTGTTCCAAAAGTAACAATGGAGATTGGGGAGCACTTGTGTTGCCCGAGGGTTTCAAGTTGAAGATTCCGGGGAAACATAATCTTGCCAATGCCCGTGCGGCGCTTGCTGTGGCAAAGGCTCTCGGTATCGGTGAAGCCATTGCTCTGAAATCACTGTCGGAGTTTAACGGTACATGGCGTCGGTTCGAATATCGAGGCAAGGCCTCAAATGGGGCAATTGTGTATGACGATTATGGTCATCATCCACAGGAAATCGAAGCGACTTTACAAGGTGCTCGAGAGATGTTTCCAACACAAAAAATTGTGGTGGTATTCCAACCGCACTTGTATTCACGAACGAAGGACCATCTGGCAGGATTTGGAAAATGTTTCAAATTGGCTAGTGAAGTGATTATGTTGCCAATCTATCCAGCGAGAGAAGTTGATCCAGGCGATATTTCTTCGCAGATGGTGGCAGACGAAATCAAGAAAAATAACCAACCCGCGTATTTTGTAAATACATTTGCCGAAGCTGCCCAAAAAGCCGAAGAGCTTGCTGGGAGTGACGGAGTAATCATGACGATGGGCGCTGGAGAAACAAACAGGGTTGCCGATATCCTTGTCAATAGATAAAAAGACGATACGGAAATGTATCGTCCTGACTTCAAAATATTCAGCTAGTACTGCCACCTCAACACCACGTGGGACCCCACCGGCAGTTCTCGGAGGTAGGTCACAACCGCGCTGTTTTGCGTGCGGGGTTTGACGTGCTCCGCCATAAGCTGGGCAAGTTCTTCCGCCTCCCAAATTTCCAGTTTTTGTTGTGCGTCCCTTGGTTTAAGCCCGGACATCATTGTCCCCAAATCGCTTAACTGGAGGATTTTTTGTCTGATGGGAAACAGGTGCGGGCTGACTTTCGGGTTGTGGCTACTCGGGATGGCGTCGAGGATTTTCCCAGTTAATTGAATTGGTAGCCACTGTCTGATTTCAATTGTTTGCGCCCATACTCCGTTTCGGATTGGGAACACTATGAGCGAAAACGGTTTTGTACGCTTTGGTTTATGTGCCATAGGATTTTTCCTTTCGGTTTTTTGCAACTAGCCGTATCCTATATCAAAGGATTTCCGTTGTCCACACGGGTCATTTTTGTTATAGTGCCGGCATGTCAACCCTATATGTTGTCGGCACTCCCATAGGGAATTTGGAAGACGTGACGCTGCGGGCGTTACGCGTTTTGAAAGAGGTTGATGTGATTTTGTGCGAGGATACCAGAGTCACCCAAAAGCTTCTTGGGAAATATGCAATTCTCAACAAACAACTTGCAACCTATAACGAGCAGGATAGCGGAGTTACAGCCGATAAAATTATCGGGTGGCTTAGGGAGGGAAAAAATGTCGCGCTCGTGTCGGATGCCGGTACGCCGGGAATTTCAGACCCCGGCTCGATGTTGGTGCAGAAAGTGAGGGAGCATTTCTGTGCAACACCGGGTGTTGCACAAGAGGTGAAGATAGAGTCAGTGCCGGGGCCAAGCGCTTTAACTGCCGCACTTTCAATCGCGGGTGTTCCCATACACGATTTTGTCTTCTTGGGATTTTTGCCGCACAAGAAGGGGAGGGAAACATTGTTTAAAGAAATTGCCGCGTCGGAGAGGACGATGATTTTTTACGAGTCACCGCACCGAATTCTGAAAGCATTGGAGTCGCTTGAAAAATTCGCACCTTCCAAGAAAGTCACGATCGCCCGTGAGCTGACGAAAATTCACGAGGAAATAAAAAGCGGAACTCCTGCCGAACTTCTGGAGTTTTTCAAGACGAACGAAGAAAAAGTACGAGGGGAGTTTGTGGTCTTTGTTAATTCCCTAATGTAGTTTAAGATATCACCATGGAACACCCCTCCTTCCTCCCCGAAAAATACCCCGACCTTGCCGGCTCCAAGCCGGTGGAACGCGTTCAAAGAACAGCGCGATTTTTGTAACGTAACAGCATGGAAAACTTTGAACAAAACCCTGGATTCTTGAAAGAGCGTTTTTCGAAACTCGCAGGCAGTCCTGAAGTTGGAAGCGCTGCAAAGCGCACGGAGCGAAAAACAGACGAAGTGCTTCCGCGAAACCCCGAAGCGCGCATTCAGAACTATCTTGACCGTTTGACAGAAATTGTCGGACGCAAAGACCCAAAAGAAAAGAAACGCGGCATAAACGCGCTCAAAGAAATTCTCATAGACGAGTATGTCGTTAGAGTGGAAGACATACCTGAAAGCTATTGGCAGGCGCAGATGCGGGTCGTATACAATCGCGGAGAGTTAGGCGACTGGCAGGACATCTCGGAAGACGAAAAACTGAAAATCAAGCAAAAGCACCTTGCGCAGACAAAAGAAGACCAGAAAGGCAGTCTAGAAGGATGGATTGATTATTTAGTTTCTGACAAATCTTCCTATTTGCCCGACTACCTTAAGTATTGGGCGTTTCAGGGTATGTTGCAACTGGAACGGTACGAGAAAGGAGATAAGGAACAAGGCATATCTGGCAGATTTCCCAGGCGGTCAAGCGGCAAACAACGTTCCGTCAAGATGTTTCCCGAGGTCAATGAACGAGGACTCCAGTTTATCTCCCGAGCATACAGGGCACAATCGGAAAATCAACCAATTTCTTTTCGCTATGATATTCCGGAGACGGCACGTTCGGAATTTCAAAGTTTGCTAAAGCAAAAAGATTTCCGTTCTGTATATGGGTGGACACAGGAGCACCTTCCGCCGATAAGTCCTGAAGAAATGCAGACTACAGAAGGCGAATGGACTGTCTACAAACAAGGTAGCAACCCCAAAGCCCTTGCGAAGACCTTGCAGGGAAAGGGTTCCGGTTGGTGTATTACCGGAGAAAATCTTGCCGGAGAGTATCTCGCTGCCGGCAACCTGTACATTTATTATTCTAAAGACAGACAGGGTGCATCTACCATACCCCGCGTTGTCATTGTTCAGAAAAATAATCGCGTTACCGAAGTCCGCGGCATTGAATGGGAGGAGAATGTTGATGCCTACATCAAAGGGACGGGCATTATCGGCGACAAACTCAAGGAAGTATCGGGAGGCGAGTCATTCTTTGAGACCGACCAGGACACAAAACAACTCACCGCACTTGACCGGAAGATGTCTGGCGGCGAAAACCTTACTAAGGGCGAGCTTCTTTTTCTCTACGAGATAAATAGACCGATTAAATACTTCGGCTACCAGAAGGACCCGCGTATCGCAGAACTCCGCAAAGACAGGAACAAAGAAGCAGATATGTCCGTTATCTTTGAATGCCGTCCTGACCAAATTGCGCAGGGCGTAAGTAAAATAAACGAAAACACCCGTGCATATCTCGGAGAATGGAACCCCACAATCCTCAAAACTGTAAGAAACTACCCAAACATCACCCACCTCTACGAATCCTTCCCCGACAAAGCAATCTTCCTCAAAACCATAGAGACCGACCCCACCATCCAAAGCCAGAAACAAGCGGAAGCAAAACTGAAGGAGCAGTCAATCTACCTGAGCCCGTACGGGAATGACCTGCTCAACAAAACCGAATTCAGTACGCACAGGGAAACCTACGAACTCGTACGATTTACCGTTGCACAGCTCGGTTTCCCAAATGGCGCAACCACGGAGCAAATCTACAAAAAAGCCGAAGAGAGCGGTCTTGACCTCTGTCCTGCCGAAGTCGGTACGCATCTGCGGCTTTCATATCCGGGAAAAGAATGGATGACGGTTGCGATGAAACAAATCACCGGCCTCGATGGCTTCCCGAGCGTGTTCAATCTCGGTCGCGACGGGTTCATGCTGAAGCTGGATGCCTACCACGCGTGGCCGGAGGACTGGTGGAATGCGGACTACCAGTTCGTCTTTCTCCTCCGCAAGAAGAAACTATGATGCTTTGCTACTTTGAATCTTGGAATGGTCATACGGCCATTGCTCTGCGGTTACTGATGCTCAGACACTCAGACTCTCCGACACTTTCTTCAAAAATATTTTCAGGGTACACTTTTCTTGGTCAGGTTACATCGGACGGCCACGGTTTTCCGAGACCTTTCCAGTTGGCGCATGTTGAGAGTCCGTCTGGCCACTGGCTTGACGGAGAGGATGTGCGTTTTCTTTCAAAAAAGAATCAACTTGGTGTGTCGCGCTGTGCGAGTTATGCTCGCGAAGACTTAAACGCTTAGCTCATGGCTGTACGGATGGCGTGGCATACAAACGTGCCGACCGCGATGGCTACCCGAGCGTGTTCAATCTCACAAAACGCGGTTTTTCTTTTCGGGGCTATCCAGACTGCTTTTCCATGCAATAAATCTTCTGCTGGCTTCCTCAAGTTTTACGGCGACCATTTCAACCTGCGTGTTTGAAATGACCTTGCCTTCCCAAGCGACCGAGACGAGATATTTGAGGATGTCCAAGAGGTGAATACACTCTGCAACCCCTTTCTTCTTTTCCGTGAGTTGTTCTCTTGAGGTAAAATAGGCGGTGTATGTTCGCTCCAAAAGGTCGAGGAAGAGTGTTTCAATTCTCACACCGAGCGTATACCGCGCTCCTTTCGCAATATGCGGGACAATAGAGAGCCACAGCAAATATCCCTCTTTGATGGACTGCAAGATAGAGGCACTTGCGAGAGAGAGAGAGAGAGTAAAAACGGACTTGCTCATATTTACGATTCTATCATTTCCTTTGAAAATCTGCTCGATTCGTGGCGTGAATTCGCACAGGATAAGAAGAAGCAAAAGGATGTCGCCGAGTTTGGTGTGCGGCTCATGGACAATATCTTCTTCCTACGCCGCGAACTTGTGACGAAGACCTATCGGCACGGAGGATACCGCCAAAGGACAAAGGGACACATCGCGCTTTCAACCGATTCCGCGAATATGCCCGCGACGCGTCATACAATCACAGCCGGACGGTGTGGGTACTCAAGTGCGATATACAGAAGTTCTTCGCGAACATTGACCACCGAATTCTCCTTTCCTTGCTTGTAGTCCACATTTCCGATGCGGATACTCTCAACCTTCTCAGGAACATTGTCGGAAGTTTTAGCACACCCCCTCTTTCATTCTCCCCCTCTAAAGAGGGGGAGAGAAAGAAGGGACTTCCACTCGGGAATCTGACGAGTCAGCTTCTTGTGAATGTCTACATGAATGAGTTCGACCGCTTCGTGAAGCGCGAATTGCGGATACGGCATTATGTGCGGTACGCGGACGATTTCGTCATTCTGCACCGAAACAGAAACTGCTTGCTTGAGCTCTTGCCGAGATTCGCCACATTTCTCGAACGGCGTCTGAGACTCTCGCTCCATCCCGACAAAGTATCTTTCAAAACCCTTGCCTCCGGCGTGGACTTCCTCGGCTGGGTGCATTTTCCGGACCACCGAGTGCTACGAACGAGTACAAAACTAAGGATGTTTCGGCGACTGACGAGAAGTTCCAAGGAGGAAACGGTGGCATCGTATATGGGTATGTTATCTCATGGAAATACTCGCACGTTACGAAAGAGGATACCCAAATCTACAGTTAAAAAATTCTGTCGATTTTCGTAGCCAGAATAAAGTCGTTTTCGGAGAGACCGTCAGCGGCGTGGGTGAAGGTGGTGATGTCAGCAAAGCCCCAGCCGAATTTTATTGTGGGGTGATGATTTTCACTTTCGGCGAGCGCGCCGATTTTGTTTACGAACGCAAGAGCCTCCGCGAAGTTTTTGAATTTAAAACGACGGGAAATTTCGTGATTATCTTTCACCACCCACTTTGGCACGTGGGACATAAACGCTTCCACGTCGGCTGGAGAAAGTTTTCCAACACCCAGCTCGCACGGTTTGCATTTTTTGTTCTTTAAGCTGTCCATATCTATATTGTAGCAAGTATTTATAAAGAAAATCCGTTCCGATGTACATCGGAACGGACGGGTTAGCCTGCAGGTACCAGTTTTGGTACGGCCAGTTTTTCGGGAACATATTCCTCACCATTCCAGACCAGACGGTCGGGGTCGTCCTTTTTGTAGAAACGGCAGAATTCGCCGAACGAGGTTTCCATGAGGAGTGTTGTCCACACTTTAATTCGTGCGCCACCCTTAGGAAAATAATATCCCGTAAAGTTGATATCCATCGTTATGGCGCAATGCGTCGGCTGCTGAATAGGCTTCCACTTCAAAGCTGCGTTTTGGACGCATAACCAGTCCAAATGAACAAGCAACCTTCTTTCGGCTTTGGGCATTTCCCATCCTTTTATGCCTCCCCAGTAGGAGATTCGGTCCCCCTTTTTTTCGGTATGCACGTGCTTGAGGATTTCCTCGTAACTTGCTTGTGCCTCGGCCGACATAAGGAGTTTCAGGTGCGACTTGTTGACGCCTGTAATCATGAAGAGCTGACCACCTTCAAATTCCGCCAGTTTTTCCGTTAACGGAAGTTTGACAAAACGATATCTATGCACGAGGCCTCCTTTCCAGGGGTTTGGTGTTAGTTTTTGTCTGAGGAAGAGTATAGCATTTTTTCCGCCTTTTGCGGTTTCTTTTGCCGACTATAGTGTTGTATAATAAGGGTCGCGCCTTAGGTCGCGTTTCTATGGACGGTACGTGACACGATTACGCGTAATCGATTGCGCGACATGCGAATCAGCAGATTCGTGGCTTGGCCCGAATCAGCAGATTCGCCCAGTAGGCGATTCTACTGAATCGAAACTTGGTAATTTTGACCCAGTACCCAGTAGGCGAACTAGAAAGTTCGTGGCTCGGCCATAGATTTTGGTAAATGAGGTGATTTTACTAAATCATAAATCACATGAAGCACACCGGCGCTATTTTTGTCATAGGTATTATTTTGATTATCATGCCCTTTCTGGGTTTTCCTGTCGTGTGGAAAAATATTTTCATTTTTGCCATTGGTCTTTGGCTTTGCGGCATTGTAATAACGCGCTTGAAGCGACACCAGCCCAAAAAAAATTCTTCCAAAAAAGAGTCGCGCAATTCCTCGGTAACTCTTGCTCCGAATAAAATCCCACCCGAGCCTTTTAAGGAGTCGCTTTCAGAAGATATTCATGACCAACCTCCGACCGTCTAAATTTTCACGTTTGCTCCGACAAAATCCCCGTCGCTACATTACGCAGGGGGTTATTTTTTTAGGTGTGGTTGTTTTATTTTTTTGCTTTTCGTATTTTACCCTGCCGGCACTTTTTACGGTTAGTTATGACGATACCAAGAATTCGGTGGCTACTTCAACCCCTCAAAAGAAGGTCACGGGGTTTGTGGCGACGCATGTTCCCCTTCCCACCTCGGTCAAAGCTATTTATATGACGAGCTGTGTTGCGGGTACGCCCTCAATCAGAAGCAGTTTGGTAAAACTTATTGAGGAGACCGAAATTAATTCTGTTGTGATAGATATCAAAGACTTTACCGGCACACTTTCGTTTATTCCCGAAAATCCCGCGCTCAAGGCGCTACTTTCCACTCGCTGTTACGCGCCGGACATGAAGACCTTTATCGAGTCGTTGCATAAAAAAGGCATTTACGTTATCGGGCGTATTGCCGTGTTTCAAGATGTGTATTTGGTGAAGAACCGTCCGGAACTCGCCGTTAGGCGCAAGAGTGATGGCGGTATCTGGAAAGATTATAAGGGGCTTAGTTTTACCGACCCCGCCTCCAAAGACGTTTGGGACCACACCGTTTTAATTGCCAAAGAGTCTTACGCGGCCGGTTTTGACGAACTAAATTTTGACTATATTCGATTTCCGTCGGACGGCAACATGAAAGATATCAGTTTTCCGTTCAGCGGTAACAAGCCAAAACCGGAAGTGATGCGGCAATTTTTCGCGTATCTCAATAAAGAACTAAAGCCAATGGATTCGACCACTTCGATAAACTCAGGACAGGCAGGCTCACCACAAGCCGGACCAGTACTTTCCGCCGACTTGTTTGGCATGACGACTACCAACACGGATGATTTGAATATCGGACAGGTGCTTGAAAACGCGTTGCCGTACTTTGATTACATCGCGCCAATGGTATACCCATCTCACTACCCTACAAATTTTATGGGTTTCGCTAAACCCGCCACTAAGCCGTATGAAGTGGTGAAGTTTTCGATGGACGCGGCGGTCAAGAGGACGATAGCTACGACCACGGTTGTGGCGATGTTTGGCGAACAGCCGATTTCGACCAGCACCAAACCGTTTCTTTACAGAAAAAAAGCTTTTGACGCTAATAAAATTCGCCCATGGCTACAAGACTTTAATTTGGGCGCGACTTACACGGCCGAGATGGTGCGGGCTCAAATTCAGGCCACTTATGACGCCGGACTTGATTCGTGGATGTTGTGGAATGCTTCGAATCGTTATACCGCCGCGGCGCTTCATGGCGCGGAGGTGGAAAGCACCACAAAGGCGGAGTAGTGATTTAAAATTTCAGAAGGCTCGGTTGATTTTGGATTGGTTGGACAAGTCCAGTCCTAATGTATTACCATTACATGCCAGAACACCTCAAGGAGCATAGTATAAGGCCAACCTTAAGGTTGGGATACTAAAACTTGATGTGGCGAACCTCACATTACCGAGTCATGACCCCAAAAACAATCGCCAAACCCTTAAACATCTTGGCGTTCAATTCTCAGCCAAGCCAAACTCAAACCCAAACCTCACGACGCTCGTCCCAGCCGAATGTGCAGGTCTGTTGCGTTTTGGAGCCCCATCAGCCTTTGGATGTCGATACCGCCATTTGGTTTAACCAACACCGACGGCCCAACTTTTTCAACAGTTCGCGATAAGAATCAACCCATTCCCCAGGTTACTCTGGGGTTTTCATTTATCCACTTTAGGCAACATGTGGAAGGCTTTGACAATTGGTGCGGGTAGGTATACCCTTAAATTCCAGAGATCGTTGATATGCGGGACGTACACGGTGTACGCCTATGTCAGAATTGGTCTTCAAAACAAGCAAAACCAAGTCAGTATGATAATCATCAATAGCTACAGCCAACCAACAGGACCTCTGCCAAAAACACTCACACTAAATCCTTTACAGGAACTGTCCGTCAGAACGTTCCGTGAGGGGAACCAAAGGCTAACGGAAGACGAAGCTGAACAATTTTTGGTGGGTTTCAGCACTCCGATGGGCCGCGTTCAAGCGTGGAATATCGTGAAAGACTACGCTTTAGGCAAGTTTGATGATGTTGGAGAGGAATTCCTACATCTCATCCAAGCCTGGCTGGTCTTGGGCGACGCAGAGTTCACCCTGCTTTTCCGTGTTGTTCGGTTGATCAAGGCGGCCTTGGATAAGGGGCTCGAAAGGTTGGACGAACTCGTGACTGAACTCAAGCGGATTTTCCCCCGATTTTCGCGGAGGAAGCTTGAGGCCGAAATTCAGGCAATCAGAGAGGTCGTTGCCCCCTCCTTTGCCGAGGTTTAGCGAGTTTCACATGCCCAACGCGCAATGCGTCGGGCTTTTTTCTTGCTCACTCCGTGGTATAATTTATGACTTAAGCAGTTGGATGCAGTTCGAGGCGCGAGCGAGGCTTGTAACCAAGCTGTACATACTAGTACTGCGCGGGAGCAAACGAGCGAAGCAACGAAGAAATGCGCCGACTGCGTAAGTCATTTTTCAAATGCTCCACGACGACAATAAAGTCACCTATTTCGCCCAGACCGACTCCCGCAACAAAAGAATTCCTTTCGGCATTAAACGCCGCGACCGATCTCGCCACATGTACGTGGTGGGGAAAACGGGGATGGGTAAATCTACCCTTCTTGAAAATATGGCCATTCAGGATATTCGGAACGGTGAGGGTATGGCTTTTATCGACCCGCACGGCAAAACCGCCGAGCTTCTCCTTGATTATATTCCGGAGGAACGGATGAAAGATGTGCTCTATTTCGCGCCGTTTGATATGGAGTATCCGATTTCTTTCAATGTTATGGAGGACGTCGGTGTCGACAAGCGCCACTTGGTGGTGAACGGCCTCATGTCCACGTTTGAAAAAATTTGGGAGGACATGTGGTCCGCGCGTATGGCGTACATTTTGAATAACACTCTGCTAGCGCTATTGGAGCATCCTGGTTCTACGCTCTTGGGTATTAACCGGATGCTTGCAGACAAAGAGTACCGAAAGCTTGTGGTGGCGAATGTCAAAGACCCGTCGGTCAAGTCTTTTTGGATTGACGAGTTTGGTAAATATACCGACAAGTACGCCGCCGAAGCCACACCCGCCATTCAAAATAAAGTAGGTCAGTTTACGTCAAACCCGCTTATCCGAAATATCATCGGTCAGACGGTGTCGTCTTTTGACATACGTAAAATCATGGATGAGAGGAAGATTATGATTATTAACCTGTCGAAGGGTCGGGTCGGTGAGGGGAACGCGAACCTCTTGGGCTCGATGCTTATCACCAAGATATATCTTGCGGCTATGTCGCGGGCTGACGCGTCCGAGTCGGCGCTTCATAAGTTGCCTAACTTTTATCTATACGTTGACGAATTTCAGTCTTTTGCCAATAAAAGTTTTGCCGACATTCTATCCGAAGCCCGCAAATACAAATTGAATCTTACGATTACTCACCAGTACATTGAGCAAATGGAGGAGGAGGTTCGGGACGCCGTATTCGGTAACGTCGGTACCATGGTTACTTTCCGCGTCGGTGCTTTTGACGCCGAGGTGCTCGAGAAAGAATTTGCCCCTCAGTTTACCGCCGAGGACTTGGTGAATCTCGGCATTTATCAGGTGTATCTGAAGCTTATGATTGACGGGGTCGGTTCGCAACCTTTTTCGGCCACGACCTTGCCGCCAATTGAGCGGCCGTCCGTTTCTTTGCGTGAGCAGGTTATACAGTCATCACGTTCGATATTTTCAGCGCCACGCGCCAAGGTTGAAGAAGCGATAAGGTTGTGGCACCAACCGCTTGTTCCGGTTCCGGTTTTTAAACCAGTTGAAAAACCGTTAATTAAAAAAGAAGAGCCGGCAACTTTCGCGGTTCCTAGGCCGGCTTTTTCTAAGCCAATGCTCACGCATCGGGAGGCCGCATTCACGCCCGAATCTAGGAGACGGGAGCATGTTCCAGTGCCGCTATCTCCAGTGTCCGTGCCGGTATCGGTGCCAACCCCGACCCCGACTATTTCAATATCTCCAGTTTCTCTGAGCCAGCTTAAGGCCGCTGACCCCTTGAAAAAGCCGAAAGGTATGCAGATGGAGAATTTGGCGGAACTTCGAAAAGCCCTTTCTACGCTTCTTAAAGATAAAGAGGCCGACAAGCCGCCCCCGTCTCCGCTTAAGAGAGAAGAGCCTAAGACCGCTCCGACCGCGGTGACCGCGCCGAGGCCCTTCAATGACGAAAAAGTTTTGGTGCCGCCAATAAGCAAAGATGCTCGTCCCGAACACAACTTATCTCAGGATCAGAATGCCAAGCCGAAAGAAATTCCGGAGGAGGTTTTGAGAAAAATCCTTAAGGTAGACTAAGATGCTATTTAGAATTTCGAGTATTGTTCTTGCCATTATTTTTTTCTTCGGTTGCCAAGATGTGTCGGCGCAGGTCTCGATTACCGAAATTATGTACGACCTATCGGGAACCGACACGGGACGGGAGTGGGTTGAAATCACGAACAGCGGAAGCGGTAACGTAACCATAGCGACATCCACATGGAAGTTTTTTGAAGCGGATACCAACCACAGTATTTCTTTGTTTCAAGGGAGCGTTGTTATTCCGGCGGGTGGCTTCGCGGTTATCGTGGATAATCCGGCGAAATTTCTTGCCGATTGGCCGAACTTTTCCGGTACGATTTTTGACAGCGTGTTTTCTTTGGCGAATTCCGGCGAGGCCATTGCTGTAAAAAGTGACGCAAGCACGATTGTCGACCAAGTTACGTACGCTTCTACAATGGGCGCGGCCGGCGACGGCAATTCGTTGCAAAAGTCGTCTGGCGCGTGGACAGCTCTTGCGCCGACCGTGGGTGCTGCCAACCAAAATGGTCAAGGCGGAAGTTCGGGGGGACAAACAACAAACCCTCCCGTTGCCACAACAGCACCCGACAATACTTCCGGTGAAGAAGATTCCACGCCCACATCCGAGGGTGTCAAAACAAGCTGGCCCGTTGAACCGCAGATTATTTCAAGGATAATGGGTCCTTCCGTCGCTATCGCGGGCGCGGATATCGTGTTTCGGGGAGAGGCGGTGGGGCTTGATAAAAAACCGATTAAGAACACCAGGTTTTTGTGGAATTTTGGTGACGGAGCAACCAAGGAGGGGGAGAGTGTGATGCATGCCTATAATTTCCCGGCGGAATACGTGGTTATCCTAGAAGCATCGTCGGGCCATTTTGAGGGTTCAAGCCGTGTTCGGGTGAAGATTATTCCCGCCGATATTATTGTGGGTGAAGTGGTATCGGGTTTTGACGGTAAGATAGAGCTTGTCAACAAAGCCAAACAAGAGCTCGATTTGTCCTGGTGGCGTGTACGGAGTGGTGACCGGTTTTTTACTTTACCCAAGAACACTAAAATTTTACCCGCGGGGCGTTTGCCGCTCTCCGCCGCGGTTATGGGATTTCCGGTAGTAAACGACGATGTCGCGCTTTTGTATCCGAACGGTTCGTTGGCGCATCAGTTTATAAAAAGTGTTTCGGAACAGGCCGAGGTTGTTCCGGTCGCTTCAACCAATACTCCTGCAAGTGAGTTGCCGGCGGCCGCCGTTGTGCCGGAAATATCCGCCGAGTTGCCCGTTGAAGTAACTCCGAAAGTTTCTGGTCAGGCGGCGGGCGTCGCCCTGGCGGTTTCGGCCCACGCCGAAACAGAAATCCAAAATGCCGTTGTGTCCGACAACAACGTTAGGCCGAGTTCCTCTTTGTGGCTCTATGGTACGGGAGGGGTTATACTGCTCGGATTGGCTTTCGCCCTATTTCCGAAGCCAACGGTTAAGAAGAGTCCCGCGGACGAGTTCACTGTCGTTGAGGACTAATAGTAATATACGAAAATACGAATGGGTACGAATATACGAACATATACGAAAACTTTTGTGATACCGCCACGGTGTTCGTATTATTTCGTATTTTCGTTAATTCGTATGTTCGTATAATTATTATGAAACGAATCCTTATATTTTCTCTAGCGTATTACCCGCTGTTTATCGGCGGGGCTGAGGTGGCGGTCAAAGAAATTACCGACCGTTTGAGAGGTGATTTTGAGTTCGACATGATTACGCTTAGGAAGAGCGCGTCGAAGTTTGAGCGTGTCGGCAATGTCAATGTTTATCGTGTCGGTTTTGGTTGGCGTGCCGGCGACCACTCTTTTCTAAGCAGGCTTAAAATCTACAAATACCTTTTTCCGTTTTTTGCCGTCAGTAAAGCCTTGTCGCTTCACAGAAAAAATCAGTATGATGTCACGTGGTCACTCATGGCCAACTACGCCGGTTTCGCCGCGTTATTTTTTAAGCTGCTCCGACCGAAAGTTCCTTTCATTCTGAATTTACAGGAAGGCGACCCGACGGATTACATAAAACGCCGTGTCGGTGTTTTTTATCCGATTTTTAAGATGATTTTTACCAAAGCTGACGCCATTACCGCACTGTCGGTGTTTCTCGCGAACTGGGCGAAAGAGATGGGAGCAAAGGCTCAAATCGAAGTCGTCCCGAACGGAGTCGATTTGAGCAGATTCACGAATTATGATTCAAGAATCAAGAATGAAGGCAGGGAAAAGATTCGAGGAGAACTGGGATTTGGAAACGAAGATACGCTCATGGTGACTACATCGAGGCTTGTGGAGAAGAACGCGGTGGGGGACGTGATTGAATCACTTCAGTATTTACCCGAGACTGTGAAGTTTTTGATTATCGGAACGGGTCAGCTTGAAGGGAGTCTAAAGTTCAAAGTCCAAAGTTTAAAGTTGGAAGAAAGAGTCATTTTCCAAGGTTTTGTGCCGCACGAGAAGCTACCACCGTATCTTTGGGCTTCCGATATTTTTATCCGGCCGTCCCTTTCAGAGGGCCAGGGCGCTTCGTTTATGGAAGCCATGGCCGCGGGGTTGCCTGTTATCGCCACGCCCGTCGGCGGTATTCCGGACTTTTTGAAAGATGGCGAAACCGGACTTTTTTGTGAAGTCCATAACCCAAAGAGTATCGCTCAGAAGGTGGGGAAATTGATGAAAGACGCGGAGTCCCGTGATTATATTGTTAGGACCGCGGAAAAAATGGTGGCGGAAAAGTATAGTTGGGATTTAATCGCCGATCGGATGAAAGGGGTAATCTTTGATACAATTCAATAAATATATGCAAATTATTATTGCTACCGGCATTTACCCTCCGGATGTCGGCGGTCCGGCGGAATACGCCAAACATTTGAAAGATGAGTTTGTTGGTTTGGGACACAACGTTGCGGTGGTATCTTATTCCGGTTTGGAGAAGAAATTGCCTTTCGGGCTACGACATCTGGCTTATTTTTTTCGGATTTTTTTCAGGTCTTTCGGTTCGGATCTTTTTGTGACCCTCGATACTTTTAGCGTCGCTCTACCGTCGGTTCTTGCCAGTGTGATTTTAAGGAAGAAGAATATCATTCGGGTGAGCGGAGATTTTTTGTGGGAGTCTTATGCTGAAAGAGCCGGAGAGCTTGTGCCTTTAAGACTTTTCTATAAAGTAAAGCGGGTTCTAAGTTTCAAGGAAAAGATTATTTTCAGAATGATGAAGTTCGCTCTCAGCAGAGCTTCTCTGCTTGTGTTTAACAGTGAGTGGCAGAAGGACATTCTTGTTCCGGCCTATAACTTAGATTATTCAAAAGTTCGCACGATTTTGAACTTTTTCGGCGACTCATTGCCTGCGTCCGATCCTCTGGGTAAGAATTTTATTTGGGCGACTCGGCCGATTAAACTTAAGAACGGGGAAATGCTTCGTGCCGCTTTTGCCAAGGCGAGAGTGTCCGATTCCAGCTTGTCGCTTGATGAACGTGTCACGTCCCATGAAGAGCTGTTCCGAAGACTGGCTTCGTGTTACGCGGTGATATTGCCGTCCTTAAGCGAGGTTAGCCCCAACTTCATTATTGACGCCATTCGTTTTGGAAAGCCGTTTATCATGACGCGGGAAAGCGGTCTGGCGGATATTTTGGGGGATGTCGGGTTGCGCGTTGACCCCCTTGATGAATCGGATATAACCGAGAAAATTTTGATGCTCGCGGATCCTTCTTGTTACGCCAAGCAGAAAAAGCTGGTTGAAGCGTTTAACTTCAGACATTCGTGGGCGGAAATCGCGAATGAGTTTTTAGAGTTAGCAAACAGGTCATGAAAGTCTTATCAATAGGCAGTGACAGAAAGTTGTTTGAGGAAGGAAGCTCTGTCAGACAGAGGGCCATTGAGTATGCCGGTCTTTTTGAAGAATTACACATTGTCGTATTTTCTTCAAAAAAACTAGAAGCTAAAAGCTTACAGCTAACAGCTAATTGTTGGGTTTATTCTACAAATTCCTGGAGTCGGTGGTTCTATATCTGGGGCGCGATTCGTATCGGGAAGCGCATTATTCGTGATTCTAAATTCTCGATTCATGATTCTGTGACGGCCCAAGACCCTTTCGAGTGTGGTTTTGCAGCGTACAAAATTGCCAGACGTTTCAAGTTTCCACTTCACATACAGGTTCACACCGATTTTTTGAGTCCTTATTTTGCTTCACTGTCACTGTTAAACCGTATCCGTGTCCATATCGCTCGACGCGTTTTACCTCAAGCCAAGGCTATTCGCGTTGTCAGTCAGCGAATCAAAAATTCATTGATTCAAGATTTACGATTCAAGATTAAAGATTCTAAAATAACGGTCCTGCCGATTTGGACCGATTTGAAAAAATTCACGGCCGGCATACCCTCATTTGATTTGAAACAAAAGTATCCGGAATGGAGTTTTATTATCGTTGCGGTGGGACGGTATTCTCCGGAGAAGAATTTCACTTTTGCCATTGAAGTTTTGAAACAGCTTGTCAAAAAATACCCGAAGACGGGACTGGTTATGGTGGGTGAGGGTCCGCTTCGCGGAGAACTCGAAAGAGCTGTTTGGCGCGCGGGGCTCTATGAGCATGTGGCGTTCGAGCCGTGGCAGACTGACCTGACTTCGTATTACAAAACCGCCAATCTTTTTATTCAGACTTCCCTGTACGAGGGTTTTGGATTAGCGCTTCTCGAGGCTGTCGCTTCCGGCTGTCTTGCCGTTTCTTCCGATGTGGGTGTGGCGCCTGAACTTCTAAACCACAAAGGTCACTCGTTCGTTTGCTCGGTAAACGACATAGAGTGTTTTGTCCGCACGATTTCGGGGCTTGTAGAAGATAACCAATTACGCACCTTTTTTTCCTTGGACGTGGCTCCTTCCGTGATTGTTCCGTTCTTAGTGACAAAGGAGAATTATCTCACGGCTTATAAGGAGTCGATTAAGAGTGCTTTGGGGTAAGTGTTTTATCGCTTCACCAGCGTTATGTTTTAATGTAGAATAGCCAAACTCTGTCCCGTTAGAAGCGTAGTCATTTGTCGCGTAAAAACGGGGTCGACGAATAATCATTTTTGAAGTAATGCCAGTTTTCATTAATTAATAAATTTCTAATGAGATGAAAAAAAAATCAACCCCCGTGCTATCTAAAGGAAGCAAACCTTTAGTGGGTTTTATCGGCCAAGGATTTGTCGGGAAGGCCTACGCGGATGAATTTGAGAAGCGCGGTTTTAAAAACGTGCGCTACGCCCTCGAAGAGCCGTATCGAGGCAATAAGGATAAAATAAAGGATTGCGAAATTGTTTTTATCGCGGTTCCCACGCCTACTACCGATAAGGGTTTCGATGACTCCATAATCCGTAGCGCCGTGAAGCTGGTAGGCAAGGGCAAGACCGCGGTCATTAAATCCACCGTTACTCCGGGGACAACCGAGTCAATCCAAAAAGAAAACCCGAACATTTTTGTATTTCACTCTCCGGAGTTTCTTACCGAAGTTACGGCTTTTCATGATGCCGCCAATCCGAAGCGCAATATCATTGGTATACCCAAACGCTCTAAGATATACGAGGAAAAAGCGCGCGTCGTTTTAGACGTGCTTCCTAAGGCGCCGTTTGAGCTTATTACGGGAGCGAAGGAGGCGGAGCTAATAAAATATGGCGGCAACTGCTGGTTTTATTTTAAAGTCATTTTTATTAATATGCTCTATGATGTTGCTAGTGAGAAGGGAATAGATTGGCCGACGGTTCGTGACGCGATGGCCGCCGACCCACGCATAGGTAGGACCCATCTTGACCCGATTCACAAAAGTGGTCGCGGTGCCGGTGGGCATTGTTTCATCAAGGATTTCGCCGCGTTCACGGATTTGTACAGGGAATTAGTAGATGATGCTTTTGGACATAAAGTACTGGAAAGTTTACGCGATAAGAATGTTCACTTGCTGGTGACTAGCGATAAAGACCTCGACCTTCTTCACGGAGTGTATGGGGAGTCATTTTTGAAGAATTTTAAAAATAGACAATAAAATGAGCATCGGTTTGGAACATAAATTTTGGCGGCTACTCCACAATCTTTGGCCTCGCATGCACGATGTTCTTTGGAAGAGACGGTTGGTACTCGCGTTTCTTGTGGCTGGTGGAACCGCGCTTGTAGCGGATGTCGGCACCCTTTATGTATGTAAGGGTATTTTCGGCATGGCGCTTATTCCCGCCGTGGCCACGGCGTTTCTCGTGGGCTTCTGCGTAAGTTTCCTACTCCAAAAATTTTGGACGTTCGGAGATTTGTCGGTTGACCGTATGCACACTCAGGCGGGTTTTTATTTTATGGTTGCGGCGGCAAATTTTTTTCTGACCATTTTTTTGATGTATGTTTTAGTCGAGGTGCTTCATTTTTGGTACATTATTTCCAAAATTGTTGTTTCCGGCGGCATCGCGTTTGTGACTTTTTTTGTCTATAAAATTTTCATATTTAAACTGCCGCGCTGATCAACAGGATTTTGTCGCTTTTTTTTACTTCATTGGAGATCGGCTTCGAACACCCCTTCGGCTGTCAGCGGGGATGAGAAGGCGAGCTGTGTTCTGTATCGGCGGAGGCCGATACCCTTTCCAAAAAAACAACCCGGGTGTCTGCGCCAGTACCCAGCGGCTCTGCCGCGGGGATGGCGATAGAACTTGTTTTATTAAAATATAGTGATACCATGCAGTTTATGAACTTTGGGAAATTTTTCCGGAAACATAAAATCGGCGTCATTATTTTTCTGCTTGCTCTTGCCGTCCGCCTGACGCTTTTTGTCGTAAACTTCAATGCCGCCCAAGGCAATTTTATCGAGACCATTCGTGGCGCTGACGGCTATTATGAGATAAGCCGGAACTTGATTGATGGAAATGGGTATTCTTTTGACCAGGGTCCTGTTTTTACGCCGGAACCTTTGCGTCCGCCGGTGTGGATTTTTTTCATGGCGTTCCTCGCTAAGATTTTCGGTTCGTACGTTCCCGTTTTTATTTTCGAGGTTATTATAGGGAGTCTCATTCCGGTTATTGGAATGAGCCTGGCGGCGCGTGTAGTATCTCTGCGACTAGCGACCGCTGTCGGTGTTTTTCTGGCGTTGGAGCCGAACGGTGTTCTCTTGTCTTTTTTGACTATTTCGGAAATTCCCTTTACTTTCCTGTTCCTTTTATTCCTGTTCTTTCTTTTTAGGTATTTCGATAGTCAAACCACCCGTAACATTGTCTGGTCGGGAGTATTCTTGGGATTAGCAATACTCGTTAAACCGACCGTCCAATTTTTCCCTCTCCTGGTTCCTATTGCGTTGTTTTTAATTTATAAAAAAATAAAGAGTGTACCACCGATTCTTTACAAACACTGCGCGTATTTCTTTTTGGTATCCGTGCTTGTACTCACGCCGTGGTTTTATAGAAATTATCGAGAATTTGGAGCTATCGGTTTGAGTGCTCAACCGGCCTTTAATCTGTATTTAGTTCTTGTTCCAACCGTTCTTTCAATAGAAAACGGGACAACTTATAATGACGAGTTCGTAAAGAACCAAGCCATTACTGATGCCATTGGCGGAGGTATTACTCTTACGAATTCCGATTTCTATATCAAAAAAGCCTTGGGCGTTTTGCTCGAACATAAGGTGGCGCTTATTCGGTCCGTTGCCGTCAGTGTGGTGACGTTTTTTACTCATGATGGCATGCTTACCGTTCTTAGTTATTCGAAAATAAGCATTCCCAACCTTCTTGAAAAACCGGCTATCATGCTCTTTTTCTCGGAGCCTCAGACACTCATTCGGCACATTGTCGCCTATGCCGGTTCATCGGGGATTGTCGTGTTCATTTTTCGGCTATTCTGGATAGCTGTAACTTTTCTGTTTTTTGTCGGCGCTTTGTTTTATTTCCGCAGCGAGAAGTTTTCCCCGTTTGCCTGTATCGCACTTGGTGTTGTTATTTATTTCGCGCTGTTAACGGCGGTCAACGGTTTTGGCATGAATGCCAGATTTCGTATTCCCGTTACCGCTTTCATGGTTACTTTTTCCGTTTACGGAGTTTCTGTTTTGTGGAAATTTGCCAAGAATCGTTTGGCAAAACCGCGTCCACTACTTAAATAGTTAAAGCCCGCTTAGCCGTTTCATAAACAGTATGCCAAAACTTTCGATTGTCATTCCAATCTATAACGAAGAGAAAACCTTGCGGGAAATTCTACGGCGTGTTTTTGAAGTTCGAATTTCCGGTTGGGAGATAGAGATAATAGCCGTAGATGACGCTTCCACCGATAAGACACCTCAAATTCTCGAGGAGAATAAGACTAGACTTAAAATTCACCGTCACTTGAAAAACCAGGGCAAAGGGAGTGCCGTTAAAAACGGTTTGGCGCTCGCAAGCGGAAACTTCCTAATAATTCAAGACGCCGATTTGGAATACGACCCGAAAGAAATTCCCACGCTCGTGGCCGCCGTGAAAGATAACAGGACCATTGTCTACGGCTCTCGCAATCTTCATCATGTGAAGCGTAAGGGGTTTTTGGTTCAGCGTTATGGCACATGGGTTACCACGAAACTGGTAAATATGTTATACGGAGCGAACCTTACCGATGTGTGGACGTGCTATAAAGTATTTCCTTCGGAGGCGAAGCCTTTGTATTTGGGCGGTAAATTCGAGTCAGATATTATTTTTCTCGTACGCACGCTTCGTTTAGGGTATCGGGTTATCGAGCGCCCCATATCGCATGCCCCGAGAGGAGCCGATGAAGGGAAAAAAATACGGTATCGTGACGGTATTCAGGCGTTATTGCTTATTATAGGTGACAGGCTGGGACATTTACGAAAGGAGGCTGAGGTAAAAGCAAAAGACGCGAGCCTTTTTATTGTTGACCCAGAAGAACACTTGCCGCTTAAGAGAGAGGGGAATGTGCTTGTAGCGCGTAACGGTACGCGATACTCAATTGACGCTAGTGGCCGACCGTATCTTATGCCCGAAGCTTCGATTTCGGAGTTCGACGAAGAGCATCAAAGCGGCATCAACTGGCTCAAATCTTTTTTCAAGCAGTTTCCGATTCTCTATTACGGTATCTGGCATTTCTTTTGCCCCGTCCTCATGCTCGTCAACGGGCCGCGCGGTAAACTGAAAAAATACGTGCCGGCGGGCACAGCGATAGTAGACATTGGTTCGGGTCCTAGACGTTTTGGGCCAGAGTTTATTAATCTCGACATTTTTCCTTTTCTCGAAGTGGATATTGTCGCTGACGCGGCACATTTGCCTTTTGCCAACAATTCCATTCCAGCACTGGTCTCCGAAGCAGTATTGGAACACGTGGAGAATACTCCCGCTGTAACTTCGGAACTTGTACGCGTGCTGAAGTCTGGGGGTTTTTTGTACGTGAGCATTCCATTTATGACTCCTTACCACGCGTCGCCGGATGATTTTACCCGTTGGACCATAAGCGGTCTCAAATCCATATTCAAGGATTTAGAGATTGTGGAAAGTGGCGTTCGATCCGGCCCAGCAAGTGCCATTCTTATGTTTCTTGTCTATTGGCTCGGCGTGATTTTTTCTTTCGGTTCGAAAAAGACGGCTCCTTTCATTACTCACGTATTGATGCTCGTGGTTGGCCCTCTCAAATTTTTGGATTTCCTGTTCTATTGGATGCCGGGTGCGGATACGGTCGCGGCGCATTTATACATTGTGGCGAGGAAGAAATAATAAAATACGCCGTTCCAAATTTTTGGACCGGCGTGCGTGTTTAACCTTCGGAGCGATGGTGCAGTTTCCCGATACGTTCGAGGCCAAACACCTTGAGCAATATCTGGCGCGCGATGTTGGCAAAGAGCCATTTCCACGGTCCTCGTTGGACGAACACGGGCTGGTCTGGTTGCCACTCAAATTCGCTTCCGATGCAAGTGACTGTTATTTCCGAATTTGGCATAACCCGTTCCCAAATCCAGCGGGCACTTCGCGAATGCATCTCGCCGGTAACAATGAGAATACATTTGGCGGGGAACTTATATGCGGCGACACATCTTGAGATTGCCTGAGCTTCTTCGACGGAGTTGTTCATGTTTCCGGCGCGGTGCGCCGTTATTCCATACCCTGCAAACAGGTCTCGTCTGAACTGCCACTCAACCTCTTCCGCGCCAGGGAACGTGTATTCGCAGTTGCTTAACACTACCCTAGCTTGCGGATACCTTTTGCTTAATTCTGCGGCTCGGTGTGCGATGACTTCCGTCGCCTTAACAAGTTTTTCACGCCCCGTGCTGTATGAAATCGGAATGATAAGGTCGAAACGACCGTTTGCTAGCGCAACAACACTGTCTTCGCTTTTCCAGGAATCAACAAGGAATTTTGGCAGTCTCACAAGTAGCCTTTCGTAGATTGTTTACCGCGATGCATTCTGCAACATTTTTCTCTAAAATGCAAGCATGAGGTGATGAAAGTTCTAAGTTACAATACGGTATGCGCCTTTTGATTATTACCCAGAAAATTGATGAGCGGGACGCCGTGCTGGGGTTTATGCACGGCTGGGTTTTGGAGTTTGCCCGACAGGCCGAAGGGGTGTCGGTTATTTGTCTTGAGAAGGGCCGCGTGAATTTGCCGGAAAATGTTGGGGTTTTTTCTTTAGGAAAGGAAAGATTAAAGATTAAAGATTTAAGATTTAAGTTGGGGAGGCAAATTTTATACGCGGCGAGATTTGTACGATATATCGTACAAATGAGAAACCAATATGACGTGGTTTTTGTTCACATGAATCCGGAGTATGTGTTGCTCGGCGGAATTTTCTGGAAGCTTTGGGGTAAACCGGTAACGCTGTGGTACGCGCATAAGAGTGTGACACCGTCATTGCGCCTCGCCCGTTTTTTTACCGATATTATTTTCACTTCAACCAAAAGCGGTTTTCGGATTCCGAGTAAAAAAGTGAGGGTAGTGGGGCAGGGAATTGATATAGACAGATTCAAGATTCAAGATTCAAGATTCAAGAATGAGGAAGGGGAGTTTAAGATTGTGACGGTGGGGAGAATTACGCCGTCGAAAGATTACGATACGCTTATTGACGCGGTTGCGTTTGCCCGAAAAAATTCAAATTTGGAAATTCATGTCGACATCGTAGGTCCTACGTCCGTTTCTTCCGACGAGACATATTTGAAGGCCTTAAAAGAAAAAATCATTCAAAAAGGTTTAAATAGTGTAACTATATTTCGCGGACCGGTTGCCAATACGGGGTTGCCAGACTTTCTCGGGGGGTATGATTTATTCGTAAATATGGGCCATACGGGAAGTCTCGATAAGGCGGTGCCGGAGGCTATGGCGGTGGGTCTGCCCGTTTTGACCTGTAATGAGGCGTTTAAAGAGGTTTTAGGGCCTTTTAAGGCTGATTTGATGTATGCTAAAGGGGATGCCGAAGCCCTTGGAGGCAAGGTTTTGAGGGTAGCCGCTCTTTCCGAAGAGGAACGGAGAACACTCGGAGCGGAGCTTCGTGCCATAGTTCTTCGCGACCACAGTCTACAGAGTTTTGCTCAAAAAATTATTTCCGCAATCCAATCGTCAATACACCATGAACACTCATAAAATTTCATGCACTGTCGGGATACTGACTTTTAATTCGGAGGCCACGCTGAAAGCGGCTCTTGAGTCCGTAAACGGTTTCGCCGAAATTATAATTTGTGACGGCGGTTCGACCGACGAAACCCTCTCACTCGCTCGGGCGTACGGCGCACGGGTAATCGTTCAGGCACCGGAGTTTAAAAGTGAGGACAACAAAGTTATAGATTTTTCCGGCGTGCGAAATCAAATGCTCTCGGTCGCTTCACACAAGTGGTTTTTTTCTCTTGACTCTGATGAGCTTATGACAGAGGCGCTTCAGACCGAAATTGAAACCTTGATTTCTTCCGGCCATCCGGCCGCTGCTTTTTGGGTGCCGAGGAAATATACCTTGAACGGGGAAATCGTGGACTGCGCCGCCACCTATCCGGCGCGGCAAATGCGTTTTTTCCATCGTGATGCCGTGAAGGGTTTCGTAAAAACCATTCACGAAAAAATTGAAGTGAAATCGGGAGCCTCGGTATTTAAACTCCGAAATTTTATGCTCGTACCGTTCAATCCCGACCCGACTTTTCATCGGCGCAAGTGGCAACACTATATTGAGCTTGAGGCCGCCCGCCATGGCCGGATTTCTTTTTGGGGCTGGCTCGGGTCGTCCGCAGAGAATTTTAAAATTTCATTTTTATACGCTTTGCGTTATGTTCGTAACTTGATTTTTTGTCGTGGCTCGCGTATGCCGTGGCGGCTTGAATGGGAGCGACACGTATACCACATAAACACTTGTCGGAGGTTTTGGAAGCTCATCGGTAAATAGTGTGTAAAGTGTTACGCTGGTTATTTTTTTGCTATACTCCCGATATGAATCCCGTTAGAAATCGCGGACGCGTCAAAAATATATGAATTTAATATCAGAGTCGAAATTTAACAGCAATAAGTGTGGAAGCGGTATATTTACGTCCGCGTTCTATTTCTAACGGGATGAAAAACCAAAAAGTCATTGTTGTGTTGCCGGCCTACAACGCCGCGGCCACCCTTGAAAAAACTGTCAGTGACGTGCCGATGGATTCCGTCAGCGAGTTTATTTTGGTTGACGACATGAGTCGCGATGACACGGTTGCCGTGGCCGAGAGATTAGGGTCAAAACTTACGAAACCCTTTCTTGTCTACAAGCACGAAAAGAATAGGGGGTACGGCGGGAATCAGAAAACTTGCTATACAACGGCGTTGGAGCGCGACGCTGACATTGTGGTCATGCTTCATCCAGATTACCAGTACGATTCCAAGCTTATAAAATATTTCGTGGAGTTTATCGGCGACGGCTATTTTGACGTTATGCTCGGGTCCCGTGTCCGAAGTCGCCACGAAACCCTTGGCGGCGGCATGCCCCGCTATAAGTACGTGGCAAATCGTTTGTTGACTCTTTGGTACAACATTGTTACCGGCTATAACTTGTCCGAGTGGCACACGGGAATGAGGGCTTATTCCAGAGAGGTGTTACAAAAAATCGATTTTAAAAAATTCTCCGACGACTTCGTGTTTGATACCCAAATGCTTTTTGCCATTACCGAACATTCGTTTCGTGTCGGTGACATTCCCGTACCGTGCCGTTATTTTAAGGACGCTTCTTCCATCAGTCTTCGGCGCAGCATTCGTTACGGTCTTACGGGCATGGCCGAATCTTTCAAATATCTGGGACGCCGGATTTCTAGGAGTTCAAAGCGGTCTTTTTAAGGGCGGGTTTCCATTCGGTTTCCAAGTACTCCACGAGTGCCTCCCCCCACGGTCGCATCAGTTTTACTTTTGACCGGAGCGATTCGTTCGCGACACGCGTAGCGGGCAGTTTGAAATAATCGGAGGAAACGGGTGTAACGGTTATGTCCGGTCGCAGGGTTTTGACGATGAGTTTTGTCACGTCATAGCGTGAGCCGCGGCCCTGTCCCGCCAGATGAAAGGTGCCGCGCGCGTCTTTCGCGATCAGTTTTTTCAGAGCGCCAACCAGGTCTTTGCCGTAGGTAGGGGAGCCCCAAGAGTCATCGAGCGCTTTAATTTCAGGTTTATCGAATTGGGCGATAATTTTTGCCACGAACTTTTTGTCTTTTGCCTGCCCTCCGCCGAACATCCAGCAGACACGGGCGATAATGTAGTCTTTAAGAAGGTTTTGGACGGCACTCTCTCCCAAGTACTTTGAATGGCCGTAGTGATTTTGCGGGTTGCCCGGATCGCTTTCACGATAAAACCCCTTTTTTTGGCCGTCAAAAATGCCGGCGGTGGAGATATACACAAGTTTCGCGCCGACTTCACGGGCGGCCAACGCCACGTTATAGGTACCGACGCTGTTTACCAAATACGCTTCGATTGGATTTTTTTCGCAGTAATCAAGGTCGGTAAGGGCGGCCAAATGTACGATGACGTTTGGACGGTGGAGTTTGACGGCGGCGCGAACTTCTTCAAGTTTTGTAACGTCAAGTGTTTTCCGGTCTGTTTTTACGCCGAAATCAATATATGACCCCACCATACCGTTCGCGCCGGTGATTAAGGTTCTAGGAAATTTGTTCATCCCGTTAGAAATAGGACGCGGACAGACATACTCCGCTTCCAGAGTTAATTTTAATAAAATTTAATTTTGGTATTGCATTAGTGTATTTTTTCCGCGTCCGCTATTTCTAACGGGACAGGCCCTTTTTCGCTCTTTCGGCCATTATGATGCTTGCCTCGAGCAGCGAATCAAACATTCCGACGTCCAGCCAAAAACCCGAGACGAAAGAGAAGTCGAGTTTGCCTCGTTTAAGGTACATGTTGTTGGCGTCGGTTATTTCCAGTTCGCCTCGAGCCGAGGGTTTTAGGTTTTTTATGTGCGAGAAAATATTAAAATCATAGAGGTAAAAACCGGTTTGAGCGTAAGCGGATTTCGGTTTTTTCGGTTTTTCTTCGATATCGATAAGTTTTTTGCCGCTTTTGTCGAATACGGCGACACCGAAACGTTCCGGGTCTGGCACTTTTTTGAAAAATACCGTGGCTCCGCTTTTAAACTCTTTGACGGCTTTCGAGAAGTTGTCCTCGAAAATATTGTCTCCCAAGATAACAGCCACGTTACCTTTGTCTGCAAAATCCTCGGCATAGAGCAGGGCGTCGGAGATGCCGCCGTTGTTTTTGTCTTGCAGGGCGTAAGAGAGTTTAACGCCGAATTCTTTACCCGAACCTAAAAAGTTCATGAAATGTCCGGCATGCTCGCGTCCGCAGACAATCATAATTTCCGTGACGCCGGAACATTTTAGTGTTTCGATGCCGTAAAGAATCATAGGTTTGTCGTAAACCGGCAGAAGGTGTTTATTGGTGACCTTGGTTAGGGGGTAAAGTCTGGTACCTAAACCACCCGCTAATATTACTCCTTTCATGTTTTTGGCAGAATCGTTGTTTTTGGCGCATTTCTTCGTTGACCTCTCCGTTTGCTTCCGCGCAGTAGGATACTACAGCTTGGTCGCAATACTCGCGGTCGTCTCGAACTGCACACAAAAACAACAATTCTGATTCTTATTTTTTAATTTTATTTTTAATATTATGACTTTTCCATAAATCAATGTGCGGGTTGAACACGCCGGTTTTCTTTTGAATATTTTTTACCCATGCCAGGTTATTTTTATACCACTCTACCGTCTCCCGGAAGGCCGTCTCGAAAGAATATTCCGGTTTCCAGCCAAGCTCTTCTTCTATTTTTGTAGAATCAATGGCGTATCGGCGGTCGTGTCCGGGACGGTCGGGTACAAATTCAAAACATTCCGCGCCGCGGCCGAACTGTTTGGCGATCATGCCGGCGATTTGAAGGTTCGACATTTCGTTATCCGCCCCTATATTATATACCTCTCCGGAAACGCCGCGGAGGAGTACCAATTCGAGCGCCCGGCAGTGGTCAATGACGTAAATCCAGTCGCGGACATTTTTGCCGTCCCCGTATAGGGGTAGTTTTTTCCCCTCAAGCAAGCGCACGGTGAAAAACGGGATTAATTTTTCCGGGTATTGATAGGGTCCGTAGTTGTTTGAGCAATGAGTCACCACCACGGGTACTTTCCATGTGGTGTGATAAGCGTTGCAAAGGAGGTCACCTCCGGCTTTAGTGGCCGCATAGGGGACGTTCGGGTCGAAAGCGGTATTTTCCCTGAATTTTTCCTTAGAATCGAGCGTTAGAGTGCCGTAGACTTCGTCGGTATTACCACAAAAAGCATATTTCCCATTTCTTTCCACCAAGAAGTTTTTATTTTTTACTTTTATACACCACACATCAGCATTGTAGGGGGTGCGAATTATCGAATTTTTCTTTAAAGATTGTTTACCAAAACCGTTCCCAATCAATACTTGGTAAGCTTCACCCTCAATCACCCGCCCTTTAAAATTACTCGAGGAAAATGTGCGCCTTACGCTCACATTTCTTCCTAATCTACACGCAAGCTCAACCATATTATTTTTTAGCGATTCTGAAATTGTTGTGAACAAGGCCACGCCATTTGGTCGCCAGTAACCGTCACTATCAATTAAGCCTTCAAAAAGAGACTCCAATGCTGACTGAGAGTAGCTCCAAACAAAATCAGGTATATGTTTTTTGTCCGCCCCTTGACTACAATGTTGATCAAAAAATTCAAAAAGTGCTTTAGAAGTAAGATACACATGCTGACCTGACTTGCCAGATTGTTTGGAGAACGAGATACCCATGGATGTCAATGTTTGTTCCAGTCTTTTTCGGGCTTTATCCGCTTCCGGAACGTCAAAAAATATTCGGTAGCTTCGACAAATTGTAGATATGGCCACACCTCTATCCAGTTCCAAAACTTTATGAAATTTTCCATCATTTCCGCGACCACAAACCATATATTCACTCCGTTTCATTCCAGAAAGATTTGGAACGATTTTTTCTTGATACGCAGTAAAGCCATCTCCGAGAAAAATTCCGGTTAAATAGAATAGATCGTTTGTTGCAACAGTTCCAAAGTTCGGAATTTCATATTGTGTTTTTTCATCACCTTGCTTATCATGATTCTCTGCGTGTGGAAGCGAGAGGTGTTTTAAAGTGTCCGCGCGCGCAAAAGTAAAATCGTCCTGAAGCATCCTGTGATTTGGCGTTACCATTAGGTCAATTTTTCCATTGTCAAATGTGACCATATCTCCTTGATAAGGTTGCACAATAACTTTCTCAATTTTTTGTACCTCAGTTTCTCTAGTTTTCGGGTTAAGAGTTAATACTTCATCACCAACTTTTAAATCACGATAATTTTTTAGTCCTTCTTTTGTCCAGGCCCTCGTGGATTTGTCATAGCAAGAAACCTGCAGATATTTGATAACATTTTTATCTTGTTTTACCGCTTCAAGAATATTGAAAACACCCTGAACGTTAGTTTTTATAAACTGTAAAGCCCCGACGTGGATGCTTCGGTCTACGTGGGTTTCAGCAGCAAGGTTAATTACGTAGTCCGGAGCATATTTCTTGAAAACTTTGGCAATTACTTTTTCGTTGGCGATGTCGCCCTTGATAAATTTGTACCGTCTATCGCGCGAGACGTCTTTCAGATTATCCAGGTTCCCTGAATAGGTAAGTTTGTCGAGGTTAACCAGTTTAACTTTAGGGTAATTTTCCAAAATATAGTGAATGAAATTTGAGCCGATGAAGCCGGCCCCTCCGCATACCAGGATTGTTTTATCATTAAAAGTTGACATGATATATAGCGTTTTTTTGGGGGAGGGGGTAAACTACAAGGTTTTTCGTTCCAGAAACCTCCCCGCACTCCTTACGGAGAGAAATCTTTCCCGTGCGCCTGATTGAGTACAATCGGGCCGAGCCACGAATCTACTGATTCGCCTACCGGGTTGTCCGGACCCCAGGCGATCGGGAGAGCTTTCTCGGAGTCTATCATTCCACTTTAGAGCGTAAAAATCAAGAAAGTCCGAATCACGTTGCGCTATCAGTATTTTTTATTTATCATTACGCGATGTTTCCAGAACAAACTTTGCAAAAGGAGGTTTCGGGTCCATACACTTTTTTTTCGAGGAATGCCCTCACGATACTTTTTTTGTGTATCCTTGTTTTTGTAGTTGTCTTTTCTTTATCAACGCTTGTTACCAAACCTAGATTGTGGACGGACGAGGGTACAAGTATAGAATTGGCTAGGAATTTCGCCTTTTCGGGCAAACTTGATGTAGAGATCGGGCCGGGAAAATTCACCGGTATAGCAAACTTGCTCCAATCTACCGGCTATCCCGTAACGGTGCCTTTAGGTCTCTTGTTCCGCGGTTTGGGGCTTGATTTTTCTTTGGCCCGCTTGTACATGATCGGGTGGATGCTTTTGGCGATCACAGCGGTATATTATCTGGCGCGAAAACTTTTTACTCCCCTCCATGTGGTATTGGCAATTTTGCTTATCGTAACGTTCGCTTCCTTTTACGGAAGCGGCCGGACGGTGGTGGGAGAGATACCCGGATTTATGTTTCTTGCTCTCGGTCTCTACTATTGGCTCCACCGTCGATCCTACGAACTCACGGGTATTTTTTTCGGTTTAGCCCTTGTCACCAAACCTTCCGTTTTCGGGCTTGCTGCCTTGGCCCTTTTTCTGGTGCTTCTTAAGGAGCCGCGCCATTATGTGCACAGGGCATTTAAGCTTTTGCTCGGAATGCTTCCGGCGATATTTTTTTGGTTTGTATTTGTTGGAAAAAACCCATTTTCGGGCGAGTTGTGGAGTGAGATCGGTGCCTTCTATAAAAATCCTTATAGTGGCGATATTTTCTCACATATTTTTTCCAATCTGGCGAATTTTTTTCACTCTTCCACGCTTGTTTATTTCAGTCTTTTACTCTGTGCCCTTGCGTATGCCCGTATCGTGATTCGCACATCAGAGACTCGGTATTGGTATGATTTTGTGTTTCTCTATACGGCGCTCGCTTTCCTATATTATCTACGAAGTCCCGGGTGGTTACGTTACATTCTCATTGCCGAGCTACTCATTCTTACGACATTGCCGCATGCTCTCTCTCTCTGCCACATGGCGATCACGGAAAAGTACAAATTGTCTTTCCGCAAGTTCAATGCCACGGCCGCTACCGTAACGGTTGTCGCGATCTTGGCTGTCGCGCAATTGGTGCAATATTTTACCGGGGCCAACATTTACGAGTCTGATTCCGATCTACGCGTGGTTTCGTATATTAATGAGACTTTCCCCAAAGAGTCCATCGCGGTCTTCGACGCCGTAACGATTGCAGCTCTTATACCGAACGAGCAGAGGTATCAAACGCTTACAGACAGCGTGATCCCGGTATCAGCGTTTCACTCACTTTTTTTCAATGACTCACCGCTCTCCCTCGAACCTTTGCCCGGAGTTGTCGTGGCCCAGATTGGTAGGCAATTTTCTCCTGCCGACGCCGCCATTATAGAGAAGAGTTACGCCTTGAATTATGAGGCCAACCATTATAATGTGTATCTTCGCCGCAATGGTTTTTAGGAATTATCAATATTAAAATATATGGCCAATTTTTTGCCTCTTAAAAATTACATGTTCTTTTGTCTTGAACGAATAATTAAAGAATACAAACTTGCTCCCCCTTTTTTGGATGCGGGGTGCGGCATTGGCGATGTGAGCCGATACCTTGCCGTAAAAGGATGGCATGGTGAAGCTATAGATTTTTCTGATGCCGCCTTGGAGCAAGCGAGGAAGAATCTTGCGTTGTTCTCTGACGTCAATGTTTCCAAGAAGTCCATCCTCGACGAGCACGGCCGCTTTGGCACGGTTTTTTTGTGGGATGTGCTTGAACATATTGAAAATGACGAAGAGGTACTTAAAAAAATATCTTCCCTCTTGCTTCCCGGAGGTCACCTTTTAATCGCTGTTCCGAGCAATCCGCTGGAGTGGAGATGGGATGATGACTTTTACGGACACTACCGACGTTATACTGCGGAAGAGCTAAGCGAAAAGCTTATCCGTGCCGGGCTTTTACCTTTGGTAGATCTTGACTTTACCTATCCAGTTTTTTGGGTCATGAGAAGAATATATACTTGGCTGAAGCGTTCTTCCGACATGGTCGGTGACAAAAACAAAAGGACGGTTGTCAGTTCTACCGTTAATGCATGGGATATTCCTCTCGTGTCCAACCTTATGAACAAAACGAATTTTATTTGGAATGTAATATACAAACTTCAATTCCGTTTCGCTAAAGTTTCCGTGGGCAGGGGGCATGAAATGTTTGTTCTTGCTCAAAAGCCAAAAAACGTGCAATGAAAAAAATCTGCTATTTTGGAATTTACAAACCCTCTGCGCCGCGTGATAGGGTTTATTTGGAGGGTCTAAAAAAGCGGGGAATACAGGTTATTGAATGTGTCGATAGTTCGAGGGGTTTTTTGAAGTTTTTTCGTCTGGTTAAAAGGCTTCGAGGATTCAGGAGACAGTATGACCTTCTCTGGGTCGGTTATTTGAGTACCATGGTCGTACCCCTTGCCTGGCTAATCACGGATAAGAAGGTCGTTTATAACGCTTTGGATTCATGGTACGACAGAGCTGTTCTCGATAGGGGAATGTATTCTAAATTTTCTCCGAAAGCTTGGGTGATTTGGGTTTGTGATTTTTTAGCTTTCCACCTTTCAGACGTAGTACTGTTGGAAAGTGAACAGCAAAAACTTTTTATCGCTAAAAAGTTTTTTGTCAGACCGTCAAAGCTCGAAGTAGTGTTTACCGGAGTGGACGAAGCGGTTTTTCATACCGACCCGTCCGTTGCTAAAGCGGAAAAGTTTACCGTCATTTTTAGGGGGATGTTTTTGCCGGCGACAGGCGTTGAATATGTCGTTGAGGCGGCTCACTTATTGAAGGACGAGAGTATCAAGTTCAGAATTATCGGTTGGGGAGAGTCGCTGCAAACCAGATTTCAAAAAATGATCGCGGATTACGAACTCTCAAATGTTAATTTAACCACCATGTTTCTTCCACCCGATGAGTTGCGAAAAACCCTTGCTTCCGCTCATGTAATGCTAGGTCAGTTTGCCGACCACCCCCGATTGAAGAGAACGATTCAAAACAAAAACATGGAGGCGCTTGCGCTCGGTCTACCCTTAATTACTCGAGACTCACCAAGCAATCGCGAGTTGTTAACGGACAACGAGAATTGCTTATTTGTCAGAGCGGGAAACCCTAAAGACCTGGCGGATAAAATTCTTTATTTACGTCAGCATCCGGATGTCGCCGCGCGTCTTGGAGCTCTGGCGCGGAAGACTTATGACGAGCGTCTGACTTCAGATGTTTTGGTTCAAGCCGTATATGCCGTTTTGTCTAAACTTTAGAAGTACTTCATTCTCATTTTAAACTGCCAAAGTTTCAGAGCGTAAAGCTTTTTCCAAAAAACCCCCGTGATAGCGCGGTTTTTCGAAGAGGCTTTTGTTTTTACGAATGCCACGGCGAGTTTTTCGCCCTCAAGCCATTTTTTGTACCCTTCCTCCGCCACCCGTCTTGAATTTTTGCTTATCTCCGACAGACTAGAGAAATCCAGCACCTCTTTTGTATTCTCGTCGAAAAGATATCCGTTGTATCCGTGTCGTATATATTCGTTCATGGTGCCGTCGTTGTAGGCCAGCACTACGGACCCGTAACCGATGGCCTCGATAAAACTCAATCCTATACCTTCCTTTTTTCTTGGCGCGACGTATATGCCGGATTTGTGCACCAAATCAAAATACTCGGTTCGGGATTCCTTGAAGTCCATTTCAATCACTCGTATTTTAAATTTTTCTTTGTCTTCAGGTGTCAGATTTTCCGTTTTGTAATTCGGGTCGGGGCGTGACAGGTAAATAAGTTGTTCTATCGAAGACGGGTCAATTATCTTTTTTACCATCTCAAACGACACGGCGCCTCGATTCCAAAAGAAAAGAGTTTTAGCGCGCGTTGCAAAGTCGTCATTTTTCCACTTCGGTTCGGAAAAATATTGAACATAGATCGATTCAATGCCGAATTTTAGGCACTGGTTGTAGATGGCTTTAGAAAAGCAAAGGACTTTGATTGGCAGCAGGGAAAGGTTTTTCCAGAAGAGGTAGTCGAAACTGATACTGTCGAACATTGGAACCCAAATTATTTTGGAGGTGATTTTTTCAAGTTCCGCAATCGGGTTAAGTCGTTGCCAGAAAACCACGTATTCATGTCGGTTAATTGTGTCCGTATCGATTCGCGAACCTTTTTGCGAGGTTCTGTCCCAAAAGTTTATAAGCTCAAAGTGTTCGGCTAACAGGTTTTTGAAGAAGTCAGAGGACATGGTCCGCTGGTGGAATATATTGTCTACGAAGGCGAGTGTCGGTTTCCGTTCCATTTTTTTTGTAACTATGCTTTGAGTTTGCCTATACTAAATACGTAATTTATGTTACACTGCTTCGGCTTGATTCGTCCTTGTTACCAAACCATAAATCAGCTTAGTGAAGTATAATAACATTATATAACCTTTTAGTATGAAGCGCCTGTTGCGTGTGCCATTAGTATAAAGTCTGCATGTTGAATAGCGTAGTATTATGAAAAAACTATCGGCAAAAATATCTTTCCTATTTGGATTTATAGTCACTATAATTTCCAATTTGGGCATATGCATACGAAACGCTGTCAAAATTCCAATTGGGGTGGGAGGCGTGGTGCATATCACTGACACCAGTCATCAGAGCACTAAGGGGCGAGGGTTACTCTCGTTTTTGAACGAGGTATTGTATATTATATCGGTGAATGGGGAGAAAGATGTTGACGTTACGTACCAGCGCACGGTATACAACGACTCGCCGGAGGAGAATATGTGGGACTACTATTTTGAGCCGGTTGTGAAGGACTTGGCAGTGAAGCGGGTGTACCGGTATTTTTTTGTGACAAAAGCTTACAAAAACCACAGGGTTGATCAAAAACAAAAATATCGGAATCTTTTTCACTCCATTTTGAGTGACAGAATCCGAATAAAAAAAGAGATAACGGAGAAATCCGACCAGTTTTACAACCGAAAGCTTAAGGGGGAAAAGTGCCTCGGTGTTCACTATCGCGGCGGGGAGGACGCGCTCAAATACATATCTGCCAATCCGTACAACATAAAGTATCCGCTTTCCGGCTATTTGGAAAAGGTAGACCGTATTTTGTCGGAGGGCTTCACGAAAATTTTCTTAGCGACAGACGACCCGAAAGCTCTGGAAGAGTTTGGCAAGCGTTACGGAGCAAAAGTGGTTTCATACTCGACGCATCAAAATGACGTAGTTCGGGGCATACGCCATATCACGTCACAGAACCGTAGGGTGTTGGGAGAGGAAGTTCTTATTGATTGTTTGCTTCTCTCCAGATGCGACTATCTTATTCACGGGGCTTCAAATATTCCGGTTACGGCGAAGTTCATAAATCCGACTTTGCAAGGAGAGGATGTGGATGTGAAGAAGCAGGCGTTCACTAGAGAGATGGCGATGAGATTTTTGTCCATATAAATACGAAATTATGACTCTAAAAAATAAAAAAATTTTGGTTACCGGCGGGGCGGGATTTATCGGCAGCACGTTGGTAAAACGATTGCTCGAAGAGGGGGCTACTGTAAGGGTGGTGGATAATTTGTGGCGCGGTTCGCTCGAAAATCTGAAGCCTTTGGAAAGTGTCGGTTTCGACGTATCTCGGGATTTTCATCTAGCCGATTTGACTAACTATAGCAACTGTTTAGAGCTCATACGCGGTTTTGATTTAGTGTACCATTTGGCGGACGTTGTCGCCGGAGTGAATTTCGTATTTAGTCACGAGCCGTTTATTTTTCGACAGAATGTATTAATCAATACTAATGTGCTTTCGGCTTGCGTTGCAAATAAAATTCCAAACTATGTTTACCCCGGCACCGCCTGTAGTTTTCCCAAAAAATTGCAGATGTCGGAAGGCATCGTCGCTCTTCGCGAGGACCAAACTTATCCGGCTGAACCGGAGAGTTCCTACGGTTGGGGGAAGCTCATGGGGGAATACGAAGCCGAGCTGGCGCAAAAAAGCGGCCAGTTGAATGTAGGGCTTTTGCGTTTCCACAATGTTTACGGACCCGGCTCGTTGTTCGATTCCAAGAGGTCACAGGTTATACCCTCTTTAATTAGAAAGGCGGTGTTATTCCCACGAGAGGATTTTATAGTGTGGGGCAGTCCCGATCAATACAGGGATTTTGTGTATGTCGATGACATTGTTAGCGCCTTGATATTGGTTGCCAAAAAGGGAATGAATAAAGGTCTCATACAAATCAGTTCGGGTAAGGCAACGACATTAAAGGAACTCTCGGAAATGATAGTGAAGATAAGCAAGAAGCCGATTAAGATTAAATTTGACGCTTCTAAACCTTCCGGGGACCGAGGCCGCGTTGGTATAGCCAATCGGGCAAAATCGATACTTGGTTGGCGTCCTGTAACCGATATTGATTTAGGTTTAACGAAAACATATCAATGGGTGAACGAACAAATAAAAAAACAGTCCCGTTAGTTCCAACGAGGCGGAAACTTTTTTTGATTTTCCATGGACGCTTTCCAAGCGAGAAGGCCGCGGCGCTTTTCGCCGCAAAGTCGGCGGAAGCTTTTGCCGCTTCGGGCCAGGAAGTTGTTATGTTGGTCCCACGCCGTTTTGGGCGTTTCAAGGAATCCGCTTACAACTTTTACGGTTTGGAGAGGAATTTCAAAATTGTTTTTCTTCCAACCCTTGATCTGTTCGCCTTGCCGTTCTTTAAGCGGTTTGCTTTTGGGTTAAGCTTTGTTTTATTTTCCGTTTTTTCTTTCAGTTATCTCATTTTCCGAGCGCGGCGAGAGGATGTTATTTATTCAAACGAATCTTTGCCGCTTGTTTTCACGTCACTGGTTTTCCCAAAAACTGTTTACGAGATTCATGATTTCCCGAAAAATAATTTTTACTACCGCTTTTTATTCCACTCAGTTAGATTTTTTGTGGTCACTAATCTCTGGAAAAGGCAAAGACTTCAAGAGCTATTCGATATTTCCAACGAAAGAATTATCACTGAGCAAAATGCCGTATCCCCTGAAGATTTCAACGGCCTTCCGTCTAAATTCGAGGCCAGAAAAATTTTGGGTTTATCTCCCGATGCCAAATTGGTTTGTTACGTCGGCATGCTACGGACAATGGGTATGGAGAAGGGCGTGGATACTTTGCTAAAAGCGGTAAAGTCGAATGGCGGTTTTAAATTGATGGTTGTGGGAGGTAGCGCTGAGGATGTGGCGTTTTACAAAAAAGTTACCGAAGAATACGGCATAGTCGAGAGAGTAATTTTTACGGGGTTTGTACCACACAAGGAGGTGCCGGTTTATCTTTCCGCCGCCGATGTTTTAGTGGCGCCTTTTCCGAAAAGCGACCACTATGAATTCTATATGTCACCCATGAAAATTTTCGAGTATATGGCGAGCCGCCGGCCCATCGCGACGACCGACCTTGGGTCAATTCGTGAGATTTTGGATGAAGATATGGCGGTGTTTGTGAGGCCTGATGACCAAGAAAATTTGGGGCAGGGGATTCTAAAACTTTTGAATGACGAGAAATTTGGTAATGAGCTCTCGGACAGGGCATATCAAAAAGTTTTAGATTACACGTGGGCGAAGCGGGCTACGCGTATTTTAAATTTTCTTGGGAAGAGTATATAATAAATACATGCCGGAAAAACTGCGACAAAATATCATTGGGAATCCCGCGGAAGCGGCGCCTGCCACTTTTGAAATGAGCGAGAAACTTAAGAAAGCCGTTGAAACTTTCTTTAAATTTTTGCGAATTGAAGATAAACCCGAATCTTCAGATTCCATCTTTATTTTGGGAGGCGCGAGCCTCGCGCCGGTAAAGAAAGCGTCTGAATTGTACGCGGCGGGTTACTCGACCAAGATAGGCTTTATTTCAACGGGCGGAAATTTCGGTGGCGATAAAGTGTGGGGGATACCTGAAGATGTAAAATACAGAGAAACACTTCTTCAATCAGGTGTTCCCGAGGGGGCTGTTGTTTCCAAGGGATTGACCTCTAACACGTTAGCTGAAGCAAAAGCCGCAATTCCGTTTCTGAAAGACGGCGGTGTTGACCCGAAGAAAGTGATTTTGGTAGCGCGGCCGACGCATCAGCGTCGCGCCTTTGATACGTTTCGTCAGCAAAATCCCGATACGACTTTCATTAATTGTCCTGCCGACGAGCCGCTTGATTTTAACGATATCGACACTATGAAGCGATTGGTGGCCGAGGCCGAGCGTTTGCTAGATTACTCTAAGAAAGGGGACATCGCCAAACAGGACATTTCTCTTGAGGTACTGAAGGCGGCCGCCATCATAAGAATGGAGTTAAAAAATCGTGGCGAGTATTCTTTTAGAACAAAACCGCCAGAGAAAGTTTGAAGTCGGGGATTTGAAAAAGTTTTACATTATACGTGAGACAAAAGGTTTGAGAAATTTTTTAAATTTTTGGGCGCATAAAGTCCATTCTGGTATTCTCAAGAATTTAAGAATAGATTTTAACGTGTCGCAAAACTTGACAGAATAAGAAATATATGTATAATTTCGCCAGAGGAAAATCGCCTTGTTTAAGCGTTTTCCGATGATTTTCGTCAACCACAACAACAGTTAAAAGAAGGAGGCCTTGTGCTTCAACAGCTTGTTATAGGAAATGCTCTCAAGGCGAATGCATCTTCAACGAAAGGATGGGTGGCAGGCCACTTTATGCCCGAGGGTTTAGGTCAGACCGGAGACTTTGAAATCAAGCTCTGGCGTTACGATGAACAGCCGGATTACGGGCAAAAAACTTTCGGTGGAACCGAGTTCATCATAGTGGAACGGGGGGCTCTCAAGCTCGAGCTTGAAGTTCCCAATGCGAGCGGGAGTTTTGACTCTTGCATGGTTGAACTCAAAGGTTCAACTCGGGACTACGTCATCCTTCCGCCCGGTTGCATAAAAGGGGTCGTTGTTCTGGAAGCCCCGTCATATGGGGTAACCGTACGCTGGCCGTCAGTGTCGGGAAGCAATGTGGTTGTAAAAGAGAAAGGGCAAGAGTGAAAACCCACGGATACTCGCTCTGGCTAGTGCCGGAACCAAGTACCGAAGCGTTCCGGTCGCTCCGACAACTTGTTGAAGAGCTGGCGCAAGTCTATCATTCTCCCGTCTTTCAACCTCACGTCACTCTTTTTGGGGGCGTGGAAGATACGGAAGAAAATTTGCGCCGGAAAGTCAGAGGGTTTGCAGATGGACTTGTTCCACTATACATTGACCTGAATGGTGCGGAATCAAAGGGAGCTTACTTCCAAGCTTTGTTCGCTACAGCAACAAGAACAAGATCCTTGTTACGAGCAAACATTTTGGCAGAAAAACTTTTTGGCATAGCGCATAGTGACTGCTACCTCCCCCATCTAAGTTTCGTTTACGGAACTTTTGGTGATGGGGAGATTGTCCGCTTGCGAAAACTGCTGGAACAACGCGACGGGCTTTTTCAAGAGGGTAAAAGTTTTATTGCGAAAAGAGTTCAGCTCTGGCACACCGAGGGAACGGTCGCAGAGGGGCATCTTGTAGCAGAGTTCCCCCTAAATGGGAAAGGACTTCAAAATTAATCGCGGGCCGTGAGCAATTCACGGCCTTTTATATTTTTTGTACGAAAAAGCACTTGGTACCTAAGTGGGGCGTACGCTCCACTTAGGTACCATATATTATGTATGATTTTATCTTATTTTTTTAGAAATTGTCTCAAGCCATTCGGTTATCTGACAGCCGAAGTTGATATCCGTAAGTGGGGTCTCGCCGGTTTGAACGCAATGAATGAAGTGTTCGATTTCCGTTCGAAGCGGTTCGTTGACAGCAATTTCGGGATACGTAGTTTTGCCGTTTACTAAAATAGCCAATTTATTTTTCTGTAAAGTTTCGTCCAATACGGCGGTGGCCATTTCGCCCTTAATCGTCAGTTTTCTTATTTTTGTTTGTCCGAAATAAGATTCGGTAATTTCAAGTGCTGGAGCGTTTTCAAATTCTACTTTTATGTCGGTCGAATCGTGTTCCATTTTCCCTACGGCGGTAATAAGTTTTTTTGGATTAAATAAATATTGAAATACCGAAAGCGGGTGAGGCGCGGCGTCCCAGAAGATGGAAACATCAGACCGTAGCGGACTCAAGAAGTGTTCGCTTTTAGTGGAGATGATTTTGCCAAAAGTGCCTTTTTCAAGTTCCGTTTTAAGATAATTGATATTGTCGTTAAAGAGATACTGAAAGCCGACCATGAAAATTTTGCCGCTTTGCGCCGCAAGAGTTTTAAGTTTTTCCGCTTCCGAGACACTCAAAACCATCGGCTTTTCTACGAAGATGTATTTGCCGCTTTTAAGTCCCGCTTCTATAAGCGCGTAATGAGTGGTAGGGGGAGTGACAATAAAAACAGCGTCAATTTCGGGGTCGGAGAAAATACTAGACACATTTGCGCTACTTACGGAGGCGCGGAGAGTTACTCCCGGCATGTCTTGTAGCAGGCGCAGATAATTTTTGCCCCATCGGCCGAGGCCGATGAGGCCGCATTTAATTTTACCCCCACACCAATCCGCGGCGGATTGGTGTGGGGGTTTATCGTGATTTTGCTTTGGCACGCTTTTTCTTTGGAACAACTTTCTTTTTAGTCGAGGATTTCTTTTCTGGCTTACTGGCGGGTTTTTGCGCGACATACATTTCCTGCGAACGGCACCATTCAATGAAGCGTGTCAGTCCGTCTTTAAGAGACACGGCGGCTTTGTAGGCGAGGTGGAGTTCCGCTTTCGTGAGGTCCGGACAGCGTCTTTGGGGCTCTCCGGCGGGGTAGTTCTCAGGGTAGGGAATGAGGTTGTATGACGCACTACCGCCTTCTATTTCGACAAACAGTTTCGCCAAATCAGCCATGGAAATTTCATTATCCTTGTTTCCTATGTTGTAGGCGTGGCCGGCCTTGCCGTTTAAAAGTACCTTAAGAAAGCCCGTGATGGCGTCCGTTATGTAGCAAAAGGTTCTTGTTTGGTGGCCATCTCCGTGGACGGGGATTGATTCTTTGTTGAGGGCTTTGTACGCGAACATGGGTAAAACTCGGCGGTCGTTGTGTCCCATACCCGGACCGAAGACGTTGAAAGGTCTTACAATTTTTCCCGGAATACCGAATTGTTCAAAGTAAATAGTGGTGATAGTTTCACCCAAACGCTTTGATTCGTCATAACAAGCGCGGGGACCGACCGAAGAAACGTAACCGTGGTAGGTTTCCGGAGTCGGCACCGATTTCGGGTCGGGGTCGCCATAGATTTCACTGGAGCTGAAAAACAAAAATCCCTCAATGGTCTCCTTGTTCTTTTTGGCGAGCTCAAGGAGGTGGCGCACTCCGGAAACCGCGCTGTCGATAGTTTCAAGCGGGTATTTTTTATAAAAGACCGGCGAGGCAAGTCCCGCGGCGTGAATAATATAGTGAAGCGGTTCTCGGACCGGAAGCGGTTGCGTGATGTCGCCCCAGACCTCAAGCACGTCGGAGCGCCCTTTGTAGTTAAAGTGCGGGTGGGGTGAGCCGGTAATGAAATTGTCCACGGATATGACGCGGCAAGGTTTTGGCAACACGTTGTCGTTTAGGTAACAAAGTGTTCCGACAATGTATTTTCCCAAGAAACCTCCGCCGCCGGATAGAAAAATAGTTTTACCGGAGAGCTTCGTAGCGTCTTTTCCCAAACCCTTAGCGATGGCGGCGATATCCTCTTTGATGATTTTTTCGGACATATGTTTTATAAATTCTAATTCCTCCTTCGACAGGCTCAGGATGGTGAGCGAAGTCGAACCATAATTCATCTAATTTCTAATAAAATTTCTTAATACCTGGCATTCGAGTTTTGGCTTTCATTGGAAATTAGAACTTAGAAATTTGTAATTAAGTGTCTCGGCAGTTTAACGTACCTCTCTAGGGGGTATGGCTATCAGGTATTTGTAGCCCCCCTTTTTTGTTTTCTTTTTGATATCATCAAAATATTCGTAAGCGAAGACGACCAGAATATCCGGCCGGTGTTTTTCCAGATGAGTTTTTGGAAAAATGGGAATATGCATTCCGGGACTCCATCGATTCTGCTTGAGGGGGCTGTCGTCTATGATGAACGAAATTAAGGATGGTCCAATCTGACCGAAGTTAGTTATCGTCGCTACCCGCGCAGGAGCGCCGTATCCAGCCACTCTGAGCTTCCGTTTCCGGTATTGTTCAAGTTTTTTGCGGAACGCTTTGATATAGCTTTCAACTTTTTTCTTAAATTTTTTTAGTGTGGACGGAGTGAATTTTACCCCTTCTTCCTTGAGAAGAAGCTTGGTTCTTTCCGATATCGTTTTGCCTTGTCCTTTGTTTTTCGCGGTGACTCTAATCGAGCCCCCATGGGGTTTGATTTTTTCGACGTCGGAGACGTACATGTCGTGGGATTCAAACAAATGTTTAAGTGAAGTCAGGGAGTAGTAAAATACTCGGTCCAAGTAAAATCTTTCAAATTGGACATCCTTCAAAATATTGCCTATATACTCGACTTCGATAATAAAGTCGCCGTCCAGAGTCATCAAATTTTTTACCGCCTCAATAAATTGGTGCGGATTTTCCAAGTGGGTAAAAATACTTGATGCCACGACCACATCCGGTTTGCCGTATTGTTTTTTGATTGTTTCAGCCGTTTCGTCGTTAAAGAAAGAAACAATGGTCGTAAGGCCTTGGTCGTTCGCAATTTTTCCGACGTTAATGGACGGGTCAACGCCAATGGCTTTCACGCCGAGTGCCTTAAGTGGTTTTAAGAGAATGCCGTCATTTGACCCGATATCCACGAGGAATTTTGCCTTCTTCAGTTTTTCTGAAAACCGTTCAAAATGTTTTACCAGCCCGAGATTTACCGAAGAAAGGTAGTAGTAATCCTCAAACATTCTTTCTCGGGAAACCACCGTGCCGAGCTGTACGTTTTTACAGTTAGCGCAGAAAAAAACAGTAAGAGGAAAAAAGTCTTCTTCTTTGAACAGCGCTTCGCTTGACGGGTATTTATTAGCCAAGGGCTGTTTGCCCAAATTTAAAAACTCAGTCGCTTTATTTTGACGGCACAAAAAGCATTTCATATTAATTTTTCTTTTTCCAAAATGAATACAGGTTTTTTTCCACTTCGTATTTTTTCCACATGAACTTTTTCCGCTTGGGCTGCTTTCTTGCCCACTCCCACATGGCGGTTAGCCCCTCTTTGAGCGGGGTTGTGTCTTTGTAACCCAAAAGTTCTACGGATTTTTGCCAAGTTGAATGCGCTTGTTTTACCTCGTGTCTTTTTTCCATATAAACCGTCTTTCCTCCACCGACGACTTCCCGCAGTATCCGGTTCGCCTCATTAATAGTCACTTCAGTAGTCCCACCCAAATTTACGATTTGCTTTGACGCTTTAGGTTCTTTTGCCGCTTTCCATAGTGGTTCGAGGCAATCATCTATATAGCTGAAAGCGCGTGTCTGCTCACCGTCTCCGAATATGGTCATGGGCTCGTTGTTTAAGTATTGCCACATCCAAATGCCCAACACGTTACGGTAGTTGTCCCAAATGTTTTGTTTGATGCCATAGACATTGTGAGGTCGGATAATGCACCAATCGAGGCTGTGTTGTTCTCCGGCAATTTGGATGTCCTTTTCGCATGCCATTTTGGCCACGCCATACGGGTCAACGGGGTTTGGTATGTGGGTTTCATCAAACGGAGGATTGCCCGAGCCATATACCGCCATGGATGAAGTGAAGACCAAGCGCTTCACGGCGTGGGTAATACAGTTGTTGACGATGGCTGCCGTGGCAAGGAGGTTGTTGGTGTAGTTATATTTTCTGATGAAAGGCGAAAGGCCTTCCGCCGCGTAGGCCGCAAAGTGGAACACGTAGTCGGGTTTGTATTTCTTGAACAGAGAGTCCAGACGTGTATCGTTCACGTCTAATTTGTGGAAGGTGACTTTTTTTGAGACATTTTCAATATAGCCGCCGCTTAAATCGTCAATGCCGATCACTTCACAATCGGTGTTTTCCAGTATCCAATCAGCCAGTCTTGAACCAATGAGACCGGCAACACCCGTGATGAAGACTTTTTTTTTACGTTTAGCCATAATGGTACTCAATCTTATATTAAATTAGATATTCGTCAAACTGCACAGCGTATGATACTTTGAATTACGAAACTCGCGCTTCGAGAACTTCCTCCCGCTTGCCTACCGTCCGGACAACCCAGTAGGTGATTGTACTCAATCAGGCGCGCGGGAGGAAGTTCTCTTCGCGGAAACCGAGTTTCGTAATTCAAAGTATGATAAAAAGCAGACGGTGGTTCTGGGTTTCTGGATAAAGTAGCGCGGCAATGTTACCATATCGTGAATATGCAACGAATACTTCGTAAGTTTTATAATCTATTTCGCCGTATCAAAGTTATGAGTAACTGGTACTGGTTTTGTTGGCCGATGACTCATTTGGGTTGTTGGCCACGAACGGCTATTTTGCGTTCCGGCGCCAGAATCTTGCTACGGGGTTTTCGCTCCGGCGACTTCGCCATATTCAACGAATTGGCCATTGATGATGTATACCAAATCGCTTCTTTTTCCGAGCCGACGCGTGTCATCGACCTCGGAGCTAATATAGGAATTTTTTCAATACTGGTGGCGAAAAAATTCCCGAAGGCCACGGTTTTTGCTTTAGAGCCGGAACAAAAAAATTTTGAAATATTGAAACGTAATGTTGAGGCGAGTAAGGCAAAGAATATCATTTTGGTCAATAAAGCGGTTGCGGCGCGGTCGGGAACGGCGCTACTCAATATAAGCGGGAATAATACCGGAGCACACAGCTTATTTCATAACGTCAGTGACGGGAAAGGGGAAACGCAAACCGTTCCCACGGTAACCCTAAACGAATTTCTGCCGGCCGATATTATCAAAGTTGACGCGGAAGGGGCGGAGTACGAGATTTTTGAAAAGGAAATTCCGGATTGTAAACTTATCGTTATGGAAATGCACGCCGGAGACAGTGCGGGGCTTCTTCTGCGCCTCGGGTCAAAATATCATATTTCTGTGCGCGACTTTCCTTATGGTCTGATACACATTTTCAAACATAAATAGTTTGGCTAAAGCCATACCAATATGCGAATGCCTACTAATTCTGCGAATTGCTGCGAATAAAGGCAAATTAGATTTTATCTTTTGACAGTGTGCATTTTATGCCTAATCTTATGAGTTTTTTCCAGTTTTTGCGCCAGTTCATTTTTTGAGATATAGGAGAGTGTCGGAATATTTGCCACAATCTAAGGCCGAGTCGCGCGTTGGCATCGCAGTTTTCCAACCATTTTTCCGCGACAACTTCTTCAAAGAGTTCGTTCGGGTATCGCCCAACTTTTTGGTTTTGTTCAATAAGTTTACGAAGCCACATTTCGCGCTGTCCCAAGAATTTCTCGGTTTCTTCCTTGGTACCCGCGAAACCGTAATTTTTACGATGCAACGCTAACTCTTCAGATGAGGGTTCTATGCCGAGCTCTCTAATTTCTGATGCGATAATTTTGTCTATGGCGCTTTGTTGCAGGGCCTTTTTTTCAATTGACGTACCTGCCGGGTGGATACGGTAGTCGGTAAGAATTTTGGGAATGTTCCAACCTTTCCATTTTTTTAGCATCCGCGTCCATAGTTCGTAGTCTTCCGCCGGAGCGAAGCCGTCGCGGAAGCGCGTTGGCGGCAAGGCTGTTTTACGAAGCATTACGGATGAAGTGGTGAAAGTATTTCCGAACATGACGCGGAGCGGGAATTTTTCGCAAGGAATATGTTCTCGCCATAATACTCCCGTTGGTTTACTGTTCATGTCTATAAGGCGCGTATAGCTTCCTACTAACCCAAAATCAGGATGTGTATCTAAAAAAGCGACCTCAAGCTCCAACCGGTCGGGGTGAGAGATGTCGTCACAGTCCAAGAACGCGATTAAATCGCCGCGTGCGGTCGAGAGCCCTTGATTGCGCACCGCTGAAAGTCCGGTATTTTGCTCGTTTTCAACAGTGACGATTCGCCGGTCCCCAAAGGATTTTACAATTTCCATGCTCCGGTCAATTGAGCCGTCGTTAATGATAATCAATTCAAAGTCGGCAAAGGTTTGACGAATGATACTGTCAATCGCCCGTTTGATATATTTTTCGCCGTTGTAGACCGGCATAATGACGCTGATTCTGGGGATTATATTTGTGTCCATCCCGTTAGAAGCAGGAAGCGATTACATCGCTCCCGTTAGCTTTATTATGTATTAATCTGGCGTGGTTTGGCATAAAAAATGTTTTTGATAATTTGGCTGTTCAGTAAGCTTCTAACGGGATCCATGACGAGGGGATTAAATCTTTCGGAACGCGGTTCGGATTGACGAACCAGAGCTTCGGAGCGATGACAATTTTTTCAGGATTCGTATTAAGCCAAGCGCCCCACCAGCTGAAAGTGGAGTTGGCGATAATGTTGTGTTTGCAGAGGCTCATCAGAGTCAGTTCCTCACAATCGGTAATTTCCGGAGCAGAAATAAATGTTGCCGGATACTCTCTCGGAAAATTTTCTTTCGCCCAGTCAATATCGTCCGAGGATACGAAAAAGCGCGCGTCGGGTAATTTTTCAAGAATTTTGTCGCAAGCGGTTCTGTAGTAGGAGACTGGGAGTGTGCCATGCGTATCCGCGATTTTTTCAATTGATACATAGTCTCCGCGGCGGATATGGACGCTTGTCGGATTTTTTTCCGACTGGATTTTTCGCGCCATTGCTTCGGATGCCGGTCCAAACCGATTTTTGAGACTGAAATCTTCCCTGATTGTTTTTTCGTGAGCTTTGAAATAACGTTCGTTTTGCCAGTGACCGTCAAAGTAAGCGTCAAAACGTTCCAAAACATCGGAATGGAATCCGTCCCCTTGTTCAGTTATTTTTTTCCTTTTTGCTTCTGGCCGGATACGGTCGACCATTTTCTGAAAAGTCGACCCGTACCTTCGAATGTCGTTCTCGGTCGCTTCAACAGCTTGTATTCTGAAGCCGTCCAGTTCAAATCGACGCCCGCTTTGATTCTCCGTCTTCAAATATGAATAATCAATTTTTACAGGCACTTTGTGAATCAGGGATAAATTACGCCCCAGCGCGTACTGGAACATTTGGTTTCCAAGCCCCCCGTGAATTTTCATAATAATCATGATTGTTTTCGTTCCGCGAGATAATTGGTGGTAACGAAGAGTTCGTGCGTTTCGCTGTAATTTTTAATTTCATATAATCCGTTTTGCATGATTCTGGATAACGTATATTTGTCCTTAAGAAGGTTGTAAAAATCCTTGAAAAAAGTTCTTGAGTCAATATCACATCCGCCGAATTCAAACTGGATGAAACGCACCCTGTTTGTTTCGAGCATCCGTTCCGCTCCTCGCAGGCATTTCAGTTCGTTGCCTTCCACGTCCAATTTCAAAAGGTCTATTTGCGCGATTTCGTTCTTGGAGCAGAAAGCGTCAATGGTGTCCACTTCTATTTCTTCCGTTTCATTGAGCGCGTGTTTTCCTTGAAGGTTTCTTTTATACATGCTCGCGAGCGCGCGGTTGTTTGTGTTGGTGTAAAGCAGAGTCGATTCTTTACGGTCACCCAGCGCGAGGCGGAATGTTTTTGCGGACGGGCATCTTTCGCAAAGGGTCAGAAATGTTTCGGGGGAGGGCTCAAAAGCGAAGACATCCGCATTGGGGAAAGTTTCCGAAAGCAGTTTTGTGTAGCTTCCCACGTTGGCACCGACGTCAAATAGTACGGGCCTCGGGCCGTTTCCCACTTTTCGCTTTACGTATCCCAGGGCAATTTTTTCACCTCCGGTTTCCGAGTTCCCTCCGGTTCCTATTCCCATGGCTCGCAAAAGCGACAGATGGAGTTTTTCTAGGAACGGCTGGAGCGCCGGTCTGCCCTTTATAATGTCGGAAAGTTTTTTTGTCACGGTTTAATTTTTACAAGTTTTATCGGGAAGAGCAAGTTCCGCATCTCGTCAATCACCAAGGCGGCTTTTTGGTTGCCCGCGCGTGACCAGTGGAAGTCGTTTGGGAGAAAATCTTTTCGGACGAAACAGTCACTACCGGCTCGAAAGAGTATGTAGTGGCGGTTGCAAATTTCGGCGGTTCGCTCGTCAGGGTAGCGGGACGAAAATTGCTCCACGTCGGAACAATGACGTTTTATTTTGTTGACGGTTTTTTCGTCTAAAACCCACCAAAGCGGTATTGTGGCGATGGCGAATTTTGCCCCGTACTTCTCGCAGTGATTTTTGGCCTCTTTGACTAGGTATTCAAACGCTCCGAAGGCGTAGTCCGAGAGGTAATTTTTATAGTACAAATCGGCAAGTTCGGGCATGGAAGTTTTGTAACCCTTTTCAAAATTGAAAGGAAGCTTTTGCGGGTTTATGTTGTCAGTCCGGATTTTGTACGTGTTTGTTTCATTATCGTAAAAGACAAAAGGGAAGTGGTAGCCGTAGGACGTGGGTCGGATAGCTTCACGATAATCATTTCCGGTGAAGACGAACCAAATAACCAGCTTGTCTTTCAGTTCCGTTGTCAGGGTTCGTAAAAGCAACAAATAATGCGTGGCGCCATAACCGGGCGCTCCAATGGGTTTGACTTTGGCGACTTTCGTCAGACCGGCGAAATAGTCTCCGTCATCCGTGCCTTGTCCGAAAACAAATGAATCTCCCATTACAACCACGTTGCTTTCACTTAAGTTATAATTTCCCCGCCAGCCGTCGGGACCGGTGGTAATACGATAGACGCCGTCTGTCTCCATGTATGAGCGCGTATTCGGCTTGGCACGCCACCCCAACAGGTGGTCGAATTTTATAATATCCTCCCACCCCGCGATTTTCGGTTTAAGTCCGTCAACGATTTTTAGGATTATGGAAATAAACCAGAAAGGAATCAGGATAATTACCCAAGGAATCAGGAATAAAATTCCAGTCAGAGAAGCGATTAAAAATAATGTAAATCGGATTATTGGCATCAGTATAAGGTGTACATTAAAGATGATTCCGGTGACGGACTCTCTACGGGCGGGGCGGTGATTTTAAGCATAAATATGAACGGAAGCAGGAGTATCGTCCGAGAATTTCCCGATTCAAAAGCGGAGCGGATATAGTCAAAAGTCCAATTTTTTCCGGACTGTTTCGAGATTAACCGCGGGAGATTTTTTTCAGTCCATTCACGCCACATACCGTCGGTATCGGATTTTTGCAAAATCATTCCGGTTCGGGCCGGGCCGGTTATGGGAAAAATAACGTAGTGCAGTATCCCGAGTACGTAGTTTCTTACCAACAGCCCGACCTTTAAGGATACTTTCGCCCACACGCGAGAAACAAAATATCCGCACATTCTTACGCGCCACTTGTTTTGAGGTATTAAAGTCATGTTTTTAATCCAAAGCGTACATAGTTTTCTGTCTTTCGCGTTGCGCTTCGGCGTACGCCAGAAGGTTTTTATTTTGTTTCTCCTTTCTTACGATAAAATCCCCGATGATAAGGCAGTCCATGTCGGTTCCTAAGAAACACGAAACAGCGTCTTCGGGGTCGCAAACAATCGGCTCGCCGCGAATGTTGAAGCTTGTGTTTACGACCATGGGGTAACCCGTCTTTTCGTAAAATTTTTTAATCAGCCGGTAATATCTGCCGTGACGCGCTTCGTCCACTGTCTGGATTCTCGCCGAATTATCCACGTGCGTGATGGCGGGGAATTTTGAACGGGGAACGGAAAGGCGTATCCGAAGGTCGGTGCTTTGTGTTTTTACCAACTCCTCCGAATTCAAAGGGAGATGCCACTTTTCCCGCACGGGGGCGACGAAGAGCATATAGGGGTCGCTATGGTTTTTGTTTACTTCAAAAATTTCATGGGCGTGCTCCTCCAAAACGCTCGGGGCAAACGGGCGGAACGATTCGCGGAATTTGATTTTGACATTCATCATCTGTTGCATTTTTTCCGAACGCGGGTCGCCCAGAATGCTTCGGGACCCGAGAGCTCGGGGGCCGTATTCCATTCGCCCCTGAAACCACCCGAGGATTTTTCCCTCAATAAGCAGGTCTGACGCCGCCTGTATCAATCGGGATTCGTCCGGCAGATATTCGTACGCGAGAGCGCGGCTATCGAGAACACTTTTTATACCCGAGTCTGAAAAGCTTGGTCCAAGCAAGCTGGCTTTTTGATGGTCGGTTTTCAAGGGGCTTCTCGGATTGCCAAGTTCCTGATGCCAGAGCAGTTGCGCCGCCCCCAAAGACCCGCCTGCGTCCCCCGAGGCGGGTTGTACCCAGATATTCTTGAAAGGTCCGTTTCGGAGCAGTTTTCCGTTTGCCACGCAGTTTAGAGCCACACCACCCGCCATAACCAGATTTTCAGAGCCGGCTACTTTACGTGCGTACAGGGCGGCTTTCAAAACAATCTCCTCGGTTACTTGTTGAATGGAAGCCGCCAAATCCATTTCCTTTTCCGTGATAAAGGTTTCAGGTTTTCGCGGTTCACCTCCGAACAGTTTGTGGAATTTTGGGGAGGTCATGGTGGAGCCATAGCCGTAATTGAAATACGCCATATCCAGAAAAATAGACCCGTCGTCGTAAATCGTGACGAGGTGTTTTTTAATCAGGTCGGCGTACCTTGGCGTGCCGTAGGGCGCGAGTCCCATGAGTTTGTATTCTCCGGAATTTACCTTGAAGCCGGTATAGTAAGTAAAGGCCGAGTAAAGCATGCCCAAAGAGTGGGGGAATCTCATTTCCTTCAGGATTTCAATTTTATTACCTTTGCCGTGGCCGATAGAGCTCGTGGACCATTCGCCGACAGCGTCAAGGGTGAGAATCGCCGCTTCTTCATAGGGCGAAGGGAAAAACGCGCTCGCGGCGTGCGACGCATGATGTTCCGTAAAATAAAATTCTCCCCGAAATTTTTGCCCCAGTTCTTTCAGGATTTTATCTTTTATTTGGAGTTTAAAAGTTGACCAAGCGGAGAAGGAGTTTCCGAAGAAGTTGAAATCTCGGGGGATGAATGCCATGTACGATTCGCAAAGCCTATCGAATTTCTTCATAGAATTTTCGTAAAACACGACGTAATCGATATCTTCCGCTTCAATTCCCGCTTCACTGAGGCAGTAGTCCACCGAGGATTTCGGGAAACGGTAATCCGCTTTCTTCCGCGAAAATCGCTCCTCTTGCGCCGAAGCGACAATATCGCCATCGCAAAGAAGCGTTGCCGCGGAGTCGTGATAGTAGGCGGAAACTCCCAAAATGCGGGTTTTATTCCTGTTTTTTTCGGCGCTTTTCATTTTATCGCTCTAACTGTGACTATGGTGGGGAAATTGGGGTCGTTTTTGCCCATCTCTTTTTCGGTCGAAAATTCCTGAAAAGCGCCCACCAATGATTTGAAAGCCACTCGCACATTACCAAAGGCTTGGGCGTCAACGTAGGAGAATACTTGCGAGAAAGCGTATTTTACCCCCGCTTCCGTGAACCGCCAATAATCCCCCGATACGCCGGTATAGCCGATTCGGGCAATGGCCGGAAGAGTGGCCAACACCACCCCTCTCGGTTTTACAATTCTATGACATTCCTTGATGGCGGACTGATAGTCATCTATGTATTGGAGAGTTTGGGTTAGGATTACGCAGTCGTAGGTATTATCCGCAATCAACCCCCGAAGATTTTTCAAGTCGCCGTGAATTGTGGCCCGCTTATTTCCGGTATTGATATCAAGGATGTCCGATTTTTCAACCTTTTGCCCGCCGTATCGCAAAGTGTACTCATTGCCCTCGATTTCGAGACACGCTCCCCGCACGCAATCCGAGTTTTTCTGAAGAAAGTTTTCTATGTAAAATCGGTCAATGTGTTTCCCTCGGATTATTTTTTTGTACAATGGATTGAACGGCTTGAGATTATTCCCAATTAGATACCATCGCCAGATTAAGGACTTTAAAAAAATCTTTAAGTTTTTAGGAATAAATTTTTTCATGGGTTTTGTTGTCTGTCCTTTAGCACTTCCCGATATAGGTCGAGGTAGTTTTTTGTCATTTGAGTATCGGTAAAATTTTCCAGCACTCTCCTTCTTGCCAACTGGGACATTTTTTCATATTCGGATGAGTTTAGAGAAAGGATATGCTCAATACCGTTCAAGAGGTCGCTTGCGTCAAGATAGTTTGCGATATAGCCGGTCTCTTTGTGCAGAACCGCTTCTTTGACTCCTCCCACGTCGAAACTAACGACAGGCAGTCCGCAACTCATGGCCTCAAGTATAACCAAAGGGAATGTCTCCGCTTTGGACGCGAAAAGAAACACATCAGCCACGGCGTAGTACTCCGCCATTTTACTCTCGTTGCCTATGAAAGCCAGCGAGATAAAGGCTTGTTTTTCTTGTTTTGGTGTTTTTACACCCGTTCCGACACAGAGAAATAATATATCTTTATTATTCTTGCATTGTTCCATCATGGTTTCAATGTACCCCCAGCCTTTTTGGGGATTTGAGCCGACGGGTGAGACGAATAAAATTATTTTTTTGTTTTGCGGTAGACCCAATCGCTCCCGCGCCGCTTTTTTGTCGGTTTTTTTGAAAATTTCCGAGTTGATGCCGTTGTAGATAATCCTTAATGGTTTATCTTTCAAAACACTCTGTTTTACTTTCTCTTGAAGCCACAGACAAGGGACAACCAGCGTGAATTCGGCGGATTCGTAGATTTTCCCTTTTTTAGCGCAAAGATATTTTTCGTTATGCCATGAGATTTTCTGATAGATGTCCAGACTTGGGCACTCAAAAAATCCATCACGCGGCTTTCCGTCGAAAGCATGAGCGCAGTGCGGTGTGACGGCCCACATATCATGGAGTGTCCATACTACCGGTTTCAATTTACTCATTTTCGTCAAAGTGGATAGGCTGAAGTAGTTGCCATGAAGATTGTGGCAATGGACGACATCGGCTTCTCTAAATTCTTTGGTTTCCAGTAGGCGGTTGCTGTTGAAAAAATCAATATCGTTGGCGAGAAGCGGCCTGATTTTATTGGCTAGAAACGCGCTTATATCTTTGCCGATTATCTTTTGAATAAATCGTGAGAGTAAGTTTGGCCAACGTGCGACAAAGACATTTGGCGCGTCGGAGTACTTGAGCTTAACGAACATGCTTGTCGTATGCCCATCAACTTCCAACAGGCGTTTTAGCGTGTACGTCACTTTTGCCGCTCCGCCACGTATGTCTACGGTATTAATCTGTAGGATATTCATGGTGCTCAGGTATTCTTTTTAAGGTCAGTAACGTTCCAATTTCTGGCGATGATACGTGGCAGTTCAAATGGTTTTCTTGTTTTTTTAACTCTACCATAAAAACCACCAAAAGCTGCTGTAAAGCCAAGGTTATTGCATATTTCGACAGTTTCCTTCGCGTAGTCGACTTTATCGCCGAAAGGGTATGAAAAATATTTTACTGTTTTTCCCGTTATCGCTTCAAGGGTTTCTTTCGATACGGTTATCTCTCGTTTTTGATCCTCTTTGGATAATGACGCCAGCATAACGTGATTTTCCGTATGGGCTCCGATGTGAGCGGCGCACGATTTAGACAAGAGTTTTACCTCTTCCTCGGTCATGCTTCTGTGGGTTTCTCTACCGTCAATGGGTAGACTTGCCCACGCGAGCAGCTTGCTTATGATTTCTTCCCGCGTTTGGTGATTAAGCGGTTTTAGAATTTTATGAAATTGACGATAGGCAAATGTACGATTGCGTACGTTTTCTGTCGGGAGATCGTATGTCCTCTCTTTGACTTGAATTGTAAGTCTCGCAGGCACCGGTCCTCCAACGAAAATTCTTTCCAAGTTATCCCACCAAAATTCCTTACGCGTTCCGATGTTCGCGGTGCTGATGAAGAAAATGGCTTCCGCGCCCGCCTGTTCGAGAATGGGCAAAGCCTCTACGTAGTTATCGGCGTAGCCGTCGTCAAAAGTGATAAGCGTACTTCGGGGTGGGAACGAGTCGCCATTTTTAAGCACGTCTTCAAACTGTCCTATGGTTAAAAGGCTTCCGGTTTTTTTAAGAAATGCCACATGTTCCGCGAATCTTTCAGGGGTTACGGTGAGGAGCTGGGGGTCAAGGGAAAAGTTGGTAACTCTGTGATACATAAGTATTGATAGGCCAAGGTTAAAGCGCCGTGAGATTTTTCTTACAGTTTCTTGCGCGCTTCTTTCTATGAACCCCTTACTTTTTCCCAAATAGTTGATTAGTGGCATAAATATTCACTTGCAAGTCGGTTGTATTGTTTGCCGGTTCCATTTTTGTAAAATGGTTCTTTTTTCGGTCGTCGTTTCCCAAATAATAGCGGAAATTATTTTCCGACAGCAGTTTAAGAATTTTGTCCAAGTCCTGAGAATGTGAACTAAAAGAGTGGTACTCGACAAACAGATAGTGAACTTTTTGCAATGTTTGGCCGCAGTCGAGAAGCGCCTCCGTTTCCGCCCCCTCAATGTCAATTTTGAGCATGTCTATAGAGCTTTTTTCAATCAGAGTGTCCTTTAGGCGAATGCTCTGAGCAGAGACTTGAGGTCCGATTCCGTAGATTGACCCTCCATCCGCTCCGTCAGGCGAGAATTGCACTCCAGCCGTATCTTTCCAAACCGTTTTTGTCACTACCGAAACCCCCGCTATCTTATTCACCTCCAAATTTTTTTTCAAAATGTCGGATGTTTTCGGGTCGGCCTCAAAGGCGGTGATGTCGGCGGAAGGAAAAAGTTTTTTGAAATATATTACGGTTACGCCAACATTCGAACCGCAATCAATAATAACAGGAGACGATGATTCGCATGGGAATCTTAAATGTTCGTCAAAAAAAGTTTCTTTTATTTGCCAAACCACCGAAGCGGCATCCAGCGCCTCAAACGTCAGTGATCGGAATTTTATTTTACAAGGAGTATATCTGGGCAAAGAAGCGTACCTGTAGCGAAGCCGGTCGAACTCACTTGTCTGAAATTTCGCAACAAAATTTTTGATTTTTGGCGGAAGCATCATGATTGAGGGGGTCTTAATTTCTCGTCAAAATCGGCCTTTGGAAACACATCAAGAATGCTCATCGGAGAAAGATTGTAGATTTTGATACCGGGTTTCGCGGAGTAATCGCGTATAGCTTTGTAGACGCGCCACAGATTGAGGTAGGACTCAAACTGGTGTTCCATGCCGCCGGACCATTCGTTGTAACCCGCTTTGCTTAAAGCGCTATTTTTCTCGTCGTAAAAATGTCTGGTTTCCCCCATGTGCAGAATCCAGTCGTGGTCGCAACCAAGTAGGCAAATTTCCGCCGCTCCGATATAGATGCCTAGATACATGCCGATATGAACGCTTGTCTGAATGAAGGGAAGCGGTTTCGAAAAATCAATGGTTTCTTTTTTGCCCAGAGGTTTTCTCCTTATAAAATAATAGTAAATATTCTGTTTTTTAAATACTTCGAATTTTTCAACGATATGTTTATCGCTGATCGACACCAGAATGTTCTGGCCCGCCGAGAAATGAGCTTCCGCGTCTTTGAATGCAGCGCCGTATTGTTCAACCGTTACGGGTAGGTGAGATGGGACGAACAAGTGATATGTCGGTTTTACAATATTGAAGTCTGGATGGAGGAAGAAATTGCTGACACTTATTGAAATCTCTCCGGCAAGTTGTTTTAAGTCCTGTTTATTTATCGAGGGTCCCGTGGCGATGACGAAACAGCGTTTACCCGCGAATTTGTTCTTAAGTTCAAGATTTTTTTTTAAGAATTTTCCGTTTTTCAGTCGCAAATACCAACTGTAAATACCCACCAGCTTTTTTCCGGCGAACGGTATTTTTTTAATCTTTTCTTTATAGTCCATACAGGTTAAATGAAATTCACAAGAGAAGTTCGTAGAGGGGTTTTTACTTGACCGCGGTGAAAAATATCCAATTTTTCGCTCCTTCGCCGGGGCCGGGCGGACGTATCCAGCATTCAAAGTTCCGGAAACCGATTGATTCCAAATCGGAGCGAAGTTCTTCCGGCGAATCCACTCTCGTGTCTCTGCCGCCGTTTGTTTTAAGCGCCGTATAGTCATTTTCGTAATAACCCACGGAGTTTGGCTGTCCTGGACCATATGACATTTGAATGGAAATTCTGCCGTTCGCCGCCAGAACGCGGTAAAATTCTTTCAGTAGACTCAGTCTGGTATTGTGTGAGCAGATGTGCTGCAAGGCGATTGTCGACATAATAAAATGATACATATCACTTGGAATGGAAGCCAGATCCGTACCGTTGTTCACGTATAACTTCGCTAGAACGTTGTGATGAGCAAGATTTTTTGTGGCATTGCGAATGTTCACCTCACTAATGTCAACGCCGTCAAGCCGTTTGAATCTCTTGTGGTATTTGACGATATTTCTTCCCGGTCCGGTGGCAAAATCCAGGGCCAATTTATCCTTAAAGTCATTGGCGTATTTCATCAGGTACACCTCATAGTCTTCCCAAGCGTTGTGTTTTTCGAATGAGCCCACGACACGTTCATGTATGTCCCCCAACGGGTATGGTTGACCCGCCATGTGATCATACATTTTTTTTTGAAAAAAGGCGTAGCGTTTTTTGCCGCGCAAAAAAAGCCACTTGAAGAATGAGAGTCCAAAAACTTGCACGTAGGTCACCATGAGGTAGAACCTTTTTTTTGTGGGCGAAATCATCCCGTTAAAAAATTAAATTTTGTAAAATTATAAGTAATATCATTATCGGCAAGAGCTATTTGTAAGTCGCGGTACATACTGTATGGTTAATTTTCTAACGGGACAAGTCCCTCTTGCCTATATTTTGCAAATCCCGTTAGAAGTTCTTACTTCTAAGCGGGACTAACGGGATCATCTTTTGAAAATATACAGACCGGTCGCGCCGCTCCACGCGTCGTCGTGGCGGAGTGTCAGGACATGGTCCTTAATCCATTTTATAAAATTCGCAACATCTTTCTCTTTGTTTTTAACCCCCATATCTCTGAGGACATTCGGTAGGCGGCGCGTGAAGTCTTTGATAAGTTTTTCACCCTGCGCCCATTCGAAGTCAAATGTTTTCCAGGATAACTTCATGTTAAGTTTTTTCGCCCAATTCTCGAATTCAATCGGGGTAAGGTAGTGTAGGTCGGCCAGAGTGATGGGGGCGTTAAATAGGAAGCGAAGCGTCTGTAAGATGTGACCTCGCGGGTTTGACCAGTTTGGGCTGGTTATTAAAATAGTCCCGCCGGGATTGAGGTGTTTTTTAAGCAATTTCAATATCTCGAAAGGTTTGTCCATGTGTTCGAGTGTGCCGAGAGAAATGACAATATCATACAAATCTCTGTGTTTTTTTACGTTCTCTAATTTATACAGAAGATTCGGATGCTTGTGCGCCTCTTGCGCCGTTTTGATGGCATCGGGGCTGAAATCGATGGCGACCACTCTTTTCGCGCCGGCTTTGGCGATTACGTCCGCCATGAGTCCCGTGCCGCAACCAACGTCGAGTACGGTTTTATTTTTCCAGTTCAGGGCGTGGAGTACCTCGTGTTCGTCAATCGGCAGCTTTGTTTTTGTCTTAAACAAAAGTTTGGTGTAGTGCCTATTTTCATCCTTTTTGTATACGCTGTTGTAGAATGAAATTAAATCAGTATTTTTTTTCATAATTTACCTTTATTGGTTACAAATTAAATTTTTTAAGTCGGTTTAAGGCGACCAAAAAACCCTCTCCGTTGTATCGATGCCCCATCCAGATTTCCGGTGCCATGGTTACATTCGCCCTAAGGATTTCCGGCATGAGTTTACTCCATCTGACGTCACCTTCATCGATTTGAATACCTTCGCCGTCCGTGCCTACGCCGTCGGAGAGGTGAATGTGTTTGACCAGAGGTTTGAGGGTTTTGAAAAATTCAACCGGATCTTTTTTGGCAAAGGTGCAATAGAGTTGTGCGTGGCTTGAGTCGTAACATAGTGAGTAACCGTACTTTTTTGCGAAATCCCGAATCTCTTCCGCGTCCATGAAGGTATTTGAAAACCACGCTCCGCCCTTGTACCAAGGGAACGGGGGGAGGTTTTCCAGAAGAAGTTCAATGCCCGTCGTATTAAGTTTCTTGAGCGCGTTGCCGAGGCGGGTGTACATTTTCGCTCGGTCTTTTTTAGATACGAATCCGTTGTAGCTCATGCCGCCGGGGTGAAGCACCACTTTTACTTTCGGGGGAGTTTTTCCGAAATACTTCCGCGCCTCGCGGACTTTTTCTAGGAAGTCGTTTATATGATTGATTGAGGTTTTGGTAACGCCCGTGTCATCTGAGCAGAAATCCAAAAGCTTGTCACCCCAGAGTTCCGGAGCGTGGGCGATGAGTTCCAGTTCGGTGTGGTTTTTGAAAACAAGGGGATGAGCAAGGTCATGGGAACTGAAATGGAACTCGGCGAAACGGGGGGCGAGACCCTCAATCATTTCTTCAAAGTCGTGAGGCCGGACAATCAGCCCCCATTTCCGTTTTGAAGAAAAAGCGCGTTCATATTTTTTCTTTCCCATATCTTCTTCGGTAAAGTATCCGTCTTTGGTAATGTCCCGCTGGGCTTTTTTACCGACAAGTTGGTGAAGCATTTGCGGAGAGAGACCTTTGGCGGGACTTTTGGCGGTAATCATGTCACGTGTGATGGTTTCCCCCGATTTAATCGGACGTGTCGCCACCAAGGACTTACCCAAAATTTTTCGGTTCATGAATTCTCCGGCGGTGATGAATTTTCTATCGCTCTGAAGCGCTTCTTCGATTCTTCTGATATCGCGGACGAGCTTGATGATGCCCGCGGGTTCAAGCGAAATCGCGTGGTCGGGGCCTGTCATGGTGCGATCAAGCGTGATGTGCCGTTCGATAACTTTGGCACCCAAGGTGGCCGCGGCCATGCTTATGGCTAACCCAAGTTCGTGGCCCGAATAACCCACTATGCAGTCGAATTTTTCGCGCAATGTGTCCATGTATCTCAAGTTTATGTCTTTGGCCGCGGCGGGGTAGGCACTGTTGCAATGAAGGAGAATATACTCGGCACCGAGCGAGTCGAGATGTTTGACGGTCGTTTCGATTTCTTCAGGGGATGACATGCCTGTCGAAAGAATCAAAGGCTTATTCTTTGAAGCGATATGTTCGATGAGTTCAAGGTTTACCAAATCGGCTGAGGCGAGTTTATATGCCGGCACGTTGAGTTTCTCCAGAGTTTCGACGCTCGCGATGTCCCATGGCGTGCAGAGAAAGATAATACCTTTTTGTTTGGCGTAACGGGAGAGTTCCTTGAAATTTTCTTCGGAGAGTGTTGATTCGCGGATAAGCGAAAGTAGGTACTGTGAGGCGATATCCTCGTGTTTTGTATTGTTAAAAGCGTTTTCGGTGTAAAGAGTTTTGAAATCGCGCATTTGAAACTTCACCGCGTCCGCTCTCGCTTCAACCGCCACGTCTATCAGTTTCTTTGCCAGTTCAATTTTTCCGTTGTGATTTATGCCCGCCTCGGCAATGATAAATGCGGGACAGTTTTCTCCAACGGGCTTTTCACCTATATGTATTACTTTGTTTTTCATATACGTCAGTTAAAAAGTCTAAAAGTGCGTAAGTTAAAAATGGTGAGCGGTAACTTTTGGTGTATTTTACTTTCTAACTCGTTCCGTGCTTACTTTCTAAACTTTTCTTGGCCGGCATATACGCGTCGTTAAGCCACGATTTGAAAGACATGCCAAACGCGGGGTTCAAGTAGTCCCGCAGTCGATACTCTCGCAATACGTTCACGTGTCTCGGGCTGTTTTTTGGCCAGTACACGTCGACGCTTTCGTTGTCCACGATAATGCAACGTTTGCCGAGAGCCGACATAAAATTTTCATTGGTATTTATAATTTCCCAGCCTGTCTTTTTCAGAAATTGTTGAAACAAGTAAGCCTCAACGTAAAAGTCGGCAGTAACTACGTCGCTAGTCCAGTACAGCTGCATATCCGCAGCGTCTCCAAACATGAACAGGTCGGCGAGGTGGTGGGGGACCGACCTGTTTGTGCCGGTGTTGTTTGTAATAATTCTTTTACGTTGAAGCTCGCAGTGCAAAACGGGGAAACACTCCAGCATGTTTTTTAGAAATTTCAGCGAGTCTATTCCGTACATTCGTTGGTCAGAGCGGGTTTTTAGGACATACTTAAGTCCCATTTGGACGGCCTTATCTACCCCCGCTTTTGTGGATACGATTTGCATATTTATATTGCTTCCGCCCGGGTTAGAAGGTTTTTTGTTTCGTATCACCTTAAATTTTTCACTCCCCAGGCTTTCAAAAGCCGATATATTTTCATCTTCCCAAGTCGATAATATGACGGTTGCCGCGGGGTAATGTTTTCCGTACAACTTTACGGTTTCCAACGTGAAGTCCTTTTCATGTCTAATCGGGCCTTGGATGACAATGGCGCATTGCGCGTCGTCCGAGTTTTCCGTGCCGGCGTAAGGCATATCTGCCGCGTACATTGGCCTAGTATGCACGGTGATGAAGCGACCCCACAGCCGTCCAAAAAGAGTCATTAGTGTGATTGCGATTTTGCGAATCATGTGTTTTGTGGCTCTAAATGAGTCTATATTGGTTAAAACAGGAATGACAGCATTGTATCATAAGTATAATCAATTTCTAAAGGGTAATGTTTCAGCCCTATTTGGACCATCAAACAAGTTTTATAATAGCGGTGTTAGAGCCTATCCACTATCTAACCGCAAAATACAAGGCAGAATATGGCTTGCCCCCGAAATGTTGAAAATTCTACTGCAAATTGCGTCTTTTTCGTCAGCGTATCTCGATATGCTTCCTAAAAATCCGCAATTTTCGCAACGAATTTTCAACATTTCAGATGGGCATTAGATAGTGGACAGACTCTTAGAGTTTTTTTATTGCATTTTCTGAACATTTCACTAAAATAACACCTATGATTCTTGTGATTCCCATGGCGGGGAGTGGCCAACGATTCAAAGACGCGGGATTCACGACCCTCAAGCCTTTTATTGACGTTTCGGGACAATGGATGGTCGAATGGGCGCTTAAAAGTTTTGACCTTAAGAAAGTTCGTAAAATTATTTTTCTTGTGCGGAAAGACCACGATGCGGAGGTCGGAGCCGTAAAAAAACTAAAGGAAAAATACGGTAAACAGTGCGAGTGCATTACGGTGAACGGTCCGACGGAGGGCGCCGCTTGCACCGCCCTTATCGCGAAGGAGTATTTGAATACTGATGAGGATATTATTATAAAAGATTCCGACGGGTACATTATTTCCGATATACACCTCGCCATCGAAAAGCAACTGAGGGGTGTTTCGGGGATTCTTTCAACGGTTAGTCTGCTCGAGGGTAACAATTACAGCTTCGCGCGCGTGGACAACAGGGGTTACGTCGCCGAAGTGGCTGAACGCAAACGCATTTCCGACAACGTCATTGCGGGATTATATTACTTTACGCATGGAAGCGACTTCGTGAAGTACGCCGAACAGATGATAAAAAAAGATAAACGGGTGAACGGGGAATTTTACATCGCGCCCGTGTTTCAAGAAATGATAGAGGACGACAAAAAGGTTATTATTGACCCGGTGAAAGCGCTTTGGAATCTAGGCACTCCTGAGGGTCTAACTTATTTTCTCAAAAATTATAAAGGGGGTGCATAGGCTACGCTCTTTATCGATGTTTAATGAAGAAAGATATTTTAGTGCAGTGTGTATTTCTTAGTTAGGAAAATAATGGAAAAATTACTTATCATCTTTAAACGTTATTTTAGGCTCAATAGTCCCAACTCCCCAGCAACCTTGATAGGGTATTTGTTACACATTAAGAACCGGGCCAAAAGGGATCTGTACTCCCTGTTCTGTCTATTTGGAAAATCAAAAATAAGGTTTGAGGGTCATTACACCGCGTGGCGTTCCAGACGCATTCTAACCATACTTGATGAATACGGGCATCGATATTTTGATGGGAAGACCGCTCTTGAGGTCGGTGCGGGTTATGGAGACATCGGTACGTTCTTCAGAGAACTTGGGTGCAAGATAACGTTTTTGGAAGGTCTTGCAAGTAATGTCAGAATGATAAAAAAGAGGCATCCTTTTATCCCTGTCGTACGATGGGATCTAAACAAAGGTCTACCACCCGCTCACTACGATATTGTTTTTCATTTTGGCACATTGTATCATCTCACGGACCCCGAATATGCTCTGCGGGAAGCATGCAGGCATTGTGATTGTTTGATTCTGGAAACGGGGAGGTGTCGGATTCTGATGACCCGTATTTTACGGTGAACGCAACCGAATCGCTCTTTGTTCTTGACCAAGCTTTGAATGGCGTCGGTTCTCGTCCATCTCCGGCCTTTGTAGAGCGTATTTTGAAAGAGGAGGGTTTTGTGTTCAAAATGTTGCGTGACGCAAGATGTAACTCAGGTCCTCATACATATGATTGGACTGTAAAAAATACGAAATCGTACGCTCATGGCCAACGCCGTTTTTGGTTTGCCAGCAAAATTATCGTATAAACAAGTGTAAATTACTCGAGTTCCTTATACTTCTGATGTCTGGCAATTCGGTGGCCAGAGGTTTATGCCCACAACGTCAGTTGCGTACTTATCAATCTCCTTTAGTTCGCTTGCCGAGAACTTAAGGTTTTTAAGTGCTTGTACGTTTTCTTTGATTTGCGAGAGGTTGCGCGCGCCGACAACGGTTGAGGCGACGCGCTTATCGCGAAGTGTCCAAGCAAGCGCCATCTGCGACAGAGTTTGGCCTCGCTTTTTTGCAATTATAGATAATGCTTTCAATTTTTTAACAACGTTTTCGTTGACGAGCTTTGGCGGAAGGAGCGTGTCCTGTGCCGAAGCGCGCGAAACGCTCGGTATTTTGCCGGTCGTGTATTTATCACTTAAGAGTCCTTGGGCGAGCGGAGTAAACACTACGGCGCCCATGCCGAGAGTTTCGAGCGTATCAAGTAAGTCCTTTTCAATCCAACGGTTTAGCATTGAATACGAGGGTTGGTGAAGCAGAAGTGACCGAACTCCCATGCTTTGTAGAATTTTATGCGCACGTGCGGTTTCCTCCGGACCATACGATGACACCCCCAGATATAGCGCCTTTCCTTGCTTGACGATTTGGGCGAACGCTTCCATGGTTTCCTCAAGCGGCGTGTTGGCATCGAATTTGTGGGAATAAAATATATCAACGTAGTCTAGCCCGAGCCGTTCCAAACTTTGGTCCAAACTTGCGATAATATGTTTTTTGGAACCGTTCTCGCCGTAAGGTCCTTGCCACATATCGTAGCCGGCTTTTGTGGAAACAATAATTTCATCTCGGTAGCCTCTCAGGTCTTCCCGCAATACGCGACCCAGCGTTCGTTCCGCCGAACCGGCCGGTTTGCCGTAATTGTTGCCGAGGTCAAAATGAGTGATGCCGAGGTCGAACGCGCCCAAAATCATTTCCCGTGAATTGCTGTAGGGTTCCGTGTCGCCGAAATTTTGCCACATCCCAAGTGTGAGCAAGGGGAGTTTAAGACCGCTTTTTCCAAGCGTACGGTAAAGCATCTTCTCGTAACGGTCGGGCGAGGGTTTATGATGCGTATCTAAATTTGATGGTCGTGCCAAGTAGCTGTCTTTCATCCCGTTAGAAACAGGAAACGCTTTGCCTTTCGGTGTAGCGGTTTCTGCGTATATTAGTAACTAATGTTTTGCTTGTAATCATAAACTAAATTTACAACGCGTTTCCGTAGCGAAGCGGTTTTTAACGGGATCATTTTGGTGTTCTTTTTTTCATAGCCGCCGAGGTTTTCTTGACCTCTTCGGGGGTTACGTCATTATAGAATTCCGCGTATCCGATTGAAAGAGGAATAGGTAATTTCTGCGAGCCGTTGCGGTGTCTTACCGTATCGGCTAAAGCTTCTTCCATGAGAGCCATGTCGGTAAGGAGCGGGTGGAAAGTCGGCAGACCCAAGTCTTTCGCGACTCGGAAGACCCTTTCGGTTTCTTTGTCATTCATGAGTCCGCGCTGGTTGGACAGAACGCAGGAAAACAGTACGTCAAGAGCGACTGCTTCGCCATGGGACAATTCCGGTAACGCGACCATTTCAATCAAAGGACTCCATGTGTGTCCAAAGTTCACCAAACGTTTCATTTCCGTTTCCCACAAGTTGGGAGCGAGCTCTTCAACCATGCCGTGAATCGAGCGGTGCATAATTTCCAAGCCCTCGGAGCTTTTCTGGAACTTTTCTTTTATAAGGCGCGATCCGTGTTTCTCTAGCAGTTCAAAAAGTTTTTTATCTTTTATTACCGCCATTTTTAATATTTCGCCCGAAGCGTTGGAGAGTTCTTTTTCGGACAATGTGACAAGAAATGTTCTGTCGAGGTAGGCTCCCACGGGGGCATAGTAAGACCCGATGCGATTGCGTCGGCTGAAGTGATTGATGCCTGTTTTGACTCCAACACTGGCGTCAACAAGGGCGAGAAGGGTGGTGGGTACGCGAATATAAGGCACGCCTCGGCGGTACAGAGTTGCCGCAAGTCCCGCTATATCGAGTAATACTCCGCCGCCAACGACTATTACCGGCTCACCCGTTCTCTGAAGCTTAAAATCTTCCATCGCTTTAAGTATGAAAAAGGCGGTATCCACGTCTTTCCGAGTTTCGTGGGAATGAATTTTGCACAAAGCGAAAACAATTTTATTTTTTTTGAAATATTTCTCAATTTTTTCACCATAGTGTTTGTGCACGTTCTCGTCGACTACCAGAAATCGTCGCGCTCCGGGTCCTCGCGCTCCGACCTCAAGCAGGTCGCTATTTTTCGGGTCGAAAAGATTTTCCGAGAATTGCACGAAAAAAGATACCGGCACTTTTGTTTGAACGGTCCACTTTTTTTTGTGGAGACCTTTTGACTTATCGTGGTGGAACATATGGTTCGAGTGAAAATTCGCGTTTTGGTTTTTTTAATCGTGTTTCGTTATTTGGTCGAAAAGTTCCGATGCTAAGGCGTAGAACAATATCATTTTGTCTTTCGCGATGGTTTTTTTGAAAGGTAACATGCGCGTGAATTGGGATACTTCGTAAAGACTGGTCAAAACGCGTTCGTCCGGCGTCAGTTTATCCTGGAGGAATTTTTGGAAGAGTTTATTGAAAGCGGCGAGTCCGGGGGAGTATTCAACCTCTGCCGTAACGGAGTTTCTTTTCACGATGGGTGTTTTTTTGTTATAGAGTTCGTACAAACTGTTGCTCGACTGGGCGATTTGCGAATAGTCGTTCCAAACCGTATCAATATAGTTTTCCTCGTAGAGGTCGATAAACACAATTCGGTTTTTGGAGGGAACATAGAGAAGATTCTCGAGCGTGATATTTCCGTGCGTTAGACATTCCTCGGGTTTGACGTAGTGTTTCGCAGCGAGCTTTTGAAACTCCTCGATACGGTGCAGAAGCGACGGGATTTCTTTTCCGTTAAATACGATTTTTTTATGCTCGGCAAATTGGCGAAAAGCCGGCTCGTCCATGCAAAAGGAGAGCGCGTGGCTGACCTCTTGGTCGATATAAAGTTCAAAGCCGCCGACAAACGATGGCATTTTCACGGAGTGGAGGATATCCATGGTTCGCACCAGTTCGCTAAATAGCCTCTCTACGTCTTTTGGAGAAGGGTTTTTTGTCAGAAACTCATGCACGGTCACCGAGTTCTCTATGAATTCCAGGTCAAAGTAAGACATTCCGCCTTCCAGTCCGATACCGATAACTTTTGGAAAAAGCTCCGGAAACATTCGCCCGAGGCGTTGAAGTTTTTTGAGTTGGGAAAACCAGCGATAAAAACCGAATTCTCGATTTTCCGTCAGTGAGACTTGTTTTCGAATGAAAGAGAAGCCCTTGTCAATACAATGATAGGTGCCCGCCAATGATCCACCTTTTAGTTTTATCCGTTCCATAGTTATAGAGCTTTCTCTAGCCTTCTTTAATACACAAGCGTTTTACATTAAACAAGAAAAATACCCCAAAAGCAAGTTATTGAAATTTCAGAATTTTCTATTAACTATGCTCTATTTTCTATTTTCCTTCACCGCCGGCATATAGCACCTATCGAGCCATTCCTTGAAGGAAATTTCAAAAGCCGGATATCGATAATCCAGGATGCGATGTTCTCGGCGGCGGTCAAAATATTTCGGCCAATATAAGTCAACGCTTTCATTGCCCACAATTACACACCGTTCACCTAAGGCAACGAGGAAATCCTCCATTGTGTCCTTAATATTCCAACCGGTATTTTTTAGGAATCCCATGAACAAACGCCTCTCCACTATGGGACTTTTAGTGTCGACAGTTCTGTCCAGAATGAGCAGCGGGTTCCAGTAGACCAACATGTCTTCGGTCGTACCGAACATGAAAAGGTCGGATAAGTGGTAAGGTAAATACCTTGTCGTGGTAGTTACGTTGTGTCCTATGATTCTCTTTTTTTGGGTAGAGCCGTCTTTGATGGGGAAGTGTTCCAGCAGATTTATAAAAAATAGGAGAGTGCCGATTCCGTACATGCGTTGGTCCGCTCTGGTTTTTGCGGCGTATCGTAAACCCATTTCAAGGGCCAACTCGATGCCATTTTTTGTTGAAACCGTTTGCATATTAATATTGCCCGGTCCGTTGTATGAAGGTTTTTTATTCAAAACTATTTTAAATCGTTCTCCCGAGAACACCTCGAAAGCCCTTACGTCTTCGTCCTCCCACGTTGAAAGTATCACGGTAGCCGAAGGATAGTGTTGTCGGTACAATTTCACTGTTTCCACAGTAAAGTTATCCTCGTGTTTTATCGGACCTTGTATTACGATGGCGCACAGGGCGTCTTCCGCCGTTTCTTTGCCGCGGTAACGTATACTTTCGGTAAATATCGGCCGCGTGTGAAATGTGATGAATTTGCGCGTTAAAGACCCAAGAAGAAAAATGATTTTTATAGTCGCTTTACGGAGCATGTTTTTTCGCCCGATTTTTGTTGTTAGCATGACTGCAAGGTTAGGTTTTTTCATATAGGAATATAGGCTTCGTTAAGCCACGACTTAAAAGTAATTTCTAGGTTTGGGTTGGCATAATTTACCAAAGGATGTTTTCGCCACGTGTTTTCATACTTGTACCAGTACAAATCAACACTTTCATTATCAATAACGATAAATCTTTTACCAAGGACTTCCAAAGAATCTTCCAAAGTGTTTTTTACTTTCCACCCCGTATTTTCTAAGAAGCGCGTGGCTAAGTAGATTTCAGGGCAATGAGTTGCGGGTTTTTCAAGTGAATAATTTTCCCAACCCGACAACAGGGAAGCGGTTTAACATCTTTATTAAAAACTTCAAGCAATCTACCCCGTACATTCGTTCGTCTGTTCGTGTTTTTAATACATACTTCAGGTGGAGCTGTGTGGCAAAGTCAATTCCCGCTTTAGTAGAGGCAATTTGCATATTTACATTGTTCTGTCCCGCGATAGGTGGTTTTTTGTTAAGAATTATCTTGAAGTGTTCACTTTTCAATACTTCAAAAGATGAAACATCTTCTTCTTCCCACGTCGAAACGACTACGGTTGCCGCCGGATAATGATGTCGGTACAATTTCACGGTTTCCAAAGTAAAGTTTTCCTCATGTTTGATGGGTCCCTGTATGATGATGGCGCACAACGCGTCTTCAGCCGTTTCTTTTCCTCTGTACTTCATGTTCGAGGCGAACATCGGCCTTGTGTGAAAGGTGATGAATTTACGGGTGATTGACCTCGCTGCAATAATAACTCTTATGATTAATTTACGAAGCATTTTTTTTAGCCAAACTTTTAACCGTGTCAGGATAATCAGTGCAGATTAGGTCGGGACCGAAAGAGACGATTTCTATTAAACGTGACTTAAGTTTGTCCATGTTTGCCGCGTCGGGGTGAGCTTCTCCACCTAAAAGTCCGGGGGACGTGGCGTGAAGTTCCGGCGTGACGAGGCCGATTTTGAAGCCGGCTCCGCGCAGTTTGTCGAATGTCTCTTTATTATAGAGGGACTTCGCGCCGTCCTCTTTGTCGGTTCTGTCCCACTCGTCAAGCCAAACCCAATCATACAAACTGCGGTTTTCCAAGACCGTTTCCAGGGACAGCAATGTATTGCCGGTGACACTGTTGTAACGTTCTATATCATAGGGGTGGGCGAGGGAAGGCGCAAGATGGAAGTTTCCGTTTTTGCCCTTTAGGTGTCTTGCCGCTTCGATTTTGAGGTCAAACAAAATGAAACGTTCAGTGTCTATGTCTCGCAGTTCTTCCGCGATTTTATCTAGGTATGCCGGTTCTTGAAGTTTGGACTTTATGTGTATGGCGTTTATGGAAAGGTTGTCCGGGTTCGCCACGAGTATCCGGAGGAGTTCCTCAAAAGAAACAAAATGGGAATTCCGCGTCTTCATTTTCAAAAGTTCCGGCAAAGTCACCTCGCTTATTTTTCTATCATCAAGGCCTTCAGTCGGACGTGATAGAGTTTGGTCGTGGAGCACCGCGAAGCCGCCGTCTTTGGTCGCCTGCAAATCAAATTCCAAACCAAATCCCCGTGAAATTTGGTCGGCAAAGGACTCGCGGGAACTTTCCGCGAAGTATTTATCTTTTTCCGGTTCGAGACCTCGATGGGTGAGTATGTGCATTTCAGTTGGCTGGACGCTTGACCCGTGGCCTTTTAGAAAACCCAATCCCTCTGTTAGTTGGGTTTAAATTTTAATTTTTCCGCTCTCAAGCTTTTTCAGAAAGTGGCTGAGGTCTTCCGGCGTGCCGAGACCGTGCATTTTTTTGGCGGGAATTTCTTTGATGAAAATTTTTTTGCCGGAGAGTATCATTTCGTTGTAAGCGGGGCAGATGTAGAATTCGTTGTTGTAACGGATGTTTTTGTGAATCATAGCCTGTGCCGCGTCAACAAAATCCGTGCCTTTTCGGAAATAATAAATACCAACGGTGGCGTGTTTGGAAATTACTTTCTTTTCCGCCACTTCGATAACCCGTCCCGAGGAGTCGGTGCGTGCGTAGCTCCATTTCGGGTGGCTGGCTTCGAAGGTCATAATGAGACCGTCTTTTTCACCGCGCCGGCCCTCTTTTATAAAGTTGTTCGTTCCGGTTTCTATGAATTGGTCGGAGTTCGCGATAAGTAGGTCGTTGTCGTTGTTGATGTGTTCAGTGGCGGTAAGTACGGTACAGGCCGCCCCTTCGGTCTGGCCGTTTAACTGAACAACTTCGAACTTATTGTCGGTGACGTTCTTGAAAATATTATAGAGGTCGAATTTTTCGTAGTGTTCTCGTTGGCAGATGAATATGAATCGATGTTCGCAAGTGGGTTTGAGATTTCCCACCACCAACTCAATCATTGTCTTACCTTTTATATCAATCAAGGCCTTTGGAAAAGCATAACCCGCCTCCTTAAAAGGAGTGCCTCGGCCGGCTAGTGGAACGACAATGTTTAAAGTTCTCTTCATAATCTGGGATTTATTAGTAGGTATTCGTAGATTAGTATAATTCGTATATTTGTATGTTTAACTCAAAAGAAAGGTTTGTTAATGGGACTACCTGCTAGGAAAAATTCCAAGTCTTCGGGTGTTCCCAAACCCCACATTTCCGGAATAACGGCGGCTTGGAGTTTGTGGCCTCTGTCGAGAAGTTTTTGGTAAAGCGGCGCGATATAGAACTCGCCTTTGACTGGGTCGCCGCTTCGCTCGTTTTTAGCGATAACCTTCTCGGCTTCTTCAATAAAGTGTTTGCCTTTGGAAAAATAGTACGCGCCGATATTGGCGTACGCGCCCTTTTCCATAAGCTCTCGACTTTTTTCCGCCACTTGTTCAATATGGTTTGTATTGTTTTTGAGTAGAGTATAGCTCCATTTAGGAATGCCTTCGTTGCGGGCCTTGAAAACCGGGATAATACCCGCGGTATCTGAATCTTTATTCTTGATAAGTTCGGCGAAAACGCTTCCGTCAAAAAAATGGTCGGTGTCGGAAATAAGTAAATCCTCTTCCGGATTGATAAATGATTTTGCGGCCAGCACTGTTTCGGCGGCACCGCGGGTGAGGGAGGGGATTACAATAACTGTGATAACGTCGGAATATATTTCTTTCAATTTTTTCCCTATGCCGTGGGCGTCGTCGTGCTCTTTGAGAATGATAAAGGCGGCGTTTTCGGGTTTGAAAAACGGCAGAGAGCCGGTAGCAAAACACACCATCGGGTGCCCTTTGACATCAATAAAGGGTTTGGGTTTCCGATACTCCGGGTTTTTATCGGCCACTTTTTGGAAGCGACTGCCGAGGCCCGCCATTGGAAAGATGATTTTCATAACCTGTTTATGATACCGATTTTAGGGACATTTTGCACGAGTTTTAAAATATTGACATATCACAATAAATATGCTATTTTAGCAAACGGTCTGAACATTCTTTGAAAACCAAGGCTTCGGTGGCTCCGAGGTACTATTTTCGGGTGGACAGACAATCCTAGACGAAAGAATTGATTATGATTGAAGTATTGTTGGCGGCCCTTGTTGCCTCCATGAAAGTGGTTCGAAAAAACCAAGGAATCGGCAATCACGAGGTTGAGGTCAAAAGAGACAACAGCCTCCGAACCATAACTGACAGGGAAAGTGAGCAGGCGATGCTTGACGTGATAATCCCGAGACTGTCTGGAGGTGTCGGAGTTCAGGTTGAGGAGAAAGGAATGATACGGGTCGGGAATGGCGGGTTAAAGATATTGGGGGACGCCCTCGACGGTACGATAACCTTCGTTAGAGGGGCCCTAGGCTCCACGGTTATTATCGCCGTATACGATGGGGTGGCCAAGCGCGTTACACTTTGCCTCGTCGGAGAACCGGCTAGCGGGCGGGTGTGGGTGGCGGAGGCGGACAAAGGCACCCGTGTGCGAAAGTTTGATTTTGCCACAGAGCAGTTCGGACCGGAGGTTCCGGTGCATGTCGCCGAACCGTTGCCACTTGGCTCCGGCGCCACGGTATTCCTTGACCTCTATCCCGGGTTTACCAGGAAAGACGCCCGGGTGTTTTCCGTCGAAGAGTGCGTCCGGCTCTTCCGGAAAATTTTCGGGAAGTACGGTGTCACCATGTTGGGGTCCAACGGTATCCATCACGCGCTTGTCGCTAACGGTGCCGAGGGAGTGGCGGGTGCCATTACCACGGCCATCGGCGGCCCATGGGACGTGGCCCCCGCGCTTCTGGTTTTGCAGGCCGGCGGCTTCGCCCGAGCCTTCTCGGTGGAGCCGGACGGGAGTCTCAAAGAGCAGGACCCGCTGGACGTGTTCTCGTACCACTTTTTGGTTACGGGAAACACCCAGGCGACTGTGGACGAGCTTTCGGAAGCCCTCCTAACGGTTTCGCTTAGGGCCTAGCCGGTTTCAAAGTTTTCACTTGCCTCCGCGTTCGCGCGGAGGCATTTAGTATTCCACCAAATACTTATCGCCCCTTACCGAGGGGATTTTGACCACCGCGATTGAGCCGTCCTCAAGACAACTGAATTGCCCCACGTCGTTTGGCTCCATCACCAGCACGTCGCCCGCTTTGAGAACCGTGTTATTCATTTTAAAACTGCCGGTTACGACCACCGAAATTTCGGTGGCGACTTTGTGCACGTGAGCGGCTTCGGAGTCTCCGGCCATATAGTCTTTGACGCAAAATTCAAAGGCTTTTGTTTGAAGTATTGCTGGAGTGATGTCTCCGATAATCCAACCGCGGGTATAGTCTTTGAGTTTAAGAACTTTCATAACATACGAAAATTATGCGAATAGTAACGAAATCCGCCGCGGCGGAAGAAAATTAAAATGCAAGGAAATCAAATAAGCCTCCTCGGTTTCAAAAGTTAAGGATTTTTTCAAACAAAGCCAAATTAACGTCCTCCGGCCCCCGCACTTCGATGACAAACGCACCGCTTGCGCGAGCCGAGGCTATACCGGGGGGAGCGTCTTCAATGATGAGGCACTCGTGGGGTTCGACCCCCAATTTTTCAAAAGTGTAAAGGTAGGTTTCGGGGTGGGGTTTGGGATTTTTCACTTCGTCGTTGCCGATAATTAGGTCAAAGAAATCAAATAAATGCGCGGACTTGAGCATGAGGTGCGTCGTTTCCCGTATGGAGTTTGTGCAACAAGCGAGTTTTAAACCTCTGTTTTTGAGATGCTGAAGCAAAATAATTTTCGAGTAGTCGGGCGGGCAGTATTTCGGAATAATTTCTTTGGTGTGCTTTTGTTTGACGGCGTTGATAAATTCTTTTAGCCCCGTAGGCAGCCGACCCGCTTTTTCCAGCTCCTCGATTTTTTTGCGGGTTGGGAGGCCGTTGAACATTCTCATGTGTTCTTCTCGCTCTATTTTTACGCCGAACAGAGCGAGCGCACGATTTAGCGCTTCATAGTGTCCGTCCGGCATGTTGACTAGAACCCCATCGAGGTCAAACAGAATCGCCTTATAGGACTTTCGCGGTCGGAGCATTTCTTCGTTGCTTCGTTCCGAGGCTCCCTCATCATACTGTGAAGTATGTTTCGGTCGCTTTTCACTCGCGTCTCGAACTGCATCCAACCGTGGAAGCCCTGTTTTATTTGTTTTCTTCGTCGTAACGGGTTTTTTTTGTTGATTTTTTTTCATGTTCTTTTCCACCCGTATCGCAACTGGCGATATGCTCGATAAGCGAGCCGTCCAATGTTTCGGGCAATCGGTATTTTTTCAATGATGCGTATACATTTTTGTTTGCGCACCAAAAGGGGATCCCGTTCCGGTTCGATGGTTACTGATTGCTTTTTTGAGCCTTCGGGAAGTTTACTTATTATATTTACTATCGTTTGAAACTGATTGTATTTGTCGATGACAAGTTGCCGTGCCGCCCAAATTTCGTTGTGGTATTTTTCATGGTAATTTTCAGAGATGACTTTTTCTATTGTCGCGATTCCCGTCGGTATGTCGTTTATATCCACGAGCGTTAGGGAATTTTTCGGAAAGTATTCGAACACGCTCGGGTGGCCGTAAAAAATCGGATAAGCGCCCGCCAAAAACGCGTCAAAGAGGTGATTGGTCCACCAATGAGGCGCGTAGCTGTTTTCTATCGAAATGACGTATTTGTAGGGCGCGACCGCGTCCCATTTGTAGCCCGCTACTTTTGTTTCCGGGCCGAAGACATCGGGTTTGTTGCTGTAGATGTCAAACTGTTTACCAAAATGTTCTTTAATTTTTGTAATGAAATTATGACGTGCGACCGCTCCTTCGGTCCGTAGTTTGTGGGAAACAACCGCACTCATGATTTTTGATTTTGGAATGTCTGCCGGAGTCATTGACCGGAGTTCGTCGTAGCTTTTGAACTGCCTGTGATAGCTTTCGAGGCTTTGGCCGGGCAGTATTCGTTTCATGAACAGGTAGGATTGGTGGCCTTGGTGGGTGAAAATTTGCCGCGGATGTTTTAGTGTTTGTTGGCTGGTGACAACCCAGTTAAACTGGTCGACATAGTGCTGCTGGTATTTTTTTACCACTTCCGTTTCCAGAGTAATGAGAACCGTGTTTTCTCTCGGGCATCGCACGCTTTCTTTTTTGGCAAGTCCGTCAATGACCACCCACCAGTCGGCCTCGGGAATATCTTGATTGATGAAGAATTGATAATTTCCGATGATTCCCTTGGAACCCGGTGTAATTTGGATAATGGGAATATCCAAGTGCGCGGTTGATATTTTTACTTTGATCATGGCGGTTTGGGGTCCGTTATTTGTCCGATTTATTAATACTTGTTACACTCCAAGCTTTCGGTATTAGGAAGTAGCCTTTTGTGTCGCCGTTTTTTGAGCCGATGTCATTGTAATCCTTGGCGGCATAAAGAGTGATACTTTTCTCTATGTGTTCACGTTCGAAAAAGTTAGTTAGCGAGACGCAGAAAATTTTAAGTTCAATGCGATATTCCCCCGCCAGAAACAGGTGAGACGGTATTTCGAGCGTGGCGGAGTATTTCCCCGGTTTTATCTCTTCAAATTCTCGTAAGTAATCTTGCACGAAAGTTTTGGTAATGACGCTGTCCATGTTGTTCTTGATGAAAATTCCCACTCTAAACAGCCGCAACGTTTTCAGTATCGAAAATTCCACTATGACGCAAAATGGGCGTTCTCCCGCTATCGCGACGCTTTCGCTGCCGTCCTGTTTTATGGAGTATGAATGGAGTATGACGTCCGTGCTGTGAAGAGGGAATTGCAGGTGCGAGGCATTGGCATATCCGGCACTTAGATATTTGCCAATCACTTCGTCCGTGTCACCGCACGCGATGACCTTTCCCTTATCAAGAAGGATGGTTTTCACGCATAGGCGACTGACGGCCGCCATGTTGTGGCTTACAAACAGGACGGTTCTGCCTCCGACTCGCGCCACCTCATCCATTTTTCCAAGGCACTTTCTCTGGAATTCCGCGTCACCAACGGCGAGTACTTCGTCAACTATCAAAATGTCCGGTTCAATGTGCGCGGCAATGGCAAAAGCCAAACGAATATACATTCCGGAAGAGTAGCGTTTAACGGGAGTATCGATAAATTGCTCTACGCCGGAAAATTGGACAATAGCATCGAATTTTTTAGCTATTTCTTTTTTGGTCATACCGAGGATGGCACCGTTAAGGTAGATGTTTTCCCGTCCGGAAAGTTCCGGATGAAAGCCGGTGCCAACTTCCAAAAGAGACGCTACTCTTCCTCGCAAAATTATTTCACCCGTCGTGGGCGGTGTAATGCGGGAAAGAATTTTAAGCAGAGTTGACTTGCCGGCACCGTTCGGTCCGATGATACCGATTGCTTCACCCCTGTTCACCGCAAAGTTGATATCCTGAAGTGCCCAGAATATTTCATTTCGGTTCTTGCCGAGGATGACGTTTACGAGACGCTTGAGTTTTACAAGGGGGTGTTTCAAGTATTCCGAAAAAATATCTCGCAGAGCTATATATCCCCGACCTTGTTTGAGGCCGGTGATGTTGTAGCTTTTCCCTATGTTTTTTATTTCTATAATCGGTTCCATTTAATTTTCGCATTATTTCGTATTCATTCGCATGGTTTTCGTATCTTATACGATGTCGGCGAAATAGCGTTCCGTTTTTTTGAAAAAGAAAATGCCCGCCGTCAACAACACTAATGCGGCTACGGACGAAATTGCAAGTGAATACCAACCGATAGGCCCCGTGCCGAGAAGTCCCGCCCGTGCGGCCTTAATAACTCCGGTCATGGGGTTTAAAGAGAGTAGCCACGCGTATTTCCCGGCGATACTCGCGGGGTAAATAACCGGTGTGAGGAAAAGAAGCAGTTGCATAAAAAAAGGCAGGATGTATCGCACGTCGCGGTATTTGACGTTTATTGAGGCAAGCATCAGTCCCGCGCCGACTGCGGTGGCCGAAGTGATGATTAAAAGAACCGGTATGAGTAGTATGCCGGATAGTTGTGGAACATAGCCGTAGTGGAACATGAGGTAAATGAGCGCGAGGCTCGCGAAAAAAAGGTCAACAAATTTATTGGCTGTGTCCGCCAAAGGCAGAATAATGCGAGGGAAGTAGACCTTGGTAACGATTGAGGCGTTGGCTATGAGAGAGTTTGAGGTGTCACCGAGGGCGCTTGAAAATAACTGCCAGAACAAAAGACCGGTGTATACGAAGATGGGGTAGGGAATACCGTCTGAAGGAACCTGAATAAGTTTGCCGAAAAAAACGCTGAACACCACCATGGTCATAAACGGTTGGAAAACCGCCCAACCGATTCCGACAATAGTTTGTTTGTAACGTACTTTCAAGTCCCGCCAAACAAAAAAATACAGCAGCTCTTTATAGCGCCATACTTCCTTGAAGTCTTCGAGGGAGAAAGTTTTTTTGGGTTTTATTACGGTAGCTATCATAATGCGTTGGTTCTTTGTTTTTACTTTAAACTTTTTATGTACCATTCGTATGTTTTTTTGATGCCCTCCTCAAGCGGAATGTTGTGCCGCCAGCCGAGCGCGTTTATTTTTGAAACATCAAGGAGTTTTCGTGGCATACCGTCTGGCCTGCTCTTGTCCCAACTTATTTTTCCGGAAAAGCCCGAAGTCTTTTTTATAAGTTCCGCGAGTTCTCTGATTGAAATGTCCTCGCCAGTGCCGACGTTTATAATCTCGCTATCACTGTAGTGTTCCATAAGAAACAGACACGCGTCGGCTAAATCGTCAACATGGAGAAATTCACGCCGCGCCGCTCCCGTACCCCAGAGAGTCAGCTCCTTTTTGCCGGACTCCTTGGCTTCGTGAAATTTTCGAATCAGTGCCGGTAGCACATGGGAATTTTCCAGGTCGAAGTTGTCGTTTTGGCCGTAGAGGTTGGTTGGCATGAGCGATATAAAGTTGGTTCCGTATTCTTCGTTATAGGACTGGCAAGTGGCGATGCCGGCAATTTTCGCGATAGCGTAAGCGCGGTTGGTCGGTTCAAGCGGGCCGGACATGAAATATTCCTCTTTGATAGGTTGTGGCGCGAGGCGAGGATAGATGCAGGAACTGCCCAGAAATATCAGTTTTTTAGCGCCGCCCATTTTGGCGTTTTCCAGAACGTTTCCCTGCACCGTGAGGTTTTCATAAATAAACTCGGCGGGTTCCGTTTTGTTCGCCATGATGCCGCCAACTTTTGCGGCTGCCATAAAAACGTATTCGGGTTTTTCTTTTTTAAAAAAATCCTCAACTTGTTTTTGGTCCAGCAGGTCAAGCTCTACGCGCGTTTTAAGTACGAGGTTTCCGAAGCCCGATTTTTGCAACATACGGACGATAGACGAGCCAACCAATCCTAGATGTCCGGCAACGTATATTTTCGATTTTTTTTCCATTATTTATTGGTCGAACTTTTGACCCGTTCAGTTCGGAGTGTATCCTCAATATCGGCGGCCACCATCTCTTTTACCAGTTCCTTAAAGCTGATTTTAGGTTTCCAGCCGAGTTTTTCGCGCGCCTTTGTGGCGTCCCCCCGAAGCGAGTTGACTTCCGCCGGTCTGAAATAGCGTGGGTCGATTTCCACCATTACCTTTTTTGTTTTTGAGTCGAAACCCTTCTCGTCTTTACCTGTGCCCGTCCACTCCAGATTGACACCTATTTCCTTAAAGGCCAGTTCGGTGAATTCACGCACTGAGTGTTGTTCTCCCGTAGCAATCACGTAGTCTTCAGGTGTCGGCTGTTGAAGCATTTGATACATTGCCTCAACATAATCTTTGGCGTGTCCCCAGTCCCTTCTGGCCTCAAGATTTCCCAAGAAAAGCTTGTCTTGAAGCCCCAGACTGATTTTTGCCACCGCCTGCGTAATTTTTCTGGTGACGAATGTCTCGCCACGTCTCGGTCCTTCATGGTTGAAGAGGATGCCGTTTACCGCGAAGACGCCGTATGATTCGCGACAGTTGACGGTGGCGTAGTAGGCGGCCGCTTTTGCCACGCCGTATGGACTGCGGGGCGCGAACTTTGTTTTTTCATTTTGTGGCGGGGGAGCGGACCCGAACATCTCGGAGGAGGAGGCTTGATATACCTTTATTTTTTTTCCGTTTTGAATTTGAAAATCTTTGGCGGCTTCGAGTACGCGGATTGCTCCCAAGCCAGTGATGTCGGCGGTGTATTCCGGCATGTCGAACGACACGCGGACATGTGATTGCGCTCCGAGGTTGTAGATTTCGTCGGGGGCAATTGTAAAAATTAGCTTTTTGAGATTTGAAGCGTCGGAGAGGTCGCCGTAGTGGAGGAATAGACGGGTGCCTCGGATATGCGGGTCTTGATAGAGGTGCTCGATGCGTCCTGTGTTGAATGTGGAAACACGCCGAATGAGGCCGTGGACTTCGTAGCCCTTTTCGAGCAGAAGTTCCGCTAGGTACGAACCGTCTTGACCGGTGATGCCCGTGATGAAAGCTTTCTTAACTTTATTTTTTTGGGTTGTTTTTTTCATAAGTAACTATATGAACATACGAAAGGGTACGAATATACGAAAATATACAAAAACCTTGTCGGTGTCGCTATGGTTTTCGTACTATTTCGTATATTTTCATAATTAGTATTTTCGTATGGGCGTTAGCCAGTATAACACGCTTTATTACCGAAATGTTTGAGGGATTTTACCACGTACGAATTTTCCGCACCACCTTACGTTTCAGATTTCGATATGAATATGTGGCTTTTTGTTCAAGTTCGGGGGAGAGTAGGTGCAGGAGCTCCTTACCCAAAATGCGGTACTGGCCGCCAATTTTATTGGCCCTTATAAGTCCACGTTTCAAAAGCCGTTTAACGGTACTGTTGCTTATTTTTAACAGTTTTTCTGTTTCGGCGGTTGTATAGACGGCTCTAGCCTTTATTTCCCCGAGTTTTTCGTATTGATTCGTAGTCATTCGCATAATTTTCGTATTTTAACTAAGGTGTCAAAAGGTGTCAAACAGGGTCAATCTTTCCTGTGTTATAATATATGGCGTACTTCGTGGAGGGCGGTCTATTAAGTCCAAGATAAGAATTTTGCTAAATAAAAAATCACATGATTAACAACCAAAAAATCGTCAGTTTGATTCCGCTTCGGGGCGGTTCGAAGTCTATACCCTATAAAAACATTAAGGAAATCGCCGGCAAACCTCTTTGCTACTGGGCGCTCAAGGCGGCTACGGGTTCAAAATATATAGATGAGGTTTGGGTTTCGACCGACGATAAAAAAATCAGGGACATCACTCTCTCCTTTGGTCTTGGCGTCAAAGTGATTGACCGGCCCGCCGAACTTGCCGAAGATACTTCTTTCACCGAATCCGTAATGCTTCACTTCGCGGAGCATGTCGGTTTTGATATTTTGAATTTGATTCAGGCCACGTCGCCTTTTACCACTTCAAGCGACTTGGACAACGCCCTCGAACAGTTCATGCGAGATAGCAATGACTCGCTTTTGACGGGTGTTTTGTACAAAAAGTTTTACTGGACGCCCGATGGGAAGCCTCTAAACTATGACTACTTGAATCGCCCGCGTCGGCAGGAATTTGGCGGAGTGATCAATGAAAATGGCGCTTTCTATCTCACCAAAAAAGAAATTTTGAAAAAAAACAAAAACCGCCTTGGCGGCAAAATTGGCATTTTTCTTATGCCGGAGGAAAAAGCGATTGATATTGACGAGCTGGCCGATTGGCCGCTCGCCGAGAAGTATCTTTTGGAACAATTGAAAGTGAATGAAAAATGAAAACCGTTCATATACCGAAAAAGAACATTGACGCGACGCTAATAAATTCGCCCGTCAAAGGCAAAAATCTTCTTGAGCCCTTTCGGACTTTCGCGTTGCAGAATAAACTGCCGTTTTCCATTTTGGAGGATACAGCCGTAGAGAATGACGCGGAGGTTCACGTTAAAGAGGGTGATTTGTGGTTTGGTCTTGAGGGCGAAGCGATATTTGTGTGCGGTGGAGAATTGGTGGAACCGAAATGCCGCTTGAACTCCGACGGCACGGAAAATCACAACGAATTGTACGCGAAAGAAATTGCAGATGGCGAAAAATTTATCGTTAAAGCGGGGGATTGGCTCTGGATTCCCGCCGGCGATCCGCATCAGCATTCGGCCATCGGTACCGCGAGGCTTGTCATTATCAAAATTCCCGCACTATAAATACGAGCCCCCGATTTGGACATCCGATGTCCAAATCGGGGGCGGACGTTTTGTATTTTGCTGAAATCATAATACTTTAATCTTAAATCTTACTGTGGTATAGTTTTCGGCATGCACAATAACCACAAGGGGCACCCTCATTTGCCGGCGGAACAGCATCCCTCGACCCGTCCACAGGTGTCGACGCCTACACCGTCGACCCGTCCCGGTGACGTAACTCTGCGTTACCTAATAATCGCCGGCATTTTTCTCCTGCCGTTTGTTTGTCTGATTGTTGCTGGTCACTCATTTTTTCCCTTCATCACGGGCAAAAATTTCACGTTCCGTATTGTAGTTGAAATTATTACGGCGTTGTGGCTAATTCTCGCGGTTCGTGACCAAACCGCTTTGCCGAAGTCATCCAGACTTCTTCAGGCTTTTATCGTTTTCCTCGGCGTTATTTTTATTTCCGACCTGCTTTCCCCAAATTCTTTTAAAAGTTTTTGGTCAAACTATGAGCGCATGGAGGGTTTTGTGACTCTGGTTCACCTCTTCGCTCTTTTCGTGGTTGTGAGCTCAATGATGACCAGAAAACTCTGGAGTTGGTTTTTTCACACAACTCTCGGTGTGGGTATTTTCCTTTTTTTGTACTCGCTTATTCAGCTCCATCGCGAGATCGCCATTAATCAAGGAGGAGTGCGTCTTGATGCCACTTTCGGTAACGCCACATACCTTGCCATTTTTATGGTTTTTCTGATTTTTTTCGCGATTTTTTCCTTTACCGACAAGGAAAACCGCAGCTTAAGGCCCGTTCTGACTTCGGGTTTTGTCGGAGTCGGACTGTCGTTTTTTTATCCTTTTTATCAGTACTCTTCTGATATTTTTGATTTTTACCGGTTGTCCAATCATTTGCCAAACCCACAGGAACAAATCGCCAATAATATTCATTTTTTTACCGGGCCATATGGCACAAACTTGTTTTGGATATCGGTTCTGGGTTTGGTGGCTTTGTGCGTTCTTTGGTTTAACGAGAAAAATTTTGGCGAGAGGGCGCGACTGTATGTCCGAGGCGGTCTGTATTTTTTAATCATACTGGCCGACCTTTTTGTGCTTTACAATACGGCCAGTCGCGGTCCGGTTTTGGGTCTGATCGGAGGGCTTTTTTTGGCGGCCCTGCTTGTGGCGATTTTTGATAAAGATGAGCCGAGATTGCGGAAAATTTCAGCGGGAATTATTGTGTCGCTGGTTGTTTTTGTCGGTGCTTTCATCGCTCTCAAGGATTACGATTTTGTAAAAAAGAGTCCGGTTTTAGCTCGTTTTTCTTCGCTTTCGTTTACCGACAAGACCACCGAGTCCCGCTTTATGATTTGGAATATGGCGTGGCAAGGTTTTAAGGAGCGTCCGATTTTTGGTTGGGGACAAGAAAGTTTTAACTACGTGTTCAATAAGTACTATGACCCCAAGATGTACAGTCAGGAGCAGTGGTTTGACCGTACCCACAATGTGTTTTTTGACTGGCTTGTGGCGGGCGGGCTTTTCGGTGTTATTTCCTACCTATCTCTTTTTGGTTTTGCAATTTACTATCTTTGGCGCAAGGGCGCCCCATTTTCCTTTTTGGAAAAAAGCCTCGTCACCGGTCTTTTCGCCGCCTACTTTTTTCACAACCTGACGGTTTTCGATAATATCACCAGTTATATTTTATTTGTAACGGTGCTTGCTTGGATAGGAAGCCGTGTCGTTTCAGCGCCTCCGGCCGTTGCGAAAAACATTTTTGCGCTTGATTCCGGTACGAAAAATAGAGTACTTATTCCCCTAATTGCCGTCGCGGCGGTGTTTGTTCTTTATAAGGTTAACGTGCCGGCGTTGCTTGCTTCTAAAGACCTTATTTCCGCGCTTTCAGCCAACAAGGTCGGTCCGTCACTTAACTTGGTTTATTTTAAGAAGGCTCTTTCTAGGAATTCATTTGGGGATTCGGAGATTCACGAACAGTTGGTTCAGAAAAGCACTCAGGCCGCGGACGCAGCGGGCTTGGACCCGAAAATCAAAACAGATTTTTTTAATTTGACCCGAAGCGAAATGCTACGCCAGCTTGAGCGGACGCCCAATGACGCCCGTTATCATCTTTTCATGGGGTCATTCTTGGCCGGTTTCGGCGACAATGACGGAGCTGTTACTTATTTGCAAAAAGCCCATGAACTTTCGCCAAAAAAGCAGACTATTCTTTTTTCGCTCGGTTCGGTGTATCTTGGTAAAGGGGATTACGCGAAAGGAGTGGAGATAATGAAAGAGGCGTTTGATTTGGAACCGTCTTTCGACGAGGCGCGACGGATTTACGCGGTCGCTCTTGTATACGCCAAACAAGGGGAGCTGGCGGCCGAAGTGTTAAAATCTTTGCCGGCGGAAACGGTTTTGGCAGACCAGCGTCTCATCCGAGCGTATTTTCTGGCCGGTTATCTCGATAAAGCTCTTGAGGGGGTAAACTTTGTCCTTCTGAAGGAGCCGTCCAACATTCAATATCACTTCACGCGAGCTTCTGTTTTAAACCAACTCGGGCAGAAAACGGCGGCGATAGCGGCATTGAATAAGATCGCGGAAATTAATCCGGCCGCCAGACAAGAGGTGGACCAGTTCATCAAGAAAATTAGGTCGGGGGAGAGTATCTAACTTTGTGGAGATTTTGAGTGTACGAACAAGCTGATTTTCTTGACCCCGTACTAGATTTTCGGGTTGCTTTTTGTGTTGTTACGAGATGTCACATTCACAATCTTTTGAACGGAAAGTGTGTTTATACAGTACCTGTTTATTAAAAAGCACACGACCCGAAAATTCAGTACGGGGTTGACTTTTTTGTATTTCATGATAGGGTTTGTGCCGGTTCGCTCGGTCTTTGATTGAAGCGAAAATTCAATTCTGTTAACTTATGTTTGTAAGCAGGAGGACCTTATGTTATCTCAAAAAGTCGGTATCGCGGTTGTGAAAGACCGAGGGGGCTTAGCGGTGTTGAGGGAGGCCGTTGAACTACTAAGAAACCCCAAATTACGAAATCCCAAAACCGTTTGAAACAGTTGCCAACTCCAAAACCCGCAGTCCTCTGCGGTTTTTGCGTGTGCATTACGAGATGAAAGA